>Ga0209381_1000043_pt1 | contig 384600 bp, 303 predicted proteins | sample DewCreD2012metaG_FD_184111 | JGI IMG/M metagenome (GOLD analysis project Ga0209381, IMG submission 184111) | Hot spring sediment bacterial and archeal communities from British Columbia, Canada, to study Microbial Dark Matter (Phase II) - Dewar... ...
CCGACCACCGAGTCGTTCCGGCGCTGATCGAGCGACTGCGCGCGGAGCGGGATTGCAGCGTGCGCCAGCTGCTGGCGATGGCCCTGGGAAACGCGAAGGACCCGCGGGCGATCCCGGTGCTGGTGGAAGTCGCCCGCAACCCGGTTGCAGTGAACGAAATGAGCACAATCGCCAAGGAACGCGAAACCCTGCAGGAATGGGAGGATCTTGCCACGGACGCTAAAGTGGCTCTGGGCAAAATCCCTCATAAGGCGGCCTTCGACGCCCTGGTCACCCTTCAGAAGGAGGGGTTCAGCGGACTATACGGACTCGAAGCGAGTCCCTATCCGGAGGCAGATCGCGCGATAGAAGAGTTGGTGGAATATTATGCAGCCCAAGGGGAAAAGGAGAGAAGCGAGAAGATCTTTGAGTGTTTGGAGAATAAGCGCAAAGAAAGAAGAGAGAAGGCCTCCTCTCAGCCGGGATCGACGAAATAAGCACGCATCGCGGCCCTGCTGGAATACGTTCTGGCCAGCGCCGGCGCCGTGTTCTTTCTGCGTCGACGAGAAGGGCGGAGGTGAAAAACAGAGCGGCCGCCGCCCCGCGGCTGGATTTCGTGCTCCGCATCGGGTCGGCCGCCTACACGCGCCGGTCGGATTGCGGGTCGGGACGCGCCCCCATGACGCCGCCGGGCTACTGGACCGCCGACGAGCAGGCGCTGCCGGGCAACGCGACCCGCGTCTACGGGGTCCGTCTCCGCGACCGCCAGGACCGCCCCGTGGCGGGGATCGAGGTCCGCCCGCTTCAAGCCGGGTTCGACGGGACGCCGTCGACGGCCGGGGGGTTCGAGTTCATGCCCCGCGTCGCGGTGACCGGCGAGGACGGGTGCGCGTACTTCACGGCGCTTGTCCCTGTCTCCGCCCCGCCGGACAGCCTCTGGCGCTTCCGTTTCGAGCTGCCCGGGTTCGGATCCGGGGACGCGGCGTCCACCCCGCTGGGGTGCGACTGGACGCTGGCCGTCAGCAGCGCGGGGTACGCATTCGTGAAATCCGGACAGGGCCAGATCGGCACGGCGGGGACCGTCCTGGCGAATCCGCTCGTCCTGTCGGTCCCGCACGCCACCCCGGACAGCCCGGAGACGGTATACGTGTCGCCGGCTCCGGGGGCGCTCGTCTCCACGGACGGCGTCCATTTCACCGGCGGCCCGCTCGAGATCACGGTCACGCAGTCGGAGCTGTCGCTCTACCTCAACCCGGGCACCGCGCCGCTCCCGCAGGTGCTCACGGCCGCTGCGCGGACGGCCGACCCGGCGCAGTTCGGCGTCGGCCCGCCGGAGGTTCAGCTGGTGCGGAAGCCGTTCGTGCGGGACGAGGAGGGGCGGGTGGTCCGGGACGAGGAGGGGAACCCCATCCTGCTGGAGGGGATGCCTCTGGAGCCGATCGCCCTCGGCGCGCCGGACCGGTTCGTGCGGGAGAGCCTGGCGCTCTCGTTCGGGGAACCGGCCGAGCCGGACCCGGCCTCCGAGTTCCTCGTCGAGGCGCGACTGCCGGACGTCGGCCCGGTCTTCACGGCGCGCGTGGAGTCGCTGGACGGGGCCCGGGCGGGGCTGGACAGCGTGGGGGCGTACGCCTTCGTCGCGGCGGACGTCCCGCTGAACCGCCAGGAAAGCGTCGGGGGGCGGTACTACTTTTATCGGTCCGATCCGATGCTCGTGACGACGGTCCAGGCGAATCCGGACGCGGGAGAGACCGTGCCGTCGCCGATCGCGTCGCTGCCGGACGGACGGCGGCTGCTGCAGGGGACGCCGGGCGGTTATATCAGTGTCATGCTTCACTTTGTCACCGCGGAGGATATCCAGGGTGTTGCGGCCCAAACAAAATCGCCCTGGTGGATAACGCTGGGGGACAGCCTGACGAACGGGACGATGGGAGTGACGGTCGTCGGGGACCACCAGGAGCATGCGTGGCCGGTGACGCTGGCCAGCACGATCGGGATCCCGTTCCATGTAGGGAGCCTTGCGGAACCCGGCGTGCCGGCGCGGATTTACCTGCCGGATCGGCGTTATCTGACGGAACCAGAGACGCTGGGGAAGGCCTTCGAAACAGACTGGTCTAATGCAACGCTGTTCATGGAGGCAGCAGGGGATTTGACCCTGCCGCCCGGCCGTCTTGAACCGCTGGTGAAACCCTGTTTCATCAACAATTTCGGCGTCGACGGACTGGAACTGCGAGGGCTCGGTCGGCTCGGCAGCAGCCTGGAAACCCTTGGGAAAGATTATTCTTTTTATCCTCCCGGCTTCTGTCCCCCTCCCGGGACTTTTGTCTACAAATTGACCAACCCCTACCGGAACGAAGAGCTGGCCGGGATGGAGGGGACCACATACAACACTATTCACAATCCGGAATTCTGGGTTGTCAACGAGCTCTTCGTGCACGGCGCCTTGAATCCCACCGAATCCCGGATGAACCGCAGCCCCCTGGCGCTGGCCCGGGCGTCGAAGGCGGACCTGGCGGTCTTCTGGACGTGCAACAACGACGGGCTTCAGGCGGTCCTGGGCGGGCTGACGATCCAGGCGAGGCTGACGCCGGCCGAGGACTTTAATGCAGGGCTTCACCGACAGGAACTATTTGCCTACCAGTACATCCGCCACCTCTACCAGGACGAGGAATTCCCGAATCTCTACGACGACACCACCCGCGCCAGGGCCCTGGCGCAGCTCGACCGCATCGCCTTCAAACCCGCCCTGGAGGAGGCCGTCCGCCAGTTCGAGGAGAAGAACCCCTCCGCCGATTTGGTCCTCTGCGAGATCCCGGGCGTCGAGATGCTCCCCATCCTGTTCGACCTGGGCGGCACGATCAAGGAATCGCTCGAAGCGCAGCGAAACGCGGTGGCCGGGCGGCTGAGCGCCCTTCCGAATGGGAACGAACTGCTCAATCAGCTCCCGGTCGCCGGGTTCTCCCACAAGATCGATTGCTTCGGACACGACGTGACCTCCCTCATGGAGAACGTTCGGCTGTTCAGAAACGTTCTTGAGCCGGATCCAAAAGCAGCCGGCTCAGGTTACGAAAAGGATTCCGGAGAATACTATCCAGATGGGACGAAGGTCTGCATAAAGGCCGTCTTTGACCGGATCAAGCGCCGCATGGCGAATCATCTTGACATAGTATATGGGATCTCTGGCGATTATACCGTCATCTGGGGGTGTCCGAGGATCATTCCCCGCACAGTTACAGGGCGACGTAATTTCATCCGGGAAATCCTCGGAAATGGTGACGACAATCACCCGAACTGGAAATTATTCGTGTATGATGTGTTCCAAAGGGAGTTTATGTTCAGGCGAGATGAGGCGTTGGAGCCCGAGGATCTGCGAATAATCAAAACGAGAATTGACGATTACAATAGGTTTATCGCCACACTCGTCAACGCTCGTCCATCAAGCCGAATTCTCTTTCCGTCCAACCAGCTGTTTGCCTCGATCGTCGCGAACGGTTATTACACGATAGGAGACGCCCCGGAAGTGACCGTCTTCCCGACCTTGAATGGCGGCCTCTTCTCATTCGACGGGGTCCATCCCGGATTTGTCGGACACGCAATCCTGGCAGAGGAGATGCGAAGGACGTTTATGACAGTAGCCGCTACGCGGGCTAGCCTGACGGTGGGTGGCGTGCCGATATGGAATTTCCTGCGCCGAATCGGAGATCGCGTCAACCACTTATATTTGTCCGATCCTGTGATCCAGTATTCCCGTCACGATCAGATATTCCCGCAATGAAAACCATCTTCCGTCACGGCGCACTTCGGACGGCAACGGCCATCCTGGCCCTGTCGGGCTGCAGCCCGGCCTCAGAGCCTTTCCGGCTGACACAAGGCCGAATAACAGGGCCTGAGATTGCCGTGTTCACATGGGTCAGCGCCGCCAAAGTGTATTGGCCGGTAGAAGGGATACGAGTTGGTCTGAACATCCCGGTTGAACTGCGCAGGCCATGCTTGCTCAGTCCCACGGGGCGATATGTTATAAGCACGGAACGGGATTTTTCCGCCCCCAAAGAAATGAATGACATCACCTACCTTACGGACCTGTTCGAAGGCCGTAGCCGGGCCATCTTCAAGAACTCCGTCGCGACCGAGGCCGCCGTCTGGACCCCGGACGGGAGCCGGTGCTACTTTGCGTATGTGACGTACAAGAGCGTGCCCGAGTCGATCTACTCCGTGCCCACCAGCCATGTCATGTGCTATGACCTGAGAAAGAACGCATGCATTAAGGTGGCCGCCATCGAGGGGTACGCTTTCACTGCGCTCCGGTATTCAGAGGCGCATCAATGCCTTGCGGCGAACGTTATGGGACAGGTGGGAAGGCGGCCGTCTTGCATATGCACGATCAATGTTGATACCGGTATGCTCATGATTATTAAAGAACAAATAGATCTTGAATATCAATTTGAAAAGACAGGCCAGAGATTGTATTTCGAATCCGTCGACAATCATATCTTCAAGCTCAAGGCGCTCGACGTGAAGACTCACAGTGTCGAGACGCTCCTGACCGGCGGCGGCACATATCCATTTTATCCGGCATGGACGCCGGACGGCAGCCGCGCCGCCCTGATGTGGGGCCAACGGCCCGCCCTGTTCGACGTCAAGACCAAGACCTTGACACCCATCCAGTGGTTCCTGAACGAGTGGAACGTGGACGGCCTCTGCCACCAGCTGGTCTGGTCGGACTCGGGCCGGTACCTGGCCGGCTACTGGCAACCCATGTCGCCCAGCCGCAACCTGTTCGTGGCGGACATGGAGCGCCGGGAGATCGTCAAGCTGGGTTCGGCGGAACACCCCTTCCCGATCCGCATCATCGAGGACCCCGCCGTCGTGCAACGCCTCAAGGAAGCCTGGTGGGTGAAGGAGTCGATGAAGGACCCCTCCGGCGGCAATGAGCCGAAGGCTATTATCGAGAAGTAAATCCCCGCATGGCGGGCGATCACTTCTTCTTCAGCCCCACCGAGTCCTGCGGGCTGCCGGTGGTGAAGGCGTCCACCCGCCTGGCGTCCTTCGGGGGGACGAAGGCGAAGGCGTCCCCGGCGATCGCCGGCTTCAGGTCCCACGCCGCGAAGACGATCTCGATCCGCGGCTGCAGCACCGTCTGGCCGGGCGGCGCCTTCCGCGTCCCCAGCGTCACCACCCGCTGCACCCGCGGCTCCTCCCCCTCCGCGATCCAGAGGTCCACGTCCGACCCCTCCCGCGCCAGCTTCACCCGCCGGCACCGGACACCCTGGAACGACTCCACGCCGACCGCCGTCCCCGACCGCACGTCCTTCATGAAGCTGTCGTACGGGCTCTTGATCATCAGGGTCCGCGCGAAGAGGCAGCCCATGCTGAGCGCGTTGATGCGGCTGTGCTGGAAGATCCCGTCCATCTCCCCCGGGGCGGCATCGACGGTGTACTGGTCGAGCCCCGGCATGTACGTCACGAACTCCCGTCCATCCGAGACGTAGGTCGGGCTCGGCTGCCCCCCCGTCAGGGCGAAGACCGCCTTGTTGGGCCGCTGAAGCGTCACGGCGTAGCTCGACGCGATCGACTGCCGCCCCCCCGAGGGGACGGTCCCGACGGTCGTGTGGACCTCGACGCGGAAGGCCTGGACGCCGTTGAAGAAATCGGAGACGCGGCGGACGGCCTGGTCGACCTCGGGGGGGACGCCGGCCGGCGCGGCGGCGGCCGGCGGCACGGCGATCAACAGGGCAAACAGCACAATGCGTCTCATGGGCATCCGGGAGAGGAAAGTCGACCCACCCGCTCCGCCTTTTGCTCGGCGGCACCCCGTCGCCGCCTGCCGTGTGTGATTATGCCATCCTTCGCGCCGCCGGCAAAAGAATTCCGGAATTCGCGGATCGATGCAACGATCGGCGCCCCTCGTTCGTTCTAAGGTCAGGAAAGGGAAACCCCATGACCTGCCGCGAGTTTCTGGACGAAGTCGAAAGCCTGGCTCTCGGGCATCCGGCCCCCCCGCGTGCGGAGCCGCTCCGCGCACACGCCGCTGCCTGCCCGTCCTGCGCGGCTCGCCTGAAAGCCGCCGAGGACGAGAACGCCCGGCTGAGAGGACTCCGGGCGTCCTTCGCGCCATCGCCGGCGCTGGTCGATCGCGTGCGCGAGGCGCTTCGGACCGGCGCGCCCCCCGCACCGCGCGCCGTCCGCCTCTGGCGATGGGCGCCCGCCGCGGCCGCACTCCTCTTCGCCGTCCTCTTTACCGCCCTTTTCTTGGCCGGCCCCGGGCCGGCCGTCCCCCCGATCATCGCCGACACGCTCGCCGCCTACGAGGCCGTGTCCGCCGGGGATCGCACCCTGGATATCGCCTCCGGAGACCCCGCAGCGGTCCGGGCCCATTTCCCCGGAGTCTCCCACCTCGCCGTCCCCGAGCCGCGCTGCTGCGACGCCTGCACCTGCCCGCCCGGCGGCTGCCGGTGCACGCTGAAGGGCGCCTGCCACTGCAGTCTTCCGTCAGCCGGTAAACGCATCCCCTGCGTCGTCTACGACCACGGCGGCACGCCCCTGGCCATGCTGCACATCGGCGCCGGCCGCCTGGGGCCCGAGGCCCTCGCCCGGGCGGAGCGCGTCGATTCGCACGGCCACCCGGTCTACGTCTTCCGGCACGGCAACCTGACCGTGACCCACTGCCCCGCCTGCGGGCCGTCGACCCTCTGGGTCTCCCGGCTCGACGCCGCGACGCTCGTGGCGGCACAGCACGCCATGCTGGATCCAGGAAAGGAGGGATGACCTTCCATCGCGGCGACGCCGTCGTTCAGACTGTTACGAGACCCCCTCGGTCTCTTTATTATATCCGGTGGCCGGTTCCGGTTCTCCTTTATGAAGGAGGTGCACCGTGAAGACGCGATGGATGGTGATCGGGCTGGTCCTCGTCGTCGCGGCGGGCGCCCTGACGGTCGGCGCGGGGCTGACCGTCACGGACTCCCCGCAGACGGCGGCGGCCTGCGCATCGGTCGCGTGCGGCATCGCGTGTCCGTCCGGAGGCGGCTGCGCCTGCGGCGAGGCCTGTGCCTGCTGCGCGGGCTGCACGATCGGAGGCGCCTGCGGCTGCGGCACGGCCTGCGCTTGCTGCGCGGGCTGCCCAGGACATTCCGCGTCCACGCCGTAGCCGGCGCCCATGACGCCTGGCGGGGCGGCCCGTCGAAAGGGCCGCCCCGCCCTTCCCCCTCCCCCCATCCTTCCCCGAGCCTCCCCCGCGACCGGAACTGTCGATCGGGAATAAAACGTCGCGTGTAACCCGACACCCCCCGCTCGCATCGGTACGGTGACACCCCATTCGGAGAGCAGGACCATGAAGGACTTGCGAAGTCGGCTGGTTGCAGGCGTGTGCGCTCTAACGCTCTGGTCGGGCTCCGGAACAGCCTGGGCGGATGACGCCAATAATGGAGGCCGGATCGCGGGCCCGCGCATTCCCCTGATCGGCGAAGACGCACCCGCTTTCAAGGCCGAGACAACGCAGGGACCGATCGACTTCCCCGCCCAATACAAGGGCCGGTGGGTCATTCTCTTCAGCCACCCGGCCGACTTCACACCCGTCTGCACCACGGAGTTCATGACCTTTGCCACGCTGCAGCCGGAGTTCAAGGCCCTCAACTGCGAGCTGGTCGGCCTCTCCATCGACAGCACCTTCAGCCACATCGCCTGGCTGCGGACGATCAAGGAAAAGATCGCCTACAAGGGGATGAAGAACGTCGAGGTCGACTTTCCCGTCATTGAAGATCTCAAGATGGACGTGGCGAGGAAATACGGAATGCTGCAGCCGGGCGCCAGCGACACGAAGGCGGTCCGGGCGGTCTTCTACATCGATCCGAACGGGAAGATCCGCGCGCTCGTCTACTACCCACTCTCGAACGGGCGGAACTTCGACGAGATCAAGCGGCTCCTCATCGCGATGCAAACCTCGGATACGCACAAAGTGGCCACGCCGGCGGACTGGCGTCCCGGCGACGACGTGATCGTACCGCCCCCCGGCTCGTGCGGCGCGGCCAAGGAGCGCGTTGCAGGCGCCGGTCAGGGCTACGAGTGCCTCGACTGGTTCCTGTGCCTCAAAAAGCTCCCGAAGGAGGCGCTCAAGATTCCGGCCGAGGTCAACCTCAAATAGGCCCGGACGATGCGATCTCGATCCGCGGGCGGGGGCTCGACCCCCGCCCGCTTGATTGGGACGCCGTACCGGAAGAGGCTTGACGTCCATCGCCGAGCCGTCTACGCTCCCCCGCCGACGGTCGCTCCCGAGCCCCGATCCGCATGATGCGCCGTACGCGCCGCGCGTGGAACCGATCATGACGCCGCAACTGATCAGCATCCTCACGGGCGCCTTCGTGGCCTCGCTCCTCCATGCCGCGATCCCGACGCACTGGCTCCCATTCGTGCTGATGGGCCGCGCGCGAAAATGGGGGCTCGCCCGCGTCCTCCAGGTCACCGCCCTCGGCGGCTGCTGCCACATCCTCGTGACCTGCCTGCTCGGCGCCGGGCTCGTCTACCTCTCGGAGCAGGCGGGGTGGGACGCGGAGCATGGGGGGGGATACGCGGAGATCCTGGCCCCGCTCCTCCTGCTCGGCGTCGGACTCGTCTACGTCGTCCTGCACATCGTCACCCGCGGCCGCCACCACCATCACTTCCCCATCGACGCCGCGGTCCGGGAACCGCACACGGCCGGGGAGCATGATTACGAGCACGGGCACCGGCTCTCGGAGGGCGCGACGATCGGGACGCTGATCGCGGTGATGACGCTCTCACCGTGCGAGGCGGCCATCCCGATCTTCCTGCCGGCGGCGGCCTACGGCTGGTGGGGGGTAGGACTGCTCGCCTCGGTCCTGCTGGTGGCGACGGTGGGGGGCATGGCGGTCCTCGCGGGGCTCGGCCACAGGGGGATCGAGCTGGTGAAGTCGGAGTTCATCGAGCACAATGAGAAGCTGCTGCTCGGCGTGATCCTGGCCATCCTCGGCGCCGCGGGCCTGCTGCTCCCCCACGCCCACTGAAGCTCGCGATGCCGGTATTCGCTTCCCACGTGCCGGCATCGCTCGCTCGGCAACGGACGCCGCGGCATACGACCGCCGCGCCTTCCAGGGCCCCCTCAGTACGCCCACCGGACCAGCGCGCTCCCCCAGGTAAATCCCGCCCCGAACGTCGTGAAAACGACCCGGTCTCCCTTCTTCACCCGACCGGCCTCCAGGGCGTCGGCCATTGCCAGCGGCAGCGTCGCCGCCGTCGTGTTCCCGTACCGGCCGATGTTCACCGCCACCTTCTCCGGCGGCGCCCCCAACCGCTCGATCATCGCGTCGATGATCCGTTGGTTGGCCTGATGGGGGACGAAGAGGGCGACGTCGTCCACGCCCAGTCGATTTCGATCCAAGATCGCCCGTGACACGCCGGACATCCCCTCGACGGCCAATTTGAAAACCTGACGGCCGGCCTGCCGGATGAAGTGCTGCCGGGCGTCGACGGTCGCATGGGACGCCGGCAGCGCGCTGCCCCCGGCCGGGATGGAGAGTAAGTCCGCCCCCTTGCCGTCCGACCCAAGCAGGAAGTCGAGCAACCCCAAGGAGGAGTCGCCCCCCGGCTCCAGCACGAAGGCCCCCGCCGCATCCCCGAAGAGAACGCAGGTCTGCCGGTCGGTGAAATCGGTGAAGGCGGACATGACGTCGGCCCCGACGACGAGCACGCGGCGGTGTCGGCCGGTGGCGACAAACTGGGCCCCGGTCACCAGGGCGTAGAGGAACCCGGAGCAGGCCGCGTTGAGGTCCCAAGCCCAGGCGTTCTTCGCGCCGATTTTCTCGATCGCAAGGCAGGCGGTCGACGGGACGAGCCGGTCGGGCGTGATGGTGGCGACGATGACGAGGTCGACCGTCTCCGGACCGACGCCGCGTACAGCAAGGGCCTTGCGTGCGGCCTGCGCCGCCAAGTCGGAGGTATGCTCCCCCGGGGCGACGATTCGCCGCTCGCGGATGCCCGTGCGGGTGAAGATCCAGTCGTCGGATGTCTCGACCATCTTTTCCAAATCGGCGTTGGTCAGGCGCTTATCCGGAACATGGGCGGCGACGGAGGTGATGTGGACGGGGATCCCGTTCATCCGAGGCTCCAATCTTTAAGGAAGCGATGGCGCCCGGCGGCCGGTGAAACGCCGCCGGTCATGAGGGGTGCCGGACGTGAAGCGTGGGATTATAGAACCGCTCCCAAGGGAAGTCAACGCGACCGCTCGCCCGGCAGGGACGCGCTTCGATCCTCCCGCTCGGATTCGATCCGCAACCGACGGCTCGGCATACAGCCGCCCCGCCGCCGCTTGCAGCACCCGGCAACGTCTGCGCGGTCCGCTTGACCGCGCTTCCCGCCCCCGCTACGATTCGTGGAACATGGGCACGACTCCCAAGCGCACCCTCGGCGACCGGGGCGAGGAGGCCGCCTTCGCCCACCTCGCCCGACTCGGGTACCGCGTCCTCGCCCGAAACCTCCGATTCGGGCGCGACGAGCTCGATGGCGTGGCGCTCGATGGCCGAACGCTCTGCTTCGTGGAGGTGAAGAGCGCCGGGGCGGATTCCCCCTTCGATCCGGAGGCTCATTTCACTCCGCGCAAGCGAAAGGCCCTGCTTCGCGCCGCGCACCGCTACCTCCAGGACCGGCGCCTCGACCCGGCCGCGGTCGAGACCCGCGTCGACGTCGTCGCCGTCCGGCTCGGCAACGGCCCGCCCGCCGTGCGTCTCTACAAGGAGGCGCTCCGCGCGTAGGGGCTCCGCCCGCCGCCGCCTCCCCCTGTATTGCGGCATCCGGCGACGCCGGGATGGCACGGACACGGTGGCAACCGTTTGGCGGAGACCGGGCCACGCCCCCCCCCATCCGTCCGGCGGAATGCGCGCGAACTGTCGAATTCCGTAACACCGGGCTTTATCGAAACGAAGGTATTTGAAACGCCGTCCCTGTCAGCGTGTCCGGGAATCCGCAGGTCTCAGGCCTCGCGCGGACATCCCGCACGTGTAATCCCGGAGAACCCGCCGATGATCTCCCGCATCCCGACTGGCCGGACGATCCTGATGGCCGCCCTGAACATCCTTCCTGCCGCCGCGACGGCCGCCCCCCCGGAGAACCGACTTCGAAACGGGTCCTTCGAGGGGGGGCTCCTCTACTGGCACAACACCGACCCTCAGGATCGGAGGCTCGTCCGCGGCGACGCGGCCCTCGGCGACTACTCGCTGCGCATCGAGAAGGGCTGGGCCATGTCCGCCCCCTTCGTCTGCGAGCGCGGCCAGCCATTCACCGTTTCCTTCTCCGTCAAGGGCGACCGCGACGGCGAGGTCCGCGTCCAGCTCCCCGCCAGCGCCCGCGAGGAGGCCCACAACGCCAAGCGACTCTGGACCCGCGAGGCCTCCCAGTCCGCGAAAATCGGCCCCGACTGGAAACGCGTCTCCTTCACCGCCCTCGCCGACATCCCCCCCTCCGGCTTCTGGCCCCACCCCCACTACACCGTCCTCATCGAGGGCACCGTCCCCCTCCACGTCGATGCCGTCGTCGTATCCCCCGGCCGCGAGAAGGCCGAGCAGTACATTCCACGTCGCGAGATCGAGGTCCTTTCCGACTGCCCCGACCTCCCGGGGTATGTCGATCACGGCAACCTGCTCGAAAAGGGCGCGTCGGTGCGGCTCTCCGCCCACGCCTCGAACCCGGGCACCGCGCCGCGCGAGGTCACGCTCCGCTGGCAGTTCGTGGACTACGAGGGCGAGCGCCCGATCGGGACGCCCGTCGAGAGACGCGTCACGATCCCCGCGGGCGGGACGGTCTCCGAGACGATCGCGACGCCGCTTCCCGCCACGGGCTGCATCCTCTCCCGCGTGAGCGCGATCGCCGACGGCCGGGAGATCGACCGCTCCGATCTGCCGCTCACATCGCTCCCCTATCCGTTCCCGCCCCGGAAGCCGGACCCCCGCGAGCGCTTCGGCGGCTCTTTCTTCGGCCCGAAGAGTGCGGCCCGCGGCAGCCGCATCGGCTTCGGCTGGAGCCGCTGGTATCCCCACACGAAGTGGCAGGACCATCAGCCGAAGGGGCCGGACGACTGGGTCTGGTTCGATACGGAGGTCTCCCTCCTGGAGGGCCTCGGCATCTCCTCCCACCTGGTCCTCTATGGCTGGCCGAAGTGGATCATGGACAACCAGGACCCCCGCCCCCGGGACATGCGCTGGGCGGCGGCCGACCCGCGCTGGGAGGACCTCTCGGTCGAGACGGCGTGGGACCGGTACCTGAGAAAGACCGCGGAACATTACAAGGGCCGCGCCGTCATCTACGAGATCGAAAACGAGCCCGAGTTCGACAAATGGGACAAGCTCCACGACGAGTATGCCGCCTTCACCATCCGCTCCGCCCGCGTCATCAAGAAGGCTGACCCGTCGGCGCGCGTGATGGTCAACAACGTCTACGGCATCCCGAGCGGGCTCAACCGGCGGCTCCTCGAGCGGGGCGGCGCGAAACACCTCGACATCATCTCGTGGCACGACTACCACGCGGGGTGGTTGACCGACGCCATGGGCATCCGCCGCATGCGCGCCGCCCTCGACGCCCTCGGCGGGAAGCACATCGAAATCTGGTTCAACGAGGGCTGGGCCTACACGAACACCGCCGTCGACGAACCCCTGGCCTGCACGTCCCTGACCGCCGCGCAGAGCACGCACGCGATGTTCGCCTCCGTCGCCGAGATGACCGTCGCCGGCCAGGAAAAGACCGTCCTCTTCCATACCGGCTACGAGCGGCACGGCATGAGCTTCTGGGATTACAGCGGGCCGGGAACCATGCTTTGGGACTGGTACGGCTACCCGCTGCCGCTCGTCGCCGCCTGGAACACGCTCAGCCACCACATCGGCTTGAGCGAGCGCGTCGCCCTCGTCCGCCCGGAGGGCGCCAATTTCTGCGTCTTTCAGGACCTTCGCAACGCACGCGGCGTGATGATCGCCTACGCCGATCGCGAGGCGAAGTCCGATGTGAAGGTCAAGCTCCCGTTCGGAGGGCTCATCGCCGAGGACATCATGGGCAACGCCGCCCCGCTCGGCGGGCCCCTGCTGGTCCTGCCGAAAAGCGGCCGACCGGTGATTCTCTACGACGCCGTGAAGACGCCCGGCCAATCGTTCGCCGCCCAGCTCGAGCCGCTCGATCGGAAGCACGCCAGCTTCGCCAGCGCCGACGGCGACTCTTACCGACTCCCCCCCGCCTGGGAAGGCAAGTCTAAGGGTTCCGCCGACGGCAACCCTGCCGTGGCCGGCGGCCATCCGATTTGGCGGCTCGACCAGGTCTGGCCGCCGGAGCCGGAAAAACCCGCGAGCTACCGCCCGCTCATCTGGCAGGACGGCTGGTGGATCGCACCCGCCGACGCCGTGGGGGGCCAGCCGAAAACCGAGATGAAAGACGGCGCGATCCGCATCGAATTCCGCGCCCGGCACGGCAATCCTCCCGCCGAACGGATCTGCGGCCTCGCCTTCGTCGCTCCCAAGGCGGGCCCCTGCCGCCTTTCGGGCTCCGCCCAGCTCCGGCTCTGGGACGGGAACATCGCGGTCCGCCTGTCCGTCCTGCGCAAGACGAAGACCGGCGCGTCCGAGATCGCCTCCCTCAGGCTCGAGCGGGACAAGGCTTTGCCGTTCGACGTGTCCGCGCCGCTCGAGGCCGGCGAAGAGATCGTCCTCCTTCCCCGCCCGGACGGGAGTTTCGTCGGCGGCGACGTGACGCTGCGCGACCTCGAGGCGCGGTGCGGCGGCACGGCAGGCGGCAGGCTGACGTGGCGCCTGCCGATGTCCTGGGAGGGCGCGAAAGCGGGCTCGACCGAAGGGAACCCGGCGACCGCCGCCGGGAAGGCCGTCTGGCGCCTCGACCAGCTCTGGCCCTCCGACCCGATCATGGCCGGCAACTACCGGCCCATGGTCTGGCTCGGGGGGAACTGGGGCGTGACGGAGCACGGCCAGGGGGGACATCCGTCCGCCGCCGTCGCCGACGGCACGATCCGCTTCGGCAGCCTCGGCCCCTGGCCGGGCCATGAACACATGAAGACGTGCGCCCTCGCCTTCCTCGCTCCGAAGCCGGGCGTCTACAAGGCCTCCGGCACGGCATGGACGAAGCCGTGGGAAGGCGGGGCGAAGTCGTTCAAACTGGCCATCCTGAAGAAGGACTCCCAGCGCGCGGCGGTCGTCGCGGAGGTGATGCTGCCCCGCGAGGGATCGCGCGTCCCCTTCGAGACCGAGGTCGAGCTCTCCGCCGGCCACGAGCTGCTGTTCATGCTGCTGATCCCCGACCATCACAACGCGACGTCGACGACGATCGAGGGACTGACGGTGACGGTGAAAGAATGAGATTCCGCGAGTCGCCTGGCACACCGCGGCGAACGGGGTGAACGACTTCGGGGCGACCACGAGGGGCGCCCCTTCTCTCTATCGGAGCGCTGAACGCTCATGATCCGGCCCGGTCCCCCCGTTGCAGCCCTGGCTCTCCTGATGCAGCTTCATTCGCCCGCCCCCGCCGCCGACATGGGTCCCGCCTCCGCGGGAACGATCGCGCCGGTCGCGGCGACCGCCTCCGGGTCAGAGGCGAGCAGCCCGGACATGGTGATCGACGGCTCCGGACTCCGCGAGGACCCCGCGCGCCCCGGCGTCTTCGCTCATGTCGCCAACCGGTGGGCCGACGGCGGCTGCATGTGGACCAGCAAGGGCGAGCCCCTCGGCAAGGAAGGCCTCTGCTGGATCCGTATCGACCTCGGCCGCGTCTGCCAGGTCGCCGGGCTCCACATCTGGAACTACAACGAGGGCGGCGGCTGGCAGGGGCGCTCGGTCAAGGCCTTCGATCTCCTCGCGAGCCAGGACGATGCGACGTGGACGGGAGCGGGCGCCTTCCCGTTGCGCTGCGCCTCCGGGAAGGACGACGAGCCCGGCGAGTCGGTGTCGCTCGCGAAGCCGGTCGCGGCCCGTTTTCTGAAAATCGTCCCGACGGCCCATTACGGCCGCGACAACCTCTGCGGCCTCGCCGAGATCCGCGTCCGGGTCGCCGACCCGAAGCCCGGCGACCGCGTCCTCGCGCCTCGTCCCCCCTTCAAGCCCCGATACGCCCGCACGACGTACGCCCCGCGCGCCCTCGGCAAGCCCTGGCCCGGCGGCGAGAACGTCGCCTGGCCCGCCGACGCGGGCGTCATCGACGTCACGAAGCCGCCCTACGGCGCGAAGGGAGACGGACGGGCCGACGACACCGACGCGATCAACCGAGCGCTGGCCGAGCACAACGACCGCGGCGCCATCGTCTGGCTTCCCAACGGCATCTACCGCATCCGCGACACGCTGAAATGGGGCAAGGGCGAGAAGTACACCGCCCTCATCGGCCAGTCCGAGTCGGGCACGGTCATCCGGCTCGACGACTCAGCCGCCGGGTTCGACAACCCGCGGAAGCCAAGACACGTCATCTGGACCGGCGGCGATCCCGCCCAGCGCTTCGGCAACGAGATCGCGCACCTGACGATCGATACCGGCGCCGGCAACCCCGGATGCGCGGGCGTCGCCTTCGTCGCCAACAACCAGGGCGCCATCCACCACGTCACGATCGTCAGCGGCGACGGGCAGGGTCTCCAGGGACTCCACCTCGGCGCCGCCGGGGAAAACGGCCCCCTCCTCGTCCGGGACGTCACCGTCGTCGGCTTCGACTACGGCGTCGCCGCCGGCAGCCCCATCAACGGCCACACCCTCGAGGGCCTGACGCTGCGCGATCAGAACCTGGCCGGCATCCGCAACCACACGCAGCACCTCTCGCTCCGCAAGCTCAACAGCCGAAACGAGTGCCCCGCCGTGGAGCTCAAGGGCGGCGTGACGGCCCTCCTGGATGCCAGACTCGAGGGGACCGGAGCGGCGAAGGCGCTCCCCGCGATCCGCGGAAGCGGCACGTGGTACCTGCGAAACGTCTCCGCGACCGGCTACGCCCGCGCCCTGGAGGGCCGGGAGGGACTCGCGATCGCCGAGGCGTCCAGCCGGGAGGCCGTCACGCTCTGGGATGACCCGAAGACGGCCCTCCGGCTCCCGATCCAGGAGCTTCCGCCCGTCCCCTGGGAGTCGCCCGAGACGTGGGCCTCTCCGCTGGCCTACGGCGGAAGGGCGGACGACCAGGAGGACGACAGCGCCGCGATCCAACGGGCGATCGACTCGGGCGCGACGACGGTCTATCTCCCCCGCGGCCTCTGGCGGATCGGGAAGCCGGTCGTGCTCCGCGGCAAGGTCAGACGGCTCGTCGGCTGCCGGGGGTTCATCGAGACCCTCGACGGGCACCCGCGCGCCGAGCCGCTGCTCCGCGTCGCCGACGGCGACGGCCCGATCCAGATCGAGCGCATCAACGGTCCTTGGCACGGCACGAAGGTGCTCGCCGCCGACACGAAACGGCCGGTCGTCGTGCGCCACTGCGGCAACGTCAGCATGGACTTCGCCGGCGGAGGGGACGTCTTCTTGGACGATGTGGTCAACAACCCCGGCGCCAACTTCACGTTCAAAGGCGGCCGCGTCTGGGCCCGGCAGTTCAACCCCGAGCCGGAGGGCGTCCACGTCCGGAACGATGGCGCGGCCCTCTGGATCCTCGGCATCAAGACGGAATCGAAGGGGACGCTGATCGAGACGGTGAACGGAGGCGCAACGGAATTGATCGGGGGGATCGCGTACACGAGCGGGGGAAGCGGCGGGGCGCCGATGTTCGTGGTGACCGACTCCCGTTTCTCCGCCACGCTTGGCGAGGTCTGCTGGGACGACCGGTATTATCGGGTGATCGTTCGCGAGACGCGCAACGGCGAGACGCGCGAGTTCAAGGCCGACGATCCGCGCTGGGGTCGAAGCCTGGCGCTCTTCGCGACGCACGGATCGAGGCGGTGAGACGGGACCCGGGAAGACACCCGGCCCCCACCAGGCCGCCCCGCCCGCGCCGATCCCCGGATCGCGCGGCCTGGCGGGACGCCAGGCACGGATGCGCGAAGCGGATCGCCGCCCGGCGGACGTCATTCCTCCTTCGCGGACCGCGTCATGAGCTCCCGCACCGCCGCCGCCGGCTGCTTGCGCTCGAAAAGAATGGCATGCACCGCCTCCGTGATCGGCATGGCGATCCCCTTCGCCTGCGCCGCCGCCCGGACCGCCTTCGCCGTCCAGACGCCCTCCGCGACCTGGGCCATCCCCTTCAGGATATCGTCGAGCCGCTCCCCCGCCCCGATGCGGCGGCCCACGGCGAGGTTCCGGCCGTGCGGGCTGTAGGCGGTCGTCAGGATGTCGCCGAGCCCCGCGAGCCCGTAGAGCGTCCGCGGGTCGGCCCCGTGAGCGGCGGCATAGCGCGTCATCTCGACGAGTCCGCGGGTGAGCAGCGCCGCCTTCGCGTTGTCGCCGAGCCTCAGCCCGTCGCAGATCCCCGCCGCGATCGCGACCACGTTCTTGAGCGCCCCGCCCAGCTCGACGCCGGCGACGTCCGCACTCGTATAGACGCGGAACCGCTCGCCCATGAAGGCGTCCCGCACCCGCTTCGCGAGCCCCGCGTCGGCCGACGCCGCCACGACGCTGGCCGGCAGGCCGCGCGCCACTTCCTCCGCATGGCTCGGGCCGGACAGGACGGCGTGGGGAACATCGCCGAGCACCGAACGGACGATGCCCGTCGGCGTCAGCCCCGTCCCGACCTCGACCCCCTTGGCCGCCGAGACGACCGGCGCGCCGGCGGGGAAGGCCGGCAGAAGCGAGCTGAGCACGCCGCGGATGTGTTGCGTCGGGACGGCGAGGATGAGAAGGGCGGCACCGCTCAGGGCGTCCGGCGATCCGGAGATCGCGATCTCCGCGGGGATCGGGACTCCCGGCAGGAAGCGGTCGCTCACGCGGGCCTTCGCGACGGCGTCGACCCCGGAGGTCGGGTGCCCCCAGATGGAAACGTCAAGGCCCTTCTCCCGGAGCAGCAAGGCAAGCGTTAAGCCCCAGCCGCCGAGACCGATGACGCAGGCGCGGGTCGATTCGCTCATGGAGGGGGTCCGGGAGACGCGTTGCATGTACCCGCCAAGCCGCCCCGCCCGACCAGAGACATCACGGACTGCCCTTGTCGGGCTTGGGGCCTTCGCACAAGACACCCGTTGACACATCTGCCGCCGAGCGCCCGGCCCCGATCTTGCTCTCCGTCCCGGCCAGCAACCGGCGAAGGTTGGGCACGTGCCGGAGGACAACAAGAGCGACCATGGTGCCGGTGAAGCAAGTCACGACGAACCGGCGCCCGAAGGACTCCGGGTCTGCGATCGACTGCGCGAGGAGAAGGGCCAGGGCCGCGGTGATGGAGGCAAGCGAGACGTAACGAAAGGCCACGGCCAAGCCGATCCAGACGGCCAGCGCGATGGCGGCCGGGAGCGGCGTGAGGACGAGGAAGACGCCAGCGGCGGTGGCCACGCCGCGCCCGCCGCGGAAGCCCAGGTAGGCCGGGAAGACGTGCCCGAGAATGGCCCCGAGGCCGGCGAGCACCGGCGCGTGCTCGTGCAGGCCGCCGGCGAAGGCCTGGAACATGCGGGAATGGGCCCAGAGCGCGACCGGGACGGCCCCCTTGAGGAGGTCGAGGACAAAGACCCCGATCCCCCACCCCCGCCCGCAGACGCGGGCGACGTTGGTCGCCCCGATGTTCTTCGACCCGTGCTGCCGGATGTCAACGCCCCGGACGGCCCGTGCGACAAGCAGGCCGAAGGGGACCGAGCCCAGCAGGTAGGCAACCCCGAAGGAGGCGACGAAGGTCAGGAGGGCATCCATGCGGCTGGCCTCAAAAGACGTAGAATAGCATCCGGCCGGGGGGCCGGCAAGGCCGGCGTGGGTCGGGTTTGTCCGGCAGACACAGGAGCCGTGGGCAGAGGGCCGGACAACCCCGATCGGCTTGAGATCGAGGTTGTCCCCCGTTGAGACACAGCGCATCACGGGACAAACCCCTCCCACGCGGGAGGCCGATGTCGTCAGTCCCTGATCGGCGCGGCGGCGTGTAACGCCGGGTGGGTTGCCTGCGCAAAGCGCGGGCGAATCGGCCGGCCCCTTCGCGCCAGACCGCGCCTCCGGTTTAAATGCCACTTGACAATCCATGCCGCCAGCCCCACACTCCTTGCGCTGGCATGCCCCCCGTCCCCTTTCTTCGAGGATTCCCCCATGCATCCGATCCCCCGCCCCCTCCTCCTGGCGGCTTTCCTCGCATGGCTCGCGATGCCCGACTTGGCCGCGCAGGCCCCCCAGCCGGAACGGATCACATTCCAAGGGAGGCTGACGGACGCGACGGGGAATCCCGTCACGGGGGACGTCGAAATGACCTTTTCAATCTACGACGCCGACACCGGCGAGTCGCCGCTCTGGTCGGAGACCCAGACGGTCGTCGTCAACGCCGGGCTCTACGTCGTGCAACTGGGCGCCGTGAACGGCTTCTCGGGGCTGACGCTGGACATGACCAGCGGCCGCTGGCTGGGGGTCCAGGTCGTCGGCGATACCTCGGAGATGTCGCCGCGGTATCCGCTGACGGGCGTCCCTTACGCCCGCCGGGCGCTGGGGGCGGACGACGCGGGCACGCTGGACGGCCTGGACGCCACGGCGTTCGCACGCACGTCGCACGTTCACAGCGCCTCGGCGATCACCTCAGGGATCCTGCCGGTCGTGCGCGGCGGAACGGGGCTGGACGACGCCGGCGCGGCCGGCAACATCCTGGTCAGCGACAGCAAGAACTGGGTCCGCACGCCCGGGACTTCGACCTTCATCCAGAACCAGGCAACATCGGCGCAGGGGGGCAGCTTCTGGATCTCCGGGACGGCGGTGATCGACTTGTCGCTCTCCGCCCGGGGAACGGTGGAGCTGGGGGACGCCCTGACGGACACCGTGACGATCGGGGGCACCCTGCAGGGCGCAACGCCGCTCGTCTTCGACGGGGCGACAACCGACACGAACCGCACCGCGCTCTCCGTGGTCAACCCCACGGGTCCGAACATGATCGTCCTCCCGAACGCCTCCGGCACGTTGGCCGTTTCGGCTTCGGCCCCCCTGGCTCTCTCGGCCGCAGGCAACCTGAGCCTCACCGGCGGACCCGGCAGCGGGCTGAACGCCGACCTGCTGGACGGTCTTCATGCCGACTCGTTCCCGCAGCTGTCGACCGGCAACACCTATACGGGGGCCAACACCTTCAACAACAACGTCTGGTTCTCGTCCGGCGTTTACATGACAGGCACGGCATCCGCGACCGCCGGGGCCCTGACGATGTCCGACACGGCCCGCATGCTCATCGATGACGGCACCGCCCTTCTGCCGGGCCTGGGCTTCTCCCCCGACCCGGACACGGGCCTCTATCTGCCCGCCGCCAACACGCTGGCCGTCACGACAGGAGGCGTCGAGCGGATGCGAGTCGACGGCACCGGGTTGGCCAGTTTCGCCGCCCACGCCTCGATCGGCGGCACCCTCTACCTGAACGGGGACAGCGCCGCCTCGAACATCTACAAGTCCCGCCGCACCTCAGGAGGGTTCGGCTATCACCTCCTGGTCCAAGCGGGCGGCTCCGAAGCGGGTGCCTCCAATGCGGCCGGTGGGACGCTCTACCTCCAGTCGGGCATCTCCACCGGCAGCGCGGACTCGCGGATCGAGTTCAAGACCTATACGCCGGGCACGTCCGGGACAACGTCAAATTCCGCCACCACGAAGATGGCCCTGACCGGCGATGGCAACCTGGGCGTCGGGATCGCCGCCCCCGCCGAACGAGTGGACGTCTCCGGCAACGTCCAGGCCTCCGGGGAGTTCCAGTACGCGACTGAGAAGACGTTCTACCTGTCGATCAGCGCAGCCGGATTCTATCAGAACCGGGATCCGAGCGAAGACGACACCCTCTTCGTCAACGGCACGTCCTACAGGTTCGCAACCAGCGGCAGCGCCCCCTATTACGCGTACCTTCTCGCGAACGTCCATTTGCCCGAAGGGGCGATCGTCGATGAGCTCACCGCCTATGCCCTCGACGAAAACGAGACCGATAACCTTCTTCTCCAAGTTAGCCTGACCCGTCACGATCTGCCTGCAGGCACTATTGAGACGATGGGCCATGTCTCCCTCCTAACAGACGGAAGTTCGAGCACGGTCCAGAGCGAATCCGACAACACGATCTCCTCCCCCCAGATCGACAACCGGGGCGGTTATTATCTAGCCGTATCGATGAACTCTAACGTGTATCAAAGTCTGTATTTCATGGGTTGCCGCATTCGCTACCGGCTCAGGACGTTGAAACCGTAGCCCTCGCTCTACAATCCCTTTGAAACGCGCACGACATTCTGCTAAGGTCGCAACCGGTCGGGATGGAGGCACCGGGCCGTCACGCGGCACGGTCTCTCCTCGGGGCGTAGCGCAGCCTGGCTAGCGCGCTTGCTTGGGGTGCAAGAGGTCCCGGGTTCAAATCCCGGCGCCCCGACCCGCCTTCGCTCGGAGGGCCCGTCAAGGCCCCCTCCGAGCGAAGGCGCCCGCCGACGCCACTCCCGTTTCCTTGCTTTTTCCGATGTACTCACCCTCCTCAAGTTCCCTCTGACTTTTCGCCCCCCAGATCCCCGGCAAACTGACGGTTGCGTCGGAGACGCAAATCGGGGGCCGGCAGAATCCGGCACATCGTGTTGGCGCGAGGATCCGGCGAGCCATCCGTCAAATTCGGAGCGCGGGGGCGGCACGCCCGTGCCGCCCGATCGGTCATCCGGTGGAAGTGCAAAGCGGGGGTGGAGAGGAAGAAGGCGCAGGGTTGAAGCAATGTTACGTAAAGTAACACCGCACGACGGGAGCGCCGAGGGCCGAATTTCACCTAACTTCTTCCGGGCAAGTGACTTGTGCGGAACTTGAAAGTGTGGCACGGGATTTGCTTATACGCCGTCTGCCGTTGCTCCGGTCCCCCGGCGGAGTGGGAAAGGGCTGCGCCGGGGGGCGCGGGGCGCGGCAAAACACCGGCCGGTCAGGGTCGTGGGGAGCTCCCGGCGCGCGCGGCGCGCCGCGGGAGATAGGGAGAGGGTGTGTCCCGTCCGCCCCTCCGCGCCTGCCCCGCCCCCTGATGGGGCGGGGTGTCGACGGGGGCAGGGTGTCGGCTGTGGGGCAACTTGAGTCTCACCCTCCCGTTGACGAGCCGGCCCCTTCCATTTATTATTCGCGCGTACACGGTCACGGCCCACTCAACATGAATTCACCCAAGAAGATCCCGCTCTTCGGAGCCCTCGCCCTCCAAGAGGGCCATATCGACGAGGCCAACCTCCAGAGTCTTCTCCGCGAGCCGCTTGACACCACCCATGACGACGGCTCCGTCTCCCTCTGCAACCTCTGTTTGAAACGCGCCCTGATAACCCCCGCCCAGGCCCAGCAAATCCTCCTGCTCCAGAGCTACCGGGAGCTGCGCAACGAGGACGAGGCCCTCGGCGTCCAGATCGTCCAATCCGGGCTGGCCGACGAGGAGGTGGTCCGCTACGCCCTGGAGTGCCAGTCGCAAGAGTTCGTCGCCGAGCGGAGGCTGCCGCGCCGGCTGGGGACGATCCTGGCGGAGGCAGAAGTATTGCGCGCGGAGCAGTTCGAAACGGTGCGGGCGGCCTGGGTGAAGGCCTCGCGCCCACCGGCCCCGTCGCGCGCCCCGAAACCGGCCCCCCCATCCGCCGCGCCGACGCCTAAGCCCCCTCCTGAAAAAATCATGGCTTGGCTGATCGTGGCGTTCGGGGACGGCATCGGCCGCCGCATCCCGATCGGCCCGAAGACCGTGATCGGCCGCGGGCATCATGGAGACGTCGGATTCCCGGACCCGAAGATCTCCCGCCAGCACGCGCAGATCGAGGTCGACGCGGCGACCGGCCAAGCCGTGATCACCGACCTCGGGAGCCGAAACGGGACGCACGTGAACCGGGAAAAGATCGACGGGCCGGCCATCCTTCAGTCCGGCGACGTGATCCGCGTGGGCATGACGGCGCTGCGATTCGAGTCCGGCGAGGAGCCCGGCGAAGAGGGAGAGGTCCCCGCATCCGGCCTGCGTCCCCCGGTGCCGGCCGCTCCCCCGCCCCCCCGCGCACCGGCCGAGGGCCGCAATACCCTCCCCCCCCCGCGGATGGGCGGGAACGCGTGATCCCGTATCACGGCCTCAAGCCACACCATCCGCCGCGAGCGCAGCCCCTTTCGCGCGCCCCGCCCGAATTGATTTCGATCGATGCCCGCCTGCGAACTCGTGCCGAACAGGGGCACGCCGCCGCATTCGTGATCGCGGGAGGGCGGGTTCGGGACCGCAGCATGATCGGCGGCGCGGCCGGCGCCCCCGCTCCCTACCGTTTCCACTCCCGCGCGATCCGGACATCCTCTTTCACCTTCTCCGTCAGCGCCGCTACGTCCACGCGACCCAGGCGCGTGAGCGTTTGCGGGACATACCGTTTCGCCACCGCCGCGGCATAGCGCATCCAGCAGCCGACCGCAACCTCCAGACGCCTCACGGCCGAGGCCTTCAGCCCCTCCTCCCCCGTCCGCCCGTAGAGCGCCAAGTCCGCCGCCGCGCCGATCTTCTCCGCGTAGTAGTCGCCCAGAAGCGCCATCGCCTCGACATCCGCTTTCGTGAGCCGCAGTTCCTTGTCCCCCTTCGGGTCGACGCCGGCCGCGAGCGCCCGCGCCGCCGCCGCGTGCCCCCGGATCGCCTCCGCGATCTCGTGCGGCGTCGGGCCGTCCATCGCCTTCTTCCCCGCCTGCCGCTCCGCCCACTCCTTGATTGACATCAGCCCCTCGCCCGGCATCGACCGCCCCTCGGCGAAGTGACGGACCGTGTGGAACCCCTTGTACTTCGGGTGGCTCGTGCAGGCCTCCGGGTACCACTGGAAGTCGAAGTCCTCCCAGTGGAGGCGCGTGACGGCCGGCAGGATGCGGGAGGCCCGCGCCAGGGCCCCGTGGATCGCCTTCCCGGCCCCGGGGAACCGGGCATCGAGCGTCCGCTCGAAAAAGTCGTCCGGCAGCGCCGGGTCGTACGCGAGACGCCCCCACAGCATGAACTGGTACCATCGCTTCCGGACGACGAGCTGCCGGGGCGCGTCGGGCTCCGTGCTGATGAACTCCCGCCCCCACGTGTAGCCGTCCGGGCCGATGTAAAACCCGGCCAGCTTATCGGGACCGGGCATCTTCCGAACAAGCTCCCGGGTGAAGACGGGGTCTCCCGTCCGGAACAGGTAGTAGTCATCGTCGCGCACCGTCAGCCACATCCGGCGGTCGGCCGGAAGCTCGGCGAGCGACCGCTTCGCGAAGGTCGGAGCGGTCGAGGCATGCATGTGGGCTTGGGCATACTTGAAACTGAGGTCGAAGACGCCCGGGTAGCCCTTCCAGGCCTCGAGCACGGGCGCCAGGGCGGTCTGGTGGTAGCGGTGGATGAACCGGATCGCCCGGTCGGGCTGTATCCGGAGCGCGTCGCGCACGCCCTCGCCGTACGCCCGCCAGAGCCACGGCTCCTTGTCGTCCTGCCCGTTCATTTTTTTCATGTTCTCGCCGGCCGTCACGCCGAGGCCGGCGAGGTCGGGGTAGGCCGTCAACAGCTCGCGAACGCTCTTTCGGAAATAGTCGACCGTCACGGGATTCGACTGGTCGCAGGTGATTCCGTGCTTCCCCTCCGCCCCGAAGGTGAAGAGGTTCCAGGTGACGAGGTAGACCTCGATACCCCGGTCGCGGGCGTGGCGCATGACGTCGCGCCAGAACGCGATCTTGCCCCCGATGGGAATCCGCTTCACGGTCTCCAGATTCTTGAGGTGCGACGGACGGACCATGTCGCGCCCGCAGAGGTCGTAGGTGTCGTCGAACGCCACCGTCGTGCGCATGACGTCGTCGAGGGCGACGTCGGGATACTCCGGCACCTTTACCAGCGACGGGAACGGGTGGAGGCTCCAGAGGGTGAGGACGTTGAACCGGTGGCGGGCCATGTCGTCGAGAAACTCCCGCCAGAAGTCCATACTCCACATCTCGGCGACGTTCTGCTGCGCGGAGTCGGAGGCGTCGGAGTAACTGGGGGTGCGGGCGTCGAGGGGGATGTTGAGCTTGATGCCGCGACGGGCGATGGCGGGCGCGCCCTGGACGGGCTTCAGGCCGGCGAGCCCGCCGCCGAGCCGGACTTGTTCAGCAACCTCGAGGCCGCCGTACATCAGGCCGGCGGGGTCGGAGGCCGCGACGCGGCAGACGGGGCCGGGGGCGATCGTGACGACGTACGCCTGGGGCCCAAGACCCGAGGCGGCGTCGAGCGCGAGGACGATGCGGGGGCCGGCGCCAGCGGAGCCGTCGGCGATCTCGCACCCCGCCCCCCGGAGCGCCGCGCAGACTTCGCCTGCGGCGAAGGCGGCGGGCGGCAAGGCCTTGTCGAAGTCGAGCGCGACGCGCTCGGCAGCCCCAACGGGGCCAACGCCCCCCAGCACAACGAGAGCGAACCGTTTCGATACCGAGCGCATCGCATGCCCTCCGGGAAGCGATAGGCTCTGATCCAGTCTACTATCTCCATGTATACCGATGCGGGCGAATGCAACAGGATTTCGCGGCGCCCGTTGATTCAAGCCTGTTCCGGTAAGAATCCGGACCTGCCCATCTCATTCAGCGGGGATCTGGACATCGAAGGAAGCCTGCGGGTCGGCCCGGGTTCAGCCGCCTTGCCGGGAGTCTCGTTCGCCGTGGACGCCGACACGGGCTGTTTCCGACCCGACGAGAACGAGCCGACCGTTTCAACGAGTCTGCATCGGCCCGTCGTCTCAACTCCCCGCCGCCTGGGCTCGCAACTGCCCGCATGCCGCGCTGATGTCGTCGCCCTTGCGCTTCCGGACCGTCACCCAGCAGCCGGCATCGCCGAGGATCTTGACGAAGGCGTCAACCGCCGCCTGAGCCGGCGGCTCGAACCGAAGCCCCTCGACGCGGTTGAACGGGATCACGTTCACCTTGACCCGCGCCCCCCGCAGCCGCCGCGCCAGCTCCCCCGCATGCGCCGGCCTGTCGTTGACGCCCCCCAGCAACACATACTCGAACGTCACGTCCCGCCTCGCCGCCTCCCGGTACTCCGTCCCCGCCGCGATCAAGGCATCGACGGTCACCTGCTCCGCCAACGGGATGAGCCCGCGCCGGACAGCGTCGTTCGGGGCGTGCAGCGAGACGGCAAGATTGGGCTTGACCGGCCCCCCGGCCAACCGTCGAATCCGATCCGGCAGGCCGATCGTCGAGACCGTCACCCGCCGCGCCCCGAGCGTGATCCCCCACGCCGCTCCCCAGATCTCCAGCGCCCGTTGCAACGCCTCGAGGTTGAGCAGCGGCTCGCCGATTCCCATGACGACCACGTTCGTCACCTCGCGGCTCCGCGGCATCGCCAGCCGGGCATGGAGAACCTGCTCGACGATCTCCCCCGTGTCCAGGTTTCGAACCAGTCCCCCCAAGCCGCTGGCGCAGAAGGCGCAGCGGACGGGGCAGCCGACCTGAGTCGAGACGCAGACCGTCCGGCGGTCGCCATCCGGGATGATCACTGTCTCGACGACCTGCCCGTCTGCAAGTCCGACGAGCAGCTTCAGGGTGCCGTCGGCGCTCTCGTAAACGCGGCGAACGCGCGAGCCGAAAAGCGGAATCATGCCGGGCAGGCGTCCCCGCAGTTCCTTCGGCAGATCGGTCATATCGCCGTACGATGCCGCTCGCCGGCGGTGGACCCACCCCAACACCTGATCGGCGCGCCAGCGCGGCAGACGCCGGTCGACAAAGAACGCCCGGAGCTCGTCGCGGGTCAGGCCGGTGACGGAAGGAGGACGCATGGGAAAGGCAAATCGGACGGAGGGCCGGGACAACGGAAACGACCGGGATCGGACACGCGGGCGACGACCCCGCGGCGCAAGAAGGCCGGGTCACGTCTTGGCACGATCGGCGGTGCTCTTGGCCAGGAGGGAGGCGAACTCGCCCCCGCGGACGAACTTCTCGAACCCCTTCAGGTCCTTGCACAGGACGGTCGAGAGCGCCCGAATCGTCCGGTTTTCCTGAAGCGGCGAGATGGTCACCACCAACCGCTGATTCCGGTACGCCTCCCACATCATGATGGCGGACCCCATGCTCGCCTCGGGGACATAGACGACAAGGGCGTCGTACTGGGCGGAGCGCCGAACCATGTCGAAAAAGGCCTCAATGCCCCGCACGAGACCATAGTCATGCATATCCTTGGCGCTCTCGATCGGCGAATAGACCTCCGCGCCGGGGATGTGCTTCTCGATCAGGGCCTTGATCTTCTTGCGATAGGTCTGGCTGTGGAACTGCTTGCCGCGGCGCGAGCCGCGTAAGATGCCGACCACGATGACGCGCGTAGCCATCGGCAAGCTCCACCCCCGCAGTGCAAGAATTATGTAGCAGAATGCGGACGTGCCGTCAATCGCTTTCTGCCCGAGGCTTGACCCCCGCCCCCCCCCCGCTATAATTCCCCTCTTCGAGATTCCCCCTTGGAACGGGTCAATAAATGGACTACTTCCGCTACCGTCGCGGCATCCTCTACTGCGAGAACGTACCCGTGCCCGAGATCGCCTCCCGGGCCGGGACCCCCACCTACATCTACAGCGCCCGGACGGTCGTGGAGCACTACCGGAAGCTCCGGGACGCCTTCGCCCGGAACGGACTGGACGTTCTGGTCTGCTACTCCGTCAAGGCGAACGGCAACCTCTCGCTGCTCAAGCTGATGCAGCACGAGGGGGCCGGGTTCGACGTCGTTTCCGGGGGGGAGATCCACCGGGCGCTGCGGGCGGGGGCCGACCCGCGCACGATCGTCTTCGCGGGCGTGGGGAAGACGAAGGCGGAGATTCGCTTCGCGCTCTCCCAGGACATCCTTCAATTCAACGTCGAATCCGAGGATGAGCTGGAGACGATCGACGGGATCGCGCGGGAGATGGGGCGGGTCGCCCGCATCGCCATCCGGGTCAACCCGGACGTAGACCCCCGAACGCACACCTACATCACGACGGGCAAAAAGGAGAACAAATTCGGGCTGGATTTCGACCGAACGCGGGCACTGGTGGAACGGCTCGGCCGCCACCCGGGCGTGAGACTGCACGGCCTGCACATGCACATCGGGTCGCAGATTGTGGAGGTCGAGCCCTATGTGGACGCGCTCCATCGCTTGATGGAATTCCTTCCTGCGTGCACGAAGGCCGGTCACGCCGTCGAGACCCTCGACCTCGGCGGCGGGTTCGGCATCTTTTACCGGGAAAAGGCCGCCCGCCCCCCGGAGGCCTTCGCGGAAGCCCTCCGGCCCCTCCTGGCCCGGACGAAGTGCCGGCTCATCCTCGAACCCGGACGGTTCATCGTCGGCAACGCCGGCATCCTCGTCGCACGGGTACTCTATGTAAAGCGCTCCGGGGAGAAGACGTTCTATATCTGCGACGCGGGGATGACAGACCTGATCCGCCCGTCTCTATATGGGGCATACCACCGGATCTGGCCGGTGGAAACGGACCCCTCGGTGGAGGGCGAGGCGCCGGACGAGGAGACCTGGAAGGGCCCCGCGGGGCCGGCGGACGTGGTCGGTCCGATCTGCGAAAGCGGGGATTTCTTCGCCAAGGACCGCCGGCTCCCGGCGCTTCACCGAGACCAGTTGGTGGCGATCTTCAGCGCGGGGGCCTATGGCTACGTGATGAGTTCAAACTACAACACCCGGCCCCGGCCCGCAGAGGTGATCGCCGCGGACGCGCGATTCGAGGTGGTGACGCCGCGGGAGACGGTGGACGATCTCCTGGGCCGGGAGCGGGTGATCCTGATGGCCCCGTAAGGGCGGACTGTACGGATGGGACACAACCGGGTCCCCTATCCGCATTTTCGTCGTGCCGTCTTCTTGACAGAGGGGCTTTTAGACGTATAATCGGCACCCATGCCTGCGGCGGATTCCGCGCCGGATCGCGCCGCCCCGACGGTCAAAATCCCGTTCAGGAGCCATCGCATGAAGCGCCTCCCGTCCGCGCTGGTCGCCCTCGCCCTGGCTGCGAGCCTTCCGCTCCAGGCGGCGGACGCGCCCGCCCCGGGCAAGCCGAGCGACTCCCTGCTCCGCGCGGGGTCGTCTTCGGACGAGATCAAGCAGCTCTTCCGCGAGGGATACGATCTCTACCAGCGCGGCCACCTCGAGGAAGCCTACCAGAAGCTTGAGAAAGCGCTCGAGCGCGAGCCCTCCAGCGATTTGGCCCTCTACCTCCGCAACGAGCTCGGCACCCACGTCCTCCAGAGAATGATCCGCGAGGCGTGGGAGTCGAACGACCCGAACAAGCGCAAGCTCGGCGACACGGCGATGCGCCTCTTGCGGCTCTCCGCCCCCGTCCTTGAGCGCGTCCGCAAGGACCCGGCCGAGATCCAGAAATACGTCGAGGCACTCAAACAAAAGGAATTCGACATCGTCTGGGGAGCCATCCACCATCTGGTCAATATCGGCCCTTGGGCCATCCCCTACCTCGTCAACAAGGACCTCCTCGGCAACGAGCGCGAGGACGACTTCCGGACGAACGCCATTATTTGTCTCGTCCAAATGCGCGATGACGCCGTTTGGCCGCTGATCGAGGCCCTCTCCAGCCCCAACAAGTTCATGCGCCAGAACGCGGCGATCATCCTCGGCCACATCCGGGACGAACGCGCCCTGGCCGCCCTGAAGTGGGCCGTCGAGAACCCCAACGAGCTTCCCGAGGTCAAGGTCCGCGCCGCCGAGTCCGCCCTCAAGATCACCGGCGCCCGGAAAATCGAGGAGCTCAAGTCCGCCAAGGAGTACTACTACCTGCTCGCCGAGAAATACTACTACAGCCTGCCCAGCGTGATCCGCACCTTCGGCTTCGACTGGGTCCAGTGGCGATGGGACGAGGCGAATGACGCCCTGCTCATGCGCGAGGTCCCGCCGTATGCCCTGAACGAACTCATGGCCGAGGAGGCTTGCCTCGACGGCTTGATGATCGACGCCGAGTACACCCCCCTCTGGGGCCTCCTCGGCTGCGTTCACGCCGCCCAGCTTGTCGAGAACACGCTCGCCCTGGAGGGCGCGGAGGACAAGAAGAAACTCGACCTGATGACTGACGAGGAACTGACTAAGATCAAGGCCCAGACGGCTACGTTCGAGCGGTCGAAGGTCCTCGAGAACCTCGTTGGGCGCAAGCACCTCTACCGCGCGCTCGACCGGTCGCTCGACGACGGCACGGCGCTTGTCAGCGTCTGCCTGATCAACTCGCTGCGCGGCATGGTCAAGTTCGAGGAGCTCCCCGCCCCCGGCGCCGGCGCCGCCGCCGCCCGGGAAGCCGTGGAGTCCGGCAAGGAGCCCCCGCGGCCCCGCGAGAGCTACCCCGCCTATCCGCTGATCAAAGCCCTCACCGACAAAGACAAACGCGTCCGGTATGCGGCCGCCGGCGTGCTCCTCGACCTCAACCCGCCGTCCAAGTTCCTCGGCCTCGACGCCGTGCTCGTCAACCTGCTGGATGCCGTTGGCGAGATGGGCGCCCGCGTCGTCCTCATCGTCCATGACGAGCGCGACAACGACGACCGCCGCGCCATCGCCGACCTCGAGAAAAAGCTGATCAGCCTGAGTTGCTTCCCCGTCGTCGCCACCTCTCCCCGCGAAGGCGTCGTGAAAGCCAAGGGCTTCCCCGCACCGGATCTCGTCATCCTCCAGTCCAAGATGGGGCGTGAGATCTTCTTCGACATCGAGTTGCCCAACAAGAAGACGGTCACCCAGTCCGCCTGGGAAAGCCTTCGCGATGACGTCCGGACCCGCGCCGTCCCTAAGTACATCCTCTGCGAGGACGAGGCCGATTTGGCCAAGGCCAAGGAGATCTACGAGGACAAGGCGTGGTACCTCAAGAAGCCCATCGAGCGGATGGAGCTGAAGAACCAGCTCGACAAGACGTTCGCCTCGCCGGAGGCCCAGAAGGACACGAAGGGCCGGGCGGAAAAACTGGCCCAGGCTGCGGCCGAGGCTCTCGCGCGCCTCGATCCCTTCAATACGATCTACTCCTTCCGTGAGGCGGTCCCGGCGCTAATCCGGAACCTCGATCCGCAGCACCAGCGCCCGGATGCGATCCGGATTCCCTGCATCGAGGCCCTCGGCCACTTCGGGGACGCCCGCGCACTCGCCGCGCTCGGCTCGACGGTCGCCGAGAAGTCAAACGACAAGGCCGTCCGTGCCGCCGCCGCCAAGGCCCTCAGCGAGATATACCGTCAGACCGCCCTGGCCCCGTCCACCGAGCTCTACGACATCATGAAGGCCAACCTCGTCGACGGCGAGCTCGACGTCGAGGTCAACCTCGGCGAGGGCTTCGGTAACAGCTCGATCACCAACGCCCAGCGGCTCGAGCTCCAGAAGCATCGCCGCCTGCACGGCGACAAGTTCAAGCCGGGCGTCCAGATGCAGCAGTAGCGCGCGATCCATACGACACGAGGACGCCCGCCGGAGCGCAAGCGATGGCGGGCGTCTTGCTTTCCGGCCCGTCCCGCGCGAGGCCCCATGCACAGACTGGCGCCCTTGATCCTGTCCACGACCCTGTCGGCCGCGGAACCCGCCCCCGTGGCCGAGCCCCCCTTCACCCTGGACGTCTCCCTCGCCCCCGAGACTCGGGACAGCCGGACAATCCTGGTCGCGACGGGGCACACCGACCTGCCCGACGGAACGATCCTCAACGGATCCCTCCTCTACGCGTCCGAACCGCGGCCGATCGAACTGATCACCCTCCGCAAGGACCTGGTCAAGTCGGGCGCTTACCGGATGCCGCTGGATGCAGGCTTCGGCGCATCGATCTTCCCGGGACGATACGTGGCAACGATCACGATCGACACAATGGGAAGCCAGCCTCCCGCCATCCAGGAACGTCTCGGCCGGCGGAGCCGACTGCTCAAGTGGACGGGCGTGCATGTAGCGGGGGATCCCGGCGCCGGCGCGGAGGCCGAGCGCCGCCTGCGGGAGGCCTGGCGGTCGTCGATCCGAAGCCTCGTCCCCCTCGCGGCGGATCTGGCCGAGACCTTCGAGCGTCATGTCTCCCGGCCGACCTTCGACTCCGCCGCCTGGAGCCGCTGGCACGACGCTTGGACGACCCGTTTGACGAGAGAGACCGCCGTGCCGCACGACAACGTGACCGCCCAGATCCTCCCCCGCCTCCACCCCGACTGGGGGCAGCGCGGCATCAACCCCCCTTGGGTGATCCGGGACCATGCCGTGCATGAGCTCTCGGAGGCCGCGACCTGGGCGGAGCGAACGCTCCGTGCGTCTCCCCGCGACGACGCCGTGATCCGCCGGGTCCGAGAGACCATCGCTTTTCACCGCCAACAGATCGCCCTCGCCAATTCGAATTTGCCGATTCTCCGCCCTTCCCTGGAAGAGACCCGCGCGGTCGCGGACGACCTCCGCCGGGAGATCGTCGGGCTCCGGGCCTGGCTCCAAGCCGCCCGGCGGGGGGAGGCCGGCCACGCGGCGGCGGACTGGCACGCGTGGTCCGGGGCGTGGCGCACCCGCCTTGGAGCCGCCTTGTTGCGCCTCAACGAGGGAGCCCATTCCCCGGACCTCTCGCTGGCCGCTCTGGACTTCGCGTCGGCTGCACAAGCCCTGGAGTCGGCCGCATCGCTTAGCGTCTCCGGCGTCAGCGACGCGCCGGCGACGGATCCGCTGGTCGAATCCGCCCTGCAGGCCCTTGACCGAGTGGTGGAGGCCTTGCCGCGATGAGCAGGCCGGACCGCCCCCCGGGCCGACCGCGGATCGGCATCACCTGCGAGTTGGAGCTGCGGACGACGCCGGGTCGCCCCCGTTTCGAGTTGCCGGTGGCATACGCCGATGCGGTGGAGCGTGCAGGAGGAGTCCCCCTGCTCCTGCCCGGCCCGGCCTCCGCCTCGGCGGCCAGACGCCTCATGGCCACGCTGGACGGCGTGATCTTCAGCGGGGGAAACGACCTGGATCCATCCCGATACGGCGAGCCGCTCCATCCGAAGACGCGGTGCGTTCCGCCGCGCAAGGAGGAATCGGACCGCCGTATTCTGGCCGCGGCCCTGGCCCGAAGACTCCCGGTGCTGGGGATCTGCTACGGCTGCCAGTTGCTGAGTGTCGCGCGGGGGGGGCGGCTCATCCAGGACCTTCCGTCTCAGCGCCCCGGCGCCCTTCCCCACCGCTCGGCCCGCCGCGGGGCGCGACCATCCCATCCCGTGCGCGTGGAAGCAGGCTCCCGGCTCCATCGGATCCTCGGCCGGTCCCGCCTGACGACCAACTCCTCGCACCATCAGGCGATCCGGTCCCCGGGGCGCGGGTTGAGAGCGGTGGCTTGGTCTCCGGACGGCGTCATCGAGGCGGTGGAGGATCCGCGACGCGCGTTCGTCATCGGCGTCCAGTGGCACCCGGAACGGATGCCGGGAAGCCCGCCCCAGGAGCGCCTTTTTCGCGCGCTGGTCCGGGCGGCGGCCGTGCGGCCGGGTTTGCAGACCTCGGCGTCAGGCGCCGCCCGTCGCGCCAGACGAAAGACTACGGCGCGGCGGCCACGAACGGAGAGAGGCAGGAACCGGGGATAATGGTGAACTCGGCCGCCCCCGGCGTCTTCCATCCCACGGCAAAGTGATCGCCTTGGGCCCCCTGCTTGTGCAGGCCCTCGACATAGTAGACCTTCCCCGCCTTCAACGCCACCGCGGAAGAGGCCTCCGCGGCGGCGAAGTCCCGCTGGCCGATCGGCGTCTCCGTCTTGCAGATCAGCACCTTGTTGGCGGGATCGTCATCCGTGCTCAGCCAGAGCTCGCCGGCGTCGTCGCATGCGACCGCAAAAACGTAGTCGCCATCCGCCTGCGGGTGGAGGTACCCGCGAAGGCGCTGACCGTAGTTGCTTCCCATCTTCGCGGGAACCTCGAAACTGGCGACCTGGGTCTTCATCGAGGGAGGGCCGTTGAACTGGACGTTGCCGGTCAGATCTTTGACGGCGCCGCCGGGGACATTGCGCCAGAACTCCCGGAGAAGGCCTCCCATGGCGGCCATCGGGACAAGACGGTCGCCCTTCTTGACCTTGGGCTGGTGAACGGGACAAAGGCCGGTAAAGACATCCTCCGGCTTCGGCTTGAACGTCGGCTTGTTCTTGAGCCACCAGGTCTCGTACTCGCCATGGTCCTTGAGCTTCTCGCCCGAAAGCTTGTGCAAGGCAGCGAGGATGGCCGGGGAGATCGCACGATGGCGCTCCGCCCCCTCGTTGCCGCCGCCGCCGGCGATGTTCACGCCGCCGCCTCCCTTGGACTCCTTCTCGAGCCGCTTGAGCATGTCCAGGAGAGGCTCAACGGCGGCGGCCGAATTCATCTCGCCGAGCCCGTTCGCCGCCGCCACGGCCACCTTCGTGTCACGATCCTTGAGGTGGTCGAGCAGGACAGGGAGGCAGCTGTCGTGCCCGACGGCGCCCAGAGCAGAAAGGATGCGCTCGTGGACGGACTCGTTGCCCTTGTTCGACGAGAGGGCGCCGATGAGGACGGCGGCGGCCATGCGGTCCTTCCGGTAGACGCGAAGGGCGGCGACGGCCTCGGACCGGACCAGGGGCCCGCCGGCGCTCAGATGGCCGGCCAGAACCGAGATGATCTTCGCGTCCCGCTCGGCGCCGGCCAGCTGCAGGATGGCGGCGGCCTGGTCATTGTCACTCCGCGCCGCCCGCAGCGCCTTCTTGAATTCATCGATCGCCTTTTTCACCGCCTCGTCGTGCTCTTTCCGGGCCTCCTTCTCCGCGGCGGACAGGGCCTTCTTCTCTTCGGCCGACAGTTTCTCCTCGGCGGAGAGAGCGCCGGACAGAACCAGCACCCCGGTCAGCATCCCCGAGATGATCCGCGTGCTCATGACGACTCCTTCTCCGGGCCGGGAGACTCCGGCGGGGCTCATTTCGCCGCGTCGGATTCCGTCTTGAACGTCCCCTTGTTCTTGCGCCACCACGCGTCCCACTCCTTGTACGTCGAGAACGACTGCAGTGTGATGTCGGACAGGGCCCGCTGGGCCGGATCCAGGAGCTCCGCCTTCCGCTGGGCCCGCTCGTCCTCGGCTGGGGTAACCAGGGCCGTGCCGGTCACGATCGCCGGTGTCTGCTCCTCGAACTCCCGGAGCATCTTCAGCAGCGGCTCGACGCACGCCTTGTCCCGAATCTTGGCCGATGCGAGAATGGCGGCCTTCGCCACGGGCAGGCTCTTCTCGCGATAGAGGTCGATCAGGACCGGGATCAGGGACCGATCGCCCAGGTCGCCCATGGCCTCGACGACCACGACCTGCATCTCGGGCTTCTTTTTGTTGGCCACCAGCACACTGGAGAGAATTCGCGCGGCGTTTTTGTCGCCGGCGTAGGCGGCCACCACGCGCACCGCTTGCGTCTTGACCGCGTCCGTGTCGGGTCCCTGAAGCAGGCGGGAGAGGCGGTCGAGCACCTTCTTGTCCTGCACTTGGCCGAGACGCTCGACAGCGGCGACCCGGACCGGCTCCTCCTTCGCCTTGTACTCGACCTCGAAGACGTCCAGCGCGCGCTTGACCGCTTCCGCGTGAGCTTTCGCTTCCTCCGCCTTCGCCTTGTTATCGGCCGCCTCGGGACAAGCCGTGCGCGCCGTCCAGGCTCCGATCCCGAAAACCAGCATCGCGGCCAGAATCCCGTTCGCTCGCAGCGATCGCATAGGCTTGACTCCTCCCCCTATCGAGGCTGACCCCAAGGCGGCATGGGATTCCACGCCGGCCCCGGCGGCTGGTGCCAGGCGGTCGTCTCTCGATCGGGCGAAACAGGACGCGGGCAGGACGCCGGTCCCGGCGCGATGCACCACCAGGGATAGAGCCCGCCCTGGAAGCGGCAGGAGGGCGGCACCCGATACCGGGGCCGGGCCCCCGTCAGAACCACCCGAGCCGACTCATACCTGCAGCTGTCGCAATCATCCACGCGGGCCCGCTCCCGCTCGCACGCCGCCTCCCGATCCTGCGCCGCCAGCGCCGCATCGCGCTCCGCACGAAGGCGCTCCGCCGCGAGCGCCCGGCGTTCTGAATCCCGGGCCGCCAGCTCCGCCGGCGTCCACCAAGTCCCCTCGGACCAGATCTCCCCCCGCGCGCGGCGGATTTCGGCTTCTGTCATCCAGACACCGCCGTGCAACTGGTATCCTAGCGCCCGCCTCGCCTCCGCTTGGTCCGGGTCGATCGCCAGAACTTGCTCGGCCTGCTCCCGTGCCGACGCGTACAGCCCCTGATCCCGACACCAGGCCGCCAAGCGCAGCCGCGACGCGACGTCCCCGTCCGGGATCGCGGCCGCGCGCTCGCGATAGACCTCCAAGGGAGCGCGTCGCGACTCGATGCCGGCCACCAAGTCGTCCGCGATCTCCAGGATGCCGGAGTCCATGACGATCCGCACGCGGCCCGGCTCGCGACGAACCACCCCCTCCAGCGTCGTCCCGCTGCGGAGCGTGACGACATCCGTCGCGGCCGACGAGGCCATCCAGAACCCGACGGCCGACCATACGAGGACGCGGCACACGGGATCGCCCCTCATGACGTGTCTTCACATATTATGTGCCGATGAACCCATTTTATGACCGGGACAGGCCCTTTGCAATGCGTTTTCCCGGCTTCGATTCAACGACGACCGAGTTGGGCAGGTTCCGGAGGCGATCGTCAACGCTCGGAGGGCGGGCGGAATCCAGGCTGATGCGGTGGGCCAAGAATCGGATGCGAAACTAGAAACATGCGCCGTCAACGCGCGAACGAACTCGCAACGCGGCCGGGGGGCACTCTGTACCGATCCCCATTTCGGACGGCAGGCTCGGATCCCCCGGCAAGACGGGCGAGACCTATTTCTTCTCGTCGGACTTCGGAGTCTCCGGCTTCGCGTCCGCGGGCGGCGGGGCGGCAGACGGCTTTTCCTCCGTCTTCGCCTCGCCGGCCTTGGCATCAGACTTCGCGTCCGCGGCCTTGGGCTCATCGGCCTTTCCGGTCCGCTTCTTCCACCAATCCGACCACGCCTTGAGGGCTTCGTCGCGCTCCTTGTCCGAGCCGCGCAGGTTGCCTTGCCCTTTCTGCATGATGCGCTCAAGGGCGAGGGCCGCGTAGAGCTTGACGCGCCGCTCGGTTCGGCGCTCCATCGTCTCGTCCGAAAGCAGAGCCGCCAGGTCCTCGAGGGCCTCGCCGTCGCGGAGGCGGCCAAGGGCTTCGGCGGCGGCGCAACGCACCAGACGATGGTGCGATGTCTCGGCGGCGTCCTTCAGGAGCTTGCGCAGCCCCGCCTTCGCCTCATCAGCCCGGAGAATGCCGAGGGCCCGGGCGGCCTCGTAGCGAAGGTCCCGATCGGGGCTCTCTAACGCCTTCAGAAGAGACGGGATGACGCCGCGGTCGCCGAGTCGCCCCAAGGCACGCGCGGCCGCCGACGCCACGCTCGTCCCGAACTCGTCCTTGTCCCCCAACGCCTCGGCCAGGACGGGGACCGCCTTCGGGTCGCGGATCTCGCCGAGCAGGTCACACGCCAGATGACGCATCTCGGGCCGGGTATCCTTGGCGGCCTTCAGGAGTCCATCCACAGCCGGCCGCCCGATCTCGAGCAGCTCCTCGCGGGCGTCAAAACTCTCCATCGACTGGACGGCCATCAGCTTCTCGAGCAACTTCCCGACATCCTCCGCCAGCAAGGCCTCCCCCTTGGGGGCCATGGGGATTGGCTCCGCAGCCGGTGCCGGCGCGGGCGCGGCCGGTGCGGCCTCGGCAGGGGCCGCCGGGGCAGACTGGGCCGGCTCACCCCACGCGGGCACTCCGAGAAGAGCCAGGGAAGCGACAAGGGGAACGATCGTTTTCATGAAGATGCTCCGTGAAATGACTGGGACAGCCTCCTCATCGGAGGCGACGGAAGGCAAGGATTCTAACGCACTTGCGGCGGGAGTCAAGAAACATCCGGCTCCACTCCCGGCTCGTGACTTCCCTCGCCCAGCTCCTCCCGGCGACGCAAAGGGAGCGATCGTCAACGCCCACACAGGCCCGAACTCCTCGGCAGTCGCCGGGCATCGGACGGAGACCGCCGTGGAAACGCCCCGCGTGATCGCCATCCGCCGGGCCTGCTCAGGACGGCAGGCGCCCGAGAAGCCGCAGGATCCCGTCCAATATCGTGTAGGGATGCGGCGGGCACCCCGGGATATACAGATCCACCGGGAGCACGGAGTCGGCCCCGCCCCGGACCTCGGGATGACCTGCGAAGGGCCCCCCCGAGAGCGCGCAGGCGCCCACCGCGATGACGATCTTTGGAGCCGGGACAGCCTCGTAACTCTTCCTCAGCGCCAGCTCCATGTTGGCGCTGACGGGCCCCGTGATCAACAGGCCGTCCGCATGCCGCGGCGAGGCCACGAACTGGACGCCGAAGCGGCCGAGATCAAAAACGAGCGTATTGAGTACGTTGACATCCGCCTCGCACGCGTTGCACCCGCCCGCGCTCACCTCGCGCAGCTTGAGGGATCGCCCGAACAGGCGGCGAGCCTGCTCATGAACGGCCTGCGCCGTCCGCTGCGCATCGCCGCCTCCCAGAACCAGCCCCTCGCGCGACCGTGCGGCCATCCGGTATTCCCGGGTCAGCCGGACGACTCCCCCGGAACAGGCCGCCTCGCAGGCCCCGCAGAAAAGGCACCGGGCCACGTCCAGGCGAACACCGCTCCCCTCCCGGGAGAGCGCACCCGTCGGACAGACCTGCAGGCACGCCCGGCACGGCTCCGGACATGCGCCCGCCCGGATCTCGGGCCGGCCGCGATACCGGTCCGGCAGGGCGGGCTCCTGTGCCGGGTAGCCGGCCGTCCGGTGCCCCTGTCGCAGCCGCTCGAGCAGAACCCTGAGCATGATCCGTCTCTGGAACCGGTCCGCACGACCTGTCAGAGGTCGTGGCCACAGTAAGAGAGGTTAAAGCTCTTGTTGCACAGAGGAAAATCCGAGATCGGCTGGTCGCGCAGCGCCATCGCCAGCCCCATCCAGTTGTAGAAGGACGGGTCGACGACCTTGTAGGCGCGGAAGCGGCCCCGCGCATCCGTCATGGCCACGTGGCAGATCTGCCCCCGCCAGCCCTCCACCAGCGAGGCCACGATCCGGTCCGGGGCCGTCGGGCCGGGATCGACCCGGACCGGGCCTTCCGGGAGAGACCGCATCAGGTCCAGAATGAACTCCGCCGACCGCTGGATCTCCATCCAGCGCACGTAGGCGCGGGCGAAGACGTCGCCCGAATGCCAGGTGGACACCGGGACATGGGCCATCGGGTAGATCCCGGCCGGGAAATCGTGCCGCACATCCCGGGTCAGCCCGCAAGCCCGCGCGGCGGGGCCCACCAGACCGAGGTCCTCGGCGACCTCCCGCCTCACCCGGCCGGTTTCCTCGAAGCGGGCCATGACGGACGGCGTGCGCCAGAGAAGGTCCACCGCGCCCGAGACGTCGCGCAGGACCCGCGCCAGACGCTCGCCCAGCTCGCGCGCCCGCTCGGCATCCGCGTCCCAGGAGACGCCGCCCGGCCGGATCCACCCTCGCCCGAACCGACTTCCGCACATCAGCGCCGTCAGGTTCAGGAAATCCCCGCGCAGCCGGCCGCAATACGATGCCGTCGGCAGAAATCCGACATCCCCGGCCAAGGCGCCCAAGTCGCCCGTGTGGTTGGCCAACCGCTCGAGCTCCAAGGCGATTCCCCTCAACGCCTGACCCCGGGCCGGGACCCGGCAGCCTGAGAGCGCCTCCACGATCTGCCCGTACGCGGTCGCATGACCGATCGACGTGTCACCCGCCAGGGTCTCCATGAGGTGCACGGTCCGGATCGACGGCCCGCCCACCAGCGCCCGCTCGACGCCCCGATGCTGGTAGCCCAGCGCGATCTCCAGATGAAACACGTTCTCGCCGTGGCACTGGAACCGGAAATGCCCCGGCTCGATGATCCCCGCATGAACGGGGCCGACGGCCACCTCGTGGATCTCCTCGCCCTCGATCCGGTAGAAGTCCGTCACCCCAGGCAGAGACGCGGACATCGGACCGGGTCCCCCCCCGCCGGCCCCGGCGCGGTACGCGGGCTGGAAACGAATCGGTTTCAGCCACGGGTGACCTTCCGGGACGACAGACCACTGCTCCGCGATCTCCCGCTCGAACCAGTGCGCCGACGGGCAATCGGGTGTGAGGGCCGGGTAGGCGTCGTCCGGGTCCGCGGACAGGATCTCCAAGATCCCGTCCCGCTCCCGTGCGCAAACAGCGGTCAGGCGGACCCGGCCGCCGTCCGACCGGCTGCCGAACAGCGCGGCCAAATGCGCCCCCGACCGGACCCGGAGGACCACTCCGTCCCGGAATTCCGGCACGGAGAGCACGGGCACATCCCCGAGGGGCGCGGCCTCTCCATTGTGCAGCGTCAGCCCGTTTCGCACGGTCATGGCCGCCCCCCGCCCGCCACGCGGGCCGCGCGGGTCAGGATCTCGCGGAATCCGTCCGGCATCCAGAGTCCGAGAACCAGCAGACACGCCAGGGCGCCGACGACGATCGCCGCATCCAGGACGCGCTCCTTCGGGGCGGACGCCCGCGGCGCCTCTCCGCCCCAAGCCATGCCGATGATATGACGCAAGGCCCCAACAAATGCGATGCACGAGCCCGCCAGGAATACCGCCAGGACCCCGTAGGCGCGAGCGTCCACGGCCGCCTTCATCAGGAGCAGCTCGCTCAGGAAGATCGAGAAGGGGGCGACCCCGATGAGCGCCAGCAGGCCGACGACGACGCCGAGTCCCCAGAGCGGCGAGCCCCGCAAAACTCGGGCCATTCGGGACATGTCCTGCGTCCCGTAGATCTGCCCCAGGCGACCGGCCGAGAAAAACGCCAGCGACTTGCAGACGGAATGATTGAGCGTATGGAACAAGGCGGCGAAGACGCCCGCGCCCCCCAGCCCCAGGCCCAGGACGATGATCCCCAGGTGTTCCACGCTGGAATACGCCAGCAGCCGCTTCAGGTCGTACTGGAAGAGGATGAACACCGCCGCCACCAAGATGGACACGCCGCCCAGGAGCAGCAGGTAGCGCTGGCACCACCCGCCGAGCCCCGCCCCCCCCTCCAGGACCGGGACATACCGCATCAGGCAGTAGAGGGCGGCATTCAGCAGGAATCCGGAGAAGATGGCGGACACCGGAGCGGGGGCTTGGCTGTGCGCGTCCGGCAGCCAGCTGTGCATCGGCGCCAGCCCGGCCTTGGTCCCGTACCCGACGAGCAGGAACAGGAACCCCGCCTTGAGCAGGGTCGGGTCGAGCCGGGGCGCGGCGTCCCGCAGCGTCGTCCACAGGAGCACGTCCGCCGACGGAAGCGGGATCCCCCGGGAGGAAGCCGCCACCAGAAGCGTGCCCAGGAAAGCGAAGGCGACGCCCACCGAGCAGATCAGGAGATACTTCCACATGGCCTCGAGCGAGGCCGGGGTGACGTGGATGCAGATCAGGAACGCCGTCATCAAGGTGGTGGCCTCGATCCCCACCCACATGATCCCGAGGTTGTTCGAGATCAAGGTCAGCGTCATGGCGGCCTGGGCGCCCCACCAGAGGGCGCCGAACCGCCGCGCGAGCGGCAGCGGGAACCGGCCTTCCCGGATCTCCAACTCGAAGTAGCCCCAGGCATAGAAGGAACTGAGCAAGTAAACAACCGTCATCACGAGCAGGTGATAGGCGGACAGGGCATCCAGATGGAACCAGCCCCCCGCCGCCAGCCAGGGGCCGTCCCGGAAGACGCCGAGCGCCGAAACCAGGGCGGCTCCCGCCGTCGCAAGCACGCCCAAGCCGAGCAAACCCAGGACGGCACGGGGCGAGCGCAGCCCAAGACTCAGGCCGGCCCCCAAGACCGGGATCGCCAGCAGCGCCCAGAGCCATCCGGTCGCGTCCATCGACCTCAACCTTTCAACAGGTTCAACCGGTCTGCGTCGATGTGATCGAATTCCCGGTTGATGTGGCAGATCGCGATGCCCATCACGAAGACCGCGACGAACACGTCCAAGAGCATCCCCAACTCCACGAGCATCGTCACCCCCCCCACCAGCGCCACCCCGACAACCCCGATCCCGTTCTCCATCACGAGGTACCCGATCACCTGGCTCACCGCCTTGCGGCGGGTGATGATCAGGAACGAGCCGACGTAGATCGTGAAGAACGCAACGGGCAGGGCGAACCGGGACGCCTCCGGGCCGGCAACCTCCAGCCGGGACCCCAGCCATCGGAATCCGACAAGCGCCGACAGGCCGAACAGCAGGGAAAGCGTGTACCCCACGAACGGCTCGACCTCGCGCCGGACCTCCGCCTCCCGGACCGCGCGGCCCAGCAGCCAGGGGATGACCGCCCCCTTCACGACGACATTCGCGACGGCCAGGAGCCCCAGGCGCACCGTGAGATGCTCCGCATGCACCAGCATCGTCAGCGCCCCCAGCAGCCACCCCTGGAGCGCGACCACCCGGATGCAGACCCCGATGCGGCTCGATCCCAGCGCAAGCAGGTTCGAAAGCACCAGGGCCACCAGCACGACATGGATCCAGTCCATCGACGGCCTCATCCCAGGATCAGGACGAACGCGAACGCGGAGAGCACGGCCGCCCCCACCAACAGCTGCGGCACTCGCAACAGGCGGAGCCGCGCCATCATGGACTCGACCAAGCCGACCCCGACGGCCAGGGCGAACATACCGGCCAGCGTGACGGCGTTGTCCGCCCCGGCATGCCCGGTCCGAACAGGCAGGACCAGCCCGACGAGCAGCGCGCCCAGAATCCAGAGCTTCAGGGATGCCCCGTACAGGATGAACGCCAGGTCCGGACCGCCGTGGTCGAGCACCATGACCTCATGGATCATCGTGAGCTCGAGATGGGTGGCCGGATCGTCGAACGGGATCCGGCAGTTCTCGGCCAGGAACACGATCCCCAGGGCCACGGCCACCAGCGCCAGCGCGGGCCCGGCGTGAAGCCACCCGTCGCCCGACACCGACGCGAAGATACCGCTCAGCGACAGGCTCCCCGTCTGCCGCGCCAGCGTCGCCAGGCCTAAAAAGAGAGCCGGCTCGGCCAGCGCGGCGAACTGCACTTCCCGGCTCGCCCCCATCCCCTCGAAGCTGGAGCCCGTATCCAAGGCGGCAACAACTGTGAAGAACCGCATCAGACCCAGCAGGTAGGCCAGGAGAACCAAGTCGCCTTCGAACGACAGCAGCGCCGGCGCGCTCCCGAACGGCAGCAGGACCAGCGCAGACAGGACCGAGGCCAGCCCGACCACCGGGCCGGCCCGGAACACCCACGTCGTCGTCCGGCTGTAGACCGCGCCTTTCCGCAATAACTTGGCGAGGTCGTGGTACGGCTGGAGCAAGGGGGCCCCGGTTCGCCCCGCAACAAGCGCCTTCGTCCGCTGGATAATGCCTACCAGCAGCGGGGCCAGCACCAGCGCGATCGCCATGTTCAACCAAGCCGCCGCCATCCTTGTCGCTCCAAGAGCCCTTCCAGGTCCCCGATCACACCAACTGCCAGGCCAGAAGAGCCAGCAGGGTCATCACGATGCTCAAGATGTAAAGCTGGATGTGGCCGTGCTGGAGCCACCGCAGCCGCGACAGCGTGTCGGCCGTCGCCGAGAAAACGGGACGGAAGATCCACCGCTGGCAGGCGTCCGGAGTCTCCGTGGACCAAGACCCGGACGCCGGGAACAACCCCTCAATCCCCGCCCGACGCCGATGGGGGCGAAGGACCAAGTCCAGCAGGTCCGTCAGCGGCTGAGCAAACGAGGATGCCGTATACTGCATCCGCGGCGTCGGCCGGGCATACCCGCAATCCCAAGTGACGGTCTCCCCCACGGTCCGGCGGGAGAGCAGCAGCCGGCGCACCAGGGCCAGCGCGGACACCAGGGCCACCGCCAGCCCCGTTCCGAACAGGACGCCGGAGAGGATGCCTTGGAGGCGAAGCCACTGGGCTTCGAGGAACGGGGACGACACGCCGGAGACCTGTCCGATCACCGGGGCCATCCACCCGATCACGTGCGGCGCCGTCAGCCCGATCGCGGCGCAGCCCGCCGCCAGCGCCAGCATCGGCAACAGCAGGGCCCCGCCGGACTCGTGCGCCTCTGCAGCGCGCGCGCTGCGCGGCTCGCCGAGAAAGACGATCCCGAAGGCCTTGGTGAAGCAGGCGGTCGCCAGCCCCCCGATCAGGGCCAGCCCGGCGATCACCGCCACGGCGGGAATGGCCACGGAAACCCCGGGCCCCGTCGCGCCACGGAAAGCCCCCGCGTAAATGAGGAACTCGCTGACGAACCCGTTGAGGGGAGGCAGACCGGAGATGGCCACGGCGCCGACGAGGAACGTGAGCGACGTCCAGGGCATCCGTCTCGCCAGCCCGCCCAGATGGTCGATCTCCCGTGTGCCGGCGCCGTGAAGGACGGACCCCGCGCCGAGAAAGAGGAGTCCCTTGAAGAGGGCATGGTTGAGAACGTGCAGCAGGGCCCCGCCCCATCCCAGCACGGCCAGCGCCGGGGAGCCGGCATGCATGCCCAACAGCCCCAAGCCCATCCCCAACGCGATGATCCCGATGTTCTCCACGCTGTGGTACGCCAGGAGCCTCTTCAGGTCGTGCTGGGCCAAGGCGAACAGGACGCCGAGAATCCCGGAGGTCAGCCCGATCCCGACCAGCAGCCATCCCCACCAAGCGGGCGGCGGCCCCAGCCAGGCGAGCGTTCGCACCAGACCGTAGATCCCGGTCTTGATCATCACCCCGGACATGACCGCCGAGACATGGCTGGGTGCGGCCGGGTGGGCCTCCGGGAGCCAGACGTGGAACGGCATGAAGCCCGCTTTGGCCCCGAACCCGACAACCGCCATCAGGAAGAGCGCGCCCGCCGCATAGGGCGAGTCGGCCCGAAACCGGTCGAAATCCAGCGAACCGCTTCCACGTCCCAGGACGAGAAACAGAACCAGGAGAAAGACCGTCCCCAGGTGCGTCGCCACAAGATAGATCCATCCCGCCTCCCGCACGCCCGGCTTTTCGTGCTCAACCATCACAAGAAAAAAGGACGCCAGGGACATGACCTCCCAGGCCGCCAGGAAGAGCAGTCCGTTTCGCGCCACCACGACCAGGACCATGGCGGCAACCAGCAGGGAGAAAAAGAGCCAGGGCAGGCTTTGCCCCCGATGCGCCCGGGACGGCTTCAGGTATTCCCAGCCGTACACCGCGGCCAGCGCGGACAAGACCAGCAGGGGGACCAGGAAAAACGCGGAGAGGGGATCCAGCGCGATGGCAAAAGCGCCGCAGGGGATCTCCCAAGCCGTTCGGAGGGGCTCGATGAAGCCTCCCCGCATCACGTGAACGGCGGGGACGAGCCCCAGGAGGCAGCCGGCCGCCACGCCGCCGGCACCGAGGCCGGAGGCCCAGGCCGGCGATCGATTCGCCGCCAGCGCCAGCACACCCGACAGGAGCATGACACCGAGCGCGACGAGGAGAAGCGTCATCCCGGGATCCCCCCGGCGGTGTCGCCCGAGGATCGGCGCGTCAAGGCGTCGAGACGGCCGGCCTCACGAAGGATCTCCTCGTCGGACCCCTTCCGGATCAAGACCCCCTTGAATCCCGGATCCCGGAGGGCATATGCCAAGCGAGCCAGGATATGGAGATGGACCCGGACCGTTGGGCTGAGGGCCAAAAAGAGGATGTGGACCGGCCGGCCATCCGGCGCCCCGAAATCGACCGGACGAGCCAAATAACTCAGATGGACCGCGGGGCGCGAAATGCGAAGCACGACCGGGCTGCGCACATGCGGTATGGCAATGCCATCGCCCACCGCCGTGGAGCCCAAGGCTTCCCGGGCCAGCAGCACCCGGACCAGGAATTCACGATCCACGCCGTCCGGGAGCATCAGGGCGGACACCACCGCGCGCAGGACGGACTCCCGGTCCCCCCCCACAACCTCGCGCGAGAACCCGCCGGCCTGGAGCGCCTCAGCCAGCGATGGCAGCGGGGACGCCTCCTCGCCGTTCCCGGCAAAGAGGTCTTCGGAAACCGGCATCCGCCGGGAGATGGCCCATTCGAGAATCTCCGCGCGGTTGAAACAATACCGCTCCTGCACCCGGTATGCAGGCAAGGCCCCCTGGCGGATCCACCGATAGATGCTTTTTTCCGGAACCCCAAGTATCCGGGCCACATCTCTCACGGTCAGCTGCATGGTCGACGCACCGTTCACCTCGCCATCCGCATCACCGGGAACGTCCAGCCCCCTCGCGTCCGGCCTCGGACCCGGGGGCCGCAGCGTCAAGGTCAAGCCCAAACGCCCAAGACGGAAGCCCCGCGTCCTGGCAGACGGCGATCCAGAAAGATACGATTATGACCTTTTGGCGGCACAATTCAACTCGTTCTCAGGCGGACGCGAGCTGCGCCGACAACCATTTCCACGCCTCCGCCCGATCCCGAAACGGCTTGAGGCGAATCCCCTGCATGTCGCAGCCGATGGCGCAACGGCGCCACATCCCCAGATGGCGTCCGCCCTCGGCCACCACCGCGACATGGCGGTTGAAACCGGACAGGCCCCCGGCCAGAACCCGGATGATCGCCTGCATCTCGACCGGTGTGGGTTCGAACGCGGCGCAACGATCGATCATCAAGACGGCTGTCCCCGTGCGATCCGACGCGCCGGCCGCGACCTGCGCGAGGGCCTCCCGCAGGCCTGTGGCGTCCGGGGTTTCGCGCCATTCGACCTCCGCGATCCTGCCGTCATACCGGACTCGATATCGGGCTGCCGCCGTCTTCGAATCGATCATCGGAGCGTTCCCCATGGCCTCGGGTCCTCGTGTCATCCCCCGAACACACGACCTTTCACATCACGATCCAGGGAAGCCACCGCGACTCCGGGGACCCGCTCGAGCCGGAAGGCCAGCCGGACGGCATCCCGCCGGTCGCGACAGCGAATGCAGATCGTCGGGTCCCGTCGCATCGTCGGCGAGCAACGGGGCAACGCCCTAGCCTGGTAGCCGGCCCGCTGAAGCAGGCGAAACAGCTCGACACGCGTCAGAACGTTCTCCTGCAGGGCAATCGTCAGCCGAGATGCGCTCGCCGACGCGGACCGGCGCATGCGATCCCCTCCACGTTGCGATCTCATAGCCCCTCCCTTTTCGTCACGGGACTCCCAACGGGGACCGCCCCCCGCGCCGCACCGGCCCCGGCGGGACGACCGCGCGCATCCGGCGCCTCGCCGTCGGGCCATGTACACAAGAGGCTTATGGCCTTGTCCGCGCTCGCAGCCCCCGACAGCGCACGACGCAACCCATCGGAACGCAGCTGGCGCAGCAGCCGACCCTGGGCCCACACGTACAGCGACACGTCATCCTGCGGAACGACCAGAAGGGTCAGAATGCGAAAGACGTCCGGAGAGCCGGAGGCGGGAAGATCCTCGCGCGCGATTCCCACCCCGACGAAGGGCGCGATGCAGTTGGCGCTTCGCGCGCAGACAAACAGCGCGGCCGGCCCGGAGTCTCCCGGCTCCCCGGCGATCCGGCAGGCACGGCGTCCGTCCCGATTCAAGACCGCCTGCAACAGGTCCAGTGTATCGCGAACCCGTTTCAGTTCAGCAGCGCGGTCGATCAACTCCTTGATCGCAGCGGCTTTCGTCATCGAGGCCATCGGGACAAGCATCAACCGCTGGTCCAATAGGCGCCGCATCAACAGGACCTCCTCAAACCGGAAGGCGGGCCCGCCAGTCTGATCTGATCGGGCCTATGGGAATAGATGCAAATGTCATGCCAGGGGATCACGCGACAAAACGGAAGACCGCGTGCTTACTCGCGTGATGGCAAGGAGATGCATCATCGACCAGCGGGGCCGGGCCGATTCAAGACCCGGGGATCGGCTGATTTTGTCCGCGGGGTGCAAATCGTTGCCGCGCCGATCAGGCCTCGATGTCGTAGCGCCGGAGCTTGTAGCGAAGCGTCCTGACGCTGACACCGAGGATCTCCGCCGCCCTCTCGCGCCGGTTGTTTGCCTGCTGAAGGGCGTTGAGGATCGCCTCGCGCTCGGCGCAACCGACGACGTCGCGGAGTCGGCTCGATCGGGTCTCGGACGGCGCCCGGACCTCGGGGGGAAGATCCGGGAGCGCGATCTCCTCCCCCGCCACGCAGACGACAAGCTGTTCCAGCACGTTGCGGAGCTGACGAATGTTGCCCGGCCAACTGTACCCGGCCAGCGCACGCATGGCCGCGGGCGCGATCCGCTTCGGCGGCCGGTCGTGACGGGCGCAGAACTCCTTCAAAAACCGGTCTGCCAGGAGGGGGATGTCCTCGCTCCGCTCGCGCAGCGGCGGGAGATGGACGGGAACGACGCTGAGCCGGTAGTAAAGGTCTTCCCGGAACGTGCCCGCGCCAACCAGCCGGCGGACATCCCGGTTGCTCGCGGCAACGATACGGATGTCAACGGCGATGCGTTGTTCGCCGCCAACGCGCCGGATGTCCTTCTCCTGGATGACGCGAAGCAGATCGACCTGATTCTTTTCGGAGATCTCGGTGATCTCATCGAGAAAGATGGTGCCGCCGTGGGCCGCTTCGAAGAGCCCCCGCTTCACCCGGGTCGCCCCCGTGAAGGCGCCCGATTCGTGGCCGAACATCTCGCTCTCGAAGAGGGACTCCGAAATGGCCCCGCAGTTGACCGGGACGAACGGACCGTTCCTCCGATCGCTGCGCTCGTGCAGGAGGCGGGCGACCACCTCCTTGCCCGTGCCGCTCTCGCCCATGAGAAAGACGTGCGCATCGCTCGTGGCGACCTGGTCCACGATCGCGACGACGCGCTTCATGGCGGGGCTTTCGCCGATCACGATCGCACCGCCGCCGCGGCCGCGCTCCAGCTCGGCCTTCAAGCGCCGGTTCTCCTCGAGCAGCCGGAGCTTCTCCACGGCGCGCGTCACCAGCAGCCGGATATGCTTGATGTTGACCGGCTTGGTCACGAAGTCCGCCGCGCCCAACCGCATCGCCTCGACGGCGCTCTCCACCGTCCCGAAGGCGCTGATGACGATGGCCGTGCTCTCCGGGCAGCGCTCCCGGACGGCCCGAACCAGGTCAAGTCCACCCACCTCGCCCGGCATGCGCAGATCGGTGACCAGGATGTGCACCGGCCCCTCGTCAAGCAGCCGGAGCGCCTCGCTTCCGTCGCGGGCCGAACGGACCTCGACCGCGGGACCGGCCAGGGCGTCGCACAGCCCTTCCCGGATGTTCACCTCGTCGTCAACAACCAGCAGCCGGAGCGGCGGCAATTCCATGAGCGGCCTCATCGGGCGGCGGCAACGGGAGCCCCAGGCTGAAGCAGGTCTCGCCAGGACGACTCCGTACCGTCAGGTACCCCTGGTGATCGGTCACGATCTTCTGCGCTATCGGGAGACCGAGCCCCAACCCGGTCTTCTTGGTCGTGTAGTAGAGGTCGAAAACCTTTTCCACGTCCTCCTCGGGAATCCCGGGCCCGGAGTCCGTCACATCGATCCGGACATAGGCCGGCTCTAGCGAAACCCGGACCGCAAGCGTCCCGCCCGACGGCATCGCCTGCAACGCGTTGATCACAATATTCAGCAACGCCTGCTGCAACTGGCTCTCGTCGACGTGAAGCAGCGGGACCGGACCGGCGACCTCGCGAACCACGCGCACGCCTTGCCGGTCGCATTCGGGCTGTACGAGAGCGAGAACGGTGTCCAGGATCCTCTCGATCGGCATCCGGGCTTTTTCAAGCGGACGCGGACGCGCAAACCGGATGAAGCCCTCAACGATCGCGTTGAGGCGCTGCGTCTCCGCCAGCACCACGTCGAGATGCCGGAGCGACTTCTCCCCCGCCGCGCCTTCCGGCAGGCTTTCCTCCAGCAACTGCAGGTGGATCCCCATGGCGCCCAGCGGGTTCCGGATCTCGTGCGCGATCGCGGCCGCCAGCGTCTCCAGGCCGGCCAACCGCTCCGAGCGCCGGGCCGCCTGCTCGACCTCCCGAACTTGCGTGGCGTCGGCCAGCAGCACAATCGCGCCGATCCGGTCCCCATGGGGGCCTCGCACCGGAGAGCCGGAGGCCCGCATCAGGATCTCGCGCCGCTCGCGCATCACCGGGACCTCGATCGGGCCGAACGCCTGACCGCGTTCCGCCAAGTCCCGGATCGCCACCGCCAAGAGGGGATAGGATCGGACCAGCTCCGCAACCGGCCGCCCGATTCCCCCCGGCGATCCCAACAGCTCAGCCGCCCTCCCATTCACCTCGATCACGGCACCGGACGCATCCAGCGCGATCACCCCCTCGCCATGTCGCCGGGCCGCTTCGGCCGCACACGCCGACACGTAATCCAGCCGGCGCCTCAGGTTGCGCGTCTCTCGACGGGCCAGCAGACAGGCCACCCCGAGACCGCCGGCCGCCACGAGCAGCAGAAAACCGCTTACCGTCCAGCTCATTCGACACATTATGCATCGAGGCTGCAAGAATTTGCAGGGAAATGCTGAAGCGGCGCAATCCAGACAGACAGCGCCATCGTCTCGGTGCCGTGCCCTTCAACTTTATTATCTCTCAGGCTGACCGGATGGCTGCGCTCCGGGGAAGGAACGGGATTTGCGTATCCACCAGCGCGTGCTCACTGTTTCCAGTCCCCCTTTTCAAGGAGACCGCCATGAGCGCCACCGCCAACCCTGCGCCTCGGAAGGAAAGAAAGCAAAAGAAAGCATCCGTCGCCCCGGTTCCGCCATCCGCCCCCGCTGCCGTCGCGCCGCCGGCCGCAGCCACCCCGGCCCCCGCCACCCCGCCGGCGCCCCCGGCGTCCCCCGCACCCAGCGGAAGATGACCGTTTTCACCGCTACCAAGGGCAGGGCCCGGGCAACCGGGCCCTGCCCTTGTCGATCCCCGCTCCCGGATCCCTTCGTGAGTTGAGGTCTCCGAAATTGCCGGGGCAACGACGAGCCGGGCTTCGCGCACTGCGCAACAACGACTCCATTGACACGGCTGTCTCCAGCGGCCTACATTGGCGCCCATGCGTGCCCGTCTCTTCGCTAAGTCCGGGATCGACAGCGGCGAGAGCTTCGTCCTGACCGGCGACGAGACCCTCATCGGCCGGGCCGAGACGTGCTCCATCCGCATCGCCGATGCCCAGGCGTCCCGCCAACACTGCGCGATCCGGAAAACCCCGGAAGGCTACCGGCTCATTGATCTCGAGAGCCGGAACGGCACGGCCGTCAACGGCCTCCCCGTCACGGACCGGCTGCTGCGCGTCGGGGACGAGATCCGCGTCGGGCACACGGTCTTTGTCTTCTTCGAGGACGCGGAGCGGGAACGAGCGGCGCCACGGCCGTCGCCGGAGCCGCCCGACGGCGGATACGCCCCGACGATCCTCCTCCAGCGTCCTCCCCAAGCGGGCGGCCCCGACGCGCCGCCCGCTCCGTCCCGCGCCGGGGATACAGCCGGCCGGGCCCGCGCCATCCTCACCGAGATCGCCGCCCTCCTCCGCGCGGGGCCTGGCCGCGCCGCCTTTCTCGACAAGCTGCTGAAGATCCTCTTCCAGGCCCTCCCGGCCGTCCGGGGGACCGTCCTCGTCCTCGAGCCGGGCTCGGCGCGGGTGCTCGAAGAGGCGGAGCGCCGGCGCGATGGCGCCCCGGACGCCGGACCGCTCGTCCTCGGCCAAGAGGTACTCGACGCGGTGACGCGGCGGGGGCACTCAGCGCTGGCGCGATCCGAGTCGGGCGGGCAGGACGCCTCCCTCCTCGCGGTTCCCCTCGGCCCTCCGCGGGCGGTCCGCGGCGTCATCGCGCTCGCCGCGGAGCCCGGAACCGTCTTCACGGAGGAGGACCTCGACTTGGCGGAGGCGGCCGGGGCCCTGGCGGGCTCGGCGCTGGACGCGCTCGAACGGCTGGCGGCCGCCGAGGAAGATCGGGCCGCCCTGCGCCGCGCGATGGCCGGCGGACACGACCTCGTCGGGACCAGCCCCCCCATGCGGGCGGTCTACGAACAGATCGCGAAGGCGGCGCCGACGGAGGCGACCGTCCTCCTCCGGGGCGAGAGCGGGACCGGGAAGGAACTGGTCGCGCGGGCGCTCCACGCCAACAGTCCCCGGGCCCGCGGCCCCTTCATCGCCTGCAACTGCGGGGCGATCCCGGAGGGTCTGGCTGAAAGCGAGCTCTTCGGCCATGAGAAGGGATCCTTCACCGGCGCCGCCGCCCGGCGCCAGGGACTCTTCGAACAGGCGCACACCGGAACCCTCTTCCTCGACGAGATCGGCGAGCTCGACCTCAAATGCCAGGTCAGGCTCCTCCGCGTCCTCGAGTCGCGGACGCTTCGGCGGGTGGGCGGGACGGAGGACATCGCCGTGGACGTCCGATTCCTCGCCGCCACGAACCGGGACCTCTCCGCCCTCGTCCGGGACGGGCGCTTCCGCGAAGACCTCCTCTACCGCCTCCAAGTCCTGGAGATCGCACTGCCCCCCCTCCGCCGGCGGAAGGAGGACATCTTGCCGCTCGCGGCGTTCTTCCTCGACCGGCTCCGCAAGCAGGTGGGTCGGCGCGTGGAGGGGATCGCGCCGGAGGCGCTGGAGCGGCTGAAGGCGCACGACTGGCCGGGAAACGTGCGCGAGCTGCGGAACTGCATCGAGCGGGCGGTGATCCTCGGAAGCGGGCCGCTCATTCGCGAGGACGAGATCGTGCTGCCTTCCGGCATCCCGGGGGGGGCGGTTCCGGGCGCCCCGACCGCGCCCGGCGGCATCCTCCCCCTCCGCGAGGTCGAGCGTCGCGCCATCGCCGAGGCGCTGGAGCGCTGCGGGTGGAACCGCTCCGCCGCCGCCGAAAAGCTCGGCATCCAGCGTTCGACGCTCTATGAGAAGATCAAGGCCTATGGGATCCGGGCGCCGGAGGATCGCGCGCCCTGACCCCGGTTGTGCGACCATCCCGTCAAGCGCTCGCATCCGCACGAGGGCCGCCCCCGGCTCGCCTCCGCTTCCGTTCACGCGACATGCCCGATCGCCGCAGGACATTAGACTTAAACACGTTAGCCGGCATGATGGTCCGGGGCCCCCATGCTCCTTTCCCGTCCTGCGCTGATGTGGGCGATCGCGGTCGCCTCACCGATCCTCCCCGCCGCCCCCCCGCCGCCGGCCGACGGCGCGATCTACGTTTCCCCCGACGGCAACGACGCGTGGACGGGGACGCGCGCCGAACCGAACCCGGAGGCCACGGATGGCCCCTTCAAAACCCTGAAGAAGGCCGCCGATCAGATCCAGCCCGGCCAGACCTGCTGGATCCGGAAGGGCGTCTACCGCGAGGTCCTCAAGGCCGTCCGCTCCGGCGAGCCCGGGAAGCCCATCACCTTCCAGAACTACAAGGACGAGACCGTCACGATCAGCGGCGCGGACGCACTGGCCGGTTGGGCGCCGGCAGAGGGGAAGATCCAGCGGGCTCCGATGGAGTGGGACCTCCAAGACCAGAACCAGCTCTTCCTCGGCGACACGATGCTCACCGAGGCCCGCTGGCCGGACAACCCCACGGGAGCCCTCCTGCAGCCCGAGCGCGCGACAGCCGAAACGGGCTCCGCCAGCACGCTCACCGACCCGAGGCTGCCCGGGGGGGATGATTTCTGGAAGGACGCACTCCTCTGGTGCGCCGGCGGCGACAAGTGGATCTGCTGGTCCGAGAAGGTGACCGCCTTCCACGCCAAGACGAAGACGCTCACGTTCGACAAGCCGCAGGCGGACCCCTGGTACCGGGTCCGCGCGGGCAGCCCCTATGTGCTCATGGGCGTCCGCAGCGCCCTCGACACCCCGGGCGAGTGGTGGCTCGACCGCACCGCCAAGCAGGTCCTCCTCATCCCTCCCGCCGGGACCGACCTCAAGACGGCCGTCGTCGAGGCCAAGCGACGCCCCTTCTGCATCGACCTCTCCGGAGTTCGCCACGTCCGCGTCGCCGGCCTCCGGTTTCGCGCCGGAGGTCTCCTCACCGACGCCAAGACGTCGAACGTCTCCATCTCCCGCTGCACCGGCCTCCATGTCGGCCACTCCTATCTCAAGGACGTCGCCGAGACCTCCGGCGTGATGATCCGCGGCATCGATAACGAGGTCACCGACTGCGAACTGGCGTTCAGCTCGACCAGCGTCCTCCATGTCGACGGGACCGGCCACCGCATCGTCAACAACTTCATCCACGACGGCAACTACGGCGGCAAGTGGCAAGGCACCGTGGCGCTCCGAGGCCGTAAGATCCTGTTCAGCCACAACACCGTCCGTCACTCCGGCCGCGACCTCGTTTCCATCCATGGCCTCCAGGAAAGCCTGATCCAGCACAACGACCTCTCCGACGCGGGCTGGATCACCTGCGACCTCGGCATGACGTACGGGCACAACACCGACTTCATGAACACGGTGATCCGGCGCAATCTCGTCCACGACAACCACGCCCCCGGTTGCGCGATGGGAATCTACTTCGACCACTGCAGCCAGAATGCCATCGTCCACCACAATATCGTCTGGAACGCGGCGTTCGATCCGATCCGGTTCAACAACCCCTCCTACTTCGATCTCATCTTCAACAACAGCTGCTACAATTCCGGCCCCGTCGGCACGTTCGACCACAGCCGCCGCGACGACCTCTTCGGGATGCGCCAGATCAACAACCTCTACAACAAGGACATCCGACTCCCCTCCCACGTCACGGTCGAGCGAAACCTCTGCATGCCGGACCCCGGTTACGTCTCCCCCGCGAAGCGGAACTTCGCCCTGCAGGGCGGATCGAAGGCCGCCAAGGCCGGTCTGCCCCTGGAGGGCGTGACGACCGGCTCCGCGCCCGACCTCGGCGCGCTCGAGTCCGGGAAACCGGCGTGGAAGGCCGGTCACGACTTCGCCAAGCCCCCCGTTCCCGCCCCCGTCTGGGAGGCCCCGAACGTCGCCTGGATGAACCTGATCCGGAACGCCTGCTTCGAGCTGGAGACGCTCGAGAGCTGGACGAAAACGGGCTCCGGCGAAGCGGACCTCAGCCGGGGCAACGGATGGGGAAACGGCTTCGGCCGGGGCAAGATCGAGAAGACCGGGACCAACCACCGCGAGCTGCGGCTCTCGAAGGGCGCGGCCGGCGTCGAGCAGGTCGTCGCGGGTCTCCACCCGAGAACGGCCTATACCCTGTCCGGCTGGATCAAGGTCTCGGACAGCCAGGAGAGCGTCCGGCTTGGCGTGCGCCATCCCGACGGGCAGGAAACGGCAAAGTCGGCCGGCGCGACGGAATGGACGCGCGTCGTCGTCGATTTCACCACCGGACCGTCCCAGACGCAGGTGACGGTCTTCGCCGCGAAGTCCGACGGCCCCGGCGCGGCGTTCGTCGACAACCTCGGACTGCCGAAATCGCCGCGGGGCTACACCCAGCCGCCGGCGAAGAACGGGACCTGACGCCCTCCCAAGCCGCAGCGCCGCACCGCCCGGTGCCGATTTCCTCCGACCCGTCGGCCGATCTCTTCTTGATCGCCCGCAGCCCCTGTATCAGAATGGGGCTCGATCGTGTCTAACCTCACAACACGGTTGAAACCCCGCCCGCCATCCCTGGAGCCCACGCATGAAACCCCGACTGCCCCTCGCAGCCCTGGCCGTCTCCTTCGCGATCTCCGGGCTCGCCGCCTTATCCGCCGCGGAGGATCCCCCGCCCCCGCCGGCCGTCCAGCCGCCCGAACGGGAGCCCGCCCGCCGGCCGCCGCTCGTCACCGGCGCGCCGGCATCCTCTTTCTTCAAAAGCGTCCCCACCCCGGCGGATGAATCGGAGAAAATAATCCTCGATGTCTTGGAAGACCTGGACAAGAATCAGCGTCGCGGGATGATGAACGTGCCGGTCGACGACGGCCGCCTCCTCCGGATCCTGGCGGAGATGTCGGGCGCGAAGCATGTCGTCGAGATCGGGACCTCCAACGGCTACTCGGGAATCTGGATCTGCCTTGCCCTGCGGAAGACGGGGGGACGGCTCACCACGTTCGAGATCGACGCGGAGCGCGCCGCCAAGGCGCGCGAGAATTTCAAGCGAGCGGGCGTCAAGGCGATCGTCACGCTGATCGAGGGGGATGCTCACCAGGAAGCCCCGAAACTCGAAGGTCCGATCGATCTCCTGTTCCTCGACGCGGACAAGGAGGGGTACATCGACTACCTGGAGAAGCTGCTCCCCAAGATCCGTCCGGGGGGGCTCGTCGTGGCCCACAATATCAACCCCCGCCAAGCGGACCCGAAATACCTCCAAGCCATCACGGCGAACCCGAGCCTGGACAGCATCCTGGTCCAGCCGCACCTGGCCGGCATCAGCTTGACGCTGAAGAAGCGATAACATGCGGATCCGATGCCCCCGCTGCCGCGCAACGTACGAGCCCGCGCCGGGCGCGCCGACGACCTGCCCGTCATGCCACCAAGACGCATCCTCCGCGGCGACGCTGCCGGACGTCGCGACCGGCCCCGTCCCGGGCGTCCCGTCCGGCCCTCCCCCCGCCGCAGCGGACCCGCTCCTCGGCCGGGAGATCGGCGGTTACCGAATCCGCGCCCGGCTCGGCCGCGGAGGGATGAGCACCGTCTACCAGGCCGAACAAGTCTCCCTCGGACGGACCGTCGCCCTGAAGATCCCGCACGAAGACCTCGTCCGCGACGACCGCTTCCGAGCCCGGTTCGCGCTGGAGGCGCGGACGCTCGCCCGCCTCGCCCACCCCGGCATTGTCCAGGTCTACGACGTCGGATCGGACCAGGGCCTCTGGTTCATCGCCATGGAATTCGTCGAGGGGACAACGCTCGGCCGGTTCCTCGCCCGAAACGGCTCGATCGGCCCGGCGACGGCCGTGCCGATCCTCCGCCAGTGCCTCGCCGCCCTCGCCCGCGCCCACGCCGAGAAGATCGTGCACCGGGACATCAAGCCCGACAACATCCTGCTCATGCGGGGAGGCAAGGCCAAGCTGACCGACTTCGGCTTGGCCAAGTCGCTGGAGACGGCCTCGACGCTCAGCCTCACCGGCACGATCCTCGGCACACCGCTCTACATGAGCCCGGAACAGGCCGACGGCAACCCGGTGGATGCCCGCAGCGACCTCTATTCCCTCGGGGCGACGTTCTACCACGCGCTGACCGGCCGCCCCCCGTTCGAGGGCGCAACGCCCGTCGCCATCGTCCTCAAGCACGTGAAGGAACCGCTACGCCCCGCACACGAGGCGAACCCGGCCGTCCCGCTCGGCCTCTCGAACATCCTCTCCCGCATGCTGGCCAAGCGGCCCGAGGACCGGTACGCATCGGCCGACGCGGTCCTCGCCGACCTCGACGCGCTCCGGCGCGGCACAATCCCCGCCGCCCCGCCGACAACGGCCGCCCGGAACCTGCCGCCCTGGAAAAGGAAACAAATCCTCGCGGGAGCCGGAACCATGGCGGCGATGCTCCTCGCGGCGTTCGCGATCGGCGCCCTGGCGTCCCGGGACACCCCGGAGCCGAAACAGGTCCCGAGTCCTGCACCCCCCGCGCCCGGTTCGGGAGTGACCGGGCACCGGCCTGATGCACCGCCGTCCGGGGCGCGGGACGAGAAGCCGCGGCTCCCACCGCGCCCCGCCCCGGATGAGAACGGCGATCATCTCCTCACCCTGGAGGACGTGGAGGAGGCGATGGCAGCCGGGCCCCCGCCCCCTGCGGAAGCCGCCCACCGCAGGTTCGAGTTCCGAGGAGCTCCAGGCCCGATCGACGGCCGCCGCCCCAGGCCGGAGCGCATGGAGGCCGTCCTCAACTCGCTCCGCAACCTCCCGCGCGAACCGGAGCCCGGCACCCGGGAGTCCCTTAGAATGGCCCGCGAAGCCCTCGCCGACAACGAACCCATGATGGCCACCGCCATCCTGCGCGCGAGCCGTCGCCAGCACGCCGCCTATATCGACAGCCATCCCGACGTGAAGGCCGAGTATGACAAGCTCACCCAGGAGGCCGTTTCGAAGATCCCCCCCGGCATGCGACGGCAGATCGAGGAGACGCCCGGCCGGTTCGGCCGGGGACGTGGCGGCCCCTTGACACCCCCCTAATGGCCCCAACTCCTGACGACATCCCCGCCGGAGCGCGTCCGCTTCATGGACATCCGACCGTTCGCTTTTCGGACGGCTCGTAGCTTGGCGGCACGACCGTTCCCGCGCCATTCGGCGCATGTCGCATCGCGCGTCAGCGCAACGGCTTGTGGAGTCGCCGTGCCACCCCCCGGCGCATCGATGGCATGACACTTGCTCCGGGAAAAGGCAGGGAATACGTTGAACCCAAGCGCCGCATCACGCCTTCAGCATGCGAGGAGCCATGACACGACGAATCGCCTCCGGATGCGCGCTTTCGATTTTACTTGCCCTCGCGGCCTCCGCCGACAAGATCCTCCTCAAGGACGGCCGGTCCTACGAGGGGAAGCTCGTCCGCGAGAGCGCGACGGAGATCACGCTGGCCGTCGTCGTCCTGGGGAAAACCGTCGAGATGACCGTGCCGTTGGACCAGATCGAGAAGTTCGAACGGTCCACATCCCTCCTGGAACAGTACGAGGCAAGGGCGGCGCGCGTCGACCGGAAGGATCCCGACGCCCTGACGGAGCTCGCCGCGTGGTGCCGCGACCAGAAACTGCCCCGCCAAGCCGCCTCGCATTTGCTCGAAGCCCTCGATCTCAAGCCCGACCACGCCAAGGCGTCCAAGGCCATCCAGGACTTGGGCTATGTTCGCAAAGGAAAGGCCTGGGTCCCGAAGTCCGCCCCGGAGCAGAAGGCGACGACGGGGACTGGCTCGCAGGAATCGCCGGCCGCAGGGAATCCCCTGCTGGCGGAGCTCGAGAAGGCCCAACGCGAGGTCACAGCCAGCGACGCCCGCTTGAAGAAACTCGAATCGGAGCTGGCGGCGGCCGAAAAAAAACTGGCCGAGGCCCGCACGCCGCAGGAGAGCGAGACCGTCCGGCAGGAGATTGAGCGAATCGTGGGAGACCTCGAACGCGCCCTGAAGGATTGCGAATCGCGACTTCGGACCCTGGAGAAATTGGAAGGCACGCAGCAGCAGGATTCCGCATCGCCGGCCAATCCTCTCCCCCAGCCTCCGTCCAATCAACAGTCTTGAGAGTCGTTTCTCACATCCTTCTCAGCCCAACATCCACTCCTCCGTCCAAAATCCGGACACCTCGACGTCCGGATTCCGATCAATGTGGAAACGCGGGCCCCACAGGCAAGGATTGCACGCCATTGGCAAAACGCATCCCAATACCCAATAACAGGTTGCGCCTCAACGAAAGCCGCGAAAACGTCGGCCCTTTGGCATGCGGATTGCTATAAGAATCAACGGACGTTTGAAAAGCCCATTATTTGGAGGACGTGAGATGAAGACATGGACGCCAGTTCTGGCTGCGGCGCTGGCGGTGACGGCGATCACGGCGGACGCGATGCCTGCGGGACGCGGCGGGCGAGGTGCTGGCGGCGGGTTCGACCGCGGAGACCGCGTCGAGAATCGTTTCGACCGACGCGAGGATGCGCGCGACCGAGCCGAGGATCGCGTCGATGAACGTCGTGACGGCGGCCGGCGCGACCGGGTTGAGGACGTGCGCGACCGGCGCGAGGACATCCGGGATCGAATCGAGAATCGCTTCGACCGGCGTGACATTGACGCGGGGGAAATCCGCGAGCGGATCGAAGCCCTTCGACAGCGGCTGCAGCAACAGCAGCAGCTCTGCGAGCGGCTGCGGGAGCGGCTCCGGGAGTGCGTGGAGAACCATCCGGAGTTGCGGGAGCGAATGCGAGAACGGATGCAGGAGCGCCGGGACGGCTGCAACCGACCGGGCCCCCGCCCGCCCTTCGCCGACCGTCCCGGCTTCGGCCCCCCCGGCCCCCGCGGCGGCTTTGACGGAGAATGCCCCCGCCCCGGCCGCGGAAACAACGGGCTCGGCAACGGGCAAGACCCCCAGCCCCCCGGCAACCCGCCGGTGAACGACGGTGGCGGGCGCGGTCCCGGCAATCCGGGAAATCGAGGCGGCGGGCGCGGAGCGGGGGGCGGCGGACGATAGCGTGTGCCCCGCGATCATTCAACGGGCCCGGCAGGGGAAAGTCCTCTGCCGGGCCTGTTCACATCCGGACCGATCTGCGTTCCCCACCTCCCGCCCGAGCCCCCAGGATTCCCGTTCCGGGCGTATGATTCATGCAACCCCGATGAGGCACAAGCATTCTCTTGACAGAAATATCTCAGAAGGTGACTATAGAGAGGAAGTAACGTCACCGTCGACGAGGGGGGCGGCGACATGCTTGAACGGTTCCACGAAGCGAACGCCGCGTTCGTCGCCCGCCGCCGAACATCCCCATCCGCCGCTCCTGCCGGTCATGGGTCGAAACTCGTTATCGTCTCATGCATGGAACCGATCGTCGAGAGCCTCCTCCCCGAAGCCCTCGGCATCGCGCCCGGCGAGGCCTACCACATCCGCAACGCCGGCAACACCTGCACCCGCTGGGACGAGTCGATCATCCGCTCCGTCGCGGTAGCCGTTCTGTCCGGCGGGATCCGGCACGTCGCCGTCGTCGGTCACACCGACTGCCGGATGGCCGGGGACCTGATGCCGATCCTCGACGCGATGCGCCAGGGGGGCATTCCGCGCGATGTCTTCGGCGACCGGGACCCGCGCGAGTGGTTCGGCATGATCGCGGGGATCGAATCGAACGTCCGCAACGTCCTGGAGGCGCTGAAGCGATCCCCCCTGCTCCCCGGGGGGGTGTCCCTGTACGGGCTGATCCTTGACACGGAAACGGGCGCGATGCACGCCCTCGGGTCGGAGACGACGGCCGGGCCGCCCCTCGCGGCGGAGGTCGCCCCGTCCGACCATGCGCCGCGCCGGGGGGACACGCTCGAGCAGATCCTCGGCGCCGGGATCCTCTCGTCGCTCGTCCCCAAGGCCGGCGAGGTGCCGATCGCGAGTTCGCCGCCGACCGCGGACGCGACGCTGGCCGCCCTGGCCGCGCCGTCGCTGGTCGCCGCCCCGAAGCCGGCGCCTCCGCCCCCCGCGATCGACGGAACCGCCCTCTTCCGGGAGCCGACCGTTCCGTCTCCGCTGCGCGATATCGCGGCACGACAGGAACCCGCCCCTCAACCGGAATCCGGGCCGCCCCGACCCGCCCGTGCAAACGTCCGGCGGGACGAAGGACGGGACCGAGAACGGGAACGGGAGCGAGAGCGAGTCCCCCTCGACCCGCGCGCCGCCCAGGAGTTCTTTCGGAAACGGGAGCTGGAGCGCCTGCGTCGGAAGCGGCGCGAGCACGAACCCTGACAAGGAGCGGCCATGCCCTGGCACGAATGGATGTACTATCTCGCCTTCCTCGTCGGCTTCATCTACGCCGTCGTCACCTTTATCCTCGGCAACGTCGTCGGCGGCCTCGAGCACCACGACATCGGTGGACATGGGGCGGGAACCGACGCGGGCGGGGGAATCGACGGCGGGCACGAAGTTCACTTCTCCCCGTTCAGCCCCGTCGTCATTGCCATGTTCCTCGCCAGCTTCGGCGGGACCGGCATCCTCTGCATCAAGCTCTTCGAGATCACCAACATCCTCAAGCATCTCCCGATCTCGCTCGGCGCGGGGCTCAGCGTGGGCGGCCTGACGTTCTTTTTCTTCTACAAGGTCTTCGCCACGGTGCAAGGGTCCGTCCTGGCGACCCCCCAGGACATCGTCGGGACGGAGGCCGAGGTCCTCACATCGATCCCCGGGCACGAACAGCTCGGGGAGATCGCGTACGTCGCCCGGGGCGTGCGGATGAACGCGCCGGCGCGCTCCGAGGACGGGACCGTGATCCCGGCCCACACCACCGTGGTGATCAGCAAGATCGTCGGGTCGACGATGTACGTTCGGGCGGTTCGAAAGTAGCGCAGGAGCCCCGGCCGACCGCCGGCCGGCGCACCCTGGACCGAGGCCGTCATTCAGGAGAGGTCGAGTCATGATGGAATTCTTCATGAGCCCCGTCGGGATCGCCTTCGGTCTGGTGGTCATCTTCGTCGTCTTCGTCATCGCCATGGCGAAGCGCTACGTGAAGGTCGGGCCGAACGAGGCCCTGATCATCTCGGGCGGCGGGAAGGGGGTGCGGCTGGTCAAGGGCGGCGGCACGTTCGTCTGGCCGATCATTGAGCAGGCACAGACGCTCTCGCTGGAGCTGATGACGCTCGTCATCAAGACCCCCGCCGTCTACACGGAAACGGGCGTGCCCATCATCATCGAGGGCGTCGCCCAGGTGAAGGTCGGCGGCGACGAGACATCCATCCGGACCGCCGCCGAGCAGTTCCTCTCCAAGAGCCCCGCCGACATGTTGACGGTCATCCACCAGACGCTCGAAGGGCACCTCCGGGCGATCGTCGGCCAGATGACCGTCGAGAACATCTATCGGAACCGGGAGGCCTTTGGCCAGCGCGTCCAGGAGGTCGCCGCGACCGATTTGGCCAACATGGGACTTCAGATCGTCTCGCTCTCGGTCAAGGAGATCACGGACGAGCACGGCTACCTCGACGCCCTCGGGAAGCCCCGCATCGCCCAGGTCCAGCGCGACGCCACGATCGGCGAAGCGGTCGCCCAGTCCGAGGCCGCCCAGAAGGCCGCCCAGGCCCGCCAGGCCGCCAAAGAGGCCGAGTTCGCCGCCGCCACCAAGATCGCCGAGTCCCAGCGGGACTTCGAGCTCAAACAGGCCGAGTACGTCGCCACCGTCGACCAGAAGAAGGCCGAGTTCCAGGTCCATGTCAACATCAAGCGCGCCGAGCAGGACCTCGCGTACGACATCCAGAAGGCGCAGACCGCCCAAGTTCTCAAGGAAAAGGAGACCAAGACCGCCGAGCTCGAGGCGAAGCGCAAAGAGATGGAGCTGATGGCCACCATCATCAAGCCCGCCCAGGCCAAGCAGCAGGAGATCCAGACGATCGCCGATGCCGAGCGCTACAAGCTGGAGACGGTCGCCCGCGGACAGGCCGACGCGACCAAGAACATCGGCGCCGGCGAGGCCGAAGCGCAGCGCGCCAAGGGGCTTGCGATCGCCGAGGTCAACAAGGCCCAGGGGCTGGCGGCCGCCGACGTCGTCCTCGCCACCGGGCAGAACGAGGCCGCCGCCATGGCCAAGAAGGCCGAGGCTTGGCGCGCCTACAACGAGGCGGCCATCGCGCAGATGTTCATCGAGCGTCTCCCCGATATCGTCCGCGCCGTCGCCGAGCCGCTCGCCAAGGTGGAGAAGATCGTCATCGTCAACTCCGGCGGCGGGGCCGACGGCGGCGCCGGCGCCAGCAAGGTCACGAAGGACATCGTCGACATCGTCGCGCAGGTTCCTTCCGTTCTCGAGGCGACCGCCGGATTCGACCTGAAAACGCTCACCCAGCAGCTCCCGAAGTTGCTGAAGAAGGAGGGAGGGGATCCCGGGAAGCGGCCGACCTCCAATCCCTGAGCCCCGCCGGGAGACGTCGGGTCAGGGCGCGCCCGCCGGGCGAAGGCGCCTGCCCCCCAGCAGGCGTTCTTCATCCGACGGCTCGCGGACCGCGCCGCGGGCCCCGGCGGCCCGGCGGCAGCGGCCATTCCGTTCAGAGGCGTGTGCCCGAGAGCTCGACGCGGCTGCCGCCGGCGCGGCGGGCCGACGAGAGCGCGGCGCCCGCGGCGCGCAGCAACGCATCCACGTCCGCGCGACCCGGGCTCTCGCTCGCCGCCACCCCCACGCTGAGACCCGCCACGACGGACCCGCCGGGCAAGGCCACCGGCTTGCCCGTCACCTGCTGGAGGAGCCGCCCCGCCGCTCCCATCGTATTGAGGGCATCCGAGCCCGGCAGGATCAGCAGAAACCCGTCGTCCGTGAATCGGCCGACGGCATCGTACGGGCGGAGCGAGGTCCGGATCCGCCGCGCCACCTCGTGAAGAAGGGCTTCGGCCTCCTCCGCCCCCCGCTCCCGCCGAAGCCGATCCAGCCCCGCAATATCCACGCGCATGACGCCGGTCGGCGTCTGCTGGCGATGGGCGCGGGCCAGCTCGCGGGCCATGAAGTCGCCGATGGCGGCGCGGCTCCAGGCGCGCGTCCCGGGATCGACCAGCCCGGCCCGCTCGCCCGTGTCGCGTCCCGCCACGATGTCGCTCTGAGTGGGACTCATCCGCTCGGGCATCAGTTCGTGCTCGGCCCAGTCGCCGAGATCCCGGAGCAGCTCCCGCTCCTCCGCGGCGAGGCGGCGGGATCGGGAATCGAGAACGGCCAGCGCGCCGACACGGCACCCGTCGACGGCGCGAAGGGGAACGGCGGCGCAGAAGCGCACGCGGGGATCCGCCGCCACAAGAGGGTTCCCCGCGAAGCGGGGGTCTCGGGCGGCATCCGCCACCACCAGCAGGTCCTCGCCCTCGATCGCCGCGTTCGCGAACGAGGCGGCGCGGGGGGCTTCCCCCACCGTCGTGCCCCAGGCGGATTTCACCCAAACGCGCGTCGCGTCCACGAGGGCGATCACGGAAACCGGAGCCTTGAAGACACGCGCGGCCAGACGCGTGATGCGATCGAACCGAGCCTCGGCGGGCGTATCGAGGAGATGGAGCGCATGGAGGGACGCCAGCCGCCGAGCCTCGCCCTCCGGCGCGGGATTCGAGGTCATGGCCGGGCCTCCGCGTGGAAATCCGCAGACGCGCGCCGGGCGCACCGTTCGCTCGGCATGATACCGGCGAAAGACGGGCGCCGCCACAAAAAGTCTGCATTGACTTGCGGCGGAAACCGCCGTTAGAATCGGCCGCGTTCCGTTGATCCCGCCGGGCGGGTTGCGTTGCCCCCAGGGCTGCCCCATGAAGACCGAGGTCCTCAAGCTTCCCCCGGAGGGCTACGACCCCACACTCCTCGAGAAGCCGGCGGCGGTCCTCCGGGCGGGGGGGCTTGTCGCTTTCCCGACAGAAACGGTCTACGGGATCGGCGTCAACCCGGCGATGCCCGGGGCCGTGGGGCGGCTCCTCCAGCTCCGGGGCAGCCCTCCGGAAAAGCACCTGACGCTTCACCTGGCCGACGCCCGCGACGTCGCGCAGCACGTCTCGGGTCCCGTCCCCCCGATCGCCCGCCGCCTGATCAAACGGTTCTGGCCGGGACCGCTGACGATCGTGCTCCCCACGCCGGACGGACGCGGCGTCGGGCTGCGACTGCCGGCCAACCGGATCGCCACCGACCTGATCGCCCGCGCGGGCGTCGCGCTGGCGGTTCCCAGCGCGAACCGATCGGGCGAGCCCCCGGCCGTCGACGCCGCCGGCGTCCTCCGGGTATTCGAGGGCCAGATCGAGTGGGTGGTCGACGGCGGCCCGGCTCGGTTCGGGAAGCCCTCCACGGTCGTGCGGGTGAACGGCCGAACCTGCGAGATCCTTCGGGAAGGCGCCATTCCGCGCACCCTGATCACCGAGCTGGCCTATACGACGATCCTGTTCGTCTGCACCGGGAACACGTGCCGGAGCCCGATGGCCTCCGCCCTCTTCCGCGCGAGCCTGGCTCGCCAACAAGGGTGGGCGGAGGACGAACTGGAGTCTCACGGGTTCCGCGTCCTGTCCGCAGGAACCGCAGCGCTCCCCGGCGGCCCCGCCTCGCCCGCGGCCATCGACGCCGTCCGCGAGCACGGCGCCCGCCTCGAGGGGCATGCCGCCCAGCCGGTGACGGTGACCATGGTCGAGGAGGCCGACGTCGTGTACGTCATGACCGAGGCGCACCGGCGAACGCTGCGCGAGTGGGTCCCGGGAAGCGCGGACAAGATACGCCTGATCGACCCCGGCGGCTCCGACGTGGAGGATCCGATCGGCGGATCCCCGGCCCGCTACCGGGAATGCGCCGCCCGCCTCCAACGCTGCGTCGAGTCGGCGGTGCGCGAGTTCCTCCTCCCATGAACATCGCCCTCGGATCCGACCACGCCGGATTTGCCTACAAGGAGGACCTCAAGGCCCACCTCGCGGCACTCGGCCACACGGTGCGGGACTTCGGGGCCTTTGGCCCCGCATCGAGCGACTATCCCGACTTCGCCGTGCCCGTCGCCCGGGCCGTCGCCGCCGGGGAGGCGGACCGCGGGGTGCTCATCTGCGGAACCGGCATCGGCATGTCGATCTCGGCCAACAAGGTTCCGGGCGTGCGCGCCGCCGTGCTCTCCGACCCGACGAGCACCCGCCTGAGCCGGAGCCACAACGACGCCAACGTGGCCTGCTTCGGGTCCCGCACGCAACGCCTGGAAGACGTAAAAACCCTGCTCGCCCTCTGGCTCGGGACGGCATTCGAGGGGGGGCGCCATGCGTCACGCGTGGACAAGATCCGGGCGATCGAACCGACCGCCGCCGGGGATGGATGCCCCGGCCGCACGGTTAACGGCGGAACGTGTACTGAAGCTTGAGCAGGACCTCCCACGCCTCCCGCCCCCAACTTCCGTCCTTCCGCCCCGCCGTGTAATTGAAGACCAGAAAGAGATCGGCCTCCTGCGAGGGAGCCCAGTGCAAGCGGGTGTTGGAGCCCATCAGGCGGGTCTCCGAATCGTACTGGACGAGGCTGTTGGCGTAGAAGTCGGGGGACAGGAGCAGTTTGACGCGCGAGGCGTAAAGATCCGCGCGGAAGTCGCCCCCCGGAAGCCGGCCGATGTTCTTCTCGACGGAGCCGCTCATCGACAGATACGGCTCCCACCGGACGGACACGCTGGCCTCGGCCTCGTGAAGCGTCCCGTCGTAAAACCCCCCGCTGCCGACCATCACGCTGCCGCTGACCGGCCTGCGGGAGGAGAGCGTAGCCCCGGCCCAGCCCCGTGTCCAGTGATACTCCCCCGCCGACACGGTCGCGCCGTCCGCGACTTCGAAGGGTGCGTTGAGCCGCTCGCCGTGGGGAGTCACGTAAACATAGACCAAGTCGCCGCTCTCGAGTTCCCAATCGTAACAAGTCGCGTGAAGATTGTAAGTCTCCCACCGGCCGTCGAGGTCGGTGATGACGTACCCCTTGACCTCGTAGTCCATCTCGCGCAGCCAGGACAGGGCCTCGGGACGCGGGCTGTATGTCAGGTTGGCCTCGAATCGCTGGATGCCGGGCCGCGGCACAAACCCCAGAGCGGGGTCGAAGTCCTTCCCGATCCGCTTGTAATACAAGGCGATGTCCCAAGTCTTATTGGGAAAGTCGAGCTTCCCGCCGAAAGCCGAGCGGCTGCCTCCGTCGACGCGCGCCCCGCCCGTCGCGAGGCCCCAGACCCCCGCGAGCAAGTTCTGGCCGCCCTGGAAGCGGGACGTCTGATAGGTGAAGTCGCCCCCCCCTGTCCACGCGGGCCCTTCCCCCGTCGGGTCCCCGGCCGTGGCGATCAACCCAACGTTGGACTCCTCCAGAATGTCCTGTCGAACGCGCAGGGCGCCCTGCCAGGCCCCGGGCGCGACGTCCGGCTCCCCTCCCGTCCTCACCCCGAGCCCTCCCAGGGCCGTTCCGCCCAGGCGACCGTGGAGCTTGGCCCCCACGCGCAACGGGACCTCCGAGCCGTCCACCAGCCCGATCCGCCGGCTGTAGTAGGGGATGACGTCCGTCGAGGTTCCAAGACCGAAATCGAACTGGTCGGATCCCTCAAGAAAGAAGGATCGCTTCTCGGGAAAAAACAGCGGGAAACGGGTGAGGTTGATCTGGCGCGAGTCGACCTCCGTCTCCGCAAAGTCGGTGTTGACGGTAAGCGAGGCCAGGAGATCGGGAGCCAGGCGCTGCGTCACGTCCAGGCTGGGGTCCGCCTCGACGTCGGTACCGGCGTGCGGCGACGCGCTGCCGACGCGCCCCGTCCCGGTCGCGCGCACGCTCAGCCCGAGCCCCTGATCGAAGGCCGGCAGGCCCGTGAGCAGCCCGGCCGTCCCGGTCTGCATGAGCTGGTAGTTGCGGGATGCCCCCGCCCAACGGTAGGTCTCGTGGGTGCAGGCGACGTATCGCTCCACGTTGAAGTGCCAGCGCGTCAGACCCGGCCGGAACCCCAGCGTCTGCACCGGGATCCGGAGCTCCGCCGACCACCCCTCGGGAACCCGCGCGGTCTTCGCCTCCCATATGCCGTCCCAATTGGCATTGGAGGTCTCGCCCCGGTCGGTGACGATCGCGTCGTGCCTCGCGCCCGTCGGGTTCACGGAAAAGACATATCCCGACCGGCCGTCCGCGTACGTGCCCAACACGACGTGCACGTGGTCCTGCCCCGACAGGTCGGCGTCGCGGGCCACCGCGTGGCTCACGATCTCCGCGGGATCGTCGTGGTGGCAGATGAAGCCGATGACCAGATATCGCGGTTGCGCCAGCACCTTGACAACGGTCCTTCGGGACGGGACGGCTCCCTCGCGGGGCTCGATCATGACGAGCTCCCCGACGGATGCGGCCGCGGCCCAAGCCGGCTCGTCCAGGCGGCCGTCCAAGTCGAGGACCGCATCCTCCGGCAGGATGGAGGCCGGGACCTCAGGCCGGTCCGCCTCGCCGGGAGCCGGAGAGGCATCCCGGGACGTCTTCGCGTCGGGCGCCTGCGCGAAGACCGCCGCGGCCGGCAAGACGGCAAGAGGCAGGAGAACCGTCGGGCGTCGGAGCACGCGAGGAGCTCGCTATGGGCACGAGGCACGGGGCGCGGCATCAACAGCCGCATCGCAGCCCCCCCCTAATGCCGCACCGGGTTCGAACCTGTCGCGGCGCGGCAAAAACGGCCTCCGTCAGACGGCACGCCTCGCGATGCGAAGGACCCCCTCCCGCAGAACGTCCTGCGGCACCAGAAGGCTCACCACGAGACGCCCCTCCTCCGCGAAATCGTAAAAATGCCCTGGGTGAACAAGCACGCCGTCGCGCTCCAGAAGCTCAAGGGCCCAGGCCTCATCGTCGCGCCCCCGTGCGTCGGCCAGCACGGCACACCATCCCGCATCCGAGGGCAGGACATCCAGGCCGCGCGCGTTCGACAGGAGGTCCCGAACGACAACCCGGTTCTCGCGCACACGGGCATGGATTGCGGAACGGATGCCGTCCCCCAGCGCGATCAGCTCCGGGAGGGCCTCTTGGACAGGGGTCGAGACAGTCAAGTAGGCATCCGTGACGACATCCAACCGGGCCAGGGCCTCGCGGACCTCGGAATCCGGCCCGTGAACCAGGATCCAGGCCAGCTTCAAGTGGGGCAGGCCGGAAAGCTTGGACAGCCCCCCCAACGTGAACGTCAGGGCCTGCCCCGCCCCGGCGATGCGGGGCAGGATCGATCCCGGCTCGTGCGCGTACTCGGCGAACACCTCGTCCGCCAGCAGCGCCAGATCCCGCTCACGCGCCAGCGCGTGCAGGACCCGTCGCTCCTCGGCGTCGACACCGGAACCGGTGGGGTTGTTCGGATTGACAACCACGACGGCCCGCACGTCCGGCGTCGCGGCGTCACGCAGCGCGTCGAGATCGATGCGCCATCGGCCCGAGGTCAGGCGCAGCGGATAGGCGGCGGTCCGCACGTCGCCGAGTGCCGCCAGATGCTCGAAGAGGGGGTAACTGGGCTGCGGGACGAGGACGCGATCGCCGGGATCGGCCAGGATCCGGAAGAGATGGGCATAGGCCTCGCTGGTCCCTGCCGTGAGCACGACACGATCCGCGTCCGTCGGGAGACCGGACCGGGTCGCGTATGCGGCCACGGCCGCCCGGGCGTCGTGCCCCCCCCGGGGATGCGGATCGTACCGGAGCCGTCCATGCCCGGCGACGGCACGCCGGACCTCGTCGTCTGGATACGGGATGCCGCAACGGAGGGGATTCGTATCCGTAAGATCAAGAACGGGGCGACCGTCCCGACGCCGAGCGGCCAAGGCGCGGGCAAGCCGATTCGGCTCGAGGTTCCAGGCGGTTCGGGCGGAGAACATGAACGATCGGTCGGGGGCCGAGTCGGAAGGAAGGCACCCGCCGCCTGCCTACTCAGGGATTTGCAGGTGCGGGAACGACCGGCGTCGCCCCGGCGGGTTCCTGGGCCGGCGGGGCGGCGGATCCGCCCTTCGGGGAGTCCGCCGCGGCCGCGGGCGGGGGCTCGGGCGCGGCGGTCCGCTGCGCCTTCGACGCGGCGTCGAGCGCGCGGACGCGCTCGGCCACGGCCGCACGGGCCTCGCGCTCCATCGCGAGGGCTCGGCGGGCCTCGGAAGCCATCCGGGCAAGGTCCGTTCCCGGATGCTCGCGATCCAACCGGGACAGGGTCTTCTCCGCGGCCTCCAGCTGGCCGGCATCTCGCTGCGCCAATCCGAGTCGGTAAACGATGAGCGGCGACGACGCGCACCCGGCATATTGCCGGTCGAGCCGCTCAAGGTGCTCGAGCCGCGACCCCTCCGGCAGCGAAGCGACGTCGGCCAACTCCTGACAAGCGCGCTCGTCCTGGACGCGGAGCCAATAACGGCGCACCTTGATCCCGCCGACGACAAGGAGGAGGACCAAGAGGGCGGCGACGATCGACCGGCCATGCCGGCCCCAAAAGGCCTTCAAGGAGGCCGGGGAGAGATCCATGCGAAAGTCCTATTTCAAACCGAGGGTGACGGTGACGATCGTCGTGTCATCCGGCGATTCGATGTGGACATCGCACCGCTCCACGCCCTTCTCGAACCGAAGGGTATAGGGACCGACTCCGGTCTCGCCGGAGGGACCGGGCACCGGCTTCCAGCCGCACGCAGCGGACGTCATGCTCTTGCGGTACCAGTCGCGCAGGACCGACATCTGGGCCCGCCCGACGTAGACGAGCGTGCCGGAACGGAAGTTGACGTTCTGGACGACGTGGGATTTCTCTCGAACATGCTCGAAATCGCGCGGCACGGGGACATCGTCGAAATCGAAACTGGTTACGAGGGTCTTCGCGGGCGGCGGATCGGCCGGCTGCTTGGTCTTGCACGACGGGAGGACGGCCGCCAGACACGCGATCGCTGCGCAGGCCGGGGCGAGTCTCATGGGATCCTCCGCACAGGAAACCGCCAAAGACGGGCTGCATTATAAATCGTCAGGAATCCTTTGCAAGTACAATGTTTTTGCTTGACTTCCGCCCACAAAAACATATGATTGGCGTTCTTTTCATATGGGCAAAACGACCATGAATCCAGCCGTCCAGACGCCGTCGCGCAACCGCCGGAAGGTGGCGGTTGGCGTAGTCACCAGCGCGAAGATGGAGAAGACGATCGTCGTCAAGATCCCCCGCTTGGTCCCTCATCGGGACTACGGCAAGTATCTACGCCGATTCACCGTCTGCAAGGCGCACGACGAGAAGCGGGAAGCGGCCGTGGGCGACACCGTCCGCATCGTGGAAACGCGGCCGCTGAGCCGCACGAAGCGCTGGAGGCTTTTGGAAATCGTGTCGCGCTCCAACCGCACCCCCGAGCCGGGAAATCCCGCCGGCGACGGCCCGGCCGCCCCGCCTGCCCGTTAAGTGATTCGCGGTCGCACGCGAGAGGAACTCCATGATCCAGATACGAACGTACCTCGACGTGGCCGACAACACCGGGGCCAAGGTCGTCAGTTGTTTCCAGGTGCTCGGCAACAGCCAGCAGCGCTACGGCCGAATCGGCGATATCATCGTCGGCTCGGTCAAGAAGGTCCTGCCCGGCGGCGCCCTCAAGAGCGGCGATATCGTGCGCGGCGTGATCGTCCGGACCCGGGCGGGCGTCCGGCGCGAGGACGGATCCTATGTCCGGTTCGATCGCAACGCGATGGTCCTGCTCGACGCCGAGAACAATCCGAAGGGAACGCGAATCTTCGGGGCCGTCCCCCGCGAGCTTCGCAAGAACTTCATGAAGATCATCTCGTTGGCCGCCGAGGTGGTCTGACCGGCCCCGCCGGTATTTATGCGCGGTCCCGAGACACGAATCCGATCGGAAGCCACACAGCCATGCGCATCAGACGCGACGACCAGGTCGTCGTCCTGTCCGGCGCCGACAAGGGCAAACGCGGCAAGGTGCTGCGCGTCCTCCCCGACCGCAAACAGGTGGTCGTGGAAGGCCTTCATTATGTATGGAAGCACCTGCGCAAGAGCGCGGATCATCCCCACGGTGCGCGGATCCAGCGCGAGGCCCCTCTCGCCTGGAGCAAGGTCCAACTGGTCTGCCAGAGCTGCAACAAGGCCACCCGCGTCCGCATTCAACTGACGGCGGATCGGAAGCGAAACCGGATTTGCAAGAAGTGCGGCCAGGCCATCAACCCTGCGGTGTAACCCATGAGCACGACGCCCCCCAAAGACGAAAAGAACGCCAGGCCGGAAAAAGCCGCCAAGCCCGAAAAGGCCGCGAAGGCGGCCAAAGGCGAAAAGGCGCCGCCGTCGAAAACCGACGCCAAGCCGCGAGCCCCGCGCGAGCCGGAGCCGAAGTCCGTCCGCCTCCTCGATCACTATCGCACCGTGGTTCACCCAAAGCTGTTGGAAAAGTACAAGAATCCGATGGCGGTCCCCCGTCTTCGCAAGATCGTCCTGAACATGGGCATCGGGAAAGCCATTGAGAACAAGACCCGGATTGACAGCGCAGTGCGGGAGCTTGGGCTGATCACCGGTCAGCGGCCCGTCGTGACGCTCGCGCGCAAGTCGGTCGCCGGCTTCAAGCTCCGCCAGGGACAGCCCATCGGCTGCAAGGTCACCCTGCGCGGCAAGCGCATGTACGAGTTCATGGACCGACTGATCACGATCGTCCTCCCGCGCGTCCGAGACTTCCGGGGCCTGCCGAGCCGATCCTTCGACCAGCACGGCAACTACACGATCGGGATCGCGGAACAGATCGTGTTCCCGGAGATTGAGGTCGACAAGGTGGAGTTCCCCCAGGGCATGGACATCACGTTCGCCATCTCCACGCCCCGGCCGGAGGGATCGTTCGAGTTCCTGAAACTGATGGGCATGCCGTTCCAGGAGTGACGCCCCCTGTCGCCTGGGCGGTCCCGCGGAGGATGCCATGGCCCGAAAGGCCCTGCGCCTGAAACAGCTGCGAACGCCGAAGTTCAAGACGCGGACGTACAATCGCTGCCAGTTGTGCGGCCGCGCGCGGGCCTACTATCGGAAGTTCAAGGTTTGTCGCATCTGCATCCGAAGCCTGGCCCACCGGGGCGAAATTCCTGGCATGCGAAAGGCCAGTTGGTAGGCGGACGGTCCGCAAACGCAGGGGTCGGGGACGACATTTTCGGTGCGCACCGGAGAAGAGATCGACATGGATCCCGTGGCAGACATGCTGACCCGTATCCGTAATGCGAACATCGCGCGCCTCGCGAAGGCGGAGATCCCCCACTCCCGCCTGAAGGAGGGAATCGCCCGCGTCCTCAAGGACGAGGGGTACATCAAGGATTACAAGGTTGTGGAGACCGGCAAGGACCGAAAGGCCCTCCACGTATACCTCCGCTACGGCCTGGATGGAGAGCGGATCGTGACCGCCATCGAGCGCGTCAGCCGGCCGGGTCGCCGGGTCTACCGCGGGATGGCGGACATCGGCCGGGTGCTCGACGGACTCGGGATCGCCGTCCTGTCGACGCCGCAAGGCGTCCTCAGCGATCGGGAGTGCCGGAAGAAGCGAGTCGGCGGCGAGCTGCTCTGTAGGGTCTGGTGACAGGAGCCATCATCCCATGTCGCGGCTGGGTCGAAAACCGATTGCCGTGCCCGACGGCGTGAAGGTGCTCGTGCAAGGGCGAGAGGTGAAGGTCGAAGGGCCGAAAGGCAAGGCTGCCCTGCGCTTGGCGCCGGAAGTGAACGTGACGGTTGACCTCGCGAAGAAGGAGGCGGTCGTCACTCGGAACGGCGATCTTCGCCACGCCCGGGAGATGCACGGCACGACGCGCAGCCTCTTGGCCAACATGATCGTCGGCGTCACCGCCCCGTACGAGAAGAAACTGGAGATCGTCGGGGTCGGCTATAACGCCAAGATGCAGGGGAAGGACCTCGTCCTTCAACTCGGCTACAGCCATCCCATCACGGTGATCGTCCCCCCCGGGCTGACCGTTTCCTGCCCGAGCCAGACGCAGATCGCGATCAGCGGGACGGACAAGCGTCAGGTGGGCCAGTTTGCGGCGGAGATCCGAGCCATTCGTCCGCCCGAGCCGTACAACCTGAAAGGCATCAAGTACCTCGGCGAGAACGTTCGCCGGAAGGCGGGCAAGACGTTCGTTTCGGGAGCCTGAACACCCTCTTGGACCGGGCGGGAGGCCGAATCCCCCGCCCCTGCGAAGCCGGAGGCACGGCGTGGCCATCGTCAAGCGAACCAATGCGGCGGTTCTTTCAAACCGGAATCGTCGCCTCTCGGAGCAGCGCCGACGCCGGCAGCTCCGCTCGCGCAAGCGGATCTTCGGGACGCCGGAGCGCCCCCGCTTGGCCGTCTACCGCAGCCTGTCGCACCTGTACGCGCAGGTGATCGACGACACGACGGGTCGGACCTTGGCCAGCGCCTCGACCCGGAGCAAGGAGTTGCGCGGCGCAACCCCCTCGGGCGGGAACATCGCGGCCGCTCGGGCGGTCGGAGCCGCCATCGCGGCGGCCGCCAAGTCGCGCGGAATCGGCGCGGTGGTCCTCGACCGCCGCCACTATGCCTATCATGGACGGGTGAAGGCCTTCGCCGAGGCGGCGCGTGCCGCCGGACTGGCCTTTTGACGAAGCGTCGCCGGAAACCCGCGTGACACGGAGAACAGAAAACGCATGCCTCCTCCCCAACGCCAAGAACGCCCGCGGGATGAGTTCGAAGAGATCGTCGTGAAAGTCAGGCGCTGCGCCAAGGTCGTCAAAGGCGGCAAGCGGTTCAGTTTCTCCGCCCTCGTGGTGGTCGGCAACCGCAAGGGCAAGGTCGGCTGGGGCCACGGCAAGGCCAAGGAAGTGCCGTTCGCTGTCGAAAAGGCGATCAAGGACGCCAAGAAGCGCCTGATTGAAGTGCCCCTCAAGGAGACCACGATCCCGCATACGATGAACGCGAAATACCGCGCCACGGAAGTCCTCCTCCGCCCCGCGGCCAAGGGGACCGGGACCATCGCGGGCGCCTCGGCGCGCGCCGTCCTGGAGCTCTCCGGAGTTCGCGACGTGCTGTCCAAGGTGTTCGGCAGCACGAATCCGATCAACGTCGTGAAGGCCACCTATGAAGGGCTCCGGCAGCTTCGGAGCAAGAAGATGTTCGAAACGATGCGCGGCGTCCATGTCGGTCGGCCGGCCTGACGGGCCGCGGAGGGACAAGATCATGAACCTGACTCAGGCCCGTGCTGTGTCGATTCCCCGCCCGAAGCCGACGCGCGTCGGCCGCGGTGAGGCTTCCGGTCTCGGGAAAACGTCCGGCAAGGGCCACAAAGGCGCCAAGTCCCGCGCGGGCTACTCCCGCCGCGCCTACTTCGCCGGCGGCCAGATGCCGATCATCCGACGAATTCCGAAACGGGGCTTCTCCAACGCCTGGGGCGCGGATTACGCCGTCGTCAATTGCGGCGACCTGAACCGGTTTGCCGACGGCGAGACGGTCGACGCGGATCGATTGGTCGCCTGCGGCTTGGTTCGTCGCCTCGGCGACGGGGTCAAGATTCTCGGCGGCGGCGACTTGAGCCGCCGACTGACCGTGAAGGCCCATCGCATCAGCGCGTCGGCCAAGGCCAAGATCGAGAAGGCGGGCGGCTCGGCGGTGGCGACGGAGAAGGTGACGGCCCGTCCGTCCAAATCGGCTGGAACGCAAAAGCCGCCGTCACCCGCCCAGTCCGTCCCGCCGAAGAAGCCCGCGCCGGATAGCCGGGGGAAGGCCTGAGCATTATGCTGGAATCCTTCGTCAACATTTTCCGCATCCCGGAGCTGCGGCGGCGCATCCTGGTCACGATGGGATTGCTCGTCGTCTGGCGCTTGGGCGTCCACATCCCCATCCCGGGGGTGGATGTCCTGAAAATCCAGGGCATCCTGTCGGACCTCTCCGAGCGCTCGGGGGCTCTCGTCGGTTTTCTGAACGTGTTCTCCGGCGGCGCCATCCAGCAAGCGGGGGTGTTCGCCCTCGGCATCATGCCCTACATCAGCGCCTCCATCATCTTCTCCCTCCTCATCAAGGTAGTGCCTCAACTCGAGGCCATCTCCAAGGAGGGGCCCGCGGGCTACCGGAAAATCAATCAGTACACCCGCTTGGCCACCGTCCCCCTCTGCATCGTCCAGTCTTTCTATGTGATCGGGCTGCTCAACTCGCGCGAGTTGGACCTGCTGATGCCGGGGGTCGGCGGGTTCGGGTTCAGCCTCACCACGATCTTTGCCCTGACGGCGGGAACCATGTTCGTGATGTGGCTCGGCGAGCAGATCACCGAGCATGGCCTGGGGAACGGCGCCTCCCTCATCATCATGGCCGGGATCATCGACCGCCTCCCCACCACCATCGCAACCCTCCTGATGCGCCAGCAGGACGACGTGGGAGGCGAAAAGGTGATCGCCCTGCTCGTGCTGTATGTGGCGGTGGTGATCGGGATCGTCTTCACGACGCAGGCCCAACGCCGCATTCCCACCCAACAGCAGAAACACGTCCGCGGCCGCCGGATCGCGATGATGGGGCGACACTACCTCCCCTTCCGCCTCAATCAGGCCAACGTAATGCCGGTCATCTTTGCCTCGGCGATCATGGTGCTCCCGATGTTTCTCTTCGGGTGGATCGGCCGCTGGATCGGCGCGGACTTGGCGGCCATGTTCCGCCCCGGCGAGTTCCTCTACCTGGTCGGCTACATCGTGCTCATCGTCTTCTTCTCCTACTTCTGGGTCTTCCTGATGTACAAGCCGGACGAGATCGCGAACAACCTCAAGGAGTACGGCAGTTTCATCCCCGGCATCCGCCCGGGCCATAAGACGGCCGAGTACCTGGAGTTCATCTTCAACCGGATCACCCTGGTCGGCGCGATCTTCCTCTGCCTCGTCGCGCTGCTGCCGGACATCGTCTCCGCCGCGATGGGGCTGGAACGCTACTTCGCCGCGTTCCTGGGCGGAACGGGCATCTTGATCGTCGTCGGCGTCGGACTGGACATGATCCAGAAGATCGAATCTCACCTGCTGATGCGCCACTACAGCGGTTTCTTGGGCCCCGGAGGTGGACGCATCCGCGGCCGGCTGAACCGCTAGGGAGGGGGAAAGCCACATGCGGCTGGTGTTCCTCGGCCCTCCCGGCGTGGGCAAGGGCACGCAGGCGAAACGGGTGTGCGCCGATCAGCATATGGCGCATGTGTCGCCGGGGGACATCCTGTGCGAGGCCGTCCGAAAGGGAACGGCGATCGGTCTGCGGGCCAAGGCCGCCATGGACCGCGGGGAGCTAGTGCCGGACTCGGTGATTATCGACCTGATCAAGGATCGAATGCAGGCGTCGGACGCCCGGCGCGGGTGCGTGCTGGACGGATTTCCGCGCACGGTCGAGCAAGCGCGCGCGCTCGACCTGATGCTCAAGGCCATCGGATTGACGCTCGACGCCGTGTTCGCCTTTACCTGCTCGCGCGAGAAAATCGTGGAACGCCTGTCGGGTCGGAGGACCTGCCGCAAGTGCGGAGCGAACTTCCACCTGACGTACGTGCCGCCGCGGACGCCCGGCCGGTGCGACGCCTGCGGCGGGGAGCTCTTCCAGAGCGAGGACGACCGACCGGAGACGATCACGCAGCGCTTGGAGGTGTATGAACACCAGACGGCGCCGTTGATCCAGTACTACCAGCAGCACGGCCGTCTTCTCGAGCTGTCGGCCGAGGGAGACGTCGACTCGGTGGCCGCGGACCTGAAGCGACGGCTGGCCGCGCTGGGCCGGGCCAGTCGAGCCCGCTCCGTGGTGCGGCCTGCGGCGAAGCGGCGCACGGCGGCTCGTCGGCGCGTACGACGGCCTGCCGCGCGCTCGGAACGGAGACGGTCGCGGTGATCACGTGCAAATCGGCCCGCGAGATCGCATTGATGCGGGACGCGGGGCGAGTCGTGGCCGAGACCCTGCAGGCCCTGCGGGCCTTGTGCCGGCCCGGCGTGATGACGGCAGAACTGGACGCGGAGGCATCACGGATTATCGCCGCCCGTGGGGCGACCGCCCTCTTCAAGGGGTACCGCGGCTATCCGGCAAGCGTGTGCGTATCCGTCAACGAGGAGGTCGTGCACGGGATCCCGGGCCCGAGACGGTTGGCGGAAGGAGACATTGTAAGCGTGGACGTCGGCGTCCGTCTTTGCAGTTACTGCGGAGATGCGGCCGCCACGTTCCCCGTCGGGCGTGTGTCGGAGGTCCGCCAGCGCCTCCTGCGCGTGGCCGAGGAAGCGCTTGAAAAAGGCATTGCGGCGGTCCGCCCGAAGGGGCGTTTATCGGAGATCGCCGCCGCCATCCAGGACCACGCGGAAGCAAACGGATTCTCGGTGGTCCGGAAGTTCGTCGGGCATGGGATCGGCCGGGAGATGCACGAGGATCCCCAGGTTCCGAACTTCCGCTGGGATCCGTCGGAGCAATACGAACGCGTGCTGCGCCCGGGGGTCGTGATCGCCATCGAACCGATGGTCAACGAGGGAACGCATGAGGTGGATTTGCTCGGGGACGGCTGGACGGTGGTCACACGGGATCGCAAGGCCTCGGCACACTTCGAGCATACGGTGGCGGTCACGGAAAGCGGTCACGAGGTGCTGACGCGCCCCTGAGGGGCGCACGGGGAAGAGACCATGGCGAAGGAAGAGCCGCTGCGCGTCGAGGCGATTGTGAAGGAGTCGCTGCCGAACGCCATGTTCCGGGTGGAAATCAAGGGCGGGCATCCGGTGTTGGCGCACGTCTCCGGGAAGATGCGAATGCACTTCATCAAGATCCTGCCCGGAGACAAGGTAATCGTGGAGATGTCCCCGTACGACCTGACCAAAGGCCGGATCGTGTATCGAGAGCGGTAGGGCCCCGCGTTGGGAGAGCGAGCCGTGAAAGTGCGCGCGTCCGTGAAGCGGATCTGCGAGAAGTGCCAAATCATCCGGCGCCGGAACGTGGTGCGGGTGATCTGCGACAATCCGCGGCACAAGCAGCGTCAAGGGTGACAGCGTGCGGCCGCCCCAAGCGGCCGCCGCCCTGTGGAGAAGCACGCGTATGCCCCGTGTAGCCGGCATCGACATCCCCGCAAACAAGCGGGTCGTCGTCGCGCTGACGTACATCTACGGCATCGGCTCGAGCTTGGCGCGCCGGATCTGCCGAGAAACCGGCGTGTCGGAGGATCTCCGGACCAAGAACCTGAATGAGGACCAGCTCAGCCGGCTGAACTCGTTCATCGACCGCAATTTCCAGGTCGAAGGGGCGCTCCGGCGCCAGATCTCGCAAAACGTGCAGCGGCTCAAGGACATCGGCAGTTACCGGGGATGGCGCCACCGCCGCAGCCTGCCCGTGCGCGGCCAGCGGACACGCACCAACGCGCGCACCCGGAAGGGGCCGCGCAAGACCGTCGCCGGCAAGAAACAGGCGGCCAAACCGGGCGCCTAGGATCCCCGATCATCAGGCTGAGAGGAGCCCTCCATGGCGGACAAGCCGGACAACAAGAAAGAGCCCGGACCGAAGGCGGTCGAGACAGACAAGCCCTCGGGCGAGTTGAAGGCGGTCGAGAAGACCGAGGCGGCGAAGCCGCCTGAGGCGAAGGCGGAGACCAAGGCGAAGCGAAAGGTCCGCCGCCTGGTCCCGAAGGCGATCGCCCACATCCACGCCAGTTTCAACAACACGATCATCACGCTGACCGACCCCGCGGGGGAGACCCTTTGCTGGTCGTCGGCGGGGACGATCGGCTACAAGGGATCCCGCAAGAGCACGCCGTTCGCCGCCCAGAAGGCGGCGGAGGCCGCCGCCGAAAAGGCCCAGAAGTTCGGGGTTCGCGAGGTCGAGGTCCGCATGAAGGGCCCGGGCTCCGGACGCGAGTCCGCCGTACGGGCGCTGAAGGCCTCCGGCCTCGAGGTGAAGGTGATCGAGGACGTCACGCCGCTCCCCCACAACGGCTGTCGTCCGCGCAAGAAGCGCAGGGTGTAACCCGTTTTTCCGGCCCGGTTTCAAAGGACCGTCCGACATGGCCCGCATCATCGGCCCCAAATGCCGCGTCTGCCGCCGCCTCGGCGTGAAGCTCTTCCTCAAAGGCGTCCGGTGCGACACGGTCAAGTGCGCGATGGACAAGCGCGAGAAGCCGCCCGGTCAGCACGGGGACAAGCGCGTGCGAATGACCGACTTCGGCCTGCACCTGCGCGAGACGCAGCGCGCCAAGAAGCAGTACGGCTTGCTGGCCCGACAGTTCCGCCGCTTTTTCACGGTCGCCGCCCGCGAGCCCGGGAACACCGGCGAGATGATCTTGATGCTGCTGGAGCGTCGGCTGGACAACGTCCTCTACCGCCTGGGATTCGCGACGTCGCGCCAACACGCCCGTCAGATCATTACCCATGGCCACGTCCGGGTGAACGGCCGTCGGAGCGCGATCCCGTCGCTTTGGGTCCGGGCGGGAGACGTGATCACGCCGGCGCCGCGGGACCGCAGCCGAAAGTTGATCGCGGAAGCCATGGCCGCGCGGAAGGGGGCCGAGCTCCCGTCGTGGCTCGCCCGCAAGGAGGACCCCCCGGAGGGCCGCGTCGTCCAGCTTCCGAAGCGCGCCGACCTCGGAGTGGCCCTCGACGAACAGTTGATCGTGGAGTTCGCGTCCCGCTGAGTCCGGCCGGCCCCTCCAAGCGGGGCCGGGCCTCTTGCCGCGTCACTGGATGGAATTCAGGGATTGTCCGAAGGAGGATGGCATGCGCGTCCGCTGGAAGGATTTCGAGCTCCCCACCCGCGTCGTCGCCCAGGACCAGACGCTGTCGGGCGAGTACGGGATGTTCGTGGCGGAGCCGTTCGAGCGCGGCTACGGCGTGACCATCGGCAACGGGCTTCGCCGTGTCCTCCTCTCCTCCATCGAGGGGGCGGCGGTCACGCACGTCCGGATCAAGGGGGTGGCGCATGAGTTCGCCTCCTTGCCCGGCATCGTCGAGGATGTCACCGCCATCGTGCTCAACCTCAAGCAGTTGGCCGTCCGCCTCGAGGGCGAGGGGAGCCGGAGGCTGAAGCTCGAGGCGCACAAGAAGGGCGAGTTGACCGCCGCCGCGTTCACGCCCGATCCCGCGGTGGAGATCCTCAACCCGCAGCTGCACATCGCAACCCTTACCGAGGACGTGGATTTCGAGGCCGAGGTCGAGATCCGCCGGGGCCGCGGCTATGTCACCTCCGAGGAGCACGCCAAAGAGAACCAGGAAATCGGCCTCATCCCGGTCGACGCCAGCTTCTCCCCGGTCCAGCGCGTCAAGTACCGCGTGGAAAACACCCGCGTCGGCAAGTTGACCAATTACGACCGGCTCCTGCTCGAGATCTGGACGAATGGGACCATTTCGCCGGAAGCCGCTCTCGTGGAAGCCTCGAAGATCTTCCGCAAGCATCTGAACCCCTTCGTCCTCTACTTCGAGCTCGGCAAGGAACTCCAGATCAACGAGAAGAAAGAGGAGGAGGCCCGCCAAAAGGAGAAACAGCTCGAGCAGTTGCGTCAGAAACTCGCCATGAGCATCTCCGAGCTCGACCTCTCCGTCCGGGCCACCAATTGCCTCATGTCGGAGAAGATCGAGACGCTGCGAGATCTCGTTCAGCACCAGGAGGCGGAGCTTCTCAAGATCCGCAACTTCGGAAAGACCTCCCTCAAGGAGGTGAAGAAGAAACTGACCGACATCGGGCTCTCGATCGGGATCAACGTCGACGAGATCTTCGGCAGCCGCGAGGCCGCCGCCTCGTAGCCCGAGCCCCGAACCCGGACGAAAGGATGACCGGCCATGCGCCATCGCAAGAAGGGACGCAAGTTCAGCCGCACGACCAGCCACCGTATCGCCATGGGGCGGAATCTGGCCGCGGCCCTGCTGAAGCACGAGCGCATTGTGACCACGGTCGAGAAGGCGAAGGACTTCCGCGGGTTGGCGGAGCGAGTCATCACGCTCGGCAAGCAGGGGGGGCTCCACGCCTTCCGCCGGGCGCTGGCCCTGATACCCGACAAGCCCGTCATTCACAAGGTCTTCAAGGAGATCGCCCCGCGGTTCAAAGACCGGCCCGGGGGCTACACACGCATCCTGAAGCTGGGCGGCAGCCGGCTCTTGGAGAAGACCAACGGGCGGTGGGCGCACAATCGCTTGGGCGACAACGGCCGGCGCGCCATCTGGGAGCTCGTCGTTCGAGCCGAGCCCGGGACAAGCGCGGCTGCGACCACGCATTCAAAGCAGAAGCAGAAGCAGGAGCAGGAGACGGCCGCGAAGGCGTGAGCTCAGCGCGGACGACGGTCGCCCGGCAGCAGGGGGTGGCGCGTCTTGTCCGTTCGTCTCCACCCCGTGCCGCCGATCACCGGCGACGCCGGCGCAACAGGCGGCGCTGGTCGGCCGAGTTTCCACCCACAACGCGCATCCGCCGTCCGCCAGTCCCGTAGACGATCATCGGGGCGGGTGTAATGTAAGGGAATCCCTCCACCTGCCGACGTGGGATCGGCTCTCCCAGCAAGGCCTCGATCACCTTCACCGCCCGCTCCTCCTCGTGCGAGACGAGCGTCCAGGCGTCGCCGGTCGCCTCGGCGCGCGCCGTGCGCCCGATCCGGTGGACATAATCCTCCGCGTGCTCGGGCACATCAAAGTTGACGACGTGCGAGATGTGCGTAATATCCAGCCCGCGCGCGGCAACGTTGGTCGCCACCAGGACCTGGATCCGCTCGTCCCGAAAAGCCTGAAGCGTCGCTTCCCGCTCCGCCTGGCTCCGGTCGGCGTGAATGACGCCCGTCGAGTAGCCCCGTCCGGCCAAGAACCCCTGCAGCGTGTCCGCCCCCTCCTTCGTCTCCGCGAAGACCAAGACGGACCGCAAAGGCGACGTCTCCCGCAGGAGACGCAACAGCAAGTCCCGCTTCTGGCTCCGATGGACGGGATAGAGGACGTGACGGACACCGGCGGCCGGCTTGGCCGGCGGCGCCACGGCCACGCGCACGGGATCCCGAAGGATCCGCGCGGCGAGGGACTCGAGCTGGGGAAAAACGGTGGCGGAGAAAAGCAGGCTCTGACGGCTCCGCGGCAGACGGTCGATGATCCGATGAATGTCCGGCGCGAATCCCATGTCCAGCATCCGGTCAGCCTCGTCGAGCACGAGCACCTCGATCCGATCCAGCGAAGCGGCTCGCTGGTGGTGCAGGTCCAGCAGGCGGCCCGGCGTGGCCACGACGACATCGACGCCCTTTCGCAGGTCGTCCTTCTGGCGCCCGTATCGGACGCCGCCGTAGAGAACCGTGTACCGCAACGGCAGATGACGGCCGAGGTCCCGCACATGCCGCTCGACCTGGAGCGCCAGTTCGCGGGTCGGCTCCAGGATGAGGGCGCGCAAACCGGCCGGGCCGTGGCGCAGCCGATGCAGGATGGGCAGGGCGAACGCGGCGGTCTTGCCCGTGCCGGTCTGGGATCCACCGATCAGGTCGCGGCCGGATAGGATAAGAGGGATGGTCTGCTCCTGGATCGGCGTGGGGGTCTCGAACCCCATCTCCGCCACCGCCCGGAGCAGGGCGGGGTCCAGCCCGAGTGAATCAAATGGCATGTCGCCTTGGCGGCTCCTGAATCGAAACCCATTCTCAGCAGACCGACAGCATACACGACCCGGTACGGATTTAACAGGCGGAAATCGCCCGACCCGCGAAACGCTTTCCGTCACAGAGCGGCGCCCAGCGCTCCATCCCCGCCAGGCCCCGACTCGAGCGGCTCTGCGACGACGCAACCCGCCATCACGCGATAATCGCTGCGGACACACGCGCCGCCAGGCCACGCATGGGGCTCCTCCCGATCCCGCGGCTCAGCCGAAGATCCGCCGCAGGACCTTCAACCACTTCCGCCCGACGGCATCCGGCCGGCCGTTGCAGCGGGAAGGCACCAGCGTCAGGAACCGGCGATAGTCGATCGCGTCCAGCGCCCGCCGAAGCCGGCGGAGATGATCGTCACCGCGATGGGAGCGCGGACATACGTCCACGTCCCCGATGTGGCAGTTCCAAAGACGGTCGCCCACGGCCTCGATCGTTCGCGCGGGGTCGTCACCGCAGACAACGCCGGAACCGAGGTCGAGGCTCGCACCCAACCAAGGGCTCCGAAGATCGGCCAGGAGACGGCGCAGGGAGGCCGCGTCGCCGACGGAAGACCCCGTCACGATCTCAACCCCCACGCGGACGCGCTTGGCCTCGGCGAGGACCGCCACCGGCTCGAGCGAGGCCCGCAGGAGCCGGCCGGCGACACGGTCGGAGACACCGGGTAGACGGGGACCCGGGCCGAGGGACATCACGCCCCCCCCGAGCAGCGCCGTCTGGACAACGGTCTCGAGAATATGCGCCACTCGAAGGGCACGCCGCCGGGGGTCGGTATCGACGAGGGTCGGGCCGGCCCCCGGGTCGCCCAGGGAGGGACCGGCCAAGCACTGCGCGGCACTCGCGTTCACGTTGCTGACGACGAGGCCGGCGCCGTCGAGCGCCCGGGCCAGCGCCCCATGGTCCCGGAGCCCCGCCTCGGGAAACAGATGGGGGTCGTCGGCCGGGATCTCCACGCCGTCAAAATCAAGGCGGGCGATGCGGCGAACCGCGATCGGGAGAGGGACGCGCGCGTAGGCGCCGCTGCTGTATGCGATCTTGCAGGCCATGCCTCGTCTCTCGCGCTCGATGGGCCGCCCGTCACGCCCCGCCCCCGCCTAGACGCGAACGGAGGGAACCACGGGCGTCGAGGGGGTGGACATCCCCGGAGGCAGAATGCGCACGGTGACCATGGTGATGTCGTCGTGCTGCGGGGCCTCGCCCTTGTGGTTTTCGAGCACGGTGGCGATAAGGTTGGAAAATTCGTTGGATCCCTTCTCGGCATACTGCTTGACCAGCAGGTACATGCGGTGAGAGCCGAGCTGCTCCTGCTTGTTGTTCATCGACTCGACGACACCGTCGGTATAGAGTACGAACCGATCCCCCTGATGAAGCTGGATCTTCTGCTCCTTGATCGTCTTGTCGAACAGGGGGCCGCGGTCGATGCCGAGGGCCAGCCCGTTGGGGTTGACGAGGTGACAGGTATTCGTCGCCTTCCGCCAGAGGACCATCGGGTTGTGGCCCGCGCTGGTCACGAGCAGCGTACGCTTGACCGTGTTCAGGACCACATACATGACCGTAACGAACATCCCCCGCTTGATGTCGGGGGTCAGATAGCGGTTCACCTTCATGAGGGTGTCCGCGGCGGAGGGATTGCGCATGCCCTCCATGCGCAGAAGGCTTCGGGCCATCGTCATGACGATGGCGCCGGGGATCCCCTTGCCGGAAACGTCCGCCACCACAATCCCCAGATTCTCGCTGTCGATCTGAAGGAAATCGTAGTAATCGCCGCCGACATCGAGACTCGGGCGGTAGTAGGCGCCGAGATCGTAGCCCTCGATCTTGGGGAGCTGCTTGGGAAGAAGGTTCTCCTGGATCTCACGGGCGATCGCCATCTCGTGGTCGTGCATCTTCTGCTCGACCTCGTCGAGGGCGTCCGCCTGTTTCTTGTGCGAAAGGAGCCCCATGCGGGTGCGCATGGGACGGAACCGGGACGGCTGTGGGATAAAGCGGCCCGTCGAGATGATGCGGCTGTCAAAGGGCCTGCGATGATCGAGCGCCATACCGTTTTTATATCGGCGCCACGACGTCAAGTCAAGATATAACCCGTTGCATGGCACGGGGATGTCACGCGTGCGCGGGATCCCGGGCGTCCGCAGACGCCGTCAGCCGCCATCGGGCGCCACCGGCTCCACGGCGGGGGGAATGCCTCCGCAGCAGGTGAGCACCGGCGTTTTGGCGGCCCGCACCTCGTCCAACCTCCGAACGGGCGTCGTGTGCGGCGCCTGGAGCAGCAGGTCGGGCGTCTCCTCCGCTTCGCGGGCGATCGCCAGCATCGCCTCGGCGAAACGGTCCAGCGTCTCCCGGCTCTCCGTCTCGGTCGGCTCGATCATCAGGGCCTCGGGAACGATGAGCGGGAAATAGATGGTCGGGGCATGGAATCCGTAATCGAGAAGGCGCTTGGCAATGTCCAGCGCACGCACGCCATGCTTTTTCTGTCGGACGGCGGAGAGGACGAATTCGTGCAGGCAGGGACGGTCATACGGCAGCGCATACGCCCCCTTGAGCCGGGCCCGGAGGTAGTTCGCGTTCAGAACGGCATGCAGGCTGACCCGCCGCAGCCCCTCGTCGCCGAGCCCGGCGATGTAGGCGTAGGCACGGAGCAGAACGCCGGCGTTCCCCCAGAAGGACTTGACCTTTCCCACGGACGCCGGCCGAACCCAGTCCCATGCCAATCGGCCATTCCGTTCGACGATGCGCGGCACGGGCAGGAACGGTTCCAGCGCCGCCTTGACGGCGATGGGGCCGGCGCCGGGCCCGCCCCCGCCGTGCGGCGTCGAAAAAGTCTTGTGGACATTCAGGTGCATCACGTCCACGCCAAAATCGCCCGGCCGCGCGCGCCCCAGGATCGCGTTCAGATTGGCGCCGTCCATGTAGACCAGGCCGCCGGCCTCGTGCACCCGGCCCGCCACGCCGGCAATGTCCGCTTCGAAAAGCCCCAGCGTGTTCGGGTTGGTCACCATCACCGCCGCGACATCCGGCGAGAGCTTCGCGCGCAGGTCCTCCACGTCGATGGCCCCGTGGGGTGTGGATCGAACCTGGACGGCCTTCAACCCGCACAGGGTGCAGGTTGCGGGATTGGTGCCGTGGGCGGAATCGGGGATGAGAACGACACGTCGACGCCCCTCCCCCCGCTCGCGTAGGCACGCCCGGATAACCAGAAGGCCGGCCATCTCGCCATGGGCCCCGGCCGCCGGCTGAAGGGAAACCGCATCCATGCCGGTGATGGCGGCCAAGCGCCGCTCTAGATCTCGAAAGAGGGCCAGGAACCCTTGGATCGACGATTCCGGCTGCCAAGGATGCACGCCCGCGAAGCCCGGCAGCGCGGCCGCCTTCTCATGAACGCGGGGGTTGTACTTCATCGTACAGGACCCCAGCGGGTAGAACGCCGTGTCCACCCCAAGATTCCGCTGGGAGAGCCGGACGTAGTGACGCACCAAGTCCAGCTCGCCGACCTCTGCAAGCATCGGGGCCTCGTCGCGGAGCGTGTCGGCGGGCAGGAAGGCCCCGGGATCCGATCCAGACTCCTCCCCGACCGGGAGCGAAACAGCGGAACGACCCGGCCGGCCGATCTCGAAAAGAAGCGGGAACCCGGGCTTCGGATCAATGACTTTGGGTCGCATATCGCTCGCTTCCGCCCGACGCCAGCCCCCCCTCGGCAGTCCCCGAGGGGGGTTACGCGTCCGCGGCCCCCAGATCCCTCAACGCCGCGACCAGAACATCAAGATCCGATTCGGTCGTGGCTTCGGTGGTGCACAACAGCCAAGCGTCGTCCCCGCCGGGGAGAAAAGGTTTCAGGGGCAGCCCCCCGATGATCCCTCGATCGAGAAGCGCCTCATTGATCCGTTCGGGGTCCCGAGGACAGCGGATCACGAACTCGTTGAGAAAGGGCGCCTCGAAGGCCGGCCGGTATCCCGGGAGGCCGGCGATGCGTTCCCGGAGCCGGTGCGCCAGGTGCGATCCGCGCAGGGCCACGCGTCGAAGCCCTGCCGGCCCGAGGGCCGCCAGATAGATCGAGGCGCGCAGCGCCATGAGGGCTTGATTGGAGCAGATGTTAGAGGACGCCTTTTCGCGCCGGATGTGCTGCTCGCGCGTCTGCAGAGTCAGCACGAACGCGCGCCGGCCATCGCGGTCGATCGTCGCTCCAATGATGCGCCCGGGCAGCCGCTTCACATACTCTCGCCGCGTGGCCAGCAAGCCGACCCCGGGCCCACCGAACGACAGATCAAGCCCGAGGCTCTGCCCCTCCCCGACCGCGATGTCCGCGCCCATGCGACCGGGCGGCTGGAGCAGGCCCAGAGAAACGGGATCGGCCACCGCCACGGCCAGGGCGCCGCGCTCGTGCGCGACCTCCGCCAAGCGCCGGCTCGACTCGATACAACCGAAAAAAGTGGGCGATTGGAAGGCCAAGCAGGCGGTCGCGGACGAGACGGCTTCCGTGACGGCCGAAAGATCGGTCCGGCCATCCGCCACGGGGATCTCGCGCAGGACGACGCCGCTCTCCCGGAGATAGGTCGCGGCCACCCGACGATAGTCCGGATGCACGGCCGCGCTCACGACCACCTCGGACCGCCCGGTGATGGCGCAGGCCATGAGCAAGGCCTCGGCCATCGCCGTGGCACCGTCGTAGTGGGAGGCGTTGGCAACCTCCAGGCCGTACAGCGAACAGACCATCGTCTGGAACTCAAAGAATGCCTGGAGAAGCCCCTGGCTGGCCTCGGCTTGGTAGGGGGTGTAGGCCGTGACGAACTCGCTGCGAGCGGACAACTGCTCCACGACGGCCGGGATGAACCGCCGATACCACCCTCCCCCCAGGAAGCAAGGGCCGAGATCCGCCCGCCGGTTGAGGTCCGCCAGCGCCTGCAGCCGGGCCATCAATTCCGGCTCGCAGAGGGGGTCGCCCGCGCCCAACGGGCCATGATACCGAAGCGGCTTCGGGATGACGTCGAAAAGGTCCTCTGCCCGGGCGACGCCCACCACCTTCGCCATGGCGGCGACATCAGCGGGCGTGTTCTGGATGTAATCCATGTCCGGTCCGCCGGGCGCCGCGTGCACCGCAGCAGACCCTGCGCCTATTCGTCCTCGTCCCCGATCTCCTCGTCCGGCGTCTCCTCGTCCTCGTCGTCCACCGCCTCTTCAAGATCCTCCTTGACGTCGTCCTCGCCGTGTTCCTGCTGCAGCGTCTTGAGATATTCCTCGTACTCGCGCACGTCCATCAGGTGGTCGAGATCACGCTTATCCTTCATCTTGATGCGAACCAGCCAGCCCTCGTCCAGGGGACTCTCGGCGAGAAGATCGACTTGGTCGGCCACCTCCTGGTTAACGGCGACGACCTTGCCGCTGACGGGCGAAACCAGCTCGGCAACGGTCTTGACCGACTCGATCTCCCCCATGGGGGTCTCGACCTCAACCACCGCGCCGATTTTCGGCAGTTCGACGCTGACCAAGTCGCTGAGTTGGCTGACGGCGTAGTCGCTGATGCCGACGACGGCTTCTGAGCCGTCGACGCGGACCCACTCATGGGTCTCGGAGAACTTCAACTCGGGGGGACGATGGGACGCGGGCTGCTTGGCCATCGGATTCACTCGCGGGATGGGTTCCGTTCCGACCCACGCCGGAACGCGGGGCGCTATTGTGTGAAGGGGGCGAAAAGGTGTCAAGCATTATTTGGGAGCCGACGGCCGCTTGTAAAAGGGGAGCGCGACGACGACCGCCGGAACGGCCCGATCCCGAATTCGAATCTCGAGGGCCGTGCCCGCGACCGCCAGGGCGGGGGGCACGAGCGCCAAGGCAATCGGGACCTCCAGGGTCGGGGAGAAGGTGCCACTGGTCACGATCCCGACGTCGCGCCCGCCCACGCAGACCGGCGCCCCCTCCCGCGGCACCCGTTTCCCTTCGGTCACGCGGAGCCCGACGCGAATGCGCGTCACACCGGCCTCGCGCTGGGCCAGGAGCGCCTCGCGGCCCGGATAGACGGGCGTCTCGATCTGGAAGGCCCGCTCGAGACCGGCCTCGAGCGGGGTGATCGACTCGGAAAGCTCATGACCGTGCAGGGGCATCGCGGCTTCGAGGCGCAGGGTGTCCCGCGCCCCGAGCCCGACGGGGGCCAGACCGCGATCCTTCCCGATCCCCCGCAGCGCCTCCCACACCCGGATCGCCGAGCCGCTCGGCATGACCAACTCCACGCCGTCCTCCCCCGTGTACCCGGTTCGGGAGATCAGCAGGGGGGCGACCGGATGCCGACGCTCGACAAAGGAGTAATACCGGACGTTCGCGAGGGATTCCCCCAGGAAATCCCCGACAATCCCCAAGGCGGCAGGCCCCTGCACGGCGATCATGCCCGTCTCCTCCGTGCGATCGGTCCACTCCGCGCGGCGCCCCCCCAAGTGGCGCCGGAGGACATCGATCACCCGGGCACGGTTCCCCGCGTTGGCCACGATCGAGAAACGACCCGCATGGCGATAGACGAGCAGGTCGTCGATCACGCCGCCTCGCTCGTTGAGGAGAAATGTGTATTTGATGCGACCGGGCGGCAGGGCGGGCAGATCAAACGGCAGCAGGGAGGCCAGGGCGTCCGTCGCCCCGTCCCCCGTCACATCCAGGCGCGCCATGTGGGAGATGTCGAAGAGCCCCGCGGCCGTGCGGACGCGGCGGTGTTCGCGGACAAGCCCCTCGTACCAAAGGGGCATCTCCCACCCATGAAAGTCCGTCATCTTCGCGCCGTCGCGCACGTGGACGGGGTGCAGGGGCGTTCGCATGGCCGTCATGGTAGAGGGTCTCGCATATCGTCGTCAAGTACAATATAATGGATTTCCACGGGTGCGAGACGGCACACGCAGGCAGGAGCCGGGGTCGTTAGGCCGCTTCAGGGTCGATCAACCGGCCGATTCGCCGATACTTCTCGTAGCGCTGCGCGAGCAGGCGGTCGACCGGCACCGGCTTCAGCTCCACCAGTTGGCGCAGAATGGCGGCCTGGAGAATCCGGGCCATTTCCGGCGGGTCGCGGTGCGCGCCCCCCAAGGGCTCGGGGATGACCTCATCCACGATACCGAGCTCGAGAAGGTCTTTCGGGGCGAGGCGGAGGACCTCCGCGGCCTGGGGCGCCTTCGTGCCGTCGCGCCAGAGAATCGCGGCGCACCCCTCGGGCGTGATCACGGAAAAATAGGCGTTTTCCAGAATCGACAGACGGTCGGCGACGCAAAGCGCCAGGGCCCCGCCGCTCCCCCCCTCGCCGATCACGAAGCTGATCACCGGTACCCGCAACCTCGACATCTCCAGGAGATTGACCGCGATCGCGTGCGACTGGCCCCGCTCCTCGGCGCCGATCCCCGGGTAGGCCCCGAGGGTGTTGACGAACGAGACGACGGGCAGCCGCAGTTTCTCGGCCAGTTTCATCTTCAGGAGGGCCTTCCGATATCCCTCCGGGTGCGGGCTGCCGAAGTTGCACTGGACGCGCTCCTTCGTCGTCTTCCCCCGGCGGTGTCCCACGATCATCACCCGCTCGCCCCCGATCGTCCCAAAACCGGTCACAATGGCCCGGTCGTCCGCGAACCCACGGTCGCCGTGCAGCTCGACAAAGTCCTCGACGAGATGGCCGATGTAGTCCATCGTCTCCGGTCGCTCCGGATGGCGTGCGATCATCACGCGCTGCCACGGGGTCAGCCCTGCAAAGATCTCCCGCTTCAGCGTCTCGCACCGTGTCCGGAGGTTCGCGATCTCCTGCGAAAGGTCGATCTCCGCACGACTGGAGTACCGCTGCAGCTCCGCGATGCGATCCTCCAACTCGCGGATCGGCCGTTCGAAATCAAGGGGCTCGCTCTGCTGGGGCATGGTCGCGTTACCGAACGGAGGGAAGGTTCACATCGGACTCATGGGGGGAGCGCGGGGACGCAGACGCATCAGGTCCCCCGCCCTCCGCACGCATCGCCTTCCGGGCCCGCTCCTGCTCGAGCCGCCGCTTCAGCCTCGCCTCCAGCAGGGCTTCCACCTCGTCGATCGCCGACTTCGCGGGGTCCGCGCCCGGATCAGCCGCCGCGGGCGCGGTCGCTGCGGGCGTCGCCTCCGCGGTCACCGGCGGCGCCGAAGCCGGGGCGTCCGTGGGCGAACCGTCGGCGGGTCCGGGAGGACGGGACAACGCCGGGACGCTCGTCGGGGCCTGCTCCGAGGGCGCGGAACCAGGCGCGGCCGAAGCCTCGACGGCGGCCGCCGTCGGGGCCGTGCTCCCGTTCTCGGAAGCGTCCTTCGCAGGCTTTTCCGGGGTGATGGGGACGGGACGGATCGGGGCGGTTTCGGGCGATGGGACGCCGGCGGGATCGGCCGGCGCCGGGACCGGGGCGGCGGCGGGAGGTTGCGCCGGCGCCGACTGAAGCGGCGGCGCCTCGGCGGGCTTAGGGGCCGGCGTCGCATTCGCGGGCCGGCGAGCCATCTCGCCCGGTTGCGTCATCGCGACGCCCGCCGGCATGGGGTGCGTCTTCAGCAGGGAGACATCCTCGCCGCGGGCCGGAGGACGCGCCGCCGGCGATTTCGGAGGCAGGGTCGGCTGCATCAGGCGCGCCGTGTGGGCCGCCGCACGGGCGGTCGACCCGGTGGCGGGATCGACCCACCAGACGCCCCACTTCTCCGAGAGACGGTTGAGCTCGAAAGCCACCGTCGTCATATCGGGCCATCGATTGGCCGGGTTTTTCTCCAACATGCGAAGGATCACACGGTCCACGTCTGGCGGGGTCTTGGGGAGGAACTTTCGCAGGGGCGGAGGCGCCTCGGTGAGATGCTTCTCCAGAAGCCCATTGGGATGGGGGGCCAGGAAGGGCATACGCCGGGCAAAGAGCTCGTAGGCCAGGACGCCCAAGGCGTATTGATCGGTGGCCGGGGAGACGGCCTCGCCGCGGATCTGCTCGGGCGCCATGTAGGCAGGCGTGCCGCCCCATTTCGTCTTGCCGAACTTGAGCATCCGCCCCCACGTGATCTGCTGCGCGATCGAGAAATCGATCAGGCGGACGTCCGCGCCATCGGAAACCAGGACATTCTCGGGCTTTATATCGAGATGAACGATGCTCTGCCGGTGCATCGCGTGAAGGGCGTCGCAGATCTGGCGCAGGATGCGAAACTCCTTGCCGCGAACCCGCTCCGGAAGGTTCATCAGCGCATACTTCAGGTTTTCGCTGTTAAAATACTCCATGATGACGTACGGCTGCGGGGTGACGTCGGCGAACTTGATGATGCGGATGATGTTGGGGTGCTTCAACTGGGCCGTGATCTTGGCCTCGTTTCGAAACTCCTTGAGCTTGCGGGCCTCCCGCGCATGCTGTGCGGCGAGAACCTTGATGGCGACGTCCTCGTTGAATGGATTGCGCCCCTTCCAGACGGTGCCGACGCTACCGTCCTTGATCTTGGCGACGATCTGATAACCGCTGAGAACGGTACCGATCATGATCCCCCCTGCGCAGGCGGATACGCCATCCCCCGGCAAGGTGACGTCGAGCAGACCGCGGCACGACAACCGCAAACGCTGAATGAGAATTCTACTGCAACCCGGTATCGAAGCAAGAAGAAACGGCCTGCGCCGCCTCCCGGCAGGAAATGTTTTGATCGCGGTGTCGGGCTCTGCTAGAGTAGCGCGACGCTTCCGCGGCTCCCGGGCGGGGCCGCATGACGACCACCCGCTTTCTTCCCGAGGACGGCGTGCTCTTCCATGTCGAGGTGGCCTTCCGGCCAGGTCTGACCAATCCCGCCTGCACCTCCATCCTTTCCGAACTCCGAGCCTTCGGCCTCGACGGCCTCCGGTCCGTCGACGCGGTGGATCTCTTCCTCCTGGAAGGCGATCTCACCGAGCCGGATGTCGAGCGCGTGGCCCGGGAGCTGCTCGCCGACCCGATCCTCCAGATCTGGACGGTCGGACGCCCGGTCCGCCCTGAGACCGAGTCGGCCATCGCGGCCGGCGGGCCGGTCCGGGCCGTCACGATCTTCCGCAAGCCCGGCGTCATGGACCCGGTCGAGGCCTCGGCCCTCCGGGCCATCGCCGGGCTGGGCCTGAAGGCCGACCGGTTGCGCACGGGTCGGAAGCTCTTCCTCACGGGCCCCCTGGACGACGCCACGCTGCGTCGCGCCGTTGTGAAGGTCCTGGCCAACGAGGCCGTGGACGAAGTCCATCACGCCGCTCACGTCCCCGACTGCATTCCGTCCGGCCAGCCTTACCGGTTCGCGCGAAAGGAAATTCCGCTGCAGGCGGCCGGGCCGGAGGAACTCGACCGGATCAGCAGGACCGGCGGCCTGTCGCTCTCCCGCGCGGAGATGGAGGCGATCCAGAGGCACTTCCGAGCCCTGAAGCGGGAGCCGACCGACGTCGAGCTGGAGACGATCGCCCAGACGTGGTCGGAGCATTGCAAGCACAAGACGTTCGCCAGCGAAATCGCCTACACCGAGAAGACGCCGGGGACCGCCCCCCGCCCCGAGCGGATCGCCAACCTGCTGCGCGAGACCATCGTCGCGGCGACGCGCGCGCTGAACCGCCCCTGGTGCCTCTCCGTCTTCCGGGACAACGCCGGCGTGATCGACTTCGACGGCACGCACGCCGTCTGCTTCAAGGTCGAGACCCACAATCATCCCTCGGCCATCGAGCCCTATGGCGGCTCGAACACGGGACTCGGCGGCGTCATCCGCGACGTCCTCGGCTGCGGCCTGGGGGCCAAGCCGATAGCCGGCACCGACGTCTTCTGCGTCGGCGCGCCCGACACGCCCGATACTACCTTGCCGCCCGGCACGATTCCCCCGGCCCGCCTGCTGCGCGGCGTCGTCAGCGGCGTTCGCGACTACGGCAACCGGATGGGGATCCCGACCGTCAACGGGGCGGTCTGCTTCGACCCCCGCTACATCGGGAACCCGCTCGTCTTCTGCGGAACGATCGGGGTCATGCCGCACACAGCCCTTGAGAAGGCGGCCCGCCCCGGCGACCTCATCGTCGTCCTCGGCGGCCGCACGGGCCGCGACGGCATCCACGGCGCCACCTTCTCCTCGGCCCAGCTCACCTCGGAGTCGGAGACCGTCTCGAGCGGGGCCGTCCAGATCGGGAACGCCATCGTCGAGAAGCGCGTCCTGGATGCCCTCCTCCAGGCCCGCGACCAGGGCCTCTACACGGCGGTAACCGACTGCGGCGCGGGCGGGCTATCCTCCGCCGTCGGCGAGATGGGCGAGACGATCGGGGCCGAGGTCGACCTTGAGCGAGTCCCCCTCAAGTACGAGGGCCTCTCCTACTGCGAGATCTGGATCAGCGAAGCCCAGGAGCGCATGGTTCTCGCCGTCCCTCCCGACCGTCTCGATGCCCTCGCGGCCATCTGCGCGGCCGAGGATGTCGAGCTGTCGGTCATCGGGCGATTCGGCACCCCCGACGCGACCCTCCGCCTCCGCTACGCGGGGACGCCGGTGGGCGAACTGGATATGGAGTTCCTGCACCACGGCGTTCCCAGGATCGTGCGCCAAGCGGTCTGGGAGCCCCCCACCCTCTCCGACCCGTCGATCCCCGAGCCCCCCGACGCCGGCCCCCTCCTGCGGCGCCTCCTGGGCGCCTGGAACACCGCCAGCAAGGCGTGGATCATCCGCCAATACGACCACGAGGTTCAGGGCGGCAGCGTGATCAAGCCCCTGGTCGGATCCCGGGAGGACGGACCGGGCGACGGCGCGGTCGTCGCTCCCCTCCTCGGCCATCCCTCCGCCGTGGCCGTCGCCTGCGGTATCAACACGCGCTATGGCGACATCGACCCATACGCCATGGCCGCCGCGGCCATCGACGAGGCGGTCCGAAACGCCGTCTGCGTCGGGGCCGATCCGGATCGGATCGCGATCCTCGACAATTTCGCCTGGGGAAACCCCGAGCATCCGGACATACTCGGGGCACTGGTCCGCGCCGCCAAGGCTTGCCGCGACGTCGCGGTGGCCTACGGGACTCCGTTCATCTCCGGCAAGGACAGTCTCTACAACGAGTTCGCCGCGGGCGACCGCCGCATCAACATCCCCCACACCCTCCTGATCTCCGCGATCGGGCTGGTGCGAGACGCCCGGCGGTCCATGACGATGGACTTCAAGACGGCCGGCCACGCGGTGGTGCTGGTCGGTCTCACGAAGCCGGAGCTGGGCGGCTCGGAGTATCTCGCGATCCACGGCGCGCTCGGCCGAGCGGTCCCCCGCCTCGACCCGGCCGCGGGCCGCCGAGCCGCCGGCCTCGTCGCGGGCGCCATCGCCCGGGGACTCGTCCGAGCCGCGCACGACTGCTCCGAGGGCGGACTTGCCGTGGCCCTCGCCGAGATGGCTTTCGCGGGCGGCGTCGGGGCCTCGATCCGGCTCGACGGCGTGCCGGTCTCGCCCGACGTGCGCCGGGACGACGAGATCCTCTTCTCCGAGTCGCTGGCGCGCTACCTGCTCGAGGTCCCGCCGGAAAACCGCTCCGCGCTCGCGGCGCTGTTCGGAACCGCCGTGCCCTGGGGGGTGATCGGCGAAACGACGGCGGCCCCCTGCCTGGAGATCAAAGGCCGGAATGGGGCAAGGGTCGTCCGCGAGCCCCTGGAGGCACTCAAGGAAGCTTGGCAAAAGCCGTTGGCTTGGTGAGGGCTCGGGCCGCGCCGCCCGCCCCCTCGCACCACGATCCACGGGAACTCCCATGAGCGTCCGCGTCCTGCTCGTACGCACCGCCGGGACGAACTGCGACCAGGAATCGGCGCGGGCCTTCGCGATGGCCGGAGCCGAGCCGATGTTCGTCCATATCAACCGACTGATGCGAGAACCCGCCCTCCTTCGCGAGGCCCGGATATGCATGATCCCCGGCGGATTCACCTACGGGGACGATATCGCGGCGGGCAAGATCCTCGCCCACGAGATCCGCACCCGGCTGCTCGGGCCCTTCCGCGACTTCATCCGCAGCGGCCGCCTCGTCCTCGGCGTCTGCAACGGGTTCCAAGTCTTGATCAAAGCCGGTCTCCTGCCCGATCCCTTCGCGGATGAGCCGACGGCCACCCTCGGCTGGAACGACTCCAACCGGTTCGAGGCCCGGTGGGTCCGGATGCGCATCGACTCCAACCGCTCGGCATTCCTCCGCGACACGGGTCGAATCATCGAGCTGCCCGTCGCCCACGGTGAAGGCAAATTCATCCCGCGCGACGCGAACGTCCTCCGGCGTCTCCAGGACGGCGGCCAGATCGTCCTTCGATATTGCGGCCCGCACGGGGAGTCGGTCGGCTACCCGGGCAACCCCAACGGATCCGTCGACGCGATCGCCGGGATCTGCGATCCGAGCGGCCGCGTGCTGGGCCTGATGCCCCACCCGGAGCGGAATGTCGTGCTGACCCACCACCCCCGGTGGACGCGCGGCGAGGCCCCGGCCGTGCCGGACGGATTGGCGTTCTTCACAAACGCCGTTGAATACGCACGGACGCTGCACGTCTGACCCGCATCCCCATGCGCCTCGAGTGCGGCTTGACTTGGATCGGGATACATATATAATGCATGCAATTCCATTGACAGGCGCCGCCTGCGCGATAGAATGTCAACGTGATGCCACATTGACAACAGTCTTGGGATCCGGATCCAGCGCATGCCGCCCCCCTGCGTCTACCTGTGCCGCGGCCGGATTGCAGAGATCCAATGGCTTGAACACCCCACCCCCGACACCCTCGACTCCGCCCTGAGAGAACTGGCCGCGCATCCGGACTTTCGTCCGGGCATGGCGCTGCTCGTCTCCGTCCGCATGGCCGATTTCAATCCCGGTCCGCGCGGCCCCGAGATCCTGGCCCGGACACTGTCGGATTTCGGGGGCCACGTCGACCGGCACATCGCGTTCGTCGTCGACTCGGAGTTCCATTACGGCGTCATCCGCGCGATCGCGGAGCACGCCGAGCCGAGGGGGATCATCGTGATGCCCTTCCGCGAGAAGGATCCCGCAGAGCAGTGGCTGCTGGCGCAACTTTCCGACTCGCAGTATCTCCCCATTCCGCCCTCCCTGCCGCCTGAAAAGGACTGATGCAAGCCGACCGGTTTGCCGCCGCCCTATCCAGTCGCCCCAGACTTTTTAAAAGGAACATTGAAAAGTCCGGGGTCTCTTGAGGGCGGCGCCCCTCTTGACCCGCGAGCCCCCGGCGGCTAGCGTACCGACATGGCCGCCCCGTCTCCCCCGCTCCTCGCCCTCGTCGGCCCCACGGCCGGCGGCAAGCACGCCGTGGCGATTCCCGTCGCCCTTGCGATCGGGGCCGAGATCGTCAGCATGGACTCGATGAAGGTCTACCGCGGGATGGAGATCGGTTCGGCGATGCCGTCCGAGTCGGACCTCGCACGGGTTCCCCACCATCTCCTGCGAATCCTGGATCCTTGGGAGTCGTACAGCGCGGCGCGGTTCGTGGAGGATGCCGGCCGCATCGTTTCGGAGATCCGCGCGCGAAACCGACGCCCGATGCTCGTCGGCGGGACCCTCCTCTACCTGAAGGCGTTTCTGCATGGCCTCTTCCGGGGCCCTTCGGCCGATCCGGCGCTGCGCGCGGCCCTGGAGGCGGAAGCGAAGGCGCACGGGGTGGAGTCGCTTTACGAGCAGCTCCGGCGCGCCGATCCAGAGACCGCCCGGCGCCTTCACCGCAACGATCAACGCCGCGTCATCCGTGCGCTGGAGGTCTTCCGGAAGACCGGGATCCCGATCTCGCGGCTCCAAGCGGGGAGCTTCAAAGCCCCGCCGCGGGAGGCCTGCGTGCTCGTCGCGCTCCGGCGCGAGCGCGCCGACCAAGTCCGTCGGATCGAGAAACGGGTGGACGCCATGCTCCACGCGGGCCTCGTGGAGGAGGTCCGACGCCTGCTCGCCCACCCGCGCGGAATGAGCCGGGAGGCGCTGCAGGGGCACGGCTACAAGGAGCTGGTCCCATTCCTGGAGGGACGGGAGACGCTAGCACAGGCCCGGGAGGCGATAATCCGCAACACGAAAACCTACTCGCGCAAGCAAATGACCTGGCTGCGGGGCTTCGGCGAGCGGGTGCGGTGGGTGGATATCGCCCCGGGGGAGCCGGCGGACGCGGTGGCGTCCCGCGTGATCGGGATCTTTCTCGGCGCGGAGCATCCGGAACCGCGCGGGAGCGCGGCGGAACACGCGCCAGGGCAGCCCGGCACTCCCCCTCCTCAATAGCGCCGGAATCCCTTCGGCCGGAGGATCTCGCCCGGGGCCAGCGGCTTGGAGGGGATCCGGGTCGCCTCGAACCGGTCCGGCGGCGGGACGGCATCCGGAGGTTTCCCGGGCACGAAGACCTCGCGTCCCCGGTCAAATCCCTCCGGGGTCCGCAGGACGGACGGATCAACGGGCGTCGCCTCGGCGCGATCGCGCGTGAAGCCGCGCGGTTTCGCCGCCACACCCGGGACCGGCTCGCCCTTCTGTCTACGAAAGGCGCGCATCCCCTTCGGGACAACCCGATCGACCGGCCCTTTCGGCTTCGCGTAACGTCCGCGCCGGAAGCCCTTCGGCCTCCCCTCCTCGTGTTGCTCGGCGCCCGCCGCGGCCGCCGCCTTCGCGGCAAGCTGGGCGGCCCGCTCCGCTTCCTTTTTCCGGCGGAACATCGTGAAGGAATCTTCGAAGGGCATGCCGGTCTCTCCGAAACAAGCGCCGCCGACGCCCGGGCAAATCGTCCGGTCCCGCGCGACGGACGGATCACGACAGCAGACGCACCAACGTCTCGCTCACCGCCTTCGCGCCCGCCTTCCCGCGAGACGCCTTCATCACGCACCCCACCAAGAACTGCAGCGCCGCCTTTTTGCCCCCCCGGTAATCGGCGACCGGCCCCGGGTTGGCATCGAGGGCGGCGCGGCAGAGCACCTCGATTTCCCCCGCGTCGGTCACGGCCGTCAGGCCCCGCTCCCGAACGATCTCGCCGGGAGGTTTCCCCGTCGCCGCCATCCCGGCAAAGACCTCTTTCGCGGCCGTCCCCGTGATCGTCCCCGCCTCGACGAGACGGATCAGCTCCGCCAAGCCTTCCGGCGTGATGCCGGAGTGCGCCACATCGCACTTCCGCTCGTTCACAAGCTTCGAGAGCTCGCCCATGATCCAGTTGCTGGCCGCCTTGGGGGACGCCGACGCAGCGACGCACGCCTCGAAGAAGTCCGCCAAGTCGCGCGTCTGGGTCAGCACCTCGGCGTCGTAGCCCGGCAAGCCGTACCGGCTCACGAACCGTTCCCGTCTTGCGCGCGGCATCTCAGGCAGTGTCTTCCGCACCGCTTCCAGCCAGGCCGGCGTCACGACAACCGGCACGAGGTCCGGCTCGGGAAAGTACCGGTAGTCATGCGCCTCCTCTTTCGAGCGCATCGGGCGGGTCTCCTCCCGCTCCGAGTCCCAGAGCCGAGTCTCCTGCACGATCCGCCCGCCGTCCCTCAAAATCCCGATCTGACGCCGCGCCTCGCAGTCGAGCGCCCGGGCGACAAACCGGAAGGAGTTGAGGTTCTTGATCTCGACCTTGACGCCCAGTCGCGGCTCCCCCGCCGGCCGCACGGAAACGTTCGCGTCGCAACGCAGCGACCCCTTCTCCATGTCGCAGTCCGACACATCGGCGTACTGGAGGATCTGCTTGAGGGCGGTCAGATAGCCGTGGGCCTCCTCCGCCGAACGGATGTCGGGTTCGCTGACGATCTCGAGAAGGGGAATGCCGGTCCGGTTCAGGTCGACGAGGCTCCCCCCGGCGACCGAAACGAGCGCCCCGCCGGGATCCAGGGTGCCGGCGTGCAGAAGCTTGCCCGCGTCCTCCTCCAAATGCACGCGATGGACGCGAATCTCCACCAGCCGGCCGTCGCGATCGAACGCCACGCGCCCCCCCCGCGAGAACGGCAGGTCGTATTGCGAGATCTGGTAGTTCTTGGGCAGGTCCGGGTAGTAATAGTTTTTCCGGTCGAACTTCGTGAAGGGGGCGACGTCCGCCCCGAGGGCGAGGGCGGCTCGCAGCGCCAAGCCGAACGCCTCCCGGTTGAGAACGGGCAGGACGCCAGGCAAGCCGAGGCAGACCGGGCAAACATGCGAGTTGGGCGGCGCGCCGAAATCGGTCGGGCATCCGCAGAACAGCTTCGTCCGCGTCTTCAGCTGGACGTGGACCTCGAGACCGACAACCATCTCGTAGGTTACATCCGTCGCGGCGGCGCTCATGTGGATATCCCGGTCCGGGTTTCGCGTGGGGCCATTATAGGAGACGTTCCCCGCCGTCACAACCCCCAGCGGCCCGGCGCCGGGTCACTTCGACGGCTCCGACTCCAAGTCCTTGAGCCGCTTCCGGATCCCCGCCTCGACCTCGGCCGGCAGCCGGAGCCGATCGATATCTTGGAGGGCGTGAAGCTCGAGCGCACGGACCAGGTCGGCACGGGCCTCCGGGATCCGGCCGAGCCGATCCAGGACGCGACCGCGCAGGAATCGGTACCATGCGCGGGTCGGATAGCGATCGACGGCCTCCTCGAAGGAGGCCAGGGCCGACTCGGCGGCGCTCTGCCACTGCCGATCCAGGCGCTCCCGGCGCGCCGCGTCCGTCTCCCGCTCGCGGCGCGCGGCCAGGAAATCCGCCCGCATCTCCCAGAGGGCCCCCCGTTGCGCGCGCAGGCCGGCGGATCGGGGGGCGAGGCGGATCGCGTCACTGACGGCCTTGCGGGCCCTCTCGAACTCGACCTCGGCCTCCATGCCGCCGGATTGCTCGAAGGACGGGTAGACGGCAAAGGCGCAGCGGGCAAGGAGATCAAAGAGGCCGGCATCCCAGGGATTGGCCGCCTGGGCTTCCGCCAACAGGTCGGCGGCAACGTGGTAGTGTCGCCGCACCTTCGCAGCCGCCTCCGCCCGCGCCGTCTCTTCGCTCGCCCCCCGCCATGCGGCCGACGCCTTTCGCGCGAGTTCAAACTCGGCCTGAGCCTTCTCGCGAAGCCATTCGGCCTGGCGGGCCCTCGGCACCAAGAAGCCGACGAAGACCAGCACCGCCACCGCCAGGGGCAGGAGCGCGGCCATGCGGCCGAGCGGGCGGATTAGGGACACCTCGATCGCGGGTGGCCCCGGGTCCGCCTCCACCGCGCAGGCCCACGCCGCCAGCAGCAGCAGGACGGATTGCGTCATCGCCGGGACGGCCCAGTCGATATCAATCGCCGCGTGGACCAGGAACGCGATCACCCCCGCCGCCAGGGCCGGGGCGACGTCCGCCGCGGACCACGTCCGGCCGCCCAGCCAGCCCGCCAAACCGCCGCCGAGGCATACCGCAACGGCGAGAACGATCGAGGAGGCGTCTCCCCACGCGCTTCCGGACAGAACCAGGGCGACCACGCCTCCCACAACGAAGCCGAACCCCACGATCCAGCCGACACTCGGCCCCGCGGCCGCCGGCGCGTCGGCAGGAGGCGCCCGGCCCGACATGCGGAACGCTTTCAGGAGGAAGACGCCCCAGATCGACATAAAGACAACAAACCCCACCAGGCCGGTCTCCACCCAGGCTTCCAGGAAAGCGTTGTGAACCCGCGTCGTCTCCTGCGCCGCCGGCGCCTTGTACCGCGTGTAGGCATCGCCGAAGCCGTCAAGCCCGACGCCCAACAGGGGCGCCTCATCGACAATCCGTAAGGCGGCCGACCAGTAGTCCATCCGGAAAGCAATAGACGGGTGCAGGGCGCGCAGACGGGCCGCGCTCAGACCTCCCGCGATACCCCAGAGCCCCGCCGCCAAGAGCACCAGGAAGGCGGATCCGAGCAGGAAACCGCGAGCCGACGGGCGGCGGGACCAGACAAGAAGAAGTCCATAGGCCGCGCAGGCCGCCCCCGCGGCCACCCAGCCCCCGGTGGATCCGGTGGACCACAGGCCCGCCACCAGCAAGATCGTCATGCCCGTCCACGCCACCGCCTCCCGCAACCCGCCACGCCGCCAAGCCGCCACGGCCAGCCCGAGCGCCGCCGGCAACAGCAGGGCCAGGAACCCGGCCATCGTGTTGGAGAGGAAGAACGTCCCCATCGCCTCGTCGGTCTCCATCCGCCAGCGAAACTCCTGCTCGACCTCGGGGTCGACCGACTCGATCGGCACGCCGGGCGGATAGAGCCGGCGCAGGTCAGGATAGAGCCAGAGGCGCTGGTGAAAACCGGCGACGACATTGACCAGGGCCGCCCCGGAAAGCAGGGCCAGCACGACGGAGACGGTCCGGCGCCGGTCGGGCAGGTTGACCAAAAGAAGGAAAAGCAGGATGGAAGAGAGGATCGAGGAGGCTCGTGCGAAGGCGGGCAGCACGTTGGAGGCCACCACGGGGGATGCCGCGGCCACGATCGCGTACAAGAGCAACGGGGTCTCGAGCCCCGTCGCCCAGACCCGCAACCGCCCTTCGGCGGCGGCTCGCGCCGCCCAGACCAGCCCCGCCACCCAGGGCAAGGCATCCGCCACGAAGTCCGTGAAGAGCCCCGCCCCGCTCCCGTGCGTGAGGACGCGCACCGCAAAGCCGCCGGCCACCAGACCGAGGACAAGATGTCCGAGCCGGTCCGTCGCGCACCGCCGATCATCGTCCATGATCACACCCCGCATGCCGCCCCGGACCCGGGAGCCGGGGGACCGCCCCGCTCCCGCCTGTCGCCCCGCCCCCGGGAATCAAGAATCCCGATCAGCACGAGAATCACCACGACCAGGGCGACCACGAGAACGGCCGGGAGCCCCGTCACGTGATAGAGCAGGACCGCGGCCAGACCGGTCGCAGCGGTGAGTAGGTAGACCAGACCCGCCGACTGACGGACGCCAAAACCGAGCCCGAGAAAACGGTGCGACAGGTGGTTCCGGTCCCCCTGGAAGGGGCTGCGCCCCTCCGCCACGCGGATGCCAACCACCCGCAGCATGTCGTAAAACGGCACGGCCAGCACGATCACGGGCACGAGGTATGAAAACATGGGGTACGGGGGCTGGAAGAAGGTGAACAAGACCGTCGTGACCGCCATCAAGTAACCGATGAGCTGGCTCCCCGCGTCGCCGAGAAAGATCGAGGCCGGATGGAAGTTGTAGACCAGGAATGCCGCGCACGAGGCCACCAAAACGACCAGGAGGGCGGCGATGAACAGTTGGCCGGTCTGGAGGGCAACGGCCAGAAAGGCCATCCCGCTGACGGCGGCCACGCCCGCACAGATCCCGTCCAGGTGGTCAAGAAGGTTGAAGGCGTTGGTCACACCGGCAATCCAGAGGAGCGTCGCGACGACGGAGACCGCGTACCCGATCCCCCCCTCTTCCTCCGTGAACAGGCTCAAGCGAATGTCCCCGGCAACCACGAGGACGAGGGCCACGGCCAACTGCCCGGCCAGTTTCCAGCGCGGACGCAGGTCGCGGATATCGTCCAGCAGACCCAACGCCAGGACGATTACGCCGCCGGCGAGGATCAGCAGGAGCCGCGGGGCCTGGGCCTCGATGCCACCGAGCTGGACACGCGCATCGGAGGGAAGAGGGATTTGCACCCATCCCCGGCGCGCCGCGATGGCGGCCAGCGTGCCGCCGCCGAGCGTGAGAAGGGCGGCGGCCGCCACCGCCAGCCCCCCTCCGAGGGGCGTGGGCACAACGTGGGCTTTCCGGCCGCCCGGCTCGTCCAATAAACCGGTCCGGCGTGCCCCGGCGCGAACGAGCGGGGTCAGCGCCAGGGTCAACAAAAAGGCGGTCAGAAATGTAAGCACATACGCGAGGATCATAACAGATGCCCGGAGGGAAAGAGGCGAGACGTCCTGCGAAACGGCGCCATCATCGGGAGGGGATGACCGCCTGCAACTCCTCCTTCATCGTGCGGGCGGCGGTCTCGACAGCCCCCACCCAGCGCTTCTCGCCAAACGTCTCGCGGCCGGGGGAACGCGTGTAAGCGAAAATGACGCTGCGGGAGGCGTTGACGACCGCTCCCAAGCCGTCCGGATTGAAATAGACCCCGAGATCCTTCGCCGTGGCGCCTTGAGCCCCGTAGCCGGGGACCAGCAGGAAGGAGGTGGAGAGAACGGCGCGGATCTCCTTCGCCTGCTCGGGAAAGGTCGCTCCCGCCACCGCCCCCACGCTCGAGTACCCGCACCGCCCGACCAGCCCGCCACCGCCCCCCCAACTCCGGACCATCTCGGCCAAAACCAGGTAGAGCGGCTGTCCGCGGACCGAGAGATCCTGGATCTCCTTCGAGGATGGGTTGGAAGTATGGACGAGCAAGAACAGCCCACGCCCCCCCGCCGCGGCTGCCTTCAGAAACGGCTCGGTGCCGTCGCGCCCGAAAAGCGGGTTGACGGTCACGGCATCGACCGGCGTCCCGGCCCCCAGGTAGGCCCGCGCGTAAGCCTCTGCCGTGTCAGGGACATCCCCCCGCTTGACATCGGCGATGACGAGAAGCCCCCGCTCCGCGGCGTGCGCGCATGTCGCCTCGAAGGCCTCGACTCCGGCGCTCCCGTAGATCTCATAGAAGGCGCTCTGGGGCTTGACGGCGACGGCGTGGGGCGCGACCGCGTCGATCACCTTCTTGTTGAACGCCAGGATCGCGCGGGCGGCGGCCGCCGGCCGCGCATCGCCTCCCGCCCCGTGGCGCAGGCGGATCTCCGCGGGCAGAAGCTCCAGGCGGGGGTCCAGGCCGACCACGACGACACTCCGCTTCCGCCTCACGGCCTCGACGAGTCGGTCGGCAAAATTCGTCATGCGGCGATTCTACGGGGGCCGGCGGCGCCTGTCAATCGCCTCGGGCGCCCCGGACCGTCGAGACTCAAGTTGCCCCAACCTTTTTTGGCTTAAAAGGGAATCCTCGGGAACCTGATGGATTGGAGGATCAACCATCCATCCCTGGGAACAGAGGACTTGTCATGCGCCGATCCGCCGCTTATGCCAGGTTCGGTCCTGTGGACCATTTCTTCAATACTGCTTTCTCAAGACATCTTGACGACCTCCCGGCGATCCAGGCCCGCCAAGAACGGCATCCATCTATCGCACGTCCTCCCCGCCGACACCCCGCCCCCGCCGACCGACACCCCGCCCCCATCAGGGGCGGGGCAGGCGCGGAGGGGGGACGGGACGCACCCTCTCCCTATCTCCCGCGGCGCGCCGCGCGCGCCGGGAGCTCCCCACGACCCTGACCGGCCGGTGTTTTGCCGCGCCCCGCGTCCCCCGGCGCAGCCCTTTCCCACTCCGTCGGGGGACCGGAGCCACGGCAGACGGTGTATAAGCAAATCGCGTGCCACACTTTCGAACATTGCACAAGTCACATCGCCCAATGAAGTTAAGACGAATCCGAGCCCCAGCGGGCCTCTCGTGCGATGTTACTTATCGTAACATTGCCTCGATCCTTCGCCCCTGTTCCAGTCCCCGCGTTGCATGGCATGTTGACCGACCGCGGGCGGCACGGGCGTGCCGCCCCTCGCCACCGAATCCGACGGATGGATCGCCATGTCCACGCGCCAACCCGATGCGCCGGATTCTTCCCGCCCCGATCTGCGACTCCCACAACAACCGTCTGCTCCCCGGAAATCGGGGAGTCATCGAAAAGTTCCGGGCGGCTTGGGTCGCCGCGACCGTTGACGCCTCCCGCCCGCCCCCGTATCATCACGGACGATTCATGAAACGACGCCGAACGATCTCAAGCCCCGCCCGCCTCGGCGGCCTCCTGCTGGCGGCCGCCGGATGCACCGTGCCACGGGTCGCGATCCGCGAGGCACCCCGCCTTACCTTTGAGACAGAATCCCTGCGCGTCGAGCTCGACCCGCAGACGCTGGATTGGAGGGTCGAGGATCCGCGCGCACCGTCGCAGACCGTCCCCCTGTTGGCGTCGCGGCTCGCCGTCGAGACCGATCCGGCCGGACTGACACGGTCCGAGGGGCGCCTCACCGGACCGGCTGACGGAACCCCCTGCGAAACCCCCCTCGGCCCCGCCCGCTTCTGGACCGCCGTCCTGGCGGATCCCGACTCGCGGCTGGAGTTGGAATGGGGCGTGACCATCCTCCAGCGCCGCCGCGCCCTCCTCCTCTCCGCCACCTTCCACAACGCCTCGACGCAGACCGCGATGGTCGACGGCATCACGCTGCTCGACGCCCCTGCAACGCGCCTGTCCGCGCCTCTCCCGGCGGACCGGATCCGGGTCCTCGTGCAGCCCCTGACGACACGCGGCCTTCCGCAGCTCTGGCCCGCGTCGCAGGATCCGATACCGGCCAGCCATGCCGTGACACTGGCCGTCGCCCCGGAGGGGCCATGGAGCATCCTGGCGGGGTTCCCCACCTCGCGATCGGGTTCCGGTCGGCTGACGTGGGCGTCCGAACCGGTGACGGGCGACCGGGGGCTCCGGCTGGGCGCGTCCTGGCGCGGAATCGTCTCCCGCCTGGGCCCGGACGAGCGGTTGGCCGCGGACAAACTCCTGATCGTCTGGGATCCGGACCCTCACGCGGCTATGGACGCTTTCGTCGCGTCAACCCGGCGGCCGGAGCCGGCCCGCGAAATGTCGTCGCCGGCCGGCTGGTCCACCGCCCCCGCTTGTCGGGCGGACGTCTCCGAAGGCTCCCTGCTCCGGAACCTGCGCGCGGCCGAGCGGCACCTCAAGGCGGCCGGGTTGGATCTGATCCTCATTGATGAGGGCTATCACCGTTCCGAAGGAGATTGGGAGACGCACGCACGGCTCCCCCGGGGCCATCGCTGGATCACCGGGCAGATCCATGAGCACGGATTCCGGGCCGGCTTGGCCATCGCGCCGCTCGACATCTCGGAACAAAGCCCCCTTTTCGCCTCCCATCCCGCTTGGCTGCGCCGGGTTCCGGGGACCGCCCGCCACGCGCGACTGGATGTCTCCCGCCCGGATGCTCGCCGCTGGCTTGCCGATCTGGCCCAGCTCATCGTGCATGAATGGGGTTACGACGCCATCCAAGCGGACCGCCTCATAACATCCGCGCCGCCGTTCGCTCGCGACGCCGCCCCCCCGCCTGAAGAGGAGCGCCGCCGGGTCTTGGAGCTGTTTCGAGAGGCCTTGGGGCCGGACCGCCTGCTCCTGGCCTCGGATCTGACGCCCGCAGCCGCCTGCGGTGTGGCGGACGCCGTCCGCGTCGGCCCGGACACCGGTCCGGGGTGGGAAGCCGTGCGAGATGCGGCGCTGGCCCTCGCCTTTGCTCAGCCCTTCCATCGCTCCGCTTGGAGAGCCGTCCCGAAAGCCCTCAGCCTGGCCCCACCTCTCACCGGCGACGAGGCGGCCACGTGGGCCGGGATCCTGGCCGTCACCGGCGGCATGCTGCTCCTGGGAGACGATCTCACGCTCCTGCCCCCGGAGCGCCTCGCCCTCTACCAGAAGCTGCTACCGTCCCTCCCGGCCCTGGGGAAGGCCGTCGACCTCTTCGACCAAGCCCCGATCCAATCCTCCATCCCGCCGCCCGCCGTCTGGCACCGCCCCGTCCGCTTGGACGGGGAAGAGTCATCCCTCGTGCTGCTCGTCAACTGGGCGGAAGCCCCCGCCCGTATCGCCATCCCCATGTCCCGCCTGGGGATCCCGGAAAACGGGCCACCGGTGGTCTGCAACCTCACCGCGGGAGCGATGCTGGAGCCGGTCAGCGGCAGGATCGAGGCCGATCTCCGACCACACGCGTCGTGCCGGCTGATGATCTGCCCGCGCCGGGACCGACCGCAAGTGGTAGGCACCTCGCGCCACCTCATCCCCGGGGTGGTGGACCTTTCGCAGGTCGGCTGGGACCCGGCGCACTGCGAACTGAGCGGGCGTTCCCGCCACTTGATCCCCGCCGCCGCCCGCGTTCCCGGTTCCACCGAGCCGGACTACTCCCTCCTGATCCACGTGCCGGAGGGATTCCGCCTCGATCGAGCCGGTGCCTCCGTCCCCTGTCTCGCCGCCCGGGTCGGTCCCGGGCTGATCCGCCTCGAGTTTCCCGTTGTGACGACCGATGCGGTCGACTGGTCGATCCGTTTCGCGGCTGGCGCCCGAAAGCCGGCCTCGGGGAGCGCGCCGTGAGTTCGCGGCCCCGCCCGGCATCGCCGCCGCGCAACCCGCAAACCATCCTTCCCGCCCGTCAGCCCCGAACCCAGGAGCCCCCCATGAACGCCTACACCGCCGCGCACGCGCGATCCGGGATCCGATCGTCCCTCCCGACGATCGAGGCTTGGCCCAACCAGTTCCGCGGGACCGTCATCACCATCGAGGCCCTCGAGTTCACGTCCGTCTGCCCCAAGACAGGCCTTCCCGATTTCGGGCGCATCACGATCCAGTACGAGCCGCGGAACGCTTGCCTCGAGCTGAAATCCCTGAAGCTCTACCTGCTGGCCTATCGGAACGTCGGCATCTTCTACGAGAATGTCGTCAACCGGATCCTGCTGGACGTGACGCGCGCCGCCAGGCCGGCCTGGGCGGTCGTGCGAGGGGAATTCAACATCCGGGGAGGGATGCGGGCGGTTGTCGAGGCACGCCACCCGCGGCGCGGGAATCGCGTCCGCTAAGAACGGCCTCAACCGCGCTCACAACTCGACACGACGGAGGGAGGAGGCCGCAATCGGCTCGCCCGGGCGTCCCCGACAACGCGAGGACCGGCTCATCGAGGAAAGAGCCCGTCCGGGCCTAGACGGGAGTCACGAATTCACAACACCCCATCCCGCGCCCGTCAGCCCCGCTTGGGATCCGGACGCGACACGGGATCGTATCCCTTTTTCCGAAGCACGTCCTTGAGTATCTCCACGGCGATCTTGAAGTCCGGGGACCCCTCCTGCCTCAGCTTCTTCGAGAAGGTCTCCACGATATCGACCGTCTCGAGATGGGAGCGATCCGTCCCCCCGTGGACCAAGTAGGTCTCGCCTCGCGTGACCCGGGTGTGCCCGTCGCTTTGGAGATCCTGTCCAAGAATGAAATGGATCGGCTTCCGGCGCGATCGCCTCTTCTTCATAGGCCCACCATAACATTGCGCACGCCGGGTTTCAACGGCATTCGCCGCGAGGGGAGTGGAAGCGCCTCATCCTTTCGACCAGGCGCCGGGCAGGACAGCCGAACAACCCAACAAGCTCTTCTGGAAGGCGTCCAGCCGATCCTCCGTCGGCCGGTCCCCGAGCGCCTCGAGCCCGATCAGGAAGGCGCCGCCGAGAGGCGGGAGGACGGGCGGCCGGATGCAGGCCTCGGGACAGGCCGCGCGGACGGCATCCTGGAAGGCGTCGGCAAAGGCGGGGGCTGCGGTGAACAAGGCGCCGTGATGGGAAACGATGCAGCGCCCGCGCATCCGGAGCGCACGGATCGCGGCTGCCGCCGCGTGCCCCAAATCGAGGCCCGCGCGGCGCAGCACATCGAGAGCGGCCCGGTCGCCGCCGTCGGCCGCCTCCACCACGACCCGGGCAAGCGACGCGAGCCGGGCTCGCGTCATCGTCTTACGGTACACGAGGCCCGGGGCCTCCTCGAAACGGGACACCCCAAGCGCACAGGCCATGCGCGGCGCCAGGGAGGTGGGCGGATCGCGGCCGTCAAGAGACCGCCAGGCGGCCCGCAATCCGTCGAGCGCGACCCGGTAGCCGGACCCGTCGTCGCCGAGAATCGGCCCCCCGCCGCCCGCCCGCGCCCATGCCCCCGAGTCGCGAGAAACGCCGAAGACGGACGCCCCCGTGCCCGACAGGGCAACCACGCCGTGACCTTCCGGGATGGCGCCCCGCAAGGCGATGACGGCGTCTCCGACCACCTGGACGCGAGCCCGCCGGAACAGGGATCGGAGGAAGAGGACCGCCGTTTCGCGATTTCGCCCGTCGGGGAAGACCCCGGCCAACCCCGCCCCGACCGCCCGGACCCGATCCGTCGCCAGCCCGGCCTCCGCCAGAGCCATCCGCGCAGCCGCCTGCAGGCTCCGCTTCAGGTCCCGCGCCGCGCACTGGGCCACGTTCGACGGGCCGGAAACCCCGGCACCGAGGACACAACCGGAGCGCGTGATCGCCAGGCAGCGCGTCCGCGTGCCACCGCCATCGAAGGCCAGGACCACGACGCAGTTGCGCTTCGCCTGGATGTGGCGGGCTTTCCCCATGACCCCACTCTCCTGCCCGTCCTCTCCCCCGTCAAGCCTTTTCGGCCGCAACTTTACGCCTCCCGATGGGTTGACGGTTACGGAAGCGACAAGAAACTTTTTTAGGAGCGGCGGCCATGATGCGCATCGGTCTCATTTGCCTCTCGTCTGCGCTGCTGCTGGCCGGACCAGCCCCGGCCCAGGACAACGCCGGCCCGCCTGCGCGGCCCGCCCGCGAACGCCCCGCTCATCGTAAACTGGGCGACGCCCTCTTCTCCCGATTTGACAAGAACGGGGACGGCGTCATCAGCCGGGATGAATTCCCCAAGCCCGACCGATTCGACGCCCTCGATTCCAACGGGGACGGCAAGCTGACGACGGAGGAGATCCAGTCGCGCGCCGGCGAAGGCGCCGCGCAAAAGCTGGCCGCCGCGCGGCTCCGGCAGATGGACACGGACGGCGATGGGAAGATCTCCAAAACCGAGTACGAGGCCGCCTTCGCGAAACTCGACAAGGACGGCGACGGGTTCGTGACCGCGGAGGAAATCGCCGGGGCGATGGACGAGACCCGAACGGGAAGTCGCGACACCGCAACCGGCCGACCGCGACGAAAGGACAAGGGGGGCGCCACGCCGTAGGGGGGCGGACTCCCGAGAAAGCCCCGCAGCCTTTTCACGGGACCTCGAGAACAAACCGACTGGAGTGACGCGGCCCGGGCCGGGACAGGTCTGGCCCATCCCGGCCGCTCGTCCGCCCTGCCGAGTCAGGAGATCCGCATGTTCGTCCACACCGTCTTCTTCTGGCTGAAGCGCGGCGCCCCGCCGGAAGCCCGCGATCGACTCGTCCGCGACTGCATCGACCTCTTGGGCCGCATCCCCGCCGTCCGCCACCTGTGGGCCGGCCCCCCGGCCATGACGCCCCGCCCCGTCGTCGACAACACCTACGATGTCGGACTGACCGTCGTGCTGGAAGACCGGGCGGGACACGACGCCTATCAGGACCACGCCCTGCACAAAGATTTCATCGCGCGCAACCAGGAGCACTGGCAACGGGTGCAGGTGTACGACGTCGTCCCGTAAACGACCCCCTCTCGGAATGCCCGCGCCTTCGCGCCGGGGACGGTCTCACGCCCCCGCCGATGCGTTTCGCTTCGCCGCCTCCAAGGCCTCCCGCAGCCGCTCCGCCTGTTCGAGCCAGAGGTCCAGGAAGAGCCCGAAGCCGAAGAGGCCGAGCCCGACGACCAGCGGCATCGAGAAGATCCCGAACCATGCGATGCGCTGCATCGGCCCGCCGCTCGACCGGTCGATGGCGAACAGCACACAGATCACGCCGACCAGGATCCCGATGCATCCCGCCCCCTTGAGGATCTTCCCGATCAGGCGTATGAAGTCCGCGGGCACCTCGGTCGCCCCCGCGGCGCGTGCCGGGACGGCACGGGACCGACTCGCGAACGGATCCGGCGGCATGGCGCCGAACGGATGGACCGGGGCCGCGGGCTTCGCGGGCGCCGCGGGAACGGCCGAGCGGGGCGGAGACGCCGCCCCCGCCGGCGTCGCGGCGGCTGGCACCGCGGGGACCGGAACGGGACCGGGCGCCGACGGCCGCGCGGCCGGCTCGGGCGGCTTCGCGTCGACCGGCGCGGAAACGGCCGCCGGGACCTTCGCGGGACCCGGGGCCGCCGCCGATGCCGGCACGGGCTCCGCCTTCCGGGGCGCCTCGTCCGCCGCCTTCGCATCGACCGCGACGTGACGGCCCGACTTCGTGACCGCGGACTCCCGCGTATAGGCGTCCACGTTCGACAGGACCTCGCTCGACACCTCGGACGTCACCTGGTCGATCAGGCTCGACAAGACCTCCGCCGAGACGGCCGCCGGGGCGGGCGACGACTCCGGAACGCCGCGCAAATAGAGCATCATCTCGGGGACCTCCCGGGCCGCCATCCAGCCGTCCAGGTCCTCGTTCCAGACCAGCGTCTGGTGGCGCAGGGTGCCGTCCCGGACAAGATCGGGGATCTGTCCGGACTCATAGGGCCCCAGGCGCCGGCTCCCCACGGCCAGATACCAGTTGCGCGATGCCATGCGACCTCCTCCGGCGCTATCGCAACTTCAGCGACGCCAGCCCCACCACGGCCAAGACCGCGGCCACGATCCAGAAGCGGACCACGATCTTCGTCTCCGGCACGCCGAGAAACTGGAAATGATGGTGGAGGGGGGCGATGCGGAAGACCCGCCGCCCCGTCAGCTTGAACGAGCCGATCTGCAGGACGTCCGAGGCGATCTCGAGCACGAAGACGCCGCCGACCAGGAGGAGGAGGAACTCCTGCTTGGTCACGAGGGCGACCATCGCGATCGACGCGCCCAGCGGCAGCGACCCGCTGTCCCCCATGAAGATCTGCGCGGGGTGGCAGTTGAACCAGAGAAAGCCGAGGCAGGACCCCATCACCGCCGCCCCGAAGACAGCCAGCTCGCCGCTGTTGATCACATTCGGCAGCTCGAGGTACTCCGCGAAGTCCCACCGGCCGGTGATATAGGCGATGACGGAGAAGGCGAACGCGCAGATGAACAGGCACCCCGGCGCCAATCCGTCGAGGCCGTCGGTGATATTCACGGCGTTCGTCATGCTCACGATCACCAGCATGACGAAGAACGGGTAGAGAACGCCGAGATCGAGGACGGGATGGCTGACAAAGGGCAGGTAGATCCAGGTCCCGTGGGTGCCCCCGCGGAAGTAGTAAAAAAGGGAAAAGCCGGCGCCGAGCCCGATGAGCACCTGGAAGGCGAGCTTGGTGAACATCGACAGGCCCTTCGTCTTCGGCCGCGTCAGCTTCCGGTAGTCGTCGGCGACGCCGAGCAGCGTGAAGGCGCAGGCGACGGCGGTGATGATCCCCAGGTAGGGCCCTGTGGGCGCGGCGGGCGGAATCGACCGGCGGGGGCGGTCGGCGGGGACGTGCGCGCCGCCGTCGCCGCCCGGCGCCCGCACCGCCGGAGGAACGTCCACCGCCGCGGCGACCTGCAGCTCGCGCCCATACATGTCATCGAGCGCCGCGTCGGGACTATAGCGGCTGGGGAACCAACTGAAGCGCCCCCAGAGCCCGACGGCCAGCAGGATGCCGAGCATCAGGAAGGCGCCGCCCATCGTCGGGGTCTGGGCTTTCCCCGCGTGCAACTCCGCCAGCCGGGGTGAATCCTTGATCTCCGCGTGCTCCCCGATCTTCTTGTTGCGAAGCCATCGGATGACGAAGGGGCCGATCAGCATGCAGAGCAGGAAGGCGGTCACGGCGGCCAGCGCGGCCCGCGCCGTGATGTTATGCAGCAGCGGAACCGCGTCTTCGAGCAGCCGGTAGAGCATCGTCCGACCCTCCCCCGCCTCCCGCCCCTCCCCCCCGAACCGGCCGGCCCCACCGCCCCCCATTCATTCATTATCGGCCGGGCCGTCCCCGGACTGCGGCCCCACCGCAGGGACCCGGGCGCCTACGACGCGAAGGCCTCCAGGACCCGCTCCAGTCCCATCGCCCGGGATCCCTTCAACAGCACCATGTCCCCCGGTCGCAGGACCTGGGCCAGCGCCTTCGCCGCCGTGGCGGCGTCGGGCGCCTCTCGGACGGCCACGCGCCCCCCCGTCAGCTCCCGGAAGCGCGCCGCGGCCGGCTCCACCTCGCGGCCGACAAAGACCACGCACCCCAGCTCGATGCGGGCCAGCGCCTCGCCGATGCTGCGGTGATAACGAGGCGAGTCCGCGCCCAGCTCGCGCATGTCCCCGAAGACCACCACCCGCCGGCCCGTCGGCTTCAGCCGGCTGAACTCGGCGATGGCGGCCAGCGCCGAGGCCGGGTTTGCATTGTAGGCGTCGTTCACCCAGACGATTCCGCCCGCCTCGCGAACCTCCATCCGCATGCCGGGCGGGCTGAAGGTTTTCAGGCGCTCGGCCGCCTCCTCCAGCGGGATGCCCGCCTCGCGGGCGGCGGCGGCCGCCGCCAGCGCGTTGTGAACGTTCCACTCCCCCAGCATCTCCAGCCGGAACGCGACCTCCCCCACCCGGAACCGGATGGCGCGCGCCTGCCACTGAATGTCGGACGCCTTCACCTGCGCGCCGTGTCCGACCCCGAACATCACCGCCCGGTGCGGGCACGCCGCCGCCATCGCCGCCGTCCACGCGTTATCCGCGTTCAGAACCGTCGCGCCGCCCGGGCTGACATAGCCGAGCAGGGCGGCCTTCTCCCGCGCCACGCCCGCCTCGTCCCCCAAGCCCTCGAGATGCGACGGTCCGACGTGCGTGATCACGGCGATGTCCGGCCGAACGATCGCCCCGAGCGCCGCGATCTCGCCGGGATGGTTCGTCCCGACCTCGACCACGAGCGCGTCGTCGTCGGGGCGCGTCCCCAGGATCGTCAGCGGCACCCCGATCGCGTTGTTGAAGCTTTTGACCGCCCCGGCCACCCGGAGCCGGCCGCGCAGGATGTGCGCGAGCATCTCCTTCGTCGTCGTCTTGCCGTTGCTGCCGGTGACGGCGAAGACGCGTCCGCGGATGCGGTCGCGATGCGCGGCCGCCAAGCGCCCGAGCGCCTCGACGGCCCCCGCCACGCGGATCGACGGCACACCGGGCGGGATCTCCACCTCCCGCTCGACCACGACCCCCGCCGCCCCCTTTCGCAGGGCCTCGGGAACGAAGTCGTGGCCGTCGAACCGCGGCCCCCGAATGGCGACAAAACAGTCGCCCGGCCGGATCGTCCGCGTGTCGATGGAAAAGCCGCGCAGCACGGCGCGGCCGGGACCGGCCAGCACCCCTCCGGCATCGTCGGCCACGCGCGCGGCCGTGAAGCAACCGCGCCCGGCGCCATCCATCCAATCATTTCCCGCGGCGTCCGCCGCGTCGACAGAACGGGGTCTCATCACTACTATGTATCGGCTCGGGCCGGGAGAAGCATGACGGTCCCGGAGAGAACCGGCCGACAAACAGGGCCGTCACCGTTGCCTACGATCGGGGAATGCTCGGGGGACGGGTGACCTGCGCCCGCGCGAGACCGCAGGCTCGGGGCGACTCCGCCGCCCCGGATGCGGAGCGGACGCGATTTGTCACGGCGGGCGGCCTCGTACCCGCCGCACGCCTCACGCGCGCCGGAGATGGCCCCTCAGACGCCCCGCCTTTCCTTCAAGGCCTCCCGCGCCTCGGCCCGGTCGTCGAACGGCCGCGCCCCGTCGCGGAAGATCTGGTACGTCTCGTGCCCCTTCCCCGCGATCAAGACGACGTCGCCGGCCCGGGCCTCCGCGATGGCGGCCCGGATCGCCTCCCGCCGATCCGGCAGCACCCGGGCGCGCCCGGGCTCCCGCATCCCGCCGCGGATCTCCGCCAGGACGACTTCCGGGTCCTCCGAGCGCGGGTTATCGGACGTGAGAAAGACGATATCGGCCAGCGACTCCGCGGCGCGCCCCATCGCCGGCCGCTTCCCCCGATCCCGGTCCCCCCCGCACCCGAAGACACAGAGCAGCCGTCCCCGCGCCAGCGGCCTCAAGCAGCTCAGAACGCTCCGCAGCGACGCCTCCGTGTGCGCGTAGTCCACCAGCACCGCGAAATCCTGGCCGGCATCCACCGGCTCGAGCCGGCCGGGCACGGCCTCGAGCGCCTCGACCCCGCGACGGATCGTATCCAGACCGACTCCCAGCGCGCGCGCGGCGGCGGCGGCGGCCAGGATGTTGCTGACGTTATGGCGTCCCATCAACCGCGTGGCAACCGGCGCGGAGGCGTCCCCCGCGCGAAGCGTCAGCCGCGTCCCGCGGAAATCGATTGCGTGGATCTCGGCCGTCACCTCGGCGCCGGGGCCCAGGCTGTAGCCGACGACGGGAACGCGAGCCAGCGATCGGTAGTAGCCGGCGGCCGGGTCGTCGAGGTTCAGCACCGCGGTCGCACCCGGCTCCAACATGCGAAAGAGGATCCCCTTGGCCTCCCGGTACGCCTCGGGCGTCTTGTGGTAATCGAGGTGGTCCTGCGCCAGATTGGTGAACACGCCGGCCCGGAATCGAATCTCCGCGACGCGGTGCTGGACCAGCGCGTGGGAGGAGACCTCGAGCACCGCCGCTCGGCTCCCGGCGGCGACCATCTCCGCCAAGTACCGCTGCAGGTCGGTCGGCCCCGGCGTCGTGTTCGGGGCGGGCAGGTCGCGCTGACCGACGATGTACCGTACGGTGCCGAGCATCCCGCACGGCCGGCCGGCGGCCTCCAGGATCGACCGCAACAGGTAGGCCGTCGTCGTCTTTCCCTTCGTCCCGGTGATCCCGACGACCTCGAGCCTGTCCGACGGACGGCCGTGGAAGGCCGCGGCAAGCCGCGCCGCGGCCCGCCGCGCATCGGGAACGACCAAGAGGGGGACCGGGACAGGCGCCTCGGGCCGCCGCCCGGCCACGACCGCGACCGCGCCGCGGGCCAGCGCCTCCGGCAGGTGGAGCAATCCATCCTCCCGCTCGCCGGCGACGGCGATGAAGCAGTCGCCCGGCCGGACCCGGCGGGAGTCGACGGCCAAGCCGGCCACCTCGCGGTCGTCGCGGGGGTCGACAACGGCGTCGGTCGCGGCGCGCCAGAGCTGGGATAGGCGCATGGCCATCCGGCATCCGGGATGAAACCGGCGAAACGGCCTCGGACGAGCAGCCCACCTCCGCCCGACCCCCTCATTCCGCCCGGGCCGTCGTCTCCGCTTTGGGCGGGACCTCGAGGATGCGAAGCCCGCGCTCGAGGATGCGGCTGGCGGGCGGCGCGGCCACGCGGCCGCCGTAGTATTCCCCGCCCTTCGGCGAATCAACGACGACCACCACGCAGAGGCGGGGGGACTCGGCCGGCGCGAACGCCGCGAACGAGGCGATGTGCCCCCCGTCGTACCGCCGGGTGTCGGGGTTATAGCGCTGCGTCGTGCCGGTCTTGCCCGCAACGTCGTACCCGCCGAGCCGGGCGCGCGTCCCCGTCCCCGTCGCCACGACCGCCTCCAGGGCGGACCGCACCTGCGCGGCGGTGCCGGGCCGGAGAATCCGGCGGGAGGCGGCCGCGGGCGGCGACCACGCCAAGCGCCCGGCCCCGTCGAGCGCGCCGCGGACGATCCGAGGCTCGACCGCGGTCCCGCCGTTGGCCAGGATCGCGTAGGCGCGGGCCAGCTGCAGCGGCGTCACCGCCACCTCGTGCCCGATCGGGACCGACGTGGTCGTGTAGAGGGTCCACCGGTCCAGCGGCGTCAGCCGGCCGGCGGATTCGCCCTGCAGCGGGAGACCCGTCTCCTCGCCGAAGCCGAAGGCCGCGTACCAGCCCCGCAGCCCCTTCACCCCGCGCGCCTCCGCCAGGCGCAGTCCCAGCTTGACCGCGCCGACATTGCTCGACTTGACGATCACGTCCCGAACGGTCAGCGCCCCGTAGGGGTGATGGTCGTGGATGGTCCGGCCCGACACGGTCCACGCGCCGTTCTCGCACGAGATCTTCTCGTCGATCGTGGCCAGCCCCTCCTCGAGCAGGGCGGCCAGGACAAAGGGCTTCAGCGTCGAGCCCGGCTCGTAGGTGTCCGTCACGCAGCGGTTGCGCCGGGATGCGGGATCGGCCGCGCCGAAGGCGTTCGGGTCAAACGTGGGGCGGTTGGCCATCGCCAGGACGTCCCCCGTGAACGGATCCATCACCACGGCGCACGCCCACGCGGGGCGGTGCTCCGCCACCACGCGGTCCAGCTCCTCCTCGACGGCCCATTGCAGCCCGCGGTGGATCGTCAGGACCAGCGACCCGCCGTCATCCCGAAGCCGCGTCAGGTGCGCGGAGACGGCGATCGACCGCCGCCGGGCGTCGCGCAGAACGCGCTCCGACTCCGTCGTGCCCCGCAACAGGGCGTCCCCCGCCAGTTCAATCCCGTCGAGCCCCTGCCCGTCGACCCCGACGCCGCCGAGCACTTGCGCGGCCAAGGGCCCGGACGGGTAGTGGCGAAGATATTCCGTCCGGAAGCCGACGCCGCGCAGGGCCAAGGCGCGGACGCGGCCGGCCGTCTCGGCGTCCACCCGCCGCGCGATCCATCGGAACCGGCACGCGGAGCCCTCCCCGTCGCCCGACTCGTTCGCGTCCAGGAGCGGCCGGATCTCCTCGAGCCGGCGCCCGAGCGCCCCGGCGAGCCGCCGCGCGCTCGAGGCGGGATCGTCGACCAGCATCGGGTCGACGAAGATCGAGTCCGCGGCCAGCGACTGGGCGGCCAGCTCCCCGTCGCGGAATGCAATTCGCATCCTCGGCTGCTCGCGGACGACAACGCCCCGCGTCTGCCGCTCGCGCAATCCTCGGAAATGGTCGTGGCGGGAGATCTGCAGGAAAACGAGCCGGCCCGCCACGGCAGCCAGCGCCAGCGCCGCCCCCCCCGCCAGCAGCGCGGCCCGACGGCGCAGGACCCCCCACCCGGCATCCGCATCCCCTCGCGCGCTCGAGCCCGCCTCCGGCATCGCGACGCGCGCCGGCCGCGAAGGGCGTTCCGCCGTCACGGACATGATCGCGTCCCTTTCGTTCGGGTTCGGCCGCCGGCCGCTTTCGCCCGTCTCACCGCGACGACTGGGCCAGCCGCTCCGGCCCGGGCGCGGGGGGCACCGCCAGGATGCGCCGGCCGGTGACCAGCATCACCCGGCCCGCGACCGGCTGGCCGAGAACGATCCCCTGCGACTCGGCGCGGGCCCTCAAGGCGGCAGGATCGCGACGGCGCGAGACCCGAACCTCCGCATCGCGCACCGCTTCCCGCAGCCGCGCCGCCCGCGCCTCCTCCTGCGAGACGCGGTACCCGAGCTGGACGCGCTGGATCTGCAGATAGACCGCCACGAGCCCGAGCAGCGTCGCCAGCGTGAAAACGAGCACCAAACGATGGACGGGCATGACAGGCTCCAGGGTTCCGGGGCGGCGATTCACGCTCCGGGACGCGGCTCGCAAGACGCCCCCGACGAACGAGAGCCCGCGCGCGCGTCGCCGGCCGTCCGTTCGGCCGCTCGCAGCTTCGCGCTGCGAGACCGCGGGTTCGCCATCGCCTCCTCCCGGGTCGGCGTCACCGGCTTCCGCGTCAGCACGGTCCAGACGCCCCGCTCCGCCCCCGCGCGAAACGCCAGCTTCACCCGCCGATCCTCCAGCGAGTGAAAGGCGATCACCGCCATCCGTCCGCCGGGCGCGATCCGCGCGGGCGCCTCCGCGAGAAACCGATCCAGACTCTCCAACTCGTTGTTGACGGCGATCCGGAGGGCCTGGAAAACGCGCGTGGCGGGATGGATCCGGCCGCGCCGGCCGCCGACCGCCCGCGCCACCTCCTCCGCCAAATCGGCCGTCGTCTCGAAGGGACGCTGGCGCCTCCGCTGGACGATACGACGGGCGATCCGGCGCGACGCCCGCTCCTCCCCCAACGCGTAGAAGAGGTCGGCCAGCGCCTCCTCGCTTTCTCCGTTCACTATATCGGCCGCGCGGACGGGGGTCTGGAGCGAAAAGCGCATGTCGAGCGGGCCGTCGCGCAGCAGGCTGAAACCGCGGGCGGGGTCGTCGATCTGGAGGGAGGAAAGACCGCAGTCGGCCAGCAAGAGACGCGGCGGGGGAAGCCCCGCGTCCGTCAGATGGCGCCCGAGATCCGCGTAGTCCCCCACCGCCAGCCGAAGGCGGGATCCGAACCGCCGGAGACGGGCGGCGGCGGCTTCCAGGGCGAGCGGGTCGCGGTCGATGCCCAGCAGGACGCCGTCCGGAGCGACGGCCTCCAGCAGCGCCTCCGCGTGCCCGCCCCCGCCGAGCGTCGCGTCGACCACGACGTCGCCGGGGCGTGGCGCCAGGAGCGACAGGACCTCCCGGAGGAGGACCGGCTGATGCATGGTCCGGACGGACGGCCGGAGCCGCCCCGGGCTCAGAGGAGACTCGCCGCGCGCCGGAGCCCGCCGGCCAGGGGCTTCCGCCCCCGCAGCCGGTCCCGCAGCCGGATCAGCGCGTGAACGTCCTCGCCCAGATCGAGCTCGATGCCGGGATGCAGCGCCCGGACGCGGGCGACCCGCGCACAGACATCGTCGAGCGCATCCGAGGCGGCCCGCGCCACCTCACGCTCGTCCCGCCCCGCCCTCCACTCCCCGATCAGCCCGCGCAGCACGTCCATGGCGTCCCTCCCCGTCCCCGTGTCGGCCCCCGGCATGGCGACCTCCGCAATGATCCGCGTAAACAGGAGAAATGATGCCGCGTCCCGCCGCACGCGCCGACCGCCGTCAGCCCGACTGCGTCTCCCGCCTCACCTGCATAACGCTCCGGTAGACGTCCGGGTAGGCCCGGCTGAGCGTCTCCTGGAACTTCGTCCAGTCGGACGGGTTCATCACCAGGATCTGCCCCTTTCGCCCCACCAGCACCACCTCGCGGCCGAGCTGTGCCGTCTGGATGAGCGCTTCCGGGACAACGATACGCCAGCCGGGATCCGCCTCGACGAACTCGGCGGAGGCGGAGATCAGCGTCAGGTAGTCGTCGGCGGCCGCGTCATGGGTGGCCTGGCTCTCGAGACGATCCATCAGCTCCTTCCAGGCGGCCTTCGTGAAGATCGACAAACAACGCGTGCCGCCCTGCTGCCAGATGGAGATATAGAAGCCGCGGTTGTTCTCCGCATCGGGGATGACCGCCCGGTGCTTGGCGGGGATGACGATCCGGTTCTTCCCATCCAGGGTGTGCTGGTAAGTACCGGCGAACATGTCCGATCCTTTTCGACCGCCACCCACGGAATAGCGTGGGAAAACCAACCATTTCCTGCCACTATATCCCTAATTATCGTCCTGTCAAGGGACAATTCTCCAAAAAATACGCTCAAGTCAGGAGTCCGAACGACCCGATATTGATAAATGCCCGCCTGTCGCGGGCCAATCGCCATCCGGAACCCGAACGAGCGAGGCCGACCATGCTGAATGTCCTGATCTTCGACCCGGAGCGATGCTGCTCCTCGATCATCCGGTGCATCCTGCGCGGGCGCGGTTTTCGCACGTCGGTGTCGCACGAGCTGGAGGAGGCGGGGGTGAAGTTCGAGACGGGGCTCTTCGACATCGTCTTCGTCGATGCAAGCGCGGACGCGGACGCTTGCGCGATGTTCGTCGAGAGCATCAACGACCTGGCGCCGGGTCTCCCGGTGATCCTCCTCTACCGCGGCGGGATCCCGGCCCCGCTCGTGGCGGCGAAGACCTTCCGCCAGATCGCCAAGCCGATCCGCGTCGGCGTCATCTGCCGCGCCGCGGAGCAGGCGGCGGAGTACCTCAAGCAAGCCGAGCACCGGCGTTGGGCGCGGAAGGCCGTGGACCTGACGATCGAGGTGGCGGAGGGAGCGGAGCGCGTGACGTGCCACGCCGTGAATCTGAGCCCCGGCGGGATCCTGGTCGAGTCGATCCCCCGCGACGCGGAGCAGAACCGGCAGTTCCACCGGTTCTTCACCGGCGAGCACACGCAGCCGCTGACCACGGTGCTCGCGCTCTCCCCCGGCGAGCCGCTGCGCCTGTCGGGCACCGTCGCCTTCACCGAGAAGGCCCAGGATGAGAGCGTCTGCCACGCCGGCATCGCCTTCGTCGGCATCCCGCAGGAGCAGCGCGAGGCGCTGGAGCGCATTCTGGCCGGCGCGGCATAGGCCGTGCGGCGCGCGATTCACGGACCGAGCATGCGAGGCAAGCCATGGACGCCCAGCTGAACACCGCCAACCAGGTCCAGTGCCCGTTCTGCGGGGCGACCGACCGCACCATCTACCGCCGCGAGGTCAAGAGCGACCACCGACTGCTCAACCACTGCGCGTGCGGCCAGTGCGGCCAAGCCTTCGTCTTCGCCGAGGATAAGGCGGGACACCTCTCGGTGCGAAGGCGGTGAGCCGCGGGGACGCGGCGGCCCCTCGCGACCCGCCGCCCGCCCGACGCCGAGCGGAAACCTTCTCGCCCCGCGATCCCCCCCGCCGTGGGTCGACCCCGTCATCGATCCACGCACGCGAACGCCCCCTCCGCGTACCGCGCATGCGGGCATCCGTCCCGCCACTCCCCCAACACGATCAGTCTCCGCTCCCGCCCCTCCACGTCCGTCCTCAGATCGGCGGACCGGTGCAGATGCCCGCATATCACAACGTCGGCCCCGCGCCGGAAGGCCGGCCGTGCGGCCGCCAGAAGGTCGGCGCCGGTCCGAAAGGGCGAAGGCGGCGTGTCGCGCCGGCTGACCCCCCGGAGCCCCGAGGCGAAGCGGACGACGAGCGCCTTCGGCAGCCCGGCCCAGAGCCGCTGAATGCCGCGAGCCCCGGCGATGCGGCGGTAGGCAAAGTAGCGCGGGTTGCGGTTGAACAGCAGATCGCCGTGCTCGAGGAAGACGCGGCGGCCGCCGAGCCGGACCTCGACGCGCGGGGGCAGCAGCTCGATGCGGGCGGCGCGGGCCAGGGCCTCCGCCCCGGCGTAGTCGCGGTTGCCGGGGATGAAGCCGACGCGCAACCCGGCGGCGGCCGCCTCTCGGAGCATGTCCAAAACCGGCCGGAACTCCGGCAGCGCCACGTGCTGGGGGCCGGCGATGAAGTCGAAAAGATCGCCGAGGATGAAGAGTCGTCCCGCTCGGCGCGCGGCCTCGCGGAGAAACGCCCGGAATCGCCCCGCCTTCGCCGCGTCGCCGGGCGCGAGGTGCACGTCGGAAACAAACAGGCAAACCGGCTCGCGCGAGGACATGGGCCGCACGGGCTTCGCCAGGAGAAACACGAAGAAAAGAACGGGATGGATTATCACAGATTTCACGAACCGCAGCAACAGGTCCGAGACGCGTCCTCGCGCGAGGCACCGCGAGCACGATCCCGCCGAGCCGCCGGCCAAGCACTGCGCAAGAATGAGGGTTCGAAACAGGCCATCAACCTCGCGGATCTCCGGATTCGCACCATCTGACTCCGCCCGTTTCGTGAAAGCGCATTACCGCCCCGTAACGCCGTCACGCCGCAGTAACCGAATACGACCCGGTCACTCACAAATGACCTCGGAAATAATTTAACGCGTCATCCTGCGCGCATTTACGGCATGGGAAGGAGGGAAAATGGGAATGAAACTTGCACACCATTTGTAGTATTCGCCAACCCATATTCAATTGGTTTTTGGCTTGACATCCGTACTCTACTCCATACTATTATAATTTAGATATCCATCGTCACCCATGATCGTCGGAGGAGATCCCGTGTTCAGTTGCCCCCAGAGATCCCCCTTCTTTGACACGCGACTCCGCTGGATCTGGCTTCTGGTCCCGATCGCGGCCATGACCGCCGCTCCGGCCCCGGCCCCAGCCCAGACGACATTGACGTGGGACGGCGGCGCGGGAGACGGGCTCTGGTCCTCCCCCAACAACTGGAATCCGGACCAGGCGCCGATCGACGGCGACATCCTGATCTTCGACGGGACCGGCGCGGCCACCACGAACGACGCCGTCACCGCGCTCACCTCCATCACGTTCAACACCGGGGGGTTCACGCTCAACGGGTATGACGTGACGCTGACCAATTCCATCGACGGCATTATCATCAACAACAAATCCGGCACCAACACGATCAATTTCAATCTCGCCCTCGGTAGCGCGGGGACGATCGCGACGTCGTCCGGAACGACCCTGACGGTGAACGGGACACTCGATACCCTCCTCGACAGGCTGACTGTCAACTCCGCCGGCACCTGCAACCTGAACGGGGCCGTCGTCGGTTTCGGTGGGATCGACAAGTCAGGCAACGGCACGCTGAACCTGGCGGGAGCCAACATATACACGGGCGGCACAACCCTCAACGCCGGCACCCTGGGCATCGGCAGCAACACGGCGCTGGGCACAGCTCTCCTGAGCATCTACGGAGGGACGCTGGTGGCCTCCGGCGCCGCACGCACGATCGAGAACAGCATCGAGGTGCACGCCAATTTCACCATCGGCGGGAGCCAGGCCCTCACGCAATCCAATCCGTGGGCTACGACATACAACACCCTTTGGGCACCCGTCACGATCACGGTCAGCAACTCGGCGCTGACGACGCTCTCCGCGCCTTTCGTGGACTGGTATGGGGCCAATTCGATCACGAAGTCCGGCACCGGCGCCCTGGTCCTCGGCGCCGACAACTCGGGTGCGTTCGCGAGCGTGTCGCTCAACCAAGGCACCCTCCGCGTCGGCCACGACAACGCCCTCGGCGGGGCCGTCCCGCTGACGATCGCCGGCGGCACCACGATCCAGGCCGAGGGCGCCGCCCGCACCCTCCCCAACACGCCCCTCACGATCAACGGGAACTTCACCATCGCGGGGACGTACAATCTCGAGCTCACGGGCGGCACGACCCTGGCCGCCGCCCGAACCATCACGGTCAGCAGCACCGGCATCGGCATCCTGTCCGGCGCCATCGGCGGGACCGGCCCCCTCGCCAAGGACGGATCCGGCACGCTGGTCCTGGCCGGGGCCAACAGTTACTCCGGCACGACGACGATCGCCCGGGGCATCCTGGGCATCGGCCACGACTCCGCCGTCCCCGGCGCCGCGATCTCCGTCACCGGCCCCGGCGGCCTCATGGCCTGGGGCGCCCCGCGCACCCTGGCGCACGCCATCACGGCCGCCAGCACGCTCACCGTCACGGGGTCCGAGAACCTGACGCTCAACGGCGCCATCACCGCCCCCGTCGCCGGCATCACCCGCGAGATCTGGACCGGCATCGGTGGCGGGGCCGTCAACGACCTCCGCAACAACGCCAACTACCCCAACAACCCGACCCTCCGCGACACCCCCGCCACCCTCGAGGGCTCAACCAACTGGGCCGACACTTACGGCACCCGCTTCCGGGGCTATTTCGTCCCGACCGCCACGAACACCTACTATTTCGCCATCGCCGCCGACGATTCCTGCGAGCTCTGGCTCAGTCCCAACGACGACCCCGCCGGCGCCGTCCGCATCGCCTACAGCAACTCCTGGACCAACTCGCGCGAATACAACAAGTACGCCTCCACCCAGCAGTCCGCCGGCTTCACCCTGACGGCCGGGCGTCGCTACTATATCGAAGCCCTCATGAAGGAGAACTCCGGCGGCGACAACATCGCCGTCGCCGCCGCCACCGCGACCCCCATCGCCAACGGCACCGCCCCGATCGACTCCACCCAGCTCCTCCCCTACCTCCCCACGCTCCTCAAGACCGGGGACGGCACGCTCACCCTCAACAACGCCAACACGCTCAGCGGCGCCTCCCTCGGCGGCGGGACGGTCGTGATGGGCCACGCCGGCGCCCTCGGCGCCGGGGCCGGCAACCTCGAGTTCAACGGCGGCGCCCTCGACTCGGGCGGTGCCAGCCGGACCCTCTCCAACCCGGTCATCGTCAACGGCAACGCGACGCTCTCCGGGACGGGGGACTTCACCTTCAACGGAACGGTCACCCTCAACGTCGCCGCACAGGTGAACATCGCCAACCCCCTGACGGTCTTCAACGGGGTCGTCTCCGACGCCGGTTTGCTCCGGGAGTACTGGACGGGGGTCGGCGGTACCGCGGTGACCAACCTGACCTCGAACGCGAATTACCCGAACAATCCCACCGGATTCAGTTTCCTAACCCACTTCGAATGCCCCTCGGGCTGGGCCGACAACTACGGCACCCGCGTCCGCGGCTACTTCATCCCCACGGAGACCGGCGACCACTACTTCGCCCTCTCCAGCGATGACAACAGCGAGCTCTGGATCAGCACGGACGCCGACCCGGCCAACAAGGTCCTCGTCGCCAATGTCCCCGGCACCCAGGGCCGCTGGCCCAACGCCAATCCGCAGCGATCGAACGCCGTGCCGATGGTCGCCGGCCAGCGCTACTATATCGAAGGTCTCCAGAAAGAAGGCGGCGGCGGGGACTACTTCGCCGCCGCGGTCAAGGCGGTCGCAACGGGCGCCCCGGCCCCCTCCTTCGCCTCCGGGGATCCCTCTATCCGCCGTGCCCAGCTCCGCCCCTTCGCCGGCCAGCCCATCCTGACCAAGACCGGCGCCGGCACCCTCCGCTTGGCGGCGGCGAACGACTATGCCGGCACGGCGGTGGCCGGCGGCACGGTCCAGGTCGCCAACGACTTGGCGCTCGGCACCGGCCCGATCGACCTCTACAACGGCGCCACCCTGGCGGCCTACGGCGCCCCCCGCGCCTTCGCCAACCGCCTGAAGCTTGCCGGCGACTGCACCATCGGCGGAGCCGCGGCCGGCGTGGATGACTTCGCCGTGACCTTTGCCGGCGACGCCATCCTCACCGGCAACCGCACGGTCACCATCGCCAACTCCCAGACAACCTTCAGCGGCGTCATCTCCGGCGGCCGATACGGCCTTTCCAAGGCCGGCACGGGGACGATGATTTTCTCCGGCACCTCCCCCAACACCTACCTGGGCCAGACCACGGTCCTGGCCGGCTCCCTCGTCCTCGCCAAGACCCCCGGGCTCGCGACCAGCGGGCTCTTCCGCGAGTACTGGACGGGCATCAGCGGAAGCGCCGTCTCCAATCTGACCGGGAACGCGAACTACCCCGACAACCCCTCCGGGTTCAACATCATCCCCAACTTCGAGTGCCCCACGGGATGGGCCGACAACTACGGCACCCGCGTCCGCGGCTACTTCATTCCGTCGGTCACGGGCGACCACTACTTCTCGCTCTCCAGCGACGACGAGAGCCTCCTCTACCTGAGCCCGGACGCCGACCCGTCCACCAAGGTCCAGATCGCGCGGGCCAACGTCTACGGCCGCTGGCCCAACAGCGCCACCGGCCGATCGAGCGCCATCCCGCTCGTCGCCGGCCGCCGCTATTACATCGAGGCCCTCATGAAGGAGGGCGGCGGGGGCGACTACCTGGCCGTCGCCGTCAACAACACCGGCACATTCGACCCCGCCGACCCCCCCATCCAGAGCGCCCAGCTCGCCCCCTACTACGGCCCGTTCGTCGTCGAGGCCGGCGCCGTCTTGAGCGTCGCCGCCAGCGAACAGATCGCCGACTCGACCGGCGTGACCCTCAACGGCGGCACCTTCTCCATCGCCGACGGCCTGACCGAGACGGTCGGACCGCTCACCCTCAACGGCGGGACGGTCGCCATCGGGTCCGCAGGGGCGGCGACGCTCGTCATGACCTCCAACATCGCCGTGACCGCCTCCGCCCTGATCAGCGGACCGGGGACCCTCGATCTCGGGGGCGCCGCCCGGACGTTCACGATCCCGGCCGGCGCCGTCCTCCCGGTCACCGCCGTCCTCGCCGGGGCCACCCCCCTCGTCAAGAACGGCGCGGGAACGCTAACCCTCGGCGCCGACAGCTCGCTGACCTTCACCGGCGCCACGTCCGTCGCCGCCGGGACGCTCGCCGTCACCGGCTCGATCGCCGCCAGCGCCGTCGACGTGCAAGGCGGCGCCACGCTGGCCGGTACCGGCACGACCGGCCCGCTCACCGTCCAGGGCGGATCGCTCGCCCCCGGGCTCGCCGGCCCGGGCCGCCTGACGACCCAGGGGAATCTCACTGTCTTCGGCCCTTCCGGCTCCATCCGTCGCGAGATCTGGCAGGGCATCGGCGGCACGGCCATCACCGACCTGACGAACAATGCGAATTACCCCAACAACCCCACCACCGTCGACTACCCGACCGAGTTCGAGGGACAAACCAACTGGGCCGACAACTACGGGACGCGGATGCGCGGCTGGTTCACCCCCCTCGTCACCGGCCCCCACTACTTCGCCGTCGCCGCCGACGACGCCTGCGAGCTCTGGCTCAGCCCCGACGGCAACCCGTCCAACAAGACCCGCATCGCCTACTCCACGGCCTGGACCAACTCCCGGGAGTATCGCAAGTACAGCACCCAGCAATCCGGGGCGATCCCCCTGGTCGCCGGCCAGTGGTACTACATCGAGGCCCTCATGAAGGAAGGCGGCGGGGGCGACAACTTCGCCGTCGCCGTCAGCACCACCGGCCAGCCCGCCAACGGCGACCCCCCCATTCCCGGCTCCCAGCTCTCCTATTACCTCCCGACATCGACCTATGCCGTCGAGCTGAACGGCCCCACCCCCGCCGCGCAGTACGATCAGGTCGCCGTCAACGGCGCCGTCGCGCTGGGCGGCGGCACGCTCTCGATCTCGCTCGGCTACACCCCGGCGGCCGACCAAGTCTTCACCCTCATCGACAACGACGGCGCCGACGCCGTCGCCGGCACCTTCGCCGACCTCTTCGAGGGCGCCGTCATCCAGGTCGGCAGCCGCCTCTTCGAGGTCAGTTACGTCGGGGGCGACGGCAACGACGTGACCCTCAAGGACGTCTCCAGCGCCCCGCCCAAGCTTGTCGCCGCCGTGACCACCAACGGCATCCCCTACCAGGTCCAGGCCGTCTTCAACAAGCCGCTCGACCCCGCCTCGGCGCAGAATGCGTCCAACTACGCGATCGACAACGGCATCGCGGTCCAGAGCGCCGTCCTCGGCGCCAACGGCCGGACCGTCACGCTCACCGTCTCGACGCTGGCCTCGCGCACCGCCGCCGGGGCGCTCATCACCTACACGCTCACGGTCGCGCCGGGAACCGTTAAGGACGTCCTCGGCAACGCCATCGCCGCCCCCGACAACGTGAAGACATTCCAGTACGAGGACAAGGGCTTTATCTCCCGCGAGTACTGGACGGGCATCGGAGGGACGGAGGTCGCCAACCTCACCAGCAACGTCAATTTCGTCCCGACCACCGGGGTGACGACGCACGTGGACAACCCCTCGGGCGGCAGCCTCCCGACCCAGTTCGAGGCCCCCAACGGGTGGGCCGACAACTACGGCACCCGCATGCGCGGCTATTTCTACCCGCCCACCACGGGGACCTATTATTTCGCCATCTCCAGCGACGACGACAGCGACCTCTACGTCTGCAACGACTCCGATCCGGATCCCGCGAACCCGGTCTACCGCAACCGCATCGCCTACACCGAAGAGGCCACCGGCTCTCGCGAATACAACAAATTCGCCTCCCAGAAATCCGGCGGCCAGGCCATGACGGCCGGGAAGAAGTATTACATCGAGGCCCTGCAGAAGGAGGGCAGCGGGGGCGACCACCTCGCGGTCGCCTACCGCCTCGGCGACGCCAACTTCACCAACGGCGACGCCCCCATCCCCGGATCCCTCCTCTCGCCCTACCTGACGCCGGCCGCCGTCACGGCCGTCACGATCAACGGCAAGGCGCCGCCCCAGACGGTGGAGGTCAGCCAGCCCGTGACCTTCTCCGCCACGGTCACCGGCAGCGCGCCCCGCACCTACCAGTGGCAGAAGGACGGGGCGGACATCCCCGGGGCGACCGGCAAAACCTACGCGATCGCGGCCGCCGCGATCACCGACAGCGGCACCTACCGCGTCCGCGTCACCAACCCCGCCTGCGTCACGTACAGCGCCGGCGCGGTGCTGACGGTCGTCAACGACGCGACGCCCCCGCGCCTGGAGTCCGTGATCGCCCTTTCCGACTCCCTCGTCCGCGCCACCTTCACCGAGCCGGTGACAAAGGCCACCGCCGAAACGATCGGCCGCTACACGATCAGCCCCTCGGAGACGATCGCCTCCGCCACCCTCGTCCCTCCCGGCTCGCTCGTCGGCTGGTGGAAACTGGACGAGGCCGCCTCCCCCTCCGCCGACTCCGCCCCGGACCCGGCGAACGGCGCGTGGGCGGGCGCCCCGGCGCAGTCCTCCGACGTCCCGGCGCCCATCGCCGGCTTCTCCACCGCCAGCATCGCCCTGAACGCCTCCGGCGAGCACGTCAACCTCGGCAACGCCGCCAAGCTCGCCCTGGCCCGTTACACCATCGCCGGATGGATCAAGACCTCGGGGACCCTCACCCGCCAGCGCGTCGTCACCAGCCGAAACGCCAGCTCCACGAGCCGCACCTGGTGGATCAGCGTCTGGGGCAGCAGCACCGATTTCACCCACGCGAACGGGGCCCTGGCCTTCCGGACCAGCTCCAACGGCACGGGCAGCGCCGTGGACATCGGCTCGGGCGCCACGCTCGTCAATGACGGCCAGTGGCACCACTTCGCCGCCGTCCTCGACGGATCCAAGGCCGCCTACCTCTACGTCGACGGCGTCCTGCGCGCGACCGACACCAGCCCCGGCGTCATCGTCGATCGCCCGGACGTCGCCGCCTACATCGGCGACGACCCCACCGGCGGGTCCGACCGGTGGTTCGACGGCGGCATCGACGACTTCCGAATCTACGACTACGCCCTGACCGCCTCCCAGGTCGCCGCCCTCTACGCGGGGACGGAGACGCTGCCGTTCACGGCGTCGGACACCGTCGACCTGTCGATCTCCACCACGCTCGCCCCCGACCCGCAGGAATACCTCCTGACGGTCCAGGGGGTGGAGGATCCGGACGCCAACCCCATCCCGGCGCCCGGCTCATCCCTGCCCTTCCGCTACTATCCCACCGGCCAGGTCTACCGCGAGTGGTGGACGGGAATCGGCGGCGGGAACGTGACCGACCTGACGGGCAACGTCAACTACCCGGACGACCCCGGTTACGCCCAGTTCCGGACGGCGCTCGAGAGCCCCCCCTCCCCCTCGGGCGACAACTACGGCTCCCGCTACCGCGGGTTCTTCCACCCCCCCTCCACCGGGTACTACTGGTTCACCATCTGCAGCGACGACTACAGCGATCTCTGGCTGAGCACCGACGACAAGCCGTCCAACGCGATCCGGGTCTGCTACGCCAACGGCGCCACGAACCCGATGTACACGTGGAGCAACGGCGCCCCGCGCCGATCCCCCGCGATCCCCCTCGTCGCCGGCCGGCGGTATTATATCGAGGTCCTCCACAAGGAGGGCGGCGGGGACGACCACGTCGAGGTCGCCTACGACTTGGACGGGACCTTCGACGCCTCGAACGTCTCCATCCCCGGCACCGAGCTCACCCCCTATCTCGAGCCGATTTTCATCCGCACACTCACCGAGAGCCAGACCGTCGAGGTGGGACAGTCGTTCGTCCTGAGCGTCACGGTCACGGGCTCCGGCGGCAACTCGGCCGCCTCCACGCTCCGCCGCAACTACTCCTGGGAGAAGGAGACCGCCCCCGATGTCTGGACTGTCATCGGCCTGAACCGAACGTATGCCTTCGCGAGCCTCTCGTTGTCCGACTCCGGCAACTACCGGGTCCGGATCACCAACCCCGTCGGCACCACGGTCAGCCCCACGATCGTCCTGACCGTCGCGGACACCAGCCCGCCTTCGATCGCCACCGTCTCCACGCCCGACGCCACCCACGTGGCGATCACCTTCACCGAGCCGGTGGAGGCGGTCTCGGCGCTGACCCTGGCCAATTACGCCCTCTCGCACGCCGGCGGGGCCGTCGCGATCACCGGGGCCGTCCAGAGCGCCGACCGCCGGACGGTGACGCTCGCCGTCGACCCGCTCTCCGCCGGAATCGTCTACACCCTGACGGTCGCCAACATCGGCGACGACAACGGCAACGTCATGGGCCAGGAGACCCGCCAGTTCCAGCTGGCCAGCACCGGCGCCATCACCCTCGAATGGTTCCTCGAGATCGGCGGCGGCGCCGTCGCCAACCTGACCTCGAGCTCGAAGTACCCGGACCGCCCGGACGGCGGCGACTTCCCGGCCACGCTCGACCTGCCCTCCTCCCTGGGCGACAACTACGGGACCCGCTGGCGCGGCTACGTCCACCCGTCGGTCGAGGGCGACTACTACTTCGCCATCGCCTCGGACGACAACTCCAGTCTCCTGCTGAGCACCGACGACAGCCCGGCCAACGCGGTGCAGATCGCGGCGGTCCCCGGCTACACCAACAAGTACGAGTGGACCAAGTACCAGGCCCCGGGCGAGCAGATCTCCGGGCCCGTCCACCTCCTGGCCGGCCAGCGCTACTACATCGAGGCCCTGCACAAGGAGGGCGGCGGCGGGGATCACGTGGCGGTGGCCTGCAGCACGAACGTCAACGACTTCGCCGTGCTCGATGCCTCCCGCGTCCTCGGCGCGGTCTACCTCAACGCCCCCCAGATCTCCCCGTACATCATCCCGCTCGCCATTACCGCCCACCCCGAGTCCCTGGTGGTCGAGGAGACCCAGCCGGCCTCCTTCACCGTCTCCGTCACCGGGACCGCCCCGCGGATCTACACGTGGCAGAAATACGACCCGGCCCAGGGCCTCTGGGTAAACATCCTCAACACCCCCGGCGTCGTCGAGGGGGCGGACACGGCCACCCTCTCGATTCTCAGCTGCGCCTTCACGGATGACGGCCGGTACCGCGTCACGGTCAGCAACCCGCGCGGCAACACCGTCACCAGCGATGCGGCGATCCTGGCCGTGATGCCCGATATCAACCCGCCGCGCCTCCGCTCGGTCACCGCCGCCGGCGTGCCGACGCGGGTCCTCGTCGTCTTCGACGAGTTCGTCGAGGAGACGTCGGCGGAAACGCCCGGCAACTATGCGATCTACGTCGCCGGGACCCCGCCCACGCCCACCGGAATCGTCGTCTCCGGCGCGGAGCTGCTCGCCGACAAGAAGACCGTCCGCCTCATCCTGGCGGCGGGGCTGGATCCCGCCCCGCAGTACCTGATGGTCGTCAACAACGTCACGGACCAGGCCAACCCGCCCAACGTGGCCGCGCCCGACACGTCCCTGGAGTTCCGCTACTTCCCGTCCGGCGGGATCACCCGCGAATACTGGACGGGGATCAACGGGACCTCCATCTCCGACCTGACGGGGAACCCGAACTATCCGAACAACGCCTCGAACACGGGCGCCCCGACCGACCCCGCCAACCGGCCGGCGCTCGCCGAGGCCCCCACCAACTGGGCCGACAACTACGGGACCCGCCTGCGCGGCTATTTCATCCCCGCCGTCACCGGCGACCACTACTTCGCCATCGCCAGCGACGATGCAAGCGAGCTCTGGCTCAACAAGGTGGACGACGACCCCACGCACCCGATCAACCGCCAGCGCATCGCCCTGGTCAGCGACTGGACCAACTCCCGCGAGTACAACCATAGCGGCGAGTACAACCAGACCTCCGCCGCGATCCCGCTGACCGCCGGACAGCGCTACTACATCGAGGCGTTCCAGAAGGAGGGCGGCGGGGGCGACAACCTCGCCGTCGCCGTCCTCACCGGCCTCAACCAGATCCGCCGCTGGGCCCAGTCGACCGCCGAGGCCTGCGCCGCGGCCAGCACCAAATCGGTCGAGACCGCCGGCGGAACAACCCTGGGCTGGTACGCCAACACGGGCGACACGAACCGCCTCGTCCACTCGGCGGCCGCCTTCGCCCCCGCGGCGGGCCAAGCGATCGCCTTCGACGCCTACACCTCCCAGGGCGGCGGCAACACGGCCACCCTCGCCTGGAACCACGCCGTCAACGGCACCCTCGCCGACCGCCTCCTCGTCGTCGGCGTCACCACCGAGCTCGGCGTAGCCGTCGCTTCCGTCACCTACGGGGGGACGCCCCTGTCGCTCGTGAGCGGCTCCGTCTGCGAGGCGTGGGACGGAAGCAACCTCAACGGCCGGACGGAGCTCTGGTACCTCCTCGCACCGGCCGGGGGGACGAATGAGGTGCTGGTCACCCTCGTTAACGCCTCCGCCCGCTCCATCACCGCCGGGGCCATCTCCCTGGGCAACGTCGCCCAGCAGGCCGCCGAGGCCGTCGTCACCAATGTCTATGAAGGCGACACCTCCTCCCTGACGACCTCCATCACGACGCTCACGAACGGCGCCTGGCTGGTGGACGTCGTCCACGCGGGCAATCCCGTGACGCTCAACCCGATCCTCATCCCGAACGGCACGGCCCCGATCGACGGGAGCCGCCTGGCGCCCCACGTCGATCCCCCGTACGTCCTCCGCCACCCCGCCAGCCGGGCCGTGAACACCGGGGAGACGGTCTCCTTCTCCGTCTCCGCCGCCGGGACCTGCCCGCGCACATATCAATGGCAGAAGTACGACCCCGGCACGGGCGCTTGGCTGGATCTGGCCGACGGCGGCGCGATCGGCGGGTCGGCGACCGTCCAGCTGACCATCACCGGCGTGGCCGCCTCCCACCGCGGCGCCTACCGCGTCCGGATCGCCAACGGTGCGGGCACCCTCTACAGCAACCCGGCCACCCTCGATATCCTCAACCTCCCGGCCCCGACGCTCATCACCTGGACCGGGAGCGCCAGCAACGACTGGAACACGGCCGCCAACTGGAGTCCCGCCGCCGTGCCCGTGGGCGACGGCACGGAGGAGCTGGTCTTCCCCGCCGGCCCGTCGAACCGATCGCCGAACGACGCCGGGACCGCCGCGAAGTCGTTCTATGCGATCCATTTCAACGGAGACGGCTACGCGATCGCCCGGACCGGCACCACCATCCTGACGGGCCCCACGGGGATCAAAAGCTCCGCCGGAACGGCCAACGCCTTCAACACCCGGATCGCCCTCCTCGGCAACACCGAGGTCAAGGTCGATGCCGGCACCGCCCTGGCGATCAACGGCGTCTTCGACAACAGCTTCTGCCGGATCACCGCCCAGGTCGACGGGACCTGCACGATGGCCGGCGCCGTGCTCGGCACGGGAGGCCTCGTGAAGAAGGGCGCCGGGACTCTCGTCCTGGCCTCCCCCGCCAGCACCTACTCCGGCGGGACGGAGCTGAACGAGGGGACGATCGCCTTCGGCGCCAGCTCGACCGTCACCGGCGGCGGGGCTCTCGTCAGCGGCCCGCTCGGCACGCGCTCGCTCGTCGTCAAGGGCACCAGCGTGCTCGCGGCCTCCGGCGCCGCCCGCATCGTCCACAACGTCGTGCGGCTCGACGGCGCCCTCACGCTGGCCGGGTCGTACCAGCTCGAGCTCGCCGGATCGATGACCCTCCCCGGCGCCCAGCCGATCGTCGTCACCTGCGAACCGCGGGCCGTCCTCTCCGGCGTCCTCGGAGGACCGGGCTCCCTTCTCAAGCAGGGCGCGGGCGTCCTCCAGCTGCGCGGCCTGAACACCTACGCCGGCGGCACCTCCGTGCAGGCCGGGACCCTGGAGCTGAACGGCACCGCCCCCTCCGGCACCATCCCCGACAACGGCGCCGTCTCACTCGACGTCGCCGGGACCACCCTCGCCGTCCTCTCCGACGAAACGATGGCCGGCCTCGCCTCGGTCGCCGGTTCCCTTATCTCCATCGGCTCCGGCGCCGAGCTGGCCCTCGACGTGCCCTCCGGCAGCACGAGCACCGTCGCCGGCCTGATCACGTCCGCCGCCGACGGCGCGCTCTACAAGCTCGGCGACGGACACCTCAGCCTCGCCGGGCCCGGGCCTTACGTCCTCGGCGACCTGACGGTCGGCGAGTACACCGGCTGGACGCCCGGCGACAACACGCCCCGCCCCGCCGGGACCCTCTTCGGCGGCAGCGCGAAGATCGTCGTGCAGGGCAACTTCGTCCAGGCCGCGGGGACCGTCGAGTGCACCTCCGGCATCCTCGAGGTCCGGGGCGGCTTCACCCAGCCCCTCTACGATCTCGGGTCCGGCAACTTTGTCCCCGTCGGCCGCGGCCGGTTCCATCCCAACAATGGCACCGTGCTCCTGGCGGGCGCGGCCTCCCGCACGATCGTGGCCCCCTTCTCGACCGGGGACACGGCCTCCGCCTTCCATAGCCTCGTGATCAACGACGGGCTGGCCGGCTACTGGACGTTCGACGAGACCGCCGGCTCGGAGGCCGAAGACGCCTCCGGCTATGGAAACCATGGCGCCCATGCAAACGGCCCGATCCCCTCGACCGACACGCCCGCCGGAACGACCCCGTCACCCCGGGTCGGCTTCGCCGATCCCGCCAGCCTCTCCTTCGACGGCGTGGACGACCATGTCTCCGTCCCCGACCACGACAGCCTCAATCCGACGTCGGGGATCACGATCTCCGTGTGGGTCAAGACGGACAACTGGGGCGACGGCCGGCGGATCGTGCAGAAAGGCGGCCAGTACCGGCTGACCACCGAGGGCGGCCAGATGACCTTCGTCGTCAACGGGGCCGGGATCGTCACCGCCCCCCTCCCCATGACCGGCGCGTGGCACCACGTCGCCGCGACCTACAACGACGCGACAAACGCCCTGGCCCTGTACGTCGACGCCGCGGACGGCGCGGCGGACGGGACGGGGGTCTACGCCGGCGGCGCGATCCTCCCGTCGACGGAGCCGCTCTGCATCGGCGCGGCCTCCGCCGCCTCCCCGGCCGGCGAGCGTTTCCTCGGCCTGATCGACGACCTCCGGATCTACACGCGAGCCTTGGCCGGCGGCGCCGGCAGCCCGATCCAGCGCCTGGCTTCCGGCCTGCAACCGGCGATCGCCGCGGCCACCTTCGCGGTCCACCCGTACAGCGAAGACCTGCGCGTCCTGGGCGATTTCGTCGTCAGTTCCGGGTATTTCTCGCCGTCCGCCTTCCTCTCCGTCCAGGTCGGCGGCGACCTCCGCCTCCAGGGCGGGACCGTGGACAACATGAACGGGATCTACCAGATGCTCGGCACGGGCACCGGCAACACGATCCTCTGCGGCCAGCAGATCCTCCCCGAGCTCTGGATCGGCGAGTTCGTCTACGGCGGCGGCACCTACGCCATGGCCGATCAGCCCTACTTCGGCACCCTCTTCATCTACCGCGGCACCCTCACCTCCGAGGGGCTGAACGTCCCCATCACCCTCCGTTCGGAGGGGTTGAGCATCGGCGGCGCGACCGCCCTCGTCGACACCGCCGTCCTCGACCTCGTCGGCCCGGTCACGGTCGACATGCTGGGCGGCTGCGCCGTCAGCGTCGTCTCGGACGGCCTCCTCCGGTCACGAGCCGCAGGAGCCGACGTCCCCGTCATCACCTGCTCGATCGGTACTTTCCCCTTCGTCGTGGACGGCTCGATCGACATCACCCGACTCAACCTGAGCAACACGAACGAGGACGGCCTGACCGTCACGACCGCCGACCCCGCCCAGATCTACAGCCTGCGCGGCATCCGGTTCGAGAACATCAACGGCGGCTCGTCCGACCCGGCGGCCTTCCTGCGCGTCGCCACCCCCGGCCTCGTCCTGAACTGCCCCGGCTGCTACTTCGACCCGATCGGCCCGGCCCAGCGCAACGTCACGGTCGCCACGGACGCGGGCATCCACCTCTACTTCGATTACCTCGGCATCGGGACGGTCCTGGAAGACGGCGCCGACTTGGCGACGACCGCCTCCAGCGCAACCGTCACCTCCGCGGGCTCCGCCTTCGCCACGGCCGGCCTCCAGCCCGGCCATCGCTTCCGCATCCTCGGCGGGGCCGACGCCGGCTACTACACGGTCGTCTCCGTCGTCAGCGAGACCCAGGTGACCCTCGACCGCCCGATGACGGCCACCGCCGCGGACGTCGCCTTCCAGGCCGGCCCCAACTCCGCCGGCCCCGGCGCGGGCGAGGACTACGACCTCGACGCGGACAACACCGTCCCGCACCCGGCCCCCCCGACGACCGAGTCCTACGTCCACTGGCTCTCGCTCATCAACACCGCCGCCGACGCGATCGTCAACGACGGCCCGACGCCGGGGGTCGATCTCGACTACCAGACCTCGACGACCTCCTTCAGCGCCAACTGGTCCGGCTTCGGGGACCACGAGGCCTTCATCGCCAACTACGCCTGGTCGGTCCGCCGGGTCTCGGACGACGCGGATATGACAGGGCTCCTGGACGCCGGCTTGGCCAAGACCGCCACCGCCTCCGTCACGCTCGACTCCGGCGAGTCCTACTACGTCTACGTCCGCGCCACCTTCACGGACGGCAGCACGGCGGAAAAAACGAGCGACGGAATGCTCTGCGGCACCGAGGAGGTCACGTTGACCTTCCCGCAGCCGGGATACCACCTGATCGCCTTGCCGGTCGAGCCGACGACGCCCTTCACGGCCAACAGCCTGGCCCTGGCCATCAACGCGGGCGACCCGAGCCCGGGCGTCACGCGCGTCCTCCGCTACAACGGCACCGGGTACGACGTCCACACCGTCGGGGCCGGCAGCGGGTTCGGCATCGTGGTGGGCGAAGGGTATTTCATCCGAACCACCGCGGCCGGATCCTGGACGCTGCGCGGCATCCCGCTGAACGCCGCCAGCGCCCAGCTCCAAATCCGCAACGGGTACAACTTGGTCGGCCTGCCGCGGATCCCGCTCACCCCCTATACCGCCGAGGCGGCCATCCAGGAGATCAACGCTCAAGGCGGGAACGCCACGCGCATGCTGCGCTACAACGGCACCAGCTACGAGGTACACACCGCCGGAAGCGGCTCCGGGTTCACCCTCATCAAGGGCGAGGGCTACTTCATCCGCGCCACGGTGGATTCCTGGTGGACCCTGCAACGGCCGTGAACCGCGAGGTCCGCCCTCGTGGGCGTCAGGACAACAGGCCGAGCGGGTCGTGCGCGATGGGGAGAAGCAGGCGCTGCGCGGTAGCGCCGCCTTCCAGGCGGCCTTCCCGCAAACAGCCTTCAAGACCGGCAGCCATGGACGTCGCGCCGGCAACCTCTGGCCGACGACAAAAAAAGCGCCGGCCTCGGAGGCCGGCGCTTTTCTTTCGTCTGCACGGAACGTCCGCCAGGGGTTCGATCCCACGGATATCGCAGGTTGCGCCCCACGGGCTGCAACCTGCGATTTCAAATGTCACTCACCGCTAGCCCGTCGGCAGCCAGATCACCCGCGTGTAGACCCGCTCCTGCCGCGCCTCGATGTCCTCCACCACTCGCAGCGTCGCCCGGATCGCCGGGACGATGAACGCCGGGTAGAACCGCGTCCCCGTCCCCGTCGTCTGCTGGATGTCGTTCTTGATCGGGCTGGACCCGTCGCTCGCCCCGTCCGGCTCCCCCATCGGGTTCCGCGGGCGGACGACCAGGATGTGCGCCAGGTTGGAGGGACGCAGGACGGTCGAGGGCGGTCCCGGGAACGGCCCGAGGACCTGGTTGAGCCGGTCGGGCGCGATCTGGCAGAACTGCCCGTTCAGCTTGCTCAGCGGGTTCGTCGTGTCGTTCGACAGCGCGTGCATGTACTCCAGGTTGAACGCCGTCACGTAGTAGCACAGGTCGATCGGCCCGATCGGCAGGCCCGTGGTCGCGTCCATCACCAGCGTCCCGTCCAGGTTCAGGATCTCCTTCCGCAGGATGTAGATCGGCCGGCCCCGCATGATGCGCCCGTCGATCACCTTCTGGAGGGTCTTCTGCCGCGCCCCGTCGACGTCCTGCACCACGCGGTAAAGGACTTGGACCGGGAGCAGAACGCCGTTGACCGAGGAGACCGTCCGGAACCCGATGCTGTCCACCGCCCCCGTGATGTGCCGGTTCGGGTCGGTGGGGGACATCGCGCCGGTGCCCGTGACGGGGTTGATGGCGTCGTCGCTCATCCAGAAGCGCTGGGAACCGCCGTCCATCGGGAGCATGCTGGAGAGGTCGCGCCAGAGATGGTCCAGGGCCGCGCGCGCGGAGTTCTGGATCTTGATGCGCGCCTCGCTGATCTTGACCGTCTGGACGCTCGAGTTGAAGATGAGCACCATGCTGGTGACGAGAATGATCATCAGGGCGATGGCCACCAGCAACTCGATCAGCGTGAAGCCCGCATCCCGGTGCCGTGCCCTCATGGATCCTCCTCGCAGCATTGCGTCACGCCTCCGCCCCACCCCATCGCATCCCGTCCCGCTGTTAGGGGCCGCTGATGCGCGCGGTCAAAACCCAGTAGGGGACCGTCGGGGTCCCCGTCCCGTCCACCGGGATCGTCACCGTCCCGGGGGGCCGGTCATACGCGTACCGGGAGCCCGTGGCCACGGTACCGGTCGACCGGTATTGGAGGGGCCCGCGGCCCGGGATCCGGAAGACGTAGATCGTATACTCGTACAAACCCGAGTTGCCGCCGACGGGGATCGTCGGAACCTTGCGGACGTAGAACCGGAAGCCGTAGTTGGAGTAGGTCTCGGTCGGGTCGCTCTCCATCCGGACGCTCCGCGTCGTCTCCCCGAGGTAGGGATCGTTGGCCAGGACGAAGACGTTGGCCCCGCCCGATCGGGCCGGATCCGGGTGACAGTAGGGATACTGGTTGACTTGGGAAGGGGACGGGTTGCTGTTGGCGGCCAGGGGAGTGGGCGGCAGCTCGAACTCGTACCGTCCCGTGCCCCGGTTGCCCGGGTGGAGGTCGTGGATGAGGACCACGGTCGGGGGGGGCGGCGTGGTGCCGGGCGCGGCCGCCGGGATCACCACGTTCCGGTGCGCGGCCACGAGCGCCGCATGCACGGACTCCGCCAGATTGGCGGCGATGCTGTCCCCGGTCGCCTCGGCCGTCCGCTTGATGCCGACGGGAAATATGGCGACGACGCCGACGATCCCGACGACCAGGACAACCAAGGCGATCAGGATCTCGATCAGGGTGAAACCGCCCTGCTCGCGTTGCGCCCTCATGGATCCTCCTTCGCGGGCACCCCCCGCCGTCCCGTCCGGACACCCGCCCTACGGCAGCGCGGAGGCCCCGGTACGATGATAGTACTCCATCTTCCGGATCATCCCGGTCACCGGCACGACGTCGATGTAGACCTTGTCCGGGGCGTTCGCGGAGTCCGGACCGAGCCGGACGGTGATGTCGGAACTGGTGGGAGGATCGTTGCCGCCCTCCCGGTAGCCCGTGCCGGACCAGGAGACGTCCGGGAAGACGCCGCCCGTGGACGTGTGCATCGTCACGCTGCCGTCCGGCTGAAAGGCGGCATAGGGCCCGCCGGAGGTCTGGCCGGCCACCCGGTCGAAATAGACGTTCGGGGGAAGCGGCATGCTTTCCGCGGCCGTCCCGTCGGCGGAGGTAAAGACCCGGTCGCGATTCTGATCGACATGCAGGCGCATGACGCTGGCGCCGAAATCGAAGACAAGAAAGTGCACCAGGCGGGTCGTGGAGGCCTGCTGGCGGCCGCGCGCGAAGGCGGCGGCCACGACGCGGCCCGCCTCCTTCACCGCGCTTCCCTTGAAGAAGCCGCCGACGAGGTAGATGGACGTCGAGACAACGATCAGGATAATCGCGATCACAACGAGCAACTCGATGAGCGTGAACCCTGCGGCGGCCCGGTCCCGTTTCATGGTCAGTCGACCTCCAACTTCGTCCGGAACGTCGAGATTCGACAATCCTTGCCGTCCGGGTCCTTGCCGCCGGGGAACGGGCCGTCCGAGACGATGTCGCAATGGGCGCTGTTGCCGGGGTTGGCCTGATCGTGAGCGCGGATCCCGGCGAAGGGATCACCGCCGCCGGGCGTACCCGAATAATAAAGAATACGCCGCTCCCAGTAGTCGATCAGGCACCCGTTGAACATCCGAGACTCCTCAACGGACAACAAGGGCTTCTGCACCTCGCCGCTGACGTTTCCGAGGCCCGGCATCGCCTGGGCGGAGGTGACGTTGGCGAACCCCTTGTAGATCCGGAGCGGCGAACACAGGTACTTGACGAGATTCCGCGAGGACGTGTCCGTGGCCGTATTGACGGTGCAGGTGCCAACCGGGTCCATCGGCGGGTAGTCCCGGCCGGCCCCGTAGTTCTCGCGGTAGGCAACGCAGCCGCTCTTGAGGGTCGCGATAAAAGCCTCGGTGTTGACGATCTTCGATCGCTGATAGCCTCCGACGAGGGCGACGACCAGCCAGATGAAAAGCAGCCCCACGATGGCCAGAACAACCAGCAACTCGACCAGGGTAAAGCCGCCCCGGAGCGCCGCCACGCCCGCGCCGGGGCGCCGGCGAGCACCCTCCCGGAGCCTGCCCCTCGCGTTTGCCCGGATGTCGCTCATGCATCTCCCCCTGACGAGAAGGTTCGCGCCGCGCTACCGGCTCCAGTTGTTGTTCTCGTACTCGTTCTCGGGCGCGCTCATCAGGCAGCCGAACGTCCAGAGCAGGTATGGCATGTTAGGGTGCTTCTTCCCGTCCGGGCCCGCGTTGGTGTCCTCGGCCGGGAAGGTGTAGCGAAACGGCTGCTCATGGGCGCTCAAGTACTCCCCGGTCGGGCTGATGTCCTCATCCTTGAACGTATAGTAGGTGGTGAATCGGGGCCCCTTGGACTTGAGGAGGCGGACAAAGACTTTCGTGTCGTTGATCTTGCCCGTGGGCCCCCAAGACGGGTCGCTGGGGTAGATGCCGAAATCGGACTCGTAGGCCTCGAAAGCACGCGTCAGGTCGGCGATGACGGACATACAAGAGCCGTTCTTCGCCACGCACTTGGCCTTGGCCAGGGCAGGCATGAGAAGCGCAACAAGGATGCCAATGATGGCGATAACGATCAGAAGTTCGATCAGCGTGAACCCGCGCGTGGAACGGGGTCGGCAAAACTCGATCTTCACGGCAAATCTCCTGAATGTCCGGCGGTTGCCGGATCCACCCCGCACCCATATATTATCAATCGAAAGGAGGCCCGTCAACGCGCTTTAGAGCAAAACACGTACCACGCTTCCGCAATCCCATTCCATCCACCGATCCGCCAAACCGCATCCCCCTATATCCCAATAAGTTGCAACATGCTCGCCGCCTTTTCCAACAAGACCATCCCCCCCATTCGCGGCACGTTACCCATGCGTAACGATGTTACGGACCGGTTGCACGACAAGCGGGCGAAAGATGCCATCAAAAATCTATCTCGTACTGTTTCATCTTTTCCCACAGGTTCTTCCGACTGATGCCAAGGATCTGGGCGGCCTCGCCCTTGTGCCCCTTCGTGTATTCCAGAATGCGCCGGATGTGGGCGATCTCCGCTTGACGGACCGCCGACTCCAGCGTGCCCAGCGATTTCGCCGCATCCGGCCCGGCCCCGGAGGTCACAGTCGGCTTGAACAGATGGGCCGGGTTGAGCGTCCGGTCCGACCCGGCCAATGCGATCGCCCGTTCCACCGCATGCTCCAGTTCACGCACGTTGCCCGGCCAAGCGTAGGACATCATCGACTGCAGAGTTTCCGGCTGGACGGAGAACTCTTTCCCCTTCCCGTATTTGCGGATGAAGTGCGCCACGAGGAGGGGGACGTCCTCGAGCCGCTCCCGCAGCGGCGGGACGCGGATGGTGACGACGTTCAGGCGGTAGAACAAATCTTCGCGGAACCGCTTCTCGCGGACCGCGCGGGCAAGGTCCACCTTGGTGGCGGCCACGATGCGCACGTCGACGGGGATCAACCGGCCGCCGCCCAGCCGCTCGATGGTGCGTTCCTGAAGCACGCGCAGGAACTTGACCTGGGTTTGCGGCGGGAGATCGTCGATGTCGTCGAGGAAGAGGGTGCCTCCGGCGGCGCGTTCGAAGCGCCCGGGACGCGACTCCCGGGCGTCGGTGAAAGCGCCCTTCTCGTGCCCGAAGAGCTCGTCCTCGATCAGCCCCTCGGGGAAGACGGCGCAGGAGAGCCGGACGAGAGGGCCGGTCTTCCGGACACTGTTATAGTGGATCGCCTCCGCGACCAGTTCCTTGCCCGTGCCGCTCTCCCCCTCCACCAGCACGGTGGTGTCGCCGGCGGCGACCGACTCGATGAGGGAAAAGACCTCGCGCATGGGGCGGCTCTCGCCGATGAACGGCCCGAGGGGTTGGCCGTCTTTGAGCAAGGCCCCGAGCCTCCGGCACTCCGCGCTGAGGGCGAGGTGCCGCTCCATCCGCTCCAGACGAACAACCATCTCCTCGTTGAGAAACGGCTTGGGGAGAAAGTCGTAGGCCCCCAGCTTCATCGCCTGGACGGCCAAGTCGATGCTCCCGTACGCGGTGATGAGGATGACGGGAAAGTCCGGCCGGAGCTCCCGCGCGGCCTTGAGGAGGGCCAAGCCGTCGAGGCCGGGCATGCGAAGGTCGGAGATGAGACAGTCGAAATCCCCGCCGCGCAGCAGCTCCAGGGCGGCGTGGCCATCCGCGACGGCTTCGACGGCATGCCCCGCGTCCCGGAGGGCGTCGCGAAGCGTGACGGCGATGCTCTTCTCATCCTCGGCCAGCAGGATCTTCATGGGCGGGCCCCTCCTCCGGAGCCCGCTCCGTTATAACCGGCCGAGGGCGATTTGGGAAGGATGTCGCACGACGAACCCGGCGGGCCCCGCGGCATCGTCTGCCGCGGGGCCCCGGCCCGCGCACGTCCCGAAGCCACCCGCCGCTAGGAGCGGACCAGCTCCGCCTTTCGGCGCCCGTCCTCCGCGTCCGGGCCGGCATTCGCCTGTTCGATCTGCTTGACCCGCATGCGGAACATGCGGGTGTCCTTGGATGACCATTCCGCCTTCGTGGCGGAGATCACCTTCGGATCCAGCCCCCCGGGCGCCGGTCGACGGTCGGTCGTAGCCATGCTCCCCCCCGAACAAGTAGGGACCCCGAAAACGGCCACGCCAGTCCGCGCGAGCCCTCCCGGAAACGGAGGGCTCACGCGGGCCGGAGATCCGCCAGGATGGCGTCGGCCGCGCCGGGGCGTCCGAGCCGACGGGCGGCACGCTTCATCGCACCCAGCCGTTGCGCATCTCCCAGCAGTTGTCCCAACTTGAACGGCAGCAGCTCCGGATGCCTCACCTTCACCGCCGCCCCGTACTCCACCAGCCAGTCCGCGTTCATCTCCTCCTGGCCCGGGATCGCGTTGACAACGACGAGCGGCAGCCCGCGCGCGAGACACTCGGTGACCGTCAGCCCTCCCGCCTTCGTCACCGCCACGTCGCTCGCTTCCATGTGGTCGTGAATGTTGTCGACGAAGCCAAAGAGACGGACGCGGCGCTGCGCCTTCGCCGACGCCCGCTCCAGACGCACCCGGAGCGACTCGTTCCGGCCCGCCACAACCAGAAACTGCACGGTCTCCGGAAGCGCGAGCAAGCGCGCGAGCGTCTCCTCGACGCGCCCGACCCCCAACCCGCCGCTCATCAGCAACACGGTGGGCCGGTCCGGATCGGCCCGCAGCAGGCGCGCCGCCGCCTCGCGCCCCCGGGCGCGACCGAACGCCGGGTGCACGGGAATCCCGGTCACCCGGACCCGATCCTCCGCGATCCCACGACGCACGAGCAGGTGCCGGACCTCGTCCGACCCGACGTAGTAGCGATCGACCCCGGGGTTGACCCAGAACGCATGCGCGTCGTAGTCGGTGACCACCACGGAGATCCGGCCGCGGATGACGGCCGGGGCCGCCGCCCGGCGCGGCGACGCCCGCTTCGCCACGAGCACGTGCGCCGGGAGAAAGTGCGTGCAGACGATCTCGTCGGGATCGAGCTCCAGCACGCGCCGCTCCAGCGCCCGGTAGGCAAGCCGGTCATACCGGCGAACGAGCGCCTGCGTCAGCCTCGATTGCTCGCGGTCGAGCTGCTCGTAGAGGAATCGGTAGAGGGCCGGGGCCTTGTCGACCAGGCCCCGGTAGAGGTCGGCGACCACGGCGCGCGTCGGGCGGCCGCAGAACTCGAGCGCATCGTGGTGGACGACCTGGAGGCCGTCCCCCCGCGCGCGGCCGGCGGCCTCAAGGGCCTGCCCCGCGCGCACGTGGCCGGCGCCGCCGCCGGCGGACAGGATCAGGATGCGAGCCACGCTCACGCCCCCTCCCCCTCCGGGCCGTCCGTTCTCAGGCGCCGGCCGTCCCAGATCGGCGCGTCACGGGGAATGCCGATATCGACGACCCGGATCTCCCCGCAGTGCGCCGGCCCTTCCGCCTCAAAAAATCCGCGTTTCGGGAAGGCCATCGTCGCGGTCACCGCCGCGCGAACGGCCGCGCCGAGGGGCCTCCCCGAGTCCGCGTCGAGACCGGACGGGATATCAACGGCCACCACGTCGCCCGCCGCGGCGTTGATGGCCGCGATCGCCTCCCGGAACGCCCCCTCGACGGGACGGGTCAGGCCGGTACCGAACAGGGCGTCCACGAGGCAGCCGGCCCCGCGCAACGCGTCCAGGCCGCCGGCCGCGGGCCGCATCGCGATCCGCAGGGCGCGCGCCGCCCGGTACTGGATTCCGGCATCTCCGGGCCGGTCGTACGCCGCCTCCGCCCCGGCCAAGAGCAAGGTCACGGCACAGCCGGCGTTGATCAAGTGCCGGGCGGCGGCGAAGCCGTCCCCCCCGTTGTTTCCCGGGCCGCAGACGATGCGGACGTCCCGCCCGGCGCCGCGCGCGCGGATCCGTTCGAGCACGATCTCCGCAACGCCCCGCCCCGCATTCTCCATCAACACGATCGAGGGAAGGCCGATCCGGTCGATCGCCCACCGATCGATCGCGCGCATCTCGTCTCGCGTCACGACGCGACCGGCCCACGAAGCCGCCGGGCGCCCCCAGGCCCCGGGCCCCGCATCCCGCGTCCCCCGGGCCGCATCGGTCATGGCGCCCCCTTGCCTTCCCCGGAACGTGGAGCTACTCCCGCGCGGCCGCCGGCATCGGCCGCTGCCAGCGTTTCGTCTGGGAACGCTGAAGCGGCTTTCGGTTGAGGGTCACGTGCTCGCGGCCCACCGCACGCTCGACTTCGGCCAAGAAGGCCTCGGTCGCGGAGACGGCGCAGGCCTCCCCGGCACGGATCATCACGCGATGCCCCTCGTGTCCGGTCACCTCGAAGTAAACGGGGCAGGTCCCGGGGTGGGCCAGCATCACCTGCCGGAGCCCCTCGAGACGGCCGGTCTCGAGGCCGGGGGCCTTCAGACGGATGACCACCGAGCCGGTCAGCACCTCCGTCGCCTTCTCGAGAGGAATCACCTGGTTGACGCGAAGGCTCGGCTCTTCGCGGCGCCCGTCCACGCGCGCCGCGAGAAAGACGACCGACTCCGGCACGAGAACGTCCCGGAAGGTCTCCATCTCCTGCGGGAAGACAACGGCCTCCAGCTGGCCGGTCATGTCCTGGAGCTTGAAGGCGAGCATCTTCTGCCCCTGGCTCCGCCCTTTCTTGATGAGAATGGAGCGGAAGGCGGTGGCCAGCCCGCCGACGAGGACCTCCTCGCCGTCGGGCAGTTGGCGGACTTGGCGCAGGGTGTGGCTGGAATAGGTCTTCAGGAGACGCTCGTGGCGTGCCAGGGGATGGCTGGTGATATAAAAGCCAAGGATCTCCCGCTCGGAGGCGAGCAGGTCCTCCTCGGACCAAGCGGGGACGTCCGGCAGGACGGTCTCGAGCGCGGAGGCGGAAGCCGCGGCGGGCGACGCCGGGTCTCCCCCTCCGAAGAGGGAAAGCTGGCCAAGACGTCGGTCCTGCTGGCGCCGGCTTCCGAGCCGGAGCGCGGGCTCGACCGCGGCGAAAAGGACGGCGCGCCGTTTGGCGATCGGCCCCTCCGCCAACCCATCCATCGCCCCGGCCTTGACCAGGCTCTCGAGGACCTTGCGGTCGACCGCCCGATGGTCCACCCGGTCGCAGAAGTCGGCCAGAGACCGAAAGGGTCCGCCGGCATCGCGCGCCGCGAGAACGGTCTCGACCGCTTTGTCCCCGACGTTCTTGATCGCCCCCATCCCGAAACGAATCGCCTGCCCCTCGATGGCGAAGTGGAGGTGGCTGGCATTGATGTCCGGCGGCAGCACGGGGATGCGAAGGCGCCGGCACTCCTCGATGTATTCGACGATCTTGTCCGTATTCCCCTCGTCGCACGTCATGACGGCCGCCATGTACTCGGTGGGGTGGTTGGCCTTGAGGTAGGCCGTCCGGTAGCTGACCAGGGCGTAGGCGGCGGAATGGGATTTGTTAAACCCGTAGCCGGCGAAGAACTGGATGAGCTCGAAGACCTGGGAGGCGACGTCCTTCGGGATGCCGTTCCGGACGGCTCCGCTGACGAATTGTTCGCGAAACTTGGCCAGGACTTCCGGCATCTTCTTCCCCATCGCCTTCCGGAGCACGTCGGCCTCCGTCAGGGTGAAGCCGGCGAGGCGGTTGGCGATCCGCATCACCTGCTCCTGGTAGAGGATGACGCCGTTCGTCTCGCGGAGGATCGGCTCGAGGGACGGGTGCAGATACTCGATCGGCTTGCGGCCGTGCTTGCACTCCACGTACGTGTCGACCATCCCGCTCTGGAGCGGCCCCGGGCGGAAGAGGGCCAGGACGGCCACGAGGTCATCGAAGCGGTCCGGGCGCATCTTCTGGAGCAGGTCGGTCATGCCCGCCGACTCAAGCTGGAAAAGCCCCTTCGTCTCGCCCCGTTGCAGGAGCTGGTAGGTGTTCGCGTCGTCGAGCGGGATCGCGTCGAGATCAATGCGCACGCCGCGGCTCTGCGCGATGAGCCGGAGGGCCACGTCGAGGACGGTGAGCGTCTGGAGCCCCAGGAAGTCCATCTTCAGCAGGCCGATCTTCGAGAGGGCGTCCATGTCGTACTGGGTCGTCTCTTCCGTCCCATTCACGACCAGCGGGCAGTACTCGGTGAGGGGCCGGTCGCTGATGACGACGCCCGCGGCGTGGGTCGAGGCGTGCCGGCTGACGCCCTCGAGGCGGACGGCGGCATCGAAGAGGCGGGCGACGCGGGGATCCTGTCGGCCCTCGGCCGCCAACTCGGGGTCGTTCTCGATCGACTGGCGGAGCCAGGCATCGCGATCGGCGCCCTTGACCGGCGGCATGGGGGGCACCTTCTTGGCGACGCGATCGACGGTGGGCAGATCGACCCCCATGACCCGGCCCACGTCGCGGATGGCGGCGCGCGCGGCCATCGTCCCGAAGGTGATGATCTGGGAAACGCTCTCGCGTCCGTACTTTTCCTTGACGTACTCGATGACCTCCCCGCGCCGCCACTGGCAGAAGTCGATGTCGATGTCGGGCAGCTCCTTCCGGCCGGGGTTGAGAAACCGCTCGAAGAGCAGGTCGTACTTCAGCGGGTCGAGGCTGGTGATTCCCAGGGCGTAGGCGACGAGGCTGCCGGCCGCGGAACCGCGCCCCGGCCCCACGGGGATGCCCTTCTCACGCGCAAACCGGATGAAGTCCCAGACGATCAGGAAATAGTTGACGAATCCCATCGTCTCGATGACGCCCAGCTCGAACGCAAGGCGTTCGCGAACCGCGGGCGAAGGATCGGCGTACCGCCTCCGCAGCCCCTCCTCGCAAAGCTCCCGCAGGTAGGAGGACGGCGTCTTCCCATCCGGAGGCGTAAAGGGCGGCAGGTGGCTGACGCCGAAGGGGATCTCGAGGTGGCACTGCTCCGCCGCCCGGAGCGTGTTGGTGACCGCCTCGGGCAGCTCGGCGAAGATCCGGGCCATTTCCGCCGGCGGCTTGAGGTAGTACTGGTCCGTCGGATAGCGCAGCCGGTCCGGGTCGTCGAGATGCTTGCCCGTGCTGATGCAGAGCAGCACGTCGTGGGCCGGGGCATCCTCGCGCAGCAGGTAGTGGACGTCGTTCGTGGCCACGAGGGGCATCGCGAGGCGGCGGGCCAAGTCCACCGTGCGCTGGATCAGCAGCCGCTGGTCCTCCAGCCCATGGTCCTGCAGCTCGGCGAAGACGTGGTCGGCCCCGAAGACGCGCCGGTAGAAATCGGCCAGGGCTGCGGCCTCGTCGAGGCGCCCCGCCAGCAGGTGCTCGGAAAGCTCGGAGCTGCGGCAGCCCGTCAGGCAGACAAGCCCCTCGGCATACCGCTCCAGCAGCTCCCGGTCGATCCGGGGCTTGTAGTAGAATCCCTCGCGATAGGCCAGGGTGACGAGCTTGAGCAGATTGCGATAGCCGGTTTCGTTGCGGACGAGAAGGGTCAGGTGGGTCGCGGCCTCGCGCCCCCCGTGCGCATCTTTCCGGTCGTGCCGCGAGCGGGGAGCCACGTAGACTTCGCAGCCGAGGATCGGCGTGATCCCCTCCTTGAGGGCCTTCTGGTAGAACCCGATCGCGCCGAAGAGGTTGCCATGATCGGTGAGCGCGACGGCACGCATGCCCTCGCGGCGCACCGCCTTGACAAGGGCATCGATGCGGCACGCGCCGTCCAGCAGGCTGAATTCGGAATGAACGTGGAGGTGAACGAACTCTGGTTGGCCCATGAGCCCGCCATCCCCCAACCGCCGCACGCTAGACGCGCGCGGGCGCGTCACTCGCAAAATTCTAGAAGGGCCGCGGATCGAAGTCAAACTCGAAAGCGCCGCGCCGAGCCGGCGAGCGGCGCGCCCGGCGGCGGCCCCACGTCAGGCTTGACTCGCGAGGACCGACCGGGATAATAGCCGCTTCGCATGACAACCTCCCTGCTGGACCAGCCCGTGGCTTCGTTCCTCGACGCCGTGGCGGCCCGAACGCCGACGCCCGGCGGCGGCAGCGTCTCCGCCCTGGTGGGGGCGCTGGGCGCCGCCCTCGGCGCCATGGCCGCCGCGTTCACCGAGGCCCCGGCCGGCAACGCGGCCGCCGGATTGCTGCGATCCGCCGCCGAGGCCCTTCGATCCCTCGTCGATGCCGACGCCGCCGCCTACGGCCGCGTCCACGCCGCGATGCAGCGTCCGAAGGGGACCCCGGAGGAGAAGGCGGCCCGCACCGCCGCCCTCCAAGAGGCCCTCTGCGCCGCCGCCGAGGTCCCCCTCGACGGCATGCGCCGATGCGTGGAAACCCTCGAGCAGGCCGTCTCCTTCGCCCCGGCCTGCAACAAGAACCTCGCGTCCGACTTGGCCATCGGCGCGATTCTGCTGGAGACCGCCTGCCAAGGCTGCGGGCGGAACGTCACCGCCAACCTGGACTGGATCCGGGATGGCGACTTCGTCCGACCCCGGGCCGAGGCGAGAGACCGCCTCGCGGCGCGCGCCCGGGAGCTCCGCGAGCGCCTCCTGGCAATCTGCGGTTGACCCCGAACTGCCGGCGGCTCCCGGCCCCTTGTCCCAATCGCGGTCCCTGATGATACATCCCACCCGCCGGCAACCGGTCGGCCCCCGACGCCGCCTTGCGCGCGCCCGCGCGGCCCTGGCACTGGCCGCTGCGGCCTGCACCGCCCCGTCCGGCCGCGAGCCCGCGCGCAACGAGCTATCCGACGCCCAAATCGAACAGATCCAGGAATGGACGTCGCGCGCGAGCCGGCATTTCCCCACCTACGTCGAGGCCCTCCAGAAGTTCGGCTCCCCCGACCCGGCCGCGTGGGCGGAGGGGGAGCGCATGCTGGAACTGGTGGAAAAATTGCTGGACCGGCCGGTCGAGCCGGCACTCCGCAAGTCCCTCCACGCGGAGGACCCGGTCCAGCGCGAGGCGGCCCGGAAAACGCTGGCTCGGCGCGGCGAGATCTACCGGCACTGGCTGTCGCTCCACCCGGCGCCGGAGGAGCTCTCGGCCCGGACGGACGAGGCGCGCGCCGCGGCCCGACGGGCCCGCTACGTCCGCTGGATCAAGGCCCGCGAGGCGATGCTCGCCCTCGGCGACGACGCCGCCGTGCTGCTCATGGACGCCTTCATCCGGATGCTGCCGCGCGCCACACCCGACGAGCAGATGATCCTCCGGGATGAGCTGAACGCGTGCGGGCCGCGCGTGATCCCCCTCCTCGTGGCCCTGCTCGACATCCCGCCCCGGGAAGGCTCGCTCCCGCTCCGGCATCAATGCATGATCCTTCTGGCCGGGTTCCTGGACCGGCCCGAGGCCGAGTCCGCCTTCCGCCGCTACGCGAAGTCGGAGGACATGGGGACGCGAAAGCTCGTCGCCGAGTCGATCCGCACCGCGCACCTGCAAAAGCGGACCGCCGCCCCGCGCGCGATCCTCGAGCCGATGCTGCGAGACGATCCGGCCTGGGAGGTCCGGGCCGCCGCGGCCCAGGCGCTCGGCGACATTGGACACCCGGAGGCCGCGCCGGCCCTGATCGACGTGCTCCAGCACGGCAGCCTCCCCTCCCCCGAAGACCGGGTCAGCCTGATGAAGTTCGTCGTCGGGGCCCTCGGCGCCCTCCGGGCCCGGGAGGCGGTCGAGCCGCTCGTCCGCGTGCTCGAGACCGAAACCAACCTCGACGTGCGGCGGAACGCCCTCAAGGCGCTGGCCCGCATCACCGGCGAGTACCACGCCACGCCGGCGGAGTGGCGGGAGCGACTGGCGACCCCGCCCCGACCGTAGGCGCGCCGACCCGGAGGAGACCCGGTGGACGACTGGAAGATCGAGAAGCGAAAAGGCGCCTGCGAGACCTGCGGAAAGGCTTTCGCCGTCCGGCAGGCCTTCTTCGCGGCACTGGTCGATACCGGCCCCGCGTTCGTCCGGCACGAATTCTGCGAGGCCTGCTGGCCCTCCCAGGACCCCGCCCGCTTCTTCTCCTGCTGGAAGACGTCGATGCCCGCCCCCGAAGACGGCCCGAAGCGCGCCGACGTCGAGGCCGCCGAGGACACCTTCGATCGTTTGATCCGAGAGCCGGCCCCCGATCCCGCCCGCCAGCGCCTGGCCTTCCTCCTGAGCCTCCTGCTCCTCCAACGACGCCGGCTCAAACTGCTGGAGACCGTTACGCGCGACGGCCGCGAGGTGCTCCGCTTTGAGCGCACCGAGGACCGCGCCGTCGTCGAGGTCGCCAACCCCGGCATCCCCGAGACCGAGTTGGCGTCGCTCAAGTCCGAGATGGACGCGCTGCTCCGATGAAGCCGTCTCGATCCGACGCCCGCTCCCGCCCACCGCTCACATAACCGTTGCATAACAGGCTTCGGGCTGTATCATGACGGCGTTCCGTGGCGGGCACGACGGGAGGAGGAGAAGGAGGAGAGGATATGACCGCCGGCCCGAGCGACTGGACCGACTTGAAAGTGGAGGTCAAACAGGCCGCCGACGGAATCGTGCAACTGGACTTGGCGGGCCTGCTCGACTGGGCAAACTACCGGAAAGTCGACGAGGAGCTCAAGAGGCTTTTCCGCGAGAACATCTTTCGACTCATCATCAACTTGGCGGAGGTCAAGACGATCTCCACGTCCGGGTTCGGCTGCTTCATCGCGGCCCTGCACACCGCGCAAAAGAACAACGGGAACTTGGTCTTCGTGCGCGTCCCCAAGGACCTCCAGGAGGTCTTCGACATCCTGGGGCTGACCAAGCTGCTGACCTTCGCCGAGACGGAACAGGAGGCGGTGGCGAAACTGAAACAGCCGACGGCGTGACGCGTCCCGTTCCAGGAAAGCGGGACGGCGGACAACAGCCGGCCCGCGTCACCGCGCCGAAACCGCGCCCGAAGACGGGAGTCCGCGCATCCCCCCCGACCGCCTCAGAATTTCACCTGGACGTTCTGCCGCTCTTCGGGGCTCTCGACCTGGAAGAACTCGCATCGCTTAAAGTTGAAGAGCCCGGCGACGAGGTTCGAGGGGAACTGCTCGATCTTGATGTTGTAGCCGGCCACGCTGTCGTTATAGAACTGGCGCGCGAAGGAGATCTTGTTCTCCGTGGAGGAAAGCTCCTCCATCAGCGCCTTGAAGTTCTCGTTGGCCTTGAGGTCCGGATAGTTCTCGACGACGGCCAGCAGGGCGCGCATGCCGCCCATCAGTTGCGCCTCCGCTTGGCCGAGGGCCGCCATCCCGCCCGCCCCGCCGGCCGCGCCGGCCAGCGCGCCCAGACAGGCACCCCGCGCCTTCGCCACGTTTTCCAGCAGGCCTTTCTCGTGCGCGGCGTACCCCTTGACCGTCTCGACCAGGTTGGGAATCAGGTCGTACCGCCGCTTGAGCTGCACGTCGATCTGCGACCAGGCGTTCTTCGTCTGCGTCCGCATCGAAACGAGCCGGTTGTACACCCCGATGACGGCGAACACGAGCACGACAGCGACACCGACCACGATCCAAAGAACCGGATCCATGGCAATCCTCCCCCCGTTGGAGCTCGGCGCGCGACGCGCCGCGGGAACACGGCCCGTTTCGCTGAGAATAATGCGCCGCCGTCTCCCCTGCAAGGGGAAACGGGGCCGGGCGGGCGTCTCACCGCGCCTTCGGGGCCTCGGCCCCGACGCCCTCCGGCGGACCGCCCCGCGTGACCTGATCGAACGCGCGCCCCGCCAACCTCGCGCAGGCCAGCCAGACCCCGCTGGCCGCCATCGCGACCAGCAGCAGCGGCTTGTACGCCCACGGCACCTGGCTCAACGGGAACGCGGCCAGCGTCCCCGCCACCAACAGGGAAGCCGAGGCGTCCCCGACACGAAAGCAGAAGACGTCCACCAACGCCTTCGCCTGGTACTTGACGAAGCGATCCCCGGGGACATACAGCAGTTCCTTGGCCGACTGGTTGATCGTGTAAGCGAGCCCCTCGCCGGCGGCGACCACGACGAAGGCCACGAAGAAAACCTCGTGCGAGGCCAGGGCCAGCCCACCCGCCAGCGACAACACCGGGAGAATCGAAAGCGCCGTCCCGGGCCCGCGCCGGCGCAACACAAACGGCGTCACCCCGATCTGGATGAGCACCCCGAGGCCGTTGACCGCGATGTTCTTGTTGGCCGACCAGAGCGTCTTGGCGTCCTGGTCGGCGGCGTGCAGGTTCAGCAGCCGGTAGAAGTCGAGGGTGTAGATCTTCATCGCGAAGACGCCGAGCAGCATCAGTCCGGCGATCCAGAGCACGTAGCGGGACCGAAGGAGCAGCCGCACGTCGGGAAAGACGGCCGGCAGGATGACGGCCGGACGCGAGGGGGGGGGATGGTGACGCCCCTCCACGTCCAGGCAGGCGACCAGGACCCAGGCGACGCCGAAGAGCCCCAGGGCCACCCAGAGCAGGGCCACGGCCCCGATCGGGCGAACCAAGGCAGACGCCAGCGCCGAGCCGGCCAGCGCCCCGACGGGCCCCGACAGGGCGATCAACCCGTACCAGCGCCTCCCCTCCTCCACCCAGAAGACGTCGTTGACAATCGACCAGAAGACGGCCAGCAGCAAGAGCCAGGAAAGGTTCAGGCCGACGTAGAATCCCGCGGCCGGCCCCGCCTCCCCTCCCGCCAGCAGCACCGCGCAGAGCGCGACGCCCCCCAGGAACGCCAGGAAGCCGGCATTCACCAGCAGGCGGCGCGGCAGCCGGACGGCCACCAGGTTGTAGGCGATCACGACCGCCAGGCTGCCGGCGGCGACGAGGGCGTCGAAAAGCGGCATCCGCAGAAACCCGAGCCGCTGAAGAAAGACCGCATCGCGAACCGGCTTGAGCAGGGCATAGCCCCCGATCAGGAAGAAAAAACCGGCGAAAGCCAGCCAAGCCTTCCGGCGGGCGTCGCGACCGCCGCCCGTCGCTGCGGCGAAGCCGGTCGTCACGGGGGGCGCGGTCATGGCGGCGCATCTCCCAGATCGACGTGAAGGGTCGTCCCGCCGGCCCCCGTCTCCAGCCCGAGGCGCCCCCCGTGCTCCTCCACGATCCGCCGCGTCACCGCTAAGCCGAGTCCCACCCCCCCGGGCTTCCCGCTGACGAACGGCTCGAAGATGCGGTCGCGCAGGTCCGCCGGGACGCCGGGACCGGTGTCCGCAACCGTGAGCCGGACGCCTGAACCGCGGCAAGCCGTGGCGACCGTCAGGCGGCCCCGAACCGGCATGGCCTGGATCGCGTTGAGGACCAGGTTCAGAACCACCCGACGCAACCCCCGCGGGTCCCCCATCACGCTCGGCAGCGCCCCTCGGCGCACCTCCACGACGATCCCCTGGTGGTCCGCCTGCGGCCGGACCAGGGCGAGCACCTCCTCCACCACGGCGTTGAGGTCCACCGGCTCGCGCCGGGGCGGGACCGGATTGGCCAAATCCATCAGCTCGGCCACCGCCTCCTCGATCCGGCCGATCTCGGAGCGCAGCAGATCCAGAGAGGCGCGATGCTCCGCGTCCATCTCTTCCCGCGCGTGCAGGTCGACGGTCATACGCAGGGCCGCCAGCGGGTTGCGGATCTCGTGCGCGATCCCCGCCGCCATCTGGCCCGCCACCGCCAGTTGGCCGGACCGCAGGAGATCCTCCTGGGTCCGCCGGAGTCCCTCGACCATTCGGTCGAACGCGACGGCGAGCTGGGCGACCTCGTCGCCGGGGCCGGGCGCCGGCGCGGGGGGCACGTGACGGGCGGCGTCCGACAGGGGCCGGCCGGCTTCCACCTCCCGGATCCGCTGAACCAGCCGGTCGAGGGGGCGCGTAATGCTGTGGGCGATCGCGATGCCAAGACCGGCCACCAGAACCAGCCCGCCCAGCACGACCGCCATGAGCGGGCGCCGGGCGCGCGCGATCTCCTCCTCCACCTGCGCGGCGGGATAAAATAGGATCAGGACACCGGGGGGCGAGGGGGGGGATGCGTCCAGGACGTTCTCCCCGCGCGGCAGATACGGGACGACAACAGCGAAGGTCGCGCGCCCGTTCGGGAGAAGCCAGGGCCGGACACGGGGCGCCTCCCCCTGCGGGGCCAGCTCGCCCGCCCGGTGCGCGGCCTCAACCTCCGCCCGGGCCTCCGGCTCCAGGGTGCCGCCCCAGCGGCCGAGATCGTCCCGCACGGCAACTTCCGCCCCGTAGATCCGGCGAAGCGCGTTCGCGACAAAGGCGGCGTCGCGGGGCAGGTAGGAAATAAGTCCGGCGGCGTTCGACGCCTGCGCGGCGAACTGGGCCTCCACCGCCGAGGAGACGGCCCGCATCGAGACGACCCCCGTGCCCCCGATCGCCGCAGCGAACAGCAGGCCGAAGGCAAGCACGAGCTTGTTGCGGATCGTCATGGGCGGGAATCCGCGGACAGCGTACACGGATTTCACGCCGGACACAAAGATTTCACCCGCGGCGACGTCCGTGGAGAACGCAAGGGCGTGCGCGGCGGCAGGTCACCGCTCAGTTTGTCGCCGGCTTCCCCCCGGGGGCCTCGCCGCCGGCCGGGGCGCTTCCCTGCCCCACCGCCTCCGACGGGGAATCGGCCGGAGGCCCGGGGGAACGCTTGATCGCGTCGAAATAGAGGTGGGACTCCTTCACGCGAATGACGATGTGGTTGGCGTCGGTGAACTCGCCGCGAAGGATGGCCTCCGAGAGCGGGTCCTCGATGCTGTGCTCGAGGGCGCGGCGAAGCGGACGGGCGCCGTACTCGGGGTTGTAGCCCTTCTCGATCAGGAAGGCCTTCGCCTCCGGGGTGAGCTCGAGGGAGATCCCCCGGGCGGCCATCCGCCCCTCGATCCCGCGCATCTCGATATGGATGATCTGGTTGAGGTCCTCGCGGGTCAGCGCCCGGAAGACAATCACGTCATCGAGCCGGTTGAGGAACTCCGGCCGGAAGTGCTTCTCGACCTCTTGGAGGAGCTGCCCGCGCATGGCCTCGTAGGAGGCGTCCGCGGAGGTTTTCCGGAAGCCGAGGGTCGATTGATTCTTGATGACGTCGGCGCCGATGTTCGACGTCAGGATCAGGATCGTGTTCTTGAAGTCGACGTTCCGCCCGAAGGAGTCGGTCAGGCGCCCCTCCTCCATGATCTGGAGGAGCATGTTGAAGACGTCCGTGTGGGCCTTCTCGATCTCGTCGAAGAGAACGACCGCGTAGGGACGCCGGCGAATCTTCTCGGTCAGCTGGCCGCCCTCCTCGAAACCGACGTAGCCGGGAGGGGCGCCGATGAGGCGGGAGACGTTGTGCTTCTCCATGTACTCGGACATATCGATGGAGACGAGGGCGTCCTCCGCGCCGAACATGAACTTGGCCAGCGCCTTGGCCATGAGGGTCTTGCCGCAGCCGGTGGGCCCGACAAAGATGAAGGAACCGATCGGGCGCCGCGGGTCCTTCAGGCCGGCGCGCGACCGCCGGATCGCCTTCGCGATCGCCCGGATCGCCTCGTCTTGGCTGACGACCGACCGGTGCAGCTCCTCCTCCATCTTCAGGAGCCGCTCCGCCTCCTTCTTCTCCAGCCGCGTCAGGGGGATACCGGTCATCATCGAGACCGTCTCCGCGACGACGTTCTCGTCGACGACGCCGTCCACCTCCTTGCTCGTCTCCTTCCACTCGCGGAGGCAGGTCTCCTTGCGGCGGCGAAGCTGGGTCGCCTGATCGCGAAGCTGGGCGGCCCGCTCGAAGTCCTGAACCCGGATCGCGTCGTCCTTCTCCTTGTCCAGCCGCTTGATCTCTTCCTCCAGGTCGCGGATGTCCGGCGGATGCGTCAGGGCCTGCAGCCGGATCCGCGCCCCCGCCTCGTCCATGACGTCAATCGCCTTGTCCGGCAGGTACCGCCCTGTAATGTACCGGGAGGAAAGCTCGACGCAGGACTCGAGGGCGACGTCGCTGTATTGAACCCGGTGGTGGGCCTCGTACTTGTCGCGCAGCCCCTTGAGGATCTCGAGCGCCTCCTCCTTGGTGGGCGGATCGACGAGAATGGTCTGAAAGCGGCGCTCCAGGGCCCCGTCCTTCTCGATGTACTTGCGGTACTCATCCAGCGTCGTCGCCCCGATGCACTGGATCTCGCCGCGCGACAGAGCGGGCTTCAGGACGTTGGAGGCGTCGATCGCCCCCTCCGCCCCGCCGGCCCCGACCAACGTGTGCAACTCGTCGATGAAGAGGATCGTGTGCTTCGCCCGCCTCACCTCGTTCATCACCGCCTTGATCCGCTCCTCGAACTGGCCGCGGTACTTCGTGCCGGCGACCATGAGGGCGAGGTCGAGCACCACGATCCGCTTCTCGCGCAGGATCTCGGGAACGTTCCCGGCCACGATATCCTGGGCCAGCCCTTCCACGATGGCCGTCTTCCCCACCCCCGCCTCGCCGAGCAGGACGGGGTTGTTCTTGGTCCGGCGGCTGAGGATCTGGATGACGCGCTGGATCTCCTTCCGGCGTCCGATGACCGGATCCAGCTTCTGGTCGCGGGCCAACTCCGTCAGGTCCCGCCCGAAGGCATCGAGCGCCGGCGTCTTCGACTTCGACGGCCGCGCCCCCAACTTCTCCTCCGCCTCCTGAGGCACATCCGCCCCGAGCACCTCCAGCACCTCGTCGCGAACCTCTTCCAGCTTCAGGCCGAGATTGACGAGAACCTGGGCTGCGATCCCCTCGTTCTCCTTCAGCAACCCCAGCAGCAGGTGCTCCGTCCCGATCACGTCGCTGCCGAGCTGCGTGGCCGCCTCCTGCGCCAACTCCAGGACCCGCTTGGCGCGCGGGGTGAACGGCGGCTGGCCCACCTGCACCGTCGGCGAGCCCGGCGAGACCAGCTTCTCCACCTCCAGCCGCACCTTCCGCAAATCCACGTTAAGGTTCTTCAGCACCTTCGCCGCGATCCCGCTTCCCTCCTGGACCAAGCCGAGCAAGACGTGCTCGGTGCCGATGTAGTCGTGATTGAATCGTTGCGCCTCCTGGCGCGCCAGGCTCATTACCTTCCGGGCCCGGTCCGTGAACTTGTCGAACATGCGAGGCTCCTGGGCGCCGTCCGCCGGCGTCATCGCCTACGCGGCCGGTTCAATGGATTACCAACAATTTTGGATCTCATCCTTCGTAAATTACGTTAACAAAGCCTGCCCTGTTTGTCAATGGCACGCGCCTCCATCACGTCCCCCTCCACTTTGCAGAAGACCCCAAAAGAAAGCGATCTGAAACTCGACGAATTTACAAATTCATAAGAGCAGCGGATCTTTGAAAAATTCGGCGTACTCGAGACGAACCGCCGGATTGACTCCCCCGTTTATCAATGCTAGCATGGATTCCCCGAGGTCCTGTGGCGGAGGACGCCCATGAGACGCGAACGCCAACGACCCGGCCTCGCGATGAACTCCCCCTTCCTGACCCGCGGCGAGAAGATTCGCATGGCCCTCATGGGCCTTGTCCTCCTCATCGTCCTCGGCGTCATGCTCGATCTCCGCGCCGGCTTCCGCTCCGCCCGGCAGACGCCGGCCCCCGGCGTCAATGTAAATCCCCTCTACGCCGTCCCGGCGCGCACCCCCCCTCCTCCGCCCGAGGGCGCCCTACCGACGCCCCCCCCACCCGAGGCCGAACCCCCGCCTCTGTCGGAGGACCAGGAGATCTCTTACCAGATCATCCGGGACGAGGTCCTGGAAGCTTTCGAGGACCTCAGCCCGATCAAACGGGATGGCGCATGGTGGTCGCTGGCCGCCCGGGTCAGGACCTTCGGCTACCCCGTCCTCTCCCGCCTGACCCCCTCGGGCCCGAACCTCGACCGCTGCATCCAGGAGCCCGACATGTGCCGAGGGGACGTGATCCGCTTCTCCGGGAAAACCGTCGCGGTAACCCCGATCCGCCCCCCGGCTGGCATCGTGGGGGCTTCCGACATCCAGTCGGCACGGGTCCAGGTCGAGCTTTCCTCAGGCCCGCGCGAGGTGGTGATCGACATCCCCGCCGACGCCCTTCCCTCCCCACGTTCGGAGGAAACGGCGCTGGCGGGCATTTTCATCGGGTTCCTGCCTTCGGCGGAAGTCCCGGCCGATCCCGCGAAAGGCGTCCCCTACTTCGTCGGGCTTCCGGCCGGTTCGGCCCCCGCCTCGCCTCCTGCCGGGTCGCCCCCCCCCGAAGCGCCGGCCACCCTGGCGACGCCGCCGGCGCCCCCGCCCACCCCCCTGCCCACTCCGCCCCCCCCCGCGACGGCCGTCCACTCAACCGTAGTCCGATATGAAGGGATGCTGGATCGGATCCAGCATGACGGCAAGTTCGAGCAAGACGAGGCCTACAACTATTTCATCCGGTTCATCAACACCACGGATCCGGCCGTCCTCGCCGCCCGGGCCGACCGAAACGTATCGGCCGCCACCCTTATCGCCGATCCTCGCGCGCGAAGCGGGGACATCCTCCGCGTGCGCGGCACGCTCCTCGACGTCTACCATCAGGGGCTGAGCACGAATCCGGCAAACCTTCGCGACAGTTACGTCGCGTACGTCCTGGATCGGGAGGAGAACGTCACGGTGGTCCACCTCCTCGAGATGCCCCCCCCCTATCGCGTGCGGGAGGACCTTTTCGAGGCGGATGGCATCTTCCTGAAACTGATCCACTACGAGACCCAAAAGACCACCAAGGACTTGGGGTATCGGCTGGTCCGCAAGGCGCCGCTGGTGCTGGCCCGCAGCGGCCGGATCCGACCGCTGCTGACGCCGGCCGAGACGTCGCTCGACAGCGTCCGTTTCCTGCTCGCCTTCTCCGTGGTCCTGGTCTTGATCGCCGGCGCGGCGTACGCGTGGACGCGCCGAAACGAGCGGACCGCCCGGGATCTGATCGCGGAGGCGCGCCGGCAGAAAGGGACCGTGCCCCGCTTATCTCCCCGGAACGCCCCGAACCCGGATCCCCAACCGACGGAGGCCACCGCACCGCAGACGGGCCGGGGGGAGACGCCCGCCGCGCCCAGCCCCGCCTCGGGCGAGTCGACCTCATGATGCCCGGCGTCCTGATCGTCTATCTCGCGCTGGTCGCCTCGACCCTCTATCCCCGCGGGACCGAGCCCCTCTTTTTTCATGCCGGCGTGACGCTGGCCGGGGCAGCCGGCTTGGCGTTTGCCGCCTACCGTGTCCACCGAGCAGTCGCCGCCCGATACTTGGCGGATCGCCTGCGCGACCCCAAACGTGCCGCGCGAGCTTACGAACGGGGCACGCGGGCCGGCTCGGCCCTGATCCTCGTCGGGTATCTCGCGCTGGTCTCCCTCGGCCACTGGCCGCTCTTGGTGGAAGAGCTCTTGGATCGCACGGTTCCCTTCCTCGCGTCGGAGACCGGTATGGCGGTCATCGACGCGGCAATACGGTTTCTCGCGACCGGGTTCTACCTGGCGGCCGTTCTGGCGCCCGTGCCGCTCGCGCTCGCCGCGTCGTGGATGGCCCAGCACCCGGCCGAGCGCGCGTTGCGGGGGCAGGATTTCCGGGCGGGAGCCTTCCTCCGCTTCCGGACCCGGATGCTGGCCGCCTTCGGCCTGATCCCGCCGATCCTGCTCTACGCCCTCTTCAACGCCCTCTCGGGCGTCCCGGAATGGCAGCGCGAGATGGAGGTCTACCCCTTCCTGACCTGGGCAGGCATGACCGTGCTGTTCCTGCTTCTTTCCCTCTTTTTCCCGATCCTGCTCCGGGCCGGCTTCCGCTCTCGCCCGCTCCCCCCCGGCCCCCTGCGAGAACGGCTCGACGCCTGCTGCACCCGGGCCGGATTTCGCTGCCGGGACCTTCTCCTTTGGGACACGTGCGGAACGCACCTGCTGAACGCCTTCATCGCCGGCTTGTCGCCGAGACTCCGCTACGTCTTCTTCACCGACGCGCTCGTCGATCGGCTCTCCCCCGAGGAGGTGGAGGCGGTGCTGGCGCACGAGATCGGGCACGCGGCATGCCGCCACCTCCAATGGTACGGGATCCTGACCGTCGGGTTCGTGGCGCTCTCCGCGACGGTCCTCGAAGGCGCAAGTCGCGTGTTCGGGGACAACCTCCTCCCCCAGATCCTCGCCGAGACGGCCCTCCTCGCAGCGTATTTCGGCGGGGTCCTCGGCGCGCTCTCGCGACGCTTCGAGACGGAGGCGGATCTCTACGCCGCACGGCTGGTCGGCGACCCGCTCCGGTTTGCGGCCGCCCTGCGAAAGGTGATCCACCTGAGCGGGACACCGGCCGTCCGCGGGTCGTGGCGTCATCCCAGCCCCGCACGGCGCTTGGCTTTTCTCGCCGGCGTGGCGCAATTCCCTCTGATCGAGACTCGGTTTCTCGCCGGGCTCCGCCGGCTGACGATCCTCCTGGGCGCCCTGGTGGCCGCGAGCCTCGTGGGCGCAGGCCAAGCGGCGGTCTCGGACCTCGCCGAGGCATCCGCCCGCCGCCGCCGCTTGGAGGATCGGGAGCGGGCCGCGGCGCTCTGGCGCGAGGCGGAGCGGCTGCGGCACGACGGCCGTCATGACGACGCCGTCGAGCGGCTCATGCTCGCCCGGGAGCTTGCCCCGGAGCATCCCGGCTTGCTGACCCGCCTGGGGGATGCCCTCGCCGCGGTCGGGAAGGGCGCCGAGGCTCGGGCCCTGTATGCGGCGGCGGCCGGCGCGGGGCCCCGCGATCTGCGCCTTCGCCAGTACCTCGCCGTCCGGACAAAGCCGCCGGAGGGCCGCTGACCACCGCAGCCGGGGGGAGCGGGGGCTGGATCAGACGGACAGGCCGTGGTCTTTCAGTTTCTTGTCGAGGGTCGGCCGCGAGATCCGCAGCAGCCGCGCCGCCTCGCTCTTGTTCCCCCGGGCCCTGTCGAGCGCGCGGCGGATCGTCTCGATCTCGATGGCCCGGATCCGGTCCGGCAGGGAGAGATCCGCATCGCCGGCCGCCGCCACCTGCGCGCCAGGCGCGGGGACGCGCGCCGAGGAGCCCGCCCCGGCGACGTGTTCCGGGCCGAGGACGGCGGCGTCGGACAGGACGACGGCCCGCTCGATGACGTTGCGGAGCTCGCGCACGTTGCCGGGCCAGTCGCGGGCCGCCAGGGCCGCCAGGGCCGCCGGCGAGAGCTCGCGGGGCCCGCGCCCCATGCCGGCGGAAAACCGATCCAGGAAATGCCGCGCCAGAGCCGGGATGTCCTCCCGTCGGTCCCGAAGCGGGGGCAGATCGACCGGTACGACGGCAAGGCGGAAATAGAGGTCCTGCCGGAATGTCCCCCGTCGCACGGCCTGTTCGAGGTCGCAGTTGGTCGCCGCCACGATGCGAACGTCGGCGGAGAGGACGCGAACGCCGCCGACCCGGGTGTACTTCCGCTCCTCGAGAACCCGCAACAGCTTGCTCTGGATGGCGGGAGTCATGTTCCCGACTTCGTCGAGGAAGAGCGTCCCTCCGCCGGCCAGCTCAAATTTACCGGGCTTGGCCTGGTCGGCGCCGGTAAAGGCGCCTTTCTCGTGACCGAAGAGCTCGCTCTCGAGAAGCGTCTCCGACATCGCAGAGCAATCGACGGGGAGGAAGGGCCGCGCACGCCGGGCGCTGGCGAAGTGGATCGCGCGGGCCACCAGCTCCTTCCCCGTGCCGGTCTCGCCGGTCACCAGGACGGTCGAGTCGGTCTCCGCCACGCGGCGAACGCGGTCGAGTACGAGCCGCATGAGGGGGGAGTCGCCGACCAGGGCGAGGTCTTCCTGAATGCGGCGCCGGAGCGCCACGTTCTCCTCGCGCGCCCGGGCGAAGCCGGTGACGTTCTCGAGCGCCCCCGCCGTCTGGGCGGCGACATGCGTCAGCAGCTGAAGATCGCCTTCCGTGAAGGAGGCCACCGGCCGCTGCGTGTCAACGTACAACACGCCGCGGAAGCCCGACGCCCCGATCAAGGGCGCACAGAGAAAGGCCTTGACCGTTCCGAGCGCGAGACTTTGCGAGCCCTCGTACCGCGGATCGCGCTCCGGGTTGGCGCTGAGCACCGCCTGACGCCGCGCCTGCACCTCGGCCAGCACCGTTCGCGAGATGGCGATGTGGGCCTGCGCCCCGTGCCGGCGCACCACGACCTCCGGCGACAGCTCCCCGCCCCCCGCCGGCACGAGCAGAGCCGCCCCTCGGTCCGCGTCGAAGACATCCAGCAGCAGGTCCAGCAGGCGCCGCAACAGCTCCGCCGGCTCCGCCGACGAGGTGAGGACGCGCGTCACCTCGTAGACCGCCTTCAGCCGGCGCGCCAGCAGCGGCGCGTCCGGCTCCCCCGGCGGGATCAGGGTCTCCGCCGCCCCCCCCGCCTCCGCCGCCACCACCTTCTGAATCAGCACGGTCGAGGCCGGGTTGTCGTCCGTTACGACCACGCTGGCGTCCCCTTCCGCCGCCGGCCGCACGTCGTAGGCCGGGTCGTAAACGAACACCACCGTGCCGATCCGGATCTCGTCCCCCCGCGCGAGCGCCAACTCGCGCACCCGCTGGCCATTGACGAAGACGCCGTTCCGGCTCCCCTCGTCCCGGAGCAGGTACGCCTCGCCGCGGCGGAGGAGACGGGCGTGGACGCGTGAGATGTGTGCCCCGGTGATCTGGATCGCGTTGGACGAGGAGCGCCCGATCGTCACATCCCCGTCCAACTCGAAGACGCTCCCCCGCCCCTCGCCCTGGATGATGACCATGCGCGCCATGGCGGGACTGTAACAGGGGGGGCCGCCGGGTGCAAGCCAGGACCCGACTCAAATCACCCCGGACTTTTGATCACCCGCCGAACCCCAGCGAGCAGAGGGGCCTGCATGAGACGAGGAATGCGGTATTGAAAGAATCCGGAGCATCGGGTTGGCGCGTGGATCCGGCGATCCCTTCGCCGGATTCGGCGCCTGAGGGGCGGCGCACCGGTGCCGCCCGTGATGGGAATCGGGGAAAAATCCCTGAGCGTGGGGTGCCGTGAGCGGACCCGCAGGCCCCCCGGCCTCACTTCGGCGGGATTGTCGCGGGCAGGTCCAGGTCGGGCGGGACGAGTGCGGACATGCTGCGAACGTCGCGGATCACCGTCGGCCGAACGACGACGACAATGTTCGTCGCCACTTCCTTCTCCTCGTGCCGCTTGAAGAGGTATCCCAGCAGCGGGATGTCCATCAAAAAGGGGACGCCGCTCTCCTCGGTGCTCTTCTCGAAGCGCTGGAGCCCGCCGATGACGATCTCGGCCCCATCCGGCACCTGAACCTGCGTGTCGGCACGCCGCTCGAGATAGGCGGGCACGTAATTGACCGACGAGGACGAGTAGATGGCCACGTTGCCGATGACCGTCTTCACCGACGGTTTCAAGTCCACGTCCACGACATCCTGCGTCACGAGACGCGGGGTGATCTTCAGGGTAATCCCCGTCTCAAGCCACTCGAACTTGCCCGCGATGACCGGCGGGTTCCCGACCAAATTCGCGTTCAGGTAGGGGGTTTTCTCGCCGGCGAAGATCTCCGCCGGTTTCCCGTTCTTGACCATGATCCGAGGACGCGAGAGAACCTTGGCGTAGCCCTTGTCCGACAGCAGGCGAACGATCCCGCTGAAGGACATGAAGTCGTTCTGGCTGCCGAACCCGATCGCCGCCCCTTGGTACGGCGTGGCGCCCGGTTGCATCGACCGGATGTACTCGGACGGCTGAAAACGGGCGGCGTATTCGCGGAACAGGCTGGTCGACTCGGGCGTCCGCGTGTAGACGGCCATCTCCGGGATCGGGCGCAGCGGTGTGGCGGGCGGCGTCGGGGACGTGGTGATCCCCTCCACACCGAGCTGGAGGTTGAAGTCGTTCGAAACCTCAACAATGGTCGCCTCGATCAGGATCTGCGGCTCAGGGGAATCGATCAGGCGCAAGACCGTCAGGACCCGATCGATGTTCTCTTTGACGTCCCGGATCATGAGGAGGCGGAGCGGCTCGTTCTCGATCAGTTCGCCCTTCGGCGTGATGAACTTCTGCAGCAGCGGCACGATCGTCTTCGCGTTCTCGCGCCCGACCTGGAAGAAGACCGTCACAATACCATCGCGCTCCTCCCGGAAACGCTCCACGGCCAGCGGCTCGCGCGCGGCGCCGGTCCCGTCGGCGGAAGGCGGGGTGGGCGACGGCTCCTCGGCCGGAGACGATACAACCGGCGTTGGCACCGGGATCGGGGCCGGAGGGACGGTCGTGACCGGCGGGGCGGCGGGAGGAGGCGGTGGCGGCAGGGGCGGCGCCTGCGCGCGGACCGCGCCAGCCAGGAGAACCCAGAGACCCGCCCCAAGAAGAAACCGCCGGGACGTCCGCCCCGCATCCCCCCCAGGGGCTGGCGCCGGAAGACCGATCGTCAACACGCCCCCTCTCTCCCGCGATCCGAGCGCACGCGAGACCGGCAACGGGAAGAGCCGATGCGGCCGGTCATGAGGATTGGGCTTTCTTCACTTCCTCGATGGCAGCCTCCGTCAGATCGGGGATCGCCCCCTCGGTGCGCGTCACGGCCCCCTTCTCCCCGACCAGATCATAGCCGCCGGCCCGCGCCGCTTCCTCAAGCGCGGCACGGAACTTCCGGGCTGCGCGCTCCATCAACACGTAATAGTCCGCATCGTTCCGGTCCAACTGCCGTCGCCGCACCTCCTGGTACTCGCTAATCTCGGCGTACACCTTCGCCGCTGTCACCACCGACGGGCGAGAGAACCGGTCCGCATCCCCCAGGTAGATCTTCGCCCGGTCCCGGATCTGTACATCGGAAGGCACACCGGCGCAAAACGAGGGTAAAGCCAGCACAAAAGCCAGCAGGAGCAGCGAGCGTCCCGCCGCAACGCCAGTGCACCGATGGGGTTCCGTCCGCTCTGCGAGCCTCATCCGGCGGCCTCCATACCGCTACATGTAGTATACATCGGCTGGGAAAGCAAAGATATTTTAAAAAAGGGGCCACGGAGGCCCAGGATAGGGATCATCCCCTAACCTGAATGCCACCGTGGCCCCACGCATGTCCAAGGATGTCAAAACCCGGCGTCAGGGAGCCGCGTTCGGCGCCGCGGGAGGTGCGGGGGGCGGAGAACCGCCATCCGGCGCGCCGCCGCTCCCGTGCGGACGAGGCTGTCGATCTCCTCCCCGACCGCCGAAGTGACGCGATCGGTCGCCGCGTCCACCGCCGCCTCCGCCGCGCCCGCTTCGGCCCCCCCGCCCGCCATCCCGGTCACCGCCGTGGCGCCGGCCATCGCCGCCGCGCCCGCCGCCGCCATCGCGCCGGGGGGGTCTTCCACTCCCCGCGCCGGGAGGAGCGCTTAGGGATCCGTCGGACGCCCCCTCGGGCGGCGCGGAGGGCGGCGTCCGCCCCTCGCGCTCCATCTTCGCCGCCTTGGCGCTGAACTTGTACCGCCCCTGCTCGTCGATCAGCAGGAGCTTGACCTCCAAGTCCATCCCGACCTGGACAACGTCCTCCACGCGGTCCACATACTTGTCGGACAGCTCGGAGACGTGAACCAGCCCTTCCTGCTCCCCGGGGAGGATCTTGACAAAACAGCCGTACTCCTTGATGGTGACCACCTTCGAGCGGTAGATGCGGCCGACCTGGAGTTCCTCGACGAGGCTGCGCACCCATTCCTGAGCGCGCTCGGCCAGAGCGAGATCGGTCGAGGAGATGACGACAAGCCCGTCGTCGTCCACCTCGATCGTGGCGCCCGTCTCGGTTTGGATGCGGTTGATCATCTTGCCGCCCGGACCGATCAGGGTCCCGATCTTGTCGACGGGGATCCGGAGACGAAGAATCTTGGGAGCATAGGGGGAGATGTTGGGGCGCGCGAACGGGACCGCCTCACGCATGATCTGCAGAATGCGCAGCCGGCCCTCCCGGGCCTGGGCCATCGCTTTCCGCATGACCTCGACGGAGATGCCGGCCGTCTTGATGTCCATCTGGACGGCGGTGACCCCCTGCTCGGTCCCGGCGACCTTGAAGTCCATGTCGCCGAAATGATCTTCGCTGCCCAGGATGTCGGAGAGAACGGCGACGCGGTCGCCCTCCTGGATAAGCCCCATGGCGATCCCCGCGACGGGGGCCTTGATCTTGACGCCGGCGTCCAGAAGACTCAAGGTGCCGCCGCAAACGGACGCCATCGAGGAGGATCCGTTCGACTCGAGAATGTCGGACACGATGCGGATGGTGTAGGGGAAGTCGTCCGCGGCAGGAAGAACGGGCTCCAGAGCCCGTTCCGCCAGCATGCCGTGGCCGTACTCGCGCCGTCCGGGCCCGCGCATCGGCTTGATCTCCCCCACCGAGAAGGGGGGGAAGTTGTAATGCAGCATGAACCGCTTCGAGTATTCCTCGAGAATGCCGTCCACCGTCTGCTCGTCTTCAGCCGTCCCGAGGGTGACGTTGACCAGCGCCTGGGTCTCGCCCCGCGTGAAGAGGGCAGATCCGTGAACGCGGGGCAAAATGCCCGTCTCGATCGAGATGGGCCGGATGTCGGTCATGCCCCGCCCGTCGGCGCGCCGCCCTTCGAGGGCGAACGCCCGGGAAACTTCCTTTTCGATCTTCGCGAAGGCGGACTTGACCTGGGCCACGGTCGGCTTCGCCGGATCCGGAGGGGCCTTCCCCGCCACAACATCGGCACCCACCAGCTGATCGATGACCCGGGCCCGGACCTCCTTGATCGCCTTCGCCCGCGCGTGTTTGCCGGGAGTGAAGAAAACGGCCTTCAAGGGCTCCACCGCCATCCCCCGGAGCCGTTCGACGACGGCCTGGGCGGAGGGGTGCTGCACGATCGGCAGCGGGGCGGGCGCCGCCAATTCCCGCAGCCGCACCTGCATCTCCACCAACTTGCGGATCGGGTCCTGCGCGAAGGCGATCGCGTCGATCACGATGTCCTCCGGGACTTCCCGCGCGCCGCCTTCGACCATGATGATGTGGTCGGCCGTGCCCGCCACCACAAGCTCCAGCTCGCACTGGTCGACCTCATCCACCGTCGGGTTGAGAACCAGCGTGCTGCCGATCTTGCCTACCCGGACCGCCCCGATCGGACCCGCGAACGGGATGCCGGAAACGGCCAGCGCGGCGGAGGCGGCGTTGACGGCCAGCACGTCCGGGTCGTTCTCCTGGTCGAACGACAGACACGTGGTCGCGATCTGAAGATCGTTGGCGAACCCCTCGGGAAAGAGGGGGCGAAGCGGCCGATCGATCAGCCGCATCGTCAGCGTCTCCCGCAGGGTCGGGCGCCCCTCGCGCTTGAAAAAGCCGCCCGGGAACTTGCCCGCGGAAAACGTCCGCTCCCGGTAGTCCACCGTCATCGACACAAAATCCTCGGCCAAGCCCGGCCGGGGCTCCGCCATCACCGCCGCCGCCAAGACGACGCTCTCGCCGCAAGTCGCCAGCACCGAGCCGCTGGCCTGCTTGGCCATCCGTCCCGTCTCGAAAACGAAACGGCGGCCCCCGATGGTCTCTTCCACGCGATGGATACCCATCCGACACCTCGAAGAAAGGAAAAACCGCGCACGGGGCGCGATCCGAAAAAGAGCCGCCTTCCTCTGGCGACAGACCCGTCAGGGGGATCCGGACGCCGTCGCGGCTGGAAAATCCAGGAGGGATCACGTCAGGCAGGAATCGTCGGCAGGGGGCTCAACAAGTCCCGTCAGCCACGGGGCTGGCTGGGTCCCCTGATTCCTGTCTCCCGTTCGGTCCCGGATCCAAGCCGCCGTGCGTCCGGCGTCTCCGCCCGACCCAAGACGCCGTCATCCCGCCGCGGCGGGACGCGAGGTTCACTTGCGGATGCCCAGCCGCTGGATCACGGACTGGTACCGCTTCCTGTCCTTCCGCTGCAGGTATTTCAGAAGACGCGAGCGCCGGCCCACCATCATCAACAGCCCGCGGCGCGAGGTAAAGTCCTTCCGGTGCGTCTCGAGATGCTTGCTCAGATGGTTGATGCGCTCGGTCAACAGCGCGATCTGGACTTCCGGGGACCCCGTGTCCCCGTCGTGCGTCTTGTACGTTGCGATGACTTCCTTTTTCTTCTCGGCAGCAATGGACATGACCCCACCTCGCTCGAGATGCGCGGGAAGGCAGGTCGCCCCGCTTTCCCCGCCGACGGCCGACGCAGACCGGCACGCAATGCCTCCGCCCAGGGCCGGCCAATACAGGCGAAGGAGGCGGCATTCAACAGAAGACGACCGTGGAAGTCAAGAAGATTGATCCCCCGATCCGTTCAGCGCGAACGAGCGGCCAAGCCCCAGGCTGCCGCCAAGAGGATCCCGGCCGCTGCCGCGCAGACGCCGGCCAGGGATCGCGGGCGAAATTCCTCCGTCGCCGGCGGCAATCGATCTCCCTCGGCTCCACCGCCGGAGGGACAGGCCGTCTCCGTGGCGTCGAAAAGGTTGAAGGCAGCAGACGGGACGCGCCCCCCCGCCCCCTCCACGTATACGACGCCCGGGACGTGCGCCGCGACGCCCGAAGGGCCTGCGGGGACACTCCCGTCAAACGCCCCCCCCCCCTCCCTCGCGCGCCTCGCCCCGACCTCCGCACCCCACCGGCCCGCCGGCGCGCAGGTCCGATGTCCCATCCACCCGCCCGACGGGGGCGCCCCCCCCAAGGCCGCGTCCGCAACATTCTTCCAGAAAATCGGGAAACCGGGGTCCCGGGACCATGCGGTCGCATCCGCCCCCGGATCGCCCCGCCACGCAAGGTCGAATCCGACATAGACAACGCCCCCCCCCGCCCGATCCCACCAAGCCAGCAGCGGCCCCCGGTCCCGGCTCTCCAAAATCACGCGCACCGCTCCGCCGAAACCGTCGGCCAAGCGACAGCGCTTCGCACGCCGTACCGCGATCGCGGGAAGATCCACGTGATCCGTCAGCGGCGGGGCCATCCGCCACGCCTCCACGGCCGCGGGGCCGTCTTCCTCCACCTCGAAAGGGCCCACCGGGGCCGGTGGATTCGACAGCACCACCCACGCCCCCTCCGGAAGACGCTCCGGCACGACGCCATCGAAGACCTGGAGACGCGGACCGGAACGGAACGGGACAGGTCTGCCGGGCGCTGCAGTCCGAATCTCGACGCGCAGCCCGGGAATCGACTGGAGCGCCTTGACCAACGGCCCGGGGCGCGCCACATGACAGACCGCCTGCGCCCCCTCGTCCACGCGCACCAGACGGGCGATATCATCCGCCTCCAGCGCGTCCGGCGCCGTCAGCCGGGCCCGCAGGAGGCGGGAATCCGCCCCCGGCTCGATCCCCCGGACGAGAGCCCCCTCTCCGCGGCGGTCGAGCGGAATTCGCAGAACCTCCAGCCGGCGCCAGGATGTGCCGTCCGGGGAATCCGACAGTTCGACCTCGGCCTCGCCGCCCGCCGGCCCCAAGCACGACAGAAAGACGTCGAGCCTCCCCGTCGCGGCCGGCTCGCCGGAAAAAGCCACGATCCCCGTGTTGCGAACGGCTTCGCCGACCGTTCGGATGCGACCGCCTGCCGGCTTGACCGCGGCGGCCACGTCCGGAGCCGCGTGATCCGAGACAACCCGGAGCATCCGTCCGGGCCCCGTCCCGCACTCCGCAGCCAGGAGCCGCGCGGCGCGGACGACGGCCTCCTCGCCGCACCCGGAAGGAACCAGGGAGTCCAGGTGCGCTTGCACCCCGGAAGGCGGCCCGTCGTAGCGCCGCCCCGGGCCGCTGCCGGAATGACCGGTGGCCAGGACGATCCGGTCGCCCGCGTCGGCCTGCGCGACGAGGTCCCGAACGGCCTCCCGGGCGAGATCCCATCGCGTGCGGCCGGTCCCGTCACGCGCCGCCAAGCTGGCGGAATCGTCCAGCAGGAGAAAAAGGGCGCGGGGCCGCGCACTCGGAACGCGCGCGTACGGTCCCGCCAACCCGACGACCAGAAAGGCCGCGGCAACCGCCTGGAGAATCAGCGACGCATGGAACGCCGGCCGACGCAGCTCCCGGACCGGCGGATTGCGCTCGGCGAGCCGGCCCCAGATCCGCAAGCTCGGCACCGCGCACACCTGAGGCCGCGTCCGCCAGAGCCCGAATAACAGGACCAGGGGCACAGCCAGAAGCCCCGCCAAGAGGTACGGCGACTCGAAGGACATATCGGATCTCCACGTCGGAGTCCCGGCAGGCCCGGCCCCCGGTCATTGCACCACCCCGGCCTCCCGCATCAACACCAAGACCACCTCCGTGACCGGCACGGCGCTGGAGACGCGGAGGAAAGGCGCGTGATGCCGCGCGCAGACCGCCTTCCACCGGGCGTCATCCTGCGCCAGCTGCGCGCGGTACGTCGCGCGCTCCTCCTCCCCGATGTACAGCCGGTGCCGCCGCCCGGTCTCGCTGTCGACGAGCAGCCGCTTTCCGGCAAGGACCGGATCGATCTCCTCCGGGGCCAGGATGCGAAGCACCGCGAGCTCGCATTGCAGGCCGGCCAAGTCGCGGATCGCCTCCTCCACCCCCGCGTCGTCCCAGAGGTCCGAGAGGAGGATCACGGTGGACGGGCCGTCCAGCTCCCGTCGCGCGGCCTGGAGGGCGCGGGCCAGGGATGCCGTGCCGGCGGCGGCGAGACGGTCCAACGCGCCCAGCATCGCGCCGAACGACGCGTCCCCACGGAAAACGGACGCGCCGGCCGGCCTGTCACGGACGGGGCAGATGCGCACGACGGCCGCCCCCGCGAGCGCCAGCATGCCGAGCGCCGCCGCCGCGCGAGCCGCCGCCGCCAGCTTCGAAGGCGCCCCGAAGCCCATCGAGGCGGTATCGTCCACTACCAAGTAGACACGGCGCCCCTGCTCGCGCGCGAACTGCTTCACGAAAAGACCATCCAGCCGCCCCGCCAGATTCCAGTCGATGTGCCGGAACTCATCGCCGGGCACATAGCCGCGGTGCGACTGGAACTCGATGGACTGGCCCCGGCGACGGGTCAGGACCGGGCCTTCCGGTTCGCTCGCCCCCGGCCGCCGGCACGCCAACCTCAGGCCTTCGAGCCGCCGCAGGAACTCCTCGTCGAACCAGCCGGGATTCCGTGGCAAGCCTGGCTCCTGAGAAAAGCCGTCGCACCGTCACCGACGGCGGTGCCGCGCCCTGCCAGTCACCCGGTCCCCGCCCCCCCATCGCACAAACGGGGATTCACGGGCGTGCGGCCGGAGGCTCGGTCGAGGCAGCGCAATCCGCAGCAGGGCCCGTCGGACTCCCGTCCCGGAGCGTTTCAAGGGCTTGGGCGCAATCCTCGGCGATCCGGGCCTTCAGGGCGCCCGCGTGCGCGAAAGCCATGTCGCCGCGGAGCTGGCGGACGAGCTCGATGCGCAGCGTCGCCCCATACAGGTCGCGGTCCGGCGGGAACCCGATGAAATGGACCTCCACGACCGCTCGGCCCGACGGGCCGAAGGTCGGCCGGGAACCGATGTACATCGCGCCCGGGAAAGGCCCCGCCTCCTCGTCGCCGACCGCGCCTCCCCCCCGCGGCCGCTCCCATCCCCGGATGGCGTAGACGCCGGACGGGGGCAGCACGAGCCCGCGACAATCCAGGTTGGCAGTGGGGAACCCCAGTTGGCGCCCCCGCCGATCTCCCGTCACGACGGGACCGACCAAGCAGACCGGCCGCCGCATCATCGCGCGCGCGCCGGCCAAGTCGCCCCGCGCGATCGCCTCCCGAAGCCGCGAGCTCTTCACGGGCCGGCCGTCCAGCAGGCAGGGGTCGGACGAGCGGACCGGGATGCCGTCCGGCGCCGCCAGCGCCCGGAGCTCCGGCCCCGCCCCCGAGCCCCGATGGCCGAAGCGCGCGTCATAGCCGATCAGAATCCCGCCCGCGCCGAGCCGGCCCTTGAGCAGATCCACGTAGAAGCGCTCGGGAGAGAGTTCCGAGAACGGGCCGTCGAAGGGGATCACGATCACCGTATCAATGCCGCAACGGGCGATCAAGCGGACCCGCTCCGCGACGGGCATCACCAACGGGATCTCCACCTGCCGGAGGAATGCCTGGGGATGAGGGTCGAACGTCAGGACCACGGACTCCGCGCCCGACTCCCGGGCCCAGGCCGAGAGGCCATGGAGCACGGCTTGGTGGCCGAGATGGATCCCGTCGTACACCCCCCAGGTCACGCGGGTGGAACGGGGCGGGTGCGAGGGGAAGGAATCCCATCCGACGTGAATGGCCATGTCCCAGTCAGTGGTCGTCAGCCGCTAGGGGGCGGCTTCGGCGAAACGCGCCTCGAGATCCCGCAGCATGGCCAAGTTCATCCGGCGGTCCGCCGGCGACATGCGGTCGGACAGCAGGATCCCGTCCAGGTGGTCGATCTCGTGCTGCAGCACGCGGGCGTGAAGCCCCTCGGCCTCGACCGTCACGGGCTCCCCTTCGGGCGTCTTCGCCTCCATCCGCACCCAGGCCGAGCGGCGGATCTGCGCCCGGACGCCGGGAAAGCTCAGGCAGCCTTCCTCGCCATCCTCCACGCCCCGCCGCGCCGTGATGCGCGGATCGATGTAGGCCCGGACCTCCTCGGTCTGCCCCGGCGTGCCGACCACGATCAGGCGCTTCGGGATGCCCACTTGGGGGGCCGCCAACCCGATGCCGCCGTGCTCCCGCATCAAGGCGGCCATACGGGTCGCCGTCTCCGCAATCTCGGGAGTCGGCTCCCCCACGGGGCGCGCGCTCTCACGCAAGAGCGGGTTGGGATACCGCAGGATCTCCATCCGCCGTGTCTCCGAAGCGCGACTGGCTCTGAAATTAACCTACCGGAAACCCCCCGGCGATGCCAGCGGTTTCTTGACTGCCCCATGCCCCCCCCCTATAATCGCGCATTCTCATCCCCATAACCCGCGGAGGCGGGAATCCATGAGCGAAGACACCCTGAAGAAACTGTACGACCGCGGCAAGGAAGCGTTCGCCAAGCGAAACTACGACTACGCCATCGACCTCTTCCGCCAGATTCTCGCCCTGGACCTCAACCACGTGGATGCGCGCAAGGCCTTGCGCATCTGCGAGATGAAGAAATACGAGGAGATCGGCTACCCCTCGAAGTTCTCGACCCTGCCTCTCGCCGGGAAGAGCGAGGCGCAGCTCCGGATGCAAAAGACGCCGGATAAGATCGCCGAGGTCTGCGAAAACCACCTGGCAAAGGATCCGAGAAGCGTTCGGTTCCGCCTGGCCTTGGCCCATGCCCTGCTCGACGGCAAGCACCTCGAAGGGGCCATCGCCGAGTTGGAGATGGCCCGCGAGATCCAGCCGGACAATGCCGAGATCCTCGGATCCCTCGGCCGCGCCTACACCCAGAAGGGGATGATCGCCGAGGCGCGCGCCTGCCTCAACCGGGCCTGCCAGCTGAAGCCCGACGACCGGCTCCTCTTCAAGGCCCGCAACGACCTCGAGGCCATCGCCACCATGGCCAAGGGCTACGAGAAGGAGAGTTACAAGGACGCGCTGAAGGACAAGGATCAAGCCGCCCGACTGGAGCAGGATCAGCACATCAAGATCGACAACGAACAGATCGCCAGCTCCTCTCAGGACCTCGACCGGCAGATCGCCGCCGCCGCCTCGGAGCGGGAGAAGGTCAAGCTCTTGAAGAAGAAGGGCGAGATGCTCGAGGTCGCCGGCGATCTTGCCGCGGCCCAGACCGCCTACCAGAGCGCCTTGGCCATCGACAAGGCGGACTCGGTGCTCAAGGACAAGGTCGAGAACATCCAGATCAAGAAGATGGAGGCGAGCCTCGCCGCACTCAAGGAGAAGGCCGACGCGGGCGACGCCGCGGCCGCCGCCCAGCTCAAGTCGGCGCGCGCGGAGAAGCTGAAGTTCGAGCTCGTCGCCTGGGAACGCCGCGTCAAGGACCGCCCGACCGACATCGTCGCCCACTTCGAGTACGGCAAGCGCCTCTACGCCTCCGCGATGATCGACAAGGCGATCGCCGAGTTCCAGATGACCGTCAAGGACCCCAAGCACAAGATCGATTCCTACCTTTATCTCGGGATGGCCTTCCGGTATCGGAAGCTCCACGATGTCGCCGCCTCCCAGTTCCAGAAGGCGCTCGAGTCCGGCGAGCTCGTCCAAGAGAAAGAGCTCTCCATCCGCTACGAGCTGGCCAAGACCCTCGAGCCGGTCAGCCCGCAAAAGGCGCTGGACGAGTACAAGCGAATCATGGAACAGGACATCAACTACAAGGACGTCATGGCCCGCATCTCCGAGCTGCAGGGCAAGCTCGGCGGCGGGGACGACGCGGGGGGGGAGCCGCCCCCCATGCCGGAATGAGTGCCGGGCCGACACGACGGGCTTGATTTCCAGCGGGAAATCTGCTCTTCTTTGCGGCCTTGACAGGTGCCTCGAATCAGGAATCCCGCGATGGCCCATTCCCGTTCCGCCTGGAAGCGCGTTCGCCAGAACGAGCGGCGCCGATTGCACAACCGCAACTCCCGATCCCGCCTCCGCACGGAGATGAAGAAACTGCTCGCCCTCATCAAGGCCGGAGACGCCGCAAAGGCGGCCGGCCAGTTCCGCTTGACCGGGAAACTGCTGGACAAGGCGGCCGGCGCCGGCATCGTCCACGCCAACAACGCCGCCCGCCACAAATCCCGTTTCGCCGCCGCCATCGCCCGCATCGCAGCCAAGCCGGCTGCCGGCCCGACGGCCTGACGTCGCCCGCACGCAAGCGCTTTCCCGGCGGCGGCCCCCCGCCGCCGGTTTTTTTGTCGATCCAGCGGACGCCCGGAAAGGCCGATCCCCATGCCGCATCGCCCCGTCAAGGACCTCGCCGAGGGCGAGTCCGTCCAGGACGTCTACCTCCTCATCGAGAAGGAGATGCGTCAGGGGGCCCAGGGCCCCTACCTCCATCTCGTCGTCGGCGACAAGTCCGGCCGCATCACCGGCCGCCTCTGGGAAGCAAACCGGAGGATCTTCGAAGCCCTCCCCGACGACGGCCTCGTCCAGGTCACCGCCCAGGTCCGCTCCTTCCGAGGCCAGCCCCAACTCAACGTCTCTCGTATCGTTCCCGCGCCCGGCCACGCCGATCCCGCCGACTTCCTCCCCGCCACCGCCCACGATGTCAAGGCCCTCTGGGGCACCCTCCGCGAGACCCTCCGCACGATCAACGATCCCGGCCTGCGGAAGCTGACGGAGGCGATCCTCGACGATCCGGAGATCGCCCGGCGCCTTCGCCAGGCCCCCGCCGCCGTCACCCACCACCACGCCTGGGTCGGGGGTCTCCTCGAGCACGTCGTCGGCCTCGTCCGCCTGGCCGGGGCGATCCTCCCCCTCTACCCCAACCTGGACCGGGATCTCCTCCTGGCGGGGATCCTGCTCCACGACCTGGGGAAGATCGAGGAACTGAGCGTGGGGGGCGCGTTCCGCTACACGGACGCGGGGAAGCTCGTGGGCCACATCGGCCTGGGGCTCGCGCTGCTCGAACGGAAAGCGGCGGAGATCGGCGGGCTGCCGGCCCCGCTCCTCGACCAGCTCCGCCACCTGATCGCCAGCCACCACGGCCAGCACGAGTGGGGCGCGCTCACCCTCCCCGCCACCCGCGAGGCCATCGCGCTGCATTACCTCGACAACCTCGACGCCAAGCTCAGCGCCGTCGAGGCGCTCCTGGCCAACGCCGCCGACCTCCCCGGCAACTGGACCGAGTACGTCAAGACCTTCGACCGCGCTATCTACAAGGGCGACAAGACGGGCGAGCCGATGACGCCCGGGAATCCGTAGCGGACGCCGGCAGGCACGGGCCCCTCGCCTCCGGGGCCCTCGGCGGATCCGAACGCCCTCGGTGTGCGGGGCGAGCCCGGGCCCCGGGTCCGCCGATCCCGCCTACACCAGCTTCTCCAGATCCACCTGAAGCCCCAGCCGCTTCCGCTCCCGCTGCAGGATCGGCGCCACTTCCGCCTCCAGAAACTCGTCAACCTGCTCCGGCGCCCGGCCGACGTAGCGCCGCGCGTCGACAATCCGGTCGAACGACCCGATCCTCGCGAACGCCGGCTCCTTCCGTAACGCGTCCAGCAACGGGTTCGGCTTCCCCAAACGCACCGCCGCGGCCGCCTCCATCGCATGACGGCGGACCACCTCATGCAGCGCCTGCCGGTCTCCGCCCGCTTTCACCCCCGCCATGATCAGATTCTCCGTCGCCATGAACGGCAGTTCGTCCGCCGCATGCCGGGCGATCACGTCCCGGTTCACGACCAGGTTCCGCGTCAGCGCCAGCATCAGCACCAGCACCGCGTCCGTCGCCAGAAACGCCTCCGGCATGTAGATCCGCTTCCCCGCCGAATCGTCCAACGTCCGCTCGAACCACTGCGTCGCCGCCGTCATCGCCGCCCCCGACCACTGCGCCAGCACGTAACGGCTCAGCGACGTGATCCGCTCCGCCCGGGTCGGGTTCCGCTTGTACGCCATGGCCGACGAGCCGACCTGGTCCTTGCCAAACGGCTCCTCCACCTCGTGGAGGTGCTGCAGCAGCCGCAGATCGGTGCTGAACTTCGCCGCCGACTGGGCGATCCCGGCCAGCACGTCAAGCACCTGGGCGTCCGTTTTTCGCGAGTAGGTCTGCCCGGAGACACGCACGACCCCCGGGAAACCGAGGGCCTTGGCAACCATCTCGTCGAGCCGCCGGACCTTCTCCGAGTCCCCGTTGAAGAGGGCCAGAAAGCTCGCCTGCGTTCCCGTCGCCCCCTTCGCCCCGAGCCCCCGGATCCGAGAGAGCCGGTGGTCGAGCGCGTCGAGGTCGGAGACGAGGTCCTGGATCCAGAGGCAGGCCCGCTTGCCGACCGTCGTCAGTTGCGCCGCCTGGAAGTGGGTGAAGGCAAGGCACGGCATCGCTCGGTGCCGCTTCGCGAACCGCGCCAGGGCATCGATCACGTTGAGCAGCTTCTCCCGCAGCAACAGGAGCCCCTCGCGGATCTGCAGAAGGTCCGTGTTGTCGGTCACGAAGGCGCTCGTCGCCCCGAGGTGGATGATCGGCTTCGCCTCCGGACACTGGTCCCCGTAGGCCCGGATGTGGGCCATGACATCGTGCTTCGTCTTTCGCTCGTGCTCCGCGGCGGCCTCGCGGTTCAGCTTCCGCTCGAACGCCTTCAGCTCGGCGATCTGCTTCGGCGTGATCGCCAGGCCCAGCTTCCGCTGCGACTCCGCCAGCGCGATCCAGATGCGCCGCCACGTCGTGTACTTGCGCTGCGCCGAGAAGACCTCGAGCATCGCCCGGCTCGCATACCGCTCCGCCAGCGGGTTCGTGTAGACATCGTCCGGAAGCCCCTCGACGCCGATCGCGATCGTCTTGGCCATGCGCCTGGTTCCCTCGACTGGTATCCCGGATCGCCGCTTCAATTCTCGGCGGTCATCGCCCCCGCATCGCCTGCGTCCGCCTCCCGGGGCGCTTGGCGTGCATCGTCCTCACCGAACCGCCGCCTCCACGATCGCCCCCGACTCGATTCGCACCACCCCGTAATGCCCCTCCCGCAACGGCCCCGGGTTCACCACCCAGGCTCCCTCCCAAGACTCCGCGCATCGCGACTCGTGGATGTGGCCGCAGGCGCAGAGAACGGGCCGGCAGGCCCGCACGGCGTCCCGCACCGCCGTGCTCCCGACATGCGTCCCGCCCCCGGCCATGTCGGCCGGGGATCCCAGGGGAGGCTGGTGAACCAGCAGAACCACCGGTATGCCCGCCGGGACGCCGCGCCGGGCCGACTCCAGACGATCCGCCAGGACCTCTTCCGTCCGCTCGTTCGGCGTCCGCCCCGGGCACGGGATCGAGCCGCCGGCCCCGATGAAGGCGATGCCATGCCGCACCTCGCACCGCCCGTCCAGCCCGAGCCCGCTCCGCTCCAGCCACGCCGCCGCTTCCGGCCGGTCGCAGTTCCCGGGCACCGCCAGGACGGCGGGGTTGATCCGGCGGACGGCGCCGACGACCTCCGCCGCGGCCGCCTCGCGCCCGAAGTGGGTGAGGTCTCCCGCGAGCAGAACCACGTCGGCCCCGGCGACCGCCGGCGCGAGCGCGTCCAGCGCGGTCACGTCTCCGTGCAGATCCGACAGCACGACCAGCTTCATCGGGGCGCTCCGATCGCAACGGCAGTCGGCCCGGTCCGCCCGCCCAGACGCCACAGGTTGACCGCATTCACCCCGGCGTGCGCGACGGTCACGCCGACGATCCCGCCGGCACGGTCGGCGGCCCACCCGAACAGAAGACCGAGCGCGGTCGCCAGGATCGTCCACGGCACCCAGGCGCGCGCCACGGAAACGTGCAGGAGCCCGAAAGCGACGCCGGCCGCCGCCCACCCGATCGCGCCCTGCAAGGCCCCGCGGAAAAAAAGCTCTTCAGCGACCCCGCTGGCCACGGCGAGAACGACGGCCCCGGACAGCGGCATCGAGCCGAGCGCCTCGCGCAACTCGCCTTCCATCGCACGGTACCATCCGAAGGCGCGCGAGCCGACCGCCGACAGCCCCACCAGACCGGCCGCCGCCCCCGCGCCCCACACCGCGCCGCGCCACCCGTCACCCGCCAGCGCGAGCAGCCCGCCGACGCCCGATCGCCACGCGATCCACGCGGCGCCCGCGGCGGCCAGCCCGGCGTAGAGACCGATCAGGACCCCGAGTCGCCGCCATCCGCCCGGGAGCTCGCGCCCCCGGACGCCGGCCCTCCGCCCCGCCCTACCGACGCCCCCGCCGCTCGAAAGACTCATAAGCCTCGACGATGGCCTGCACCAGCGGGTGCCGGACGATGTCCTCCTTCCCGAGATAGCAGAACGCGATCCCCCGGATGTCCCGCAAGAACCCCTTCACCTCGACAAGGCCCGAGCTGCGGCCCGACGGCAGGTCGATCTGGGTCACGTCGCCGGTCACGACGATCTTCGACCGGAGTCCCATGCGCGTGAGGAACATCTTCATCTGCTCACCGGACGTGTTTTGCGCCTCGTCGAGAATGATGAACGCGTCGTCCAGCGTCCGGCCCCGCATGTAGGCCAGCGGGCAAATCTCCACGACCTCCGCCTCCAGGAGCCTCCGCAGCTGGCCGAACTCGAGCAGGCTGTTGAGGGCGTCGTACATCGGGCGGAGATAGGGGTTGACCTTGGCCTGGACATCGCCGGGCAAGAAACCGAGCCGTTCGCCGGCCTCGATCGCGGGCCGGACGAGCACGAGGCGCCGGACGCGGCCCGAGCGCAGGTTCTCGAGGGCCTGAGCGACGGCCAGGAACGTCTTCCCCGTCCCGGCCGGCCCGACCGCAAAGACGATATCGTGCTCCCGCATCGCCTCGGTGTAACGGGCCTGGCCGGGGGTCTTCGGCTCGGCGGCGCGCAAAAGCGGCACCTCGGGCCGCTTCGGAGCCGTCCGCCCCTCGCGGTCCGCCCCCTCCGCGGACGCGCCCAGCATCGCCGTGACGCGGCTGGCCGAGACCTCCTGCCCCTCGCGCAGCGAGGCGAGCAATCCGGCGACGACCCGATAGGCCCGATCCACCGAGCGACGCTCCCCGCGGATTCGCAGCTGGCCGTCTCGGGCCACGATCGTCACGCCCGCCGCCTCCCGGATGCGCCGGAGATGCTGGTCGTTCACCCCCAGCAGCGCCTGCGCCTCATCGCGGCTTTTCAGCGCGATTGTCTTTTCCACACGGCCTCCGGTTGATGGCCCGTTTTCGCCCGCTGCTTCCAGCCGGGTCACGGAACGCCCGCAAAGAGCCAGGCCTCCCCCCCGCACCGCAGGAACAGGTAGGCCACGGGAACGCTGACCAGGAACCCGTCGATCATGTCCAGCACGCCGCCGAACTGCGGCAGGAGGAAAGCCGAATCCTTCACATCGGCCCACCGCTTGACCGCCGATTCCGCCAGGTCGCCGAGCTGGCCTGCGGCCGCGCAGAGGGAGGAAAAGACGACAGCCCCCGCCCCCGGCACCCATCCCGCCGGCATCGCCAGCGCCATCGCCCCGACGCCCGCCGCCGAACCCGCCACCAGCCCAACCACCGCCCCCTCCCACGTCTTCTTTGGGCTGACGCGCGGCGCCATCGGATGCCGTCCGAAAAAGGTGCCGGCCAGGTAGGCCGCGCTGTCCGAAACCTTGTTCGACGCCACGAGGATCCAGACGACCGCCGTCCCCGCCTCGTCGGGGCGGTACCGCGGCATCAGCTCGAAGAAAAGGGCCATCGGCCCCCAGACGTAGAGCACGCCGAGGGCCGTCATCCCGAGATCCGCGGGCGTGCGTCGGCCGGGCGCCAGGACAAGCCCCGCCAGCAAAGCGACCCCGGCCGCACACCAGAGCAGAAGCGGACCGGCCTGGGCGTCCAGAATCCCGAGCAGGTCGTCGATCGGCTGGAGACCCGCCGCCCCGAAGACGCGGAACCGGTTGGCCGCCTGGGACAGGATCAGGAGCACGGCCAAGGGAACCGCCAAGCCACCCGACACGTGAAACCCCCTCCCCCGCGCGAGCGCAGCAAGCTCACGGAGCGCAAACCCCGTCGCCGCGGCGATCAGGAGGGTCATCCCGAGCCGGTGGTGCGCCACGTGGTCCCAGGCCAGCAGGGCGGCGGCCCCTCCGCCGAGGCAGGGCCCCAGCACCAAGCGAACGGCGATCGTGCGGCGCCGGCCTCCGCGATCCGCCGCGTCGCCGGGTGCCGGCGGGCTTGGAATGCGTGTCAACGTGCGCGCGGGCCACGGGACATCGACCCGCCCCCTGGAATCGGGACGCGTGCGTCAAGTCGGTCGGGGCGACGCCGTCCCTGGCAGGATGCCTCCGAACCGGCGCTGGCGGACCCCGTACGCGCGCAGCGCCTCGTGCAGGTGTTCCTTGCGAAAATCGGGCCAGCAAACCGGCGTGACGAAAAGCTCCGCGTAGGACGCCTCCCACAGGAGGAAGTTCGAGAGCCGCATCTCTCCCGCCGTTCGAATGATCAGGTCGGGATCCGGCATGCGGGGGTCGTACAGGTACCGCGCGAACCGCTCCTCGGTGAGGTCGTCGATGCGGGTCCGGCCGGCCGCGACGTCCCGGGCGAAGGACCGGGCGGCGTCCACGATCTCCGTCCGCCCCCCGTAGTTCAAGGCCAGGCAGAGAATCATCCCGCCGTTTCCCGCGCTCATCGCCCGGAGTCGCGCGATCTCCGCCTGGACGTCCTCCGGCAGCTCCTCGAGCCGTCCGATCGCGGCGAACCGGATGCGGTTTGTCATGATCTCCCGGCGCTCCCGGACCAGGTAGCGCTTCAGGAGCGCCATCAGGAAACGAACCTCCTGCGGCGGCCGCTTCCAGTTCTCGCGCGAAAAGGAGTAAAGCGTCAATTGGCCGATCCCGAGCCGGGCGCATTCCCGGGTGATCTCGCGGACCGTCTTCGCCCCCGCCTCGTGGCCCGCCCGGCGCGGCAGGCCCTTCCGCTCGGCCCAGCGGCCGTTGCCATCCATGATCATCGCGATGTGGCGCGGCAGCGCCACGCCGTCCAGCTTGGTCATCGACACGATCGTCCTCCCTTCCGCCTGCGCCGGGCGCTTACCGACACGCGTCGACCACGATCGTCTCTTCGCGGTCCTTTCCGACCGAGACCATTTCCAGCCGCACCCCCAACTGCCGCGTCAGCGACTCGAGGTACCGCCGCGCGGCGACGGGCAGGTCGCGATAGCGGCGCGCGCCCCGGATCGAGGTCCGCCAGCCCGGATGGGAGGTCAGCACGGGCTTCGCCTCGGCCAGCGTTCGGATGTCGGCCGGGAACGTGGTCAGCCGGCGGCCGCGCACGCGGTAGGCCGTGCAAACGGGGATCTCGGCCAAGTCGTCGAGCACGTCGAGTTTCGTGACGGCAAAGGCATCGATGCCGTTCACCAGAACCGCATGGCGCACGGCGACGGCGTCGAACCAGCCGCAGCGGCGGGGCCGGCCGGTCGTCGCCCCGTATTCGCCGCCTCGCTCCCGGAGCCGATCCCCCTCCGGGCCCGTCAACTCGGTCGGGAAAGGACCGCTGCCGACGCGCGTGGTATAGGCCTTCACGACGCCGAGAACGCATCCGATGCGCTTCGGCGGCAGGCCGGTCCCGGCCGAGACGCCGCAGGCATCGGCGTTTGATGAGGTCACGAACGGGTAGGTTCCGAAGTCGAGGTCAAGCAGGGTGCCCTGGGCCCCTTCGAAGAGGATCCGCTTCCCCCGCGCAGCCTGCGCGTTGAGCAACTCCACCGTGTCGGCGACGAAAGGACGCATCCGGCGGGCCCATGCAAGATATCGCTCGGCGATGGCCTCCGCGCGCAGCGGGGGGTGGCCGTAGAGTGCCCGGAGGATCCGGTTCTTCTCCGCCAAGGCGCGGGCCAGACGCTCCCGGAAATAGGACGGATGGTAGAGATCGCCCACTCGAATCCCGATCCGCGCCGCCTTGTCCGCGTAGCAGGGGCCGATCCCCCGGTTCGTCGTCCCGATCTTCGCCTCCCCCTGCCCTTCTTCCCCCAGCCGGTCCAGCAGCTTGTGGTACGGCATCACCAGATGGGCGCGGTTGCTCACCGCCAGGTTCCGCCCGACAGCCACCCCCTTCCCGCGCAGCTCATCCACCTCCGCCAGCAGCTGCTCGGGATCGAGAACGACCCCGTTTCCAATGACGTTCAGGCGTCCCGGGTGCAGGATGCCCGAGGGGATGAGATGCAGCACAAATTTCTGCCCCCGCACGACGACCGTGTGTCCCGCGTTTCCCCCTCCCTGGTACCGCACGACGACATCGGATCGCTCCGCCAGCCAATCGACGATCTTTCCCTTCCCCTCGTCCCCCCACTGCACGCCGATCACGCAGATGCCGCCGGTCGGTTTCATGGCGCTCGATCTCTCGCCGGATCCCAAGACCCATCCCTCCCGCCCCCCCCGCGCGCCCGTCCGGTCGTGTCGGGTACGCGAAGCAGAACGGGGCGCCCGGGGGGCGCTCCGTACGGGAACAGGACCGCTCGCAACGGGATCTCCACCGTGCACGGAGCTCCCGTCGCGACCGGTCATTCGACCGACCGCCACGACTCGGTCGCCTCCCGGCCCGGAGGCGCCGCCGGGCCGATGTCCGATCCGCGGATCCGCCCGCTCTCGTCCACGACGAAGGTCGTGATCCCGTCCTGCCCGTAAACGGCGGGCGAGGCGACGGCGTGCCAACTCGAGGGCGAATCCACCGTGATCGCGAACCGGTATCCGTTCCGCAGCCCCGCGACCAGCCCGGGGTCGATGATGAGCCGCCGCCCGGAGGGCCCCAGCTCGGCCATCGTGGCGTAGGTGCCGTACGTCAGCCGGTGCTCGAACTGCGCCTGGTGAATGACTCGCAGGGACTTGATCGCCGAGACCTCGTTGGCCGCGGCTTGGCTGCGCCGGAAGAGCGGGATCGCCACCGACGCCAGGATGGCGATCAGCACGAAGACAATCAGCACCTCCAGCAGCGTGAACCCGCCGGCCGGGGCACGCGTCGAGACGCCCGGACCGGCCCGCAGAATCGCGCGCGGTTGGGTCATGCGCCAGATGCCTCGCCCGACCGCCGCGCTTGCGGCCCCGGGCGAGCCCCTCCCCCCCTAGGCCTGAGTTGTCTGCCCGCCCTCTCCGGATGGCGGCTCCGTCTTTCCCGACGTCACGCGATAGAGCAGGTTCTTGGTCTCCTCCCCCGGCGGCTCGACGCGCAGCAGGTCGTCCATCAGTTTCCCGATCTCGGCGATCAGCCGGTCGCCGCCCGGAGCGGCCTGCACGGCGGGCACCGCCTGCTGCCACAGCATCCGGAGGGCTTCCAGACGCTCCCGGCGCTGCCGGAGATCCACGATCATCCGGTTCATCCCCTCGGCCACGTCTTTCAGGTAGTCCCGCTTCCGCAGCCGCACATCGAACCCGTAATCCCCCTTCGATACCCGGTCCAGGCACTTGCGAATCCGGTAGGCGGGTCCCGCGACCCGGTGCGACAACAGCAACAGGAGACAACCGAGGAAGACGGTCACACAGATGACGAAAAGCCCCCCCATCTTCATGAGGAAAGCGAGGTGGCCCAGGATGACCTCCGAGGCCAAGCCCCGCTCCGTCGCCCGCCCGCCCCAGTACAGGACAAGCGCATTCACGCCGACGAAGCCCAGCGTCATGAGGATCCAGGTCGTCATGTACCGGTACTGGTATTCCCGGTCGATGACGTACGTCGTGCGGCGGTAGGTCCGCGCCGTGTCCGCGCTCATGCCCGTCCTCCCGACTGGATCCCCGCATCCCGGCTACGGCCCCCCCCTACCATACCTCGCCCGTAAGGAAAAAGCGAGATCGGGATCTCACCCCCGCCGCGCCTCCTCCATCATTCGGGTGAACCGGACAAAGAGATGGCTGGCGTCGTGCGGTCCCGGCGAGGCCTCGGGATGATACTGGACGGAGAAGACCGGCAGCGCCGTGTGGCGCAGCCCCTCCACCGTCCCGTCGTTGAGATTCCGGTGCGTCACCTCGACGTCCCGCCCTTCCAGGGAGGCCGGGTCTACCGCGAAGCCGTGGTTCTGGCTCGTGATCTCGACCCGACCCGTCGCCAGGTCCTTCACGGGATGGTTGGCGCCGTGGTGGCCGAACTTGAGCTTGAAGGTTCGTCCGCCGCACGCGATCGAGAGGATCTGGTGGCCGAGGCAGATCCCGAAGATCGGGGCGCGCCCGAGAACCTCGCGCACGCACTCGACGGCGTAGGTCACCGCCGCGGGATCACCGGGGCCGTTCGAGAGGAAGATCCCGTCCGGCTTGAAGTCGAGAAGCTCGTGCGCCGTCGTCCGACCGGGGAAGACCGTCACGTCGCAGCCCGCGCGCACGAGGCAGCGTAGGATATTGCGCTTCAGGCCGAAGTCCACGCAGGCCACGCGGAAGCGCGGGCGCACGTCCCCGGTCTGCATCAGGGCGTCCCCGCGCAGGACCTCCGTCCAACGCTGGGCCGTCCGGCACGTCACCTCCGGCACCAGGTCCAGCCCCTCCATCGGGGGAATGACGCGGGCCTTCCGAACCAGGCTGGCGTCGTCGAGATCCGTCGACGAGATCACCCCGCGCAGCGCGCCCCGCTCCCGGAGCCGCTTCGTCACCGCCCGGGTATCCACTCCCGTGATCCCCACGATCCGGCTGCGCCGCAGGTAAGCGTCCAGGTCCTCCGTCGATCGAAAGTTGCTCCGGATCCGGCTTGCCTCGCGGACGACGAAGCCCTCAACCCACGGCCGGGAGTGCTCGACGTCCTCCGGGTTGACGCCGTAGTTCCCGATCAGGGGATACGTCATCGTGACGATCTGCCCCTTATAGGAGGGATCGGTCAGGATCTCCTGATAGCCGGTCATGGCGGTGTTGAACACGACTTCTCCCGCCTTCTCGCCGGGGTGGCCGAAGGCCTCGCCCGCCAGCACCGTCCCGTCCTCGAGCCCTAATTTCGCGCGCATGGAAAAGTCCGCTCCGTTGAATGAAGGCCGTCGCGCCCGGAACCTACTCCTTCGCGCCGTCCGGCGCCGGGCTCCCGACCACCACCGTCGTCAGGCATGCGGGGTCGAGGTGGCGCTTCGCGGCGCGCGCCACGTCCTCCCGCGTCACCGACGCGATCCGGGACGGATACGTCTGCAGGTAGTCGAGCCCCAGGCCGTGCCGCTCCGCCTCGACCAGATGCCCGGCCAGAGAAACCGCGGTCTCGTAATCGAAGACGCAGCTGCCGAGCAGGTAGGCCTTCGCCTCCGCGACCTCGTCTTCGGTCGGACCTTCCGCGACGAACTGCGCCAGGAGCGCCTGCACCTCGGCCAGCGCCTGCTCCCGGTTCTCGTGCCGCGTTCCCACATAGACCGCGAAGACACCCGGCTCGACCGCGGCGGGACGCGTGATCGTCCCGTAGACCTGGTAGGCCAGCCCCAGCTCGTCCCGGATCCGACGCGAAAGCCGGTCGGTGAACCCCGCCCCCATCCCCAGCACGTTGTCCATCACCAGCAGGGCCGGGTAGTCCGGGTCGTTCCGGCGGATGCCGAGGTGTCCGACCATCAGGTGCGCCTGGGCGCTCGCGAGGGGCCGCTCCTCCCGCCGAGGCGCCGTCTGGCGGGCGATCGGCGGCGCCGCCGCGCTCGCCGGCGCGCCCGAATCCGCCCATCCCCCGAACCGGCGCCGGACGCGGGCCAGCAACGACGCCTCATCCTCGTCGCCCACCACCGCCACCACCGTGTTTCGAGGCCGGTAGCACGCGGCATGGTAACGCACCGCGTCCTCCCGGGTCAGGGCCTGCACGGTCCGCGCGTAGCCGAGCACCGGCCGGTGGTACGGGTGCGACCCGTAAACGGCCTCGCGAAAAAGCTTCCGGGCCACCAACGCCGGCTGATCGTCCTCCCCGGCGATATCCGAGAGCGTCTGCTCCCGCACCCGGTCGAAAGCCTCCGCGGGAAAGACGGGATGCGCCAGGACGTCGGCCGCCACGTCGAGCAGGAGGTCGGCATCCGCCATCAGGACCCGCCCGGATAGGCCGTCCGGCGACGACTCGAGGCTTCCGCCGACGAAGGCGATCGCCTCCTCGATCTCGGGCCCCGTCCGCGTTTCGGTCCCCTCCCGCAGCAACTCGCCGACGATCCGCGCAATGCCGGCCTGCGCCTCCGGCTCGCGAAGCAGGCCGGCGTCGACAAAGGCCCGCATCGCAAAGACCGGCGTGCCGGGCCGGCGCAGCGCCAGGGCCGTCAGCCCGTTGGGGAGCACCTCGCGCCGCGCGGGCGGCAACCGGAACGTCACGCCCGCCCCGCCGGACCCGCCGGGGCCCGCGACCGCTCGATGCGAAGTCCCGCCGTTCCCCGCCGCGCCGCCCCCCCCGCCCGGGCCGCCGGCCCGAGCCCGGGACCGGCCCGTCACGCGGACCGCGTCGCGGAAGCAGCGCGCCGAGGCGGCCCGCACGTCCTCGGCCGTCACCCGCCGCACCTTCTCGAGATAGGTGTCGATGTACGCGCTGTCGCCCAACGCCTCGAACTGCCCGAGCGCCGATGCCACCCCGTGCGCCGTCTCCTTCGAGAAAAGGAACTGGGCCACGACCTGGTTCCGGGCCTTCTCCAGCTCGCGCGCGGGGACCGGCTCGGCCGCCAGCCGAGCCGTCTCCTCCCCGATCGCGCGCTCGACGCCGGCAAAGGGCTTGCCGGGCAGCAGCTCCGCGGAGACCGAGAAGACTCCCGCGGTCCGCCGCGTGTCCGCCCAGCAACCCACGTCCGAGACCAGCCGATCGGCTTCGACGAGCCGCCGATACAGGCGGGAGCTGCGCCCCTCGCCCAGCAGCGCCGCCGCCACATCAAGCGCGGCATCGTCCGACGCACGGAAGGCGACAGACGGCCATGCCATCAGCAGGCGGTCGAGGTTGTGCGAAGTCTCGATGACGACCTCCCGGTCGGCGGGCGGTGCGCCGGGCGCCTCGGCGCGCGCAGGCAGCGCCGGACCGCGCGGGACCGGCCCGAATGCCGCGCGCACCCGATCCAACGCCGTCGCCGTGTCGAAATCCCCCGCCAGAACCAGGACGGCGTTGTTCGGGGCGTACCAGCGGCCGTAGTAGGCCGCCATCCGGTCGCGCGTCAGCGCCTCCAGGTCCTGCCGCCATCCCAGCACGGGGTGCCCGTACGGGTGGCCGGGGAAAAGCCTCCGCTCCACCTCCTGCTCCAGGCGAGACCAGGGGGTATCGAGCGATCGCTGGATCTCCTCGACCACCACCTCGCGCTCCGATCGGAACTCCCGCTCATCAAGCAGGCACCCCCGCATCCGGCTCGCCTCGATCGCGAGCGCCACCTCCCAGCGATCGGAGGCGAAATCGAAGAAATAGGCGGTGCAGTCCTTGGACGTGAAGGCGTTGTTCCGGCCCCCGTTCCGCTGCGTGATCTTGTCGATCTCGGACTTCCCGTACCGATCCGTCCCCTTGAACATCATATGCTCGAGAAAATGCGACACGCCGGTCTCGCCCGCCGCCTCGTCGGCCGAGCCGACCCGGTACCAGACCATCACCGTCACGACCGGCGCCTCGTGCATCTCCCGCATCAGGACCGTCAGGCCGTTGTCGAGCACTGCCCGCGTGACCCCGGCGGAGAAACGGACCTCGGCGGAGGCCGCGCCGCCCGAAGGCGACGCGCCGGGGCGGGCCCCGCGACAGCCCGTCTGGGCCGCGACCGCCAAGGCGGCCGCCGGGATAAGAAGGCGCATCAGCATTCCTCCGGTACACGTCGGAGACGGGAACATGTTGCGGGTCCCGACGCCTGCGTCAATGCGGTCCGCTATCGCCGCGGCCGCCCCCCGCCGGATCCGCCCGGCCCACGCGACCGCGGCCCGCCGCCCTTGGAACCGTGACCGCCCGGCGACCGGAAGCCGCCGCCCGGACGCGGCCCGCCTCCCAATCGCGATTCCCCGCCCCGGAAACGCCCGCCGCCAGCCGCACGATATCCGCCCCCGGGCTTCGCCCCGCCGCCAGCTCCCGGTCCCCGGTCGGGCCTCGCGCCGCGGCCCCCAAACCGCGGCGCCCCCGACGACCGCCGGAACCCGCCGCCCGGACGATCCATGGCGCCTCTCCCGCGAGACTCGAAGGCGGACGCGCGGGAATCTCCCGGGCGCCCCGCCTTCGTGAAGCGGGGCGGTCGCCCAAAGGCAGTCCGACCCGGGCCCCGGTCCCGTCCCGCGAAGCCCCGCGTCGGCCGGAATCCGCCCGAGCCGCGAGGGCCGCGCGTCAAACGATCGCCCGGGGACTCGCCGGGCGCCACGCCCCGCTCGGCTTCCGGCACTCCCGGGGAAGGCTCCCGACGCCGCGGCCCCGGCGGGAACCCGCCCGTGTCGCGGCCGGCCGCCGCCCGCAAGGCATCCACCTCCGCCGGCGCGAGCGGACGGCAGGCCCCGGAGGCCAGATCGCCCAGCTCCACCGGGCCGACGCGAATCCGCTTGAGTCGCTCCACCGGATGCCCGACTTTCGCAAAGACCCGGCGGATCTCCCGGTTCATCCCCTCCGCGATCGTGACCTCGACCACGGAAAACTCGCGCGTGCGCTTCTTGACGAGAAGGCGGGCGCCGCCGGTCCGCCCCTCGGACAGCCAGACCCCCCGCTGCACCCGGTCGATCGCCTCCGTTCCCAGCTCCCCCCGGACGACGACGTGGTAGGTCTTCGGGATACCGTACCGCGGGTGCGTCAACAGGTTGCACAGCGCTCCATCGTTCGTGACGATCAGCAACCCCTCGGAGTCCTCGTCGAGACGGCCGACCGAGTAGACGCGCTCTCCACCCTTCGGCAGCAAGTCGAGCACGGTCCGCCTGCCTTGCGGATCCCGGTTCGTGCAGACCACCCCGATCGGCTTATTGACGGCGAAATAGACGGGGCGCTCCGCCCGAACGGGCCGGCCGTCGCACGTGATGACGGCCGTCTCCGGGTCGACTCGCGTACCCAGTTCTCGAACGACGGCGCCGCCCACGGTGACCCGCCCTTCGGTGATGAGCGTCTCGCAGGCGCGCCGTGAGCCGAACCCCGCACGGGCCAGGACCTTTTGCAGTCGCTCCATCATGGCGTGTTTCCTGACGGATTCAAGGCCCGCCCGGGTCGATCGGCCCCCGGACAAGGCATAGTGTCATCCCGAGGGGAAGCTCATCGGGTCGAGAGCAACGGGAGGAAAACGGCCGGAAGGCCGACGTATGATAACAACCACGCATGCGGTTTCAAGCCAAAAACTCCGCCCCCCATCCTGCGATCCCTGCGTTACGTTTCGCCGCTCGACACGCCACCCGCCACGATCCGCCCCCTCACCTCCTTCACCACCTCCCCCATCGCCGTCCACTCGAACCGCTCCAGCAGGGCATCCAGCTTTCCCCGCAAGGCGCCCAGCCGGACATAATGGGCCGCACCCCGGAACAGAGGCAGCCGGATCCGGGGCTGCCCCGGGTCCATCTCCCACGGGTGCACGCAGAGCACCGCCGGGACGCCGGAATGGTTCAAGGCCGCGATCCGCCTCGCCACGAAGCGCCCCGGGAGCAGCCGCACCGCCGTCCCGTTCCCGAGCGGTCCGTGCACGACGTCCGAGCCGAACGTCGACAACGGCATCTCGACCACCGGCCCGCGCGCCGTCTTCACCACGTGCGGCCGCCGGGCCAACCCGTTCCCAACGCCCAAGCGGAGGGGCAGATAACTGGAATCATAATCGAAGGCATGTGCAGCAAGGATCTCGAACGCCCACGGCGTCCGACGCGTCAGGCTCCACTCCGGCGCACGGTACCCCCGGATCGGCGCGGGAGCCAGACGCCCGACGGATTCCATCCCCCGCACCAAGTCGGACTCGAAGCGCTCCGGCCCCTGATCGTCCGCACGCTCATGGCTATGCCCATGAAGACCGATCTCATGTCCGGCGGACGCGATATCGGAAACGGCCCCGGGAGTCCGCTCCGCGACAAAGCCCAGGACGAAGAATGTCGCACGGACGCGGCGGGCCTCGAAGAGACGGAGAAGACGCTCGAGCGAGGGGCGCAGGCGCGACTCGAGACGGTTCCAGGTCGCGCGGGGCACGTACCGCTCCGCCCGACAGACCTGGAACCACTCTTCCACGTCGACCGTCAGGGCATTCCGCATTCGGCCTCAGGAAGATCGTCCGCTCAACGCCAGAGCAGCCTCCGGAACTCGTGACGGGTCACCATCGGACCCGCCGCCAGCGCGGCCCCAACCACGGCGAACCAGTCGCCGTCTCCCCAGTCGTCGAACCGCAGACGCCAGCCGCCCCATCGAAAGAAGTCGAGGTCGAAACGGCCCTGGCGCAGCCGAGCGAGAAAGGCAAGCAGGTCTCCCGGCAGCAGCCAGCGGGCCTGGATCCCCTCGGGATAACCGGGAGCCTCCACGGCCTCCCCCAGCGACCACCGGACAAGCAGGGACGCAAAGTCCACGCCCGACTCGATCGCCAGATGGAGCGAGCCGGCAAAGCGCGGGTTCACCTCGAGAAGACGGAACCGGCCGTCGCGCAAGTCCCGCTTGAACTCGACATGCGCCACGCCCCACCAGCCCGCGGCACGCAGCAAGCGGACGGCCGCCGCCGTCTCGGCGGGGGCGTGAAGGCTCTCCCGCCATGTCCCGGCACCCCCCGTCACCGGGTACTCCCTGAGGCGCCGGTGGGCGAAGGCACCGCGGACAACGCCCTCCGGGTCGAGAAACAGCGTCACACACCTCGCCTCCCCACCGGCCGGCAGGCGCTCCTGGATCAGGGGCCCGGGAAAACGCGCGTGCACCGACGCCCAGACCCCCGCCAGATTCTCCGGCCGATCGACGTACCGGAGCCCGTAGGCGCCGGTGCTCACGCGGGGCTTGACGACGACGGGAAACCGGAGCGCGGCGGCCGCTTGGACGGGGTCGCCCCCCGCCGGCACGGACACCGTCCGAGGCACCGGCACACCGGCGAACAACGCCAGTCCGGCCAGGTTCCCCTTGTCCCGCAGCCGCTCGATCAGAGACCGGTCCGGGAAAGGGAGGCGCGCCCATCGCTCCAGGCGCTCGCGGGCCCCAAGAACCACCAACAGCGTCTCCTCCTCCATCGGAAGCAAGACATCGCAGCGGTGCCTCCGGAGGGCCCCCTCCAGGACTCGGAGAAAGGCCTCGGGCGACTCGCGGGGCGGCGGATAGACGAACCACGCGTGAGCCCGCCGGGAGAAGAGGGCCGGGGCGAAGCGGGTACTCTCGCCGACGATGACCTCGAAGCCCGCCCGGTGCAGTCCTCGGACTGCCGCGAGCGCCTTCCGCTGCATCCCGTCGGTCACGAGTACCCGGCCACGGGCCGCGCCCATCTCCTCACCATAGCCTCTGGTGTCGGGCAAGGTCAACGGGGATTCCCCACCTCAAAGTTACCCCGAACGTTCTAATCGCCCAATAAATCACCGCGAGAGGAATCCAACGCTTCGGGTTGACGCGCGGATCCGGTGAGCCTTCAGCCGAATTCGGTGACAAGAGGCGGCACGCCCGTGCCGCCCGTGACCGGCTAACAGCCTGAGGGGCGGCACGTCTGTGCCGCCCCCGATCGGTTAACCGGTGGAAGTGCAAAGCGGGGGGGAGAGGAAAGGGGGCACAGGATTGAGGCAATGTTACGTAAAGTAACACCGCACGACGGGAGCGCCGAGGGCCGGATTTGTCCTAACTTCTTTCGGTTTGGCGACTTGCGTTGAACCTGAAAGTGTGGCACGGAATTTGCTTATACACCCTTTGCCGTTGCTCCGCTCCCCCGGCGGAGTGGGAAAGGGCTGCGCCGGGGGGCGCGGGGCGCGGCAAAACACCGGCCGGTCAGGGTCGTGGGGCACTCCCGGCGCGCGCGGCGCGCCGCGGGAGATAGGGAGAGGGTGTGTCCCGTCCCCCCTCCGCGCCCGACCCCTGATGGGGGCGGGGTGTCGGCGGGGAAAACGGCATGATGGATGCCGTTCGTAATGGTCTTGGACGCGCCGAAGAGGGCTTTCCAGCCGAAAGTGCTGGGTAACTTGATGGATCTCTCCGCGACCTGTCCGCCGTTCTCCTTTTGCCTTTTCCACGCGGCCCTGATACGATCGCGACCCATGCGGTGGCACGCCATCCTCTCTCTCCTCGCCCTCCTCGCAGAGGCCGGACCGGTGTCTGCGGCCCCTCCTCCGTTTACCCGAGCCCGGCTCCTCCGATCCGCCGCAGTCGACGAGATCCGCCTCGAGGATCTCACCGGAGACGGCCGCCCCGACATCCTCGTTCAGCAGTCCCCCGGCCGCGAACTCGCCCTCTTCGTCCAGCGCACCGACGGAACGTTCCCTTACAAACCGGACCGGCGACTCCGCCTCCCCGATACCCTCTTCGCCTGGTGCCTCGCCGCCCTCGGGCCGCCCGGCGCGAAGGCCCCGCGCCGCGTCTGCGGGCTCACTCCCGACGGGATCCTCGCCTTCCCTCCCCTCGACGGCCCCGAGGCTCCTCCGGTCGAACTCATCCTCTTCCCCACCGCCTTCGCCGGGCGCAATCGCCAGACCCCGGTCTTCGCCGAGTTTCTCCAAGACCTCGACGCCGACGGCGACGTCGACGCCCTCGTGCCGCAAAGCGACGGGCTCTGCGTCTTCCGCCAGACCGCCCCGGGCGTGTTCGCCCTCGACCAGCAGATCCCCCTGGAGCTCGGGTCGATCCAGCCGACGTGGGGGACTGGCCTCGGCCGTGTCGTCACCGTCTGCGCCACGCCCCGCGTCATGACCGCCGACCTGCTCGGTCGCGGCAGCCCCCAGATCCTCCTCTATGCCCAGGACACCCTTTCTGTCCACGCCATCGGATCGGACGGACGCTTCGGCTGGCTCCCGGACGTCGAGATCGCGCTCCGCGGACGCAAGTCCCGACGCCGATTCAGCCTCATCCAATATCAGTTGCCGCCGTCCGTGCTCGACCTGAACGGAGACGGCGCGCTCGACATTCTGCACGTCGTCGCAGGCCGCGGCGAGGCCCACCTCTTCCTCGGCGCCCCCGGCAGCCGGAGCGTCTTTCCCACCGTCGGGAAGCCCCGTCCCCCCGACGACACCAAGAAGATCGACGGCTACATCCCCAACTACTGGGTCCGGGACCTTGACGGCGACGGCCGGCAGGACCTCCTCCTCTCCACCGTCGGGAAGCTCACCGTCATCGGCGGACTCCAGATCTTCCTGACCCGGCAGGTCGATATCCAGCTGATGGCCTTCCTCAACCGCCCCGGCGGCCGATACCCGCGGGAGCCCGACTTCGTCCGCGCCTTCACCGTCCCCCTCTCCATGTACGCCACCCGCGACGAGCTGGAAATCGACACGCCGTTCTTTCCGTGCGTGGACGGGGACTTCAACCGGGACGGACGAAAGGACCTTGTCATCAAGCACGCGCCCACCGCCCTGGCCGTCTATCCCGGGACTCCGCACGGCGTCTTCGGAGAGGCCCCGATCGTCGAGCTTCCCATCGACGCCCTGTACGACAAGACCACCGTCCAGGTCGCCGACCTCAACGGCGACGGGGTCTCCGACCTCGTCCTCCACCACGTCGACTGGGACACGATGTTCCACGACGTGGAGATCTTCCTTTCCCGCTAGAGGTTGACCCGCAACCCGCGTACGGGTACGCTACCCGCTTTCGTCGATCCCGGAGACGGAGCCCCCATGGACGGCCCCCGCAGCACCGGACGGAAGCGTCCCGGATTCGCCACCCTCTCCGTCCATGCCGGCGAGGACCGCCGGCGGTATGCCGACGCCATCACCACGCCCATCGTCCAGAGCGCCACTTACGTCTTCAAGGATTCCCGCGAGGTCGAGGCTTATACCCAACACGGCAAGGCCCGCTTCGAATACGGCCGCTACGGCAACCCGACTGAGCAGGTCGCCCAGCGCCGCCTGTCCGCGCTCGAGGGGGCCGAGGACTGCGTCCTCTTCGCCTCCGGCATGAGCGCGATCGTCACCACCATCCTCGCCCTCGTCAAGCGCGGCGACCACCTCGTCATCACCGACGACGCCTACAAGAAAACCCTCGAGTTCTGCTCCCAGTACCTTCAGCGCTTCGGGGTCGGCTGCACCATCGTCCCCTTCGGCGACTATGCCGCCCTGGACCGGGCCATCCGGCGATCCACCCGCTTCGTCTTCTCGGAGTCCCCCACCAACCCTTACCTCAACATATCCGACCTGCGCAAGTTGGCCGCCATCGCCCGCAGGCACCGCGTCCTGACCGTCGTCGACAGCACCTTCGCCACCCCCATCAACCAGCGCCCCCTGGAATGGGGCATCGATCTCGTCATTCACAGCGCCACCAAATACCTCGCGGGTCACAACGACATCTTGGCGGGCGCCGTGCTCGGCCGACACGCCCTCATCGAGCCGATCCGCGTCCTCCACAAGGCCTTCGGCGGCGTCATCGACGCCCATTGTTGCTACCTGCTCCTTCGCGGGCTGAAGACGCTCCCGCTCCGCGTCCACCGCCAGAACGAGACCGCCCTGGCCGTCGCCCGACATCTCGAGCGGCACCCCCGCATCCAGCGGGTCTACTACCCGGGGCTTCCCAGCCACCCCCATCACGCGATCGCGCGGGAGCAGATGAGCGGCTTCGGCGGCGTCGTCTCCTTCGATATCCGGGGCGATCTCGCCGCCGCCCGCCGCTTCATGGACCGCCTCCGGCTCTGCTCCATCGCCCCAAGCCTTGGCGGCGTGGAGACCCTGATCACCCACCCCGCCACCGTCACGTACTACCGCGAGACCCGCCGGCAGCGCTATGCGCTCGGCATCACCGACACCCTCTTCCGCCTGGCGGTGGGCGTCGAGGACGCCGGCGACATCCTCGACGATCTGGACCAGGCGCTCGAGCGATCCGCCCGGCGATGACCGCAACCCGCTGATCGACGCGCTGGCGCGACGCACACAATCCGACGAGGACCGCGCGTAACATGAAATCCATCATCATCATCGGCGACGGCATGTCCGACCGGCCCGTCGCCCGCCTCGGCGGGAAAACCCCCCTTCAGGTCGCGCGAAAGCCCGCCATCGACCGCATCGCCCGCGAAGGCCGCTGCGGACTCTTCCGCAACATCCGGCCCGGCGACGACAACGGCTCCGCGCTCGCCAACCTGGCCGTCCTCGGCTACGACCCCGCCGCCTGCTACCAGGGCCGCGCCGTCCTCGAGGCCGCCAACATGGGCGTCGCGCTCGGGCCCGACGACGTCGCCCTCCGGTGCAACCTCCTCCACGTCACCGGCGACGGGCGCATCAAAAACCACTCCGCCGGCCACATCGGCACCGCAGAGGCCGCGCAACTGATCGCCGCCCTGGAGCGCGACCTCGGCGGCGCGCGCGGCTCGCAACCGGTCACCTTCCACGCCGGCGTCAGTTACCGCCACCTGCTCGTCCTCCGCGGCGCGTGGGCCGACACCGCCCTCGCCTGCGCCGAGCCCCACGACCATGTCGGGGAGAAGGTCGAGGACCTCTTCCCGCGCGCGACCGCCCCGGCCGCGAAGGCGTCCGAGGTGCGACTCCGCGACCTCTACCGGCAAGCCCTCCCGATCCTGGCCGCCCACCCCGTCAACCGCGCCCGCTCCGGCGCCGGCCGCGACACCGCCAACGCCATCTGGCCCTGGTCCCCCGGCCGCAAGCCGGCGATGCAGACCTTCCAGGAGCGCTTCGGCATCCGCGGGGCCGTCATCTCCGCCGTCGATCTCATCAACGGCCTCGGCCGCTACGCCGGCATGGACGTCGTCCGCGTCCCCGGCGCCACCGGCCTCTGGGACACGAACTACGAGGGCAAGGCCGATGCGGCCCTCGCGGCCCTCGACGACCACGACCTCGTCTACGTCCACGTCGAGGCCTCCGACGAGGCCGCCCACGCCTGCGACCTGGATCTGAAGATCAAGTGCATCGAGATGCTCGACGCCCGCCTGGTCGCGCGGATCCTCGACGGCCTCGCGTCGCGGCGATGCGAGGCGACGGTGGCCGTCCTTCCCGACCATCCGACCCCGGTCGAGACCGGCAAGCACGCCAGCGATCCCGTGCCGGTGGCGATCCGGGACCCGAGGCGCCCCCCCGATGCGGTGGCCGTTTACGACGAAATCTCGGTGAAGGCGGGGGCGCTGGGAATGCTCGAAGGGGACGCCTTCATCCGGCTCGCGTTGGGCCGATCCTGATGCCGGGGAAACCCCGGACGCCGGCCCCCGGTCGGGGCAAGGTGTGCGTCGCCGGATCGTTTTGATTTTACAAGACAAGACATGGTCACCACCCGCACCCTCCGGCTTTCCACCCGCGGAGACGCCCACGTCCTGGACATCACGCGGGAGGTCGCCAAGGCCCTGTCGGAGACCGGACTCCGGGACGGGATCGTCGCCCTCTTCTGCCCCGGCTCGACGGGCGGGCTGACGACGATCGAGTTCGAGGACGGCGCCGTGCAGGACCTGCGGGCCGTCTTCGAGCGGCTTGCCCCGAAGAACGCCCCCTACGCGCACGAGGCCGCCTGGCACGACGGGAACGGCCACAGCCATGTCCGAGCCTCCCTCCTCGGCCCGTCCCTCACCGTCCCCTTCTCCGCCGGCGCCCTCGCGCTGGGCACGTGGCAGCAGATCATCTTCGTCGATTTCGACAACCGGCCGCGCCAGCGAAACGTCATATTGCAGTTCATCGGAGAATGAGCCCGCTCCGGCCCCCGGCGGCTCCGAGCCCCCATCCGCCTCCCCATGACCGCTTCCCTTCGCTTCGTCCTCGGCGCGACAGACCCCGCCTCCCGGGCCCGGACCGGCGTCCTGACCACCCCCCACGGCCAGGTCTCCACCCCCGCCTTCATGCCCGTCGGCACCCTGGCGACCGTCAAGGCCCTCACCCCCGCCCAGTTGGAGGAACTCGGCGCCGACATCCTCCTCTGCAACGCCTTCCACCTCGCGCTCCGCCCCGGCGACGACGTGGTCGAGAAGCTGGGCGGCCTCCACCGCTTCACCGGCTGGCACCGCCCGATCCTCACCGACAGCGGCGGCTTCCAGATCTTCTCCCTCGGCGCCTTGACGCGCATCACCGAGGAGGCCGCGGAGTTCAAGTCCCCCTACGACGGCGCCCCGCTGGTCTTATCCCCCGAGCGCGCGATCGCGATCCAAGAGCGGCTCGGCGCCGATGTCATCATGCCGCTCGACGAGCCGGTCCCGAACCCTTGCGACCGCGAGCGGGCGGCGGACGCGATGGCGCGCACGCACCGCTGGGCCGGCCGGTGCCTCGCCGCGCGCACCCGCTCCGACCAGGCCCTCTTCGGCATCGTCCAGGGCTCCCTCTACCCGGATCTCCGGAAGGCCTCCGCGGAGACGCTCGTGGCGATGGGCTTCGACGGCTACTCGATCGGGGGCCTCAGCGTCGGCGAGAAACCGGAGGCGATGTGGGCGATGCTCGACGCGACAACCCCGCACCTGCCCGCCGATAAGCCGCGTTACCTCATGGGCGTCGGGACGCCGCGGGACCTCGTTGAATCCGTCGCGCGGGGCATCGACCTCTTCGACTGCGTCCTCCCCACACGCCTCGGCCGCACGGGTTGGGGCATCACGGCAGCGGGGCCGCTCAAGCTCAAGCAGCTCGCACACCGGGAAGACCCCGCTCCCCTCGACCCGGCCTGTCCGTGCGCCACCTGCCGCCGATTCTCGCGCGCCTACTTGAGGCATCTTTTCAGGTCGAAGGAGATTCTCGGCCTCACTCTCGTCACCTATCACAATGTCTTTTTCTACCTTCAGCTCATGCGCACGATCCGCGATGCGATCCGGATGGGGACCTTCGGGGCGCTGCTGGCCCGGGTTAGGGCCATGCCGGGAATGTCGCTCTTGCGGGGTGAGAACGAATGCCCGCCGGAATAAGCGGGGGGCCCCTGGCGCGCCCTCCGGGAGAACGCTCGGCCCTGTCTCGCGGCGGCGCCCGCGTCCCCTGGCGTTGCCAACGGGCGAGGCCGGAACGACAAGATATGCACGGCACGCTCCGTCCGGCTCTCTTTCCAGGACCAACATCCATGAGCCGCCCCCGCCTTCTCCTCCCCCGCTTCGGCTCCGCCCTCCTCCTCGCCGCCTGCAGCACCGGCCCGGCAAGCCCTCCCGGCGGCCCGACCGGCCGCACGCCCCCCCCAACCGCCCCCTACTCCACCGCCGCCCCGCCCCGCCGCGTCCTCTCCCTCGATGGCCTGTGGCAGGTCCAGCAGGGCACGATGGACATGATCCCCAAGGACTTCCCCGCCGCCTGCCCCGTCCCGGGCCTCGTCGACATGGCCCGCCCCGCCTTCACGGACGTCGGCAAGCCGAGCCCGCTCCGGCAGGCCTTCTGGTACCGCCGCACGTTCGCGGTGGATGGGCCCGTCCCCGCCGTCGCCCTCCTCAAGCTCCACAAGGCCCGCTACGGCACGAAGGTCTGGATCAACGGGCAGGCCGCCGACGAGCATCTCCCGTGCTTCACGCCCGCCCACCTCGACGTGACCCGGCATCTCCGGGGCGGCGGCGCGGAAAACGAGATCGTCGTCCGCGTCGGCGCCGACCGCGGCGCCCTCCCCGAGGGCATGCCGACCGGTTGGGATTTCGAGAAGCGCCTCTACATCCCCGGGATCTACGACTCCGTCGAGCTCATCCTCTCCGGAACGCCCTTCATCTGCAACGTGCAGGCCGTCCCCGACCTCGCGGCCGGGACCGTCCGTCTCGTCGCCGAGATCGAGACAGACGCCTCCGCCATCCAGGGCTTCCCCCTCGCCGTCCGCATCTCGGAATGGAAGTCGGGCCGCCCGGTCTCCCAGACGGTCCAGCCGCAAATCCCGGGACGCGAAATCCGCCCCGGACCCGCCAAGCCCCGGGAGACCGCCCGCTTCGAGGCAACGCTGCCCGTCCCGGCTTACCGCCCCTGGTCGCCCGAGACCCCGTTCCTCTATGAAGCGCTCGTCAGCACCGGCGCGGATGCCGTCAAGGTTCGCTTCGGCATGCGCTCGTTCCGCTTCGACCCGGCGACCGGCCGCGCGATGCTGAACGGCAAGCCGTACTTCCTCCGCGGCACCAACGTCTGCGCCTACCGCTTCTTCGAGGACGCCGATCGCGGAGACAAGCCGTGGCGGGTCGAGTGGGTCCGCCGGCTGCACGACCAGTTCAAGACGATGCATTGGAACGCCATGCGCTGGTGCATCGGCTTCCCGCCCGACTTCTGGTACGACATCGCCGACGAGTCCGGCTGGCTCATCCAGGACGAATTCCCCATCTGGCTCCTCGGCCCCGGCGACGCGGGCCGCGAGACGCTCCGGGCGGAGCAGCTGATCCCCGAGTTCACGGAGTGGATGCGCGAACGATGGAACCACCCCTGCGTTGTCATCTGGGACGCCCAGAACGAAAGTGCGACGGAGGAGACCGGCAAGGCCATCCAAGCGGTCCGCGCCCTGGACCTCTCGAACCGCCCCTGGGAGAACGGGTGGGCGGCCCCCCAGGCCGACACCGACTGCGTCGAGGCTCACCCCTATCTCATGATCGGCCTCTTCAATCCGGCCTGGTCCGGCGGCCGGAAGTTCACCGGGCTGAAGGACATGCCGACCGTCTCCGGCGTGCCCGACCTGAACGCCGACCAGCGAAAACGCCGGGTTGCGATCCTCGTCAACGAGTACGCCTGGCTCTGGCTCAACCGGGACGGCACCCCGACCTGCCTGACCGCCCCCGTCTACGACAAGCTCCTCGGAAGCGACGCGACGGTCGAGCAGCGCCGCCGCTACTACGCTCGCACGCTCGCCGCCAAGACCGAGTTCTGGCGCTGCCACCGCGAATGCGCCGGCGTCCTCGAATTCTGCGGCCTCGGCTATTCCCGCGCGGGCGACAGGCCCCGCCCCGAGGGCGGCGCCACCAGCGATCACTTCATCGACGTCGAGACACTGACCTTCGAGCCGAATTTCGAAGCGTGCCTCCGCGATGCCTTCAGCCCCGTCGGGCTCATGCTCGACTTCTGGGCGGACGAGGCGCCGTGCGGCAACCGGCGCGAGGTCAAGGTCTACGTCATCAACGACCTCGACAACGCCTGGCAGGGCGACGTGACGGTGACGATCCGCCAGGACGACCGCATCCTCTTCGAGAAGGCGCAGCCGGTCGCCGTCGCGGCGTACGGCCGCACGATCCTGGGATTCGAAGTCGCCATCCCCGCCGCGGCGGGCGCGTACCGGATGCAGGCGGAGCTGAAGGACGCGACGGGACGGCGGGCGCGAAGCCTGCGGGATTTCGCGGCGAAATAGGCGCGCCGAAACGCGGAGATCGCCTTCGCGCATTCCGAGCGGTCGGGTACAATACGATCGGCTTCCTCCCGGACCAGGAGAAACGCGCCTCGATCGCCGCGACGTGCTCCGGCTTCACCGTCGTGCCCGCCGCGGGCGGCACCGCCGTCTTCGCCGGCCAGGACGCCGTAGCCGCCTGGGCGGACCCGGGCCCCGCGTCCGGGTTCACCATCGGCAAGGGGACCCGCCGGGACCCGTTGCCGGCGCGACGGACCCGGGCCGCGGGCGCGCAAACCGCCCGCCGGGCACGGGGTTGCACGTCCGCCGTTGCGCCCGCCCCCCGCCCCCGCTAAAATCGCCTCCCATGAACCCCGTCGAAGTCCAGCAGGTCCTTCACAGCCTCTCCCTTTTTCACGCGACCGCGGCGTCGATCACCGCCGACGCCGTTCGGGCCGCCCTCCGCGGACCCGTCGAGCTCGGCGAGCTTTCCGACTCCCTCCCCTGGCCGAAGGCGGAGGCGATCGTCCGGGCGGTTCCCGGGTTCCTCGACCGGGACCCCGCCCGCCGCCTCGCCTGGGACCTGCGCGACGGAGACCCCGCGGCCCGTATCCGCCTGACCAAGGCCCTGATCGACGCCGTCGATAACCAGACCCTCGGCCCTGTCGATCTCCTCGGCCCCGAGCTGCGCGCGCGACCCGGTCTCGTCGACCGCCTCCTCCGCGCCGCCGACGACATCGCCGACATCCTCTCCGACGCCGACTTCCCGCCCCCCCAGAAACAGCAACTGCTCACCGATCTGCTGGCGACGATTTGAAAGCCCCCGAGACACGGGGCCGGTGCTCGCGACATGGGTAGAGGGATGCGGGAGGCCCTCAGGGATACCGAGAACGGGTTTGTCCCGCTGTTTTCGCGCCCGTTCGGAATCGCCGGTCGGACGCCCCGAGCCCCCCGCGCCCACGAAACGCGCCGCCCCCGGGAGAAATCCATGGCCCGCATCGCCCCGCCCTTTGTCCTCCTCTCCGCCCTCTCCGCGTTCGCCTTCCATCCCCCCGCCGATACCGCCGGACCGCTGACCGCGCGAATCGAGGGCCCCGCCGAGGTGACACAGGTCGAAGCCCCTCAGGCCGTTCATGTCCTCCTCGGGAACCAGGGCGACGCCCCCGTCCGCGGCACGGTCCGTCTCGCCGTCATCGACACGTGGAAGGCCGCCCCGGACCAGCCCGTCCCCTTCGAGGTCTCCCCCCGCGCGACGATACGCCTCGCCTTCACCGTGACCGCCGGCCCCGGGACGCTGAGCGCCCTGTACCCCATCCACGCGTTCGTCGAGTTCGAGGCCGGCGGCCGGCGCTTGTCCGCCCACCCGATCCTCGTCCTCGAAACGAAGCTTCCCCATCCTCCCCGCCTCGTCGCACCCGTCGCGTGGGCTCCGGCCGCGATCCCCGCCGATTCCGCCACCGCCCTCTGGCGCCTCCCCGCGCACCGCGCGCTCGTCCTCCCCTTCCGAGGCAGCGCGATCGCGATGCCCGCCGGCTGGACCGGTTCGGAGGAAGGAACTCGGGCCCTCTACCAGCGCACCGGCGGCTCCGTCCGCGGCGGTTTCCGTGAGGGCTGGGCCGTTCACCCGCCGTGGTTCGAAGGCCGTGCGGGAACGATCGTCGCCGAAATTCCGCTTCGTCTCCCGCCCGGCGGCCCGATCCGCCTCCGCTTCGCCGGGGCGGTCCGGGAATCCGGCCCGGCCGAGCCTCGAGGCGACGGCCTCACCTACCGCATCCGCGCCGTCCCCCTGGACGCCCCCGACGGCCGCCTGGGCGACGTCCTGTTCGAGCGGCACATCGACGCCCGTGCGTGGACCGAAGCCGAGGCGGACCTCTCGGCGCTCGCGGGAAAGGCCGTGCGCCTCCAACTCGAGTCGCATCCCGGCCCGAAGAACGACACGACGTGCGACTCCGGCTGGTGGGGCGAGCCGACGCTGATCGCCGGAACCCCGCCCGAGCCCCCCGCCTTCCCGCCGCCGGCCGGAGCCCCCTCGCGCCTCCTCGGCATCCTCGACCGGCCGGGCGGCCCTGTCGAGGTCCGGCTCTGGACCGGCCGGCGCGGACTGCTCGACGCCCCCATCGGGTTCGTCGCCGGCGGGAAGCGCCTCTGCTTCCAGGGCTTCCCCGCCCGCGTTCTCGGCGACGCCCTCGAGGACCCGCGATCCCCCGCCGTCCTCCTCGAATCAAAGGAGGAGTCGGCCTCCCCGCTCCGCATCCGCCACCGTTTTCAGGCGTCGCGCGGGACGTTCGATCTCGTCGGGGAGCTCCGCTGCGACGGCGGCGCCCTGCGCGCGTCCTTTCGCCTCGAGAACGCCCCCCCCGCGAGGCCGTGGGACGTCGCGCGCATCGAGGACCTCGCCGCCGGCCCCTGGAGCCAGAAAGCCGTCCGTGTCTACGCCGGCGCCGGCAACGTCCTCCTGGACCCCGGCGCCTTCGATCTCAACTTCGACGGCCACCGCCTCGCCTCCTCCTTCGTCGGGTTCGACTTCGCCGAGGGCCTCTCCATCGTCCAGGGCGTCGACGTCCCCCCCGACCGGCTCGTCGTCAAACCGGAAGCCCGCCGCTACACGCTGCACACGCCCCATGCCCAGACGCTCACGTTCATCCCCGGCCCGGACGTCTGGTCCGGCGCTCGGACGTGGCGCGACGCGAACGGCCTGAAGGCGGCGCGCGGCGTGCCGAAGCTCGCCGGCCGTTTCGTTTTCGATCTCTGGGGAGGCCGTTACGGCGCCAGCGCCGAGGCCCTCCGCAAGGCCTTCCGCTACGGCCTCACCGACGCCTGCGTCGTCTGGCACAACTGGCAGCGATGGGGCTACGACTACCGCCTTCCCGACATCTGGCCGCCCAACCCGCACATGGGCACCCTCGCGGAGTTTCAGGACCTCGCCAAGGCCTGCCGCGATGCCGGAGTTCTCTTCGCCCCGCACGACAACTACATCGACTACTACCCCGACGCCGAGGGCTACTCCTACGACAAGATCGCCTTCAGCCCCGACGGCCGCCCCGTCCGCGCCTGGTTCAACCCCGGCCCCAAGGCGCAATCCTATCGCTGGAGCACCGATTGCATCCGCCCCGTCCTCGAGAAGAATGTCCGCCTCATCCAGGAGGGCTGCGCCCCCACCGCCTACTTCATCGACGTCTGGTCCTCCATCGGCCCCTACGACTCCTGGACGCGCGACGGGCGCTTCATCGACGCCGTCACCACCCGCAACGCCTGGGGGGAAATGTTCGCGTGGATCCGGCAGACGCTCGGCAACGACGCCCCGCAGATCTCCGAGAGCGGCCACGACCAGCTGATCGGCTGGCTCGACGGCGCCCAGACCAACCATCTGCGCGTCGGGAAGTCCCTCGGCGGCGACCACGCCTGGGCCGTCTGGGATATCCCCTGCGCCGACGCCGAGCGCGTCCCTTGGTTCGACGCCGCCCATCACGATCGCTTCGCCCTCCACGGCGCCGGCTACGAGGGACGCTACCTCGCCGGCCTCGACCCCCGCCTCCACGGGATCTACAGCGACGACTACATCGTCACCGAGGTCCTCACCGGCCACCCCGCCATGGTCCCCGTCCCCTTCGGCCGCGAGGTCGTCCGGAAGTACTGGCTCCTCCGCGACCCGATGCGCGCCCTCGCGCTCAAACGAATGTCGGGGTTCGCGTTCGAGGGCGGCGATCTCCACCGCCAGACCGTCCGCTGGGACGGCGGCGGCGAGGTCCGCGTCAACCGCGGGGAGAAGGACTGGACTGCCGGCGGCCGCACGCTCCCGCCATACGGGTTCCACCTGCGGATCCCCTCGGCGGACGGCGCCGTCGAGGCGGCGATCGAGCGGCGCGACGGCGTGATCGTCGACTGGTGCCGCTCGCCGAGGCAGCTCTTCGTCAACGCACGTCCCGCCGCCGGCGATCGCGCGAACGTCCAGGTCGTGGTCGAGTCGGTCAAGCCGCTCGGCGGCCGGGCCTTTGAGCTTGCTCTCAAGTGGACGGCCGCGGCGCCGCTCCCCGAGGCGATGAACGTCTTCGTCCACTTCACCGACGCGCGGGGCGAGATCCTCTTCCAAGGCGACCACGCCCCGCCGCGACCCACCACCACCTGGAGCGGCGTCGTGACCTCGACCGCGCGCGTCACGATCCCCGACGGGATCGGGGCGGCCCCCGCGGAGATCCGCGCCGGCCTCTGGAGCCCGGCCGGGGGGCGCGCGGCGCTCGACGGGCAAGATGACGGCACCCACCGGATCCGGCTCGGGACGGTCGCCGCGAAAGCGGGCGGCGTCGTCTACACCCCGCCCCCGCCGGCCGCCGCCGATCCCGCGCTCGCCCGGATGAACCCGGAGAAAAAAGCCGTCTCGTTCCCGGGCGGCGTGACGACGGACGGTGCGGCCCGGCTGGACGTCGAGAACGGCGCCCTCCGCGTGACCCCGCTCCCGGCCAGCCCGGCCTTCACGCTTAGGATCGCGTGGGCCGATCTGCCGTGGAAACTCGCCGAGCCGTCCCAGGCGGAAGCGCTGGACGAGAGCGGGAAGGCGCTCAAGACCGTGCCGCTGACGAAGGAGAAAGGCGAGGTCGCGCTGGCGGTCGAGGCGGGCGTCTTCGCATACCGGCTGAGATAAAAATCCCGAAGGCCGGGCCCGCGAGCCCACGTCGCAAGCTGTGGGAGGGGTTTGTTCCCCTGAACGAGCCGTTGTCAAAGGATGGAACAACCCCGAACCCGCTTGAAGCAGGTCGGGGTTGTTCGGCCGCCGCGTTCACGGCCCGATCTCGGCCCAACAAACCCCGCTCACAGGGATGGGATCGGCCGGGCGAACCGCCGCCCTGCCCGCCGCCGCAACAGAGGATTGCCGCCCGCCGGGCTTGCGCGCCTACCCCTCGTCAGACGGGCATCCCCCGCGACACGCCCGCACCAGTTCCTCCAGCCGCTGCAGGAACCGCGACCGCTCCGCCTTGCCGAACGGCGCGGGACCGCCGGTCGGGACGCCCGTCTCGCGGAGGTGCGCCTGGATCTCCCGCCCGGCCAGCGCCTCGCCGATCGTCGCCTCGGTGAAGACGCGGCCCGACGGCCCGACGACGCGCGCCCCCTTCTTCAGGCACCGGGACGCCAGGGGGATGTCGCCGGTGACCACCACGTCGCCCGCCCCCGCGTGCTCCGCGATCCAGTCGTCCGCCGCGTCGAGCCGGTCCCGCACCACCACCAGCTCCAGCCACGGCTCCTTCGGCACGGCCAGCCAGGCGTTGGCGACCACGACCACCTTCAGCCCGTGTCGCTGCGCCACCCGGTAGGCCTCGGCCTTCACCGGACTGCCGTCGGCGTCGATGTAGATCACGGGCTTTTCCACGCGCCGCCTCCCGACGTCCCCGGGAAGCTAAGCAGGAGCAACCCGGATGCAGCCGGCCTCGACAGGCCGCCCCCGGAAAAAGGCGCGGCACGGGACGACGTCAACTCCGCCCCGTTTTTCGCCGCTTCGCCTCCGCCCGCGATTCGAAGTGCGTCTTGATGAAGAGCGACAGGAAGAGGACGACCAGCAGGACGGAAAACCCGGCAAGCAAGAAAAAGCGCATCCAGCTCCCTTTCGCATGACCCGCCGCGGCACGCGCCGGTGCGATTCTGACAGCAGCCCCCGGGAGTGTCAAGCCGGCCGAGCCGGCTCAAGCACCCCCGGATTTTTCGATGACGCCCTGCTCCCCGCCGAGTAAACGGCTGTGCAGGAGATGCAGATCAGATGCCGAAAGAATCCGACGCATCGGGTTGGCGTGTGGATCCGGCGCGCCATCCGTCGGATAGGGGCGTGGGGCGTTCCCGGCGCGCGCGGCGCGCCGCGGGAGATCGGGAAAGGGGGCGTCCCGTCCCCCATCGGGGGAAACCCCTTTGCCAGGAGTCCAGCCGCGCCGTTCTCGTTCGGGATCTTCTTCGCGGCATCCCGTGTTTGTGGTAGAAGACGCGATCGAAGCAAGGCCTTCAGATCGGTCGGACGACCTGCCGCTCCAACACCATGCCATCCCCTGCATACGCCGCCGTCGTCCTGAATCTGCCGATGGACGCCGTCTACCATTACCGCATCCCGGAGCGTCTTCGCGATGCCGTCCGCCCGGGCCAGCGCCTCCTCGTCCCGTTCCGAGACCGTCGACTCGTCGGCACGTGCGTCGCCCTGACGGACGCGCCGGACTTTCCTCCGGAGAAGATCCGGGAGCTGATGGCGGTCGTCACCCCCGAGCCGTTGACGAGCCCCGCGCTCGTCGCGCTGGCCCGCTGGATGGCCGGCTACTACCTCTGCTCGTGGGGCGAAGCGCTGGAGGCGGTCCTCCCCGCGCCGGTGAAGCGGCAGAAGACCCGGCGAACGGTCGATGTCCTCGAACCGGCCCCGCCGTCCGCCGCGCTGACGGAGAAGCGCGCGGCGATGACCGGCCGGCGTCAGGCGATGGGCCGTGCCCTCGACGCGCTCCTGGCGTCGGCCGACGAGCCCGTCACGCTCCCCGAGCTCTGCCGCCGAGCGCACGTCACCCGAGGATCGATCCAGCGGCTGATCTCGGAAGGGCTGGTCGTTCGAAGAACGATCGAGGCCGCGCCGGACCTGCTCGAGGGAGCCGCGCCGGCCGGCTCGCTCGAGCCGCCGCGGGCGCTGACGCCCGACCAGGACGCGGCGCTCGCGGCGTTCCGCGCCCTGCGCCCGGCATGGGAGAGGGGAACCGCCGGGTCGTCGTCCGACTCCCCCCGCGCTCTGCTCCTGCACGGCATCACGGGCAGCGGAAAGACGGAAGTCTACTTGCAGGCGATCGCCGACATCCTCGCGGCCGGCCGACAGGCGATCATGCTGGTGCCGGAGATCGCGCTCACCCCCCAGACGGTGGCGCGTTTCCGCGCCCGGTTCCCTCGCTTGGCGGTCCTTCACAGCGTGCTGGCGGAGCGCGACCGGGCGGCGCAGTGGCAGGACATCCGGGCGGGGAAGGTGGACGTCGTCGTCGGCGCCCGCTCCGCCCTCTTCGCGCCCCTCCCGAACCTCGGCCTTATCGTGATCGACGAGGAGCACGAGACGGGCTACAAGCAGGAGAGCGCCCCGCGGTACCACGCCCGGGAGGCGGCGCTGAAGCGGGCGGAGCTGGAGCACGCCGTCGTGATCCTCGGGAGCGCGACGCCGTCGCTCGAGTCGCACCTCGCGGCGCTCGAGGGGCGCCTGGCGCGGGCCTCCCTGCCGTCCCGGATCGGCGGCCGCCCGCTTCCGCCTGTCACGATCGTGGACCAGGCGGCGGAATTCCGCGAGCGGCACGGCTACCCCGTCATCTCCAGGGCCCTCGAGCAGGAAATGCGCGCGGCCCTCGACCGAAAGGAGCAGATCCTCCTCCTCCTTAACCGCCGCGGGTTCGCGACCCTGATCCACTGCCCGGCGTGCAAGTGGGTCCTCCGATGCCCCCGATGCGCGCTCGCCCTCACGTTCCACAAGCAGTCGGGAAAGGCGCTCTGCCACTACTGCTACGCGGAGGCGGAACCGCCCCCCGCCTGCCCCGAGTGCAGCCGACCGGCCCCGCGCGTCTTCGGCATGGGCACGGAGCGGGTCGAAGAGGTCGTGCGAACCCTCTTCCCCGAGGCGCGCGTCGCGCGAATGGACAGCGACACGATGCGGGGGCGGCGCGATTACCGCGCCGCCTTCGACGGGCTCGCCTCCGGCGCCATCGACGTCCTCGTCGGCACCCAAATGATCGCCAAGGGACTCGACATCCCGAACGTCACGGTCGTCGGCGTCGTCTCCGCCGACACCGCCTTCTGGATGCCGGACTTCCGCGCCGCGGAGCGCTCCTTCCAACTCGTGATGCAGGTGGCCGGACGGACCGGGCGCGGCCCCAAAGGCGGGCGCGTCCTCGTCCAGACCTTCAACCCCGACCACTACAGCCTTCGCTTCGCCGCGGCACACGACTACGACGGCTTCGCCGCCCGCGAGTTGGAGGAACGCAAGACCCTCGGCTACCCGCCCTTCACCCGCCTCGTCCGGATCCTCTGCCAGGGCGCAAGCCTGGAGAAGGTGAAGGCGGCGGCGGCGCGCCTGCGGGAAGAGATCGCCAAGGCCCTGCGGGAGGACACCGGGCAAATCCTCGGCCCCGTGCCCGCCCCCCTGGCGCGCCTCAAGGGACGACACCGCCTGCAACTGCTGGTGAAAACCAAGAATCTCGACTTCGTCCAGCACGCGATGCGGGAGGTGAATGCGCTCTCGCGATCGGACCGCGCGGTTCGAGTGGGGGTGGACGTCGACCCGATGTCGATGCTGTGAGACAGCCGCCCCCCCCTCCCGTGCCGGCCCTCCGCTACCGCCGATTGAGGGCGTCGATCACCTGGCGCGCGCCGGCGTTCGCCGGATCGTAAAGGAGCGCCTCCTTGGCCAACCGCAGGGCCTTCGCCTCCTGGCCCTTGTTGCCGTACGTCACCGCGGCGTTCCCGAGCAGGACCGCGAGGCTCTTCTTCAGCTGGGGGTCGTCGGGCGTGACCTGGAGCGCGCGTTTGAAGAGCACGGACGCCTGCTCGAAATTGTCCTTTTCCGCATAATAGACGCCGACGTTCGCATAGAGCGCCGCAATCGAGGACCGCGCGTCCGCGTGGGACCCCGACAGCGCCTTCGCCTCATCGACGAGCCGGATGGCCTCCGCCGGATTCCCTTCCTTCACCTTCCGCATCGCCTCCCGGAGACGGCAGGAGGCCAGGTTCAGCCGGATCGTCAGGTCCTCCCCGAACAGCTGCTGGGCCCGCTGCAGGGCCTGTCGGGCCCCGTCCAGGTCATCCGCGTCCAGGCAGGCGAGCCCCTTGTTGTTCCAGGCGCCGGCGAAGCGAGGAAAGGCGGCGATCGCCCGGTCGTAGCACGGGATGGCCTCCCGCGGCCGCTTCGCGTCGAGCTCCCGGTCCCCCGCGTCGCACTGTTCGATCGCCTTCAGCCCCCGTTCCAGCGCCCCCTCCGCAAGCAGGTCGTTGAGGATCCGAAACCCCCCGAGCACCTCGTCGACAACGGGCTGAAGCGTGGCGGCCTGCTCAACGGCCACGTCCGCCGTGATCACGAACCCGCGGTCCTCGTCCTTGAGGAAGTGGACGGCGCGCCGGACCGGCTTCCCCTGGAGCGCCCCCTCGATCAGGAGCCGGACGCCGAAGCGGCCGCCGATGTTGACGGGCCCGGCGGAGACCTTCCGGGCGCCGGCCAGGGCCTTGAGCTGGGCCTCCTCGGAGGCCCTCGCCCACGCCTCCGCGTCAGGGGCCCTTCCCGGCCGGCTCGCGTCGATCCGGACGGCCGCCGCGCCGCCGGGGGCGGCCAGCACGGCCGTCGTGACAACCGCGTCCTTCGCGGGCTGCTCCACGAACGTCCAGGCCGCCGGCTTCTCCACCGAGAAGAGGTGCGTCGGGTCGAACAGGCGGTCCCCTTCCAGCGCCGCCGGCTCCACGAACTCGAGGGAAGCCAGGATCCCGTCGTAGGCCGCCCGCGCCTCCTCGAACCGCGCCTTCGGCGCCCAGACGCCCAGGAAGAGGATCTTCCCCGCGTGACGGACGACCGTCTGCGCCATCCGGTAGTCCCGGAGCGTCCGCTTCCGCCGCAGGGAGAACTCGAGGAAGAGCGCGGGACGGTCCTTGAACGTCGTCTGCCTCGACGCCTCCCGCTTCACGTCGAGGAACTTCTCGCGCAGCCGGGTCTCCGCCGCCTGCGTCATCATCGCGAGGGTCTGCTCCGTCATGGGCGCCCGGGGGTCCGGGTCGGGCTGCCCCGAGACGGAGACCTCCAGGTCCTCGTCGTACCGGCGGACCAGGACGTCGGAGAGCGGCTCGGGCGGATCGAGCTTGAAGCTCCAGGCTGCCGGCTTCACGAGCCGGTACCCCAGCAGAAGGCTGCGGTAGACGTGCCGCGCCCGCTCCCGGTCGGCCAGCCCCTGGACGGTGGCCTCGCTCCGAACCACCCGGACGATCTGGTCCTTGCGGACCGGGACGGTGCCCAGCCGGGTCTTGAGCGTGATCGTCGCCTCGTCCTCCCGGACGACGATCCCCTCGAGGATGCGGTCGCCCTGGAGATGGATTTTGGCGTATTCCACCGCGGCGGTGTCGGGCGCAGGCTCGGCGGCCGACAGAACGCCCGGCAACAGAAGCAGGGCGGCGATCGCGAAACCCTGTCGCATGGCCCCCTCGGATCAACAGAAACCGCCGACGCGAGAGATAACATGAAACCGCGTGGATTGCCATCCCCGCCACAGCCCGATTTTCCCTGACCAAGCCCCGCTCGCGGCTATACTCTGGGAAATGGGGAATTTTTCAGGAAGCGCCGCATGAACACCTCGACGGCCGCCGCCCTGCTCGCCCTCGCCCTCCTGGCGCCCGACGCCGGCGCCGGCGAGACTCGGTACCACCAGCACATCCGGAAGGCAAAAGGGTCGAGCGGGGCCGTCCGGCCCGTCGCCGCCACCTGCTTCGGGGGGCCGGGGGTCGAGGAATTTATCGCCGCCGGGATCGCCGCCGACGGGTCGGTGGTCGTCGTCGGCAACGCCTGGGGACCGGCTTTCCCGCACGTCGACGGCCTCTCCGTGATCGGAACGGACCGGCACACGGGCGCCCCGCCGTACGAGCGGGACGGCAAGAAACTCAATGCCGCGAGCCCCGACTGCTCGGCGTTCGTCGTCCGGTACGCGCCGGGGCTGGGCGCGATCCGCGGGGCGGTGCGGATGGGGTGGGGGAACGCGTCAGCCTCCCACGCGACGATCGCCCCCGATGGAACGGTCTACCTCTCCGGCCGCTGCACGGAGGCCTTCCGCGCCGCGCTCGGCACGAAGGCGGAGGTCGTCCCGCCGCCGGACGGGAAGGGAAAAGGGGCGGACCTCTACCTCGCCGCGCTGCCGCCTTCGGGGGGCGGCCCCGCATGGGCGAAGATCTTCGAAAAGGCGGAGGAGGCCAGCAACGCCGCGGAGCGTCACGTCGGCTGCCCGCCCGGCGTCCGCGCGATCCGGCGCGGCGACGGCGCGCTCGTCCTGGTCGCACACGGCCGCCTCTACGCCCTGGACCTCGGCACGCAGCGGCTCCGGGAGATCGCCCCGACGCGGGGCGGGGTCCTCCACGCCGTCGGCCCGGACGGCAGCGCCTACCTCGGCGGAGACGAGAACTCCCGGACGAACAAGGAGCCCTGGCGGAAGCCATTCCTCTACAAGGTGGACCGGGCCGGACAGGTCGCCTGGGAGGTCTGGCGGTGGAACGCGAAGCTCGTCGGAAGCGACGCGAAGAAGCTCGAGTCGGACTCGAGCGTCCGGCATGTCGGGTTCCAGCCGGGCGGGACGATGGTCGTCGCCGGATGGAGCGATGGGGGGAACTCCGTCTTCAGCCGCCAGCCGACCGATCTGGACGCGGAGGTGAAGTATGGGGGCTTCATCGACTCGCTTTGGGGGGCGGGCGTGGGCACCTTCTCCCGCCTGATGCGGCTGGAGGGCGACCCGCCGCGTCTTCTCGATGGAACGATCTGGTGCGCGTTTCTGACCGACAAGAACAAGCCGAACAGCGCGGCGATCGACACGATGGCCGTGCTGGAGGACGGCCGGGTTGCGATCGGCGGCGGCACGTCGTTCGCGCTCGTCGAGACGCCGGACGCCTGGGCGAAAGCCTTCCCGGAGGGGACCGGCGGGGCGTGCCTCGCGATCTTCAGCGCGGACCTGAAAGACCTTCTCTTTTCCACCGTCCTGCCGGCGGCGGAGCGCCGGGTGGCGGTCGCGTGCTCGGGAACGCGGCTCGTCCTCGCCTGCCGGGCGAAGGCGCCGGAGGGGGGCGACGGGCTCAAGCCGCTCCTGGTCAAGCCCCTCCAGGACAAGGTCGCCGGGGAGTGGGATGGATACGTCGTGCTGGCGGAGACGAAGGCGAAGGCGGACGATCCGGCGACCGCCCCCGGCGCGCCTGCGGTCCGTTAATCCCCGCCGACGCGGCCCCGAGTAAGCCCAGCAGGCGCCGAAGATCGGCCTCCCGCCCCCGGCATTCCGGGTTCCCGTACCGAAAGGCCGCGGTTATAATGTCGCCTGGAAAGTCCGAATCCCGAAACGCGCACCGTGTCCTCGCCCCTTTTGTTGCTTACCGCGGCGCTGACGTCGCTCCCGGCGCCGGCGGCGCAGCCCGGGGATCCCGTCCCGGCGCCGCTCCCCGCCGAGTCGGGGACCGTCCCCGCCGACCCCGCCCGCCGCATCCGGACCGGCGACGCCCCCGAACCCCTTCGCAACGGACTCGCCCGCTTCGACCGACTGGAACCGGCGTTTGACTGGTCGCTCGCCGCGGGGCGGCCGACCGGATGGGACTACCAGATCCAGCATCTCACGTTCCCCTCCCCCGTCGTCTCCCCCTTCGCGAGCAACAACACCGTCCACGCGGAGTACCACCGCCCGGTCCGCGCCGCGGGCGACCGGCTGCCGGCGGTGATCGTTCTCGACATCCTTCAAGGAAATGCCCTGATCTCCGGCTGGGTCGCCGACACGCTCGCCCGGCAGGGCGTGGCCGCCCTCGCGATCCGCATGGCCTACTACGGCGAGCGGCGCCCGCCCGAGATGCGCCGCCGGGACATCGAGGTGGACCCCGCCCTGCTCCTCGACGCGCTGGTGCAGACGACGGCCGATATCGGCCGCGCCGCAGCCTGGCTTCGGTCGCGGACCGAGATCGACCCGGGGCGCATCGGGCTCTGCGGGACGAGCCTCGGGGCCTTCGTCGCCGCGATCGCCGCCGGCGCCTATGGAACCTTTCCCCGCGTCCTCCTCGTGATGGGCGGCGGCGATTTGGCGGACGTTATATGGAACGGAAGCGAAACGGCCCGGGCGCGGGCGCGACTCGAGGCGGCGGGCTGGACGCAGGAGCGCTTGGCCCGCGCGATCGCCCCCGTCGAGCCGCTCGCCTACGCCGCCCGCGTCCCGCGCGGGAGCGTCGCGATGGTCAACGGGACGCGGGACGACGTGGTCGCCCCCGCCAACGCGCGCCGGCTCCGCGAGGCGCTCGGCCCCCCCGCCATCCAATGGTACGACGCCGGCCACTACACCATGGCCGCCTTCGCACCAGCCATCCTGGCCCGGGCGGGCCGTCTCTTCTCCGAGCCCGAATGGGGACCGATCCAAGAGCCCTCTCGATAAGGCCCCGGCGCGAACGCTCCCGCCTCCGGCGTGGGGTGGACTCCCCCGTCTTGCCGTGCTATAATGTTCTTTTCCCCGGGGTCGCGTCGAACTGCTTGCCCGACAAACGGTTAGAGGGCCGGCCCTGTATCGTGAGGGGCGGCCCCGGAGCAGGCCATGACCTTCAAGCAGGGCCTAGCCTTCCTGCTTTCCGCCGCGCTCGCGCTCGCCCTGCTGGCGGCCGACCTGTACATTCTCTCCATGCCCGGCGTCGCGGGCCCCAGGATCCGAAAACTGCTCCAGGACCGCCTGGGCGGAAGCGTGTCCATCGGCGAGATCGACCTGCAACAGATCGGCCTCGTCACCTGCAACAACCTGCGCATCCGTCCCCCGCGCCACCTCGGACCGGACGACGAGATCCATCTCCGCCACCTGCAGATCGCATACACCGGATCCTTCGCCACGGGCATCCGTCCGACCCGCGTGCAGGTGGACGGGGCTTCCATCCTGGCCGGACGGGAGAGCCTCGCCTACTGGGTGAAGCGCCTGTCCGCCAACGGGGGCGACACGCCCTTCGACCTTCCCGTCGTCAGACTCGATCGGATTCGAATCCAGACGGACATCCCCGAGCTGTTCGTTCCGGGGAATTCGCCCGAGCTCGACGATGTACGGCTCCTCCTCCAGCCGCTCGACGACGGGGGAATCCTGGCCGACGCTTCCATCGGCTCCGGCCTCCCGGGAGCGTGGACCGTCCGGGCGGAGTACAGCCCCGTGCGCGACACGCTGGAAGTCGTGGCGCGAGGCGACGCCGACATCCGGGAGGCCTACACCCGGCGCATGAGCCCCGCGCTCTTCGCGATCTGGGATAAGTACCGTGTCGAGGGTCGGATGCGAATCGACGGCCGCGTCCGCCTCCGGTTCCCCCCGGCAGGGACTCCCGAGTTGGAAGATTGGTCCGTCCAAGCCGCCTTCGACCGGACAGAGGGACGAAAGGCCTCGGGCCGGTTCAAGCCCTTCCCCTACCCCCTCCATGCGCTGGAAGGCACGATCGATTTCCTCCCCGCCGGCGTCCGGATCCGGGACCTCCGCGGCCGAACCGCGGAGGGCGAGGCATTCGTCCGCGGTTCCAGCAGCGGCTACCCCGCCGAGAGCGCGCTCGATATCCACGTCCGCCTGACCCGGCTCCGCCTCGACGACACGCTTCGCGACGCCTCTCCCCCGGAGCTCCGGGGGCTCTGGCGCGAGCTCGCCCTCGACGGCCTGATCGACGCCGAGCTGCACGTCACGCGCGACGAGGGTCCGGACCGCCCCGAGCATTACCGGGCGCTGCTCCGCCCCATCGGGGCCTCCATCCGCCACGTCGCCTTCCCCTACCCCATCGACGGCATCACGGGCGAGGTCTTCTACAATGACGGCGAGGTCATCCTCCGCCACCTCGACGGCCGCCATGGCGACGCCACGATCCACATCGCGGGACGCTTGGCCGCGATCGACAAGCCGGACGCCGCGATCGCGCTGGAGGTGACGGGACGGAACGTGCCTTTCGACGGCGACCTGCGCGCGGCCCTCATGCAGGACATCGTCCCGATCTGGGAGTCCCTCTCGCCGACCGGGCGGACCGACATCCTCTGGAAGCTCGAGCGGCCGCCGGGCCCGGGCGCCCGGGCGCAGAACCGCGTCGAGTTACGGCTGCGGGGCGCCGGCGCGGTCGTTCGCAGCTTCCCGCTCCCGCTTTCCAATCTCCGGGGCGTGGCGGTCTACGACGCCTCGGGCGTCGACCTCCAGTTCATCGAGGGGAGTTACCGCGATGCGCCGTTCACGCTCCGCGGCGCCGTCACGGGAGCGGGGGCGGCGAAAGACATCCGGCTCGACATCAAGGCGGAGCGCATCCCCGTGGACGACGCCTTCCGCACCGAGCTGCCGGCCGAAAGCCGCGGACTGGTCGACCAGCTCGGCCTCCGGGGCCGGGTGGACGCGGAGGTCCGCCTCGCCTACCGGGACGAACCCAACCGGCCGATCGTCGGCTCCTACACCGCCGAGGTCCGCCTGCGCGACGCCGGCCTCGAGGAACGATTCCCGGCCAGCCACCTCCACGGCCGCATCAACGTCGAGGGGGAGCTCCGCCCGGAGGGCAACACCGCCTCCGGCCTTTTCAAGATCACGCAGGCCCGACTGGCCCAGAAGCGCGTCACCGATCTCGGGGCCCTCTTCCGAATGGCCGGCGGCCGGATCCATTTCTTCGACGTCCGCGGGACGGCCTACGACGGCATCGTCCACGTCCCCTTCCTCGAGGCGGTGGCGGAGACGGGAGCGTACGAGGGGCACGGCCGTTTGGAGGGCGTCGATCTCTCGCTGTTCGTGCGCGACACGGCCCTCGCCGGACGCCCCCTCGCCGGGCGCCTCAGCGGCGAGATCGACTTCAGCGGCATCTCGGGAAGGCTCGAGACCCTCCGGGGACGGGGACGGGTACAGATCACGGATGGCTACCTCTGGGACGTTCCCCTCCTGCTCCAACTGGTCCGGGTGCTCAATCTCGGCCCCCTGCCGTCCCAGGAGGCCTTCCACACGGGAGATGTCCGCTTCCACATCGCCGACCAGCGCATCTGGCTCGATGATTTCCTCTTCAGCAGCGACAGCGTCACGCTCTCGGGAACCGGGTGGGTCAAGTTCAACGGCAAACTGGACCTGATGATCGATTCGGAGTTCTCCTCCACGATCCTCGGGCAGATCCCCGGCCTGAGCCAGCTGATCGACATCCTGAAGCGGAACATCGTGGCGGTCCGGGCGCGGGGCACGTTCGAGAATCCGGACCTGAACCTGAAGGCCTTTCCCTTGAAGGATTTCCAGCCCGAGCCCGATGACGACGCGAAATAGAAACGGGGCCGCGGCGCCCGACTTGGATCCAACGGACGACCCGCGCCTTTCGCACGCGCCGGAGGGCCCCCTGTCGCGTCCGCCCGCGGGATCCCTTCCCCTGCCCCGCCTGCTCGGTCAAATGCTCCTGGCCGAGCTCCGGCCCGCGGAACACCTCAAGAGCGCCGCCCGGATGGAGGAGATTCGGGCGCTTGTCCGCGAGCGCGGCGTGGGAGGCTTCCACTTGTCCGGCGGGGACGTCTTCGAGACCCCGGCCCTGCTCGCGTCCCTCCAGCAAGTGAGCCCCTTTCCCCTGCTGGTCGCGGCCGACTTCGAGAGCGACCTCGCGCCGCCGATCCGAGGCATCACGGTCTTCCCCTCCAATCTGGCCGTCGGGGCGACCCGCTCGGAGGACCTGGCCCGTCTCAAGGGCCTCGTCACCGCCGCCGAGGCGCGAGCCCTCGGCATCCACCTCCTGCTCGGCCCGGTCGCCGACTGCCCGCTCGACCCCCGGAATCCCGCGCACGACACACGCGCCTTCGGGGAGGATCCCGCCCTTGTGGCGCGCTTGGCGGTCGCCTTCGCCCAGGGATGCCGGGAGAAAGGCGTGCTGGCCTGCGCCCGACACTTCCCCGGAATGGGCGACGCGACGTCCGACACCCCCCTCGACCTCCCGACCCTGCACGCGGCACCCGATCGGCTGCGTGCCGCGGACCTCCTCCCCTTCTCCGAGCTGATCCGAACCGGGGTCGACGCGGTCCTGACGGGACCGCTGCGGGTCGACGCCATCGACCGGCGCTACCCGGCATCGCTCTCGCCGGCCGTGGTCACCGACCTGCTGCGCCGGGAGCTGGGGTTTACGGGTCTGGCGCTGGCCGACGTCGCGCCGCCCGGCGGCCTCGCCGGCGCCTTCCTGCCCGAGGAGGCGCCGATCCTCGCCGCGGCGGCGGGAAACGACGCCCTGCTCGTCCCCAGCCGACCGGGCCAGGCGTTGGCCGCGATGGAGGGAGCCGTCCGGTCCGGGCGCCTGCCGGAGGCCGCGATCCGAGCCTCGGCGCAGCGCCTGCTCGAGATCAAGTCCCGCCTCAACCTGCGCGCCTCCGCACGCCCGGAGGTCGTGGAGCGTCTCGTCGGCACACGCGATCACCTCGCCGCCGCCCAGCGCGTCGCCGATGCCTCCATCACCCTCGTCAAGGACGCCGGCCTGCTTCCCGTCTTGCCCCACCGATACACGCCGCTCATCGAGCTGCGCGTGGCGGACGAGGGGGCGCCGGGGAACCGGGAAGTCTTCGGCGAGGAGCTCCGACGCCGCTTCGGCATCCTCACCACCCTGCGCGTGGCGACCGGACAAGACACGACGCCGGCTCTGCTGCGGCTGAAAGAGACGATCCGGTCGAAACCCAAGGCCGTGCTGGTCGTGGGCCTGTTCGCGCGGGCCGCCAACCGGGGAGGCAACCCGCTCGATCCGGCGCTGGCCGCCTTCCTCCAGTCCGCGATGCGCGCCGTCCCGGCCTCCGTCGTCGTCTCCTTCGGATCCCCGCACGTCCTCCGCCAGATCCCCGAGGCCCCGGCTTTCGTGTGCGGCTACGCCGACGGGGAGGCGACGCAGCGGGCGGCGGGCCGCGTCCTGTGCGGCGACCTCGCCCCCGCCGGCAAGCTGCCGGTCACGCTGACCCCCGAGTATCGGATCGGACACGGCCTGACATGAGACGCATCGCGCCGGGATTCCTCCTCGTCGTGGCGGCCGTCCTGGCGACCCTGGTCGCCGCCGGGGCGCTGGACACCGCCGAGACCGCCTCGGACCTCCGCGTCTCATGGGGGCCCGAGCCGGAATCGCTCGACCCGGCGGTGGTCACCGGCGTCGTCGAGAGCCGCTACCTCTACGCCCTCTTCGAGGGCCTCGTCACCTACGCCCCGGATCACAACACCCCGATCCCCGGCGTCGCCGCGGCGATCCGGCGGTCCCCCGACGGCCGCGTCTACACATTCCCCATCCGCCCGGAGGCCCGCTGGTCGAACGGCCGGCCCGTAACGGCGGAGGACTTCGTCTGGTCGTGGCGACGGATCCTCGAGTGCCGCGTGAAGTGCGACTACGTCACCATGCTCTTCCCCCTTCGCGGGGCGCAGGCCTACCACCAACAGTGCCTGGCGGACGTTCTGCTCCGCGGATGGCGAGGGATGGACGAGACGGAGCGGCGCGACGCGGCCCAAACGGTGCTCCTGCCCGGCGCGCGCGCCCCCCAGGCGGACGGCCTCCGGGCCCTGGCCGACCCCGCCGTCGAGCCGTCCCCGGCCCTTCGCGCCCTGCTCCTCGCCGCGGCGGACGCCGCGGCGACGCGCCCCCCCGTCCGGTTCGAGGACGTCGGCGTGCGCATCCTTCCCGATGGCGCCCTCGAGGTCACCCTCGAGGGCGCCATCCCCTACATGCTCGACGTCTTCGCCTTCGGAACGCTGATGCCCGTCCCGCGGGAGGCGGTTGAAGCGCACGGGGAGGACTGGATCAAGCCCGGCCGGATCGTCTGCAACGGCCCCTTCGTGCTCGAACAGTGGCGCCCTCATTACGCGATCGTCCTCCGCCGAAACCCCCGGTACCACGGCGCCTCCGGCGTCCGGCTCGACCGCGTCCTCTCCCGAATCCTCGACAGCGGCGCCACGGGGCTGAATTATTATGAGCGCGGCATGCTCGACGCCGTCGACCGCTCGGTAGTCCCGCAGGACTTCATCGCCCCGCTTCGGGACCGCCCCGATTTCCGCCCCTACACCACCTTCAGTTGCGCCTTCCTCCGCATCAACACGACGCGCCCGCCCTTCGACGACCCGCGCATCCGCCGCGCCTTCGCCATGGCCATCGACAAGCGGGCGGTCGCGGCCGTCCTGCAAGGGGGCGAACAACCCACCAACCGCCTCGTCCCTCCTTGCCCCGGCTACCGCGACGTCCAGCCGGACGGCCTGGCCTTCGACCCCGCCGCGGCCCGGCGCCTCCTCGATGCGGCTTGGCCGGATCGCGAGACCTTCCCGCGTGTCGAGTTCCTGATGCGCAACACCCCCAAACAAAAGGACCTCTACAACGTCCTCCGCGACCAGATCGAGCGGCACCTCGGCGTCCGGATCGATGCCAAGGGACAGGAATGGCAGATCTACCTCGACTCGATGAACCGCGGCGACTACGGCTTGGCCTACAGCAACTGGTCCGCCGACTACGCGGACCCCGCCACGTTCGTGGACCTGTGGGTGACGGGGGGGGGCAACAACCGAACGGGCTGGTCGGACCCCGAGTTCGACCGCTGGATCCGCGAAAGCCAGACCGAAACGGACACCGCCCGGCGTCACGCCCTGCTTGCGCGATGCGAGCGGCGCGTTCTCGAGGAGGCTTGCATCCTGATTCCCCTCTACCTGCCGGTGGAGTACGTGATGCTCAAGCCGAAGGTCCGGGGCTTCCCGCAGGAAAACTTGATGGACCGGTTCCTGCTCCGCTATTTCCGGGTGGAGCGATGACGCGCCTCGCGGGCTTCCTGGTCCGGCGGTTGGCCGGTGCGGCGATCGTCCTCTGGGCGGTCCTCACCCTCCTCTTCTTCCTCGTTCGCGCCGTGCCGGGAGACCCGTTCGCGACCGAGAAGGCGGGGAACCCCGCCATCCGGGAGGTGATCCGCCAGCAGTACGGGCTTGACCGCCCGCTCCCCGAGCAGTACATCCGCTTCCTGGGAAACGCGGCGCGGCTCGACTTCGGCCCCTCGTACCGCTACAAAAGCTGGTCGGTCGGCCAGATCCTGCGCCAGGGGTTCCCCGTCTCGGCCTTCCTCGGCTTCAGCGCCCTGGCCCTCGCCACGGGGCTCGGCGTGACGGCGGGGGCGCTGGCGGCGGCCCGCCGGAACACGTGGATCGACCACCTGACCATGGGGGTTGTCGTCGCCGGCATCTGCATCCCCGGCTTCGTCCTCGCCCCCCTGCTGATCATCCTCCTGGCCCTCCTCCTGCCCGTGCTCCCGCCGGCCGGCTGGGGCGCCCCGAGCCAGTTGATCCTGCCCGTACTCGTCCTGGCGCTGCCCAACCTCGCCTACATCTCGCGACTGACGCGCGCCGGCGTCCTCGAGGCCCTCCAGAAGGACTTCATCGTGACGGCCCGGGCAAAGGGGCTGGCCGAGCGGCAGGTTCTCTACGGCCACGCCCTCCGCAACGGCCTCGCGCCGGTCCTCGCCTTCCTCGCCCCCGCCACGGCGACCGTCGTGACGGGATCCTTCGTCGTCGAGACGATCTTCCACGTGCCGGGGATGGGCAAGTATTTCGTCAGCAGCTTCCTCCACGCCGACTATCCGCTGGCGATCGGCTCGATCGCCGTCTACAGCCTCCTCCTCGTGGGGCTCAACGTCCTGGCCGACCTCGCCCAGGCCCTCCTCGACCCGCGGGTGAACTTGGAGTGACCGGATGACGGAAGCGCGGACACCGCTGCAGATGGCCGTGCGCCGGTTCCGGAAGAACCGGTTGGCGGGAGTCTGTCTCCTGCTCCTGGCCCTCGCCGTCGCCGCCAGCCTGGCCGTCCCCGCCGTCCGGCAACCGTCCGGCGCGGGCGCGGAACGCATCGCCCCCGGGGCCGGTCTCCTCCCGCCGGGACCGGGGCACCCGTTCGGCACCGACGCGATCGGCCGGGACCTCCTCCCCCGCGTCTTCGAGGGTCTCCGGCTCACCTTCGCGGTGGGCATCTCCGCCATCGTCCTGAGCCTCGCCCTCGGCATCGCGTACGGCGCCGTCGCAGGCTACTGCGGCGGACGAGTCGACAGCCTGATGATGCGCGGCGTGGATGTCCTCTACGGCCTCCCCACCATCGCCATCATCATGCTCGCGATCTCGGTCTTCAAGGGATACGGAGACCTGCTTTTCGCGGCGCGGGAGGGAATCCTGCGGCGGGAAAATCGGTTCCTCTGGGAGATCGCCCTGATCGCCGTCGTGCTGGGGCTCACCTCGTGGCTCACCATCGCCCGGATCGTGCGCGGGCAGGTGCTCTCGCTGAAGGAGGCGGAGTTCGTGGAGGCGGCCCGCGCCGCGGGGGCCGGACACCTGCGCATCCTTTTCCGCCACATCGTCCCCAACCTCCTCGGCCCGGTCATCGTCTACGCCACCCTGACCCTCCCCGCGATCCTGCTCTTCGAGTCCCTCCTCAGCTTCCTCGGCCTCGGCGTCCAGGAGCCGAACGTGAGCCTGGGACTGCTGCTCGACGACGGGATCAAGCGGATCGCGGCGACGAGCCTGAACTGGTGGCTGGTCGCCTTCCCGGGAACCCTCCTGGCCGCCGTCCTCTTCTGCCTGAACGTCGTCGGGGACGGCCTCCGCGACGCGCTGGACGTCCGGTGAGGTCGGCGGCTTCGGGCGCGCAGGTCTCGAGAACACACCCTCCCTGCGTCCCAGCTCCCCTATTTCTCCAAGATCGCCTTCGGCGGGTTGCCGCCGCGGGGGTCCTTTAGCGACTCCTTCACCCACCAAGCCGCCTTGAGGCGCGCAACGACGACTGGGGCTTTGATGATGCGGATCGGTAAGGGGTACTCCGCCAAACCCAGCTTGACGACCTCCCGGCGCTCCAGGACCGCCGCGAACGGCATTCGTTTATCGCCGCGTTCTCCCCGCCGACCCGCCTACACCCCGCCCCGTCGACCGACACCCCGCCCCCATCAGGGGCGGGGCGGGCGCGGAGGGGGGACGGGACACACCCTCTCCCTATCTCCCGCGGCGCGCCGCGCGCGCCGGGAGCGCCCCACGACCCTGACCGGCCGGTGTTTTGCCGCGCCCCGCGCCCCCCGGCGTAGCCCTTTCCCACTCCGTCGGGAGAGCGGAGCAACGGCAGAGGGGGTATAAGCAAATCCCGTGCCACACTTCCAAGATCCGCACAAGTCGCCTACCCGGAAGAAGTTATGGCAAATCCGGCCCTCGGCGTTCCCGTCGTGCGGTGTTACTTTACGTAACATTGCCTCGATCCTGTGCCTCCTCCCTCTCCACCCCCGCTTTGCACTTCCACCGGATGAGCGGTCGGGCGGCACGGGCGTGCCGCCCCTCGGATGCAGGGGGTCTTCGCGCGGGCGACGGGACGATAACGGGCCGGGGGCTGATCGCGACCGCGAGTCGCGCTGGTCGTGCCCCCCGGCGTTGACACCGGCGCCCTCGAGATGTACATCACGCCCTGGGAGATGCCGTCCCCGATCCCGCCGAGGTCCGGCTGACGATCGCCTGGGGCGAGGACCTGAGACCCGTCGGCGGCGCCACGCGGTACGGCTTCACCCAACGGGAGAACGACGACGAATCCGGCCTGATGTACTTCCGGGCGAGGCACTACTCGCCCCGGCTCGGGCGGTTCGTCCAGAAGGACCCGCTCTTTGAAAACCGGGCGGCGGAGCACTATGCGTATGCCGCCAACAATCCCGTGTTCTTCACGGATCCAACCGGCGAAAGCCCGATTGCGGGCGTGATCAACTGGCTCGCGGGGGGAGACTATAGGCCTGAAATTAGCGACACCGCGATGCTCGGCGCGGTGACCGGCGGACTCGCCCGCGGCACGTGGACCGGGGTCAAAAACGTCGCGGCGGCTGGCGCCGAGACCGTGAAAGGAACGGTGCAGGCCATCGCGCATCCGATCCAGACGGTCGAGGCGGTTGTAGACAACGCAGCGCAGACGATCGTCGCCTTCCAAGAACAGGGGATTCTCCCCACGTTGGAACGTGCGGCGGGAGGGCTGGCCGCGGAGGCCGAGAAAGATCCGAGCAAGTTCGCCGCACAATTCGGGATGGGTGCCGCGACGAGTGTGCTGTTCCCCAAGGTGTTCTCCTGGGCCGGAAAGGCGCTCCAGGGGACGCGCCTCGGACAAGCGGTATCCAGGCTCGGGGGCAAAGCGACAAAGGCCGGCGCTGGAGCGTCGGCGGAAGGCGAAGCGGCGGCGGCGGCGATCCGAGCGTCGCCAGAGGGGGCTGGGACAGAGCTGATCGAGGCACAGTCAAAAGCCCTTGGGAGGGCTCCGTTACGAAACGCCGCAAAGAGTGCAGACACAATCGCCGAGGGAATGCGGATCAGCCCTTACCGAGTCACCGGCCCAGGCGAAACATTCATCCGATACGAAACTGCCAATCCTGCTTTCAGCAAGATCACGCCATCCGGAGGTGTAAGACCGGGAACCTTTGCCGCCCCTGCGAGCGATGGACTGGTGCCTGTCAGCCAACGCGTCCCGACTTACAATCTGCCGAGTCCTGAGATCCCACGGCCAAATGCAGTCACGTTGACCCCGCCGGCAGGAACCCCGATTATCGGCCCTCGGCCGGTTTCCGGCGGACTAGGCAACGAAGTCATCTTTTGGATGGGGTACTAACCATGATCACATTATCCCAAAGGTGGTTGGCGGAACTAATCGATAAACCGGAAACGGGCATGGGCTATCAGATCGTGAGCGTTGTCCTCAGTGATGGCAGAAGGTTTGACCAAGTCGCCGTCGTAGAAGGCCGAATCACTCAGATACGGGGACTTGCCGATATACCGTTCACCGAGGAAGAGATTGCCCAGATCATCCCGACACACGACAAATGGGATTTTAACGCCGAGCGACACATGGAAGGGCACATGCGGTGATGCTCCGTAGAATCGTGCGTTCAGGTAGTGTCCTGAATCTTGTGGAAAAATGGATCTTCTGCAAAGTGGGGGGGTACGACAAGGCGTATAGTTGAATAATCAACCATCAGCTTCCTCGGCTAGAAGACTTGTCGAAGCAGGTCTAGGCCACGAGGAGGCTCGACGCAACGCCGCGACAGGATCAGCCGGATCATTGGCTTCAAGCTGTATACGGTCGAGGACGTTTGGTTCTACCCGGGCTGGGTGGTCATCCGTCTGAAGCGAAAGGCCGTCCCCTTCGTGTGCCCGATGTGTGGGGGGCGATACCTGGTCTACCATGATCGTCTCGAGCGCAGCCTGAGGGACCTCGACCTCGGTCGACTCAGAACGATGCTGCTCGTGAAGCGGCACCGGATCGACTGCACTCGGTGCGGCCGTCAAAAGGAACGGTTGCCCTTTGCGCGCCCCGACGCCCGCGCCACGCGGCGATTCGAGGAGCACCTGTACGATCGCTTTCACGTGATGAAGGCCCTGAATCATGCCGTCGATCTCGTGCGTCGCCGGGTCCAGAAGCGGATGACGCCGCCGGAACGGAAGATCATCAAGAACAAGCGATACGTGAGCCTGAAAGCCAGCGAGAACCTGTCGAACAAGGACCGAGTCCGGCTCAAGGAACTGCCGGCAGTCAACGAGGAGATCAGCGCCAGCTACATCCTCAAAGAGGACTTCCGGGAATGGTTCAGCCGGCGGTCGCCAGCCGCGGCGCGTGACCACCTCCGAGACTGGATTGGCAAAGTCCACGATAGCGGGATCCCTGAACTCCTGAAATTCGTCGAACTTCTGCACCGGCGACGACGTGGGTTGAGGAACTACTTCCTACACCGCGTGACGAACAGTCTCTCCGAGGGCTTCAACAACGTCGTCAAGACCATCAAGAAGGTGGCCTACGGCTTTCACGATCCCGATTATTTCAGGCTGAAAATACTGCGCCAATGCGGTCAGATAGAGGCTGCTGAGGTCGACTTATAGGACTTACGCCCCCCCCCACATTGCAGAAGAACCCAAAAAACTGCTTAGCTTTTTCATTGGCCGTGCCGCCCATCAGTACCTGCTTGCTTCGCAAGGCAACGCGCACCCGCTTGGGGCCATCGGCAATCGCGACGATACTCCCGTCGCGTCGCCGCGCTTGAACACGGATCGTGAATAGCGCGCGCTGGTTGGCTGGAGTCGTCGGTCAGCGCCTGGGAAGGCAGGCACTCGATCATGCCATCCACCGTGATGTCCTGGCCCGAAAAGTCCAGAAGCGAAGGCTTGACATGGGCTCCCCGGATCGGCTGCCCGTTCGCATCCTTGGCGCGGATCCCGAAGAGGCGCGAAGACGCGTCGCCCGGGTAACGGGCGTCACGGGCCAACGGCGGGACGCCCGCCAGGGTGCCGTCGAAGGACGGCTCTTCGAGGGCCACGCGGCCTGAGCCGCAGTTGGAAACGACCGTGGAGACGCAATCCGCATAGGTATCCGGTCTCGACGGGCCCTTTTCGACCAGATCAATGATCGGCCGCGTCGCCCGCAGGGTGAAGACGATCGCCTCGGCTTCCGGCTTCTCGAACAACCGGACCTCCACGACGATCGTTTCCTCGTCCGGACCGAGGATCGCAAGCATCCTGGCCAACCCGTCCATGTCGGTCATCATCGCAGAGGTGCCGGCATCCACGAGGACGCCTCCTCCCTGGCAAATGCGGGCTTCCGTCAAGGCATAGGGGACGGCCGCGCCGGTATCCGCGTCCGCGACCTTCCATATCAATGGCTCCCCCAGGACAAGGTTCGTTGTCCCGGTCTGGCCGTCGCCGGATATCTTGACAAGTCTCAATCGCTGCTCGGGAAGAGGCGGAGGGGGGGGCGGCGGCGGGGGCGAGGAGGTGTCAACGGCGAATACTGTTTCCAGCAGCCCGAGGTTCCCCGCGCCATCCGCCAGCGTCACGACGATGCTGTTTGCGCCCTCCTGGAAGACCGGCGGCGCCTCCAGCCCCGTCGGCTGGAACCGCGCCTCCGTCCCCGTCGCCGCGAAGAGCGCCGTGCGGTCGATGCCGTTGACGACGACCGACAGCGTCGCCGGATCGACCCCGGCAACGCTGTCTGCATACTGGATCACGATCTCCGGCGTCAGCGTCTCGATCGTGCTGCCGTCGGCGGGGCGCGCCGGATAAGCGGGATGCGGCTTTGCTTTTCGCGCGGGTTCCGATATATTCCGGGCCACCGAGATCCCCGTTCCCCGGACCCGAGCCCAATCGGCGAACGCACCGTGGACAAGCGCGTCCTGGCCAAGTACGCCAGCCCCGAGGGGGCGGCGAGCTACAACGTGAAGTACGAGGAGGAGGCGCACAAGCGCCTTTCCAACCGCGTGGAGCTCCGGCTTCTTCGCCGGATCTTCGCGCACGTCGGCCCCCGGGAGCGGCTCCTCGACCTGCCCAGCGGCACCGGCCGGATGTTCGGCGAGATCGGAAAGGCCGCGCGATCCACCGTCGAGTGCGACTACTCGCGCGAGATGCTCAAACTCTGCCGGAAGAACATCGCCGGCTCGGGCGTCCCCTCCCGGTTCGTAACCGCCTCCTGCTTCCACATGCCCTACCGCGACGGCGCCTTCGACTGCGTCTTCTCGGCTCGCCTCATGCACCACATCCCCGACCGCGCGGAGCGGATCCGGTTCATCGCCGAGATGGCGCGCGTCAGCTCCGACTGGGTCATCACCACGTTCTTCGACACGTGGTCGCTCAAGAACATCCTCCGGGTGATCCGCCGTCCGTTCAACCGAAAACGGCCGAAGGTGACGTTCACGACGGCGGAAATGCGGGAGATCGGGGCCCGGTTCGGCCTCCGGATGGAGGCGGCCTGGCCCCTTTCGCGGCTCGCCTCAGGCCACCGCTACGCCCTCTTTCGGAAAACCGCGCCCGCCCCGGCCCCGCCGGGCACGGCCGCCCCCTGATCGAGGAGGGCCGTGGACGAACCACTTTGGTCCCGCCTCCACGGCGTCCGCGTCGTCGCCGATCCCGTTTGGCGGAACCGTCTCGCCGCCGCCGGCATCGATGGGTTCCCCGACCTTGACCGCTTCGTCCCATTTTCCGTCGGCCGGGAGAACCGGTCCGTTGTCCACGTCCCCGAGCCGGGGAACGGCCCCGGGTTTTTCCTCAAGCGCTACCGGTACCGGGGCTGGAGGATCCTCCGCACCTTCCTCTACCGAGCCAAGGCCTCGCGCGAGGCCGAGAACCTCCGGCGGCTCGAAGCGCTGGGCATCCCGGCCGTCCGCCCCGCCGCCTGGGGAGCCCGCCGCCGCTTCGGGTTTCTCGCCGACAGCTTCCTGGTGACCGAATCCCGGCCGGGCGCGACGAATGCCCGGGCGCTCGTCACCGACTACCTCACCGGCCGCCCGGCCCCCGTCCCGCGGGACACCTTCCGGGCCGTCCTCAATCGCGTCGTTGACGACCTCGCCACGCTCCACGCGCAGGGGATCTTCCTCTTCACGGCCTTCGAGAAGAACCTGCTCGTCTGGAGGACGGATACGGCCGCGGAGTACGCCTGGGTCGACCTGCCCTTCGGGGGGCGCTTTCCGCCGGGCCGTCTGCCGGTCTGGCTCCGCGTCCGAGACCTGGCGTGCCTGAACAAGGGGCTGGATGCGGTGCTGACGCGTGCGGACCGCCTCCGGCTGCTGCGCCGCTACGCGGGACCCGGGACCGGTCGGGCGGAGCGGCGGGACTTGGCGGCGCGCGTCCTCCGTGCGACCCGCGTGCTGCGGGACCAGACGCCGGTCTCCCGCCTGGTCCGCGCCCTGAAAGGCCGGTAGCGCGTCCGGCCCTCAGATCCCATATTCCGCCACGAGACAGCGGGAGGGATCGACCCGGGGCGCCTGCTCCGCAATGAATCGCTCTTCCGTGTCCGGCAGGGCATCCAGCTCCCGCTCGAGGCGGTCGAGCCAGGGGACTTCGCTCGGGACGACCCGGACGCGGCCGAGCCGGTGCCCCTCCCTCAAGAGGCGGAGGGCGGTCCGGCCGGCCGCCGCGCCGGCCCGGTAGTCGTCCCGCTCCGCGACGATCGCCTTCGCCACGGCAAAGCAACTGGCCGGGGTCAAGATGTACGCCTGCGGGTCGAGTGCGGCGTCGGACTCGACAAGCCAACGCGCCAGACGCCGCGCGCCGTCGGGCCCGTCCGCCGCGGCCCGGTTCATCAGCCGACAGTCGTAGATGAGTTGCTCGAGATAGCAGACCGGCGCCATGCCGGCGAGCAGCCGGACGTTCTGGACCGATTCGTTGCTCCAGGTGTCGCACGCCGCCGCGGCGATGTTGCCCAACGGGCTGAAGTGGGCGCAGGCCGCGGTCTTTCCCTCCATCGCCATCGGGAAGCCGGTGATGAGCTTCAGGATGGGGTTCTCGTAGGCGCAGTCTTTCCCCGGCCCCACCGCCCCGCACTCGTGGGCGACCAGGGCGCGAACGGCCGAGATCGCTCGGACCACGGCCGCGAAAACGCGCGGGATCATGCGCTGCTCGGCCAGAACCATGGCCGTGTTCGCAAATCCGCAGGCCGAGTCGCCCGCCGGGATCGCGCCCGTCCGCCGCGCCAGGTCCGAAAGACGCGTCCAGAGAAAGCGCATGTCGCGCGCCCCCAGAACGCAGAGTCCGAAGATCACCCCCCGCAAATCCGCCGTCACCAGCGCGTCGTCGTGCACCTCCTTGCCGCCGACCGACTCGATGCTCAGCAGCTCCCCCCCCGCCGCTGCGCAGCCCTCGAACGTCTCGAGCATTCGATCCCAGTACGGTCCCGACCGCATCCGCGGCGGGCGCGCGAACTCGCGCAGGTCGTTCGGCGTGACCCGCAGCACCCCCTTCAGCCCGTGCGCCGCGCGCGCCCCCTCCAGCCCGTCGCGCAGGATCCCCGTCAGCGCCGCGGCCCATGCGGGCCGCTCCGTCATCGGCGGCAGCGTCTCGAACTCGATCACCAGCCCCGGAGCCTCCAGCTCGACGGCGCGGCGGACCGCGCTCGTGATGATCTCCTCGTAGTGACGCCGCACCGCCGGGAAGGTCTCCTCCTCGATCGTCATCGGCGGCAGCGTAAAATTCAACTCCGGCACGACCGTCCCCCCGCCCAACACGAGCCCGCTCCGAGTCGTCAGCGGCCTCGGCGCCGTCCCGAACACGAGCGCGTCAGGAGAATCGATCGCCAGCGTCTGGTACCGCGCCATGCCGTCCCCTTTCCGGCGGCCGCAAGCGCCATCGCGCCTGGGCATCGCCTCGATGCCTGCGCCGCCCAAATATCATACCATTATACTAGGATATCAATCGATGGCCAAACTGAAAATGGTCCGGGAACGGGAGACCGATCAAGCCTTTGCCACGGCCGCATCAACGGCCTTCCGCCAAGCCGAGGCCGTGGTGTGAAGCGCGCGACCCAAGAAGGCCGCGCGCGCCAAGCGAAGCGGCGCATGCCGTCGCACGGCGAGGCGGAACCGGGAGAGGCGCCCGCTCTCGAGCTCCTCCTCAGGCGCATAGACCGGTTCCCGGCGGAACTGAAGATACCGGAGGGCCCGGTTGATCGCCCGGACGTCCCGGTCGGCATCCGTCCCGACGCGGAAGAGGTAGGTCGCGTGGTCGCCCTCGCTGACGACCTCCAGGGCGACCGCCCTGCCCACGCGGACGAAGAACCAACAGAAGAACGCGGGCCGGTCCTCGGATTCCGGCGCCGTTCCGGACGCATCCGGAAGCGGAGGCGGGGACTCCTCATCCAGCGCGTTCGCTGCCACCCGGCCCTCCCCCCCCTCTTCCCCTCCGGGACGGAAGCCGATCCAGGCCTGCCCGGGCTGTCCGATCGACCGCAAGGCGTCATAGGACTCCCGAAGGCCGGGTTCGCGGATCGTCGCTTGCTCGAGACGGGACCAGACCTCTGCCCCGACCGCCGACGCCTCGGACTCCTTCACCGCGCGACCGTCCCGGCAAAGCCGGACGAGGTCGCGAAGCGACAACGGGTCCAGGCCGGGGATAAGCGTCCCCAAGGACTCCCCGGTCCGCCGGTCGAGGTCGCCCAGGGCGCCGCGGACGGTCGAGACGAACTCCTCGAACCGCGGTCCGAGCTTTCGGACCACGGCCCGCCCGCCGTCGTCGTCCTCCAACGCGGCCTCGTAGGAGCCCGGCTCGGCACGAAAGGCGGCCAAACTGGAAAAGGGCAGGAGAACGGGGTCGGCGGCATTCGTCAGGATCGCGACCTGGTCCCGGTAGACCAGCACGCGGGAGGGCTGCGGCGAAGCCGGCCCCCAAGCGGAGGCCTGTACGGAAGCGGAAAAGATCTCGCGCGGGGGCTCGCGCTCGAGGAGGAGGTCGCGACGGAGGGTGGCGTCGCGAAACGCCGCAAGTCGGTCGAGGACCTGCTCGTAAACCGGGCCCACGTGGGACAAGCGCAAGGTCTCGCCGGTGTGGAAGCGGAGCGCCAAGCGATAGTCCGCCGCCTCGAGCCGGTCGACGTCGCCGTGCGGGATCACGAGGGGGGTACCGGCAAGGGGCTGGAGGGTGGCGGCGCGATCGTCGATCGCGAGCCCGCCCTCGCCCTCTTCGCGCACCCGTCCCTGTTCGTCGAGAATCGCGTATCTCACGCCATCTTGTTTCCGCACTCGGGGCAGAACTTTGCGCCGGGCTGGACGGCGGTGCCGCATTTCGGGCACTCGGAGACCGTCTGGAGCCGGGCTCCGCACTCGGGGCAGAACTTGCCGCCTTTGACCTGGGCGTCGCAGGCGGGGCACCGGACGGTGGCCTCGCTGACGACGTCGACGCCCCGGATCAGGTCTTGCGTGGCGATCTTTTCCTTCGCCTGCTGGATCTGGGCCTCGGCCTGGGCGGCGGCGACCTCTTCGGCCAGGTCGGGGGCGCACGCCTCGCAAAGGCCGCGCTTGGCGTTCCAGCAGACCTCGGGACAGACCCACGCGCCGCACCGGCTGCACTGCTTGAAATGACCTTTCGCCTCCTCGACGGCCTTTACGAACGCGTCATCGTGCCCCTTGCCCTGGGCCATGCGCTGGAGCTCGCGGGCGCTATAGGAGGCGCGGCCGAGCAGGCCGCCGAAGAAGCTCCCGGCGGCCTGCAGCGCGGAGCCGGCCAAGCCGACCGCAGAGGGCACAAATCGCGACAGGTAGCCGTTCCCGCACTTGTCGCACATGAACTTGAACTGGTACCCCTTGTCCGTAGAGAGATCCTCGTGGTTGCGTGTGAATTGGATGAGCGCCATGGCGTCCCCTCCGCAACGGGTTGGCGGCGGCGCGGCCCTACGTGCGGCAGTGCCCCTCGCCGATCACGACCCACTTGAGCGTGGTCAGGTCCTCGATCCCCATAGGCCCGCGGGCGTGTAGCTTGTCGGTGCTGATCCCGATCTCCGCCCCCAGGCCGTATTCGCCGCCGTCGGCCATCCGCGTGGATGCGTTCCACATCACGGAGGCGGAATCGACGGCCCCCAGGAAGCGCCTTGCGGCCGCCTCGTCCCGGGTCACGATCGCGTCGGTGTGAGAAGATCCGTGACGGTTGATGTGGTCGATCGCCTCCTCGAGCGATCGGACGATACGGATGCCCATCACCAGATCGAGGTATTCCTCGTCCCACTCGGCGTCGGTCGCGGGAGCCAGGTCGGGCAGGATCCGCCGGGCGGCGGCGTCGCCGCGCAAGTCGACCTTTGCGTCGCGGAGGCGCTGGGCCACGACGGGCAGGAAGGCCTCCGCAACCGCCTCATGGACGAGGAGGTGCTCCATCGCGTTGCAGGTCCCGGGGCGCTGGACCTTGGCGTTGAAGACAATCTCGGCGGCCATGGCGAGATCCGCCGCGGCGTCGACGTAGACGTGGCAGTTCCCCTTGTAGTGCTTGATGACGGGGATACGGGAGCTCTCGACGACGCTCCGAATGAGCCCCTCGCCGCCGCGGGGAATGACCAGGTCGATGTAGCGGTCCATGCGGAGGAGGGCGGCCACGGCGGCGTGGTCGGGCACGTCGACCAACTGGATGGCCTTCTCCGGGAGGCCGGCATCGCGCAGCGCCGCCGCCATGCAGGCGCCGAGAACGCGGTTCGACCGGAGGGCCTCGGAGCCGCCGCGGAGGATCGAGGCGTTGGAGGCCTTGAGCGCGATCGCGGCCGCCTCGGCGGTCACGTTCGGGCGCGCCTCGAAGATCATCATCACCACGCCGATCGGCGTCCGCATCTTGGCCACGCGGATGCCGGACGGGCCGCGCCCCTCCTTCTCCATCCGGCCGACCGGGTCCGGGAGGCCGGCCACGACCTCCAGCCCCTTCGCCATCGCCTCGATCCGCGCGGGGGTGAGTGTCAGGCGGTCGAGCTTGGCGGCGGTGGACGAGACGCGCGCCCCCTCGACGTCCGCGGCGTTGGCGCGGAGAACTTCCGCCGCGCCCTCCCGGATCCGGCGGGCGATCGCGCGGACGGCCGCCGCCTTGGCCTCCGCGGTCGCCCCGCGCAAGGCAACCGCAGCCTCCCGCGCGTCGCGTGCCAGCGGCTCGAGCCGGGACACCCAATCGTCCATGGGGCGGAGCCCCCCTATCGGACCACCACCAGGTTATCCCGGTGGACCACCTCGTCGGTCACTTTGTACCCGAGCACCTTCTCGATCTCGGCGGTCTTCCGCCCGAGGATCCGGCGGATCTCGTCCGCGCTGTACTCGACGATGCCCTTGGCGACCGCTTTCCCGTCGGGGCCGACGACGGCGACGGCAGCGCCGGCGTGGAAACGCCCCTCGCAGGCGCGGATGCCGGCGGGCAACAGGCTCCGGCCGTGGTCGCGGACCGCCTTGGCGCCGCCCGCGTCGACCGTGAGGGTGCCCGCCTCTCGCAGACTGTGCGCGATCCAACGCTTGCGGTGGTCGAGCGGCTTCTCGGCCGGGAGGAAGAGCGTCCCCACCGGCTCGCCCCGGACAATCGCCGCCACGCGGTCGGTTTTCCCATGGGCGAGGACGACGGCGGCGCCGGCGGCTGTCGCCGCCTTCGCCGCACGGAGCTTCGAGATCATCCCGCCCGTCCCCAGCCCGGACACGCTCGCCCCCGCCAGCGCCTCGACGTCGGGCGTCACAGCCTCCACGACCTCGATGCGCTGCGTCCTCCGACCCGCCCCAGGCGCCGCGTCGTGCAACCCGTCCACATCGGAGAACAGGACCAGCAGGTCGGCGCCGATCAAGTTCGCCACGAGCGCGGAGAGCATATCGTTATCGCCGAACTTGATCTCATCGACCGCCACGGTGTCGTTCTCATTGACAACGGGGACGACCGGCCGGCCGTGCAAGGCGTTGAGGGTATTCCGGGTGTTGAGGTAGCGCTCCCGGCTCCGAACGTCCTCGTGGGTCAGGAGCAGTTGCGCGACGCACCGCCCCCGGGGGGCCAGGACGGCGTTGTAGGCCTCCATCAGCAGGGCTTGGCCGACGGCCGCAGCCGCCTGGAGGTCGGGAATCGACGCGGGACGCTTCCTGAAACCCAGGGGCCCCAGCCCGGTCCCGACCGCGCCGGATGAGACGACGACGACCTGGACGCCGCGCTCCTGCAACTCGACCGCATCCGCCATCAGGCGGCCGATCGCCGCCCGGTCGGGCTTCCGGTCGTCCGTCAGTACCGCGCGGGTACCGACCTTGATAACGACGCGCCGCGCGTACCGCAGCTTGTCACGAAGGGGGCTCATGAAGATCGTCATCGTAACAAAGGGGGCGTTGGTTGTCAAAAGGGGGACCGTCGATCCTGCTCTTACGTTCCCTGAACGCCGTTGACCCGCTGATTCTCGGCGAGCGGACGGCATCGCCCGAGACGCGGGACGCGACGACGGAAGAATCCGACGCATCGGATTGTCGCGTGGATCGTAAGATCAGCCGGTCTGATTTGGAGCCCGAGGGGCGGCACGCCTGTGCCGCCCGCGGTCGGTCAACCTGCCATGCAACGCGGGGACTGGAACAGGGACGCAGGATCAAGGCAATGTTACGATAAGTAACATCGTACGAGAGGCCCGCCGGAGCTCGGATTCATCTTAAATCCATTTGGCGAGGCGACTTGCGCAATATTCGAAAGTGTGGCACGGGATTTGCTTATTCACCGTCTGCCGTGGCTCCGGTCCCCCGTCGGAGTGGGAAAGGGCTACGCCGGGGGACACGGGGCGCGGCAAAACACCGGCCGGTCAGGGTCGTGGGGCGCTCCCGGCGCGCGCGGCGCGCCGCGGGAGATAGGGAGAGGGTGTGTCCCGTCCCCCCTCCGCGCCCGTCCCGCCCCCTGATGGGGGCGGGGTGTCGACGGGGAGAACGGCGCGAGGGATGCCGTTCGAGCATACGACCGATCCTGGCATGTCCGGCTGATCGGCCCATGACAACCCCTCTGTCTCCCAGGGTGCGAGGATGAACCCCCTATCCTTCGGGTTTCGGGTGACTTCCTTTTGGGCCAAAAGTGTGGGATACCATGAGCGCTCCTCCTCCATTGACCCGGTGCCGCCCCCCGGGTATCCTCCCTTGCCATGAGAACGTTTCCCCCGCAACTCGCCGCCGTGGCCCTGCTGCTGGCTTCCTGCGCCGACACCAACCGTTACCAGAGCCACTGGACCCTTTACCCCCGCACGCCGAACGAGGCCCGGTCAATCGTGTTGGAAACGACCCGAAAGGCCGGTTACCAGGTCAGTCCGGCCGGCGACTTCGACCTCGAAGGCTCCTATGCCGGCGAGGCTTACACGATCAGCGTGCGGATCGGGATTCGCCCGGCCGGGAACGAATGCGAGATCCAGGTCACGACCACCGGAGTGGTCTCCGGCCCGGAGACAGCGCGACTCCGGAACGCCTACGAGCGGATCCTCGGGCAACTGGATACCGCGCTGCGCCGTTGACGGAGGAATCCCTTTGCCCGCCCTCGGCGCCGCCTTCGGCCTCCGCGGACTGCCGATCGCCGTCGGCCTCGTCGGCTGCCGGCTCATGAGCGCCGGGGGCCCGGCCCCGTCCACTCCAGCCGGCAGCAGAGGCCCGGACGACCGGGCGTTGAGCCCCGGGTACGCCGGCCGGACGATCAACGCGGGCGATCACGCCGAGATCCAGTCCCATCTCGCCGCGGTCCGCACGCGCCTCCAACGCTTCGAGGCCGAGCACGGTCGGTTTCCGGATTCGCCCGACCACATGGTCCAGGCAACCCGCCAGCCGGTCCCCGCCCCACGGTCAGGCCTTTCCTGGTCGTCCGACCCGGTGACCGGGGCGGCGGACGTCCGATAGGGATTCCCCTTTTTCGCGGCCCATTCGTCGAGATCCCCATGCCTGAGCCCTGGTATCGCCGCGGTCTCCGGTTCCAGTGCCAGCGTTGCGGCCGCTGTTGCACAGGAGCCGAGGGATACGTGTGGGTCACGGAGGAGGAGATCGCGCGCATCGCGGCGTATCGGTCGGAGACCCCGGACGCCTTCCGGCGCGATCACGTTCGGTGGGTGGAGGGCCGAATAAGCTTACTGGAGAGACCGGGGGGCGACTGCGAATTTCTGGACCGCGATGCCGGCTGCTCAATCTACCCGGTGCGCCCTTCGCAATGCCGGTCTTGGCCGTTCTGGCCGGTCAACCTCGCGACCCCGGCGGCGTGGAAGCGAGCCGGGATGGCGTGCCCGGGTGTGGGGACCGGGGACCGCATTCCGGCCGACGAGATCGGGCGCCGGTCCGGAATTTGAGCGCAACCAGGCACGACCGTTCCGTCACGGCACGATCGGCCCCGGGGCCGGGGCCGTCTTCACCCGAATGGTGATCCCCCCGGCGTTCTCGATCTGCAGGCGGTAGGTCTTCCCAGGCTCGAGCCGCGTGTAGGCGGCCTCGCCGTGGGAAGCACGGACCCCCATCGCCTTCTGGTATTCCTCGTCGACCGCCAGTCGCCAGAAATCCGCCCAGAGCTCCCGCTCGAAGTCCCCCACCCGGCCCGGTGAAAGCCGGTACGCGGCGGGGACCGGGACTGCCCCCGCCGCCGTCGGACCGTCGATCGGGAACCCCTCCGCCGGCTTCTGGTGCTCGCCAAAGACCCGCCGGAAGAGGAAAAGCGAGCGGCCCCGGAGCGCGTCCCCCGCCTTGACGTGTTCCCGCTCAAACTTGATCACCAGGGCGTCGAAGTAGACCACGGTGCCCTGGACCCGAAAGCGGCGAGCCGGCAGCGCTGTTCCGTCGGGGCCGTACTCGACAAACCAGAACGAGGTCCATTCCGTCTTCGTCACGGGATCCATTTCGCGCGTCACGTCGGTCACGTCGGCTGCCCGCCGGTCGGTCTCAAGCCGGGTGACGACCTCGCGAAGTCGCTGGATCTCCCAATCCTTGAGGAGGTACTGAGAAGCGAACCAGGCGGCGCCCCCGACAAGGGCGGCCAGAAGCCCGGCGACGGCGATCTTGTAAACGGCGTTGAGCAGCTTGACCATGGAGCGGGGCCTCCGGGATCCCTCCCCTATTATCGTCCGTTTCGGCGCCGGGCACGCATCCGTACTTGTCCCGCCCCGCCGCCCTTTTTATAATTGTATTCTTTATTATACTCCTCCTCCCGATCCGCGCGGGAGTCTTTCAGGCCCCCCGAGGACAAGCCCCCGTGCCCGACCCGACCGGCCGGCCCACCGTCTGGATGGAGACGTTCGGCTGCCAGATGAACGTCCTCGACAGCGAGCTCGTCCTGGGTCACCTCCTGAAGGAGGGCTACGCCCCGGCGTCAGACCGCGCGGAAGCGGACATCATCCTTTTCAACACCTGCTCGGTCCGGGACCACGCCGAGCAGAGGCTGAACTCGCGTGTGGGCGCGCTGCAAGCCCTGAAACGCCGCCGGCCGGGTCTTGTGATCGGCATCCTCGGCTGCCAAGCCCAGCGCGAGGGCGAGGCCCTACTCCGCCGACTCCCCCACGTTGACTTGGTCGTCGGCACCCGCCAGTACCCGCGGCTCCCGGCGCTGGTCACCGAGGCGCGCGCCGGGAAGCGCGCGCAGGTCGCCATCGAGACGGAAGGAAGCCTTCTTGCCCCGAACCACACACCGCACGGGCGCGCCCGGCCCTTCCAGGCCTTCGTCAAGGTGACCGAGGGCTGCGACTGCGGCTGCACGTTCTGCGTCGTCCCCGGCACCCGGGGCCGGGAGGAGAGCCGCCCGCCGGAGGCGATCGCCGAGGAGGCGCGGCGCCTTGTCGGCGAGGGCGTCGTCGAGATCACGCTGCTCGGGCAGAACATCACCTCTTATGGCCGCGACCTCCGGCCCCGAATCCCCCTCGCCGAGGTTCTCCGCCGCGTCCACGACGTGCCAGGCCTGCTGCGCCTCCGATTCGTCACCGGCCACCCGGCCTTCGTCACGACGGACCTTTTAAAAGCGGTCCGGGACCTTCCCCGCGTCTGCCCCTACCTTCACCTTCCCGCCCAGTCCGGCTCCGACCGAATCCTCAAGGCGATGCGGCGCGGGTACACGGCAGATCGCTACCGGGCGATCTGCGCCGAGGCGCGCGATCTCATCCCGGGCGTCGAGATCGCCAGCGACTTCATCGCCGGCTTCCCCGGCGAGACGGAAGAAGACCATGCCGCAACGGCGCAGCTGATGCGCGACATCCGTTTCGGCATGGCCTACGTCTTCAAGTACTCGACCCGACCGGGCACGGCGGCGGCAGGCCTTCCCGACGATGTCCCGGAGAACGAGAAAAAGCGCCGGCACGCGGAGCTCCTGGCGATCCAGGAAGAGATCCAGCTCAGCGGGAACCGCGCGCTGACCGGGACCGAGGTGGAGATCCTGGTGGAGGGACGCGCGGCCCGGCCGTTGAAAGAGGCCGGGCGGGAAATGCCCGACGGGGTGCCGACCTGGACCGGCCGGACCCGCACGGGCCGCATCGCGGTCTACCGGGCGGGGCGTGACCTGACGGGCCGCGTGGTCCGGGTTCGGGTCACGGAGGCGACGGCCTTGACGCTGATCGGGGAACTGGTGTAATAGGAGTGTCCGACCCACCGGGTTCCGGTCGCCGAGGCCCCGATCCCCATGCCCGATTACGAGCCGTTCATGCGACGCGCCCTCGCGCTGGCCCGCCGGGGCGAAGGCCGGGTGGAGCCCAACCCGATGGTCGGCGCGGTGATCGTCCGGGGAAACCGCGTCGTCGCCGAAGGGTGGCACGACGCCTTCGGCGGACCGCACGCGGAGGCAGCCGCCCTGCGCGCGGCGGGAAACGGACGCACCGTGCGCGGCGCGACAATGGTCGTCACCCTCGAGCCCTGCGCCCACACCGGGAAGACGCCCCCCTGCGCACCCGCCCTCGTGGCGTCGGGGATCCGGCGGGTGGTCATCGCCGGCCGGGATCCCAACCCGGTCACCCGAGGCCGCGGCGTGGCGACGCTCCGGCGCGGCGGCGTGGAGGTCGTCGAAGGTCTCCTGCGGGAGGAGGCGGAGATCCTCAACGCCCCCTTTTACGCGTACCACCGGGAGCACCGCCCCTGGGTGATCGCCAAGTGGGCGATGTCGGCGGACGGAAGGATCGCGACGCGCGCCGGCGAGTCGAAATGGATCACGGGGCCGGAGGCGCGCGCCTTCGCCCGGCGCATCCGCGCCCGCTGCCAGGCCGTCGCGGTCGGGATCGGCACGGCGCTCCGCGACGACCCCGAGCTCCTGCCGGCCGCGCCTCCCGAGCCTCCGCCCTGTCCGCGGCCGTTCGCCCGGGTCATCCTCGACTCGCGGGCACGCCTGCCGCTTGCCTCCCGTCTCGTGCGCACGGTCCACGAGGTCCCGGTGATCGTGGCCGTCTCGTCGCGCGCCCCCCGGTCGCGATGCCGCGCCCTTGAGGGGGCAGGCTGCGAGATCCTGGCCGCCGGTCGGCATCGGGTGGAAATCCCCCGCCTCCTCGAAGCGCTCGGCCGGCGCGGCCTCGCCCAGGTGCTGGTCGAGGGGGGCGGCGAGGTCCTGGGCAGCCTCTTCGACGCGCGGGTCGCCGATGAGGTCTTCGCCTTCGTCGCCCCGCGCGTGATCGGAGGAACGGAAGCCCCCGCGCCGGTCGGCGGCACCGGCCCCGCCGCGATGAACGAGACGTACTCGCTCGACCGGCCGGAGTGGATCCCCGCGGGGACGGACTTCGTCCTCCACGGTTTTCCGCGTCGCGGATAGCCGGGGCCGCTGTCAAAGAGCTGCGCGCCCGGGTCGCGACGCTGGAGGCGCGCCGAGCGGCGCTGGCGCGGGCGGCGAAGTAGGAGGCTCCGCCCTCCAAGCGCAGGGCCGCGGAACGCGGAAGGGAACGCCCCACCCGGGCGTTGACTCCCCCGCCCCGGCATGTTATGTAAGTCCCTTCCCCGTCCCGCGTTCCGGGCCCGGCCATGACCCGTCTGAAACAGGTCACGATCCTCGGTTCCACCGGTTCCATCGGCCGCAGCGCCCTCTCCGTGATGGAGAACCTGCGAGCGACCCATGCCCCCTTCGCCTTGGCCGCCCGCTCCAACTGGAAGGCGCTTCGCGAGCAGGTCCTCGCGGTCCGTCCGCCCTGCGTCGTCCTCACCGATCCGGTCGCGGCAAAGGCATTCCGGGACGCGGGCGTCCCCGGCGACACGCGTCTCCTGGAAGGTCTCGACGGCATCCGCGAGGTCGTGACCGCCCCCGACGTCGACGTCGTCCTCGGCGGCATCGCGGGGGCGGAGGGGCTCCCCGCCAGCCTCTGGGCGGCCGAGGCGGGCAAGACGCTGGCGATCGCCAACAAAGAATCCTTTGTCATCGCCGGCGAGTTGTTGACCGGGATCCTCCGGCGCACGGGCGCCCCCGTCGTCCCGGTCGACAGCGAGCACAACGCCGTCTTCCAGGCCCTGCAGGGCCAGCGTCGCGAGGCGGTCCGGAGAATCGTCCTGACCGCCTCCGGGGGGGCGCTGCGAGACATGCCCCTCGACGCCCTGGACCGCGTGACGCCCGAGCAGGCGCTGCGCCACCCAACCTGGTCGATGGGCCCGAAGATCACCATCGACTCCGCGACGCTCATGAACAAGGCCCTCGAGGTGATCGAGGCGCGGTGGCTCTTCGACCTGCCGCCCGACCGAATCGAGGTCGTCCTTCATCCGCAGTCGGTCGTCCACGCGATGGTGGAATACCGGGACGGCTCGACGCTGGCGCAGCTGAGTCCGCCGGACATGAAGCTCCCGATCCAATACGCGCTGACATACCCGGAGCGGGTCGACGGGATCACGGCAACGCTGGATCTCCGGAAGGCGATGACCCTCGCCTTCGCCCCGCCGGACCCGGCGCGGTACCCGTCTCTGGCGCTCGGCTACGCGGCGGCGCGCGCGGGGGGGACGGCGGGAGCGGTTTTAAATGCCGCCAACGAGGCGGCGGTCGATCTCTTCCTGTCGCACCGGATCCGATTCACCGACATTCACCGGCACGTGACCGCCGCCATGGCCGCCCACGCGCCGAAGGCCGCCCCAACGCTCGACGATCTCCTCGCCGCGGACCGCTGGGCGCGGGAGACGGTGCGGGCGCGCGCCTCCGTATAAGCGGTAAGGCTTCGATCACAACCCCTTTTCGGGTATAGTGCGCGCATGGGCTTCTTCTATATTCTCGCCGTTGTCGTCGGCATCGGGTTCCTCATTTTCGCACACGAGCTCGGGCACTTTCTCCTGGCCAAGCTCAACGGAGTGCGCGTCGACCTCTTCTCGCTCGGATTCGGCCCCGTGCTGCTCTCCTACCGGAAGGGAATGGGGGTACAAGCGGGGGCGGCGTCCCGGCGGGTCGAGGCGATGCAGAAAAGGCTCCGGGAGTTGAAAATGGCGGCTCCGGAAGGAGCGCCCGAGGGGGAGGAGGAACGCCGAATCCGGACGACGCTGAAGTCCCTCGGCCAGACGGAATACCGACTCTCCGCAATCCCCCTCGGCGGGTTCGTCAAGATGGCCGGCGAGCCCCTGAGCGAAGAACGAACCGGAGCCCCCGACGAGTTGACCTCCAAGAAGCCCGGCCAGCGGTTCCTCATCTTCGTGGCCGGGACCGCCATGAATTTCCTGGTCGCCTTCCCCATCTGCATGCTGGCCTTCGCCGTGGGGCGAAGCCTCTCCGAGCCCCGCCTCAGTTCGGTCCCCGCGCCCGACTCGGCGGAGTGGGCGGCGGGGATGACGGTCGGAGACCGGATCCTCTCCGTCAACGGCGTGCCGGTCGCCAGCATCGAGTCGTACAAGAAGGAGGTCCTGCGGGCCGAGACCGGCCGTCCGATCCCGGTCGAGGTGGAACGGGGCGACCCGGCGCAGCGCGTCACCCTGCAGCTCGTCCCCCGCGGCGCCGACCGGATCTCCGTCATGCCGCCCACCAACGTCGTCGACCTCGTCCATCCCGGATCTCCGGCCGAGCGGGCCGGCCTCCGGCCGGGCGATGTGATCCTCGCAATCGACGGGCGGGAGGTGCTCGGCAGCCAGGACATCTTCGCCGCCGTGAAGTCCGCCGCGAACCGGGCGCTGGCCTTCCGGGTGCGCCGCCCCGCCACCGGCGAAACGCTCGACCTGTCCGTCACGCCCGAGCTCAATCCGAACACCGAGGCACGCCTCGCCCTCGACCCCCTCGATCTGGCCCGGGTCCCCGTCATCCGGAAGATCCATCCCCTCTCCTGCGCCGCGGACTTCCTCAAGGAGGGAGATCAAATCCTGGCGATTGACGACAAGCCCATGGCCTCGGACCGCGACGTGCGGGAGACCGTCCGCGCCCGTCCCGGACAGGTCGTGACGCTGAAGATTCTCCGGGCCGGAGAGGAAAAGGTCAGCCACTTCACCCTGCGCCGGAACGCCCTCGGCCAGGGGACGCTGGATGTCCTGATCGGAGGCACCGGGAACGTCGCCATCCTCGGCGAGATCCCGCCGGGGTCTCCGCTGGCGCAGGCCGGCGCGAGCGCAGGCGACCGAATCCGGTCATTCGAAGGCTGGGAGGGCCTCAGCGCCGAGGAGATCGAGCAGAACATCCGCGAAGGCTTTTCGAAGTCGGTCCGCCTCTCCATCGCACGCGCCGCGGGCGGAGACCCGATCGAGGTCGACTTGCCGGTCGAGAAGGGGCCGGACGGGGTCCGCCGCGTCGCCGCCACCTTCGCCGAGGCCTACCCGATCCTCCTCGAAGTGCCGGCGAGCTGGCCCCTGCATGCCGCCGGCCTCCGGGACGGGGACCGCGTCCTCCGCGTGGACGTCGACGGGGACGGGTCCTTGGACCGCTGCACCAGCCTGGAAGACCTCCAGCGGGCGGCCGAGTCGGGCCGGCCCTTCGCGGTGGAGATCGAGCGCAACGGCAAGCCCCTCCCCTTCACCGTCACGCCGGGCCCGATCCCCTACGGCGAGATCCGCATCGGCCTCCGAATCCAGACCGTCTTCCACCGCTTCCCGAAGCGCCAGGCGGTCATCCTGGGGGCTCGCGAGGTCCTCGACATCGCCCATCTCACCTTCCAGATCCTCGGCAAGATCCTCCAAGGCCAGGAAAAGGCCTCCAACATGTCCGGCCCCATCGGCATCTTCAGCGTCTCCTACAAGGTGATCCAGGACGGCATCGGCAACTTCTTCTGGCTCCTCGCCCTCATCTCCGTCAGCTTGGCCATCTTCAACCTCTTCCCCATCCCCATCCTCGACGGGGGCCACATCCTCTTCCTCCTCATCGAGAAGATCAAGGGGTCGCCGGTCAGCGAGAAGATGATGATCCGCGCCCAGTACGTCGGCCTTTTCCTCATCCTCGCCCTCTTCCTGTATGTGACGAAGAACGACCTCATGCTGCATGTCTTTGGCCGCTTCGGGTAGCGGGGACCGCGGGCATGAACGAGAGCAAGACGTCGCCCTGGGACCGATTCCTCGGAAAAGCCGTGGTCGTGGACACGGCCACGCCGTTCCTGTATATCGGGACCCTGCGCGCGGCGGACGACCACGTCCTCGAGCTCGAAATGGCGGACGTACACGATCGGGGCGAGGGACACTCGACCAACGAAAGATATGCGCTTGAATCGCTGAAGTCGGGGGTGCGGGCGAACCGGCGCCGGGTGACGATCCGCATGGCCGCCGTGGTCAGCCTCTCCCTCCTGGACGACGTGATCCCGTATTAGAGGACGGCCATGCTTGCGGACGTACTCCGCCTCATCCGCGTCCCGCTTCTCTTCACGGCCCTGGCCGACCCGGTGGCGGGCTACTGCCTCGGGATGCCGGCGGGAGCCTCTCCGCGCTGGGAAGCGATCCTGCCCACCCTCCTCGCCTCGGTCTGTCTTTACGCGGCCGGCATGGTCTTCAACGATTGCGCGGACCTGATCCGGGACCGGACGCTGCACCCGGACCGGCCGCTGGCCTCGGGGCGAATCGCCTTCGCCCCGGCCTTCAGCCTCGGCGTCGTCCTCGGCTTGGTCGCGATTCTCGCCGCGCAGACGGTGAATGCACGGACCGGGGCGACGGCCTTCGGGCTGGCGCTGGGCATCCTGTTCTACAACGGCGTGGCCAAGCGGAGCTGGATTCCGGGATCGCTCGTGATGGGGGCCTTGCGAACCGGCAATGTCCTGATGGGCCTCTATGCCGCCGCCCCCCCCACCCTCGCGTCCGCCGGCACGGCCGCCGCCTTCCTGGGCGTGATCTTCTTGTACGTGACGCTCCTGACGCTGCTGAGCGGCCTCGAGGAGCCCCCGCCGCGCCCGAAGACCTTCATCACGCTCGTGGTCCTCATGGCGCTGGCCGCCGTCTCCACCGTGCTGGTCCTGCCGGCGCCGTTCGCGGGAGGGCTCTGGATCTCCCTCGCCCTGGTTCTCCTCCTCGCCCTCGCCCTGCTGGCCCGGGGGCTGAACGCCCTGCGCGAGTTCGACCCCGGCCAGGTCTCCACACTGGTCCAGATCGGGGTCCTCGGCATCATTCCCCTCGACGCCGCCGTCGCGGTCGGCACGGGCAACCTGATGATCAGCATGGCCCTCCTGCTCTTGCTGATCCCTCCCCTCGGCCTCGTCACGGGGTTCATCCGCATGCCGGGCCTGGAACGGGCGAACTGACGGGCGCGCGCACGGAGCAGGTCTCAGCCCGGCGCCGCGGGCGCCTTTTTCACGCGTTGACGCGAAGGGAACCGACTCCGACCCGTCCGCCGCTAGGAGGGGATGGATCCGGGAGCGGCCCCGCCGCCTCCGGCGGCACGCCGGAGTTCGGCGAGTTTCTCGAGGGCTTGGATCGGCGTGAGCTGATTGATATCCAGCGCCTTGAGCGCCTGGCGCAGCGGATCCTCGACGGGAGCGGCGGGGGCTGCGGCGGAGCGAGCCACCGCCCGCGCGACCCGGGACGCGCGTCCCATCCCGCCGGCGCCCTCCGGCCCCGGCTCCGTCCCGGCCTCCTCCCCTTCCGCGCCGGCCTTCTCTCCGGGCCGCCCTCCGAAGAGGGAGAGTTGGCGGGGCTCCCCGGATCGCTCCTTGGGCCTCCGGGCCGCGCGCGGGCGATCCGCCTCGTCAAGCGCGGCCTCCTCGAGCGCGGCGAGGATCGCCCGGGCGCGCGCGACGACGTCGCGCGGGACGCCGGCCAGCCGTGCAACATGAAGCCCGTAGCTCTTGTCGGTCCCGCCCTCAAGTATCTTGTGAAGAAAGACGACTCCCTCGCCCCACTCGCGCACCGCGACATGGTAGTTCTTCACGCCGGGCATCAGGCGGGCCAGCTCCGTCAGCTCGTGGTAGTGCGTGGCGAAGAGCGTCCGCGCCCGCGTCCGCTCCAGCAGGTGCTCGGTGACCGCCCAGGCGATCGCCAGTCCGTCATAGGTGCTGGTGCCGCGGCCCACCTCGTCGAGGATCACGAGACTGCGGGGGGTGGCGTTGTGGAGGATGGCCGCCGTTTCGTTCATCTCGACCATGAACGTGCTGGCGCCGCGGGCGAGGTCGTCCGCCGCCCCCACACGGGTAAAGATGCGGTCCGCGACGCCGATGCGGGCGGACCGGGCGGGCAAGGCGCTCCCCACCTGCGCCAAGAGCACCAGGACGGCCACCTGGCGGATGTAGGTCGACTTGCCGGCCATGTTGGGCCCGGTCAGGATCACAACGCGGTGGCCGTCGGTGTCGAGAAGGACGTCGTTGGGGACGAAGCGGTCGCTGATCGTCCGCTCGACGACGGGGTGGCGGCCGTCGACAATCTCGATGCGACCGCCGTCGTCGACATCGGGCAGAACATAATCGTGCTCCACGGCGGCGTCGGCGAGGGCGGCCAGGACGTCGAGCACGGCCGCGGCTCGGGCGACGCGCTGGAGAGCCGGGATGAAGCCCGCCGCGCGGTCGCGCAGCTCGACGAAAAGCCCCTGGGAGAGCTTCCGCGCCCGCTCCTCGGCGTGGAGGATCTCCTCCTCCTGCTTCTTGAGGGCGGGGGTAACGTATCGCTCGGCGTTCTTGAGCGTCTGCTTCCGATGATAATCGGCCGGGATCTTCTCGCGATGGGTGTTCGTAACCTCGATGTAGTAGCCGAAGACGGCGTTGAATCCGACCTTGAGCGAGGGGATGCCGGTCCGGCGGATCTCATCGGCCTCGAACGCGGCGATCCAGCTCTTCCCCTTCGCCCCGATACCCTGCAGGCGGTCGAGTTCCTCGTGCCACCCGGCGCGAAAGATGCCCCCTTCCTTCATGACGGCGGGCGGGTTGTCGACCAGCGCCCGGCGCAGGAGGTCGGCCAACTCGCCGGGGACCTCGAGATCGGCGCGCGTCTCCACCAGGATCGGGGCGCGCGCCTCGGCCAAGTGCGCCGCCAGAACAGGGAGGGCGCCGAGGGTGTCGCGAAGCCCTCCCAAGTCCCGCGGCGTCGCACGACCGGCCCCGATCTTCCCCGCCAGCCGCTCCAGGTCGCTCATCCCCTGAAGGGCCCTCCGGCAGGCGGCCCGCAACGACGAATCGGTCATCAGCTCCCGCACCCCCGCCTGCCGCCGACGGATCGCCTCGACGCCGGTCAGCGGGCCGAGTAACCAGTCCCGCAACATTCGCCCCCCCATCGCCGTCTGAGTCCGATCCAGAACGCCGAGAAGGCTGGTCTTCCGATCGCCCTCGCGCAGCGACTCGGTCAGCTCGAGCGCCCGGATGCTGGCGCGGTCCAGGACGCAGACGCCCACACGCTCGCCGCGAACGAGGCGGGTGACATGCTTCAGCGAGGCGCGATGGGTCTCGTGCAGGTACTCGAGAATGGCGCCGGCGGCCCCGACGGCCGGGCCGAGGTCGCCGCACCCGAAGCCGTCCAGGGAGGAGGTCCCGAAATGCTCGCAGAGACCTTTCCGGGCGTTCGCCGGGTCGAACGTCCAGTCGTGAAACGGGGTAACGACTCCGACGGCGCGCCGGAGCGCCTCAACCTCGCCGGCGTCCGATTCCGCGCCCGAAGCGGGGATGAGGCACTCGCTCGGGACCAGTCGCGCCAGCTCATGGATCAACTGTTCGCGCGTGACGTCGGCGGCCTGGAACTCCCCGGTCGAGCAGTCGATCCAGGCCAAGCCCCGCATCGCCCCCGACCCACAGACCGCAGCCAGAAAGTTGTTCCGTTTGTCCTCCAGCACCCCGTCGTCGATGAGGGTCCCCGGGGTCACCACCCGAGTGACCTCGCGGTCGACGATTTCCCCCTGCGCCGTCTCCGGGTCCTCCATCTGGTCGCAAACGGCCACGCGCTGCCCGGCACGCAGGAGACGGTTGATGTAGGTGGCGGCAGCATGGTACGGCACGCCGGCCATGGGGACGCGCATGTCCCCCTTCTGGCGGCTCGTCAGGGTGATGCCGAGGAGGCGGGCCGCGGTCTTGGCATCCTCGTAAAACATCTCGTAGAAGTCGCCCAGGCGGAAGAAGAGAATCGCGTCGGGATGTTGCTTCTTGATCCGATGGTACTGGTCCATCAGCGGGGTCGCCATGGAGGGATTAAAGACGGGGCGGGGGATGCGTGTCAACGCCGTTTATGCGCCCAACATGCCGCTTGCGTCTGGATTTCCAGCTCGAGCCAGGATCGATCGTGTGGGCCATTGCTTCAACATGGAAACGGCGCCGCCGGATGCCCGCCGAAGGGACGTTCTCCTCCGATTGACGAGCGGTGTCGTTCAGAGCGAAGGTCCGGTGATCGCGGAGATCGTGAGGAACGCCTTTCGGAGGGGGGACGAATTTGTCGCCGGCTGCAAGGCTTTTTCGCGGCATCTGAATCGTCCGGGGTAACTTGAGACTCCCACCCGGCTTGACTCCCCCCCGGCACAGGGCTATACTTCGTTAGACCTCTGCGGTGTTCGTAATGGCCAAAGAAGCGGTCGAACCTACAGAAACGAACCAGGGGACGGCCCTTCGACGCTGATCGGTACGCCCTCCTCCGGGGGGGACACCGGGGAGCACGAAGAAGTCCCCACCTTCATTCGAAGGGTTCGAAGCACACGGCCATACGGCATCGGCGGAGGTTATTTCTTTACGGCGAGGCATCCCTGCGTCGGGCCCCCCCCCCAGGCTCGAGCTCACGGCGATCCACGAGGCCCGGACGAAGGTGATTCGCCGCCCGATGCTCCCGACACGGGAATCCGCATGAGCCCCGCCAGACGACGTCCGACCGTCGCAATCATCGGGCCGGGTGCGGTCGGCCGGACGATCGGGCGGCTGCTCCGCAGGGCGGGATTTCCCGTCCTCGTCTCCGGCCGCCGTCCCGCTTCCGCCCGCGCTGCGGCCCGTTGGATCGGGGCCCGACACGTCCCCGACCCGGCCGAGGCGTCCCGTCGCGCGGACTGGGTCCTGCTGACCGTCCCCGACGACGCCATCGCCACGGTGGCCCGTTCGATGGCCCGGGCAGGCGCCTTTCAAGCCCGCCCCGTCGTCCTGCATACCAGCGGACTCCATTCGTCGGCCGTGCTGCTCCACGCCCGCCGGGCCGGCGCATCGACCGGCTCGATCCACCCGCTCCACAGTTTCGCGAGGCCAACCGCCTCCGTGCGAACCTTCCGGGGCAGCGCATGTACGGTCGAAGGAGATCGTCGTGCCATCGCCGCCGCCTGCCGACTGGCCCGCGCCATCGGCGGCCGGCCCCTTCCCGTTGACCCGACCCGGAAGGCCCTGTATCATGCGGGCGCCGTGCTGGCCTGCAACGATCTGGTCGCCCTGTACGGCGCCGGGTTAACGCTGATGCGATGCGCGGGACTCCCCCGGCGGGATGCCGAACGGGCCCTCTTGGGCTTGGTCGAGGGAACGGTCTCAAACCTCCGCCGCGCCGGCTGTCCGGGGGCTTTGACGGGTCCCGTGGCGCGGGGAGACACCGGGACGGTGCGCGCCCACTTGCGCGCGCTGCGCCGGTTCCCGGCCTTCCTCCCAGTCTACCGCGCGGCCGGTCGCTTGGCCGTTCGCTTGGCAAGGGATCGGGGCAGCCTGCGCGAGGCCGACGCAAGGCGTCTGGCCCGCCTGCTGGCCCCTTGACGCCGTCGAACGCCATGAACATCGTCCTGATCGGATTCCGCTGCTCCGGCAAGACGACGCTCGGAAAGGCCCTGGCCGAGCGGATGGGGCTGGCGTTCGCCGACGCCGACTCGATCGTCGAGCAAAAACACCAGATGTCCATCAAGGAAATCTTCGAGAAGAAGGGCGAGACGGTCTTCCGTCTCTGGGAAAGCGACGCCATCGCCGAGATCGCCAAACTGGACGGGCACGTCATCGCCACGGGGGGCGGGGCCGTCCTCCGGTACAAGAACATCCACAACCTGAAGCGAAACAGCGTCGTCGTCCTCCTCTCCGTCGCTCCCGACACGGCGTTCGAGCGGATCCAGCACGACCCCAACGAGCGAAGCCGCCGCCCTACGCCTGCCGGCCAGGATCCCCACGCCGAGCTCTGTGACCAGCACAAGATGCGCGAGCCGCTCTACCAGGGCGTCGCGGACATCACCATCGACACGACCAACCGGCCGGTGTCCGACTGCGTCGAGGAGATCCTCGAGCGGCTGAAGGCGTTCAAGTTCGGCACGGACGGTGCGGACCTGGGCCCGCTCCCTCTGTAAGCCGCCGCCCCGGAACATGGGCATGCACCTCGCGATCCGGACCGCAGCCCTGCTGGTCCTCGCCGTTTCCCCCGCCCGGCCGGAGCCCATGGTCCCGGCCGCCATCGCGAGGGCCCAGGAGCGCTTGACCGCCGCCATGGACGCCGCCTCCTTGGCGTCGGCAACGGCCGGATGCGGACAGGCCCTCGACGCGTCGGACGTCTCCCCGGATGCGCGCGACGGGGCCCGGCGGGCGCTGCGCGCCGCCGTCCTCGCCGCGCGCGATCGCCTCGCCTCCCGCCTCCGGCGCGCTGTCGAGTCGGATCTGCGCGAGCGCCTCCCCGCCCATGCGGCCGAGCTGCAGCGCCGCCGCGAAGCGGCGGTCGGGCACATCATGGACGAGTTCGCCTACCCGGACGGCGAGGCGGGTCGGGCCGTCCAACCCCGGGTCGATGCCAAGCTAGAGGCGGTCCGCGAGATGTGGGAGACCCCGTTGCTCGCCGTCGGCCGGAGGATGCCGCTCCTCGCCGCAGAGCTGGAGACCCTCAACGCCGCTACCGCTTTGGCGCTGGAGTCGGCGGGAATCGATCGCCTCGCCACGGACGCGGTGACGCTGTCAGACCTGCTGGCGGACGCCGACGGAACGTACGCCCGGCTCCTCCGGGAGGCACCCGCCGACGCCTTCGGGCGAAACCGGCTCGAGCAGAACCGGAAGGTGGCCGCGTGGAACGCGCAGGTCGCCGGCCTCGCCCCGGAGACCGCCGAGCAGATCGAGGTCACGAACGCGTACCGAGAGATGCTCGGACGACTCGCGCTCCAAATCGATCCCGCGCTCTGCCGGGCGGCCCAGGAACACGCCGAGGCGATGGCCCGCGCCAAGCGCCTCTTCCACCGCGATGGGGGGGACGGGACTCCGGAGTCGCGCATCCGAAAGGCGGGCTACGAGCCGCTGGCGATCGGGGAGAACATCTGCGGCCCGGCCGCCACGGCCCGCGAGGCACACGCGCTGTGGTGCCGAAGCCCCGGCCACCATCGAACCCTGATCGACCCCCTTTTCAATCAGATCGGGGTCGGCCACGCGGAGGGCTTCTGGGTGCAGAACTTCGGCCGGGGCCGCCTCCGGAAACCGGGGGAGAACCCCTGAAGGACCGGCACGCCGCCGCCAGACAAGGCTTGCAATCCCCCCCCGTCCGGGGGTACGTTACCGTGCGCCGGCCCCGAACCCACGGATCCATCGGACGCAGAAACCGCCCGGAGAACCATGCCCGCTCGAGTCGCCGCCACCGTCACCGCCGTCCGCGGCTGCCCACTCTACAAGGAAGGGGAGCGCCTGATCTTCTCCCCCCCCGCCGTCTCGACCGACGGACAGACGCTCGTCTGCTGCCTCGCCGTCCAAACCCTCTGGAAGCCCGTTGACCGCGTCCTCCGCGGGGACACGCCTCTTCAGTTTTCCCGCCTCTACTGCGGTGGCTGCTCCGAAGGCAAGGCGTGGTTCAAGCTCGTCCACCTGCGCGACGAAGGGGCGGGACTGAAGTCCGATGCCGACGCCGTCGCCGAGACGCTCCCCACGCTGCCCCTCTTCAGCGGCATCGCCCCCGCCAGCGTGGCCGCGTCCGCGCGGCTTTGGGAGATGGTTTCCTACCCGGCGCGGTCCGAGCTCCTCCGCAAAGGCGAGCCGGGACAGGCCTTCCTCGTGCTTCTGGAGGGTAAGGTGGACGTCGTCCAGCGCGACGAGGCGGGAGGCGAGAACGTGCTGGCCACGCTTGGACGCGGGGACTGCCTCGGCGAGATGTCGCTGATCACGGGCAACCCCGTCTCCGCGACGGCCCGGGCCCGCACCGGCGTGACGGCGCTGCGCGTCGGCCGCGAGCACTTCCCCCAACTGCTGGCCACCATCCCCGCCCTGAGCTTCAAGCTGGCCAAGATCCTCGCCCACCGCTTGGCCCGCACCGGGGCTTGGATCAGCGACGAGCTGAAAAAGGGCGTCCTCGGCAAGTTCGAGCTGCTCTCCCCCTTCGAGCTCGTCCAATCCATGAGCGTCAACGCGCAGACCGGAACGATCCACGTCCGCCGCGGCGACGTCGAGGGCCGCCTCTATTTCGAGGGCGGGCAGCTCTACGAGTTCCGGTTCGGCGGCCAGGAGGACCTCGACGCCTTCTTCGACTTCCTCCGCTGGCAGCAGGGCACCTTCCGGCTGGAGCCCGGCAAGCGGGAAGAAACCCTGCGCCGCGTCAAGTCCGATACGATGGGACTGCTGCTCGAGGGGATGCGGCGGATCGACGAGACGTCGCGCCGCTAACTCGCCGCGTGGAGCGACTCCCGTCCCGATGATCGAAACCGTCGTCCTCCTCAATCCTGCGGCCGGCGCCGGCCGGTCGCGCGCCGCCTTTCGGGCGGCCGCCCCGCTGCTGGAGGCGACGTGGGGCCGAATCGCGGTCCGCGAGACGGAGCGCCCGGGCCACGCCGCCGCGCTCGCCCGCGCCGCGCTGGACGATGGCGCCCGGCGCCTGATCGTGGCCGGCGGGGACGGCACGCTGCACGAGGTCGCCCAGGGATGCCTCGGCGAAGGCCGCGCCTTCCCCCCGGCGGCCGCGCTCGGCCTGCTCCCCTGCGGCACGGGCTCTGACTTGGCGCGCACGCTCGGGATCCCGCGCCGGGATCCCGCGGCGGCCGCCGCCTGGCTCGCGCGCGCGACCCCCCGCCCCCTGGACGCCGGACGGTTCCGGTCGCAGGGGCCGAACGGCGACCCGCGCGAAGGCGTTTTCGTCAACAACCTCGGCTTCGGCATCGGCGGCGTCGTCGCCTCGATCGCCAACGCCTCCCCCAAGTGGATCGGAGGATTCGCCGCCTTCTTTCTCGCCACCCTCCGCGCCTTCCGAATCTGGCGGGATCGCCTCGTCCACCTCACCCTCGACGGGGTCCCCCGCCCCGCCCGCGTCACCCTCTGCTCGATCTGCAACGGCCGCACGGCCGGGGGCGGCATGGTCCTCGGTCCCGACGCCAGCCCCTTCGACGGGTGGCTCGACCTCGCGCTCCTCGAGCGCATGCGACTGCATGACTTCCTGGGCCGTTTCCGCTATCTTTACGGCGGCCTCCCGCTGCGCGACCCGAGAATCACCCGGTCCCGAGTCCGGGCCCTCCGCGCCGAGGCGGTCGCGGGAACGCTTCCCGTTCCCATCACCGCCGACGGCGAGCCCGGCGGGTTCCTGCCGGTCGAGGTCGAGGTGGCGCCGTCCGCGCTTCGCGTTCTGGTTTCGGATCCGGAGCCCCGTGTCCCAGGCCCTGCGCCCGTCGGAGAGCCGCTATGCCCCGCCGCCCGCTGTCCCGCCGGCCCGTCGACCCGGAGATCGCCGCCCTCGTAAAACGATACGCCGTCGAGAGCGGGAATGCCGACCTCATCCAGGATATGCTCGTGACCGTCACGAAGACGGCCAAATCCCCCCTCGACCGCGGCGAGCTGAAGATCCTCAACACCGCCCTCCGCGAGCTCCGCTACGCCTTCAAGATCTTCAACCCCTACCGCGACGTTCGCAAGGTCAGCATCTTCGGCTCGGCCCGCGCCACGCCCGAGATGCCGGAATATCGCCAAGCGGTCGAGTTCGCCCGCCGCATCGCCTCGAAAGGATACATGGTCATCACCGGCGCCGGCGGAGGCATCATGGCCGCCGGGAACGAGGGGGCCACCGCGGACCGCAGCTTCGGTCTGAACATCCAGCTCCCCTTCGAACAGACCCCCAACCGCTTTATCGCCAACGACCCGAAGTACATCCGATTCCACTATTTTTTCACCCGCAAGATCGTCTTCCTCCGCGAGACCCACGGCATCGTCCTCTTTCCCGGCGGCCTCGGGACCCTCGACGAGGGGTTCGAGGCGCTGACGCTCATCCAGACCGGCAAATCGCCCCCCCTTCCCCTGGTCATGATCGACCGCCCTCGCGGCACCTACTGGCGGACCTGGGCCCAATACGTTTCCGACCACCTCCTGCGACGCGGCTGGATCTCGGAGGAGGACCTGGAGCTCTTCACCGTGACCGACCGGGTGGACCGCGCGGTCGAGGAGATTCTTCGATTCTACCGCGTCTACCACTCCTCCCGCTACGTGGGCGACCTGCTCGTCATCCGCTGCCAAAAACAACTGGCGGATCGCGACGTCCAGCGCCTCACGCGCGGGTTCAAGGACATCCTCGTCGCCGGGGAAATTCTGCGGACGCGGGCCCTGCCCGAGGAAGAGGAGCCGCACTTGGCCCACCTGCCGCGCCTCGTCCTGCGCTTCAATCGTCGCAACTACGGCCGCCTGCGCGCACTGATCAACGCGATCAACGATCTCTAGCGACCCACGCGCGCCCCGCCGACGTTCGACTCGCGCGGAACGCAGCCCCATAATGAGACCCCTTAGGTCCATTTTATTGTTGAATCGCGCCGGCCGGCCGATATAGTAAATCACCAGACGCGCCCCCCGGGGATCCGAACATGATCACGGCGGAAGACCGAGAATTGGTGCTGCGCGCCCTCAGGCACGATCTGATCTCTCCCGACCAAGTCCTCGTCTGCATCTGGGACATCGAGGCGCACGCGCGGAGCGAGGCTTGGGACCGCACACTCCCCCTGCGCCTGGTGGCCAACGGCTTCCTGCGCCAGGACGACCTCCTCCGCCTTCGCGCGGCGGTCGAACGCGACGGCCGCCTCGTCCGCGCCGCCGGGGCCTCCGCCCACGGAACGCCGGAGACCGGGACAGGGACGCCGGGAACGGATCTGGCCGTCGCCACGCCGCCGGCCGGACTGCATCCCGTCCCCCGCGCGGCGGCCGGGCCGTCCGGAGCGGAATCACACCCCGGCGCCGGGGCGTCCGCCCCGCGCCCCTCACCCGCCGACCACGCCGCGGCGGCCTGGCTGATCCAAATGCGGGTCGTCACCCCGCACGACATCCGCAGGGCTTTCCAGATCCAGGCGGACTACGCCCCCTTCGGCATCTCCCTCCCCCTCGCCGCCGTGCTGCGGCGTCTGGGCCGGCTGGGCGATGCCCCCTACGCCTGTCTGCGCGCGATCGATTTCGCGGCGATGGCGGCCTCCACGGACTGGAAGTCGCAGGCGGTCCCCGGCTGGCCGATCCTGGACCGGCTGGCGACCGGCGGCTGCGCCACGGTCTTCCGGGCCCGCGAATGCTTCACGGGCCGCACGGCGGCCCTGAAGATCCTGCAGCGCCGGCTCTGGACCGATCCCGTCTCCATCGCGCGTTTCGAGACCGAGGGGCGCCTGCTGACGCGGCTCTCCCACCCGAGCCTGGTCAAGGGCCTTGCGTGCGGCGTCTCCCCGATGGGGCTCCCCTACACGGTCCTTGAGCTCGTCCGGGGCGAGCCCGCCGACCAGTGGATCGCAAGGCGCGGCCCTTTCCCGCCGGCGTTCGCCCTGCATGTGACGCACCACGTTGCCGAGGCGCTGGCGGCGATCCACGCCGCCGGGTATGTCCATTGCGACGTGAAGCCCGAGAACATTTTGATCGGGGCGCGCCAGACGGTGACGCTCTGCGACCTGCACTTGGCACAACCGATCGGACGCGCCGGGTTCGCCCCCCTCGAGCGGACCGCCGGCACAGCAGCCTACATGAGCCCGGAGCAGGCGCGCGGGGAGACGGACCTCGGGGCGGCGACCGACCTGTATGCCTTGGGACTGACGTTGTACGCCCTGCTCACGGGCCGATGCCCGTTCGAGGGGAAAGACCCATCCGAGGTGCTGGATCGCCGGTTCCGCGGCGGGACGGGCGCGCCCGATCTCGAGGGCTTGGCGGCGCCCCAGGCGGTGGTTGCCCTGCTCCGCCGCATGCTCCAGCCGGACCGCCAGCGCCGGATCGGCGACGCGGCGGAGATCCGGCGCGCGATCGCCGCCCTCCGGATGTAAGCCGCATAACCGGAACGCAAGCCGGCCCCCGGCCCGGCCTCATCGTATCCCGCAGCCCCACCGCCCGCTACCCCCGCCGCTTGTGCAACACGAACCGCGCATAGAGGTGCCCGAGCAGCCGGACGATCATGAGCGAGCCGGCGGCGCCGTGGATCGCGTAGGCCATCGGCCCGATGAAACGGTGCTCGACCAGCCGCTCCAGGAGGTGGATCGTACTGCCGACCGGCGGGATGCGGGCAGCCAGGATAAAACCGGTGCAGGCGAGCGCTGCACAGCACAGGATGTCGAGCCAGACCCAGCACCCGAAACAGCGGGTCCGGGAGAGAATCGAGACCTCGTCCTCCGCCCGAACCTCCCAGAGCAGGCCGCCCGCGGCGTTGCGGGCCGCGGGGTCGCGCAGGACGCGCAGGAGGAAGCGCACGGTCAGGAAAACGCACAGAATCGTGAAGACGAAGCCGCCGACGAGGTGAAGCTTGACGGTGCCCCGGGCGGTGAAGATCTCGAGAATCGGCGAGGGCCCGTAGGTGGCCAGGAAGCCGGCGCCGGTGGCGCACAGGATCGCGCAAAGGGCGATCGAGGTGAACCCGATCCAGGAGAAGCCGGACCAGATCATCCGGAAGGCCGGCGGCGCCGCCCCCGACGCCACAGCCAGCGGCCCGCGCAGCTCGACGATCAGATAGTGAGCCAGGGCGAAAACGAGCAGCCCGAGCAGGCCGAAGAACCAGATCTTCTTCATGAACAGCTCGCGCGCCATGACGGCCAGCGCCCCCACCCGGATGGCCTTGGAGGAGAGGCCCATCAGCGTGCACTGCTTGATCTCCATGCGATCCCCGCCCGGCCCCGTCGGCTCGGCCTTGACGAGACCGAAAAAGAAGGGCGACCGCAACGCATGGCAGTCCGAGCATCCCTTCGCCCCCAGCGCCTCCCCGGCGCCGCGGACGGTGTGCGCGATCGGCCAAGTAACCGGGGCCGCCTCGGGAACGTTGTCCACGACCGTCCCGTCGGCCTGGTAGAGCCGGCCGCCCGCGAGGTAGACATACGGAGACGCGCCGAAGGATCCGTCCGCGACGGCCTTCATCGTTTCCTCCGACACCTCCTCCGCCTTGTCCTTCGCCGCGAGGTAGCGCAGGATCGCCGGCAACTCGCGCTTCAGTTGCTCCGTCTCCGCGCGCAGGTCCAACTCGACCCGGGCCGCGTCCAGGGCGTTGCGGACCTCCTCCTCGACCACGCGCCGGCCCTCCGCCTTCGCCTGCGCGTCGAGCCGCTCTCGGGCCTTCTCGAGGGCGACCGCCAGCGCCTGCTCCCGCTCCTTCCCCTGGCTCTCCTGCCACACGATCACGGCGTTTCGCCCGGCAACCTCCACCTCCTCCTTCGGGGGCGTCCGCCCCTTGGCCTGTTCCGCCTTTACCCAGGCCGCCTCGCCGTTCTTCCGAATCTCCTCCGCCTGCCTGGCCAGGGCGAGGGGACGAACCGCGGCGATGGCCTCTCGGACGCGTTGGAGCGGAACGGGGACGATCTCCTTGTCCTTCCGCATCCCGAACCACGCGGGCCAGATCGCGGCGTGGGGCCGGATGACGCCGTCCCGGTCCCGCTGAAAGACCGGAGCTTGGACGGCCGGCCGCCGAACCGCGTCGAGATTCAGGAACGTCTTCAACCCGAGAGCGTTTGCGCGCGCGGTCTGGAATAGGCCGACCTCCCGCTCCGGCAGGGGGCCGGCGTGGCAGACCGTGCAGGCCAGCTTCTCGAGGTGGAAGGCGGGCAGGCCGTAGTGCTCGACGGACGGCGCGCCGAGGCGTCCCGACTCGTGGCAGCCGCGGCACGTCAGCGTGTCCCCGCCGGGGTGGAAGGTGTGTCCCTCCCCGCCGCCGTCGCCGCGGAGAATCTCGTGGTCGATCCCGTTCCGGTGGCAGTCGGTGCAGGCCATCCCGGCGGCGATATGGACGTCGAGATCGTGCTCGGGGGCCCCCTTGTCGACGACGCCCGGGACGCGGCTGGCGTGGCAGACCTGGCAGTTGCGGGCGGGGGGACGGCGCGTGATGTCGATAAAGACGCGCCCGTCGGGATCGAAGCGCGCCGGATCATATCGGACGCCGGGATCCTTCGCCAAGTAGGGAGACCAGTGCGGCGTATCCGAAAGATACCCCTCCAGCCGCATCTGATCCTTCACGCTCGTCCGGATCGTCCCGAACCCGGCGGCCGCGGTGGGGGCGCCGCGGAAGTCAAGCTCGGTGTGGATATAATACCAGCGGTTGCCGTTGCTGTAGCCGCTGTTGGCGTGGCAGGCCAGGCAGTCGATCTCGAGGGCGCCGACCTCCTTCCAGCGGGGAGCGGGAATCCCCTGAGCGACGGCGGGGCCCTTGTGGAGGAAGTTCTCCTCGAAGACGTCGCGCCGCCGGCCGTCCTTCTGCCACTGCAGCATGCCGCCGCCGGGATGGTGCCGCCCGAAGAGGAGGGCGAACTCCCAATCGGTCATTCCGAAATCGGAGGGCTGGCGCTTGGCCCCGATCGCCCACTCGCGATGGGAAAGGGGGACCTGCGTGCCGGTGGCGGCGTCCCAGAGGATCCACGGCTCGCCGGGGCGGCCGTCGGCGATGCCGCCGAACCCGGCCTGGAAGTGGCGGCCCATCGCGATCCGCTCGACGTCGTGGCACTTCGCGCAGGTGCGCGAGGGGCTGTAGGGGACCGTCGAGTGGGGCCCGATGACGTTCCCGTCCGCATCGATCAGGCTGATGCGGTGAACGTAGGTCTGGTCGGCGCCGGTCACGTATCGGGCGGGGGCGGCCGCGTGGGCGTAGGCGGCCGAGAGACCGGTCACGGCCACGGCGGCCAGCAAGCGGATGCGGATCACGGGACCTCCGTTGCTCTCTAGGGTCTGAAACCCGTCCTGCTTCAACGGCCACAGCACGGCGTCACACCTTGAAGTCCTCCGGCTTGAAATCGACGCGCTCGCCCCGGAGGGCCGCCTCGCCCGCCCGGATGCAGACGACGGTGGTGGCGAAAGCGGCCTCGGGCGTGCAGCCGGCCGGCTGGCCGGTGGCGATGCCGTGAGCGAAGTCTTCCAGGGCGTAGCGGTGCTCGGGCTTGGTCAGGAGCGCCTCGCGGTCCATGACCTGCTCGAGCCGGCGCCCCTGCTCGCGCTTCTGAAGGGTGTCGAGCACGCCGCCGCCTCGGAGCGTGCGGCCGACGGCGGCCAGCAATTGGCTCTTCCCCTTCGCCTTCTTCTTCTCCTCCTCGACCTTCGCGGAGATCGTCTTCCCCTCCTCGCGGTAGACCCACCCGCCGTCGCCGCAGAGAAAGAGCGTGCCCTCGTCCCCCATGAACTGCTCATACATCTCATCGAACCCGTTGGTGGTCAGGATCTGCTGCTGGACGCGGACCATGCCGCGGCCGGCGGCGCGGTCGGGGTACTCGAGCATCGTCAGGATCGAGTCGCACCACTCGCGCGGCGGAAGCGGGATCCCGGCGGCGTCCGTCTCGTGCGCGTAGTGATCGATCGCGGCGCTGCCCATGACCATGGCCGGAGGACCGCCGAGCATCCAGTTGAGGGTGTCGATCTGGTGGCTGCCGAGCTCGGCCATCCAACCGCCCCCGTGCTTCCGGTAAAGCCGCCAGTCCCGCAGGTGGACCATCGTCTCGTAGCCCCACGGCCGGCAGTCGAAGTCGCTCTCGGGGTCGGCGGGAACCCGGCCGCTGCCGTTCCGGTTGAACTGGACGCGGGCGTGGGTGAGGCGGCCGATGTGCGCCCAATGCGGGCAGACGGCCTTCTCCTCCGCCGTCTCCTTCAGGTGCAGGAACTCGTAGGCCAGTTGGTAGAGCGGGCTGGAGCGCCGCTGGTGGCCGATCTGGAGGACCCGCTTCGACTCGCGGGCGGCCAGCACCATGCGCCGGGCCCCCTCGATCGTCGTGGCCATCATCGCCTCGCAATAGACGTGCTTGCCGGCCTTCAGGAAGGCGCAGGCGAGGTCGGCGTGAAGCGCGTCCGGGACGGCGAGAATCACGGCATCGACCGACTTGTCGTCGAGCACCTGCCTCCAGTCGGCAACGGCCTTCGGCTCGGAGCCGAGCCAGCCCTTGAGGAAGGCCCGGGCGCGGCCGAGATTCCGCGGCCAGATGTCGCAAAGCGTGGTGACGGCCAAGCCCGGGACGCGGACGGCGTTGGAGAGCAGCCAGAGCCCCTGGACGCCGCAGCCGATGACGGCCAAGCAGGCAGGACGGTCGACGCCGGCGCGCCCCTGGTCGTCCTGGGCGGCGGCCACCCGCTCGGCGGCGGCGGCGATCGCGGCGGTGACCGCGGCGGACGTCGCCGGGTCGGCGCGCCGCGTCTGGATGAAGGGACCGTGAACCATGGCTGCCTCCTGGATGTCGATTCGGGACCGCGCCGCGCGGGCGGCGCGTCAGGCCACGACGAAGTCCTCCGGCTTGAAGACGATCTTCGTCTTTTTCTCGGCCGCCTCGCTGGCGGTCAGACAGGCGACGGTCGTGACGTAGCCATCCTCGGGGGAGCATCCGCCGCGGATGCCGGTGCGGAGGGCATAGACGAAATCCTCCAGCGAAAGCTGGTGCTCCGTCTTCGCCGTCTCGATCCGGATCCGCTCGCCGGCATCCCCGTGGCGGAGGAAGCGAAGCCGCCCCGGGCGCGAGAGCGTCCGCCCCACCCCCGTCTCGATGGTGTCACGCCCCATCACCGTCTTCTTGGTCGCCTCCGTCTCCCAGGCCAGTTTCGGCGCGCCCGGCTCGCGGAAGATCAGCCCGCCGTCGCTGCTGAGGAAGAGCGTCCCCTCCGTCCCGAAAAGCACCTCGTAGAACCAGTCGAATTTGTTCGTCGTGATCACCTGATAGTGGATGCGGATCAACCCCCCCGTGCGCGACGCGACGTCCGGGTACTCGAAGATGCACATCACGTTGTCGTACCACTCCCGACGGGGATAGGGCGAGACCACCTTCTTCCCGTCCACCACCTTCTCGAACGTCTCATCGACGTAGTAGTCGATCCCGCCGCATCCCATGACCGAATGGGGGTTGGCGTTGAGCATCCAGTTGAAGACGTCGACTTGGTGGCTCCCCAGGTCGGCCATCCAGCCCCCGCCATGCTTCTTGTAGAGCCGCCAGTCGCGCAGGTGGGACATGGTCGCATAGCCGTAGCCGGTGGGGTCGAATTCGGGGGCGTCGTCGAGCCATCGGCCGTTCATGTTGCGGTTGAATTGGCCGCGGGCGTGCGTGATCCGGCCGCAGACCCGGTCGTGGTGGAGGAGCTTCCAAGCCAGCTTGTAGTAGGGATTCGAGTGGCGCTGGTGGCCGATCTGCAGGATCAGGTTGGTCTCCCGGGCGGTGGTCACCATCTCCCGGGCCCCCTCGATCGTCTTGTCCATCTCCTTCTCGCAGTAGACGTGCAGCCCGCCTCGGAGGCAGGCGTTGGTGACCTCCGCATGCTTCCAGTCGGGAACGGCCACCACCACCGCCTCGATCCCGTTCTTCTGCGCGTCCTCGATAAACTTCTCGTATTCCGTGTACTGCACCGGCTCGACATATTGGTCGGCGGGGGTCAGCTGCTTGCAGATGCCGGCCGCGACTTCCCGGCGATACGGCCAGATGTCGCAGACGGCCTTGTAGCGCACCTTGGGGATGCACAGGGAGTTGCTCATCAGCCAGCACCCCTCGCGCCCGCAACCGATGATCCCGAGGTTGACCAGGCGGTCCTGCTTCGTGAACTCCTTGTCGTGGTCCGCCTCCTCGGCGCGCAACTGATCAATGCCCGAGGCGATCGCCGCCGTCACCGCGGCGGATGCGCCAAGAAACCGGCGGCGGGTCTGGACGAAGGGGCCCGTGGCCATGTCGGGTCTCCTCATGGAAGGTCTGGGGTCGGGGCCCGATCCTGCGCGGCAGGCCGGTCCGGTGCGCTCGGAATGGGCGTATATCTAGCACAACCGAGGACCATTTCCACAATTATTTCGGGGACAACCCCAGAAATCGGGACCGGCTCGATCCCGGGTTCAGCCGCCCTCAAAACAGCGGACATCCCCGCCGAAGCATGCTATACTCTCCGCACCTCCCCTCCCCGAGCGAGAGACGCATGGACCCGGCCGGCCCCTTCCGTTTCGCCCATGACGCGATGCATACCCGCTTCGAGATCGTCGCCTTCGGCCCGAGCGAGGACCTCGTCGGCCGCATCGCAGAGACCGCCTTCCGGGACATCGACCGACTCGAGGAGGCCCTCAGCTACTACCTCGAGACGAGCGAGCTGGCCGGCGTGAACCGCGAGGCGGCCGCGCGCGAGGTGGAGATCGGCCCCGACCTCGCCGCCATCCTCGAGGTCTCCCGCATCCTCCACGAAGCGACCGGCGGCGCCTTCGACCCTTCCGTCGGTCCTCTCATGAAGTGCTGGCGCCTTCACGAAGGGACGGGCCGCGTACCGGACCCGGCCGAGCTTGCCACCGCGCGGGAGCGGACCGGCTTCCGTCATGTCCGACTCGACCCGGCGCAGGGAACCGTCCGCTTCGGCCGTCCCGGCCTCGAGCTCGACCTGGGCGGCATCGGGAAAGGATATGCGGTGGACGTCGCTGCGGCACGCCTCCGCTCCTTCCGCCTCCCCGCAGCCATGGTCCACGGCGGGACGAGCACCTGCTGCGCCCTGGGGGCGCCCCCCGGCGAAACGGGCTGGCCGTTCCGCCTCCGGTCCCCCACCGACCCGGCGCGCAGCCATGGACGAATCCGCCTCCGCGACCGGGCGATCTCCGGCTCTGCCCTGTCGGACAACACCTTCACGGCCGGCGGGCGGACGTATGGGCACATCCTCGACCCGCGCACGGGCGAGCCGGCCCGCGGCATGTCCGCGGCGTGGGCGACCGCCCCCACGGCAACGGAAAGCGATGTCCTCTCCACAGCCTTCTTCGTCCTCACCCCCGAGGAGACGCGCGCCTACTGCGAAGCCAACCCCGAGGTCGGCGCTGTCGTCCTGCCGGAGGGCTCCCGCCGGGTCCGTCGGTTCGGGTGGAGGGATCGCAAGCCATAGCGACGACATCCGCCTTCTCCCACAGGTGGTGCAGTATACGGACGGCGTCGCGGGGGTCGATCCGGCGACGCTCTCGGTCGTCGTCAACGGCATCGACCGCACGGCGCTTTTCGCGGCGACGGGGACGGAGGCGCGGTTCCAGCCGACGGGGCTGGAGGTGCCGCCGGTCTTCCAGGAGGGCGCAAACAGCATCGTCGTGACGCTGGCGGATGGCGCGGGGAACCTCGGGCTGCTGGAAACAGTATTCGCCGTTGACACATCCTCGCCCCCGCCGCCGCCCCCCCCTCCGCCTCTTCCCAAGCAGCGATTGAGACTTGTCAAGATATCCGGCGACGGCCAGACCGGGACAACGAACCTTGTCCTGGGGGAGCCGTTGATATGGAAGGTCGCGGACGCGGATACCGGCGCGGCCGTCCCCTATGCCTTGACGGAAGCCCGCATTTGCCAGGGAGGAGGCGTCCTCGTGGATGCCGGCACCTCTGCGATGATGACCGACATGGACGGGTTGGCCAGGATGCTTGCGATCCTCGGTCCGGACGAGGAAACGATCGTCGTGGAGGTCCGGTTGTTCGAGAAGCCGGAAGCCGAGGCGATCGTCTTCACCCTGCGGGCGACGCGGCCGATCATTGATCTGGTCGAAAAGGGCCCGTCGAGACCGGATACCTATGCGGATTGCGTCTCCACGGTCGTTTCCAACTGCGGCTCAGGCCGCGTGGCCCTCGAAGAGCCGTCCTTCGACGGCACCCTGGCGGGCGTCCCGCCGTTGGCCCGTGACGCCCGTTACCCGGGCGACGCGTCTTCGCGCCTCTTCGGGATCCGCGCCAAGGATGCGAACGGGCAGCCGATCCGGGGAGCCCATGTCAAGCCTTCGCTTCTGGACTTTTCGGGCCAGGACATGACGGCGGATGGCATGATCGAGTGCCTGCCTTCCCAGGCGCTGACCGACGACTCCGGGTGCGCGTTCTTCGCCGTGCGTCTGCCCCCGGGGACTCCTTCCGCCTGCCTGAGGCGGATCCGCCTCGAATTGACGCGCATCCACGCTGGAGACGCCGACAAGACGCCGCTGGGATGCGAGTGGGTACTGGCCGTCCTAGATCCCGACCTGCCCAAGCCCAACAATCCCGGCTGCCCCGTCCAGGTTCTTGTTCCCGGTTCGGGGCAGGGACGCATCGCCGTCGAGAACGGCCCGGGCGTCGAGCTGGAGCTTCGCGCCAGGCCCGGAACGTCATGCTTCATCTGGGCGTGGTTCAACACGACACAGCCCGGCGACGCGCTGAGTATCGTCGAGGGGACCCTCTACAGCGACGAACAGGACGCGGGGATGGGGCTCCAGACATTATCCGCATATTCGACGACGGGACGAATCCGGGTCAGTCTGCGCCCGGGACCCGTTCCGCTGCCCCGCGTGATCTCGGTCGGGTCCTATGACGCGAACGAATCGGTCTTCGTGCTGGGCCCCGCCGAATCCCGCCTGCTCCGGCTGGACGGCGCAGACCTCGTCGCGGCTGGAGGAGTCACGCCCTCGACGGACCTGTCGGTCGATGAGGATCGGCACCTGTACGTCGAGGCGATCCGGCCGCCAGGTGAAGGAAGCCTCCGTGTCGAGGAGATATGCGCCCTGGATGTTCTGCAGCGCGAGATCACCGTCGTCGACGGGGTGGCCCCGACATGCATCCAGGTCCCCCTTCACCTCGTCGAGCAGGACGAGAACAGGGCCGTTTACAAGTCAGACCCGGCGCAGCCGATCGTGGCGACGGACCGGCTCGTGTCCCCGGGCACGACGGTGTCGCCGCCGGCCGGATACCGGTGGATCCAGACGGGCTCGAGCGGCATGCTGCGCGACAGGACGTCTCCGCGCTACAATGCCGAGGTGATGGGCGTCGTCAGGGATTCAATCCTCGTCCACTTGAAGGACACCGTTTACCCCCTATCGGTCCCCCCGGTAGACGACGCGAAAGAGTACACATGGATGTTCACGAGCCACGACAACCGGCTGTTCATGACAACCATCGCCAATTCCAACACGATTCACGTCTGTTTCAAGGATCGCCCGGATATCGCCTCGCCGGGCGCTGGGGCTCACTCGTACAATCCTTTCACTATTGCCATTGAGGAAACCCCAGCCAACCGACGCTCGCTCTTCACGATCCGTGTTCAAGCGCGGCGACGCGACGGGAGTATCGTCGCGATTGCCGATGGCCCCAAGCGGGTGCGCGTTGCCTTGCGAAGCAAGCAGGTACTGAAGGACATCCAGGCCACGCAAGCTTACCTGGACTCACACTTCGGGGATTTTATGCGGACTATTTCCGAATGGCAGCCGCCAGATGCGGCCAAAATAGCCGACATGAAAGCCGACGGCCTTGACGACACTGAAATATCAACCCTGAACACGAAGAAACTGTGTTATGCGGGGGAGTGCAGTCGTCTTGGCAACCTTGGCACAACGTACGTCAAAATATCTCCCCTGAACGTATCCGACCCCATCAAACCCCTGGGCGTTTCACGACTCACACATGGAGTGGCCTTGTTTTCCGCGGCGTTTTCTTGGGACTCCCCCGAATTGACAGCAACGGTGGAACACGAACGGATGCACGTAAAATACGGTCCCACTTTCTCCGAAACAATATTTGGCGAAATATACTTGTCCTACTTCTCAAAACACTTTGATAGCGGCAGACGAGAAAAGGATGCTGAAAAGAATTCGATACCTTTCGAAGAAGTTGACGTTCATCTTAATACTACCCTAATGGATGAGGAACGGAATCTCTCTCACAACCATCTCGGCGTTAATAATGATACTGACGGTTCATTACCTGACGCATTTATCAGGGAATTCCTGGACGCGCGCCGTGTAATAATGGGCGGTCTTCTGGGCGGCACGGCCAATGAAAAAGCTAAGCAGTTTCTTTTGGATATATACAGGCGCATTCCGAAACGATGGGATGACCTGAAGGTCAGGATCGCGAAATCCGAGCGGGATTTGTTCGATATTGATGCAAGGTGAATACAATGAGAAGCCTCCGAATCCTGTTGCTGTTCGCCGCGATGCCATCCTGCTTTGGCGCCGACCCGCCTCCATCTCCTAGCGACGGCACGGGAGACGTACAAGTGCCCGCGCAGCAGACGCCATCTCCGTCGCAAGCCAAATCGGCATCGCCATCTCCGAGTGCAAAACGCCTCGTTGAGTCCCTCTCTGGCATCGTTTCGTCGCAACAGCACACCGAAAGGCACAGGAATGTGGCCATTGGATCAGGGGTACGCCTCCTCCTCGTCGACGACACGCGACTCCTGGAGAACATTATCCGGGAGGGGGACACCGTGGTCCCCGAACTGGAGGCTGTGATGGAGCCGGCCGACCCGAAACGACTGAATACGGATGCGATATACAACGCGGTCTACTGTCTGAAGAAGATTGGCACTCCCCGCGCCGCCGATGCGCTTGAAAAGCACCTGTCGCAAAGAGTGGACATGGTCGACGGCGTACGGGTCGATGCGATAGATAAATATCGCCTCTTCACTGAAGTTACCTGTCCTGCGCTCTGGGCCTTGGAAGAGATGGACCGGAAGCCCGCGGACGACCTCGTCCGGCGCTACCTGCGGATCGCCTCGGTGCCCGTCTCGACCACCGCGTGCGAATATCTGCTCCAATGGGGCATGGACGACAAGGAGGTTGTGGCGCGGCTCGTGTACCTGACCGACATGGGGAACTGGAATTCGCTCGACCTGACGTCGCTCCGTTCGTGCGTCAGGCCGGAGCGCATCCTGAAGCAGATCGCGGAGAGCCGGAAGGACGTGCCCAGAATGCTCCCGTGGACGGCGTGGTTCGAGTACTACGGCGACAAGTTCACGGGCCGCGGGTGGAAGCTCCCCCGCGAGAAGCGCACCTGGTAGGCTCACGCTCTACAAGCAGGGGGATGGGCCTTTGCGGTGATATGCCCCCTACGACGGGATGCCGCTGGGGTGCGCGTGGCGGCTGCCGGTCTCGGGCGAGCCGTGGCTGACGAAGGTGATCGGGGGCCAGTCGCAGGTGGCGCTGCCGGGCCGGACGGTCCCCGGGGCGGTGGTTTTCACGGGCGGCGAGACGTACCTGACGACCACGCAGCCGGGCGACGCGCTGTCGTTGGAGTATGGGAATCCGGTGTCGAACGTGACCCATCCGGACGGCTCGCAGACCTTGACGTTTTCGACGCAGGAGGACCTCGCGCGGGTGAGGATCCAGTTGGGTGACGCGCCCCTGCCGCGGGTGCTGGGGCTGAGCAACGAGACCTACACCACGACGGTCGCCATCGGGCCGCCGGAGGTGGAGTTCCTGGCGCACGCCGAGGACGCGTGGAAGCCGGTCTCGGCGCTGCCGGTCGTGTCCGACGAAGACGTGACGGGGACCGGCGTGGTGCCCGAGGACGCGCGGTTCCGGGTCCGCGTCAAGGCCCCGGTCGGGACCGGATCCTTGGGGCCGGCCGTCCTCCGGGCCCGCAACACGGTCGGGGACGCGATCGATGCGGGGGGGCTGCTGCCCGCCAACAACGCGGAGATCGCCCTGGCGCCCGCGGGCGTCACGGACAGGTGCCAGCTGTTTGAGTCGGCTGCGCTGATCGCGCTGCCGGAGCCGGTGCTATGGTTCCCGCCCATCGAGACGGAGGGAACGACCGCATCCGGTGTTGAGACGATGGAGGATTCCTCTGGCGATCCGATTCCGCCCGAGCCGTTCCCCGTCCCGGCGGACGCCGTGCTGGTCGGGAACCAATGCAGCGTCGAGGTCGATCTGCAAGGCACCCCGGTGACGGGCGGGGTGGAGGTCATGTGCGACATCCTGACCAAACCAGACCAGTTTCGCATGAGATTAGATCGCAATGTTAACAATGCTGTCAACCTATATGCTGGCGAAAATGCTGAATTGCAGATAGAGATCCGCCCCCCAATAATGTGGACTGGTCCAGCAAGTGTAGTATTGAATGTGGATCGTGTCGATAGAGCTGGAACCATAATAGACCGGACAACCGATACGGCCTATCCCGCTCCGCCGCCGTACCAAATACAGGCCCATGAAGTAGGGCAAACACTATTCAATCTTTATTATATACCGAGACCATTTATAGAGACTCCTAAGGTCGGCTACGAATCATTGACGTTGTCATCAATGGAGCATGTTCCCAATTCAAGATACATATCGCCAAGAACGATCATATTTCACGTGACTGGTCCCCAGCGTGTAGTCAAACTCAGACTTGTTGCATCCTCAGCGCTTGTTCTTACGAATGATCAAATTGCTGCGATCCTGGGTACCTTGAGCACAATTAACACAATATATAAACAGGCGGGGATTCGCTTCGAATTAAACGGTCTTACGTTGGAACGGCATAATGGAATAGGACCGGAATATCGCAACCTCGATATTGTAAATGTGGCGAAATTCCAAAAGGCCGCCAGGGAAACATACTGCGCCACATTATTTATAGTAAGTCTGGCCGAGGGGGACGATCGTTTAGAAAAAAATGGAATGGCGATATCTATCGGCGAAGAGCGCGCAGGTTTTGCAGTTATTGATTATGATCGAGTTGTCCCGTTGAACAGTGGGATTATCGGCGAAACCATGGCGCATGAATTGGGACATGTGATTGCTGCACTTTGTGATTTCAAGACGGGAAGAACAGATCGTCTCATGTATAATCAAGGCCGGACTCTGGATAGACTTTCTGAGGAAGAAGTATACTGGCTTCGTCATCCACCAAAGGACGGGGTCGACTACGCTCCACCTGGAAATAAAAGCCGCTTTTTCATTAAATAAGGAATCGAATACCCATGCAAATGATTCCGGCTCGTCTCAGTCTTGTCTTAATATCGACATTTGCCTTAACAGCATGGGCATCTCGCCTGATTGCCCAGACAAAAGATTACTCGGATTTATGTCGCAGATACCCCGATATTGTAGGGAGAGTCGGAGATGGCCTCACGCTAGAAGAATACAACATTACAGCCCAGGATAAACTTCGGTCCATGGGTGTCGACTTGTATGATTTATTGCACTGGATATTAATTAACAGTGACTATTATATCCGCACCTGTAGGCCGCCACAGCCATTCTGCCCGGGCATCCATATGATACCTGGTAACCTATACCGATATGGCGACAAACGAGCTCTCCCCTATGCGCAACAATATTTCAAAACGCAGTGTGAGCGAAAGGATGGAGAATATAACAGGTCCGCGGCAAAATACCTGATTGCCTTGGGCTGGGACGATCAGGAATCCGTGCGCATCTTCGCGGAGGGCATTCATAAATTGGGCGGAGACGGAGCGAACTTAATCGGGAGCGCCCTCTCTGGATTCCCTGCAAATAAAGAGATGCCACTTGAACTAAGACGGGCGATATTTCGCTCTTTATCCGAATCTAGATCCTACCGTTTCCAAACAGACAATATGCTTCACTATTGGTCAATAATGGTAGCATATCCTCCCCATGAAAACGAGATGCTTCAGATGATCGATATGTTTCGCATGAAAGTGGAGGCACTGGACGATAAAATGGACTACCGCTTGGCAGTCACATTGTTTGTAAATCATGCGTTGGATAAGTACCCAATAAATCAACCGATGCCCTTATCGATGTTGGGTGCTCTCGAGTCCCTGGTGAAATCAGAGCAAATGGAAGACGAACAGAACGCAGCCGAATGGCGGGTTGAGAAGGAAAGGCTGATAAAGGCCCTGACGGAGCGCCGCAGGCGTGACCAGGGGCTGCGGGCGCCGGAAGGAGTCACGCCTGTATCCTCCCCCGCCTCAGCCCACGCCTCGGCTGTTCCCAATGCGCATCGCAAGGAGTCTGATCCCGCGGCATCTCCAGCCATCAAGGGCTCCTCCGAACCCAACGCCCCGCCCCCTTCGAGCAGGTCCTGGGTCCGTGTCGGTGTGGCCGGCGCGGTGGCCGCCGTCCTGCTGGTTGTCATCGCCGCCCTCGTCCTCCGCCGCCGGGCGAGGCCGCGGTGAGCCCTGGCCGGGCGGGAGGGACGGACCTGCCCGCCGAAGCCGTTGCGGTACTCCCCGGCGCGAAGGCGGTCGTCGCGCTCCACCAACCGGCGGCCCCAAAGCGTGGGAGGGGTTTGTCCCACGAACGATCCGTGTCCCGACGTGGGACAACCCCGATCGACTCCTATCGGATCGGGGTTGTCCGGCCCCAAGGAGGCCGGCTCATACGCGGCCGGACAAACCCCTCCCACGGCATTCGCATTATCGAGGACCCTGCCGTCGTGGCGCGCCGTCCGAACCCGTCGCTGCCGGCGAAGCGCCGATACTCTGCGCCAGATCGACGGGGAGTCTGGATGCCGATGACGGAGGTTGCGCGACGAACCGGACGGGAAAGACGCCTGAGGGGCGGCACGCCTGTGTCGCCCGACCGGTCATCCGGTGGTAGTGCAAAGCGGGGGCGGAGAGGAAGGAGGCACAGGATCGAGGCAATGTTACGTAAAGTAACACCGCACGACGAGAGCGCCGAGTGACGGATTTCCCCTAACTTCTTCCGGGTAGACAACTTACGCTGGATTTGAAAGTGTGGCACGGGATTTGCTTATACACCGTCTGCCGTTGCTCCGCTCCCCCGTCGGAGTGGGAAAGGGCTACGCCGGGGGGCGCGGGGCGCGGCAAAACACCGGCCGGTCAGGGTCGTGGGGCGCTCCCGGCGCGCGCGGCGCGCCGCGGGAGATAGGGAGAGGGTGTGTCCCGTCCCCCCTCCGCGCCCGCCCCGCCCCCTGATGGGGGCGGGGTGTCGATGGGAACGGGGTTTGAGCGGGGAGAACGGCGCGAAGGATGGATGCCGTTCGCGGCGGGCCTGGAGCGCCGGGAGGTCGTCAAGCCGGGTTCGGCGGAATACCTCTTACCGATCCCATCGAGGATCCCGCCGTCGTTGCGCGCCTCAAGGAGGCCTGGTGGGTGAAGGAGGAAATGAAGGATCCCAGCAACTGCAATCCGCCGAAGGCCATCATCGAGAAGTACGATCCCCCGCCTAAAGGCGGGGCTTCAAAAGCAACAGCGGGCGAAACCTGCCGATCCTCCTTTGTTGCAGCCATCGGCCGCCACTGCGCCGGATCCGCCAAAGGCTTTCGCGAAGGCGGATCCCCCCGTCGAGAAGCGGTTGCGGCTTCCGGGCGGAGGCTGTGAAAAGGAAACCCGCCCACGGCCGCTCATCTTCGAGGTCGACGGCACCCATCCTCAACACCCCCCGTGCCTTGACTCCCGCCCCCCCCCTCCCTATCATGGGTCACGTGGGGGGACGGCCGGGCGCCGCCGACTGCGCGCGCCTCAACGCCTTGCCGGCCGTCGACTTGGGATCGCCCCCGTCGTATTCCGGCTCGTAGGATCGCCACCCATGCTGGGGAAGTTGACCGGGGCTCTGGGCCTGTTCCTTTTTGTCGCCGACACGGCGATGATGGGTCTTTGTTTTCTCGCGGCTTACTTCGCCAAGAAGCACCTCGTGATGGCGGATCCGGCGCTCGACTTGGAGCCCTATCTCGCCCTCCTTGCCGCCGAGGCCCCCTTCGTCCTCTCCGTCCTGGCGCTGAGCGGCATCTACTCCTCCCGAACGATGCTGGCCGGACTCGGGCTGCAGGCACGCGCGATCCTTAAAGCCACGCTGTTGGCTTTCGTCGTCTTCGTCCTCATCTCTTTCTATGTCCAACTTTTCTCCTATTCGAGGGCGATCTTCACCCTCTTCTTCGCGTTCCTGCCCGCCGGCCTTCTCCTCCCCCGCTTGGCGCTGCTGGCGGCCAACCGGGTATTCGGCCGCCCACCTGCCGGCGTCCGGCGCCTCCTCGTCTTCGGCGACCCCGCCCATCTCCCGGACTTGGCCGGGCGCTTCGCCTCGAGCCCCTACTGCCGATTCGAGTTCCTCGGCACCGCCGGGGAGGCCGACCCGCCGCGGCCTGAGGATCTGGACCGGATCGTGCAGGGCCAGGTGGACGGGGTGGTCGTGGACTTCCATTTCGCGAAGGCCGAGGCGATCGCGGAGGTGGTCAACCGCGCGGAAAAAGAGGGGGTCAGCGTCTACATGACCGAACGGACGCTGCCGGTCACAATGTTGCGTTTCGCCGAGGAAACCGTGGGAGGGTTGCCGCTGGTGGCGCTGCGCCCCCTCGGCCTGCCGCCTCTCGGCCGGGTCGTCAAGCGGCTGCTGGACACGGCGATCGCGGCGGCCGGCCTCATCCTCTTGGCTCTCCCGATGCTTTTTGCGGCCCTCCTGATCCGGCTCACCTCGCGGGGCCCGGTCCTCTTCGCCCAGCGTCGCGTGGGGCTGGACGGCCGCGAGTTCACCATGTACAAGTTCCGGACGATGCGGATGGACGCCGAGGCGTCGACCGGCCCCGTCTGGGCCCAGCCGAACGACGCCCGCTGCACGGGGGTCGGCCGCCTGCTGCGGGCGACCAACTTCGACGAGCTGCCGCAGCTCTGGAACGTGCTCCGGGGGGAGATGAGCCTCGTGGGGCCTCGCCCGGAGCGGCCGGAGTTCGTCCGCCGCTTCAAGGCGGAGATCGACCGATACCCGCACAAGCACTGGGTCAAGCCGGGCATCACCGGTTGGGCCCAGGTCCACGGCTGGCGGGGGACGACGAGCCTGGACGAGCGGATCCGGCACGATCTCTGGTATATCGAGCACTGGTCGCTCTGGCTGGACCTGAAGATCCTGCTGATGACGCCGCTGCTGGGCCGGAAGATGGCGGAGGCGCCGGCGCCCTCGCCGCGACCGTCCTCGGACGGTGCGGGGTCGGAGGCGGCGCTTCCGGCCGCGGCCGGTCCCGCGGAGCGCCCGGCGGACACCGCATGAGGTGAAAAGCCCGAGTCGAGCCCCCTCATCATGAGCCGCGTTCGGTACTACCGCGACCTGGTCGGAGTCCTCCTCGTCAAGGAGCTGAAGCTCCGCTACAAGCTGACCGTCCTCGGCTACGCTTGGTCCGTCCTCCACCCGCTGGCCTTCGCCCTCGTCTACTTCCTGGTCATCAACCGGGTCATGCGGGTGGGCGGCGTCGACTTCCTCTCGATCCTCGTGACCATGTTCCCCTGGCAATGGTTCCAAAACTCGGTGACGGCATCGAACAACTTCTTCCTGGGGAACTGCACGCTGATCAAGAAGGTCTGTTTCCCCCGGTCGACGCTGGTGCTGGCGGGGGTGCTCAACGACGCGGTCCACTTCGTCGCCTCGATCCCCGTGATCGTGATCTTCATGCTGCTGCTCGGGACCGCGCCCGCGTGGGCCTGGCTCATCCAGATCCCCCTCTTGGTCGCCATCCAACTCGCCTTCACGCTCGGGCTGGCGCTGGCGGTCGGCACAACAAACCTGTTCTTCCGGGACCTGGAGCGGATGACGGCGATCGTCACGATGCTCTGGTTCTTCGCCACCCCGGTGCTCTTCCGGACGGAGATGCTCGTCCCGGCCGGGCTCGAGTGGATGCTCTACGTCAACCCGATGGCCCCGCTGATCGAGTGCTGGCGGCGCGTCTTCCTCGACGGCGTCCTGCCCCTCCGGCTGGCCGCGCTCGCCGCCGCCTGGGCCGCCCTCGCGGCCTGGGCCGGCGCCCGCATCTACCGCCATCACGAGTGGAGGTTCGCCGAGATTGTCTGAGCCGATCGCCGGGCCTGCCGTCCACGGGGAGCGCGCCGGGGCCGATCCGGGCCGCGGCGGCGCGGCCGTCCGCTTCGACGGCGTCGTGAAGACCTACCGGGTGGACGACACCGCCGCCCTCGGACTGAAGTACCGGCTGCTCCACCTTCGCAGCCACCTCCGGGACCGGCGGAGCCGCCGCGCCTTCACGGCTCTCGACGGCGTCTCCTTCGAGGTCCGGCGCGGCGAGTGCCTCGGCGTCATCGGCCGGAACGGCTCGGGCAAGAGCACGACGCTGGGCCTCATGGCGGGGGTCTACCGCCCGACCGCCGGCACCGTCTCGGTCGCCGGCCGCGTCTCGCCCCTCCTCGAGCTCGGCGCGGGATTTCACCCCGACTTGACCGGCGAGGAGAACCTGCTGCTCAACGGGATCCTCCTCGGCCTGACCCGCGACCAAGTCGCCGCCCGGCGCGACGCCATCGTGGCCTTCGCGGAACTGGGCGAATTCATCGGCCGGCCCCTCCGAACCTACTCCTCCGGCATGGTCGCCCGTCTCGGCTTCTCCGTCGTCGTCCACCTCGACCCGGAGATCCTGTTGATCGACGAGGTCCTCGCGGTCGGCGACGAGGCCTTCCAGGCCAAGTGCATGCGGAAGATGGAGTCGTTTCGCGCCGCCGGGACGACGATGGTTTTCGTCAGCCACAGCATGACGGCTGTCTCGGCGATTTGCGACCGGGCGGCGCTGCTGGAGGGGGGCCGGCTGGTGGCGATCGGCCCGACGGCGGAGGTGGTCGCGGAGTACGGCCGTCGGGTGCGCGGCGACGCCCCGCCCCCCCCCTGAAATGAAGGTGACGCGGCGCCCCGAAGGCGCTATCCTGACGCCTATGCCGATCCGCAACGCGCACATCGTGATCGACGGCTACAACCTGATCCGCCGCCAGGGAACGGGGATCAAAACGTACGGCCTGACCCTGGCCCGGACGCTGGCCGGGCTTGGGGCCCGGGTGAGCGTCCTTTGGGGCGGCGGCGGGCCGCGGATCCCCGTCGTGCGCGAGGCGATGCTCTATGACCGCCCCCCCAAGGGCCCCTTTCCCCTCGGCCGCGCGCTTCGCTTGGCCGCCTTTCACACCCCGCTCTTCACGGCCGCCCGGCCCGCCGGACACGCCCCCACCGGCCTCGTCATCCCGGACCAGAAGGAGGACGACCTCGCGCCGCTTGCCCATCGCTACTACTCGCAGCCCGACTGCTACATCGCCGCCCACCGGCTCTTCCAGCTGGCCGGCATCCCGTTCCGCGTCCGGTTCCCCGACCGCGTGGACGCCTGGCACGCCACATGCCCCCTCCCCGTCCAGGCCCGCGGGGCGCGCAACGTCACGACGATCCACGATCTCATCCCGCTCCGCCTCCCCTGGGCGACGCTTGACAATCGCGTCCTCTTCTACCGAACGGTCCGACGCGCCCTCGACGCCTCGGACCTCGTCCTGGCGGTCTCCGAGCACACGAAACGCGACGTCGTGGAGATCTTCGGCGTCCCCCCGGAGCGGATCGTCGTGACGCACGAGCCCTGCATTTTCCCCTCGAAGCCCCCGGCGGCGGAACAGCAGGCGCTCGTGCTGGGAACGTACGGGCTGAAGCCGAAAGCGTACGCCCTGTTCGTGGGGGCGATCGAGCCGAAGAAAAATGTCGGGCGGCTCCTGATGGCGTGGCGGGCGGCCAACCCGTCCATCCCCCTGGTCGTGGCAGGCGGGAAGGGGTGGCTCTCGAAGGACGAGCTGAAGGCCTCCGGGCCGCTCGTGGAGTCGGGCCGCCTGCTGCTGGCCAGCTACGTTCCCCGCGCGCACCTGCCCTGCCTTTACGCGGGGGCGCTCTTCTTCGTCTTCCCGTCGCTTTACGAGGGGTTCGGCCTCCCCCCGCTCGAGGCGATGGCCCACGGATGCCCCGTCCTCGCCTCCCGCGTCGCCTCGATCCCCGAGATCTGCGGCGACGCCGCCCTTTACTGCGACCCGACCAACCTTGACGACCTGACCGACAAGCTGAAGGTGATGCTGGCGGCGGATGCGCTCCGGGGGCAGTTGGCCGAGAAGGGGCTCTCCCGGGCGGCGCAGTTCGGCCCCGACGCCTACGCCGCGCGCCTCGCCGAGGCATACGCGAAGATTCTCTGACCGATCCCCTTTTGCGCGCGGCCTTCCGGATCCCGCCGGGCCGCCCGCAGAATGGGACCCGTCTCATTCACCCTGGTCGTCCCCAACACCCGCTACCGCGAGGACTACCTCTGGAGCGTCCTCCCGTCCCGCGGGCTCCTCTCGCTGGCGGCCGTCCTCCGCCGAGCCGGACATCGGGTCGAGTTCATCGACGCCGACCTGGAGGCTCTCGGCCCGGCGCAGGTCGCGGCGCGCGCGGCGCGCGCCGGCAGCCGTGTCGTCGGTCTGACCATGAACACCTTCCAGGCCCACGCCGCCTTCGACGTCGCCCGCGCCGTCAAGGCCGAGTCCCCCGGCACCCTCGTCGTCGCCGGCGGCCCGCACCCCTCTGCCGTCCCGGAGGATGTCCTGAAGCAGACGGCCATCGACGCGGTCTGCGTCGGGGAGGGCGAGGAGACGGTGGTCGAGCTGGCCCGCGCCGTCGCGGAGGGACGATCCTTCGACGGGATCGCGGGGATCGCTTGGCGCGACGAAGACCGCACCCGCCTCAACCCCCCTCGCCCGGGGATCGCCGACCTCGACGCCCTCCCCGACCCCGCCTACGACCTGGCCGGGGACCTGCGCCGCTATCCCGGCGCACACCCCGTCCGCCAAGCCCCCTCCATGCACCTCCTGGCCTCCCGGGGTTGCCCGTACCGGTGCACCTTCTGCTCCGACGCCGTCTTCGGCAAGCACGTCCGCTTCATGTCCCCCGCCCGCGTGGCCGATGAGATCGAGCGTCTCCATCGGGACTTCGGCGTCCGGGAGATCTTCTTCCAAGACGACACGATGAATTTGAAGCGGGCATGGTTCGAGGCGGTCTGTGACGCCCTGATCGCCCGGGATCTTCACCGCCGCGTCGTCTTCAAGACCCAATTCCGCGTCAACCGGGCCTTGATCGACGAGGCCCTGCTGGCCAAGGCCAAGGCCGCCGGCTGCTGGGCCGTCTTCTTCGGCGTCGAAAGCGGCAGCCAGGCGGTCCTCGACGGGATCCGGAAGGGCATCACGCTCGACGAGGTTCGGCGCGCCTTCGCCCTCTGCCGGCAGGCAGGCCTGACGACCATCGCCTCCTTCATGGTCGGCAACGCCGGCGACACCGTGCAAACCGTCGCCGACTCGGTGGCCCTCTGCCGGGAGATCGACCCCGACGAGTTCGGTTTCGCGGTCGCCACGCCGCTGCCGGGAACGGCCTTTTACCGCCTGGCCCGCGAGCAGGGCTGGATCGAGATCGAGGACCTGCGCGACTACTCGGAGTTCACCCCCGTGGCGCGGAATGCCGCGCTCACGCGCGACGAGATCCGCGCCCTGCGCGACTGGGCCGACCGGACGGCCCGGGCGCACCGGGACCGCCGAAGGAAGGAGGACGCCATGACGCTACCCGCGATGGGTCCCCGCCCGACCCCGGCCGCTCCGCCGCCCGCCGCCGCGCCGGACGAGTCGGGGCTCAAAGCCTTTTTCCGCGGCGTCCCCGTCCTCGGTCCGCTCGCCCGCTACCTCTACTGGTGGGCGATGCTCCCCCACCGCGTCAACCGAATCCATGACTATCTGAAGGACATCGCTCGGGCGCTCGAGCGCGGCAGCCGCGCCCCGGAGCCCCCCCCGGCGCCGCCCGCCCCGGGCGGCCAACCGTCCGCCTCCGGCTCCGCCGCCTGGTCCGGCATCGACTGGTCGAAGCTCCCGCCCGACCAGGTCAAGGCCCTCATGGACCAGCGCTTCGCCGCCGGCGAGGCCTACGGCCGCGTCCACATGTGGGACGAGGTCCGCAACGCGGAGCTGACCGACACCTTCCGCGACGCCCTCCTCCGCGGTCGCGACCCCCTCCAGACGTCCATCCTCGACATCGGCTGCGGCCTCGGCGGCCTCGCCGAGCAGGTCAAGGCCTGCAAGGAGTTCGTCGGGATCGACCTCTCCGAGGTCGCCGTCCACGACGCTATCCGCCGATACGGCCACCGGCCGGGGTTTCGATTCCTGCCGATGGACGCGGGAAAGCTCGACTTCCCCGACGGCTCCTTCGACGTCGTCGCCGCCCGCGAGGTCCTCGAACATCTCCCCGACCCGGCGGCCTGCGTCGCGGAGGCCTTCCGCGTCCTCAAGCCGGGCGGCGCGATCGTCGCCTCTTCCCCCAACCGCGACAGCCTCCACCTCCGCGTCAACCGCCTCCTCGGCCATGCCGACTTCAAATGCTCCTACGACCACCTCCGCGAGTTCACGACCGCCGAGCTCCGCGATCTGCTGACGAAGGCCGGCTTCCGGATCCGCGACGAGGCCGGCGTCTTCCTCATGCCCTACTGGGGCATCCCCGGCGTCGACGACCGGGTCCGCCCGCTGACCGACGACCACCCGCTCCTGCTGGAAGACCTGCGGCAGTTGGGCCGCCGCGCGGGCGCGGACTATGCCTTCATTGCCGTCATCGCCGCGGAGAAACCGGGGGCGTAAACAAGAGCCTCTCGCCACGTCGCCAGGGCGCCGCGAAGGCCCAAGGGCCCCCGGCTGCCTTCGCGCCCTCGGCGCGTGGCAAGCGGCCCCTCGCCATCACGTCCGGACATGGGACCGACCCGGCATGTCGTCTACGACGCGCGATACCTGACGGCCAAGCCGACGGGCATCGGGCAGGTCTGCCGCGAGATCCTCCGGGGTCTCGTGCGGCTCCCGGACGCCCCGCCCCTGACCATCCTCGCCCGTCCCGACACGCCGGTCCCGGAAGAGGCCGCCGCCGCGCCGGGGATCCAGGTCGTCGAGGCGCCGTGGGCCCCCCAGGGGGCCGCCAACCAGCGCCGCCTCCCGGGTCTGCTCCGCAAGCTCGGCGCACGGCTCTACCACGGCCCCGACGTATTCAATCCCGTGGCCGCCCGAGGCGCCGCCTTGGTCGTCACCGTCCACGACCTCATCCCGATTACCTGCGCGCATCTGTTGACGAGAAGCCGAAAATCGCGATTCCTCCCCCTCTGGAAGACGTGGCTGCGTCTGCAGGTCTCGCGCGCCGCCGCGATCGTCGCCGTCAGCCGCTTCACCGCAAAGGATCTCACGCGGATCCTCGGCGTCCCCGCCCGGAAGATCCGCGTCGTCCACAACCCCGTCCGGGAGTGGGGAACGGTCGAGGCGCCGGCGCCGTTTCGACGGAGGATGGGGCTGACGGGACGCGTGATCGCGACCGCCGGCCGGCAGGACCCCTACAAGAACGCGGCGGGACTCGTCCGCGCGATGCCGTCGATCCTCCGGCGATGCCCGGACGCTACGCTGGTCGTCGCCGGGCCGCCCGATCCGCGCTACCCGGAGGCGTCACGCGAAGCGGACCGGCTCGGCCTGCAGGAGCGCGTCCGGTTCACCGGCTGGCTCCCCGACGGAGACCTCGGCGCCCTCTACCGTGCCAGCGACGTCTTCGTCTTCCCGAGCCTCTACGAGGGGTTCGGGATGCCGCCGCTCGAAGCAATGCGATTCGGGACGCCGGTGGTCGCCAGCGACCGGACGTCGCTGCCGGAGGTGCTGGGGGACGCGGCGATCCTCATCGACCCGGAAGACCCGGAAGCGCTCGCTGGCGCCGTCGTCCGGGTGCTCACCGATCGCGCCCTGGCGGCGCATCTGCGGGAGGCGGGGCCCCGCCGGGCCGCACGCTACTCCGCCGTGGAGGCGGCGCGCGCCTACCGGGCGATCTACCGCGACCTTCTCGACTCCCCGACGGAACGGAGCGGCCCCTGATCCGGCCGGCCCCATGAAGACGGCCCTGGTCCATCCCTGGCTGATCCGCATGCGCGGAGGCGAGAAAGCCCTCGAGGCGATCGCCGCGCTCCGCCCGGAGGCCGCGATCCACACGCTCGTCTGCGACCCCCCGCGCCTGTCGGCGGCGCTCCGCGCCCGCGACATTCGAACCTCGTGGCTCGACGCCCTTCCCGGCGCGACGCGCCGCTACCCCCAGCTCCTCCCCCTCCACCCCGCCGCCTACGCCTCGCTCGACCTGCGCGGGGCCGACCTCGTCCTCACAAACGACAGCTCGCTGGCCAAGACCGTCCGCGTCCCCCCCGGCGCCGTGCACGTCTGTTACTGCCTGACGCCGCCCCGATATCTCTGGGACATGCCGGACGTCTACCTCGCCCGCGTCGGTCCATTCCAGCGCGCGGTGGCGGCGACCCTCCTGCCCCGCCTCCGCCGCCTCGACCGGGAGGCCGCCGGCCGCGTCCGGCATTTCATCGCCATCTCAGAGCATGTCCGGGAGCGCATCCGGCGTCACTACGGCCGGGAGTCCGTCGTCATTTATCCCCCCGTCGAGCCATTCGACCCCCCGCCCGTCCCCCCCGGCGGCTTTTACCTCGCCGTCGGCCAACTGGTCCCCTACAAGCGCATGGACCTCGCCGTCGAGGCGGCCAAGCAGCTCGGCCGGCGGCTTGTGGTGATCGGCGAGGGCCCGGAGCGCGGCCGCCTGGAGTCGATCGCGGGGCCCGGCACGTCCTTCCTCGGGTGGCAGGACGACGCAACCGTGCGGCGGCACTACGCCGCCTGCCGGGCGCTCCTTTTCCCCGGCGAGGAGGATTTCGGGATCGTCCCCGTGGAGGCCCAGATGGCGGGCCGGCCGGTGATCGCTTTCCGCAAGGGCGGGGCGCTGGAAACGGTCGTCGAGCACGAGACGGGGCTCTTCTTCGACCGGCCGGAGCCGGGCGCGCTGGCGGAGACGATGCTATTTTTCGAGCGGCGGGAGGGGGACTTCGACCCGGCGCACGCCCGGCGGAACGCCATGCGGTTCAGGCCGGCCGTCTTCCGGGATGCGCTCAGCCGGTTCCTGGCCGAGCTCGGGGCATAAAAAAGCGCGCCCCGGAGGGCGCGCGGTCCGGGTCCGTGGGGCCCCCCAGCGAGCCCCAGGAACCCGGGATGTCCTGCCCGTCTTACCCCGCGCAGGCGAGCGGGATCCCCCCGTCCGCCGACTCGAAGGCGAACCGCAACCACGCGGGCATGTTGCGGATCTCGACCACCGTGCCCCGCGACTGGGCGTCCCGCAGCTTGTTGAGCAGGACGTCAAAGAGCTCTGCGGTGGGGGGCGTCCCCTCCTCGAACTCCAGCGCGAGCACCCCGCCGGACGCCAGCGAACGCTCGATCTGGTAGCCCACCGTCCACGCCTCCGCTTCCGACCCGCCCGTCCCGATGTGAATCGCCGCGGCGTTCATGGCAGCCCTCCTGACCGACGCGCGTCACCATATTCTTATCGGCCGGGAAGGGCGTAAACTGAAGGGGGGCGTGCGTGATCCGAAAGCGATCGGGCTGACCCGTGGCGGACGAGGGACGAAACGGCCGCCGATCCCCCGGGGCAACACAATCGTCAGCCGCCCCGTCAACCCAGCGGGTGGCCGCCGCAGAATCGTCAAGACCAACGCTCGCCTGCGCGGACTCCCGATCCGGCCCTGCAACCTCCGAGGCTCCTCCCCGGGCCGGCCCCTCCCGCCGAAGGCCCCCGCCAGGGCGACCGGGGCACAACTCGAAACGGGGCCTCGAAGCACGCCGCCGGCCGCTCATCTCACCTCCAGCACCGCCACGTCCTCACCCGCCAAGGCCAGCGTCGCCCGGCCCCCCTCCCAGGCGACCGGCGCACCGGAGACAAGATCGGCAGTCCCTGCCGGCGTCAAGCCGTCCAGCGCGATCGTCACGGTCTTCCGCTCCGCGGAGTCGTTGAAGACGGTCAGGTAGGCCCTCCCCCACCGCTCCACATACACCTTCGAGTCGCCGGTCCGCGCCAGCGGCACCGGTTGCCAGCCCGCCTCCGCCACCCGCCGGCAGAGCGGGACGTACTTCCTGAAAAGAGGCCGATCCCGATCGTAGAGATCCCGGCGCGAGAAGTAGTGCCCCTCCGCCGCGTTATGGCTGAAAAAGCCGGGGAACATGCCGTAAGCAAGCGACCGCTTCATGTACCGCTCCACAAGCGCGGGCGGGAAGTCGTCAAAGACCGTGTTCATCAGAAAACAGTACGGCTTCGGCCCGCAGAGGGCGCGCCGCCAGATCAGCTCCCGGTCCGGCATCGGCCGCCATGTGTTCCCTCGGTTCCAGTCCGTCTCCGTCCCCATCACGTCCAGGAAAGGCGCCAGCCAGCAAAGCGCGTGCGGGGTGCCGTTGGCCATCATCAGTTTTCCCATGGCGTGAACATCCCGCTCCAGACCGCGGACATAGTCGTAGGCAATCAGCCCGCGATAGACACAGGGGCGAAGCGAGTCGGCCGCGAAGGAGAGCGGGGCGCCGGCCCCGGCGAAATGGTCGCGGCGGAAGTCCAGCTCGTCCGTCACATACCCTTCGCTGGAATCGACGTACTCGCCGTCGAGATCGCCCTTCCGGCCGGGGCCATAGAAACGGTCCCTCAGCGCCGGATTCCACTTGTTGCCGAAATCGGTAACCTCGCCGGAGACGCCGGGCGAGGAGTTCATCGACCAGACGGCGCCGTCGCACCAGGGGGTGTCGAGAAGACGGGCGGGGAAGGCGCCGCGCTCATCGTGGAAGCCGCTCGTCCAGAGCGCCCGGGCGTTCCGGTCTCCCGCCTCGGCAAGACGCTGCGCCTCCGCAATTGCCGCCTCCATCGTCCGCGGCGTCCCCTTCGGCATCTTCATCCACCAAGTCATCGGCTCGGTGTAGCGAAAGGTAACGATGCCGTGGGTGTCGTCCCACGGCACCTCATTGTCCCCCTCCTTGAAGGCGAACCCGAAATCCTCCCAGCCGGAGACCTCGCTGATTTTTGCGAAGGGCATCCAGAGGCCCTGGCGCGACGTGCGGCACCGGTAGTGGTCCGGGAAGACCTCCTGCAGCATTGCGAGCGCCCCCCGCATCCCCCACGACGCATCGAACGGGAACGAGCAGCAGGAGACCTCGGCGAAGGGCCGCTCGGGGGTGAGCCCGAGATCGTAGGCGATATAGAGCTCTCGGAAGGCGGCGTTGAACCCGGCCCTGAAGAAGGCCGCGGCGCCCAAATCGACGGCGACCGCCCGCCCCTCCGCCCCGCACCCCACGGCCGCCAGGGGCCACCGGCCCAGCCTCCCGCCGGCGCCCGCGGCGGCACGGACCGTGTCCGCGTACTCCCGCGGGGCCTCTGCCAGCTCGTCTCGCCGGGGGTCGGCCAGCCATCGCCAGGCCCCCTCCGGGACCCGCGAGGTCCAGATGAGCGTCACCGCGCGGTCCTTCCCCGTCTCGTCCGCCAACCGGGCCCGGCGGAAGGTCGCGGCTCCGCGAGTCTGCGTCCGGACGTCCAGCACCAGCCCGAGGGCGCGACCGCCCTCGAAGCGGACAAAGTCGGAATCCGCCGCGACATCGCGGACGAAGATTCCTTCTCCGCCCGCCCCCCCGGCGGCAACGGGAACGCCGTCGAACATCGCGATCCCCGATGGCGCGTCAACCTGGCGAAGCGATGCGCCTCGGAACCAAGCCTTGCCGGCATGGCCTCGAAACAGAAGGTAAACGTGAACTTGGCGAACCGGGCGGTCGGGGAAAACCCGGACCTCGCGCCGCTCCCAGTCGTGCGTGCCGGTGGAAAAGGCGGCCGCTTGCCCCCAGAGCGGCTCGCCGTCCTGGTAGACGAGATCGAGGTAGATCGCGTAACCGGAGTCCTTCGAACCGGCGACTCCCTCGGCCCGGCTCCAGGCCTCGGCGACGATCGGCCGGGGCGACTTCTGGTCGAGCGTCACGGACTGGCAGACCCCGCGCCGGGCGGAGGCGTCGGAGCCGTTGTCACATACGAAAACATCCCCCTCCTGGGCGAACCCCTTCTCGTAGGGCCGCCAAGCGTCGGGACGCAGGAGACTCGCGGCCTGCGCGTCGACCCGGATGACCCGCCGGCCCGGCTCGGCCGGCAGCGGCTGAGCGAGCAGGAGCGACGCCGCCAGGACCGGGAGATGCCGACAGGCCATAAGCCCCTCCTTTCGATCGAGCCACTATACCACAGCGCCTTTCTTCCGGAAGCAGCGCCGATTCCTGTTACTTTTCGGGAGGATGGACGGATTCTTTCATAGACGGCAAGCGCCCGCGGAACCGGCCCTCCGCCGCGTCGTTCATATAAATGCGGGAGGGCCCGGCACGACCGGCGGGCGCGCCCGGCGGAAAGGCGGCGAAGGAGGGTTGACAGGATGACTCCAGGTGTATAATCCGCGGGTTCTCTCCTTTTCAGGAGCATAACCATGCGCACCCACACGGCGTCCGGGGCGACGCGGCTCGTCCTGGCCGGTCTGGCCCTCGTGCTGGCCGTTGCGCTTCCGCTGGCGGCGGAGGAGAAGCAGGCGCCGGGCGTCGACCAGCAAAAAGTCGACGGGGCGATCAAGCGCGGGGCCGATTGGCTTCTGGCCAAAGTCAAGGAGGGGCTCCCGCCGATCAACCAGCAAAACGACCCCCACCACGAAGGGTCAACGTACAACGAGATCGTCCTGTACGCGCTGCTCTATGCGGGGATCCCGAACACGGACCCCGACATGATCAAGCTCCTCAACGACATCCGACTGAAGCCCCCCGTCCACACGTACACCGGCGCGATCCGCGCCCAGGCCCTCGAGAAATTCGACCCGGTCAAGCTCTACGAGGACATCCGGCAGTGCGGCCAATTCCTCCTCGACAACCAGGGCAAGGAAGGGTACTGGGGTTACAGCAAGGAGGTGGAACTCCCCCCCCTCCCGAAGGTGGTCTTCACCCCCAACAGCAAGGTGTCGACCGGGCCGGGCGGAGGCGAGATCCGATCCTCCAGCTCCCGGAGCAACACGACGGCGATGCGCCGGACCGTCCTCAACCGCCGCGGCTGGGGCGAGAAGAACGACAACTCGAACACGCAGTACGCCATGCTCGGCTTGGCCGCCTGCATGACCGCCGGCATCTACCCCCCCGCCGATTGTTTCCAGCTCGTCGACAAGTGGATGACGGAGTGCCAGAACGACGATGGGGGCTGGGGATACGAGCACCGTAACACCCCGATGCACGGCGGCGAGGCCTCCTACGGCAGCATGACCGCCGGCGGCGTCAGCACGCTCTCCATCATCCTTCGCTTCTACAAGAACAGCGACCCGTTGAAGGACGTCCGCGTCCAAAAGGGCCTTCAGTGGCTGGGGCGGAACCTGACGTACGACACGAACCCGGCCAAGGGCGGCTGGCACTACTACTGGATCTATTCCATCGAACGCGCCGGCTCGTTCGCCGGGACCCAGTGGTTCGGCGACCGCCCCTGGTATTACGAGGGGGCCACGTACCTGCTCGAGAAGCAGGAAGGAGACGGCACCTGGGGCGGAGGAAACGACGGCGACAAGATCCTCAACACCTGCTGGGCGATCCTCTTTCTCAAGCAGGCCAGCAAGCACTACGTCTACTCGCTGGACACCCACAAGCGGTGACCCCTTCGCCGCACGCAGGCGACCGCCGCGCGCCCGGCCCCCGGCCGGGCGCTTTTGTCTCCAACCCGCCCGACGTCCCCGCGACCCGCCGCGCATCGGGCGCGGCCCGCGGGACGCTTCCCGGTTGACGACCCGCCTCCCGGCGGCTAGAATCATGAACATCACAGTACAGAACAGTTGAGCCGCGGGAGCCCCGCATGAAACATCCACCCGAGACCGCCTTCCTCCGCGTCGACCGCCGTTCCCCCGTCCCCAAGTATCGCCAACTGGTCGACGCCGTCACCGCGCGAATCCGGGACGGCGCGCTCCGCCGGGGCGACCGACTCCCCTCGATCAACGCCCTCTGCCAAGCCCAGGGCCTCTCCCGCGACACCGTCGTCAAGGCCTACGACCGGCTCAAGGCGATGGGCGCGATTCATTCCGCCCACGGCAAGGGGTTCTCCGTCGCCGTCGACCGCCTCCCCGGCGCCGCCCCCGTCCTCCTCCTCTTCGACGCCTTCACGCCCTACAAGGAGACCCTCTACGAGGCGATGCGCGCCGAGGCCGCCGGGCGTCTCGAGCTCGATATCTACTTCCATCACTTCCGGCCGGAATATGTCGCCCGCATCCTGGACGAGGCGCGCGGCCGCTACATCCGACTCGTCGTCATGGCCTTCCCCCACGACGCCGTCCGCCGCGCCTTGGCCGAGGCCGATCCGAACCGGCTGATCCTGCTGGACATCGACGTCGACTTCCCCGGCCGCCGCTGCGCCGCCGTCCTCCAGGACCACGCCGGGCAGCTCGAGACGGCGCTGGCCTCGGCCTCCGACCGGTTCCGGGCCTACCGCTCCGTAACCCTCGTCTTTCCCGAGGACAAACACCATCCGCAGACCATCAAGCCGGCCTTCCGGCGCTTCTGCCGCGCCCACCGCCTCCCGCACCGGATCGTCGACCGTCTCGACCCCGCCGACGCCCGTCCGGGCGAGGCCTGGTTCGTGATCGAGGACGGTGACCTCGTCGCACTGGTCCGCGAGGCCCGCCGCCGCCGTCTCCGGATCGGCCGCGACCTCGGCCTTCTCTCCTACAACGACACCCCGATGAAGGCGATCCTCGATCCGGGCATGTCGGTGGTCTCCGTCGACTTCGCGGCGCTCGGCCGGGCCGCCGTCCGCCAGATCCTCGACCCCGCCGCCCCCCGCGTCCACGTCGAGCCGACCCGCTTCATCTCCCGCGGGTCCCTCTGAGTCGCCCGCGATTCCCCGCGCCCCCGATTTCCTTGACAGGGCTTGACCGTTATTTCATATGCAATATAATGTTTATGTATTGAAACATCAGGACCAGCCGGGGGGAGGGCCGGGCATGGGACGAAACACGGTCGCGCGAAAAGCGCCCCCGCCCCGGCCCCACGCGACGCAGGCTCGACAGGGCGGCGTCGCCCTGGAAGCAACCCTTCTCTCCCGCGGCCGCCTCCGCGAGGCCCACCTCACGCTGCGCCCGCCGCCCGGCGCCCCGCCCGCCGCGTCGATCCAATGCCTGCTGGAGGCGCTTCGGGATCTCGATGCCGCGGTCCTGCGCCACGAGATCTTCGGACGCCTTGACGCCCGCCCCGAAACGATGGCCGCCCTCCGAGACGGCCTGGGCGGGGAACCGGACTGGCCGGTCGCCTGGATTGAAGGGTGCGGCGGACGCCGAACGGCGTCGCCGATCGACGGCATGCACGTCCTGGCCGTCCGAGGCGCCCCCGTCCGGACGATCCGGCTCGCCGGACGGCCGGTGGGGCGCCTCGTCGATGACGGCTTGGCCCGACACGCCTTCTTCCACGACCTGCTCCCGGAGGACGTCTCCCGATCGGCGCCGGACCAAGCCCGGGACGTCCTTGGGCGTCTCGAGACCGCTTTGGACGAGGCCGGAATGGGCCTTCCCTGCCTCGCGAGGACCTGGCTCTTTCTCGACAACATCCTGGACTGGTATGGGGCGTTCAACTCGGTGAGGACCGCATTCTTCCGCAGCCGGGGCGTCTTCAACCGCCTGACGCCGGCCAGCACCGGGGTGGCCGGCCGGAACGCGGCCGGGGCGGCCCTCGTCCTCGGCGCCTGGGCCGTCCAGCCCCAGGGGAAGGCCCCCCTCGTCCGGGAAGTCCCTTCCCCCCTCCAGGGCCCGGCTCTCGACTACGGCAGCGGGTTTAGCCGGGCGGTCGAAATCGACGTCCCCGGCGGCACCCGCCTCCTGATCTCGGGAACGGCCAGCATCGACGCCGGCGGCCGGACGGCGCGAACCGGCGACATCGACGGCCAGATCGCGCTGACCTTGGAGGTGGTGGAGGCGATCCTCGCCTCGCGGGGGATGGGATGGCCCCACGTGACACGCGCCACGGCCTATTTCCGGGACCGCCGCGACTTCCCGCGACTGAAGGTCTGGGATGCCGGCCGGGGCCGGATCCCGCGCGCCCTCGTCCGCACCGCCACGACGATCTGCCGGGACGATCTGCTCTTCGAGATCGAAGTGGATGCCGCGCGGGCGGGAGGGTGACCCGTCCGGCATGGAGCGCGCCTCGCCTGCGCGGGCCGCAGCGGACCGGCACGGACGACCGGGACGCGTCACGCGAGGCCGACCGGCGTCGCCAGCGGCTCCCCCCGAAGCCCGCGCAGCAGGTTCTCCAGCGCCATGAGCGCCTGACGCTCCACGCTCTCGATCGTCCGGGAGCCGATGTGCGGCGTCAGGACGCAGTTGGGCGCGCCGACCAGCGGATTCCCGGGCGCCACCGGCTCGGGATCGACGACATCCGCGGCATAGCCGGCCAGCCGCCCCGACCGCAGGGCCGCGGCGACAGCGGCCTGGTCCACCATCGCCCCCCGCGCACAGTTAACCACGATCGCCCCGGGCTTGAGCAGGGCCAGCCGCGTCGCGTCCAGGAACCCGCGGCTCGCCGGCGTCAGGCTCATGTTGAGCGACACGACGTCCGCCGCCCGCAGGACCTCCTCCGCCGTTTCCTTCCGCTCGATGCCCGCCTTCGCCGCAAAGGCCCCATCCCAGTAGACGTCGTGAGCGCACACCTTCATGTCGAATGCGGCCGCGCGCCGCGCGATCTCCTTCCCAATCCGGCCCAGGCCCAGGATGCCGAGCGTCTTCCCCGCCAGCTCGCGCCCGGGGAGCCGATCCCACGCCCCGGCCTTCACGAGGGCGTCCTCCCGGGGAATGTTCCGTATGAGGGCCAGCAGCAGCCCGATCGCCAGCTCCGCGACGGCCACGTGGTTGCCGCCCGGGCAGTTCCCGACCGGGATCCCCAGCTCGCGGGCGGCGGCCAAGTCGATCCGGTCCGTCCCGACCCCGTACTTGGCGATCACGCGAAGCCGCGGGCGGGCCTTCTCCAGCACCGGCCGCGTCAGGGCGTCGTCGCCGCAGAGGATCCCGTCGAAGGGGCCGACGAGCCCGCGCATCGCCGCCTCCGACAGCGGCCCCCGGGCCCGCTCGACCTCGAGCCGGGCGGCGGCCAGCGCCTCGTGATGGCGTCCCGGCGTGTCCAGGAACGAGGTGGACGTGATGAGAACGCGAGGGGTCATGCGGGTGCCGCCGGCTCCAGAACCGCCTGCCCCCCCCGCACGACCACCCGCTGCGGGAACCCCTCGGTCTCGACGTCCCCGTAGTTGTGACCCGCCTCGGCGGGGTAAACGCAGAAGCTGACCAGCGGTTCGTTTCCGATGTTGACCGAGCGATGCGCCCAGTACGGCGGGACGTAAACCATTCGGCCGCGCGCCATCTGTTCGGCCCGCCCCTCGCCTTCCGGCGTCTTCATCAGCATGAGGCCCTCGCCCCGCAGACAGAGATAGATCTCGGCGGTCTCGATTCGGGCGTGGTAGTGCCCCTTGGTCATGAAGCACTCCGTCCCCACACGGCCGGGATGGAGCAGGCTGATGCAGTACATCAGGTGGCCGTATTCCTCCGGGACGGGCGTTTCGAAGACCTCGTAATGGACGGGATTCCCATCGCGGACCAGCGCGTCCAGAGCCGCCGCGTCGGCATAGTGCCCCCGCATGTCCGACGCGCGCCGGACGAGGTGCCGCTTCGCCGCCCGCATCGCCCCCGCCTCGAGGTCGATCTCCACGGCGAACGGATCAAGGAACGAGGTCCCCGGCTTGAGATCCATCGCGTGTCTCTCCTGGAGTCTTCCGGCGACGCCGCGCCGGTTCATTCAACGGACGCTCGCCGCGATCGCGCAGAGTCGATCGAACGCAGGCCCGGCTGTCGGGATGTCGATCCCGAAGACCTCGTCGATGACGCGCGTCCAACCGTGGATAAAGTAGACCCAGCCGTCCTCGACCCGGAGTCGACGGTCCGCCTGCTGCGCCCGGGCCTGGGCGAGAAATCGGAGGTCGCCGCGGTAGTTGAAATCCCAGGCAATGCCATCCTTCGGGAAGACGGCGGCATCCGTCAGGGGCGATCCCGGCGCGTCCTTGCCGAGCCCGGTCGCGTTGGCCACCACCGAGCCCGGGGGGAGCGTCTGCAAGACGGCGTCATTGACCGCCGCCACGGGGGCATGCACGTACTCCATCGCGATGCCGGTGTGGGCCCTCGCGTGGATCCGTTTCATCTCCTCGAGACGGGGAAGCGACCGGTTCGACACGACGATCCGCGCGGGGCGCTCGGACGCCGGCCGCGCCATCAGGAAGCAGGTGAGGGCGAGGCTCGATCCGCCGGCGCCGATCAGAAAGAGGTGAGCCCCCGTCCGCGCCCAGTAGCCGCCGGGCACGATCGCCTGGAGGCTCAGCCCGCTGGTGATCGGGTCTTTGGCGTGGGCCCGGAGCCTCCCGCCGCGCTTGGAGATGCAGCTCGCCTCCCCCAGCTGCTGCGCCCAGGGGTCGAGCTCGTCGAAGAGATCCCGCGCCGCCGCCAGCAGATCCAGCTTGTGGGTGGTCACCAGACCGCCGAGCGAAAGGGGGTCGCGCTTCAGAAAGGAGACGACGTGCCGGTAAACGGCCGGGTCGTCGTGCCAGCGGCAATCGACGCCGCGGATGGGCACGTCGCCCAGACCGAGGTGACGGGCCCAGGCCGGGAAAACCTTCATGATGGAGGACTTCGCCGTGGTCATGCCGACGAAATAGAAGGTCGGCTTCGCGGCGGGGGTCAGTTCGTCGGGAGTCATGGATAGGCGTATCCGTTGTGCCCTCGTGGAGCCCGCGCTCGGGCGGCCGCCCTCCTCCCCCTCAGGCCGGCCAGAAACCGAGCAGGCGCTCGTACACGCGGTTGAACTCCGCCTGGGCGGCGCCGTAGACCTCCGCGGCGCCGGGATCGGGCTCGACGACGGATCCGGCGGCGCGCCGGGCGACCGCGGCCGCGGCGGGATCCGTCACGAGACCGGCGCCGGCCGCCGCCAACAGGGCGGCCCCTTTGATCCCCGCCTCGGGCTCCTCGGCGATCTCCACCGGGACGCGAAAGACATCCGCCTTGATCCGGTTCCAGAGCCGGTTCCGGGCGCCGCCGCCGACGCTCCGGATGCGCCGCACCGCGTGCCCGAGCCGTCGGAGCCGGTCAAGATCCTTCCCGGTCGCCAGCGCCACGCCCTCCATGACGGCTCGCACCAGATGGGGGGCGGCATGCCCCAGCTTCAAGCCGATGAAACCGCCGCGCGCCGCCACGTTTTCCGATCGCCGCTCCCCGAGCATGTAGGGATAGAAGAGGAGACCGTCGCTCCCGGGAGGCGCCTGCTCGGCCATCGCGACCAGCTCATCGTACGAGACCTCGCGGCCCGTCATCGACGACGCCAGGTCCTTGCACCACGTCATGCTCAAGCCGCCGCAGTCCAGGATCGTGAAGGGAATCCAGCCGTCGACGACATGACGAAGGTTCTGAAGGGACGGGTCCCGCAGGGGCTTCGGCGTGTGCGCCGCCAGCAGCAGGCTCGTCCCCGTCACGTCGGCGGTCATCCCCGGCCCCACGATCCCGAAGCCGAGCATCGAGACGGGAAAATCGCCCCCGCCGGCGACGACCGGCGTACCGGCGACGAGGCCTGTCGCCCGGGCCGCCTCCGGCGTGACCTTGCCGACCACCGCATGGGAGGGAAACGCCGGCGCGAACTTCGCGAGGTCGACCCCCACGGCCTCGGCCAGCGCCTCCGTGTACCGGTCGGCATCGGCATCCCAGAGGAACGACCCGGACGCCTCGCTGGGGTCGGTCGCGGCGACCCCCGTAAGACGGTAGTTGATGAAGTCCTTCGGGACAAGAAACCAGCGCGCCCGGTCGTAGGCGGCCGGCTCACGGTCGCGGATCCAACGGACCTTGATCCCGGTCCACGCGGGGTTGGGCATGCTGCCGGCCAGCGCCGCCAGCCGGCTCGCGTCGGGCCGTTTCTGGAGAGCGGACGCCTGTTCCCCGCACCGCTTGTCGCACCAGAGCTGGACGCGGGGCGTCGTAACGCGCCCGTCCCGGTCGACGCCGACGGGCCCGTGCATCTGTCCGCAGGCGGCGATCGCGGCCAGGGCGCCCGGGTCGGTCCTCGTCTGCTCGAGCGCCATCCGGACGACCCGCACCGCCTCGTCCCACCAGGACTCCGGATCCTGCTGGGCCCATCCGGGGGAGGGGCTCTCGATCTCGTGCTTCGCCTGGGCGATGCCGAGAATCGTCCCGTCGGCGGCGACCACCGCCGCCCGCGTGCTCTGCGTCCCGATGTCCAGCGCCAGCACTCGGTCCGACATGGCGCGCCCCGCGGCGCCCTTCCCGGGCGGCCTGGGCGGGTCCTCCGCAGGTCGATCAGAACCGCATCAGCACCTTCACCGCCTCGCCCGTCCTCACCGCCGCCAGCGCGTCGTTGATTTTCTCGACGGGGAATCGGTGGGTAACAAAATCGGAAGCCCGGAGCCGCCCCTGGCGAATCCAGTCGCAGAGAGGCTGCTGCGCCGCTCGCTCCCGCCGGCGCGTCGGCCACTGGTGGACGAAGAGGTTGAAGTTGTAGGGGCCGGCTGACTTGTCGATCGCCAGGGTCTTCCCCGCGAGCACGCCGTAGACCCCGATCGTGCCGCCGAGCTTGACGAGCGGGAGGGCCGCGTTGATGATCGCCTCGCTCCCGACGGCGTCCACGACGGCGTCGAGCGCCTTGCCGCGCCGCGTCGTCAGCGCCTTCAGCTCCGGCGCGCCGGGATCGTACGTCTCGTCCGCCCCCAGGGCGCGGGCGCGGTCCCGCTTGGAGGCAACCGGATCGACCACGCCGATCCAGCCCAAGCCGAGCAGGCGGCAGAACCGCACGAAACTGAGGCCCACGGGGCCGGCGCCGAAAATCAGCACGTCGTCCTGCGGGCGGAGCTGGAAGTCGCCGATCCCGCCGTACACCTCGCGCCACGTACAAAGAAGCGCGGCCTCCTCGGGAGGAATGTCGGGGTCGACGGCGCGCTGGATCTCGTAGCACTCGAACCAGCCGTGGGCGGCGTCGGCAACGCCGTCGGCGACCATGGCGTCATGGTCGTTGGCCAGGACGTATTCGCAGAACCCGCCCCAGCCGCTGGCGTATTTCGGATCGGAGAACTCGAAAAGGAGGCTGCCGATGACGCGGTCGCCCGGCTTGAAGCCCCGGACCTTCGCCCCCACGGACTCGACGATCCCCGCTCCCTCGTGGCCCAGGATGAGGGGGTACGTCTCGACGCCGGGAAAGTGGCCGGCGACGAGCTTCCCATCGGTGGCGTTGCAGAGGGCGACGACCTCGGTGCGGACGAGGGCCTGGTAGGGGCCCGGCTTCGGCGGGGCGAGCGTCACGATCTCCACCCGGCCCGGCTCGACGACGGCGACCGCTTTCATGGCGTCCCCCGCCAATCTACTGGATGAAGTTCCCGACCGACACGACGACGATGCCGAGCAGGAGAACCGTTATCCCCGCCGCCAAGGCAACCTTGCTCGCCCGGTCCGCCTGCCGCCACTCGCCGGTCATGAATCCGAGCCCGTTGCCAATCAGGATCGATCCGGACTGGAAGACGGCGAACCCCACCGAGGTGCCCAGCTCGCCCAGCTTCCATCCGCCGATCCCGTAGAAGAAGAGGCAGGCGAAATGACCGAGGGCCATCAGGGACGCCATGACGAGATTCCGCCCGCTCCCCTCGACCGCATATCGTTTCCAAGTCCCGTTGCGGCAGAGCTGGATCACGCAATAACCGAAGCTGGAGACCCACCCGCCCAGGAAGATCAGCGTCCAAACGGCCAGACCGCCCAGCCACGGCGGGTTGCCGTACGGCTCCACCGCCAGGGCGTCGATGCGGCCCAGGCTGCCCCCCACGTGGTACGCGATGTTGCAGCAGGAGGAAAAAAGCCCGGCCAGGATGCAAACAAAGACGCCGGCCAGCAGGCGCTTCCGCCCCATGCCGGCCGCGGCTTGCGCCTGGGAGGCCCGCTCCCGCTTCATGCCGGCGATGCCGTTGATTGCAACCCCGACGATGCAGATCAGAATGCCCGCGATGACCACCAGCCCGCCGGGCGTGCCGGCCCGATCCGCGTGGCCGAGGAAGAACGGCAGCATCGAGCCGCACAGGGCCATCGTCCCCATCGTCAGCGCATAGCCGATCGACAATCCCATCAGGGCCAAGCCGCGGCCCCACAGGCAAAACCCGCAGCCCCACAGGAAGCCGAGCGCCAGGACGCCCGCTAAAATCCCTCCCGGGACCTGGGCGTACAGGCTCCCCAGCCCCTTCAGGGCGAGCGCGGCGAACCCGACGGGCACGACCAGCATCCCGACCAGGAAAAAGGCCCCCCAGGTGTTCTCCCAGGCGTAGTTTCGGATGTACTTGGAGGGCAGCGCAAACGTCCCCAAGAAGAAGGACGCCAGCAGAATCACGGCCATTCCGACCCACATCGGTCACCTCCGGCAGGATCCGACCCGGGTAGCGCCCCGCATTCCGCCGCGCGCCGCCACGGTCGGCGCGGCGCGATCCGCCGCCTCGGTCGTGCGCTCACCTCAGGCAAAGCTCGGACAGCGTCGCCGGCATCTCGTGTCCCGTGTTGACCTTGTCCCGGTGGTCCGGCCCGTAGACGGCGTCGAAGTTGGAGACGACAAGCACGCCATTCCAGACGATCGGCTCGCCGGGCTCGTTCAGAAGCCCGTCACGGCCGCCGCAATCTCCGTTCTGGGCCAGGACGGAGAGAACCCCGGCGGGCGAGACCCGGACGACTGCGTTGTTCGAGAAATCGGCCACGTAGATGTTGTCCGCGGCATCCACGCACATCCCGTCGGTCGTCCGCATCTTCGCCCGGGTGGCTTTCGCCAGGAAGCCGGGCGCCTTCGGGTCGAGGGCGTAGTCGTGGTCCGTCCTCGCAAAGATCGAGTTGCCTGCGGCCCTCCCCGCGGCGTCCAAGACGACCTTGTGGATCGCCCCGTCGCCGAAGTTGCCGACATAGAGGACCCCTCGGCTGTCGAAAACGATCCCGTCCGCGCCGTACTGGCAGTTCGGGTTCCGCGTGAGGAACGTCGCGACGATTTGCCGGTCGTCCAGCGTGTTGGAGACCTTCACGTGCGCGTCGTCGAGGGCGAAGCGATAGACCGCGCTCAGGAGGCACCCCGAGGGATCCTTGACCTTGGTGAGCATGCTTTGGGTGACGTAGAGAAAGCCATCCCGGACACGGACGCCGTTGGGGTGCTCCATCCCCTCCGCCACCACGGTCGTCTTCGCGACCGCGCCATCTCGGATGCGCAGTCTCAGCACCCGCCCCTTGAACTGCCCCTGCGGCGAGCCGGTCCATCCCTGGTTGTCGCAGACATAGAGGTCCCCGTCGGGGCCGAAGTCGATGCCCATCGGGCAGGCGAGCTTCGTCTCGGGATGGACCGGGACGTCGACCCACTTGCTCACCCTCCGGTCGGGGTCGATCCGAAGCAGGCAGGCCGGCTGGGACGGGTCAGCGTAGTTGGGGCAAGCGACGACCAGATGGCCCTGCGGATCGATCGCCATGCCGTCGGGCGTGGTGCAACACGCGGGGAGAACAGCAAAGAGACGGGCCGGCGGAAGGCCGCCCGCATCGGTCTCCGTCGAGGCGGCGCCGGAACACCCGGCCAGCACGGCCGCCATCAGCCCCGCCAGTCCCCGTGCCAGGCGGCCCTCGGAACGGTCGACGCCAGCCATGGATCCCCCCTTCGAGAGAGAGTTCATTCTCGACCCGCCGCAGCACCCGTCCGCCGCGTCCTCCGCAGGGTCGGGACTACTTTTTCACGCCCGCCTCCTCATGACCGAGCGCCCGGGAGATCGCTTGGGCCGTCTCGAGGATCTTCGGCCCAAGCTCCCGCCGCAACTGCTCCGGCGTGTAGTGCAGCGTCAGGACCGAGGTCCCGACAACGCCGACCACGCGACCGGTGTAATTGTGGATGGGGGCGGCGAAACAGATGCAGCCCCGGGCATACTCCTCGAGGTCCATGGCATACCCCTGCCGCCGCACCCCCAGCAGCTCTTTCCGGAGGGCGGCGAGATCGGTGATCGTGCGCCGGGTCTGCCGCTCGAGACCCGCCTTCGCCAGCTGCGCCACCAGCTCGTCCCCCGCCCCCGCGAGCAGCACCTTGCCCGGCGCGGAGCAGTGGAGCGCGTAGCGGCCGCCGACCTTGCCGGAGATGTGGGCGGGCCTCGTGCCGTCGAGGTGCTCGAGGTAAAGGACACGGTCGCCGTCGAGGACGCCGAGGTAGATACTCTCGCCCGTCGCCTGCCAGAGGGCCCGGAGGGGGCCGGCGGCGGCGACCATGAGATTCATGCGGCTGACCGGCTTGCTGAGGTAATGGAAGGGGCGAAGCCCCATCCGGTAGGTCGGCGGCCCCTCGTCGTGCCGGATAACCCAGCTCTCCTTGTGCAGCGTCTGGAGGAGCCGAAAAACCATGCTCTTGTTCAGGCCGAGGGTCTGGCCGATCTGGGAAACGCCGAGCGGCTGCTCGGCGTCGCAGAGGAGCTCGATGAGACGGAGAACCTGCCGGACGGCGGGGACGTCGTAGCGCGCGTCCGCCGCGCCGGCCGTCGCGGACGGCGCGGGGGAGGCCTTCGACTTCGGCATGGCGGGGCTCCGGGGCGCCGCGGGGCGCCCGGCGCCTCCGCAGCTCATGTGAAAATAATTTTACTTATGAAACGATGTTTCATATTATAACCGAACGTTTCGCCATGGCAAGCAAAATCTCAGGGAATCCAAACGCGGCGGCGGGACGGCCCGGCGGCGCGAAGGGAACGGGCCTGAGGCGGGAGGACGGGGGACGGAGACATCGCGGGCGCCCGGTCAGGACGGGCCGATCCCGTAGATATAGATCAGGCAGTAGTAGATGCCCACCGCGATAAAGAGGGCGCCCGTGACCCCGCGCGCCCAGGCTTCCACGCGCGCCACGGCGCCGTAGGCGGCCCCGATGCGCTGCGCGCTCACGGCCAAGAGGCCGGCGAAGACGGCCACCGGCAAGGCGGTCCCCGCCCCGTAGAGCGCGGGCAACAAGATCGGCGACCGGCACGCGAGGGCGTCCGCGATCATCTTGAAATAGAGCGCGGCCGACACGGGGCAGAAGGCAAGCGCGAAAAGAAACCCCAGCGCCGCCGCGCCCGCCAGCCCCCACCGCCCCGCCCGCTCGCCCAGCCTCTGCCCCCACCCCCCGCCCGGCATCGGGATCGTCAGCAGGTCCAGGAGCACCATCCCGATCAGGATCAGAAGCGGCCCCAGGATCCGGTTCATGAACCCTTGCAGGAAGGCGGAAACAGCCGGCAGCGAGAGGGCCCCGCCGACCAGGAGAGCGCCGATCCCGACGTAGGCGGCTGTTCGGCCCAGCGCGTACAGCAGACCGGCCGCCAGCACGCGGGCGGGGCTCCCGACGCTGCGCCCGACAAACGAGATCGCGGCGATGTTCGTCGCCAGCGGGCAGGGGCTCACGGAGGTCAAGAGCCCGAGCCAGAACGCCATGCCTGCGAACAACCAGATGGCATCCATCAGGAGCCCCTCAGGAAGACCTCGATCTCCGTCCGGATGTATCCCGCGAGCGCCGCCTCGTCGTCGGTGTAGTCCCAAACCTTCTCCAGGTTCTTCCACCGTCCCTGCCGGCCGCCCCGCATCTCCACCAGCACCACCGACTGGGCCGAGAGCTCGAAGTCGTCAGCGTACCGCTCGTTCCCGGGCGCGTCGAGGTTGATCAGCCGCCAGGCCAGCCGGCCGCCGCTCACGGCCGCCGCGAAGTCCGACTCGACCGTCCGCTTCGCGACCGCCTCGATCGTCCGGCAGGTAACGCATCGGGCGGTCCGGTGAAAGTAGACGACGAGAACGGAGTCGCCGGCCGACGAGGCGGGGCCCGGCCCCGCGAGCGAGGGGCCGCCGCCCGCCGCCCCGCCCCGACGGATCTCTTGCGCGACGAGCACGACCACGCTGGCCGCCACGAAGGCGAGCAGGAGGCCGGTCACGGCCCGCCGCGCCATCGTCTTCGCGCGATCGGTCATGGCCCCGGATCCCGATTGGGGGTCACTTCGCGCCGGCCATCTTCAACGCCGCCTCCGCCACCCGGCGACCGAGATCCTTCGCGGTGGCCAGCCCGAACGTGTCCCCCGCGATGCCATCGTCCTGGTTGACCAGGGTCGCGCCGAGGCGACCGGTCGGGCGACCGGTGCCGACAACGACCATCTCGTGACAGGCCATGACGGCGTGGATCGCCTGGATGGTGAGCTCCTGCCCGCCGTTGCGGGCCGCGCCGACCGCCACCGCGCCCCCGACCTTGTTGGCCAGGGCGAAACTCTTCCGAAAGACGCCGCACCGGTCGAGGAAGAGCTTGCACAGCGACGACATGGCATTGAAGTAGACCGGCGAGCCAACGAGGATGCCGGCTACCTTCGGATCGGCCAGTTTCTCCGCCACCTTCGGGAAATCATCCTCCTGCCCGGCCGGCACGGGCGCGCCCACGATGGGCTCCCCCGGAATGCGCAGGCCGGCCAACTCGATCAACTCGACCTCGATGCCCGGCCCCGCCTCCTTCGCAGCGTCCAGGCAGGCCTGGAGAGCCGCCGCCGTCGTCTTGCCTTTGCGGTAACTACAGCTGACGGCGACGATCTTGATCCCCTTTGCCGCGGCACCCGATTCCTGGGCCGCCGCCGTCCCGGCCGCCACCATGGCCGCGCCTGCCGCCCCGATGAAATCCCGACGTGCAAGCCGCGTCTTCATACCGAGCCTCCTTGAATGGGCCAGAACGAACGCCCCGCCTGCCGGATTCTCTCGCGCACGTCGTGGGACAGGTTCGTCTCCCTCACAAGAGAAGACAGCCCTTCCCAACCACCCGCTCGACCGCCCCCCCCACCCCCGATCACCTCCCGTCCATCCTGTCATGCCACATCCGCGCGAGAGCCCGTTCCAGCCCCCGGAGGCAGGGCCGCATCCCGCCGAACCGGCAGCCCCTCCGAGGCGACACATCGAAGCAGGGGCACCACCGACATCAGCGCCGTGAGAATCAGCGCGCCGTCGAAGACCGTGTACGCCCCCCGCGTCACGAACTCCAGGACCCGAATCTTCGTCAGCATCAAGACGCCGGAAGCAACCGCCAGCAACATAGCGGCTGCCAGCGCGATGGCCACCGGCGAGAGCGGGAGCAGCCGCGGAGCGGACTCGCGGGCCCGCGCCGCCCGGATGTCCGCCACCAGCGCCGTCAGACCGAGTCCCAGCACGAGCGCCGCGACCGCGGCGTGGTTCGCGTCCAGCCAGAAACGCGAGGGCAACACGTAGGCCATCAACGCCGGCTGAAGCGCCAAGACGACAGTTCCGGCGATACCGGCGGCAACCACAAGCCAGGGCACGCCGCGCCAGACACGACGCGGGACATGCGGTTCCACCGCCCCGGCCAGCACCGCCCTGGAAACCCCGCCCGCCAAGACGCACCCGAGGAGAAGCAGGAGCCCGTACAAGATCGGCTTCAGGTACGCCTCGCGCCATGCCCCCAGGCGGGCCCATCCCCCGCCGATGCCGAGGATCCGGTACTGCGGCTCCAGCACCGGCCGGGCCGACTCGTCGAAGGGATACTTCAGCACCGACCCGAAGAAGAAACTCGAGCCGGGGCTGTGGCAATCCGTGCATCCCCCCGCCCCGAGCGCCGAGGCCGCAGGGAAGACGTCGTGGCTGTACTTGTGGACATTCCCGTAAGGAGACGCCTCCCAGGGGTTCTTGGGGATCTCGCGGTATTGCGATCCCGAGGAGTACACCCGGTCGTTCATCGCCCAGACGACCCTCCGGCCCTCCATCGGGTAGCCCGTCTTCTTCAGTTGGGCGGAAACCGATGCGATCAGGGCATCGATCTCCTCGGGGCGGTTCACCTCGGAGATGCCGTCCCCGTTGTCGTCCTTGATCGAGGCCAGCTCGGGGAAGCGGGTCGGGTCCTGAAGGTGGGCGCTCCACATCTTCACGATGTCCCCCGGCTTGGGCATCATGAGTCCCGGCTTCCCCTCCGTCTCGATGGCCGGCCAGGCGCTGTGAACGCGGTTCACCGGGTAGATCCTGCCCTTGTACCGGACGAGGACGGGCCGGAAGGGCTCCGTGGGCTTGTCGTCGTAGCCCATCGTCTCCAGGATGCCGTAATGGTTCCGGTACCGCCGGTCCGGGCCGTAGAACGTCCACAGTTGCTTCATCCCCGCGGAGATGTAGGGATCCCGATTGAACCGGTCGCTCGCCTGCACCTCGATCGGCATGACCAGACGCTCGGGGATGTGACAAGTCTGGCAGGCGATCGTCTCCAGGTGCAGGGGAGGAAGCCACGGATGCCTGGCCACCGGGGCCCCGAGGTAGCCCGTCGCATGGCAGCCGGCGCAATCCCGGACCGTACCGTCCAAGTCGTCGCGCACCCGGCCGCCCGGCTCGTCTCCCTTGGCGAACTGGTGCTCCTCCGGACCGCGGATCCGGGGGTCGTCCGCGGACGTCCCCGCGGGATGGCAATCCACGCACTTCAGTCCCGCCCGCAGATGAACGTCCGTTCTTCCCCCGTAATTGGCCCCCCGCTTCTTCCAGCCGGGCTGGGCATGACACCCGAGGCAGGCCTCGTTGCGGGGCTGGCGGACAATGTTTAGCTGGACCGTGCCATCCGGCTTGAACCGGGCCTTGTCGTAGGCCACCGTCACGGGCTTTCCGTCCTGGACGGAGCCGGCGACCAGTCCCAGCCCGGCCCCGGCGGTGGGCGCCCATCGGAAGTTGAGCGCCTTGATGTGCTTGTTGCGCTCCCCCATCTTGTAGCCGGGCAGATGGCAGATCAGGCAGTCCGCCTCGAGGACGCCAGTCTCGCTCCACCGGGCCTGATAGTAATCGCCGTCGAACCGGTTGTCCCCGCCCGGGGTAAACCCGGAGGCCGCATCGCGCATCCGGAGATCATACCGCTTCCCCTCCCGGTCGAACTCCGCGGAGCCGCCGCCGGGGTGGCAGGCGCCGCATCCCGAGGAAAGGAACGTGAACGCCGTCATGTCCATCGCCTTTGGGGACGCGTTCTCCTTGGGCGAGAGGTATCGATAGAGCGGGGCGGGAGAGCACCAAGTCCCCCCGAAATTTCCGGGCGTGATCGCCCACTGGCAGCGGGCGGCCATGTCGGCGGGGACCGGCTCCCCGGCCCCCTGCCTAAAGTGGTATCCTTCCGTGATCTTCCGGTAGTCGTGACACTTCCCGCAGGTCTTCGCCGGGGAGTAGGGCTTGTCCGCGTTCTCGCCGTTCACCGGGTTGATGACGAGCCCCTCTTCGTCCAGGAGAGAAAAGGGCGGGCAGACATTGCGGGTCGGCTGAGCCGCCTTCAGGGAAAAGGCTGGACGTCCCGACGGGGCGGGACCGCAAGCTGAAACCAGCATCGCCGCCGCCAAGCCGGCGCCCCCGAGGCACTGCGATGGGAATCCCATGGCACCTTTCCCCCATTGGACAACGACCCTCAGCCGGATCCGCCGGTCAGGCTGGACTTCCCCGCGGGTCCCCACCGGCGTTGAAGAGCAAGCGCCACGTTCACCAGCCCGATCAGGACGGGCACCTCCACGAGCGGCCCGATGACGGCCGCGAAGGCCGCGCCGTGCCCGATCCCGAAGACCGCCACCGCCACCGCGATGGCCAGCTCGAAGTTGTTGCTGGCGGCCGTGAACGAGAGCGTCGCCGTCTTCGGGTAGTCCGCCCCCGCCGCACGCCCCAACCAGAAACTGATCAGGAACATCGCCACAAAATAGATCAACAGCGGGATCGCGATGCGCACGACCGCAAGCGGCTCCGCGACGATCTTCTGCCCCTGCAGGCTGAACATCACCACGATGGTGAAGAGCAGGGCGATGAGCGTCAACGGACCGATGCGCGGGATGAATCGTTTCTCGTACCAGGCGCGACCCCGGGCTTTCAGCAGCACGATCCGGGTCAGCCATCCGGCCAGGAACGGGACGCCCAGGTAGATGAAAACGCTCTCGGCGATCTGGCCCATCGTCACATGGACCTCGCTGCCCTGCAGCCCCAGCCACGGCGGCAGCACGGTCACGAAAACATAGGCGTACACGCTGTAGAAGAGCACCTGGAAAATGCTGTTGAAGGCCACCAGCCCGGCGCAGTATTCCGTGTCCCCCTGGGCCAGATCGTTCCAGACGATGACCATGGCGATGCAACGCGCCAAGCCGATCAGGATCAAACCGACCATGAACTCCGGCTGATCGCGCAGGAAGAGGATCGCAAGCGCGAACATCAGGATGGGGCCGATGATCCAGTTCTGCAGGAGCGACAGGGCCAGGACCTTCCAGTTGCGGAAGACATCCCCCAGTTCCTCATAGCGCACCTTGGCCAGCGGCGGGTACATCATCAGGATGAGACCGACGGCGATCGGGATGTTGGTCGTCCCGACGCGAAAGCGCTCGTTGAAAGCCTGCACCGGACCGGGCAGCAGGTACCCCAGGGCCACTCCGGACGCCATGGCCAGGAAAATCCAGAGCGTCAGGTAGCGGTCGAGAAACGACAGGCGCCCCGCAACGCCGGCCGGGACCGGCGGACAGCCGAGGGTCGCACGCATGAGGGCTTCCTTGATACCCGTCAGCGCCGGGGGCGCGTCCCGGGCTTCCGTGCCTCGACCGCGAGGCTCGTGATGAAATCCGCCGGCTCCGTGCCGCGGGGCAGCCGGCGCGCGATCTTCCGGATCATCGGGTCGCCGGTCGCGGCCAAGGCCCGGACATAGGCCGGCCGCGGCTCCAGGCGCACGTCCGCCAGTCCGGCGGCGCGGACCATAGCGCCGTACGCGCGGACCGTCACGGCCCCCGCGACACATCCCACCAGCGCCTCGGCCATCGCCCGGACGGCCGGCGGGAGCGGCCGGAACAGGGCCATATCGGAGACGGACACGCGCCCCCCCGGCCTCAGCACGCGGGCGATCTCGCGCCAGACCTGAGGCTTGTCCGGACTCAGGTTGATCACGCAGTTCGAGAGCACCACGTCGACGCTCGCGTCGGCCACGGGCAGATGCTCGATCTCGCCGAGGCGGAACTCGACGTTCCGCATTCGAGTCCGTCGGGCGAAGGCCTCCGCGTTGCGGCGCGCCCTCGAAAGCATCTCGGGCGTCATGTCCACGCCGATCGCGCGCCCGCGAGGCCCGACCCGTCGGGCCGCCAGGAAAACGTCAAACCCGCCGCCGCTCCCGAGGTCCAGAACGACCTCCCCGGGCCGCAGGCCCGCCAGGGCCAGGGGGTTGCCGCAGGAAAGACCCATGTCCGCCCCGTCCGGCAGCTTTTTGAGGTCCTCCTCCGCGTAGCCCACCGCGCGGGCAATCTCGCCGGGAGCGCCGGCGCCGCAGCAGGATGCGCCGCATCCGCACCCGCTTCGGGCCCGCGCGACCCGGGCATACTCCTCCCGAACCTGCTCGCGCAGGGTTCGCGCCTTGGAAGTCTCCGCCACAACGCTCCTCCGCGACCGGGACAACGGCTCACTTCGGCGCGCACTCGCCGATCTTGCACGCCTTCTGGATCTGCTGGGGCGTCAGCTTCAGCTTGTCGTCCAGAACCTGCTGGATCGAGATCATCCGCCCGACCGCGGTCGGGGTCTTCGCGACCCAGGCCTTGAGATGCTCCAAACTGGTGAAGAACCCCTGGTGGAAGCAGCCGGCCGACCCGTAGGTGCCGTCGGGCTTCTTCCGCAGCCCGAACCAAGCCACGGCCGTCGGGGGCTCGAGTGAAACGACCTTGCCTCCTTCCGTTCGGACGACGATCATCTCGCCCGTCAGACGGTCCGGCTGCCGGACCTCGATGTCCTTCCCCGTGCGCGCAGCCACGCCCATCGCGCAATGGGAGCAACAGCCCCACGTGCTCAACCCGGCGACCTTGACGGCCGCGGCGTCCGCCGGGTAGCAGGCCCGATCGCAGAAACCGCAGCGCACCGCGAGCTCCCGCTCCTGGAGGGCCGTCCAGCCGATCACGCTGCCGCCGCCGGCCTGCATCTCCCGAAGCGCCGACTCCCGGGCTGAAAAGGCCTTGATCCACGGCCGGGCGTTTTTCTCCTCCGCACCGTACAAGTACACCGCCTCGGCGGCGGGGACCGGCTTGCCCCCAGCCCAATCGGTCACGGATACCTTCTTTTCGTACCCCGCCTTCTCCTCCGTCAGGCACGAATACAGGATAAAGTAGCAGTGCGGACTGCACAGCCGCACATCGCCCTTGTCCGTCCGGATCGTCACGAGCGTCCGGGGGACAAGGTCTCCCTCGCACAGATAGCAGATCGCGTCCTTCGGCCGGTCATCCGGGGCGGCGGGCTCGAGACGCTCGAAGGCGGGCGGCGGGGCGGCGGCGGCCTGGAAGGAGAAGCCCAGCTCCCTCCACTTCGCCAGGATCTCCTCCTTTGAATAGAACCCTTCGTGCCGGAACCGTTCCTTTCCCGCGGCATCGAGGAAGACCTGGGTCGGGATCAGCTGGATCTCGTACTTCGCCGCCAACGGCTTGTTTTCCGGGATCCACACGTCGATGAATTCCACGTCGAATTGACCGGCGTACTCCCGCTTCAACTCGTCCAGGATCGGAGCCATTTTCTTGCAGGGGATGCACTGCTTCGAGCCCAGATCGACAAGCCGGGGCAACGCCGTCGCGGCCGGCGCAGCCGCGGGGCCGCCGGAGGACGCGGGCGGCGCCTGCTCGCCGCAGGCCGCCAGCGCCTGCATCCAGAGCGAAAGGATAAACACGGAACGGTGAGCGCGCCCCGGTTCGACCATGGCAATCGCCTTTCTCGCGTTCAACAGGACAATGCCGTGCTCCCAGCCGTCGCCGCCTTCGCAATCGCCTCTTCCGTCACCGGCGTCTTTCCCTTCTCCACCCCCAGGTCGGTCACGCGGACAAATGCGGACGGCTGGATCCCGACCCGGTCGAGCGTCTTCTTGGCGCAGTCCACCGGGCAGCCGTCGATCACCAGAATCCGGTCCGCCGACCGCGTCGTCTCGACGATGTCCTTCACGTCCCCCCCCAATCCCGCCAAGCAATACATCTTCCCCTTTCCCTCCCGCGTAAGCTTCCGGGCCGCCTCGTCCGCCATCTTCCCCACGTTCGAGGCCCCCGAGCAAGCGAAGATCAGCGTCAGGGGTCCGCCGCCGCACGCGCAATTGGGCTCGGCCATGGCGATCGCTCCTGCTCCTAGACCTTGAGAAAGGCTTTGATCTCCTCGAGCTTGGGCACTCGCCCCTGAACTTTGACGACACCGTCGACGGCGAGCGCGGGCGTGCGCATCACGCCGAAGCCGACGATCACATTGAGGTCCGTGATCTTCTCCACTTGCGCCGCGACGCCGGTCTCCTTCACCGCCAGCTCCGCCAGCTCCGCCAGCTTCTTGCAGTTCGCGCACCCCGTACCCAGCACCTGGACGTTCATGGCCGTTCTCCCACTCAGGACAAGAGCGGTTCGCCTTGGTTCCCGGTTATTCACGAGACCCGGCCGATCCCCAGCCGCGCGACGCCAGCAGCGCCCGGACACGGTCACGGACCGCATCCCGGATGCCCCGGACCACCTCCATCGGCTGCCCTTTCGGGTCGGGCAGCGGCCAGTCGTCTCGCACCAAGCCGGGCACGTGGGGACAGGCCTCGCCGCATCCCATCGTGACCAAGAGCGCCGCGCCCTGCGCCAGCTCCGCGGTCAGGCGCTGCGGCCGGGCGCCCGACACGTCGATCCCCGCCTCCCGCATCGCCGCCACCACCTCGGGATGGACCCGGTCCCCCGGCCGCGTCCCGGCGGAGATCGCCCGAGCCTTCGCGGGATCGGCCAGCGCGTTGAAAAACGCCGCCGCCATCTGCGAGCGGCCGGCGTTGTGGACACAGGCGAAGATCACGGTATCCATAAGGCCGGTTCCCACCACGAAGACACGCATCCACCAAGACGCACGGGGAGCACCCCTATCCCCTCACGGCCCCGAAGATCAGGCCCGCGAGGGCGGACAAGCCGATCACCAAAGCCGTGTAGACGACGGTCTTTCGCGTCCCGAGGACGCCCCGAATAACAAGCAGGCTGGGCAGCGACAGGCTCGGGCCGGAGAGCAGCAACGCGAGCGCCGGGCCCTTCCCCATCCCCGACCCGATCAACCCCTGCAGGATCGGGACCTCCGTCAGCGTGGCGAAGTACATGAACGCGCCGAAGACGGACGCGAACAGACACGTCCAGAGGGGCCAAAGCGTCCGGACCGCGCCCTCGACCGCCCCGCCCGCCCAGCCCGTCGCCCCCAGAAACGTGTCCGGCGCCGCGCCGACGAGCATCGTCACGTAGCGCCCCGGGATGAAGCCCTCGTGACCCGGCCGTCCCAGGAGGAATCCGGAGACCAGGACGCCCAGCAGGAGTACGGGCAGGATCTTCTTCGCAAAATCCCACGACGCTGCGAACCAGGAGCCGGCCTCTCCCGTATCCGTGCTCGTGATGGCCGAAAGTCCGACCACCCCGGCGGCGAAGGGGATCATCACGTTCAGGCCGTCCATCGGGAGAAACAGGGCCAGGACCGCCGCCGGCAGGGCGGCGAGCGTCACCCTCCACCACGCCAGCCCGTGCCACAAGACCAGGATGACGGCCAGGGCCAAGGAGAAGGCGATCGTGATCCCCCACTTGAGGCGCCAGAGGGTCGTCGACACGCCGGGCAACGGCGACTGCTTCCGGATCTCCGACGGCTTCAAAGCCCGCTCATTCCCGGCTTCCGGCCCCTCGGTGATCTTGAAGACGGTCGTCGCCTCTCGGTCCGCCGAGTCGCCGGGCTCGCGGATCACGGCCCCGACAAAGGCTTCCCCGGCGACCGTGACCACCTGGAACTCTCGAGGACTTCCCCAGTTGGCAAAGACCAGAATCCCGACGAGCGTCACAAAGAAAAGCGCGTTTTGCCAGAGCGGCCGTGACACCGGCGGTTCGGGCAGGTTCATCTGCACGTCGGCCTTGACCTGTTCTTCCTTTCGGTAGATCCCGTGCATGACGACGCCGATTACCAGGCTGAAGCAGACGGCTCCGACGGCGCGCGCGATCCCCATCTGCGGGCCGAGGACGCGCGCGGTCAGGATGATCGCGAGGACGCTGATGGCGGGCCCCGAATAGAGGAAGGCGACCGCCGGCCCCAAGCCGGCCCCCATCTTGTAGATCCCCATGAAAAGGGGCAGGATCGTACAGGAGCAAACGGCGAGGATCGATCCCGAGACGCTGGCCACGCCGTAGGCGAGGGCCTTGGAGGCACGCGGCCCGAGGTACTTCATCACGGAGGCTTGGCTCACAAAGACGCCGATCGCCCCCGCGATGAAGAAGGCGGTCACGAGACAGAAGAGGACATGCTCCCGGGCATACCACTTCGCGAGGTGGAGCGACTCGTCGACGGCGCCGTCGAACCGCGCCGCGCCGACCGGCAGGAAGAAGAAGACCAGGAAGACCGCCGCGATCGCCAGGAGCGGCTTCCACTCCGATTTCCAGTCCATCACGTCCCCCTCCGAACCTGCCGGCGGCGGCCGGCGGCCGGCGCGCAGGCCCGTTTTCCCTTCAGCGCCCGGTCGATACACGGCAGGGCGTCAAGCAGGCACGGGACGGCCAGGACGTACATCATGCGGGTGCCCTCGCGCCATCGGCGAAGGACGCCGGCGTTGACCAGGACGGCGAGATGGCGGGAGACGGTGGCTTGCCGGCCGGGGACGCAGGGGACCAGTTCGCAGACACAGCGGGCCCCGGCGGCGAGGCGCATGACGAGCGCGAGCCGGACGGGATGCCCCAGCGCCTTGAAGATACGAGCCCGGGCGGCGACAGCGTCCACAGCCCTTCCTCCTTTCATAGCCATTTTGCTATGATTCGAGCGGGAAGTCAAGCACAACCGCCGCCGCCGCGCCACGGACTCCCCCGGCGGCCTCTTGCGCGACGGCCCTTCGCGCTTCCTTCCGCCGCCGCGCGCGGATAAAATCGCAAAAAGAGTTGACAGGAAACAAGAAGCGCGGCATTATTATTAGATAAACGGCGTTTAAATAGTGAACCGGCGGGAGTCGTGCGCCCAAGACCCCAGTCCGAGGGCCCCCCATGAAACGCCGCGCCATCCGGGTTCCCCCGCTCCCCCTGCTGGCCCTCCTCCTCGCCTCCCCCCCGCCCCTCCCCGCAGCGCCAACCGCCGTCAAGGCGGCCGCCGGCGTCCTCCTCCCGACCAGCCAGCAGAAAGGCCACAAATCCCGCTACACCCTCGACAAGCCCCCCGACGGGTGGGAGAAACCCGGGTTCAACGACACGGCGTGGAAGGAAGGGACCAGCGGATTCGGGCCGCTCGGCATGCCGGGGGCGCGAACCGAGTGGAAGACGTCGGACATCTGGGTCCGAATCCCCTTCCGGCTCAAACGCGCACCGGCCGGCGACCTCCCGTTCCGCGTTTTCCACGACGAGGACGTCGAGATCTTTCTCAACGGCATCCCCGCCGCGCGCCGCACCGGCTTCGTCACCGAGTACGTCGCCGTCCCCATGGAGCCCGCCGCCCGGGCCTCCCTGAAGGCCGGCGACAACCTCCTCGCCTACCACTGCCGCCAGACGGGCGGCGGACAGTTCATCGACGTGGGCATCGGCGACGAGTCCGCCTGGGAGAATTTGGCCTCGGCCGTCGTCGCGGACTGGATGCTCCAGGACGGCCTCGGGAACGAGGGATTCACCAGCGCCGACGACGCGCGAATCGAAACGGCCGCCATCGAGACCGTCCTCCAGGAGCTGGAAGCCGGAGGAGCCGCCCTCCGGGCCGAGCTGGGTCGGCTGGTCTCGTCCCGGGCTCCCGGCAGCGACCCGCGCTGGCGCGAGCTCTACGTCAAGGCCTGCGAGGCCCGACGCGAGCTGCGTTTGAAGCCCCTCCTCGCCCGGACCTCGAAGATCGTCTTCGCCAAGCACTGGAACGTCGGCGGCAGCCATTACGCCTACACCGAGTGCCAGAGCGACGCCCAGGCCGAGCGCCATTGGGTCCCCGGCGGCGCCCTCTGCCTCCTCGAGCAGAAGGGCCTCTACGGCGAGGTCACCCCGCTCGTCAACGACCCCGGCGGCATCATCCGCAACCCCGACGTCTCCTACGACGCCCGCAAGATCCTCTTCGCTTGGAAGAAGGACGACCGGAAGGACGACTACCATCTCTACGAGTACGACGTGGCCGGCAAGCGGACGCGCCAACTGACGGACGGCCTCGGCTATGCCGACTACGAGGGGTGCTATCTTCCCACGGGAGACATCGTCTTCAGCTCCACCCGCTGCGTCCAGACCGTCGACTGCTGGTGGACGGAGGTCTCCAATCTCTACACGTGCGACAAGGATGGGAAGCGTCTGCGCCGCCTGGGGTACGACCAGGTCCACACGAACTTCCCGACGGTGACGGACGACGGGCGGATCCTCTACACGCGCTGGGAATACAACGACCGCGGCCAGCTCTTCCCGCAGCCGCTCTTCCAGATGTATCTCGACGGCACGGCGCAGACCGAGTGCTACGGGAACAACTCCTGGTTCCCCACCACGATCCTCCACGCCCGCCAGATCCCGGGCACGCAGAAGATCCTGGGCGTCGCCACGGGACACCACAGCGACCAGAGCGGCAAGCTGATCCTCCTCGATCCCGCCAAGGGCCGGCAGGAGAACCAGGGCGCCCAGCTCGTCGCCCCCGTCCGCGCCACGAACGCGGATCGCATTGACGGCTACGGTCAGGACGGAGACCAGTTCCAATACCCCTACCCGCTTGACGAGACGCGATTCCTGGTCACCTATGCCCCCGTCGACCCGGGACGGGCCGGGAAAAAAGGCTTCGGCCTCTATCTCATGGACCTCGACGGCCGCCGCGAGCTGCTGGCGTGGGATCCGGCGCTCTCGTGCAACCAGCCCGTCCCCCTCGCCCCGCGCCCCAAGGGACACGTCCGCCCCAGCACGGTGGATTACCGGAAGACGACCGGGACCTACTACGTGCAGGACGTCTACTACGGCCCCGGCCTCCAAGGCATCGCGCGAGGGACGATCAAGAGCCTGAGGGTGGTCGCCTTGGAATACCGCGCGGCCGGAATCGGCCACAACGGCAATGGCGGGCCCGCCGGCGGGGCGCTCGTCAGCACGCCGGTGGCGATCGGCAACGGGACGTGGGACACCAAGATCATCCTGGGCTCCGTCCCCGTGGAGGCGGACGGGTCCGCCTATTTCACGGTGCCCGCCCGGACCCCCGTGTACTTCCAGTTGCTGGACGGCAAGAATCATGTCGTGCAGACCATGCGCTCCTGGTCGACGCTCCAGCCGGGCGAGTCGTTCGCCTGCATCGGCTGCCACGAGAACAAGAACGAGGCGGCCCCCTCGGGCGGCGCGATCACGACGCTGGCGCTCCGCAAGCCGGCGCAGGCGCTCCGGCCCTTTTACGGCAGGCCCCGCGGATTCAGCTTCCCGAAGGAGATCCAGCCGATCCTTGACGCGAAATGCGTGAGCTGCCACTCCGGCGAGGCGGGAAAACCGTTCGGCCTGACCGCCAAGGAGGTGGTGGACGAGGGGGCGAAACGCCGCTGGAGCGAGGCCTATCTCGCCCTGACGCACGCGGCCCCCGACGACAAGGGACGCCGGAGCGCTTGGCGCGGCCAGGACAACCACCCCGTCGTCAACTGGGTCAGCGCTCAGTCCGCCCCGCCGATGCTCCCCCCCTACTCGGTCGGCGCCGCCAAAAGCCGGCTGATCGAGATGCTCGAAAAGGGCCACGAGGGGGTGAAGCTGTCGCCGGAGGAGATGGACAAAATCGCCGCGTGGATCGACCTGGCCGTCCCCTTCTGCGGCGACTACCGGGAGGCGCACGCCTGGTCGAAAGACGAGATGGCGAAATACGACCGGTACGAGAAGAAACGCAAGGACCAGGAGGCCCAGGAGGAGCGAGAACTCAAGGCCTTCCTGGCCGACCGGGGCCGGCCGTGACGCCGCTCGGCGCGCCCGGTGGAGGGGAGACGCGATCCGTGCGAACGCCGGAACGTTCTGCCGATCCCCGCGATTCCCGACGCCTCGAACCCCACATCCGGGCGGGGACAAGCCCCGCCCCCCATCGCCCAAGGAGCCTCATGCACCGGCTCGTCACAACGCTCGGCCTGGCGGCGGCTCTCCTCGCCCCCCAGGCCCCACCCGCCTCCGCCGCGCCGGCGAGACCCGTCTCCCACCGGTTCGCCTGCGCCGACTATTCCGGAGGCAAGGTCTTCCTCGTCGGCGCCGACGGCAAGGTCGAGTGGGAGCACCCCGCACCGAGCTGCAACGACCTTTGGGTCCTGCCTTCCGGAAACATCCTGTTCACCACGGGACGCGGCGTCCTCGAGCTGACGCGCGACAAGAAGACCGTCTTCGCATACACCTCGGAGAGCGAAATCTACGCCTGCCAGCGGCTCCCCAACGGGAATACCTTCGTCGGCGAGTGCAGCGCGGGGCGCCTGCTCGAGGTGGGGCCGACGGGAACGATCGTCAAGGAGCTGAAACTCCTGCCGGACGGCAAGGGAGGACATGGATATATGCGAAACGCGCGCGCCCTCCCCAACGGCCATTACCTTTGCGCGCATTACGGCCTCGGATGCGTGCGCGAGTACGACGCGGAGGGAAAGATCGTCCTGGAGATCCCCGCCCCCGGCGGCCCCCACAGCTGCGCCCGACTCCCGAACGGCAACACCCTTGTGGCCACCGCGGACAAGAAGGGCCCCGCGGAGTGCAAGGTCTTCGAGACTGACCCGAAGGGGAAGACCGTCTGGGAGATCACCAACGCCGATCTTCCCGAGGGCGTCAGCTTCAAGTTCATGGCCGGCTTCCACCGCCTCCCCAATGGGAACACCGTCATGAGCAACTGGCTGGGACACGGACAATTCGGCAAGGCCCCCCTTCTCATCGAAGTGACTCCCGACCGGAAGGTCGTCTGGACCTTTGCCGACCATCAGACGATGAAAACCATCTCCACGGTCCAGGTGCTCGACGCGCCGGCGAACGCCCTGAAAGGAGAGGTCCTGCACTGATTGACAGGCTTCGGCCTTGTGCTACGATGCGGGGCGGCGTCACCCTAACCCGGGAGAAAGGCCATGGCCGACGAGGTCCGGCTGGATCGAAGCCAACTGGTGCGCATCGTGGCGGGCGTGATCTATGCGGCGGAGCTTCACGCCAACATGGTGAACAAGGCCTCGCGAAAGGACCCCGACGTCGGGATCTGCATCGACAAGGCCACCCATCTCGTCGATGCCCCCGTGCCCCCGCCCAAGCCCTGAGCACGCGCGCCCCGAATCCCCCGCCTCGCCTCTATCGACCCGTGCGCCGCGCGCCTCCCCGCATGCATCGGATGCCTGACGCAAGCCGCACATCCGCGAGCGTCCCCTCCCTCAGCCCCCCGCCAGCCGCCAATCGCCCGCCGCATCCACCTGGCGGCGATCAAGAGCCGGCGCGCCCGCCCCATCGTCCTTCTCCCGAATGATGCCGTCCTCTCCCACCACGAAGACGCTGATGCCGGTCTGGCCGTAGACTTCGGGAAAGGCCGTGAAACCGAACCGGCTCCGGTTCGAGCAAGGGCCGGACACGGGCTCCGCCGACGGAGGAGGCAGCGCGGCGTCCACGTAAGGCAACCCGTCCTGATCGGTCGTCATGGCCTGCACGAAATATCCTTTGTTGGGCTGGGTGGTGTCCACCTGCAGGGCGTAGGAGAAAGCGGCTGCACGGTCGGCTCGCGCGAAGGCGACATTGATCAGCGCCACGGGGCTGCCGACCTGGTCGCGAATGCCGTAGAGCCCCCGGACATCGCGCACCCAGTAATCCCCCGTTCCGTTGCGGTCGAAATCCTGCGAGCGCCAGACGGCCTCGTGGCTGACCAGGGCCTTCATGAGGGTGCACGCGTTCGATTGGCGGGCGGCCACCTGGGCGCGGAGAAAGCAGGGCACGGCCACCGCCACCATGAGAGCGATCAGCGTGATGACAATCAGCAGCTCGATCAGGGTGAAGCCGCGGTGTCGCATCATCCCCCCCTGCATCGTCTCGCTCGATCCGCACGGGCTCCAACGTGATTCCAAACCTTGCGCGAGACGCAACGTGACGGCGCATCTCGATTCTAGACAATACGTTACACCTTCTTTCCGCGCTGTCAACGAAAAGGAACCGCCGGGGGCACGATGGTTGGGCGAGCGGGATCGGCGCAAGAACAGGGGACGCGCCGGCGGGAAAGGAGGTGAGGCTCGTCGTACATCCGTTCGCTTCGTACCCCCGGGTGGAATCGAACCACCAACCACCGGTTTAGAAAACCGATGCTCTATCCAATTGAGCTACGGGGGCGCGGCGCCACGCCGATCGGGCGGGCGGTCATCTCGCGAGGCGCGACAGGTTGTGGACTTCCCGCCCGCTCATGGCGCGACGATAGATGCGGACGTCGTCGATCAGGCCGTCCCAGTAACCGGAGGTGCCGTCGACCGTGGGGGCCGTCCCCTCATCGTTCGGCTTCACCCCGACGCCCAGCGGCTTGAAATCGGCCTTCAGCGTCCCGTCATAGGGCGCCTCCGCCACGACCGTCCCGTTCCGGTAGAGTCGGACGAAGCCGCCGTCGGCGACCACCGCGACGTGTTGCCAGGCGTTCAGCGGGAAGGGCTTCCGTTCCCGCAGCCGGACCTCGCCCCCGTCGGCCTCGGTGATCCCGCACTCGAGGTCGCCGTCCAGGTCGTGCAGACCGAAGTGGATTTGACCGTGGGAGGCCTCCGAGTTGGCCCAGTTCTTCACGATCGTGCCCCAGCGCGAGCGCGTGCGGGCGCAGACCCAAGCCAGGCAGGTCATGCGGTGCGTCGCCTTCGGGTAGTCGCGGCACCAGAGATAGTCCCGCTTCCCGTCCAGATCGATGGCCCCGCCGATCCGGCCCATCCGAGGCCGCCAACTTCCGCCGTACCGGCGCAAGGGGAGCGTGTTGCCGGAAGCATCGAAGGCCACGCTGCCTGTCTCCTCATCCAGCGGGAGCCAAAGCAGGAGGCCATCGTTCGACAACGGGCGCGGGTCGAGAGAGACCCCGTCGGCCGCCAAGGCCCACTGCCCCGCCCCCACCAAGGCACAGACCGAGTCCGCGCGCCGCGTGACCAGGACCTTCCCCTCAAGGACCTCGATGCGCGTGGCGGCGGGCGAGACGTCGAGATTCAGGAAGGTGCCGAGCACCTCGACCTGGGCCCGGGGCGTGCCCACGAGCATCGGTCGCCGGGACGCCTGTCGTGCCACCTCCGCCGAGAGGCTCCCCTCGCAGATGAAGACGCCCTTTCCATAGGTCCGGGAACCTTCCGGAGGCGTGGCGCTAAAATCGATCAGCGTCACAGAGGTCTCGGGGGCCAGGCTGAGGGAGGTCCCGTCGTCATACCGGATAACGGCGCCGCTCCCCCCCCCGCTCGTCAGAATCCCTTGTCCCGCGACCAAGGACTGGCCCTCCCGCACGGCGGAGGGGATGCCGGAATCCGACAACGCATAGACCCGGCCGCGGACACCCTCCACGCGGGCCACCCGGGTGGCCGAACGCGCCCCGGCCCCGCCGAACGGGTCGAGGGAAAGACTCGCGGGGAGCCGGATCTCCTTCGGCGGCCCGGGAGCGACGCCGGCGGAGTCGTCGCGATGCGAAGCAGCCTCGGGCCGATCCGGATCCGCAAGGGCCGGCGGTGTCGTCTGCGGCTCAGACGGGGGAGGCACGATGACCGAAGCGGTCCGATGCGCGGGTACGGCCCCCACCCACTCCGTGCCGGACGGCGACGCGAGAGGCCTTGCGCGCATCGTGGCCGCCGGCCGCCACGAAACGGTTATCTCGTCGTGCGGCACGGGGACCGCCGGGGCGGGGCGGGCGGGACGCGCCATCTCCGGCACGTCCCTGTCATGCTGGACGGAAAACCGGACCAGGACAACGGCGATGAGCAGGATGGAAAAAAGCAAAGCTCCCACGAGCGCCAAGGCAAACCCGCGCCCCGGCTTGCAAGAGACGCGCGGCATCCCTTGCGAAGAGACAAGCGAGACGCGAGGCCGGGAAGAAACGCCTTCCCGAAGGGCGGTCGAACGCTCGCGGACACCGGGAGGGCGGCACTTCATGACAGACGCGAATTATACAAGAAGAGCGGATTGACGCCATAGGGTTAATGAAAATCACGGAGGTCACAAGCGAAATTGCAACGGATTCTTAAAGTCCGGTCGTTCGTATGGCCGAAGGAATAGATGCCGGGGAAGCGCGGGGTGCCAGGAGGAAGAAACGAACAACCGGGCGCACACAGGAGGAGCCCCGATCGGTCGGCCCCTTCTATGTACGCCCGGTACCCTGCGCGCCGTGGTGGGGGGGACCGCGCAGCAGGGTGCCTGGGCGTACCCGTGGGTGGGGGGAGGGAGGCGCGATGTCATGCGCCTCCTTACCCCCCGCCCTCGCCTATCCGTAAATTATGATTCGTAATTTACATTTTCGGCCCCGTCCTGTCAATCCCCTCCCTCCAGTTTCGAATAATGTTTTTTTTTCGTTCTCGCAGAATAAAAAAACGGCCCGGGCGGGCCGTTTCCCGTCCCATCCCGGCGCCGTCACGTCGCATAGACGCGGTAGTCCAGATGCGGGAACAGGTTATCCTGGTGCTCGATCCCGGAAAGCCACCCCTCATTGACGGCCCCCGCCCCGATCGCCGCGTAAAGGTCGTTAAAACGGTTGACATGGTCGCACGTCCGCCGAGTCGCGTAGTTCACCGAGGTCCCGGTCTTCATGATGAAGGCCCAATCGCTGGCCTGGGCCAAGAGAACCTCCCGCGCGGCCTGATTGAGGGCGCGCCGCAACAACCCTTGCGCGTCGGGATAACGCCGCGCCAACTCCGTCATCCGTTCCGCGATCTTGTGCAGGTGCCGATAGATCCAGTGGTTGCTGCCGTCGAGCCAAACCTCCCCATACCCCTTGTAGCCCCATGACGAGGTGGCCGGCGTCGCCACCGGGTTGGTCGGATATTCGGCAAGGTATTCGGATGGCGTGACCGGCGCCACGATGGCTTGGTCGTACTGCATCTTCCGGAAAAGCATCTCCAGGAAGTGGGGTCCCTCGTACCACCAATGCCCGAAGAGCTCCGCGTCGTACGGGGCGACGATGACCGGCTTCCGGTCCATCCGCCCCGCGAGGTACTCGACCTGTCGCTCGCGGTTGAAGAGAAAATTGCCCGCATGGTCCGCCGCGCGGGACATTGCGGCCTGGGGGTCGTAGGGCTCCTTCCCCTCCAGGCGGCGCGAGGTGATCCGGAAGTACTTCAGCCCCGTGTGGATCCGAATCCCGTCGGGATGGATCCAGGGACCGATGATCTCCAGCGGCAGGTCGAACCCGATGTCGCGGTAGAAATCACGATAGACGGGGTCGCCGGGGTACCCCTCGTCCGCGCTCCAGACTTGCTTGGAGCTCTCCGCGTCGCGGCCGAACGCGGCCACGCCGGACGGGCAGTAGACGGGCGAGTAAACGCCGTAGGGCGGCCGGCGATCGGCGAAGAGAAGGCCGTGGGTGTCGACAAAGAAGTAGCGAATGCCGGCCTCGCGAAGCAGTTCGTCGGCACCCCGCACATACCCGCACTCGGCCAGCCACAGCCCCTGGGGACGACGTCCGAAGTGGGCCTCATGGTGGTCGGCGGCGATGCGAACCTGCGCGCGCATTGCGGCCCAGTTCCGATCGGCCAAGGGGAAGAAGAGATGGGTGGCCGTGCAGGTGATGATCTCGAGCTTGCCCGCGTCTTGAACCTCGGCGAAGGCCCGCAACAGGTTCCCGTCATACCGCCGGAAGGTCTCCCGCGCCGCCGTAAGCCGGTCGCGGTACATCTCGGCCACCCGCCGGAAGGCCGGCTCGTGACGAAGCCGGTCGACCTCCCGGTGGGCCAGGTCGATCGTCCGGTCGAGGAACCGGGCGTACCGCCCCATCAGGATCGGGTCGCGGAGCATCCCGGCCAACGGGGGAGAGATCGAGATGGTGAGACGGAAGTCGATCCCGTCACGGAGGAGGTTCTGGAAGGCGTGCAGCAGCGGGATGTAGGTCTCCGTGACCGCCTCGTAAAGCCACCGCTCCTCGAGAAAGTCCTCATGCTCGGGGTGGCGCACAAAAGGCAGATGCGCATGCAGAACGAGTGCGAGATAGCCTTGTGCCACGAGGTCGACCTCCCTCTCGATCCAAGCTTACCGCTTCCGCCGGGACGTCTTCGCCGTGCGGCGCGCCGGTTTCCGGGGTCGGGATGGCGCCGCGCCCCGGGCCGGGCCGACCCGCCGCGCGTCGGGCGTGTCGGCCCGCTTCCGTTTCGAGGCAACCGGCTTCCGCTTCGCGCTCCTCCGTCCTCGTGTCGCGTCCGCCGGACGGGTTGTCGCCCGCGGCGGGGGCGGCTGCGGTTGAACGGTTTTTCGGGGCATCTTGAGGCCCCGGCGCGCCGGACGCGCGGGCTCCGGCGGCCCCCCGACAAGCGGCTCGTTTCCCGGCGTGAAGAGATCCCGTTGCAGGCCATGAATCGAAGCCGGGCCGCGCCGCTCTCGCACCGGTCCCGGCCGGAGCTCCGACGGGCCCGCCGAGGCCGGAGCGCCCTCGGCGCCCCGCGCGGGAGCCGGCAGGCAGACCACACGGGAAAGGAGATCCGAGACCGCCACGGGGACTCCGCGCGGACGCTCGGACGACCCGTCCCCGGCAGCGGGCAGGACGGCCACTCCGATCCATCCCTCGCCGCGCGCCAAGCCGGCGACCGGACCGCCGGCCCCGGCCAGAAGCCGCTCGCTGGCACCGCCCAACAGGCTGGCGCCGCCCCACTGGCGCTCGCTGGCGCCGGCGAAGGCGAACTCGCTGGCGCCGCCCCAAAACCATTCGCTGGCGCCGCCCCACGACCACTCGCTGGCGCCCAGGCGAAGCCGTTCGCTGGCGCCGAGGGCGAAAATCTCCGACCCGCCCGCCATCAGCATCTCGCTCGCCCCGATCCACAGGCGCTCGCTGGAGCCGATCAGGAGCTCCTCGCTGGCCCCGACCTCCTCGCGAATCAGGAGCTCGGATCCGCCGGCGAAGAGGGTGCGTCGCCGGAAGGCGCCCAGGATGCGGCGGTAGATCAGCGGAGTCTCGATGCGCTCCAGGCCGCCTTCAGTCGCCCAAGCGACACGGACGACCCACGTGCCGATGACGCGGCGCTCGCCATGGAGGCCGGTCCCGCTGATGACGATCGTCCACGGCCCGAACTCGCAGCGGCTCGCGCCCGCCCCGCCGGCGCGAACGACATGGCGGCGGCCCTCGAACCAGATCTCGATGGGACCCAAGAGCCCGGCCGGGAGGGTCGTGGCGACGGGCCCCGTCCGCCACGTGAACCGGCGCCGTCCGCCCGTCCATCGGATCCAGCGGACAACGCGCCCGCCCATGAGCTGCTCGTACCATTCCCCCGACTGCGCCGCCTCGCCCCCGACCAGGGAGGCGAGCACACGCTCGAAGTTGATCTCCCATCCCTCGCCGCCGGCCGGCGACGTCCAGGACCAAGAAGCCGCGGCACCGGAGTGGACGCCGGGAGGGCGGCCGACCCACGGCGGCGCTGGACGGGGCACATAGCGGTGCCGGTAACTCGAGGGGCCGGGCGCGGGACCGCCGGCGTGTACCGTCATCCATTCCACGCGGCCGTCGTCGGACATCCCCGCCGCCGGCATCTCCGCCGCGCCCGAGCGGGCCATCATGGCGAAATAGCCCTCGTGGCTCTTCATCCCGATATCGACGTGGAAAACGGCGCGGGGGCGGTCAACGCGGAGGAAGTAGCTGTTCCAGGCGCGATCGACCGGCACGTCGAAATAGGCGTTGGCGTTGGTGCCGTCGAAGTGGCGAAAGGTGGTATCGTAGACGCGAAGGACGAAGACGGCGCCCGCACCGCCGGGCCCGAGCTTGGCGCGCGCCCCGGCAATCGCCTCGTCGGTCGCCTCCCAGTAGACATAGAGGAATTCGGGGTCGCGCGCCATGGCGGTGACGCGCGTCTCGCCGTAGCCCCACGGAATGTCGTGCCAGGCGGGCGGCGCGCCGTCGGGCCGGAGGTCGAACTTGGCGCGGCTGACCTCCAACTGGGGATCATCGCCGGCGCCGCCGCCCCCCCCGTCTCCATGAGGCGAGGCCGCGACCGCCTCGGCATCCGCCTCGCGGATCCGCTGCAGGATCTGGGATCGCCGGGAGCCGGGACGAATGGTCAGCCCCCGCTCCTCCGCCAATCGCCGCAACTCCTCGGCTGAAAGGGCATCATACGCATCGGCCATCGGCGGACTCCCGGAGACATTTACCCATGGGCGGGAAGGAAGAAGGTAGTATGGGCGAGGATCGGGTGCAGGTCAAGGATTTGGGATCCGCCTGAGCCGGGAAACAACACGAGCGACCTCGCGACATCGGCCGCGTTACGACGACGGGCCGCTCCCCGTTCGTCGAAACCGAGACGTCGCGAAACGCCCCTACGGCTTCGGCGGAGACGCGCGCGTGGGTTTTCGTCCGGCGGCGCGCGGCTTCGGCCCCTTCGCCAGCCCGGAAACTCGGGCCGGCGGGGCCGGCTTCCGGATCCAGGCAAATCGCGCCGGCAGCTTGAGCTGGACGATGGCGCGGGCCGCCTTGAGGAACTCGTCCCGAGCGTGAAGATCCCGCGGCAGGAAGAACAGGTTCTGGCCGCCCTGCTGGATCAACTGCGCCGGCATGAGGAGGTAGTCGGAGCGAACCCGGCTGATGGACGCGCCGAGGTAGTCTTTCGGCAGGCACAGCCGCTTGAACCAGTTCAGGAGGTCCGCCGCCAGCAGTAGGATGCGGAAGAACGCGTCATTGGAGAGCCACCGCCCGGGCGGGATGTGGCCCAGGGGGTAGGCCTCGAGAAAATCGCGCGCGGTCTTCTCGATCGCCGCGCGGCCCCGGAAGAACTCGTGGACCGCCCAGGGGCTGGTCTTGAGGTTTGTCACGTAGACGTACCAGGCGTACTTGTCCTTGCGGAAGAGCGGCGGGATCTCCAAGTGGACCCCCTCCCCCGCCAAGCGTCGCAGGACGACAAAGCGGTTGGCGCGGGGCGCCCCGGCCTCCACCTTTCCCTTGAACTCGCCGGCGTTCCATCCGCTGGCCAGCCGCTTGAAACGGAGCTTCGCCACCCGGTCCCTCAGGGCCGGGTTATCCCGCGCTGAAATCACGAAGCCGCATCGGCTGCGGTCCAGCAGCTCCACCACGCGCCGGTCGAGAAACCGCGCGTCAAGCCGGAAGCGGACGCGGGACCGCGGCATCCCGGCGGGAATCTTGCCGAGGCAGTCTTGCAGGAAGGGAAGGATGCCGCCTCCCGCCGGGGCCTTCGCCGGCCGCAGGACACCGTGCCAGAACTCGCCGCCGCCCTGCTCGAAGGCGTAGAGCGGATGGTAGGCGCGGCCGACCGGCTTTCCCTCCTTCGTCTTCCCGGACACGGCGCTGACGACGGCATCCACGTCCAGGACCAGCTCGCGCCGCTTCTGCGGAAGGTTCAGGAGGTGAGCTCGCAGGCTGTCGTGAAGCGCCGCCAGCGCATCGACGTCCGGGGCGCTCAACCGGTTCAGGAACCGCCGGATGGCCGGAGCGTCGGGCAGGCGATCCACCTCGAGAAGATCGAGGAAGGCGCCGTTCTGATGAAGCAGCTCGGTCTTGTCGATACGCCGGAGTCCGGCGATGACGGCGTAGAGGAGGGCCAGGAGGGTCTCCGAGGCGGAGTAGTCGACGGGATCGGGATTGACGCGGACGTGCTCGACGAGCAGGTCGCGCAGGCGAAGCCGCCGGAAGAAGGCCTGGACAAGCCACATGCCGCCGAACCCGGCGACATCGACGCGGGGGCCGGCGACGACGGTCCGGGCGGGGCCGCGGCGCTCCAGGGCGGTGGCGAGTTTTTCATCGAACCCGCCCTGGGCGGAAACGAGCTTCTGGACGAGCACCTCCTGGACGGCGGCGAGCTTCTCATCCATCTGGGAAGCCTCGGCCAAGCGGGCCTCGGTCTCTCGAACACGGGTCTCTGCGCGGGCGAGCGCCTCGGCAAGCCGGGCGGCCTCGGCGCGGGCCTTCTCAAGATCCTGCTCGAGCCGGGCCTGGACGGCGCGGGCGCCCTCGCGCTCGCGCGCCAGGGCCGCCTCGCGCTGGGCGGCCTCGTTCCGAGCTTGATCGAGCTCCTGCCGGAGGCGGTTCGCCTCGCGCAGGACGTGCTTGAGCTCCCGCTGAAGCGGCTCGAAGAGCTTCATTCGGCGTTCCTCCCCTCAAGGACCTGCTTGAGCCTCGACAGCTCGACGAGCGTCTCGGACATGTCCTGCTGGACCTGAGCCTGGAGGGACTTCGCCGCCTCCTGGGCGGCACGCGACTTCTCCTCCTCGCGCGCCAGACTCTCCTTGAGCCTGACGATCTCGGCCTGCGCCTGCTTGAGCTCCTGCTGGGCAAGAGAGCGGCTCTCCTTGGCGCCGGCCTCGGCCGTGCGCGCCTTCTCCTGCTCCCGCGCCAGCGCCTCGCGCAGCGCGCCGATCTCGCCCTGCGCCGCCTTCAACTCCTTCTGCAGCTCGCCCAGCTGCTTCCGGGCGGACGCCTGCGCCTCCTGCTCCTGCGCCTGCTCCTTCGCCAACTGCTCCTTGAGCTTGGCGACCTCCTCGACCGCCTGCCGGAGGTCCTGCCCGACGGACGTCTGGAGGGACTTGGCGCCGTCCTCGGCCATGCGGGCCTTCTCCTGCTCGCGGGCCAGGGCCTCCTTGAGCGAGACCACCTCGGCGCGGGCCTTCTCGAGGTCCTGCTCGAGCCGCGAATGCCGGCCCTTCGACTCCTCGTGGACGCTGCGAACCCGCTCCCGCTCCCGCTCCATCTCCCCCTTCAGGCCGTCCAGCTCGGCGCGGGCCAGTTGGAGATCGCGCTGGAGCCGCTCCTCGCGCCCACGGGCCTCGGCCGCCGCGGCGTCGGCCGCGTCCTTGATCCGCGCCGCCTCGCCGCGCGCCTTCTTCAGCTCGTGCTCGAGCCGCGCGCGCTCCTCCGCGGCAAGCGACTCGGCCTCGCGGGCCTTCTCGCGCTCCCGGGCCAGCTCCTTCCGGGCCGACTCGGCCCCGGACCGGACATCGGCCAACTCCTGCTCCAGCTCCACCAGGCGCGACTTGGACCCGGACGCCTCCTTCGCCTTCGCCCGCTCCGCCTCGAGGTCTTTCCGGAGCTGCGCGATCTCGTCGGACTGCCGGGCGACCTCGTCGAGCGCGTCCTGAAGCTCGTCGCGGTGCTTCGTCTGGAGCCACGCGGCGGACTCCTGCGCCTCGGCCAACTGGCGGGCGAGCCGGTCCTTCTCCATCTGCAGCGTGGCCTTGTCGGCCTGGAGGGCCTGGTTGTCGGCGTACACGCCCTTTTGGCGCTCCACCATCTCCTGGAGCTGGGACTGGAACTGGGCCTCGCTCTGCTCGACGAGGGTGCGCTGCTCCTGCAACTGGCGCTGGAGATTCTCGATCTGCTTGATCAGGTCGTTCTTGTCCGTCTCGAGCAGCTCGGCGCGGGATTTGAACTCGCGGGCATCCCGCATCAGCTTGTCCAACTCCTTGCGCGAGTTGGCGATGATCCGGGCGCGCTCTTCCGCCGTCTGGCTGGTCACCACCTTGTCGACCGCGCGCCGGATGAGATCCTGGACCGCCTGCTCGTTGAGCACCTTGACCTTGTCAAACCCCTTGCTGGCCAGGTCCGAAAGGGTCGTCCGCTCAGCCCCCTCGTCGATGACCTTCTGGATGTCCAAGGGCTCGTTCTGGGGACCGTCGAGAGGCTGATCGGACATGGCCGGTCTCCTGAAGCGGGAATCCCCGGAAGGCGGCGTGCGGCGCCCGCCCGCCACCGGGCGCTCGGGCGGGATTCTAGCACGACGCGAAGCCGTTCGTCAAAGAATCGGATCGCCCGCCGGAGACCCGGCGCGTCACTCGAGGGGAAGCCCGGACGCCTCGACGCGCTCCCGCAGCTTCTCCAGCGCCCGGGCCAGGGTCTTTCCCACGTTTCCCGCCGGCATCTGCACGATCCGCGCGATCTCCCGATACTTCCGGCGGTCGAAGTAGAACAGGGTGACGATAAGCCGGTCCCGAGGGGGAAGCTCGGCAAGCAGGCCGCGAAGCGCGCGGGCGAGCGCCTCGCGGCGCGAGGCCGCCTCCCGCTCCGCCAGCGCATCCAAAACGGCCCCGTCCGACCCCGCCACGTCGATCGATTCCACGCTCCGCTCGGGCCCCCGCCGTGACTCCACGTACGCCCGGCACTGACGCCGGGTCAGCACGCAGAGCCACGCCGGCAGGTTGTAGGGCTCCCGGAAGGAGCGAAGCACGCGCCCCCCGTCGCGCAGCAACACCTCGATCACCGACGCAAAGGCATCCTCTTCCAGGGCCGCGTCGGCCAATCGATACCGAGACAGGACCCTGCGAATGACCCCGTGGAGGAGGGGGGCGAAGCGGGACAGGAAGAACTCCCAGGCCGCCTCCTCCCCCGCCGCACACCGCCGAATCAGCAGCAGATCGTCCGCCGCCCGGCCGGAAGTCCCCCCCTCGTCCGTGCCCGTTGTCCGGCCCCGGCTCCTCCCTCCCGCCCCCGGGTTCGCATCTGGCATGCATCCCCCATCCGCATCGGTCGGACCGCGAGCATCATTATATGGCGCAAACGCCTTCCGGTCATCGCAAAAGGGCTCTCCGACCGCACGCGGGGGGAAGTCCGGGCCGGCATGAAGGTGCGGTCGACGATCACCGGGGTGGATTGTACTGCGGCGGCGGGGTGGGCGCGACCGGAGCCGGCAGTCCGGGAGCCGGGGGCGTCGCGCCCGCGGCCGGACGGACGGGGACCGGCGCCGCAGGAACGATGATCAGCGCACCCTGCTGGATCAGCGCCCGCTCGGGGAAATCGTCGCGATATTCGTTCTCCCACCATCGGACCGCCTTGAGCAACGCACGCTGCCGGTCCTCCGCGGCAGCCGCCGCCTGAAAGCCGAAGTCCTGGCCGCGCGTCCGGTTCTTCGCCAGAAGAGCGGACGCTTCGCGGCGAACCGCCACGTGGCCATGTGCGAGGGCCAGAATCAAATCGTGGTCCACCCCCTTGGCCCCCCGCCGCGAGAGCTCATCGCCCGCAAGGGCGCGAACCTCCTTGGGGGTCTCCCGGCTGTAGTACGCCACGGCGTGCCCGAGCACGTCCAGCCCCTCGGCCCGGAGCGACGCGAGCGCCCGTTGGGATTCCTCGCGCGACCCCTGGCGAACCGACGCCAGGAGCGTCTCGCAGTCCGCCGGCGGCGCGGCGGGGGCCGTCAAGCCGCCCGACAGCTTCTCCTGGAGTGCCCGAACCTGCTCCGCCTGCCGGGCCTGCGCCTCCCGCGCCTCGGCCAAACCGCCGGCGGTCGACTCGTGGGCCCGCCGAACCGCGTCCACGTCGGCCTGCAACCGTCCCAGCGATTCCTGCACGAGCGCCAGCCGGTCGCCCAAGGCTCGAACGGCCGCCGCATCAGGCACCGGGGCGGCCGGCGCGGGCTGGGACAACGACTGGACGGACTTCGCCAGAACGGCGACATCGGCACGAATCTCTTCCAGAGATCCGGCCAGCGCCTTCGCCTCGACGGAGACCGCCTCCTCCGCTTTCACGCGATCCGCCAGACGCCGATCCAACTCCACGGCCCGGGACTCGAGAAAGGCCTGCCGGCGAGCCAGGGTCCTTACCTCCTCGAGGGACGGCTCGGGAACCGTCCGCTCGACGGCGGGCGACTCGGCCGGGGCCGGGGCATTCGGGTAAAACCACCGGACGGCCACCAGACCGCCGGCCAGCCCTGCCGCCGCGGAAAGCGGCACGATCAACCAGGGGGAAGCGGCGCCATAACGGATGCGCGGCGCGCGCGCGGTCAGGGAGACCTCCGGCCGAAGCGCGGACCGCACGACGGCGAGGGCCCGAGCCACCCAACGGGCGGGAACCAACGCACGTTCCGCCTCGTCCGCCGGCTCGGAGACTTCCCACCGGCAGGCGGGACAAACCGCCACATGGGCATCCAGGGAATCCCGCTCGGGTCCCGTCACGCCCCCGGCCGCCCAGGCCGCAAGGGCCTCGGGAGCCGGACACGGCCCGACCGGCGTCATCGGGACGGGACCAGGACTGGAACCGAGCGTCTCGTGCAATCTCAGGAGACGGGAGCAGGCGGGACAACGCGCCGCGTGGGCGCGCGCACGAGCCAGATCGGCTTCCGGCGCTTCGCCCTGAAACGCGGAGAACACCTCCCCCCAAGACGGACAACTCGGTTCGCTCTGCACGGGAGACCTCCGGGTCCGATCCCGCACGATCCCGCCACGGGTCGTGCCGATATGTTATGAGTGTTATGTTGGGAAACGGCCGTTTGTGACCGAAATCGCCTCGATTTGCACGAACCCGCCACGACAGCCTTAAGGAAAGCCCGTACCGGCGGCCGCCTGAACCCGCCCCCTCGCGGAAAGCGTGCCGCCGCTTCACGACACACCAGATGACCATGAATGGAATGGGCTGATTCCGGATGTCCGCCCGAATGCAGGAAATCGGGGACACGACGGCCGCATTCGCCAAAACATTGAAATAGAGCCGTTTCATCCCCTACAATCCGAGCCACGCTGACTCGCGACGCCCCATCCCGGATCGGACCCGCCCCGATGCCGCCGGATCTCATCCTCGCCTCCGCCTCCTCGGCCCGAGCCAAGCTCTTACACGAGATGGGCATCCCCTTCCGGGTCATCGTGTCAGGGATTGACGAGACGGACATCCCCGGGGAGTCGCCCGAGTCAAAAGCCTCTCGCTTGGCACGGATGAAGGCCGAGGCGGTCGCCGGACGGCTCCGCGCGGGCATCGTCCTCGGCGCCGACAGTTTGGTCGTCCTCCCACTGCCCACCCCCAACAACCTACAGCCAAGATCCGGGGACAAGCCTCACCTTAAAATCCTCGGCAAACCCAAGGACCCGGCCGACGCGGCCTTTATGTTGAGGCTCCAGATGGGTCGCGAAACGGAAGTCATAACAGCGATCTGCCTGATCGATGCCGGAACCGGCCGGCGCCGGGAAGGCATCGACCGTTCCCGCGTCAGGCTTAACCCCATGACAGAAAAGGAAATAGATCAATACGTATCATCCCCGCGAGTCCTGACATCCGCCGGGGGGTATCTGATCGAGGACGAAAAAGATCCCCATGTGACGCTTGTCCAGGGCGAACTGGGAACCGTGCTGGGCCTGCCCGTCTCGTTGACTCGACGCTTGCTGGATGAATTGGTCTCCTCTGGCACGGCAGCGCCCGAAAACAACGCATCTCCTTGACAAAAAACGAGATGCGGCAACACGAAACCCATGCCACCTAAAGAATGCCTTGCAATCGCGACATTCCGTCCCTTAAAGTGAGCCATCTGACAATTGACGGGCCGCAGTCCTCGAGCGAATCATGTTCACGAAAATGGTGCGGAGGGTGCTTGGCCCAGCCAAGGACCCCTCTGATCCAAAAGTTTTCCATCAGATCTCCCTGATCGCCTTCCTGGCGTGGGTGGGGATCGGCGCCGACGGCCTGAGTTCCTCCTGTTACGGCCCCGAGGAGGCCTTCAAGGCCCTCGGCGACCACCGTCACCTCTCCTTCTTCCTCGCCTTGGCCACGGCGATCACGGTGGCGGTGATCTCGGCGGGGTATTCTTACGTGATCGAAGCCTTCCCGTCGGGGGGCGGCGGCTACGTGGTGACCACGAAGCGGCTGGGGAACGGGCCGGGGCTCGTCGCCGGCTGCGCCCTGCTGATCGACTACATCCTGACGATCACCATCTCCATCGCCGCCGGCTCGGACGCGATCTTCAGTTTCCTGCCGCGCGAATGGAACGGCATCCCCGTGCACACGATGAAGGTCCCCTTCGCGGGGGCCGCCATCCTCGCGCTGATGGTGCTCAACCTGCGCGGGGTGAAGGAATCGGTCCTGACGCTGATGCCGATCTTCCTGCTCTTCCTGGCGACGCACCTCGTAGCGATCGGGTCGGCCATTTTCGGCCACGTGGACGGGCTGCCGGCCGTGGTCACGAACGCGGTGAACGACGCCTCGAATTCGTTCGCCACGATCGGGGTCGGCACCACCCTCTTCATCTTCCTGTCGGCCTACTCCCTCGGCGCCGGCACGTACACGGGCGTCGAGGCGGTCAGCAACTCGATGCAGATCCTGCGAGAGCCTCGGGTCGAGACGGGCAAGCGAACGATGCTCTACATGGCCCTCTCGCTGGCGATCGTCTCCGCGGGAATCCTGCTCGGCTACCTCCTGCTGGACGTTAGACCGGTCGAGGGGAAAACGCTCAACGCCGTCCTGCTGGAGCGGACCGCCGGCGGCTGGGGAGCCTTCGGGCGCGGGTTCGTGCTGGCGACGCTCGTCTCGGAGGCCGCCCTCCTCTTCGTCGCCGCGCAGGCCGGCTTCATCGGCGGGCCGCGGATGATGGCCACGCTGGCCGTCGATCGCTGGATGCCGCAACGATTCGGCCGACTCAACGACCGCCTCGTCACGCAGGACGGCGTCATCCTGATGGGCACGGGGGCGATCGGGTTCCTCCTGGTCACCTACGGACGCGTCCACTGGCTCGTCATCCTCTACAGCATCAACGTCTTCGTCACGTTCGTCCTCTCCCAGCTCGGCATGACCCTGCACTGGATCCGACTCCGCTCGCGCACGAAAAACTGGAAGCGACGGGCGGCCGTGAACGCCGCGGCCTTTCTGCTCTGCCTGTTGATCCTCTTGACGCTGATCTGGGTCAGCCTGGCGATCCCGGACCGCCGCGCCTGGGTGCTCGTGACGGCGGCCTCCACCACGGGGCTCTGTCTCGTCGCTTGGCTGATCCGACGCCACTACCGGGGGGTGCGGCGGACTCTGCAAGAGCTCGACCGGCTCGTCGACCAGGATCCGCTTGGCGGCGGCCCCGACCGCCCCGTCCCCCCCTCCGACCCGCGCGCCCCCACGGCCGTCCTCATGGTCTCCGGCTACAACGGGATCGGGATGCACTCGCTGTTGGCGATCCTCCGCCTCTTCCCCGGCCATTTCAAGAACTGGGTTTTCGTCATGGTCGGCATCATCGACTACGATCGCTTCAAGGGCCAGGACGAGGTGGAAAACCTGAAGCGCTCGGTGCAGGACCAGCTCTCGAAGTACGCCGCCTACATGCACCGGCTGGGCTACCCGGCGGAAACGTACGGCACGGTCGGGCTCGATCCGGTCCACGAGATCGAGCGGCTCGGGCCGGAGATCGCGCAGCAGTACCCGCGGGCGGTTTTCTTCGGCGGCCAGCTCATCTTCCCGGAGGAGACCGTCTTCACCCCGATCCTCCACAGCGGGGCGGTCTACGAGATCCAGCGCCGCCTCCAGTTCGCCGGGCTGCCCATGATGGTGCTGCCCATCCGCGTCCGGAAGCAGACCGCCCCGGTCTCCTCCGACTCGATGCCCGCCCTCCCCGCCGCGGACGACGCGCCCCCGGATGCGAAGCCGTCCTGAAGCCGCGCCGCGGGGTCCGCGTGCTTCGCCGGCCCCCGGTTCCGCGACCCGCGGGCCCCGCACGGGTTGCATCCCGGCCGCCTCCCGCGCTATCATCCCGGCATGGCCCCCCCCCCGCTCCAGGATCACCTCGACGCGCGCACCGCGCCGGCGGCTCCCGCGCTGGTCGAGCCCCTCCCCGAGGGCGCCGTCCGCTGCCTCGCCTGCGGTCACCGCTGCCGGATCGCCGCGGGGGCGCGCGGGGCCTGCCGGATGCGCTTCAACCGGAACGGGACGCTCCGCGTCCCGCGGGGCTACGTCGCCGGTCTCCAGTGCGACCCGATCGAGAAAAAACCGTTCTTCCACGCCTTCCCCGGCCGCGGCGCCCTCTCCTTCGGGATGCTCGGCTGCAACCTCCACTGCGCCTTCTGCCAGAACTGGATCTCCTCCCAGGCGCTGCGGGACCCCGAGGCCGGGGCGGGCGTGGAGGACACGACGGCGGGAACGATCGTCGACGCCGCCCGGCGCTGCGGCGCCGCCGCCGTCGTGAGCACCTACAACGAGCCGCTCATCACCGCCGAGTGGGCCGTCGAGATCTTCCGCCTCGCCCGCGCCGCCGGATTGGCCTGCGGGCTCGTCTCCAACGGATTCGCCTCCCCGGAGGCGATCGACCACCTCCGGCCGTGGATCGACCTCTGCAAGGTGGACCTGAAGTGCTTCGATGACGCGGCCTACCGCGGCCTGGGCGGCACGCTCGACGGCGTCCTGCGCACGATCGAACGCCTGGTCGCGGCGGGCGTCTGGGTCGAGGTGGTGACGCTCCTGGTGCCGGGCTTCAACGACGGCGAGTCCGGGCTGCGCGGGACGGCGCGGTTCCTGGCGGGGGTCTCCCCCGACCTCCCCTGGCACGTCACCGCCTTCCACCCGGACTACCGGATGGCGGGGCGGGCGACGACGGCGGCGGACTTGGCGCGCGCGGCGGCGATCGGGCGGGAGGCGGGCCTCCGATTCGTGTACGCGGGGAACCGGCCGGGGGAGACGGGGGACCTGGAACACACGCGCTGCCCCGGCTGCGGCGCGACGCTCATCGAGCGCGCCGGCTTCCGGCTGCTGCGCAACCGCCTGGCGGCAGGCGCCTGCCCGGACTGCGGGCGCGCCATCCCCGGACGGTGGGGAACGGGCTAGGCTGCTCCCGGCATCCCGCACGACGACGGCCGCTCAAGCCGCCCCGCCTACGGAAGGGCCCGGTATTCAATTCCGTGTATCTTCAGATCGCAGTCCGGCGAAAACGATATGTTGTCATGCGCCGATCCGCAGCCCATGCCAGGATCGGTCATGTGGGCAATTCTACAAACAAAACGGAAACGGAGCCGCGGGATGTCTGGCGAAGGAACTTGCTTCGCCGGTTGATGAGAGAGGGGCTGAGCGAAGGGTTGGCCATCACGGACATGGTGAGGAACGCCTTTCGAGACGGATCGGCTTTCGTCGCCGGCGACAAGGCGCTTTCAGGTCATCTTGACAACCTCTCAGCGCTCCAGGCCCGCCGCGAACAGCATCCATCCATCGCACCGTTCTCCCCGCCGACACCCCGCCCCCATCAGGGGCGGGGCAGGGGCGGAGGGGGGACGGGACACACCCTCTCCCTATCTCCTGCGGCGCGCCGCGCGCGCCGGGAGCTCCCCACGACCCTGACCGGCCGGTGTTTTGCCGCGCCCCGCGTCCCCCGGCGTAGCCCTTTCCCACTCCGCCGGGGGACGAAGGCAACGGCAGACGGTGTATAAGCAAATCCCGTGCCACAATTTCAAATCATGCGCAAGTTGCCTGCCCGGAAGAAGTTAAGATAAATCCGGCTCTCGGCGCTCCCGTCGTGCGGTGTTACTTTACGTAACATTGCCTCAATCTTGCGCCCCCTTCCCTATCCACCCCCGCTTTGCACTTCCACCGGTTAACCGATCGCGGGCGGCACAGGCGTGCCGCCCCTCAGGCTGCGAATCCGGCGGACGGATCGAGGGAACGGAGGATTGAGACGTGGTGGCGGTCTGCCGGAGGCCGAACAACATCCGCGGCTGTCACTTCACTTTCAAGCAAATCATCGTGACGTCGTCGTCCTGCGGGGAGCCGGCCAGGTAGGCGTCGAGGGCGCGGAGGATGCTCTGGAGGACCTGTTGGGGCGTGGCGTCCTCCGGGGCTGCCATAAGCGCTTGGCGGAGCCGCTCGTCGCCGAACTCGCCGCCGGCCACGCCCGCCTCGGTCACGCCGTCCGTGTGCATCACGATCACGTCGCCCGGGACGAGATCGACCTCGTACTCCTCGAGCCCGGCATTGAACCGGGCGCCGGCGTCCACACCGAGGGGGAGTCCCTTGGCGTCGAGCACGGCGCAAACCCCGCCGAGGCGCCGGAGCAGGGGGGGCGGGTGGCCGGCGCGGGCGTAGACCATCGTCCGCGTCGCGCGGTCGATGGTGCAAAGAAACGCGGTGACAAAGGCGGTGCTCTTCAGCTCCTCGTGCAGGTCGGCGTTGGCCTTCTCCATCGCCTGGCGGACGGTGGCGGACTCGCGGACGCGGATGCGGAGGGTCTTCTTGGCCATGCCCATGAGGATGGCGGCCTCGACCCCGTGCCCGCTGACGTCGCCCATCGACGCCCCGAATCGATTCCCCTCCAGGTTGTAGAAGTCGAGGAAGTCCCCCCCGATGGCGTCGGCGGGCCGGTAGACGACACTCACGTCGACAACCGGGTCCTGCTCGGGCTCGATGGGGAGCATGTGGAACTGCCGGCGCTGGGCGCGCTTCAGATCCCCCTCGATGTACTCCATCGTCTCGACGCGCTTCTGCAAGCCCTCGACCTGGCGGGAGAGAATCTGGCTGCGCTCGACGGAGGCGGCCGCCTTCTGCTCGTTGATCTGGGCGATTCGGGCGTCCAGCATGTTGGGGGCCAGGGTCGCGCGGTTGCCCTGGGTCCAGGCGGCGCAGCGCGTCGTCAGGTGCCGGTAGACGCCCCGGACCACCTCGCTTCCCGGCTTGACCAGGTTGACGATCTTCACGTCGTCCACGATCCGCCCGCAGCAGGGACAGAGCCAGAGCTGGTCCCGGTCGACGCGGCGCCAGATCGGGTTCGTCTCGAGCGAAGTGTTGATCTCCGCCAGGTCCCGCTCCTCCTTCTGGAGCTGCTCGACCAGGGATCCCTTCAGCGGGATCGACTGGTCGCTGGCCAGGACGGGGATCCGGTTGCCGGCCCCGAGGACCGAGAGGAGCTCCAGGGCCCGCTGGGGGGGATCGATCAGCGCGACGAGCTGCTTCTTCGGCACCCGCTCGTTCGAGGCGAACATGATCAGCCGGGCGAACGCCGTGTCGATCATCACGAGGTTCTTCAGGTTCAACGCCACCGTCCCCGGGATCGACTTGAGGCCGTTGGACGCCCACTCCTTCAGCCCGGCCGAGCAGGTCCCGGCGAAGGTCAGGATGACGGTCTCGCCGCGCATCGTGCGCGTCACCGTGCACTCCGGCGACTTGTAGACCACCGCCGGTCCGCCGGGGGGCACGGACGGCATGGATCGGGAGGACATGGGGTTCATGGCGATCGTCCGTCGAAATCTCCTGACACCCCGTGGGGTATACCGCCGGCGGGAGGATCCGTCAACGTCCCCCCTCAGTTTTTATCGGCTCGAGCCCGCCGCGGGGTGAGCCTCTCTTGCCGCCTCTTCCGGCGGCCGCGTCTTCCAGCGCCGATGGAGCCAAAGGTACTGCTCCGGATGCCGCCGGATGAAGCCCTCCAGGGTTCGCGTGTACGCCGCGACGAGCCGGTGAACCGCCTCGTCGCCGGAGCACCCCGGCGGGACCTCGATTCGGTGCACCTCCCCCACATGCCGCAGGAAGCCCGTCCGATAGAGATCGGCCGTCAGCAGGGGGACGCCGTGCCGCAGGGCCATCACCGCCGGCGCCTTGAACGTCGAGGCCGCCCGGCCGAAGAAAGGAACGAAGAGCCCGTGCCGCCTCGCGTCCTGGTCGGCGAGGAAGATCACGATCCGGTTTCGCCCGAGCATCTCCCCGATCTGCCGCAGCACATTGTACTTCGACGCGATCTCCTGCCCCGTTCCGGTGCGGAAGCGGTTCAGGTAGCGGTCGAGGAGCGGATTGTCCAGGGGACGGGCGATCGCGTGCATGGGATAGCCCATCAGGATCACCGCGTACCCGATAAACTCCCAGTTGCCCTGGTGGCCGATCACCAGGATGGCGCCGCGTCCCGACTGGAGGGCTCGATCGAAATGCTCCAGCCCGCGGGCCTTCAGGTAACGCCCCACCGTGCTCCGCCGGACCCGCCGGCGAGCGACCAGGATCTCCACCAACATGTCCGCCAAGTGGGCGTAAACACGCCGCACGAAGGCCTCGTACGCCGCCTCGGACCGGCCGGGGTATGCGGCCGCCACGTTCTGCACGGCGATGCGCCGGTGCTTGGCATCGATCGTCGCGATGAGCCAAGCCAGGGCGCGCGCCGCCCCCCGGGCCAGGAAGAGCGGCATCGCCTCCAGCATCGCGGCCGTGACGCGAACCGCGAGATACTGGATCCAGGCCAGCACGATCGGGGGCGCTCGACGCTTGCGGGCCATTGTCGCTCCTGGCTCTACATCCTGCACGCCGCGGGATCGCTCACGTCGCCCGATCCTCTTTCGTCCCCCCTCCCGGCGCCATCCCGCTTCCTTCCGGCCGGACGACTTTCGCCGCCAGCGCACCGGACAACACCGCCTCGAGGGCCTCCCCCCCCCGCACCACCTCCAACTCGATGCGCAGGGCCAGGAGAGGAACGGACAACGCCGTGCCGGCCAGCCGGGCGGCGTCTTTCTCCGTCGTCACCAGAGCCTCCGCCATGAACTCGCGGGCCTCAGCCACGATGCGCCGGAGATCCTCGCCGGAATAGACGTGGTGATCCGGGAAACGGCGGCATTGCACGACTTCGGCCCCGAGGGAGGCCAGCGTCCGCTCGAAACCAACCGGGTTCCCGATGCCGCTGAAGGCCAATACGGACCGCCCCCGAAGCCACTCCAGCGGCCGTTCCCGGCGAACGGCGTCGGCGACGTCAACCAGGACCACGGGCTTGTGAACGGACTCGGCCACGGGGCGTCCGTCCGCCAGGGCGCGGAGCCGCGCGCGCACCCCGCCCAGCATCTCGGGCTCCGCGAGGTCCGCGCGCGTGATCAGGAAGGCCGAGGCCCGGCCGAGGGCCGAGAGCGGCTCGCGCAAGGGGCCCGCCGGCAGCATCCGCTCATTGCCGAACGGATCGAGCGCATCGATGCAGACCAAGTCGAGGTCGCGGGCCAGTCGCCAGTGCTGGAACCCGTCGTCCAGAACAATCGCCTGCGCGCCGTGGACGGAGACCGCTTCCGACGCCAGAAGGTCCCGGCGCCGGCCCGTCAGCCGTACGACGCCCTCGGGAAGCAAACCGGGCGGCGGGGCCTCGTCGTCGCCCCCGCCCGCCGTGCGCCCGTAGCCCCGGGAAAGGAGCGCCACGCGAAGTCCCCGCCGCACCAGCAAGCGGCAGAGCCAGAACGCGGCCGGCGTCTTGCCGGTCCCTCCGGCGGTCAGGTTGCCGACGCTTAAGACGGGAACGGGAACGCGAACGGGCCGAACGCACCCCGCCGCGTAAGCCAGGCGCCGGAGATGCACGGCCAGGGCATAAGCGAAGGAGACCAGCCGGTACAGAAGCCGGATGGCCGTGGGCCCAACGCCCGGGGCGTCGGCCAGGACCGCGCGCTCGTACCAGCGACGGAATCGCCGCATCCCATCGTTTCCGAAGGCAGGCCTAAGCCTGCTGATTATACCAAGTCGGCGGGCGGCCGACGATCCCGCGCCGACTCATGTTACGCCCTGCTTTACTTTCGGCTAATCGGAAGCCCTCTGCAACTTGACGGATGGGGGTGTCGACCGCACATCCTGTGAGACAGAGGACTTGTCATGCGCCGAGCCCCAGCTCACGCCGGAGTCGGACATGTGGGCCATTGCTTCAAAACGGGAACAGGGCCGCGGGATGCTTGGCGTTCGTGACATCTTGACAACCTCCCGGCGCTCCAGAACCGCCACGCACGGCATCCGTCCACCGCCACGTTCTCCCCGCCGACACCCCGCCCCCATCAGGGGTGGAGCGGGCGCGGAGAGGGGACGGGACACACCCTCTCCCTATCTCCCGCGGCGCGCCGCGCGCGCCGGGAGCGCCCCACGACCCTGACCGGCCGGTGTTTTGCCGCGCCCCGCGCCCCCCGGCGTAGCCCTTTCCCACTCCGACGGGGGAGCGGAGCAACGGCAGACAGTGTATAAGCAAATCCCGTGCCACATTTTCAAATCCCGCGCAAGTTGCCTGCCCGGAAGAAGTTAGGGCAAACCCAACCTTCGGCGCTCCCGTCGTGCGGTGTTACTTAACGTAACATTGCCTCAACTCTGCCCCCCCTCTCTCTCCACCCCCGCTTTGCACGTTCACCGGTTGTCCGATCTCGGGCCCCGTATCCGACGGATGGATCGCCGGATCCTCGAAAAGTCAGGGGCAACTCGAGCGCGCCGAGGAGACCGGCCTCACCGGACGGCCGGGCGGGAAGCCGGCCGGTCCCCGCCCCATTCCGTCCGGATGTGAAGGTGACGGACGCCCGCCCCCTTGCAGGCGTCCCAAACCTCGAGGGTGCGCCCGAGAGACGCCCCCCGGTCGCCCGTGATGAGGACGGGACGTCCCGAACGGGCAACCGCCCCGATTTCGCCCCGAAACTGCTCGAGCGTCACGGCACGGCCCGCCAACAGAATCCGGTCATCCTTCCGGATCTGCACCTCCCAGGCCGCGCCCGGAACCGATTCGGACGCCTTGACGTCGGGCACATCGACCGTCACGCCGAAGGGCATAACAAAGGTGCTCGTCAGCATGAAGAAGAGGATGAGGGTGAGGAGAACATCGACGAGAGGCGTCATATCGAGCGGGGTCGGCCGGGCGGAGAACCGGGGGAAGAAAGCCTTCATGGCCGCCCCTCCCGCGCGGCCGGCGCGGCCACGCGGCGGCGCGCCAGGGCCTCGCCCGCCTCGTGGGCGCACCGCTCCATCAGCGCGGTCAGGTGATTTACCAATCCGCCGAGCGCGTAGAAGGAAAAATAGCACGGGACGGCGACCGCGAGCCCGGCGGCCGTCGACAGGAGACTGACCCAGAGCCCCCCCGCCAAGTCCCCCGGTCCCACCATCTGTCCGGCCTGCCCGCGGATCTCGACGCTATGGAAGGCGACAATCATGCCGACGACGGTGCCGAACAGGCCGAGCAGGGTGCTGACCTGGGCGAGCGCCCCGAGCAGCCAGAGCCGCGCGTGGAGCGGGGCCACCTCGACCGCCGCCGCCTCCTGGAAAGCCGCCTGGATCGACTCGACGGGCGCCCCGGCTCGGCGAAATCCCGCGGCCAGGACCCGCGCCAGCGGCTGGTCCGCGTCCCGGCACAGCGACTCGGCCCGATCCACAGCCCCCTCCCGCAACAGGGGCGAGAGCCGACCGGCCAGGTCCCACATTCGCCGGCGCAACGGCAACAGGACGAGAATCCGTTCGACGATGATGGTCAGGGCGACGAGGGAGCAGACCAGCAACAGGACAACCGGCCAACCGCCGCGTGCGATAAGCGACATGCGACCCCCGGGACGCAAATAGACTACCACCCGCCGCCGCCCGTCGATAGAATGGCCGCGATGGGTCGGCCGCGATCCGGCGCCGTCTCTTTCTATTATCGGCAAAGCGGCCGATAAATCATTGCGCACCGAAGAGCCGTTCGGAGCCGCCCGGGGCGCGTCGCGGGGCGTGGCGCAGTCTGGATAGCGCGCCTGGCTTGGGTCCAGGAGGTCGCCGGTTCAAATCCGGCCGCCCCGACCCGCCTTTGCTCGGAGAGCCCATCCGGGGCCCCTCCGAGCGAAGGCGGGCCCTCCGAGCTTCGGCAGGCAAGCCCCCCGATGTTCCCCCCCTGAAGACCGTCTATCAAGGCCTCTCCGGCCCCGGTCCATCCTACGTCGGGCTGGCTCACACCCCTCACCGCCGCCTGCTCGAGCACGATCGCGGAGAAACCTCCCCGACGCTGGTCTCGGTCACCTTCGAAGACCTCTTCTGGATGCGAACTCGCGCCCCCCCGTGGGGCCTTGCCTGAAACCGGGAGAAGGCGCAGGAAGAGAGGGACAGGATAGGGCCTGCCGCCGGCTACGATCCGCGCAGGCGGCGCTGGCGGAGGCGACGGGTGGCTTCGGCGCGCCGCGCGGCGGCTCCACGGCCCCTCTCGGGAGAGGGGCTCGGCAGGCGCTTCGGGGAAGGCGGGGGGGGGACCGCGCGAAGGGCGGACACGCTGCTGGTGGACAGACACTCGGCGCAAAGCCCGTTGACGGAGGCCACCTGCCGCTGGCAGTCCCGGCAGATTTCAACATGACAGCGGACACAGCGGCGCGCCCCGATCTTCTGGTGCGTTCCGCAGTTCGCGCAGGCGAAGTTCCCGCTGGCCGGCACCGCGGCCCGGTCGGCCGGCCGGGACTCCGCGCCGCCGGGCTCTGTCAGGGCGCGCGGGGCCTCGCCCCGCTCCGCCCGCCCCAAGTCCTGGATCAGATCATCGGCGGACGCGTAGCGGTCCCGCGGATCCTTCGCCAAGAGCTTCTCGACGATCGACGCCAGGGCTTCCGTCAGGGGATCCCCCACGCGCAGGGGGGCGGGAGGCGTCGAGAGGTGCTGCCGCATCAGATCCGAGACCTTCATCGAGTCGAAGGGCTTCCGGCCCGCCAGCAGGGCGTACAGCGTGACGCCGAGCGCGTACAAGTCCGACCGCACATCCGGCTGCGCCCCGTGCCACAGCTCCGGCGCCAGATAGGCCGGCGTCCCGTGCAAGATCCGGCGCCCGCCTCCGTCCGACTCCATCTCGAACCGCCGGGCGAAGCAGAAGTCCTTGACGAAGACCTCCCGGCCGACGGAGAGAAGCACGTTGTCCGGCGTCAGGTCCCGGTGCAGGATCTTTCGGGCATGTGCAGCCGCCATCCCGCGCGCCGCCGACCGGGCGTAGCCGAGGGCCTCCTGCGGGGGCACCCCGCCGCCCCCCCGGTCGAGGAAGACGCTCAGCGGCCGCCCGTGGATGAAATCGGTCACGACGTAACAGAAGCGGGCATCCATCCCCGCCGCGTGGACACGCAGGACGTTCGGGTGGGAGAGCGTGGCCAGCGCCTTGGCCGCCTGCACGTAGCGGACGAGGAGCTCCCGGTTCTCGGGCGTGACGGGGATGATCTTGGCGGCCATCGGCCGGTCCAGCGTCGGGTGCTGCGCCTTGTAGAGCGTCCCCTTGGCGCTGCGCCCGGCGAACTCGAGCAGCTTGAATCCGCCCAGGACCTTTCCGATAAGCCCGGTGGTTTCGCCGTTCGGCTCGATCGTATCGACGACGGGCAGGGAGACACTCCAAGGAGGGGCGGCCAGGACGCCGCCGCAGGCGGGACACTTCGGAAGCTTCGCCCCCGACGTGGCGTTGAAGCGAGCCCCGCAGCCGTTGCAGATCACGATGATCTTCTGCTGCTCGGCCAGGACCGCCTTCACCTGTTCGCGCGTCAGATATCCCTTCTCGACCATCACCTGGCCGAGATTCCGATGCCGCCCGCGCTCGAGGTCCCGTTCCTGTTGCCGGAGGCACTCGTTGAGCTGGTCGGCGGAAACCAAGCCCCGGCGGAGCAGCATCCGGCCGAACACGGGCTCGTCGCGCCCCTCCATCCGGGGCACCGGGGCCGCGGCTTCCGCCAGATGCCGCTTCTGCATCGCCAGAAGGCGGTCCTGCTGCTCGCGCGTGATGTACCCCTTTTCGAGAAGCAGGTCGCCGAGCGGCCGGGCGGACTTGCCGTCCTCCTGGAGCGCCAGGCACTGGTCCAGCTGCTCCTGGGTGATCATCCCGGAGGCCAGCGCGATCCGGCCGAGGAGTCGTTCTTGAGGGGAAGGCATGGTGCGGTTGACCTTAGCAAGGACGCCTGGAGGCGTCAATCGAAAGGCGAGCGCGGCCGTCGCAGCGCCGCGAGGGCGCCGGCCAGCAGGAAGGATCCGGTCGCGATCACGAGGCCGCCCGCCCCCGCAACCGCTCGCGCCAGCCGAAGCCCCTCCGCGGGGCTTGTCACGCCGGCCGGGGGAATCGGCCAGAGCCCGCGCGCCGCCGCCAGCAGGTCCGGCAGCGTCCTCAGGCGCGGCGCAAACCCGCCGACCAGCACGGCGGCATCCGTGACGCCCGCCAGCCGTTCCAGCATGGCACGGGCGTCCTTGTCCCGCGCCGCCGCGAAAAGGAGCACCCGGCGCCCGCCTCCGCGCGCCTGCGGCGCGTCCCGCAGGGCCGCCGCCAACGCCCCGGCCGACATCGGGTTGTGCGCGGCATCGACGACCCACCTCGGCCGGCCGGGACGGACCTCCAGGCGGGCCGGGACCCGGGTGAGCGCCATGACGCGGCGCACCCGCGCCGCGTCCACGCGCAGCCACCCATCCGCCTCCAGGCGGTCGAGCCCGCCGAGGACCAGCAGGGCGTTCTCAGCCTGATGGCGACCGGGCGCCGCCAGGCGCATGCCGCGCCATCGACGTCGCGGGGTCCGCGCGGAGAAGCGGACGCCCGAAAGGCCGCGGGCGGAGCGCGTCTCGAGCCGGAGCTCGCGTCCGGCCGCCCAGACCGGCGCGCCGGCCCGGCGCGCCGCATCCCGCACGACGCGAGCCGGGCCCGGGGCGAGCGCCCCGCGAATCAAGGGGATGCCCGGCTTCACGATCCCCGCCTTCTCCCCCGCGATCGACTCCAGGGTGCCCCCCAGCACGTCCATGTGGTCGTACCCCACGTTCGTGAGCACGGTCAGCGCCGGCGCGACGACATTCGTCGAGTCGAGCCGGCCCCCCAACCCCGTCTCCACCACCGCGCAATCCACGCGGCGCGCGCGGAACTCGAGAAAGGCCGCGGCCGTCAGCAGGTCGAAATAGGTGGGCGGCTCCCGCCGGAACGCGGAGGCGCGGAGGGCCCGCCGGATGCGAACGAGATGCCCGGCCAGCCGGCACGGCCGGATCGCCGCGCCGTCGATCCGGATTCGCTCGCCGAGGCTGGCCACGTGCGGCGAGGTATAGAGCCCCGTCCGGAACCCGAGCGCCTGGAGCGCGGCGGCGAAGAGATGGGCGGTCGATCCCTTCCCCTTGGTCCCGGCGATGTGGATGACGAACGGCTCCCGGCATCGCGCGCCGGCAACCGCCCCCCCGCGGCCGGCGGGCCGGTGGGGGTCGCCGAGGGCGGCAAGCAGGCGGCGGATGCGCGCCAGCGTCCGCATCCGCCGCCAGCGTCGGCTGGCGCCGGCGCGCTCGTAATTCACGCGGGCGTCGAGCCAGCGAAAGGCGTCGCGGACGGCCATGCGGTCACCCCGTGAGCAACGCCAAAACCGCGAGCAACTGCTTTTCCGGATCCCGCGGATCGGCCGGGATCACGAGCAGGCCGTTGGCCTCGTCGACGATCCGGACGTGGCGCGGCTTGCGCCGCTTGAGCGCCTCCATCGCCGCCCGGTCGCGGTAACGCACCGCCACCCCGTCCGGCCCCCCGAGAACGCTCTCCAGCCCGTGCCGCCCGGCGGCGATCCGGATGGCGACGACCAGCAGAAACCGCTCCAAGGCGGGCGGGACGGGGCCGAACCGGTCGGCGAACTCCCGGCGCGCCGCCTCGAGCTCCTCCGGCGTCCGGCAGCGGCAGCAGCGGCGGTAGAGGTCCAGCCGGAGTCCCTCGTCGGGAATGTAGGAGGCCGGGATCTCCGCGACCACATCGAACTCGGCGGCGGTCTCGACGGGGGGCGGCGCCGGCTCCTTCCGGAGGCGGCGCACCGTCCGATCCAGCATCTTGCAGTAGAGGTCATAGCCGATCGCGGCGATGTGGCCGTGCTGCTCGCGACCGAGCAGATTCCCGACGCCGCGGATCTCGAGGTCGCGCAGGGCGATCCGAAACCCCGCCCCCAACTCGGAATACTCCTCGATCGCCTTCAGGCGCCGCCGGGCCTCCGGCGTCACCGGGCGGTCGGGCGGCAGGAGGAAGGTGGCGTAGGCCTGGTGACGGTAGCGCCCGACCCGGCCGCGGAGCTGGTGGAGATCCGCCAGACCGTACTGGTCGGCGTCGTGCACGAAGAGCGTGTTCGCGTTCGGGATGTCCACGCCCGACTCGATGATCGTCGTCGTCACCAGGACGTCGATCTCGCGGTTCAGAAAGGCCGTCATCCGCGCCTCGAGGTCCTCTTCCGGGAGCTGGCCGTGCACGACGCCGACGCGCGCCTCGGGAACCAGGGCGCGGATCGCGGTGGCCACCGTGTCGATATCGAAGACCCGGTTGTGGACGAAGAAGACCTGACCGTCCCGGTCGAGCTCGCGCCGGATACCGTCGCGGATGACCGAATCCTGCTCGACGCAAACCTCGGTATGGACGGCCAAGCGGTCCTGCGGCGGGGTGAGCAAATTCGAGATGTCCCGCAGGCCGAGCAAGGCCATGTGCAGCGTCCGCGGAATGGGCGTCGCGGTCAGGGTGAGGACGTCCACCGTGGCCCGGAGCCGCTTGAGCCGTTCCTTGTGGTCGACGCCGAACCGCTGCTCCTCGTCGATGAGGACCAAGCCGAGGTCCCGGAACACCACGTCGCCCTGAAGCAGACGGTGGGTCCCGATCAGGATATCGACCTCCCCCGCGGCCGTCTGTTCCAGGATCCGGCGCTGCTCCGAGCGGCTCCGAAAGCGGCTGAGGACCGCGACGCGGACCGGGTAGGCGGCCATGCGCTCGCGGAAGGTCACGCCGTGCTGCTCGGCCAGAACGGTGGTCGGGACGAGGACTGCGGTCTGGCGCCCGGCCACGGCGACCTTGAAGGCGGCGCGCATCGCCAGCTCCGTCTTGCCGTAGCCCACGTCGCCGCAGACGAGCCGGTCCATGGGCGCCGCCGACTCCAGGTCGCGCTTGATCTCGGCCATGGCCGCCCGCTGGTCGGGCGTGTCGACGAAGGGAAAGGCGGCCTCGAACGAGCGCTGCCAGGGCGTATCGGGGGGAAAGGCCGTGCCCGTGTACTGGTCGCGCAAAGCCTGGACGGCCAGAAGATCCCGGGCAAGCTTCTCGACGGCCGCCTCCGCCCGCAGCTTCTTCTCCGTCCACTGCCCGCTGCCCAGCGCGCTCAACGGCGGGGCCAGATCGGTCCCGCCCAGGTACTTCTGGACGAGGTCCAACTGGGAGACCGGCACCTCGAGGCGCGCGTTGCCCGCGTACTCGAGGATCAGAAACTCCTGTTCGCGACCCCGATGCAGAAGGCGCTTCATGCCCAGGTAGCGCCCGATGCCGTGCAGGGCGTGAACGACGGTGTCGCCCGGCTCCAACGCGAGCACGTCGGCCGACTCGGCGCCCAGTCGGGCCCCGGCCGGTGCCTGCCGGACGCGATGCCGGTGGAAGATCTCCGCATGGGAGACGAAGACCCAGGCGGGATCGCCCGCGACAAAGCCCGCGTCCAAGCTCCCGCGCCGCGTCTCGAAGGAGACCGGCACGCCCCCCGCCTCCCCGAGCAGGTCCCGCAGCCGCTCCTCCTCCGCCGCGGTGTCGCAAAAGACCACGCAACGCGCCGCGCCCGCGGCCAGGGCGGCAAGCTCCCGCGGGATGTCGGCGAGGGCCGAGGCGAACCGCTGGAGGGATCGAGCGCGGACGTTCCAGGCCCGGGGCCCCTCCGGGACCGGAAGCGTCTCGAGGCGCACGGACGGGCGGGCGTCGGCGAGCGAGCGGAAAGCCGCCAGACGCTCCCGGTGGCGCGTTCCCTCCGCGGCATCCGTCCGAGCCAGGCGCTCCTCCAGATCGACCGGGTCGCGCCACGCCACCCGCGCCGCGCCGTCGAGGTAGTCGAGCACGGAGCCGTCCGCGACCGCCTCCGACGCGCCCAGCACGTGCAGGGAGCTCACGTCCCCCCGCGACGCCTGGTCGCCCGGGTCGAACCGCCGGAGCGAGTCGATCCGGTCATCGTCGAACTCCACGCGGGCGGGCAGGTCATCGCCAAATGGGTAGACGTCCACCAGGCTGCCCCGCACCGCGTACTGGCCGGGCGCCTCGACCAGGGGCACCCGGTCGTACCCCCGCTCCGCGAGGGCGGCGGCCAGGATCCGCGGCGTCGAGCGGCCGCCCGCCGACAGCTCGATCCGCCGTGCCAGCAATGCGGCGCGGGGCGTCACCGGCGCCAACACCGCGGCCGGTGAGGCAACCACCGCATCCGGGGGAGCGGCTGACACCATGGCGCCCAGCGCGCGCAGTCGAGCCGACCGGGAAAGGGGGTCCAACCCCGCGCCGTCCGGGATCGGAAGAAGCAGGGCGCGGACGCCGAAGGTTTCCAGGTCTGCGGCGAAGGCCTCGGCGGCGGCCACACCGGGGACGACGACCAGCAGCCGCGGCCCGGAGGCCGGGCCCGACGCGGCGGTGACGCGCAGGAGCGCGGCGGCGGCGTACGCCGCCGAACTGCCCCAGAGCCCGCCGATCGCCGCCGCCCCATCCAGTCCCGCCAGCCAGCGGGCCGCGGCGTCGAACGGGCCGCCGTCCAACAGGTCGGGCGGGCAGGAGCCGGGGATCGTTGCGGAGGAGGTCATAGAAAAGGAGGCTTCCGCGCTTCACGGCGCGGGAACGGGCACCGCGCCAGGCATCCGGAACCCGCTCACTCCGCCGGCGCGGAACCCGACTCCGGCAGGGGTTCCGCCGGAGGCCCCTCTTTCAACAGGCCGAGGGCGATGAGGGCGGCGCGGGCGGCACGCTGCTCCGCCTCCTTCTTGCTCCGCCCCCACGCGGGGCCGTAGAGGGTGCCCCTCATCTCCGCCGTCACCTGGAAAAACTTCCCGTGGTCCGGACCCAGCTCCCGCGTCACCTGGTAGACGGGGATCACCGTCCACTGCTTCTGCGCGTAGTCTTGCAGCATCGACTTGTAGTTTTTCTCGTGCTCGTTTTTGAGGACCTGCTCGATGGTTTTCTCCAGGCTGCGAAGGATGAAGGCCTTGGCATCCTGAAGCGATCCGTCAAGGAAGATGGCGGCCACCAGCGCCTCGAAAACATTGCAAAGGATCGAGCGCGGGACGGGGCGGCGGGCATGGAGCCCCTTGCCGAGCACGATCAATGGCTCCAACCCCACCTCCTTCGCCTTGTTCGCGAGGGATTGGGCGCTGACCACGTAGGATTTGATCGTCGAGAGCTCGCCCTCCTCGTAGTCCGGAAAGTGGTGGTAGAGAAACTCAGCGATGATCAGACCGAGGACGGAGTCGCCGAGAAACTCGAGCCGCTCGTTGCACTCGTGTTCCCGGTCGCGTGCGGAGGAGTGCGTCAGGGCCTGGACGAGCAGCCGGCGGCTCCGGAAGTTATAGCCGATCGACCGTTCCAGATCCTCCAGCCGCTCTCGGGTCAGGTGGTCGTGATAGCCCATGCGCTGCCCTCCGGTCGGGAACGGCGCAGGCGGCGCAGGGAGGAAACCGCCCGAACCGGATCGCGGGGGATCCGACGGGACGGGCCGGCGGCACGGAATGGCTTGGCAGGTGCCCGCCCGAGACCCGGCGGGACCACCGGTCAAGCAACTCCCGCGGCGCCCCGCGCCGGGACGCTGCGCGAAAAAACATTTTAGGCCAGCCTCTCCTGAATGTCAACGCCCCTGCGGAGCCAGAAATCGCTTGCCTTTCCGCGGCGAGCCTGAGAAAACGGGCGGCGAAAACGCCGCGCGCTCCCGGAGCACGTCATGAGCACCCGCGCCGTCCGGGTCCTGCTGGTATCCGCAACCGAGAAAGAGGCGGAGACCGTCCGCGATCTCCTCCGCAACACCGGGACCGCTCGGTTCGACGTCGCCTGGACGGCCGCGATCCCGGAGGCGCTGGACCGGCTCGCCCGCCACGAGATCGACGCCTGCCTCGTCGCCGCCCGGGTCGGAGACCAGGACGGGCTGGACCTCGTCCGGCAAGCCCGCGAGCGCGGCCGGACCACGCCGATCGTGGTGCTGGGGGAGCAGGACGACACGGACACGGACCTGAAGGCGATGCGGGCGGGGGCGCACGACTTCCTTTCCCGCGCGCGGCTCGACGCGACCCGGCTGGAGCGGTCGATCCGGTATGCCATCGGGCGCCAAGTGGTCGAGGACGATCTGCGCGAGGCCAACGCGAACCTTTCAGCCCGGGTCCGCGAGCTGGAGCAGCGGATCCAGGAGAACGCCCACCTTGGACAAATGGGCAACCTGCTCCAGTCAGCGCTTTGCGAAGAGGAGGCATACGCCGTCGTCGGCGGCTATGCCCGCCGCCTCTTCCCCGGGGGGGCGGGGGCGCTCTTCGTGGCAAACCCCGCGAGGAACCGCCTCGACGCCGTCGCGACGTGGGGCGAGGGGGAAATCGGGGAGACCCCGCTCGTGCCGGACCGCTGCTGGGCCCTGCGCAACAGCCGGATCCATCGCTTTGATCCGGACACCCCGGCCTCGGCCTGCCCGCACGCCGGCACGATGACCGCGCAGACCGTCACCCTCTGCGTGCCGCTCGCCTCCCGGGAAGGCGTGCTGGGCCTCCTGCACCTGCGCACGGCTGCGGTCGCACCGCCCGGCGCCGGCGCCCCCCTGACCGGTCCCGAACACCAGCTGGCCGTGACCTTGGCCGAGCAGGTCGCCATCGCCCTCGTCAGCCTCCGCATGAAGGACACGCTTCGCCGCCAGTCCATCCGCGACGCCCTCACGGGTCTCTTCAACCGCCGCTACCTCGAGGAGTCGATGGCGCGCGAGATCTTCCGGGCCCACCGCAAGGGCTCCCCGATGGGCGTCGCCATGATCGACCTCGACCACTTCAAGCAGTTCAACGACGCGAACGGACACTTGGCCGGCGATATCCTCCTCCGCACCTTCGGCGAGTACCTCCTCACGCATATCCGGGGCGAGGACATCGCCTGCCGGTACGGGGGCGAGGAATTCGCCCTCATCACGCCCGACGCCTCTCTCGAGAACACCGTCATGCGGTGCGAGCAGATCCGCGACGGCGCCGCACGGATCGTCATCGACGTCGGCGGCCGCCCCCTGAAGGGCGTCACCATCTCCATCGGCGTGGCCTCGTTCCCGGACCACGGGACGACTCTCGACTCGCTCCTGCGGACGGCTGACGCCGCGCTCTACGCGGCCAAGGAGGCGGGCCGGAATCGGGTCGCCCGCGCGCCGGACCCCGCCTGAGACGAAACACGCCGTCGGGCTCGCGCCGGCCCCGCGCGAACCGACCGAACCCCGGGAAAAACCGGCAGGACGCGGAAGAGGAACGGGCGGCCGGCGGGTCCACCCGCTAGCCGGCGACGCAGCGCTGCTGGATGGCGCGCAGGAGATAGGGCTCCCGCTGGAGGGTCGAAAGCCACGCGTCGACCAAGCCGGGCTCCATCAGCTGCTTCTCCTGCTCGGCCTGCATCAGCTTGATCGCCGCCGTGACCGTCAGCGGCTCCTTATAGGGGCGCCGGCTGGTGAGGGCGTCGAACACGTCGACGATCTGGAAGACCCGGGCCAGCCGCGGGATGGCCTCGCCCTTCAGGCCGTCCGGGTAGCCGGATCCATCCCATCGCTCGTGGTGATGCCGGATGATCGGGAGGGTCGCGCGCGCGGTCCGCAGGTGCTTGCAGAGATCCGCCCCCTTCGTGACGTGGGTCTTCATCACATCCCATTCCTTGGGCGTCAGGCGGCGCGGGGTCAGCAGGATTTCGTCGGGGATGGCCACCTTCCCGATGTCGTGAAGGATGGCCCCCCGGCGCAGCGTGTCAAGATCCTCGTACCCCATCTTCAGCGTCTTGCCGAGGTGGACGGCATAGACGCAGAGCCGGTCGCAGTGATCGCCGGTGGTGCCGTCTTTCGCCTCGACCGCGCGGGCGAGCGCGAAAAAGACCGACTCGGCATCTTCGAGATGGTCCAGCAAGCGCTTCTGGGACAGGGCGGATCGGACGCGGACGCGGAGCTCCATGACATCGAAGGGCTTGGCCAACATCTCGTTGGCACCCGCGGAAAAGGCCTCGATCAGGAGGCCGTGGTCGCGCGAGGCCGTCATGATGATGATGTTGAGCAGTCGCCCGTCCTCGTGCTGGCGGATGCGGTGAACCAGCTCGACGCCGCTCATCCCGGGCAGCATGAGATCGGCCAAGACGACATCCGGGGGGTCGGCGGCGAGGATCTCCAGCGCCTCCTCGGCGGTGCCGACCGTTCGGATCTGGTAGCCTTCCGTCCCCAGACACTCGCGGATGAGTTCGAGGTTCTGGGGCTCATCATCGACGGCCAGCACCTTCCACGAACGCCGGATTTCCACGGGACGCCCCTCAAACGAGCGCCGCACCATAAACCATAATTAATGTATCTCAGGCCGCCGATCCGATCAAGCAGAATCCGACGGCTGCGTGCAAAAAAAGTTGTCGGGCCGCCGAGACGCGTCAGGCTCCGGACTCCGTAATCTCCGTGCACATCCCCGCCCACTCCCGCACCCGCTCCTTCTCGTCGAGGACGGGAACCGCACGGAGCGCGAACCGGCGGTACCCGCCCTCGAAGTGGCGAATCCGGCAGCGGGCGTCGTAACGCATCCGCGTCTCCAGCGCCTCCTGCAGCGTTTTCAACGCCGGCTTCGCATCTTCCGGATGAAGGGCCTTCGTCCATCCGGCCCCCAGGACCTCCTCGTCCGTTTGCCCGGTGAACGCCTGCCAGCTCGGCTGCGGCGTCGTCACCTCGCCCCGTTCGTCCATCGTCCAGACCATCCGAGCCCCGGAAAGAACCAGCGCCCGGAATCGGTCCTCGCTCTCCTGGACCCGCTGCTCCATCCGCTTCCGCTCCGTGATGTCGATCACGGCGCCGACATACCCGACCAAGTCGCCGGAGGGGCCGATCACGGGCGCGGCCAGTCCCCAGAGTTGGATGACCCGCCCATCCGCCGCCCGAAAGCGGAACTCGAGCGAGAAGTCGAGATGGGAGGCGACCGAGCGCATCCAAGCCGCGGCGACCCGGACCCGGTCCTCCGGGTGAACCGGCTTGTCCCACTTCTGGCCGATCACGGCGCGACGGTCCAGTCCGGCGTACGCGCACCAGCGGTCGTTCACCGCGACGCAGCGGCCGTCGGGATCGGTCTGGAAGAGCCCCACCGGGGCCGACGCGAGCAGATTGTCCATGAGCGCCTCCGAATCAAGGTCTCCCCCCGGGCCCCGCCCGCCGTGTCGGCGGCGTCAGGCCGGGCCCGGCGGGCCGCCGTCAAGCGCCTCCCGGACGCGGCGGGCGAGCGCGTCCGGCGTGAACGGCTTGCGCAGGAGCGGCCCCACGGCGGCGGCCTCCGCCGCGAAGCCGTCGTCCAGATACCCCGAGATGAAGAGCACGCGAATGCCCGGCCGGATTCGGGCCATCTGCCGGGCCAACTCCAGGCCGCTCGCGTCCGGCAGCCCGACGTCGGTGACGAGCAGCGGGATCGGCCCCGCATGGCGGCCGGCTGCCTCAAGCGCCTCGCTTGGCCCAGCCGCCTCCAGGACCGTGTAGCCCCGGCACTGGAGGACCTCGCGGACCATCGCTCGAACGACTTCATCGTCCTCGACCAGCAGCACGGTCTCGCTCCCGTCGGAAACGACCGCGGGCAGGGTGCCCGAGGACGCCTGGGCGGACTCCAAGGGAACGCGCGGCAGGTAGACATCGAACCGGGCGCCGCGCCCGGGGGCGCTGTCGACGTCAAGAAAGCCGCCACTCTGCCGGACGATCCCGTACACGGTCGACAACCCGAGCCCCGTCCCCTGCTCCTTGGTCGTGAAGAACGGCTCGAAGATGTGGCGGCGCGTCTCCGCGTCCATCCCGCGCCCCGTATCGGTCACGCGCAACCGGAGATAGGCGCCCGGCGCCGCGCCGGAGATAAGCCCTGCGGACGCCGCATCCAGCACGACCTCATCCGTGTCGATCGCAAGCAGCCCCCCGTCCGGCATGGCGTCGCGCGCGTTGACGGCCAAGTTGAGCACCACCTGCTCGATCTGTCCCGTGTCAGCACGCACCCCGCCCAGTCCGGGGCGCCCGGAAACCTTCAGGGTGACGCGCTCCCCCACCAGGCGGCGGATCATCGGCTCCAGGCCGGAGACGACGGCGGCCAAGTCGAACACCGTCGGCTTGAGGACCTGGCGCCGGCTGAAGGCCAGCAACTGGCGGGTGATCGCCTCCGCGCGCTGCGCCGCACGAAGCACCTCGTCGAGGTAGCGGCGCGCGGCCGACGCGGGTTCGACGCCCTGCCGGGCGAGCTGCCCGAATCCGACGATCACCGACAGGAGGTTGTTGAAATCGTGCGCGACGCCGCCGGCCAGGCGACCGACCACGTCCAACCGCTGCGCGTGGCGAACCTGCTCCTCCAGCTGCTGGCGCTCGGTGACGTCCCGGTAGAGACCTAGGACCCGCCGCCGCCCCCCCGACTCGATCACGGATGCGCTGACCTCGACGGGAATCCGGCGTCCATCCCGCCCCTGAAGCGCCAAACCGGAGAACATCGCGCCTCCCCCCCGGCCGGCCTCCTGAAAACGGCTCCGGGCGATCTCCGCCTGGTCCGGCGGATGGAGCTCGGTCTGGTGAAGGCCGACGATCTTCTCCACGGGCAGCCCGAGCAGCTCCGCCGCCTTCTGGTTGGCGTCGAGGATCAAGCCGGTCTCCGCGTCGGCCAGGAACACGGCATCGTTGGCGGTCTCGACGAGGCGACGGTATTTCTCCTCGGAGGCGCGGATCGCCTCTTCCGACCGCCGGCGCTCGGTGATATCGAGGGTCACGCCGCGGATGACAAGCGGACGGCCGTCCGCATCCCGGGTGATCCGCCCGAGACCATACAGCCAGTGCTCGCTCCCGTCGGGCCAAGCCACCCGGAACTCCGCCTCGTACGGGGCGCCGGTCTCGATGGCCCGGGCCATCGCCCGCCGGACCGCCTCGCGATCGCCGGGCAGCACCAAGCGGAAAAAATCGTCCTCCGTGACGCAGGTCTGCCCCGGCGGAACGCCCAGCAGGCGGTCGGCGGATTCGGTGAACCGGCCGGCGACGAAGTCGAACTCCCAGACGTCCAACCGCGCCGCGTCGATCGCCAGCGCCAGACGCTCGCGACTGACCCGCAGCGCCGCTTCGCTCTCGCGCCGTTCGGTCACGTCCTCCGCGATCCCCGCGCAACGGTACACGACACCGGAGGCATCGCGCACGGGGAAGGCCCGGTCCCGAATCCAACGAATCGCGCCGTCCGGCCGAACGATCCGATACTCCACCTCGTGACCGCACCCCTCCGCGCACGACAAGGCCTTCGGATCGAGCCGGTGCCGGTCCTCGGGGTGAACGAACTCCAGCCAGCACCGGCGGGATCGGAAGACCGACTCGCAGGGCCGGCCCCAGACCGTCTCGAAACTGGGGCTGACGTAGAGCACCTCCGAGTAATCCACCGTGGCCAGCCAGAAGACCTCCCGAATCGCCCCGGCGATCTGGCGAAATCGTTCCTCGCTGGCGCGCATCGCCTCTTCCGCCTGGCGCCGTTGGGTGATGTCGACGGCCGCGCCGACGACACGAAGCGGGCGACCGGCCTCGTCGCGGAAGACGCGGCCGAAGGTGGCCAGCCAGCAGATGCCGCCATCCGCGCGAACGACCCGGAACTCGTCTTGCAGGCTCTCCCCGGAGCCGATCGCCTTCTCCATGACCCGGCGAACGCGGTCGCGGTCCTCCGGATGGACCCGCGCCAGAAAGGCCGCCTCGGTCTCGATGCGCTGCCCGGGTTCCAGACCGAGCACGATCTCCGTCCCGCGGTGCCAGTTCACCGTCCGATTCCGGACATCCATGTCCCAGGCGGCCATCCGGCCAACGTCCAGGGCCAGGTCCAACCGGGCGCGGTTCTCCTCGAGCGCGACGGCCGCGCACCGGCTCTCGTGGATGTCCTCCATTTCCCCCTCGCAGGTCGAGGCGGCGCCTGCGACGCCCCGGACGATCCGCGCGCTGCCGCGGACCCAGATCGATGATCCGTCCGCCCTCCGGAGCCGGGCCTCGAACCCGCGCACCACGCCGTTCGCCGCAAGCTGGGCCCGCCAGCGCTCGCCGTCCGCGGCATCGACAAAACGGGAGGGCAGGTCCACCGGCTCGAGCGGCCCATCGGCCGGGAGCCCCAGCATCTGCCGGAGGGCGGCGTTCGCCTCGAGAAGACGCCCGTCGGGTCCCGCGCGGAAGAGACCGACGGGAACGCTGTCGAAGAGGGTTCGATAGCGGGCCTCGGCCTCCCGGGCGGCGAGGCGCGCCCGCATCCGGTCCAGCGCCGCCTGGACGGCGGTCAACAGCCGGGCCCGGTGGGCCGGGCTCCGGATCACATAATCGTCCAGGCCGGCCTTCATGCCCTCGACGGCCACCGACTCGTTGCCGTCCGCCGTGAACATAATCACGGGACATTCGGGGTAGCGGGATTTCACCTCGCGCAGGACGGAAAGGCCGTTCGTCCATCCCAGCACGAAGTCGGTGACGACCACGTCGAAATCGCCCTAGTCGAGCGCGCGGACGTAGGCATCCGCGTCGGAGATCCACGCGACGCGCACGCGGGCAAACCCGCGGACCAGCTCGCGCTGGATCTGTTCGCGATCGAGGGGATCGTCGTCGACGTAAAGGACGCGAAGCGTCGCAACCATGCCCCGCAAGCCCCCGGGAGGACGAGCGACCCCACCGCCCCCGCGGCAGGATCGACCGCGCCTGCAAAATAGCACGCGCGACCCGCTCAGACCACGAAAACCGACCGAGTTCCCGACGGCGGCTTCTCCCCGAAGGTCCGGGGTCATTCGAGCCGGGGCAGCAGGATCCGGAACCGGCTTCCACCGCCCGGAACGGGCTGCACGTCGATCGCCCCGCCCGCCTGACGCACAATGCCGTAAACGAGGGAGAGCCCGAGACCGGCCAAGCCATCCCCGCCGCGGCCTGCGGCGAACGGCTCGAAGAGCCGGGAACGGGTCTCGTCGTCCATCGTACGCCCCGTGTCGGTCATCACCAAGACGGCGTACGGGCCAGGCCGGTCGCCCGGCAGGCGATGGATTTCCGCGGAATCCATCGGGATCCCCGCGGTCTCGATCGTCAGCGCTCCGCCGCCGGGCATCGCTTCCCGCGCACGGGCCGCCAGGTTCAGGATCGCCTGCTCGATCAACCCCGGATCGGCCTTCACCCGCAGCGGCTCAGGCCCCGCGACCAGCCGGAGCGTCACCGATTCGCCCAGCATCCGTTGCAGCGCACGCGACAGGCCGTTCACGTGCGCGTTGAGATCCATGACGACCGGAGCGGCCTCGGGGCTTCCGCCGACGGATTGGAGTCTGCGCACCAGTTCGGCCCCGCGCTCCGCGATTCTCAGGACTTCGTCCAGGGCTGGACGAACCGGCTGTCCCCCGTCCAGGTTCCGGAGCCCGAGGTGGACGAACCCGGTTATCGCAGCCATCAGGTCGTTCAGGTCGGCGGCCAGACCGGCGGCCATGCGGCCGAGCGCATCCATCTTGCGGGCCTCGGCCCAGCGCGGCGTCAGGCGGAGCGACGCGGTCACATCGCGTCCCAACCCCAGGACAAACGGCCGGACGCCGGACTCGGAGGGAATCGCGGCGAAATGCCACTCGATCTGCCGTTCCGTACCCGCCTTTGTCCGCCATGGGATCTCGTGCGCGACATCGAAGCCGGCCGCTTCGGGATGCCGGAATCGATTCCGGACCGACTCCCGCCAAATCTCCGGAACCAGCAGATCGACGGGGTCGCGCCCCAGCAGCACGCCCCGGGCATAGCCGGTCAAACGCTCGCATGCCCGGTTGAACAACAGCAGGCGCCCGTCGCCGTCCATCAAGATCACCGGGACGGGGAGCAGGTCCGCCACCCCCTCCAGGGAGCGACGGCTCACCTCGGCCGCCGCCTCGCTGACCCGAACCACGCGACGGGCCCGGTCGGCCTCCGCCGCCAGATGTGCGATGAAGAGTGTAAAGGAAAAGAAGAAAGCGACCCGGGTGAGAAAATCCATGGAGCAAGGAGACAGGCCCACCTTGCCGTGCGCGGCCAACAGCCCATACAGGACGCCGGCAAGGGTCGTGGCGGCCAGCACGCCCCCCAAGCCTCGGCTGACGGCGGCCACCAACAGCGATAACGCAAACAGGAGGTAGAACTCGCCTGTTTTCTCGCCCAGCTCATAAAAAACAAATCCGATCATCGCTACGTCCAAGATGAAGACGGCCGCCGGCAAACGCGTCGATCGGAAGAGATCCTCGCGGACCAGAGGTAACACGAGATTGGAGAAGAAGAGAATGGCGGCCGCGGCCCAGAAACGCCAGGACAGGTCCCCTTCCCGGGCCACCGGGTAGGCGGCCCCGACCACGGCCAAGACCAGCAGGAATCGCAGGGTTCGCACGATGCGCGCGCGCCCAAGCGCATCCAGCGTGTCCGTGCCGCGGATCTGAATCGAAGCCATGACGGCCCCCGACGCGGACCGTTACGCGAAGCCCATCTATTATGCATTATAATACCCTGTGACATCCCCCGGCGCAAGCGAAAGAAGGAGACGGAAACTTGCCGGACACCCCGATGGGGGCTCCGGGGCGAAGGAGGGGGAAAAACGCGGGCTACTGGTAGAAAACGGTGACCTCGTTCTTGGTCCCGTGGCACCGCTTGCACGGCAACTCGTCGGTGACGTCCACAGACACCACACGGCGGAAAACGCCCTGCCCGCCGCATTGGGGGCAGGCGCGCTCCTTGCGCTGGGTCACCTTCAGGCTCTTCTCGGCAAAGACCGCCTCAAGCCACTCCGCGCGGAGCGGGCCGGACACGCTCAGCCACCATTCCTCCGGGGTGTCGAGCTTGTAGACGAGGGGCTGCGCCTGGGGCTGTTGACGGCTCGTGGTGCGCCCGCCCAGCAGGCGGTCGAGGGTGCTCCGCCCGCCTGTGTTGCCGCCGGTCCGCCCGGTCGTGCCCGGGCGCGGGGCGGCGGACTTCAACGGAATCGGGCCGCTCTGACCGCCGGCGATGATCCAGGTGCCCGACCCGTAACTGGCGCTGCGCGGCTGCGCAACCTGGCGCTCCGACCAAAACCGGTCCACGTCCGCGTCCTTGATCGAGTACTTGCTGGCCAGCGTCGCCTTGATCTCGGCCTCGAGGTTCGAGTCGACGTAGGCCCGGGCGCTCTCCAAGGTCACGTTCCGCTCCCCCGCCTTCCGGCGGATGAGCCGCTCCATCGTCGCGTACCAGGCGGGGACGATCTCCTTGCGCAGCATCTCGTCCCGCTTGGCGATGTACTGCTCCTCGTCGGCCTGCAGCTTCTGCGTCAGCCCGTCGATGTCCGGAGGAGGCTCCATCCCCTCGGCGATCTCGCGGAGCTTCGAGACCAGCGCCTTGGCCGCCTCGAACTTGAACTGTTTGGACAGGGCGAGAATATCCTCCCGCAACTTCTTCGCCTCGGCCAACTTCTGCCGCCGGTCGAAGTCCGCCAGCAACTTGTCGATCGCCTCAGCCCGGGACGGGTCGATCTCCTTGGCTTTCTCGTAGTGGCCCCGCGCCTTCGCCGCCAAGCCGAGCGACAGCGCGTACTCCGCCAGCACCAGGTTCCCGTCGGCCGTCGTCGCATCCAGATCGGCCGCCCGCTGCTCATAGAGCTCCTCGGGCGTATAGACCTGGTCGGCGTCCAACTCGATCTCGACGCGATGCCGGATGCTCTTGACGGGGATCGGGATCCGCCGGGCTCCCAGCTTCAGGAGCAGTTTCTCCGGCGTCTCTTCGATCACCAGCCCCTCGTAGACCGACTGCTGGTCGGTGATGATGCGAACGCACATGACGGTGGGCCGGACCGCGGCCGTTTCCGGGACGAGCGCCGCACGCAGGCGGGCGACGTCATACGAGGCCACGGCCCCCCAGGGAAGCACGAGGGTGCCGCCGTTGTCGTAGCGCTTGAGGTGGACGCCGTCGGTGTCGGCGCTCAGGATGTCGCCGTGAAGCACCCGTCCCGTCTTGAGGCGGAAGGTCTCCGCGGCCGTGGGCGCCGCCAGCGCAGCCGCCAGCAGGGCAAGCCCGATCCGGTTGGCGTGGTGCATGGATCGCCTCCTTCCCTGACGTCGATCGCCCGCCCCGAATCAGAAAACGCCGGGGACGGGGATCGCCACCTCCCGCAGGATAAGCGCAAGCGGCGCCGCATGTCACACCGCCCTCAAACCTCCCAGGGCGGCACCCCATATCCCATGACCCACCCTAACACAGGGGCGGCCGCGATGCAACGGGGAAACCGCCCGCCTATCACCCCATTTCGGGCAAGATCTGATGGGTGCGCTCGCGCAGAAAAGCGGCGATCGACCGCGCATCGCTCATCTGCAGCGCCCGCTCAGCCACCTGCTTCGCTTCGTCGTAGGTGACCGACCGGATCAGCCGCTTGATGTCCGGGATGGCCGGGGGAACCACGCTGAACTCCTTCAAGCCCAAGCCGAGCAGCAGGAGCGTGAACTGGAGATCGCTCGACATCTCGCCGCAGATGGAAACCGGCTTCCCCGCCCGACCGGCAACGGCCAGGATGTCCCGCAGGAGACGAAGGACGGCGGGGTGGGTGGGCTGGTAGAGGTCGGCGACGCGCTCGTTGACGCGATCGACGGCCACCGTGTACTGGATGAGGTCGTTGGTGCCGATACTGAAGAAGTCGACCTCGGGGGCGAGGAGGTCCACGGTAAGCGCGGCGGAGGGGACCTCCACCATGATGCCGAGCGGGAGCTGGCGGCGTGCGGACCGGCCCCTCCCCAGGCTCGCCGTCACCTCTTCGTGGAGCCGCTTCGCCTCCCGAAGCTCCTCGAGCGAGGAGATCATCGGGAACATGAGGCGGATATCGCCGCCGCCCGACGCGGCCTGGTAGATGGCGCGGATCTGGGTCTTGAGCATCTCCGGGTGCTGCAGGGAGAGGCGGATGGCACGCGTCCCGAGAAACGGGTTGCGCTCGGGGATCCAGCCCTCCGCCGGCAACTTGTCCATGCCGATATCGATGGTGCGCACGACCAGCTTGCGTTGCGCAAGCCGATCGGCCGCGTCGCGGACTTGGCGGGCCTGCTCCTCCTCCGACGGCTCGTGCTGCTCGCGCAGGTAGAGGAACTCGGTTCGAAAGAGCCCCACGCCCTCGGCGCCGTGTTCGAGGGCGGAGGGGATCTCCTCGGGCAGTTCGATGTTGGCCAGCATTTCGACGCGGTAGCCGTCTTTCGTCTCGGCCGGCAGGTTCCGGAGCTCGCTCGCCCGCCGCCGCTCGACGATATAGAAGTTGCGGGCCATGGCCTGGTAGCGTCTGGCCGTGTCCGCATCGGGGTTGATGATGACCAGGCCCTGGTTGCCGTTGACGACGACCAGGTCGCCGCTCGTGACGTCGGAGGAGATGGTGCCGAGCCCGACGACGGCCGGGATGCCGAAGGCTCGGGCGATCAGCGCGGTATGCGAGGTGGACCCGCCCGCGTCGGTGAGAAGCCCGAGCACCCGATCGCGGTCGAGGGCGAGGGTCTGGGCGGGGCTGAGGTTGTGGGCGACGAGGACGACCTTGTCGTCCAGGCGGATCGCGTCGCCGGCCGACTGGCCGCCCGCGAGGTGACGCAGGAGACGCCGCTCGATGTCGGCGATGTCCTCCACGATCCGCGCCATGAAGGGGGCATGCCCCTCCTCCTCGATCTTGCGGATCTTCTGTCGGAAGTAGCGGGAGACGGCATATTCGGCGCTGCGGCGGTACCGCCGGATCGATCCGGCGATCTCCTGCCGCATGAAGGGGTCGCGCAGGTGGGCAAAGTGCCCCTCGAAGATGGACTTCACGTCTTTGCCGCCGCGCCGCCCCGCGTCCTCGCAGAGGCGGGCGATGTCGGCTTCCGCGGCGGCACAGGCTTGTTCGAACCGCGCCACCTCCCCCGCCACTTCGCCGTCGGCGACTTGGCGCTGGAGGACGGCGGATTCTTCGCGGCCGACGACGAGAGCGGGGCCGATCGCGAAGCCGAGCGACGCGGCCACCCCCTCCCGGATTCTCATCGTCTCGGCCATGCCCCCCCCGCCGCCGGCCGGCCCCGCGCATCCAGGCGCGGCCGGTCATCGCTCCTCGCCGAACTTCGAGTCAATAAGCTCCGCGATGGCCGCCACAGCCGCCTCCGCGTCGCTGCCCTGCGCCTGCACGCGCATCACCGTCCCGCAAACGGCGGCCATCGTCAGCAACTCCAGGCTGCTCTTCGCGTTGACCCGCTGACCGTCCAGCAGAAACCAGACGTCGGACTGGAACCGCATCGCCGTCGAGGCCAACTGGGCGGACGGACGCACATGCAACCCGAGCTGGTTGCGGATGACGACCTCGCGCTCCGCTGTCGGCATGCTCGATCTCCGCCAAGAGACCGCCGCGACCGGGCGGTCAGCGATCGGCGCTCTTCGGCGGCGCGGCCGCCTCATCCGCCTCCATGAAGAGCTCCTCCACCTCCTTGGGCGTCCGGGCGCTGCGGGCAAACTTGACGAAGTGAGGCCGCAGGACCGCCTTCGCGACGCACCGCCGAGCCTCCATGTACTCCTCCTCCTTCGCCGGCGAGGCCAGGATGAGGAAGAGCAGGTAGACCGGCTCGCCGTCCACGGCGTTGAAGTCGAGCCCCTGGGCCGAGCGGCCGAAGGCGCCGACGACGGACTTCACCGTCTCGCACTTCGTGTGGGGAATGGCCACGCCGCGCCCCAGCCCCGTGCTCCCGATTTTTTCGCGCGCCACAATCGCGTCCACGACATCCGCCACGGGCAGGCGGGTGAGGCCGTAGGCGGCCTTGGCGGCCTCGACCAGCTCGCGCAGCGCCCCCTTCCGGTCCGTCGCCTCGAGATCGAGCACGAACGCCTTACGCCCGAACAGATCCGACAGCCTCATGATCGCACCCTCCGTTGGCGGATATCCCGACGCCGTTCCTTGGTCCGCTTCACCTGCTCCTGCGCCTTGCCGAACGCCAAATCGACGGCCGCCCAACCGTCGGAGGCCTCCGCCCGGCTGACCAGGGTCGTCCGGCCGCGTTCCTGAACCACGATCTCCACGGATGCCGCATCGCCCTCGAGTCCGAGCACGACGTGAACCCGCTCGACGCGTCGGTCGAACCGGGCCAACCGGTCCGCTTTTTCCCGGGCATAGGCCACGAGATCCTGCGGGATCCTCACGTGCCGGGCCGTCACGCGAACGGCTGCCCTCGCGCTCGCCGCCGCCTTCGATCGCTGCGCCATGTGCCTCACCGAGTCATGACGGGATCCCGACGACGCGCCGCGGTCGCCGGCGTCGGGCCGCCCGCCCCTATCGCCCCTTCAAGAGCCGCTCCCCGAACCGCGGATCAATTTGGGGGATGCGGCGGATCTTCTCGATGGTCTTCTGGATATCGTACTCGACGCGCCGGTACCGCACCGTCGCGCCGTCGTATAGCACGTAGCAGGCCCTCGGGTCCCCATCCCGCGGCTGCCCCACCGACCCCACGTTCACGATGAACTTCTGGCCGGGCGTCAGGGTGAAGGTCCCCCCGAAATCGTCGGGGCAGAGGAATCGACTGTCCTCGGTGATGACCCCCGGGTCGTGGGTGTGCCCCACCATGCAGATCCGCTCGAATCGGGAAAAGATATCCCGGATCTTCTCCGGCACCCCGCCGGTCAGCTCTTCCGTGTCGGTCCGCAGGATGTACTCCAGCGTCGCGTCGCGCGGGGAGCCGTGAACAAACAACGTCTCCATCGCCTGGTAAGTCCGGGGCAGGTTCTTGAGAAACTCCCAGCGGGTCCGCTTGTGCCCGAACGACAGGAACCCGGGCGCCAGCACCTCCCGCGTCCAATTCAGCGCCTCCTGGGCGGGGGCATTGAACCCGTAGGCCTCCCGGGTGGCGGCCTCGTCGTGGTTCCCCATCAGGACCACTCGCCACTTCATCGCCAAGTCGACGCAGTCCGCGGGGTCGGGCCCATAGCCGACAATGTCCCCCAGACAGATGATGTCCTGCTCCGTCACGCCTTGGGATGCAATGTCGCTCAGGACCCGGGACAGCGCTTCGAGATTGGCGTGAATGTCGGAGATGACGGCGATCATGCCGTTGCCGCTTCACGAAAAGGAACCGCCCGCACGTAATGGAATAGTAGCAGCCCCCCATCCCCTCATCAATCCAAAAACGGACGGGAACGGACGGCATCGGCGGGTCGATCCCCGTGCCTCTGCCCCTCAGGCGTCCGGCAGGAGGTCCGGGACGGACCCGGCCCCCGCGGGGGGAGCGGCCGGGTCGAGACCGTGGTAAAGGCGCGCGAGGGCATCGACCATGGCGTCGCCACGGTAGAGCTCCCGCACACGCCGAGCCCCCTCCTCCGCGAGTTCCGCGGCATAGACCGGATCCGCCTCGACGACCGCGATCGCATCCGCCAGAGCCTGGATGTCCCCGGGCGCCACCAGCCAACCCGTCTCGCCGGGGACCACCAGCTCCGGGGCCCCGTCGAGGTGGTACGCCACCACCGGGCGCCGGGCGAGAAAAGCCTGGGGGATCACCCGCGCCAGCCCCTCCCGACGGGAGGCGTGCACAACACAGTCCGCCGCGGCCAAGTGGGCCGGCACCTCGCCGGGCGCGACCAACCCCGCCCAGACGACCCGATCCGCAAGGCCCGCCGCGCGCGCCTCCGCCTCCAGCTCACCCCGGATCGGGCCGTCTCCGATGAAAAGCAGCCAGGGCGACACGTCGTCAAGACGGCGCGCGGCCTGGATCAGGTCCCGGTGCCCCTTCAACGGGGCCAGCCGGGCCACCGTTGCCAGGACGAACGCGCCGGGAGGGATCCCGAGCCGGCGTCGGACGGCCTGGCCCGCCAGTTCCCGCGCGCCGGCTGCGAATCCGGTCACGTCGAACCCGCTCGGGATCACGTGGAATCCCCGCCGGGGCCGCATCCCCATCCGGCGGGCTTGGGCCACCATGGCCCCGCACACCCCCACCAAGTCGTCGGTCAACAAGGCCATCGCCCGCTCGGCCAAGCCATAGAGAAACCGAGGCACGACCCGCTCGTCCCGGAACTCCGGGGAGCCGTGCAACGTGTGGATGACCCGGGGGACTCCCGCCAGACGCGCGGCCAGACGCCCCAGAATCCCCGCCTTCCCGCTATGGGTGTGGACGATGTCCGGCTTCAACCGACGCAGCGCCCCCCAGAGGGCCAGCAAGGCCAGCACATCCCGAACCGGCGAGACCTCCCGCACCAACGTCCGGATCGTTCGTACGGGAAGCCCCGCCGCCTGCGGGGTCTCCAGCAGGTTCCCCTCGGGACCCGTCTGGGGCCCCGTCAGCAGCCACACCTCCATCCCGTGCCGCGATCGGAGTCCGGCCACGCTCAGGAGCGTGTTTTCCTGGGCCCCGCCGACAATCATCCGCGTGATGACGTGTACGACGCGCATGGCCTCTCGCGACTAGGGGGAAGCCGGGCCCGGTCCATCTCCGTACCGAACCTCGACCAGCGTCAGCCCTTGGGGCGGCACGACCGGCCCCGCCCGGCGTCGATCCTTCGACTCGAGGATGGCGGACACATCGTCCGGAGACAATTTGCCGATCCCCGCCCAGATCAGCGTCCCGACAATCGTCCGCACCATGTTGTAGAGGAACCCGGAACCGGAGACTTCGATGACCATCTCGTCCCCCTCGCGGCGCACGTCGAGCCGGTCGATCCGACGCTCCGTGCGCCCCCGGGTACGCGCCTCGGTGCAAAAAGCGCGAAAGTCCCGGAGCCCGGTCAACCGGGCCGCCGATGCCCGCATGCGCTCCAGGTCAAGCGGGGTACGAACCAAATAAGCCCGGTTCCGCCGCAGCGCGCTCCGGACCGGGCGCTCGAGGAGACGATAACGGTACGTCTTGCCCGTCGCATGGTATTGGGCGTGAAACCCCTCGGGGACCTCATCGATGCGAAGCACGACAACATCGGGCGGAAGATGGGCGTTCAGGGCGTGAACAAGCCGATCGCAGCCGATGCGTGTGCGGGTCCGAAGGTGCGCCACCTGCCCCTCGGCATGCACGCCGGCGTCCGTCCGGCTGGCGCCGTGAACGACGACTCGCTCGCCGGTCACTCGCTGCACCGCCCGGGCGACCTCGCCCTGGACGGTGCGCTTCCCGAGCTGGACCTGCCAGCCCGAGAAGTCCGTGCCGTCGTACTCCAGCACCAGGCGCAGGACGCGAGTCGGGGGCTTTCCTGGATTCACCCCGCTACTTGTAGCAGGTCGGCATCCGGTTGACAAGACGGCCGTCCCCCTCAAGTTACCCCGGACTTTTCGATGCCCGGCTGAAACCCGACGACCAGGCGATAGCGTCGGAGAGCGGGACGCGACGCCAGAAGAGTCCGAGGCATCGGGTTGGCGCGTGGGCCCGGCGAGCCGTCAGCCGGATTCGGCAACGACGGGCGGCACGCCGGTGCCGCCCGTGATGGGGAAGGGCTGCGCCCGGGGGGCGCGGCAACACACCGGCCGGTCTGGGTCGTGGGGCGCGCCCGGCGCGCGCGGCGCGCCGCGGGAGATCGGCGCATAACAAGCAAGCTGTCTTCCAAGATGTGTGGCTGGCACCCCGACCCATCGGGGTTCCGACGCCGCGGGCGGGCTACTTCAGCACAGACCGGAGCTTGGCAACCAGCTCGGCGTGCGAGGGAGGCCGGAGGAAACGAGCCAGGAATGGGCCCGGCTCCCGAGGCCGGGCGGGATCCACGCCATGGAGATCCATCGCGCCGCCTTCTTTCCGGACAACGAAGGCGACCCGGGCGGGCTCGACACGCTCCGCCCCCTTGGGCGCCGCGGCGATCCACAGCCAGAGGTCCCCGTCGCGAAGCGCCTCGCTGATGACCAGCACCCGGGACCCGGCATCGACGGCATCGACGATCATCTCGTCTTTCCCGAGCTCCCGGCCCAGCCGGCGGGCCGCCTCCCGGTAACGGTCGGCCCGGGCGGCGTCGCCGATCGCATAGCAGGCCTGGATGAGCGGCGCGTAGGCTTCCCACGTCCTGGGCCAGTCTTTCACGACCGCCTCAAGCTGTTCGATCGCGCGGGGCATGAACGAGGGGTCACCGCGCCCGATGGTCTTGTAAAGCACGCCCAAGCCGACCCGCGGCTCGGGCGACCGGGGAAAACGCGATACGGCGCCGCGCCAGACCGCTTCCGCCGCCTCAAACTCCCCCGCCAGATGGTGCGCCTTGGCCAGGGCATCGACCGCCTCGATTCGCCCGGGCTGCAGGGATTCGGCGCGGCGCAGATGCGGGATCGCGTCGGCATATCGGCGGTGGTCCAGATAATACTGTCCAAGCCCGATACGGGCCCAGTAGAAGTCGGGATCGAGGCGCAGCGCGGCGAGGAACTCCTGCTCGAGCGCCGCGCCCTCGAGCAAGCGACCGTGGAGATAGCGCCAAGTCGCCTCGTCGGGAAACGCCTCGGCCAGCGCGCGGTACTCCCGGACCACCTCCTCACGCCGGCCCGACCGGACCATGGCGTTCTGGTACTCGCGGCTGATCTCGACGTCCCCGCGGTGCAGGAAGACGGCGGCCCGGAGGGCGGAGAGGGACGCCTCGATTTGTCCCTGGTCGGCGAGGGCGCGGGCCTGGGCGAGACGGGTCCGTGCGGGGTCCTGCGCGCACACGGGGCCGGCGCCGAGCAGCGCCAGCAGCAAACCCGTCGCGACGCGGCAAACGGAAGCCCCGCAACCGGCCATGCGTCCCCCCGATTCCCGTCCCGGGCCAAGCGCCGCGGGACGACTCGACAGGCCCCGTTCGTCAACGGGGCAGGACCGCGGTGTCCGGGCTGAACGGGAGACGCACGACACCGGTGGAGGCCCGGTTGGGCGCGACCGCGCCGTTCACCAAGATCTCGGCGATCTGGACGGCGTTCAGCGCGGCCCCCTTGAGCAGCTGATCCCCCGCGACAAACAGGGAGATGCCGCGACCGTCGTCGCGCGAGTAGTCCCGGCGGATGCGACCGACCAAGACGTCCTCCTCCCCCGAGGCGTCGATCGGCATCGGGAAGGTGTTGCCTTCGCGATCATCGACCACCCGGAGGCCGGGGGCGCCGGTGAGCCACTCGCGGACTTGAGCCTCCTCCACGGGGCGCTCGCACTCGATCCAGATCGCCTCGGAATGGGCGCGGAAAACGGGGACGCGAACACAGGTCGCGGAGATTTTCACGGTCACGTCGTGGAAGATCTTCCACGTCTCCTTGACCATCTTGTTCTCTTCCTCGTTGTACCCGTTCTCGGCGATCTTGGAGTTATGCGAGAAGAGATTGAAGGCGATCTGATGTCGGAAGACCTTCTTGACGGCGGGCTTTCCGGCAAGCACGTCGGCAGCCTGGACGCGGAGCTCCTCCATCGCCTTGGCACCGGCGCCCGAGGCGGCCTGGTACGTGGCCACGATCATCCGGCGAACGGGGTTGCGGCGGTGGATGGCGTAGACGGGCACGAGGGCGATGATCGTCGAGCAGTTCGGGTTCGCGATAATCCCCTTGTGATGACGAATGTCCTCCGGGTTGATCTCAGGGACCACGAGCGGCACCTCGGGGTCCATCCGGAAGGCGCTGGAGTTGTCGACGACCGTTACGCCGGCCTTGACGGCCATGGGGGCGTACTCGCGGCTGATGGCGGCACCGGCCGAGAAGAGACCGATCTCAACGTCCTTGAAGGATTCCGGCTTCAGTTCCTCGACAGGCAGGGACTCCCCGCGAAACGTAAGCGTCTTGCCGACGGATCGCGCCGAGGCCAGGAGGCGGAGACGGCCGACGGGAAAATTGCGCCGCTCGAGACAGGTCAGGAACTCAAGACCGACGGCGCCGGTGGCCCCCACGATCGCGACAGACTTGCCCGATGCCATGTCCCGTCCCTTCTCCCGATCACGGGGTCTCCGCAGCCTGGAATGAGGAACCGCACGAGCGCGCCGCCGCCATTCGCGCCGGCACACGGGGCGGAGACTTTACCGGATTCCGGGATGCAATGCAATCCCGACCGCCACTCAAGTTACCCCGGACTTTTTGATGACCCGCCGAATTCCGTCGAGCAGTTAGTAGTGCAGGAGATGAGGGTCACGACACCGGAAGCATCCGGCGCATCGGGTTGACGCGTGGGTCCGGCGAGCCGTCCGTCGGATTCGGAGCTGAGGGGCGGCACGCCTGTGTCGCCCGAGATCGATCAACCGGTGAAATTGCAAAGCGGGGGTGGAAAGAGATGGGGGCGCAGGATTGAGGCAATGTTACGTAAAGTAACACCGCACGACGGGACCTCCGAAGGCCGGATTTACCCTAACCTCTTCTGGGTAGGCGACTTGCGTGAGATTTGAAAGTGTGGCACGGGATTTGCTTACACGCCGTCCGCCGTTGCTCCGCTCTCCCGGCGAAGTGGGAAAGGGCTACGCCGGGGGGCGCGGGGCGCGGCAAAACACCGGCCGGCCAGGGTCGTGGGGCGCTCCCGGCGCGCGCGGCGTGCCTCGGGAGATAGGGAGAGGGTGCGTCCCGTCCCCCCTCCGCGCCCGCCCCGCCCCCTGATGGGGGCGGGGTGTCGGCGGGGGGGGGAGGTGCCTGTGGGGAGAACGGCGCGACGGATGGATGCCGTTCGAGCAAACGACTAATCTTAGCATGTGCGGCAGATCGGCCCATGACGCCCCCTCCGTCTCCCAGAGTGTGGGGCGGAAACCCCAATCCATCGAGTTGCAGAGGGCTTTCTATTAACTGAAAATGTGGGGCAACTTGAGCGACCGCCATCGCATGACGGTGCGCTTGGCTCGCCCGGGATGCCCCGCGGCCAGCGGGGCGAGCCCCGGATCGACACCCGGTTGTCGCGATATCGCGACCGCCTAGTCCCGCGGCGGCGTCCCTTCCGGGTAAAGCAGGCAGGCCGCCCGCGCCGCATCGAACTCCGCCCGGCCCTCCGCCCAACCGGCCTGAATCGCCTCCGGGGTTTCTCCGCGCCGGAGCCGGTCGGCGAGGTCCGGCTGGCCGATCATCGCCGGAGCCCCTTTCGCCTGGAAGGCGTCGCCGTGGACCTCCCGCAAGATCTGGAGCACGTGAAGCACCGCCGTCAGGGGGCGGAAGGACCGGCGGTCCCGGATCACGACCTCGAATCCGCCGCACGCCTCGCCCGTGTAGGGGTAGCGCGGCAGGCCGGGGACCCGCTCCGGCGTGAAGACGGCCGGCCGGAACTCGACGCCCGCCAGCCCCCGCGCGTTGAGGGCCGCACAGACCTTCGCGCCGTCCATCCACGGGGCGCCATAGAGCTCGAAGGGGCGCGCCGTCCCCCGCCCCACCGAGAGGTTCGTCGACTCCAACGCCCCCAGCCCGGGATAACAGAAGGCCGCCGAAAGCGACCGCATGTTGGGCGACGGGTTCACCCACGGCAGGCCCGTCGCCTCGAAGTCCATCCCGCGCATCCATCCTTCCATCGGCACCACTTCCAGCCGGCATCCGATCCGGAAATGCCCGTTGAAGAGGCGCGCCAGCTCCCCCACCGTCATCCCGTGGCGGGTCGGGATCGGAAAGTACCCGGTAAACCGGCCGCAAAGCGCCTGCGCGAGCACCGGCCCCTCCACCACCATCCCCCCGATCGGGTTGGGCCGGTCCAACACGACCACGGCCTTGCCGCACGCCTGCGCCGCCTCCATGCAATAGGCCAGCGTCGTGATGTACGTATAGAATCGCGCCCCGATGTCCTGGATGTCGAAGACCAGGATGTCGACCTCCCGCAGCATCTCCGGCGTCGGCTTTCGCGTGCCGCCGTAAAGGCTGTGGATCGGGAGGCCGGTCTTCCCGTCCCGGGAGGAATCCACCTGCGCGTCCGCCGTCCCCCGGAGCCCGTGCTCCGGGGAGAACAGGGCGGTGACGGTGAACCCCGGCCGGCCGTGGAGCAGGTCGATGATGTGCCATCGCCCCGCCGCGTCAACCGCCGTCTGGTTGGTCACGATCCCGACCCGCCTCCCCTGCAGGGGCTTGAAGCCGTCGCGGACGAGAACGTCCAGCCCGGTCCGGACGTGCGGCTCCGCGGCCCCGGCGGCGGTCACGAGCGCCAGCGCCAGGAACAGGACAGGCCAGCGCGAGCAGCGACTCATACGGGACTCTCCTCCAAGGCGCCCGATTGTATCACGACGGGGACGGGATCGAAGGACGTTTCGCACGGCTCAAGCAACCCCGGACTTTTTGATCCCTCACCGAACCCCAGCGAGCAGCGGGTAGTGATGAGACGTGAAATGCGATATCGGGGGAAAACGGAGCATCGGGTTGGCGCGTGGATCAGGTGAGCCGTCGGTCGGATTTGAAGCCCGAGAGGCGGCACGCCCGTGCCGCCCGATTGGTCATCCAGTGGTAGTGCAAAGCGGAGGTGGAGCGGGAGGAGGCGCAGGGTTGGAGCAATGTTACGTAAAGTAACACCGCACGACGGGGGCCCCGAGGGCTGGATTTACCATAACTTCTTCCGGATAAGCGACTTACGCTGGATTTAAAAGTGTGGCGCGCGATTTGCTTATACACCGTCTGCCGTGGCTCCGGTCCCCCGACGGAGTGGGAAAGGGCTACGCCGGGGGGCGCGGGGCGCGGCAAAACACCGGCCGGTCAGGGTCGTGGGGAGCTCCCGGCGCGCGCGGCGCGACGCGGGAGATAGGGAGAGGGTGTGTCCCGTCCCCCCTCCGCGCCTGCCCCGCCCCTGATGGGGGCGGGGTATCGGCGGGGACGTTGGAGAAACGGTCTACATGACCAATCCCGGCATGAGTTGCGGATCGGGGCGTGACGAGCCCTCCGTTGTCCGGGATTCGCGGGAGAACTCTCAATTCATCGAACTGCAGAGAGCGTTCTTCTTATCCGAAAATGTGGGACAATTTGGGTTTCGCACGGATCTTGATACCGCCCCCCTCCTCTGCTAAAGTGTCTCGTCGCAAGAGGATGGAGTCGTGCGACGCCCTTACGCGCAAAGGCGGTTTGCGCACGCCGCGAACCGCCTTTGCGCTTTTCGGGGCCCGCGGCGGACGCCCCGCCGGGCGGGAGGCGGCCATGTGGCGGACACTGCGCCGCGATATCCAGGCGGTGCTCGAGCGCGATCCGGCGGCGCGCAGCGCGCTGGAGGTCTTCCTTTGCTACCCCGGCCTGCACGCCGTCTGGGGCCACCGCTTGGCGCACTGGGTCTGGCGCCGGAACCTCCCGTTGGCGGCCCGCTGGATCTCCCAAGCCGTCCGATTCTTCACCGGGGTGGAGATCCACCCCGGGGCGACGATCGGGCCGGGGCTCGTCATCGACCACGGTATGGGGGTCGTCGTCGGCGAGACGGCGGAGATCGGGAAGGACGTAACACTCTATCACGGCGTGACGCTGGGCGGCACAAGCGTGCAGAAGGGGAAACGACACCCCACGCTCGGGGATCGCGTGGTCGTGGGGGCCGGGGCCAAGATCCTCGGGGCGATCACGATCGGCGCGGACAGCCGCATCGGGGCCAATGCCGTCGTCGTCAAGCCCGTGCCCCCGAACTCGGTCGTCGTCGGCGTCCCCGGCGAGATCGTCGTGCGCCACAAGCCGAAGCCGGCGACGCCGGACCTGGAGCACAGCCAGTTGCCCGACGTCGTCCACGAAACCCTGGTGTCGCTCATGGACCGGGTGGCAGCGCTGGAAAAACGGGAGGTCGGCATGAAGCCGCCCGCGCACCCGCCGCATTACGCGCCGGACCGCGGCATCTGGCACGAGGATTATTCGATATGAGCCGGGCGCTGCTGCCGGTGACGCTGGTCGACTACGGCGTCGGGAATCTCCACAGCATCGCCAAGGCGGCGGAACGGGCGGGCGCTCGCGTGACGGTGGCCGACCGCCTGGACGATCTGCTGGCGGCCCGCTGCCTGATCTTCCCGGGCGTCGGGGCGTTTGACGCGGTCATGGAGCGGCTCGCCCCGGTCCGGGTGGAACTGGCCGACCGCCTCCGCGGCGGCGTCCCCTGCTTGGCCGTCTGCATCGGGATGCAGATCCTGTTCGAGCGGAGCGAGGAGGGCGTTGCGCCGGGACTGGGGCTGCTGCCGGGGACGGTACGCCGCCTGCGGCACCCGAAGCTCCCCCATATGGGCTGGAACACGGTCGCACACGACGGAGACCCGGCCTTCGACGGCATCCCCTCGGGCAGCTATTTTTACTTCGTGCACTCGTTCGCGCCCGATCCCGGGCCGGGAACGATCGCGCGGACGGACTACGGCGGGGCCTATGCCTCCGCCGTGCGCGCGGGCGGCACCCTCGGGGTCCAGTTCCACCCTGAGAAGAGCAGCGCCGTCGGGGCGCTCGTTATGCGAAATTTCGTGGACCGCGCGGGAAGGGAGGCCCAGCCATGAGACGGAAAACCCTGAAGCGCCGGACGCGCGAAACGAAGGTGCGCGTTTCGATCAACCTCGATGGGACTGGACGGTACGACGTCCGCCTCGGAGAGCCCTTCGCGAAACACATGCTCGAGTCCTTCGCCCGCTTCGGCCAGTTCGACCTCGTCGTCGATGCCGGCGGGGACATGAGCCACCATGTCGTCGAGGACGTCGCGATCACGCTCGGTCGGGCCGTCCGCGAGGCGCTCCGGAACCGCCCCGTCCATCGCGTCGGCTGGGCCTGCCTGCCGATGGACGAGGCCCTCGCCCTCGTCGCCGTCGACCTCATCGACCGCCCGTTCTGCGACGTAGAGCTGCCGGACGAGACGGAGATGTGCGTCCACCTGCTCCGCAGCTTCGCGCTGGAGGCGGGGATCACCCTCCACAACGTGGTGCTGAAGGGAACCAATGCGCACCACATCGCGGAGGCGACGTTCAAGGCCCTCGGGCTCGCCCTCCACCAGGCCACCCGCCCGACGGCGGCCCTCCGGAGCACCAAGAGCACGGTGACGTGGACATCACCACGATGCTGACCAAACGCATCATCCCCTGCCTCGACGTCCGGGCCGGCAAGGTCGTCAAGGGGATCCGATTCCAGAACCTCCAGGACGTCGGCGATCCGCCGGAGCTCGCCGCACGCTACGAGGCGGAGGGGGCCGACGAGATCGTCTTTCTCGACGTCGCCGCAACGATCGAAGAGCGGCGGACGATGCACGACGTCATCCGACGCACCGCCGAGCGCCTTTTCATCCCGCTGACCGTCGGCGGCGGGATCCGCGCCTTCGAGGACATCCGGGATACCCTGCGGGCGGGGGCGGACAAGGTCTCCATCAACACCGCCGCCGTCCTCGACCCGGACCTGATCACCCGGGGCGCGCGCGCCTTCGGCAGGCAATGCATCGTCGTCGCCATCGACTCCAAACGAGCGGGAACGGGCCACGCGGTCTACACCCACGCCGGCTCGAAACCGAGCGGGCGCGAGACGGTCGCCTGGGCGAGGGAGGCGGAGCGGCGCGGGGCGGGAGAGATCCTGCTGACCAGCATCGACGCGGACGGGACGACGGACGGCTTCGACGTGGAGCTGACCCGGCTCGTCGCCGAGGCGGTGCGCATCCCGGTGATCGCCTCCGGCGGCTGCGGCAACGCCGCGCACATCGTGACCGTGCTGAAGGACGGGAAGGCCGACGCGGCGCTGGCGGCCTCGATCTTCCACTACGCCCGGCTCACCGTCGGCCAGGTCAAGCGCGCCATGCGCGAAGCGGACGTCCCGGTGCGGCTGTAGGCGACCCGGACGGGGGAACGGTCCCGGGGACGCCCCCTCGACTCAGGAACGCCGCCCGCGCCGCGGTCCGCGACGGGGTCGCCGGCGTTGCCGCCGCTTACGCCTGCGGCGCTGCCGTCTTTCAGGAGCGTTATCGGGCAAGACCGGGCCGGCCGCGCCCCCGCGATCTTCGGCACTTGAAGTCGCTCGCCGTTTCCCTGACAATGCGCCCCCTGGAATGCGCCACGACAGGTGGCGCCCGGGTGCACCTAAACCCCCATTGCGAGGCCGACATGCCGTCGAACGACCCCCTCATCCCCGTCGTCGCCCAGGACGTGAAGACCAACAACGTCCTCATGCTCGCCTATGCCAACAAGCTTGCCCTCCGCATGACGAAGCGGACCGGTTACATGCACTACTGGAGTCGGAGCCGCAACAAACTCTGGAAGAAGGGCGAGGAATCCGGCCACCTCCAGAAGGTCGTCAGCCTCCACACCGACTGCGACCGCGACACGATCCTCGCCCGCGTCCGCCAGACCGGCCCGGCGTGCCACAAGAACACCTACTCCTGTTTCACCGACACCGTCTTCAAGCCCGAGGACATCTTCGAGACGCTCGCGCAGGTCTTCCGGGAACGGAAGCGCGCCCCGAAGAAGGGGTCCTACACGTACGCGCTGATGAAGGACCGCGACCGGCTGCTGAAAAAGCTCGGGGAGGAGGCGGTGGAGCTGATCGTCGCGATCCAGAACCGGAAGAAGGCCCGCGTCACCGCCGAAGCGGCGGATCTCGTCTATCACGTGCTGCTGGCGCTTTTCACGGCGGGGGTCTCGCTCGACGACGTCAAGGCGGAGCTGGAGCGGCGACACGCGACGTGAGCCGCAAGCGCCGCGATGACGCCCGGCCACCAGGACCCCACGGCCCTATCCGAGCTTCGGGATCTCGGCGCTTCGCGCCCTCCCGCGCCCAGCCCCGCCGCTTCCAGCGCCCCATGAGGCGTTACGTTCGCTCCCGGCAAACCGCCCACGCCAGCACCCCCGCCCCCGCCCCGCCCAGATGCGCGAACCCGGAGATCGACGTGAGGCCGGATACCTGCATCCCCGCGAGGACCCCCTGCAGCAGGACCCAGCCGATGAACGCCCCCCACGCCGGCAGCTCGAAACGCCGGAGACAAACGACGTACCGCCCGTAGATCCCCAGCCGCGCCTTCGGGAACCGCAGGGCGTAGCACGCGATCACCCCGGAAATCCCCCCGCTCGCCCCGACGCAGGGAACGGTCGACCGGGGGTCCGCCGCGACATGCAAAGCCCACCCCGCCACCGTCGCCGCCAGCAACAGCAGCAGGAAGCGCTTCCAACCCAGGACCTCTTCCACGTTGTCGCCGAAGACGGCCAGGAAGTAGAGATTCCCCAGCAGGTGGAACACCCCCCCGTGGAGGAAGAACGCCGTCACGAGGGTCAGCCCGCCGTAACGGCCCAACGCGGCGGGAACCAACCCGAAGGCCTCCACCGCCGCCCGCAGGTTGAAGAAGGCGAGGAAACTCGCGACGGCGACCGCACCGGCCACGGTCCACGTCGCCCGCGGCGCCCGACGGACGGGCTCGCCCTCCAGCTCGACGGGAAGCCCGAGCAGGGCGGGGATGACCTCCCACCAGGAATCGATCGGCGCCGCGTGGCCGCCCTCCCGCCGCGCCCGCTCGGCCAGGATCTTGACCTGCTCGATCGCCAGCGCCTGACGCGCCGGGGGGGACAAGTCGGGCTGCGCCGCCGCCAAGGCCGCCTGCACGACGGGCGACTCCTCGTACTCCCGAGTGTCGAACCAGATAATCAGGCACCGGGTGCAGACGTCCAGCCAGTGGGCGGATTCGCCGTGGACGATGGGGACATCGATCATCAGCTCCCGGCAGGCCGGGCAGGACCGCCTCCGGACCCCTTGCTCCTCGCGGGCGTACCGCCAGATCTGGTTGACGTAGTCCCTGACGTGCGTCCGGCGGAGAACGGGCAGGGTAACCGCCCGCCCCCGGCATTCCGGGCAATGCCAGTAGAAGCCGAAGACCGTCTTCTCGCGCCTCAGCGCCTTGTGGCAACCCGGGCAAAGGAACATGCGGGGATCGTAAGAAGAAAGCCCCCTCCCGCCAAGGGAAAAACCCCGGCGGAGGGAGGGCCTTCGTCAGCGTCGCCGGCGGACAACGGCGGCCAGCACCTCGCGGCGGGCGCACGCCACGACAGCGCCCCGGGGCGGCAAGGTCCCGCTCGACGCCCCAACCTCCCCTTGACCTCCACCCGCCAACCGCTAGAATAGGCCGCTCCATTTTTCGCCGGACGGCCGCGCGGCACCGGCCCCGGCGGACGCGCCCCGGAACCGAAAGGCGACCATGCCCCCCCCCGTCACCGCTTACTTCTGCATGGAGTTCGGTCTCCATGAGGAATTCCCCATCTACGCGGGCGGACTTGGCGTGCTGGCCGGCGACTACCTGAAGTCCGCCGGCGACCTCCGCCTCCCCGTCGTCGGCGTCGGCCTCCAGTGGACGAAGGGCTACCACGTCCAGCGGATCGGGCCCGACGGGATGCCCTACGAGGAATATCCCACCACGGTGCCGGACTTTGTCCAGGACACCCGCGCGCGTTTCGTGATCCGGATCGGGAAGGACGAGATGCCGTGCCGGGTCCTGCGCATGGACCGCTACGGGGCGGCGCCGCTCTACTTCATCGACCCGGTCAAGCCCGAGCACCAGTGGATCACGTATCGGCTCTACGACACGGTGCCCGACGTCCGCGTCGCCCAGGAGATGCTGCTCGGGATCGGCGGGGTGCGGGCGCTGCGGGCCCTCGGGCTCGACGTCAGCACCTACCACTTCAACGAGGGGCACGCGGTCTTCGCCGGCATCGAGATGATCGCCGAAAAGATGTCCAACGGCGACAGCTTCCAGGAGGCCTGGGACGCGGTGCGGAAGCGGATCGTTTTCACGACCCACACGCCGGTCCGGGCGGGGAACGAGGAGCACCCGCTGGCCGACCTGCGCCGCATGGGAGCCTGCTGCGAACTGGTCGATGCGGAGATGCGGGCGATCGGGGGGGACCCCTTCAGCATGACCGTGGCGGGCCTGCGCCTCTCGCGCATCGCCAACGCCGTCGCCCAACTCCACGGGGAGACGTCGCGAAAGATGTGGGCGCACGTGACCGGCGCCGCCCCGATCATCGCCATCACGAACGGCGTCCATGCCCCCACGTGGCAGGACGCCCGCATCCGCCGGGCGCACCCGGACCCCGAGGCCCTGCTCGGCGTCCACGCCCAGCTCAAGGAGGAGCTGATCGGGTTCGTGAAGGAGCGGGCGGGCGCGTCGCTCTCGCCGAAGGCGCTGACCATCGGCTTCGCCCGCCGCGCCGCCCCGTACAAGCGCAGCGATCTCATCTTCGGAGACCCCGCCCGCATCGATCCCCTCCTCCGCGACGGGCGCATCCAGATCCTCTTCGGCGGCAAGGCCCACCCCGCGGACCGCAAGGGCAAGGCCATCATCCAGAACCTCGTCCGCTTCTCCCGCCTGTATCCCAACCGGGTCGTCTTCCTCGAGAACTACGATATCGGGATCGCCCGCCGCCTCGTCCGCGGCTGCGACATCTGGCTGAACAACCCCGTCCGCCCGCTCGAGGCCAGCGGCACGTCCGGCATGAAGGCCGCCCTCAACGGCGTCCTCAACCTCAGCATCCTCGACGGCTGGTGGCCCGAGGGCTGTCGGCACGGAGAGACCGGCTGGCAGATCGGATCGGGGCAGGGGGCCGTCTCCGAGGCCGAGATGGACCGGCTCGACGAGGCGGATCGAACGGCCCTTTACGACGTCCTGGAGCGCGAGGTGTTGCCCACCTACGAGCAGGACCGGCCGCGGTGGGGACGGATGATGGCCGCCTCGATCGACATGGCCCGGCAGTTCACGTCGGACCGGATGGTGCGCGAGTACTTCGACCGGATGTACCGCACGGACACGCCCCCCGGCGCTTGACCCGCCCCCTCACGTCCCGTCGGTGAATTCCAGCTCCGCGGACGCCTGCCGCGCGAGGACCGGATCGGCGAGCACCCGGCGTCCCTCCGCGTAGTCGAGCAGCCGGCCCAACTCCTCGCGCAGGCACTTCCGCTCGATGATCCGGTCGAGAAAACCGTGCTCGAGAAGAAACTCGGAGGTCTGGAATCCTTCGGGCAGATCCTGCTTGATCGTCTCCTGGATGACGCGGGGCCCGGTGAAGCCGATGAGGGCGCGCGGCTCCGCCACGACGAGATCGCCCAGCGAGGCGAAACTGGCCATGACGCCGGCCATCGTCGGGTGGGTCAGCACGGAAATGTAGAACCCGCCCGCGTCCTGATACCGGGCGATCGCCGCGCTCGTCTTGGCCATCTGCATCAGGGAAAGCATCCCCTCGTACATCCGCGCGCCGCCGCCCGAGCCGGAGACGAAAATCACCGGAACGCCCCGCCTCCGCCCCTCCTCGAACGTGCGCGCCACCTTCTCGCCGACCACCGACCCCATGCTTCCCATCAGGAATCGCGAGTCGGTCACACCGATCAGGATCTCGTGCCCCAACAACCGAGCCCGTCCCGTCACGATGGCATCCTTCAGTCCCGTCGCCTGCTGTGCCTCCGCCACCTTGTCCTTGTATGCAGCGAGCGCCACGAAGCCGAGCGGATCGCACGGCGCCAAGCCCGGCCAGAGCTCTTCGAAGCTGTCCGGGTCCACCAGCAACCGAATGCGGTCCATCGCCGGCAGCGTGAAATGGTATTGGCACTCGGGACAAACCCGCTGGTTCTGCTCGACCTCCTTGCGGTAGATAAGACTCCCGCACCCGTCGCACTTCATCCAGAGCCCTTCGGGCAAATCCCGCTTGCGGCGGAACATGCGCTTGAAGCCATCCCATGTCGTCATGGGTCTGGATCCCGAAGCGAGAAGGCTCCGATACCGGTCGGAGCCCGAGGCCACAGCAAAAGTCTACATTATATTATCGGCAAATCAAGCCGCAACCCGCACACCCGCCTCAGGTTCGGCCGGATGCCCAAGCCCGTTCCACGCCGGCGCGCAGCTCCCTCACGGCAGCGGCCCGGTCCCGGGCCCGGAAGATCGCCGTCCCGGCCACGATCGCGTTGGCTCCGGCGGAGGCCGCCGCCGCAATTGTGTCCGAGTTCAGGCCGCCGTCCACTTCCACGTGCAGCCGTTCCCCCCCCAGTTCGCGCAACCGGCGAATCTTCGGCAGCACCGTCCGGTCGAACGCCTGCCCCCCGAACCCGGGCCAGACGGTCATCGCAAGAACCAAGTCGACCTCGACGAGGAAGGGGGCCACGCAGGAAGCCGGGGTCGCGGGATTCAGCGAGAGCCCCGCCCGGCACCCGAGGGCGCGGATGCGACGGATCAAAGCCCGGCACCGCGCCCGCGCTTCCGCCGATAGTGCCTCCGGCCCCGGCAGCCACCACCCGCGGGGGACCGCCGCCCCCGGACGCCGCCCGAACGCGCGACGCCGAGCGGGAGGCACCATCGCCTCGATGTGGAACGTCAGCCGCCCCGCCCCCGCGACCGCAAACGGCTCGACGTGCAACCCCGGATGTTCCACCATCAGGTGCACGTCCTGCAGCCGGCGCGTCGACCGCCGCACCCCCTCCACGACGACCGGCCCAAGCGTCAGATTCGGCACAAAATGGCCGTCCATGACGTCGACATGCACCCAGTCGCCGCCGGCGCGCTCCGCCTTCCGCACCTCCTCGCCAAGACGCGAAAAATCGGCGGCCAGGATGGAAGGCGCTATAACGCAGGGAAGACGGCGCATGGTCCGCGTCGGCCTGAATGGACGGGTGCGAAACGGGACGGGACCGGATCGGGCCCGGGACGGACGCCGGCCCCGGAGTCATCCGCCCGCCTGCTGCTTCGAGCCCTTCTTGTCGGGAGGGAAGGAGACGAGGACGACGTCGAGGCGGAGAATCCGGTACTCCTCTTGGCCCTCGTAAAAGTAGTGCCCCTCCATGCTTTCGTCGGACTCCTCGAAGACGACGATCGCGCCGACGGGGGGCATGTCGCGGAAGGCGTTGCCCCCCTCGTCGAAGCCGTCGCCCCGGTCGACGACGATGCCGTAGCACATGTTCGAGCCGCGGGGGCAGTGGACGAGGATCGACGGCGGAGGCTCCTTGAGCATCCGCACGGCGAGATTGATGCCGTACACCTTGAAGGGCAGGCTGCGCTTTTCCACGAAGGTCCTTTCGTTCTGTGCGACCGCATCGGGACGACGGGCGAGGTCCCCTATCGGTCCGTTAACGCTTTCACGCCCGGCAGTTCCTTCCCCTCGAGGAACTCGAGGGAGGCGCCGCCGCCGGTGCTGATGTGCGTCATCTTCGAAGCCAAGCCGCTCTGGTTGACGGCGCGCACGCTGTCGCCGCCGCCGACGATGCTCAGGCACGGCGTCCCGGCCAGCGCCGTCGCGATGGCCAGCGTTCCCGCGGCGAACGGCTTCATCTCGAAGCACCCCATCGGCCCGTTCCACACGACCGTCTTCGCCTTCCGAATCTCCGCCGCAAAGGTCTCGGCGCTCTTCGGGCCGACGTCGAGGGCCATCCATCCGTCCCGGATCCCGGCCTCGCCAACCACCTCCGTCTTCGCGGTCTCGGAGAAGGCGTCGGCGATCACGTGGTCGACGGGCAGGAGAAGCCGGACGCCCTTCGCCCGCGCCTTTTCCAGAATCTCCTTCGCCAAGCCCACCTTGTCCTCTTCGACCAGGCTCTTCCCGGTCGGAAGGCCCTTGGCGCGGTAGAACGTGTAGGCCATGGCGCCGCCGACGATCAGCGCGTCCACCTTCTCGAGCAGGTTCGTGATCACCGCGACCTTGTCGCTCACCTTCGCCCCGCCCAGGATGGCCACAAAGGGGCGCTCCGGATGCTCGAGGGCCCCGCCGAGATACCGGATCTCCTTTTCCATCAGGAAGCCGGCGACGTTCTGCGCGTAGAACGAACAGACGACGGCGGTCGAGGCGTGCGCGCGGTGCGCCGACCCGAAGGCGTCGTTGCAATAGATCACGCCGTCCCCCAGCGCGGCCAGCTTCTCCGCCATCGCCTTCTGCTTCGCCTTCATTTCCGCCTTGGCGGCCTTCTTCTGCTCCTCGGTCGCGTCGTCCGCGACCTTCGCCTTCCCCTCCTCCTCCTTGTAGAAACGGGTGTTCTCGACCAGCATCACCTCGCCGGGCTTCAAGGCCTTCGCCATCGCCAGCGTCTCAGCCCCGATGCAGTCCGGCCCGAACAGGACCGGCCGCCCCAGAAGTTCCTGCAGCCGCCCGGCGACCGGCTTGAGGCTGAAATCGGCCTCGAACCCCTTCCCCTTCGGCCGACCGAGGTGGCTCATCAGAACAAGCGCGCCGCCGCCGTCGAGCACATGCCGGATGGAGGGCAGGGCCGCCGTGATGCGGGTGTCGTCCGCCACCTTCCCGTCCGTGATGGGAACGTTGAAGTCCACGCGCATCAGGACCCGGCGGCCCTTCACATCCACGTCCCGGAGCGTCTTCTTATTCATCGGGTCTCCTCGCGACGGATCGCCCCGCGGCGCAGGCGCCGTGCGGGGACCGGAAGGAACACGCGAAACTCGGGCATCAAGAAGGTGAAATTATCAGAATTCCAAGTTGCCAAGTCAACCTATTTTACGGCGCAGACGCCTTTTTCCCCGATTCCGGGAACCGGGCGGCGCCGGAGGGCGTCCAAGGCGCGGACAGAACGGTCCGCCCGGCCCCAGGGAAGGAGACCCGCCATGCCCCGCCCCGTCGCGCCCGCCGCCCGCCGGAGCATCCTGCCGGGGAGGTCGCCCCTTCGACGCCTTGCCGGACTCCTCCCCCTCCTGCTCCTCGCGACCCACGTCGCGCCGCCGACCGAGGCCTGCCGGATCGTCATCCGACCGCCTCACCCGCCCCACCAGCCGCCCCCCCCGCGCGCCCCGGCCCTCGTCGCCCTCCAGCACGTCGACCTCCACGAAGAGGTCGATGTCCGTGACCAGGTCGCCGTTCACACCCTCCGCGCCACCTTTCACAACCCCCACCCGTCCATCGTCGAGGGGACCTACTACCTCGAGATGGATCCCGGCGCCGAGGTGAGCCGGTTCACCCTGACGGTCAACGGCAAGGAGGTCGCCGCCGAACTCCTCGACGCGGTCAAGGCCCGGACGATCTACCAAAGCATCGTCCAGCAGATGCGCGACCCCGCCCTGCTCGAGTATGTCGGCAGCCAGCTCCTCCAGGCGAAAATCTTCCCCATCCCCGCCAACGGCAACGTGCACGTCTCCGTCCAATACACCCAGACGCTGGAGTGCACCGCCGGCGTGGTCCGGATCAACGCCCTCGACGCCCTCTCGCGCACCGCCGAGCAGCCGATCCCGTCCGTTTCTTTCAAGGCGACCCTCGAGTCCTCCATCCCCATCAAGTCCGTCTTCTCCCCCACCCACGACATCGATGTGGCGCGGACGAGCGACATGAAGGTCCAGGCGAGCTTCGAAAAACGAAACTACCTGCCGAAGAGCTGGCTGACGCTCTACTACTCGCTCGCGCCCGACGACGTCGGCATCCACGCGCTGACCGGGATGGACGACGGCGGCCGCCAGTACGTGATGCTGACCTGCACCCCCAAGGTCGCCTGGGAGGAGAAGGATCGCATCCCGAAGGACGTGGTCTTCGTCCTCGACACGTCGGGATCCATGGCGGGCGACAAGATCCGGCAGGCCCAGAAGGCGCTGGCGTACTGCGTCAACCGGCTCGCCCCGGACGACCGGTTCAACGTGATCGACTTCAGCACCGAGGCCCGCACGTACAGCGAGACGCTGGTCCAGGTCTCGACGGAGAGCCGGCAGGGCGCGCTGAAGTACCTCGAGCGGCTCGAGGCGCGCGGCGGCACCGCCATCGCCGAGGCCCTCGAGCGCGCCCTCGGCTTCTTTGCCGCCGACCCCGCCCGCATCTCCATCCTCGTCTTCCTCACCGACGGGCTGCCCACGATCGGCGAGCGCGACCCCGACCTTCTGCTCCGGCGCGTCAAAGACTGGAACAAGGCCTCCGCCCGCGCGTTCGTCTTCGGCGTCGGCCATGACGTCAATACCCGGTTCCTCGACCGCCTTGCCGCCGACCACGGCGGGGCCCGCGATTACGTCGCCCCCCAGGAGGATATCGAGATCAAGGTCTCCGCATTCTACGACAAGGTCAACGCGCCGATCCTGACCGACGTCTCCGTGAACATCGACGGGGGGCGGCTCTTCGACGTCTACCCCCGGAGACCGCCCGACCTCTTCCGCGGCTCGCAACTCGTCCTCTTCGGGCGCTGGGAAGGCGAGGGCAAGCGCGAGGTGACGTTGACCGGCCGGGTCCGCGGGGAGCGGCGCACGCACAGGGCGGTCGTCGACTTCTCCAGCCCCGCCCTCCGTCACGACCTCGTCCCCCGCCTCTGGGCGACCCGGAAGGTCGCGTCCCTGCTCGAAGACCTCCGCCTCCGCGGCGTTGAGCAGGAGGTCGTTGATGAAGTCGTCGCGCTCGCCAAGCAGTATGGCATCGTCACGCCCTATACGAGCTACTTGATCACGGAGGACGCCCCGGCGTCGGAAACGCCCCCCCCGCCCGGCAGGCCCCGCCCGATCCCCGCCCCGATCCGCGACGGCTGGCGCGGCGACCGCGAGGGGAACGAGCTCCGGCGCGCCGTCTCCGAGACGCCCCCGTCGGGCGCGAGGGCCTTCGAGGCCGCCAAGGCCATGAGCCGGCTCGGCGGCGGTGCCGCGGGCGCGCCTCCCGCGGCCTCGGCCCCCAGCGCCGACTCGACCGAGCGCTTGGCCCTGGAGATCGCCCGGGACATGGGCGTCAACGAGAGCCGCCTCCGCCGGCAGATCCGGCATGTCGGATCCAAGACCTTCTACGGCTCCGGCGGCGTCTGGTACGACAGCCTCTTCAAGGAGTCCGACGCGGCGTCCGCCCGAACGATCCGGTTCCTCAGCCCCGAGTACGCGGCGCTGCTGCAAGAAAAGCCCGGCATCGCCAAGTATCTCGCCCTCGGCGAGGAGTTGTATGTGGTCTACCAGGGCGTACTCTACCATGTCGTCCGGGAGTGACGCGCCCCGTCCCGAAGGGGGCTTCCAACGGCCACCCCCTCTTCACCCGAAAAAGAGGCGCCCGTCCTCGGAAGGCGGTTCCGGACCGGCCCGATTTCAGTCAGGATCGGAGGCGGTTCCGGCCGATAGACAATGACCGCTTCGCGCGGGGCCGTTCCCGCGCCCACCCGGGGGACCGTCGTGAGCCGATCTCGAGCCCTGCATCCCGACCCCGACGACGCCGGGCCGTCCGCGCCCCCGCCGGAGGACCCGGAGCCCCGGCCGGTCATCCGCAACGCCGGCGAGGCGCTCACGGCCGCGGCCGGGGAACTGGCGGAGCGCGGCGTGGAGTGGAAGCCGCCCGAGTCGGTCGAGTCGATCGGCATTCTCGGTTACCGCCTTTGGTTCACCTCCGGCCCCCCCGGCAGCCGCCCCGGGCCTCACCCCGTTGACGTGCGACCGGACGGCACGGTCCGATTCTTCACCGCCTGAGCCGCGGCATTCGCTATTGACAGGGTCCGCCGCGGCACGCAAAATGCCGCCACCCCCATCGCGGAGGCCGCATGATCCTCTCCGACCTCGCCGCCATCGAGGGGCGGCGCTACCCGGCGCGCCGCCGCACCCAGAACGTGGTCGGAGGCGCCGCCCCGATCCAAGCGAAGCAGTTCGCCCTGGGCTACGTCACCCTCGACCCCGAAGGCGGCCAGGTCCCCTGGCACAATCAGGAACAGGAGGAGGTCTACCTCCTGCTCGAGGGCGAGGCGGAGATGTGCCTGGGCCATGAGCGTCAGATCCTAAAGGCCGGGCAGGCCGTCTATATCCCGTCCGGGATCTTCCACCAGATCACGAACGTCGGCTCCGCTCCCGCAAAGATGCTCTACTGCTACGGCCCGGCCGGCGACGTCGCGCACTGGAAGCAGGAACTGGCCGGGACGCTGCCCAAGGCCGGCGTCGATGCCCCCCCGCTGCCCCCCGGCGCCCGCCCCCAATGCACGGAAAAGCCGAAGCCGTGACCCGGATCCTCCGTTTGCCCCCCAATTGACTTCAGGAGCGGTTATGCCTCCCACCCTCCATCGGGTTGGCATCTTGATGAACGGCGTCACCGGCCGCATGGGCACGAACCAGCACCTCGTCCGGTCCGTTACCGCCATCCGCCAACAAGGCGGCGTCCGGATCTCCGACGACGAGACGATCCTGCCCGAGCCGGTGCTCGCGGGTCGAAACGAAACGAAGCTCGCGGCGCTGGCGAAACAGTACGGCGTCGAGCGGTGGACGACCGACGTCGACGGCACCCTCCGGGACCCGTCGATCACCGTCTACTTCGACGCCCTCTCGACCAACCTCCGCCCCGCCAACATCCGCAAGGCCCTCGCCGCCGGCAAGCACATCTACTGCGAGAAGCCCACCGCCACCTCCACCGCGGAGGCCTACGAGCTCTACACACAGGCGAAAAAGGCGGGCGTCAAGCACGGCGTCGTCCAGGACAAACTCTGGCTCCCCGGCCTCCTCAAACTCAAGACCCTCCTCGACTCGGGTTACTTCGGCGACCTCGTCGCCGTCCGCGGCGAATTCGGCTACTGGGTCTTCGAGGGACACGACGCCCCGCCCCAACGCCCCTCTTGGAACTACCGGAAGGAGGACGGCGGCGGCATGATCTACGACATGTTCGCCCACTGGCGCTACGTCCTGGACAACCTCTTCGGACCGGTCCGTTCCGTCTCCTGCATCGGCGCGACGCATATCGCGAAGCGCTGGGACGAGCAGGGGAAACCCTACGCCGCCACGGCCGACGACGCCGCCTACGCGACCTTCCTGGTCGGCAACGGCCTCATCGTCCAGATGAACTCCTCCTGGTGCGTCCGCGTCCGGCGCGACGACCTCTTCGTGCTGCAGGTCGATGGGACGAAGGGCTCGGCGGTGGCGGGCTTGCGCGACTGCTGGATCCAGCCGCGGGCTGCGACGCCCCGGCCGGTCTGGAACCCCGACATCCCCCAGCCGATCGACTTCTGGCAGGGATGGACGAAGCTGCCCGATCAGCGAACGTACGACAACGCCTTCAAGGTCCAGTGGGAGCTCTTCCTCCGCCACGTCGTCAAGAACGACCCCTTCCCCTGGACCCTGCTTGAAGGCGCCAAGGGCGTCCAGCTCGCCGAGCTCGGACTCCAGTCCTGGAAGGAACGCCGTTGGATCGACGTCCCCGATCTCAAGACGTAACGAAAGCCGGCCCCCCGAAAACGGGCCATGCCGGCGGCGCCCGGACGCCGCTCCCTCTTTTCCCCGGTCGGGACATCCGGACGGCCGGAGGCTCCCCTCACGCCACCGGTCGCGTGCTCCTGGCTTGGCGCGCATTAACTCTTTACCCCCTGCCGCCCCTCTGTTAAGATCTGCTCCTCTGCCGTATCGACGCACACCTTTCTATTTTGTAAGGAACCGCCATGGCGAAGATCGTCTCCGTCGTCGCGCGCGAGATCCTCGATTCCCGCGGCAACCCGACCGTCGAGGCAGACGTCCGGCTCGACAACGGCCTCCTCGGCCGCGCCGCCGTCCCCTCCGGCGCCTCCACCGGAGAGCACGAGGCGATCGAGCTGCGGGACGGGGACAAGAAGCGCTTCCTCGGCAAGGGCGTCCTGAAGGCCGTACGCAACGTCAACGAGTGGGTCGCCCCGAAACTCGTCGGCCGTTGCCCCTGCGACCAGGCCAACATCGACCGCCTGCTGCTCGAACTCGACGGAACCGACAACAAGTCGAAGCTCGGCGCCAACGCCATCCTGGCCGTCTCCATGGCGGCGGCCAAGGCCGGGGCCGCGGACTCGGGCCTGCCCCTCTACCGGTACCTCGGCGGGACGAACGCGAAGACCCTCCCCGTGCCCCTGATGAACATCCTCAACGGCGGGGCGCACGCCGACAACAACGTCGACTTCCAGGAGTTCATGATCGTCCCCGGAGGCGCGAAGACCTTTGCCGACGCCCTCCGCATGGGCGCCGAGGTCTTCCACGCCCTCAAGAAGGTCCTCAAGGACCGCGGCTATGCCACATCCGTCGGCGACGAGGGCGGCTTCGCCCCCAACGTCAAGTCCAACGAAGAGGGGCTCGAGGTCATCCTCGAGGCGATCGAGAAGGCCGGCTACAAGCCGCGGCAGGACATCTGCATCGCCCTGGACGTCGCCGCCAGCGAGCTCTTCGACAACGGCAAATACGTCTTCAAGAAGTCCGACAAGTCCGTCCGGACCGCCGACCAGATGATTGCCTTCTACGAGGCGTGGATAAAGAAGTACCCGATCGTCTCCATCGAGGATGGCCTGGCCGAGAACGACTGGGCCGGCTGGAAGAAGCTCACGACCCGCCTGGGCGACAAAATCCAGCTCGTCGGCGACGACATCTTCGTCACCAACACCCGCATCCTCGCCAAGGGGATCGCGCAGGGCGTGGCCAACTCGATCCTCATCAAGCTCAACCAGATCGGCTCGGTCACCGAGACGCTCGAGGCGATCGAAATGGCGACGAAGGCCGGCTACACCTCGATCATCTCCCACCGCTCCGGCGAGACGGAGGATGCCACCATCGCCGACCTCGCGGTGGCCGCCAACACCGGCATGATCAAGACCGGCTCCGCCAGCCGGACCGACCGGATGGCCAAGTACAACCAGCTCCTCCGCATCGAGGAGGAGCTCGGCCCGGCCGCCCGCTTCGCCGGCTTCGGCGCGATCCGCGGCATGAAATAGGTCCCATAGGTCCCGCAGGACCTATACCATTAGGGGAAACGCCGTGTTCAAGGGCACTGTCAAGCGGGTCGTGCGGGACAAAGGCTTCGGGTTCCTGAAGTGCGACGACGGGCGCGAGATCTTCTTCCACGCCTCGGGCCTCATCAAGGGCGCCAATTTTCAGACCCTCAAGGAAGGCCAGGACGTCCAGTTCGAGGTCGAGAAGGGCCCCAAGGGCGCCAAGGCCTTCGACATCCAGCTCGTCGAGACCTCCTCCATCTGACCGGCACGACGATGACGATACGGGCGGGGGGCCTTCGCCCTCCGCCCGTTTCTTTTCACGGGCAGCACAGGCGTGCCGCCCCTCGGGCCCCCAATCCAGCTGATGGATCGCCGAATCCACGCGCCAACCCGATGTGTCGGATTCTTCCGGCGCCGCGTTCTGCGTTGCACCAACGCCCGCTCGCCGGGATGCAGAGCGTCATCGAAAGATCCCGGGGCACTCGAGCGGCCCGCCGCGAGTTGACACACCCGGCCCCCCGTGTTAATGTTCCTCCGCGTCACCGGGAAGTCTCGCGCTCAGGAGAATGGCCATTCGGGACTCCGCCATGAAGCCCTACGCCCTCGCGTGCGCCGCGGCCTTGGCCGCCCTGGTCGGCTGCACCGGATCCTCCGCCCAGCGACAGCCCGCCGCCCCCGACACCGCCAAGATCGCCGCCGCCCGGGGCGGGGATATTGACACGTGGAGCGACGCCGACCGCTACGTCGGAAAGCGCGTCACTCTCGTCGGCCGCCTCGGCACCGTCCGCGGACAGCACGGCACCGTCACCACCCGCGGCGGCCTCGTCGTCGGCCTCCCTAACCTCGACCTCCACGCCCACGGCGTCGGCTGGTACGACTGGCTCGACCGGAACGTCGAGGTCACCGGCATCCTTCACGCCCCCGGCCGCCGCCCCGGCGGCATGGCCGGCTTCGAGGGCCCGACCCTCGAGATCGACGACGGCGGCATCCAGCCGTTGAACTGATCCCGCGCCGGATCCGAGACGAGGGGCCTGCCCGCCCGGCGCCGATCCGCCTCGCGTGACGCCTCCCATTCGCCCCCCGGCCCGCATCGGTCTTTTTTGCGGCCGGCCGCCAATCGCTGATCGGCCCCCTCGAGTTACCCCACACTTTTCATTAAGAAGAAAGCCCTCTGAAACCCGATGGATTTGGGGGCCAGCCACAAATCCTTGGGAACAGAGGGCTTCTTATGCGTCGCTCCGCCGCTCAAGCTGTTATCGGCCATTTGAAAGATTTTTTCAATAGCAAACG